>Ga0172379_10000132_pt1 | contig 200726 bp, 304 predicted proteins | sample GrowelOW334metaG_FD_119756 | JGI IMG/M metagenome (GOLD analysis project Ga0172379, IMG submission 119756) | Groundwater microbial communities from an aquifer near a municipal landfill in Southern Ontario, Canada - Groundwater well OW334 metaG | ecosystem: Environmental > Aquatic > Deep...
CCTTCAAGATTATGAAAGTTCAGCAGAAAATCGGTAGTACAGTAATTATTGTTTTGGCAGTAATAGTAGTTGGTGAAACTATTTGGATTATTTATAGGAGGTGAAATAGATGCAATTGATTAGAAATCTAAAAGAAAAATATGGTGTCTCTTATGATTATCACTCAGTTCAAATAAATATAAATAAGATGCTATCAGAGAAAGATTATTTCTTTTATGATCTTCAAGCAAGAATTCAAGAAAAAAATCTGTATATTGATCCAGAAGATAATTCTTTAGGAAGAGAAAACCAACCTCATGTTACTGTTCTCTATGGTCTAACAGATGACCGTGATTGTTTTAGAATTGGAAAGTTCCTTAAAAAAATTCCTTATTTTTATATTACATTGGGAAAGATTTCATTATTTACAAATGACCCTAATTATGATGTAGTAAAAGTAGAAATTATATCGCCGGAACTTGTACTAATTAGTAATAAAATTAGAGATAATTGTGATAATGAAAATAAATATCCTGATTATCAACCTCATATGACTTTAGCCTATGTAAAAAAAGGAGCTTTAATAAATACAGAAAATAATATTTATGAGGGAAAAAAGATTTTAGTTAAAGAGTTTGAGTTCTCCCATAAAGAAAATATTTATGTAAGTTTAGAGTTAAAGAAGGAATAAACTATGAAATATTTAAATCATGAAGTTATTGATAATTCTATTCGGGTTGGAACTAAGTTTGATGATCCCAATACCCCTAGTCATGAAAAGGATTCTGTTATTACAGATGTTAGGGGTGGAGAAGTTAAAGCTAAAGATATAAAAAATGATGACCCAATAAGCACTGTTCCCCGAAAAGATTTTGATAACTATCGAAGGGATCAGCAAGAAAGTACTGATATTCATAAAAATCTTGCTTCAAAAAAGGAAAATAGAATGAAAAAGATAATAGTTAAAAAAGCTGTTAGAGTAGAAGGTTATATTCTCGAAGCCGGGGATATTCTTATTCTTAAAGAAACTGCTACAGAGCGGGTCGAGGATGATAAGGAAAAAATTGAACGAACGAAAAAGGATTTAGAGATTGCCACAGAAAATGATGAAACTCAAAAAATGGCAGATTTGAAAGCGGAGTTGAATAAACTAAAACTTCAACTCGCAAAGGATACTGTTGATCAAGATAAGGAAAAAGGCAATGAACCTCCAAAAGAGGATTTAGAGAAAAAGGAATAATTTTTACTAATAGAAAAGGAGCATATTATGAATAAGAGATATTTAGTTAAAGAAGAAACAAAGATTCCTGGAACAGATATAATTCTTGAATCTGGAGATAGCTTTGAAGTGTTAGAGGAAAGCACACGAATATTTGATAAATATATTAACCCCTCTTTAAATAATCTTTTTGCTCATCCGACGAATTGGATAAATAAATTAACCCTTCTTCTAAACGAAATTGATTTAGCTCTCCATGATGCGATAGAAGATAAAGAAACAATAAAGAAAGTAAAGAGTAAATTTATTCTATTGCTCCGAGAGAATCTTAAAAATGAAATGCGAAATCCGGGGCTTGGAACTGAAATTGATACCCCTGCTTCAAGAGGTTATGGCGACAATGTTCAAGTCTATCGATAAGGAATAATAGATGCCCAGTTTTTTTTCATACGACACAGCTTTCATAAATTCTTTTTATGCTATGGATATTGCTATAGAGAACTATCTAAAAGAGTGGATATTTCCTAACGAGACTAATTTATCTCGGATAGAATATGCCAGCAACGAATATACTTTCCGCCAAAGAACAGCCAACAATAACGGCGTATTAAATCTTCCCTATATTAACTACCATGTTAAAGCTGGAGGGATAACTTACAACAATGATTTTAATTGGCGTAATTTCTCTGCTTATAATACTGGGATATTTGTAGATGAGCTTGGTAAAAATATTCAACTCATGCCAATTAGTGTAGATTATGAATGTACCTTTTGGTGTACTCGGGATGATGAAGCAAAATACATAAATAGTAAAGTTATTCATAATTTAGGAACTACCAGAACACCGCTTCCCTTTTCTGTAATGGTAAAAACTACCGAAATTCCATTATTCAATCGTCTTGTTTTTGATATGTCAGAAATAGATGGGCAGTATACAGAACGGGATTGGCTTGAAAGAAATAAAATTCATAGTGTAACTATGGATTTTCATGTTATGGGTTTTGCTCTACAAACAACTGCTGATGCTGATGACCCTGTTCTTCCTACCAGTATAATTTACGAATTTACCACAGCCCATGAAATAGATGAGGCATATACAGAGGCAGAAAGATACACTTTTATTATAGATCGTTTTAATGAGACTGTAACACCGGAAACCCCTTAGAGATTAAAAAGCTACTAATATATAGAAAGGAAGATTTTATGAGTATAGGCATTTATAAAATAACAAATCTTCTCAATAATAAGGTCTATATTGGACAGTCTTGGAACATAGAAAAAAGATGGATAAATCATAAATGTAGTAAAACAAAAGACTATTTTTCTAGGGCCTTAAAAAAATATGGAACAGATAATTTTACTTTTGAAATTATTAGGGAAATAAAAGAAGGAAAATTAACCCAAATTCTTTTAGATTGTTTGGAAGAAAAATATATTAAGCAATTTAATAGTATAGATAGATCAAAAGGATACAACCTAAGAACAGGTGGAAATGGGGGAGGAAAACACTCTTCTGAGACAAAAAATCTTCTGTCCAGAATAAATTATGAAAGATTTTCTAATCCAAAAGAAATTGAAAAATTACGAAAGGCACATATTGGAAAAAAACAGTCTTTAATTACTATTGAAAAAAGAAAAAAAGCATTAAAAGGCAGAATCGTTTCAGATAAGACTAGAAAAAAAATATCAAAAAGTAACACTGGAAAAGTTTGTTCTGAGGAAGCAAAGGAAAAAAATAGACTTTGGCATTTAGGAAAAAAACCAACTAAAGAATCTAAAGAGAAAGCGGCTAAAATCCACTGTAAAAAAGTTAGATGTATAGAAACGGGCATTATTTATGATTCTATTGGAAAAGCTTGTTTAGAATCGGGAGCAAATAGAGATGGAATTGGTCTTTGCTGTAAAGGAAAAATAAAAACTTCTGGAAAGTTACATTGGGAATTTTATAATAGTCCTACTAATAAAGAAGAAGAGGTATAAATTATGTCAAGCTATCGCATAAATGTAAATTTGATAGATCAGTCACAAGTAGCAATTGGAGATAGTACAGTAACAGGAGCCATGGTTATTAAGGCTTCTAAAGGCCCAAAAACCCCTATTTATATAAATAAAGGGGATACCAATAGACTTATTAGTCTTTATGGTGCGCCTTCTGTAACCCCCACTACTTCCTATACAGATATTTGGGAAGCCATTCAGTTTAATAATCAAGAAGGGCTTTGGGTTTGTTCCCCTTACGATGTCGCCGCCGATACTCATGGTGGTGTAATGGTAACGGCTTATGGTACAGCCAGTTTAACCGCAGGGCGATTGGATTCAGCTATTGCAACTCCTGATTTTACTGACGCTCTTCATGCGTGGGATACAGAAACAGTAGGATATGGAAATGCTTCTGATACAGTATTTACTCTAACTTTAGCAAATACCCCAATATCAGTGATGACTGCTTCTTATATTAAACTTTATATTGCCGGAGTTGAACAAGCTACTCTTACCATTGCTGGTGCGGCTCCATATACAATTGCTTTGGCTGGTGTATTAGATGGAACAAACTCTACTCTTAATACTACAACAAAAGCCCTTTCTCTTGACTTTGCTTCTGCCCCTGCCGCTGGAGTAAAAATTGAAATTAGATATGCCTCCCCTACTACTCTTGCCGCAAGTACAAATTATTTTCAAGTTCTTGCAAAGAGTCCTTATGCTGATGACCTTGCTCTAAAGGTAACTTATAACTCTTCTGGAGCATATCCCTTCTGGTATCTTGAAGTTGCTCGTCTTACTCTTGGCGCTTGGGTTATCGTAAATGAATATACAATTTCCTTTACTCCTTTAGCAAAAGACGGATTTGGAAAAAGTATTTATTATGAAGATGTCCTAGAGGATAATGATTTTATTCAAGTTTTGTATAATTCTAATTGTTCAGTTACCGGTTTTCAGAATGATACAACTTTCACTGCTTTTGACGGTGGCGCACGAACGGTTCCGGGAAGTATTACTACAGCGATGGTTGTAACTGCTTGGCAACAATTCAGGGCATATCGAACATATCCCGCACAGATTTTTATGTCACCTTTGGCTGACCCCCTCGTTGTACAGGAATTTGATACACTACGGACGACTTATCAGACCTATGCGAAGTTTATTGTTCCTCTTCCGATAGATGATGATGAAACAGAATCCATTGCTACAAAAGCTGGATACAGTATAAATGATCGTGGCCTACGGTTCTATTGGAACTGGGGTTTAAATAAGACTCAATATGGTTCTTTCTGGTCTTCTCTTGTTGGGCGCATTGGTGTAAAACACGCTCAGATGAAAGATGTATTCTTTGGAAAAGCTCCTGCTTGGATTGATGAACAAAATCACGGTGGACAGCTTGGAACAGGTGTTGTGGAGATGATGTATGATCCTACAGAGGATGAACTACAGGCACTTGACACCGCCGGAATAAATCCTATTGTATTTGATCCTGTTTATGGCGTAATGATTATGTCTCAAAAAACAGCACAGAATCCAGTGCTTCTAAGTGATACTTCTTATATTGGACATAGTGATGTTATTGACTATCTTTTCAATAACATGATTACAAAGGTTCTTACCTATCAGGTTTGTAAACTAAATGATGCCCCTCATAGAAGTCTTGCAGTTACTAAGGCATATCAAATTACAGACCCGATTGTATCCTCTGGAGTTCTTGCAGAGTGTATTCATAAGTGCGATGAGTTTAATAATACTTCCGCAACTATGGCTCAAAGAAAGTTCATTTTCTCTACAGCTATTAAGGTTACACCTTTCTCTGAAAGAATTGTATTCAACCTTATTGTTACTGAACAAGGTGCAGAGCTTACACAAGTATTGGCTTAATTAAAAGGAGATAAGAAATGCCTGTATCAGATATTTATACTTTAGCCGATGATGCTCTTCAAAACCTATTTGAAGCAAGTTTCACCGATGATGGAAATGTAAGTGAATTCGCTGGGGATATTGACCTCATAAATATGAAGCTTAGGGTTACTGAATTTACTAAGCCTGACGCTGGCTTTGATACTTATGAGGTACATTATAAAACTCTTAAAATTGTAAAACCTTCTGGAAAGACAGCTTTTGCTAATGAATTCTCATTTACAATGAGGATTGACAGAGACTATGCTTGGTATAAATTCTTTGAAAACTGGAATAGAGCAATTTTATCCACAAAGACTGGAGAATTAGCACTTGATTCTGACGAAAGCAACTATCGTGCGAATATAAAGATTTCTCCTGATGGGCTTGGCTCAGAAGGGTGGGAATTCTATCAGTGTTTCCCTAAAACTATACCAAGTATTTCTTTTACTCAAGATTCAGGAGAACCTGTTACTTGCGAAATTACTTTCGGGTGTAATAGAATGTCTACTCTTGAGAGAGAATAAAGTTAGGATATAAAATGCCCGTAACTGATATTTATAGTTTTAAAGATGACGCTCTTAGTAATCTCTTTGAAGCAGAATTCTTCATAGACCGAAGAGTAAGAAGTATAGCTGACCAAATAGGGTTGGATATTACTAATATGCGTTTAAGAGTAGTAGAGTTTACTAAGCCTGAAATAAGCATAGATACATATGAACTTCATTATAAAGCAATGAAGGCCGTAAAAGTTGTTTCAAAAACAAGTTTTGCTAATGAGTTTTCTTTATCTATTCGTGTAGATAGAGATTTTCTTTGGTACAAATTCTTTGAAAATTGGCAAACAACCATTCTTTCTATGCGAACAGGGGATGTAGCAGGGGACACTGGAACAGTAGAGGACGGAGATAATTATAGAACGAATATTCGGGTTATTCCAGATGGATTAGGTTCTACTGATTATTGGGATTTTTGGGAATGTTTTCCTAAGTCTGTTCCAAGTATAACTTTTTCTAATGACTCAAGTGAACCAATTATTTGTGAAATAACTTTTGCTTGTAATTTTATGTCTACTCTTATGTAAGCTTACCTCAAAAAAGCTCCTTCTTACTTCTACTAATATAGAAGAACTGAAGGAGTTTTTATGCCTTTGCCGGAAAACAGAGAAAATCCATTCTTCTCCGCTATTCGTACAGTAAATGCTGTACATACAAATCAATGGGAAATAGCAATAGGAAATGAGGGAGATAATATAATATATTTTTTAGCTCGTTCTGTTGGACTCCCTTTTTGGAAATTAGAAACAGAAATGCATCCTGGAACAGGAGTAACCTATTATACGGGAATGAATCGCTCCCTAGATTTTTCTATTGAGTTTACAGAGACAGAAAATTTTAATTGTTATAAGTATTTTTTAGCATGGCAAGATTTGATATTTAATAGATCATCTATGCTTTTTCAAGACCCTGTAGAAGATACTAAAAGATTTTTTACTATAAAATTTGTAAAAATGACGGCGGCTAATTCAAGAACATCTATAGCAACTTTTAAGCTAGTAGGTGTTTTGATTCAAGGAATGGATGAATATTCTCTTTCTTATGATTCTGGAGAACCATTAGTAACTAAAGTTAATTTTACTTGTGATAAAGTAGAGATTACTTTCCCATAAATACAAAGGAGTTAATTTATGAGTGATAAAATTTTTGTAAAAGATGAGGTTTCTCCTAGCATGGAGGAGGTAGAAAAGCGGGTAGATAAGAATCTAACTATCCCCCCAGAGTATAAGAAATTTACTTTATCCTCTAATGGAAAGTTATCTATACCCGCACAGCTTCATTTTAAAGACTATAATTTTGATGATGCTTTGAAGCTAGGAATGACAGATGATGAAGATATGTTATCCAATCTTATTCAAATATTAAACGGGTGTGTATTTGAAGATATTGATTGCGCTAATTTTCATGAGAAAGAGATGGAAGAAGTTCTTCTAAATATGTTTTTTAATTTTTGGGGAAAGACATTAGAGAAAGCATACCCCTATAAGGATGAAGAGTTAGAGTCCATCAAAAAGAAAAATCCTGAAAAGTATTCAATGATTGTATCTGGAAAAACTATTCCTACGGTAGAATTATCTGTAAAGGACTTATCTGATTTTAGCTATCTACCCGATAATTTTAAAGAGCCAATTTGTATAAGAGATGATTTAACTGGAAATACTTATAAGTTTATGTTCCCCCGATTAAAACACCTCCTTATTGCAAAGGAGCATTCCGATCAAAAGTTTTTTCAGGATCAAATGAAATTCGCTAAGTTAGAGGAAGACTTAAAATTTAATAGAAGGGTTGAAGAAGAAGGATTAACTCTTACACCAAAAGAAATAAATCAAGAGTTATATTCTGAATATAAAAAAATGTCTCAGGAAAAAGTAAATGATTTTCTTATGGTTAGACAGGCACTTCTAATTTCAGGAATGAATAGTAAGGAGTGTAATACTCTCAGTGAAAGGTTAGACGTATATCCTAAAATAGGTCTTCATGTGTGGCAGATTTTTAACAAGATTGTAGAGGATTATAGCTTTGGAGTAAAACAGGATATCCAAGTGATTTCTCCAATCACAGGTGAAAAAGTAACTTGTACCTTTCAACTTGAGTTCGTGGACCTCTTACCTTCTAATGACGTACAGCACAGCGATGGATACTCTGTTTCGTTTGGAAATTGAAACGGGGATATCAAGAGAACACTATTTACGAAGACCTATGCATGAGATTTTGAGTACGATAAAAAGATTGAAAGAGCATATGAAGGAGAAAAATGAAAGGGAAAATAATCAATTGAGGGCCTTTGCAGGAATATTTAATTTTGGTGGGAAAAAGAGATAGGAGATTTTTTTCATGGCAGATACAGCAACAATAGATGGAGTGACAAAAAGTACCTCAGCCTTAGACAGTTCTTTATCTGCCTCATTTGTTTCCGCTTTAACCCGTCTTGCGGATTTATTGGAAAAAGACATAGATGGAAGAAAAGAAGTTCAAAAAGAAGTTAAAAAAGTTGCTAAAGAAAAAAAGAAGACCGAGGATATTCTTGAGAAGTTTGTAGGGGAGACGGCGCTAAAAGAAATTCTTAGTGTCACTAAAAAAATAACAGATGAAGAAGATATGTTTCAAAAAGCCTATAAGCAACTTGAAAATACTAAGAAAGAATTATTAGGAACTCGGTCAAAACAAAGCCAAAAAAAATTAGAAGAAGTATTCACCCAACAAAGAAAACTAATTGAACTTGCTAAAAAACAAGGGGTTAAAGTAAAAGGGGGGAGTACTTCTGTTTTAGGAATGTTGGCTGGTGGGATTAAAGGTAAAATAAGTGGTGCTATTCGAGGCGCAGGAAGTAAAATACTGGGGCTTGGTGGGTTGACTGAAAAAATAACTGGTATAACTGGTGAAAATATCTATGATAAATTATCTGAAAATCGAAGACTTAGACGAGCTAAAAAAGCCTCTCTTTTCTCTGGGGATAAAGGAACTGGAGGCGGTAGTACCGTTCCAGCTTTGTTAGGGGCTGGTGCTGGAAATAAACCCCCCGTAAAGAAAAAATTAACTAGCACAATTACGGAACAAAAAGTTAAACAAACAGATTCCGCCGCATTAGGAACTTTACTTCTCTATAGATTTTTTAAGAGACAAAAAGGTGGAGATGAAGATGAGGTAAGTGGCGGAAAAGGTTTTAATCTAAACTCTATTATGAATCTCCTCGGGGGTGGGGGTGGTGGCGGACTAATGGCTAAAGTTGGGCCTATGATTGCAAAAGCTGGCTTTATTGGAGCAATAGTCATAGGCGTTCTTTGGGCAGTAATAGATGGAATAGCAGGAATTTTTAAAGCAAAGGAATGGAAAACGGATAAAATCTCAGCCTTTTTTGGAGGAATGCTTGGAGGAACGGGTGGGGGAGCAAAGGGGGCTTTAAAGAATGCTGGTAAGTGGGCGCTTGTAGGCGCTGGTATTGGTGGTTTAGCTGGAGGCCCTATTGGGGCACTTATTGGAGCGGCCATTGGTGCAGTGATCGGCGGTGTACTTGGCTGGATAGGTGGAAAAAATATAGCTAAGTTCTTTTCTAATGCTTGGAAGGACTTTAATAAAAAACTGAAAGTAGGTTGGGCACTTACCAAAGTAGGCTGGGAATTATTTAAAGTAGGGTTGAATCAAGTAGGAAATTGGATAAATGATAAAATATTTAAGCCAGTTGGAGATGCTTTTAATTTTGTAAAAAAAGGTGTTATGACTGTAATTAAAGACCCACAAGGCGCAATAGAAGCAGTTGCTACTTTTGTTAATGATAAAGTTTTTACTCCTATGGATAATTTTCTCATGGGTATTCCTGGTGTAAATAAAGTATGGGATGCTACAAAAAATTTCTTTAAAGACCCTACAGCGGGTTTAGAAAAAGTAGGAGATTTCTTAGGAACACATTTTGGACCAGTTGGAAAAATGGCAGATAGTATAATAGATGGTTCCCTCTCTAAATTAAAAGCTATTGCCGCAGACCCTATAGGTGCAGTTAAAGGATTCTTTGAGAGTGTAAAAAATAATGTTGCCGCCTTTGCTGAAGACCCCAAAGGTTTTATAAAAAGTATTTTTGATAAAATAACAGACGGAATAAAAAAATTCTTCCAACCTCTTTCCGATTTCTTTGGATATGCTGGGTCTCTCTTTGCAGGGGGAGATATATGGGGAGGAATAAAAGCCCTTACTGTTGAAGATGGGGGTATAAAAACTTTAGGTGCTCGTTCAGAACAATGGGGGCGGGTTAATAGGTTTAATGAGTGGTTTGCTGGGGTAAAACCAAAAGACGTAGCAGGGTGGCAAAATGTTACTTCTATAGTAAATGCTACAGGTACTTCTAAACCGGCTTTCGCTAAAGCCCCTATTGAAGAACAGATAGCCCGTCTAGATGCACTTAATCAACTGAACGCAAAGAGCGGCGTTAAAATGCTTGATGGAACTTTTCAACAGTTCCATCAAGGCGGTCGCTCTTCTGTTAATCAAGTTGCTATGCTTCGTGAGGACGAAATGGTTATGCCTTCTTTAGCATCTAATAATTTTGCTATGGAACAACTAAAAATAAATCATGCACTTCTTTCGGCCATAAAAGATTTAAATGACAAATTAAAATCAAACAATAGCTCTGGTGGAGGTTCTGTGATTCAGCAAACAATAATAAATAGATATTCTCCTGAGTCTATGATGAATGCAATGGGGGTAGTATAATGGCTCTTCCTCAAGATATAAGAGGCGGTCCTGGAGGGGGAATGGCAAGCCCAGGCCGCATGACAATAAATAATTCTCGATTTAAGCATGTCTATATTTCCACTACAGGGATGGGTAGACGAAATCAGCTTGTAACTAATATCCCTCTTATATTAGATGAAGAATTAACTATGACTCTATCCTCTCAATTTTCTTCTGTTATGCAAAGTTCAGATTCTTTTCTATCAAGAGCTTTAACTATGCTTGGAACAATGACAAGAGATATAGGCTTTGGTTTTTCAGGACAATTTGACTGGCAAGGCTACCAGATGTGGACGGGTACGGACCCAATTTCTCTTACTCTTAATTTTACATTCCATGTTGGTTGTGCAGGTTTAAATGATGCAAAAAAAGAAGTGTATGAACCAATTATTGCTCTTGCAAAACTTCCTCTTCCAAGAGCAGGAATTGGTGGAAACCTTACTCCTCCAGGTCCATCATTATTAACCCTTCTTTCTGGAACAGATGCACGCCAAACTACGGCAGGAATTATAACTTCTATAAGAATTGCTAATATATTAGCCTTGGCAAATGTTATAGTAAAAAGAGCAGAGCCAACTTTTTCTTCTGAATTTGATGTGAACGGTTATCCTATTTGGGGAAAGATTTCTATTGAAATAGAAACTCTTCATACCGCTTCTCAGCAACTTCTGGACTTTAATGAGTTTGGTTCAGGAAGTGCGGCAGACCAAGAATCTTCTGAGTGGGCAGATGTTTAGGAGAAGATATGAGATCATACTATAATTTAATGAAACTTTCTGAAACAGAAATAGCAAGTGATGGATCATATTATCCTGATGTTATGACTCTTCCTACCTCTGATTTTGTTTTTAGTACTGTTCCTATAGAGTATTATCTAACCTCAAACGATATTGAGCGAATAGATATTTTTGTAGGAAATACATATGGGTCTTCTGAATACTATGATTTGATTTTAGATATAAATGAAATAGATCATGTAAAAAATAAGGCCACTGGTGATCCTTTATATCTTCCTACTCTTAGAGAGTTAGATGATTTTTTTCTTAGGAATCGTTAATGATAATAGATGGTTTTTATACAATCAATATTTATTTCAATGGTACACCTATTGTAGAGATGGAGAAGCTTTTTTCTTTCTCTCTTAAAGAATCAATTTATTCAATTTATACAACAGGTGTTCTTACAATAAAAGACGTTTCTTCTCTTTTACAAGAGTCTTATCTTTTAGTGGAAGGCTCTATTATTGAAATGGAGTATGGTGTATCAGGAAGAGCTATAAATCGTTGTAAATATGTTATTACTCATGAACTCTTACAGAAAATAGAAAAACAAGGAAATCTTGTAGGAGATGTAGAATATCAATTGAAACACTTTTGGTATTCAAAACAGAAACTAATCAGTGCCGCTTATTCGGGAAGAATAGATGAGATTGTCGGAAAGATAGTTAGTAAATATGAGTTCGCCTCTACAGATATAGATATGAATTCTACTGGTAATGAGGATATTCATTATCAGCCCTTAATAAATGATGTGGAGTTTATAGATAAAAAACTTTTGCCCATATCTTTTTCAAATAATGCAAATGGAACTTCTTTCTATTCTTTTGTTACCTCTGACAATGTTTTTCATTATCGAAGTGGGCAATCTATGATGAATGGTTCTATAGCAGGAGACTATACATATAGAAGAAGCTCTTTTGAAGAATCCTCTACAACAGACAATAATAATCTTATTCTATCTATAAAGAGATGGAAAGAAGATATTGACTTTTTTAGAAAAAAATCTTTTTATTCTGTATTTAGGCTTGACAGGGAGAGCGGAGACCTTCTTGAAGAAAAAAATAATATATATACTCATGGAAGTAGTAGTGATGTAGAGCGGGTTCCTGTAATTATGGAAGATAGTACAACACAAAGTTATATTGATTTAAATTATAAACAAACTTTGGGAGGGATATCAGAAATCGGGCGACAGGAAAATCAAGAAGGTTATAGAAATTTTTTAAATAGAACAACTGCTTTTGTAGATCGTTTTATATGTATAGTGTTTTTTAATCCTTCTCTTCATGCAGGGAAACCTATAAAACTTAATATCTATACTGTACTAAATAATGAGGAAACACTCTCTTCTACTTATTCAGGGAAGTATCTAATTGAAGAGCTTGAGCATGTTTGGAATGGGTCCGATAGAAGAGGATTTACTATTATAAAAGTAGGTAGAAAATATGTAAGTACAATAGAAAGTAATGAAGTACAAACACAGAAGTTTATAAGAAGATAGGAGAAAAGATGTTTATACCAGAAATATATAAAGGAGTGGTAGTCGATAATAAAGACCCAGTAGAAAAAGGGCGACTACAAATACAGGTTTTGCCTGAATTAAAGGATGTAAGCTCTTCCTTACTCCCTTGGATGCGCCCTTTTATGTATCAAGATGTAGTAAATACCCCTCTACCTATAGGAACACAAGTCTGGTGTTTTTTCATAGACCCATTTTGGAAAGACGGGTATTGGATTTCAAGTCAATTTATAGATGGATTTTATGATTATGAAAGTGTTTTATCTAACGTATCAAATATAATTGAATTAGACTCCCCAGAATATCCTCAGCCATTTTTTAAAAAGTATGCGGATAATACAGTTTTATTTCATAATGAATTGACAAAAGAGTCCGGCGTACTATCTCCTTTTGGGTCATATATTATTTTTAATAAAACAGGTAATATTGTTCTCTCTAATTCAGGGAATACTCAAACAGTCTCTTCTGCTCTTTTTCAAATAAAAACCCCCAATATTATTGATATTTCTTCTGTAGATGGAATGAATTCTATAAAGCTTGATGCCTCTACGAATTCGGTGAACATTGTTACAGCAAAACAAATATATAATAAAACTTCTTATTTTGCTATAGAAGCTTCTACTTTAAAAACTTCTATCGGATCGGCAGAATTAAATTATACTTCTCTTATTGAAAGAACTACAGCGGGAAAAACAGAAACAGTCGGCGGAAATAAAATTACTACTATTACAGGAGATAATCAAAACCTTGTACAAGGAAATTATGATTCTCTAAACTTTGGGGATTATAAGGTTTCAGTTAATATGCCTTTAAAAATGATAGAATTTAGTTATCTATTAGGTGCTATGAAAATACAAATAACATCATTAGGTATTACTATAGATGCTGGATTATTACCTGTATCCGTTAAAGGCTCTCTAGTATTTTTGGGGTAAATTATGTGGGCTAAAACTACACTTAAATTGGTAGATAGAGAAAAAATGACTACAGCTAAAAACAGAATAGAAAAACAATTTAGAATTCTTTTAGATCAAGAGATTGAAAAATTAGATGAGTTTATGATGATACTAAGTGCTATGAAAGAAAAGCAAGATGGTCATCTTACAAAGAAGGAATAATAATGGGCTGGGAAAAACAAGAAAACTTTACAATAAAAGCCCCTCAATTTGTTTATGATATGAAGACAAGTATTGAAGACTTTTATGATACAACAATAAAGCCTTATGTAGGAGAAAATTATCCTCCTGAATTAGGGGGGTCTATTGGCAATATAATAAACATTATAAATACTGTTGCCGAAAACCTTACTACTCAAATAACTGATCCCTTTGCAAGTTTTATAAAAGCATTCGGAAGTCAGCTAACAAGTACGGTTTCTAATATTGCGAATACTGGAGTAAGTGCTATAGTAGTTCACCCATACAATGTTGATGGCGCAGATATGATTAGCGTTCCGGTAGACCCTATTCATTTACCCCCTAATTTTCAGTCTCTTTATTATTCTGCTATGGCGATAAGACAAGAAATGCTTGGGGTTTCCGAAAGTTTATCGGAGATACCTGTTGCAGAGTATACGGAGGCAATAAAAACAGCTTGGGTAGGTGTTACTGACAAAGACCTATCAGCTTTAAACATTGAAAATTTATTTTCTATGAAATTAAAAAAACTTACCCCTATGGAAGCAGTAAATAAAGTAATAAATTCTCTTTATGATGACAGTGATGCGGAAAGACCTCAGATAGGGCCTGGAGGGGCAGTTGCAGGATTTGGCATTCTAATAACTTCTGGGAACTACATTGAGTTTATGAGTGCTGTAAATATGATAAAAGAGTTTTTTAATTTTAAAGATATAGTAGATTTTGCAGATTCCATAGATAAGAAAATAGATTCAAAAATAGCTCTTCTTGGAGAATGGGATGAAATATACGAGGAATGGAAAAATGAAAATATAGAAAATAATCCTATAGTTGTAGCGTCTACTGCTCTGCTATTAGAACCTCAAACCGTAAAATTGTCCATGTCAGAATTAAGAGAACAATATCTTATGTATAAAGAAGATGTTCCTCTTATTGAGGTGGATGGAGTTGAAGTAAGATCAATGGCGTTCCGATATTATCTTCAAACAGTTTTTGCTACGAACGCCACCCGAAATCCTATTAAAGCTCAAAAACCCAATTGGTACTCTCTTACACTATCAAATTCTGTTACTTGCATTAAAGATATCTATGAGAGTATTGCTTTCTACTCAGAGCAAATAAATGGTTATGTAAAAGAAGCAAGCTCTACTCTTAAAGAAGCAATTTTTATTTTTCAGGCGAGGGTTCAGCAATTGATAGATGTAGTTGCCCGAATACTTTCAACCATAGAAACATTTGCTTCCTTACCAGAGCTATTAAGCGTGCATACTATTTCTTTTGCAGAGGATGGTGGTACTGATGTTATTGCAGAGCAACTTGCTCTTTTTGATGATACTGGTATGGAAGATAATAATTTTACCCTCTTTGCTCTTTTTACAGCACAGTCAGTAGCAATAAATGATTTTAAAATGTTTTTTGAAATGTTCAACACCCTTGCCGATCAATGGTCGCAAGTAAATCTTTTAGATAATGGTGAATTAGTAAATGATTTAGACCAACTAAGTACAGAAGAAAACCCTGGCTCAACCTCTACTCTAGATGAGACTGTTCCTCTTAATGATGGAACAGCTTCTACCCCAACAGAGCCTCCTGCCCTATCCTCTGATATACAGAGTATGTTAGCAGTATATGCAAATGGTTCAGCACTTAATCCACCTATTGCTTTTAGTTCCGGCAGAATAGACAATAATGTTACTTATCCTCCTATTGCTCCCTATTGGGACAATGTAAGTGGAGTAACAATAACTGCCTATCTTCAAGAGTGTGATGGAGATTTTACAATACCCATTGAATCTTTTAGGCCCTTTACTAAGGGCACCTCTATAGATGGAAATGTAAATAATACTCCTACTTATTATAATTTAAAAGTTGATGCTTTAAGAGATAATAATAGCTTGGTTACAAGTATTACTTATAGTTTTATTATAGATTATACATTAAAAGTTCCCCCAAGAATATTCCCTTCAAATATAACAGAAGCAGGAGTATATACTGAAGACCCTGATGGGGTGCGATGGGAAGAATACTCAGGATATAGTATTTCAGCCCATGTAGATAAAAACTTTGGTTCAGAAGTATCTCCTGATTGGAAAAATTGGGATTATGTTGATCCTGGTCATCCAGGAACAGGAAGTTACTTAAAAGGTTATGAATTACCAAATGGTAGTTATAGAATAACTCTTAGGGCAACAAGCATCGCTGTCCCCGCTCTATATACAAATAATATAACGTCTTTTATTATTGATAGTACTGCTTATAAACCAAATGATAATATAGTCACAGGCATTACAAATAGACAAGTTTATTCCGTTCCCACCTCCTTTTCTTGGAGTCCAGATTCCGCTTTAATAACTACCACAGCCACAATTAAAAGAAATGGTGGTATAGCTATCCCTATTACCTCGGCGGATATTCCCTATTCAGTCACAGATGATGGAACATACAAACTAAGGGTCACTACAATAAACTCTCAAAATACAACTTATACTTCTGTAAAAACCTATACTTTTGTAATAGATAAAGTTTACCCCTCATATGTTCCTGTTTTATATTGTTCTGAGATTCAGGATAATCAAGTATATCCTTCTGCTTTTAAGCTTTACTGGTCAAAGAATGAGAAAGCGGTTTCTGTTGCAGACCTCATAAACTATAGTAATACGATGGTTTATAATGATCGATACTCTCAACTTAGTTATGCAAATATAGTCTATAGTGAATTACTTTATTGGGAGTTCAGTAGAAAAGAAAATACTTTGACTCTTTCTCTATATGAACGAGAAGAAGGAGACACAGCTTCTTTAGTGGCTATTGGAACAAGAGAAGGAAACGGGGTTGTATCTTTGGTTGCCCAAAATAACTCTGGAGTAACTGGAGAAATAACATTAGAATATAAACGAAAAATAAGTTTAAACTCAAGTAATATTATCGCCCCAAATGGAATAAGTGCTCCTGTCCCTATGGGAACAACAATTTCAACAAATGGTTCTTATGAACTGAACTTTACACTATCTTCTCTTACAGGGGATACAGAAAGCCGGAGAAAGTTAGAGTTTACCGTAAATATTCCTGATCTAAGAGTACAATATTTACGGATACTTCCTTATAGTCCTTCTATTCAGGCAAATGTTAGAATTGTTAATCTAAATAGTCAATTAGGAAGTATAACTCCCTATTCAGTAATAGTTTCTACTCCATAGAATAAGGGGGGAGAATTATTACTAATACAATATGAATATAGCTGAAGTACCTAAAATTTATGATATTCTTTATACCGGCGAAACTTCTGGCGCATTAGCGGAGTCTTGGAATAGAGATGCTTTTATTAATTCCTTAAAAATTTGGTTAGCATCCTTTTCCGGGGAGTCTATGCACGCCCCTTCTAGGGGGGGTTATTTAACTCAATTTTTAATGAAGCCTATGTCAGAAGCAAATCTTGAGCATATGAAGGATACTATCCGAGTAGGATTAACAAATGATTTTACCCCAAAGGTAAAAGTAAGTTATGTTCAAGTAATTCCCCACTACAAAGAAAGATTTTGGGAAGTAAATGTTTCTGTTTATTCTCCTGACTTGAAGCAACAAATAGATATGAGTGAACAATTAAGAAGTTTAGTATAAGGAAGAAACCCTATGCAGTTTGATTATGAAGCAGTCAGATTACGAATGATAAACAGTCTAAGATCAAAAGTATCTTGGGCAGAAATACTAGACTTCTCCTCTAATGCAAAGATTATAGAAGTCTTTGCTAAGGAAGTTTCCGAATTAGGAAATTTTGATATATATCTAACACGGGAGAATCAGTGGTCATTGGCAAAAAATATTTCTTCTCTACTCTCTTCTTCTGACATACTGTCTTATCGTGTTCATAGGAAAGTTGGTTCTGTCGGAGAATTAACTTTATCTCCTTCCTCCTCTTTTACCGGCACTCATCCTAATACAATCATGATTCCTAAATATACTATTTTTTCTTCTTCTGAAGATGCCGCCACGAAATTTTGTACAACTGTAAATACAAGTATTCCAGCAAGTACAGCTTCCGTAGAAGTAGACGTGGTACAGGGAACACCTAAGAGCTATACTTATACGGCTCTTGGAAATAATTATGAAGAGGTTCCTATATATAGTCAGAGCATAGAAGATTTAAATTATGAGGTCTATGTAAATGGTGTTCTTTGGACAGAAGTAGATAATCTATTAGAAGCCGCCGCTACCGCTACTTCCTATGAAATTAAAAATCTTTATAATTTCGCAGGGGTTCAGCTTAGATTTGGTAATGATATTTTTGGAAAAAAATTAGCCTCTGGAGATACGGTTGTTTTTTATTATATAGATACTCTAGGCGCCCTCGGTAATATTTCTCGGGCAAATATAGTTACTACAGTAGAAAGCACTATTTATGATACTGTTCCTGCCCCAGTAACAATTTATTGTAAAAATCTTGGTACTATGGATGGGGGTGACGGAATAGAATCAAAAGACAGTATTCGGCTAAATGCACCTAAGATTTTTCAATCGGGTAACCGGGCTGTCACTAAAGATGACTACGCAACTATACTGGAAAACTCAAACCTTGTCTATAAAGTAAATGTTTGGGGAGAATATGAATATCTTATTGATAATAATTTAACCCCCGGAGACCCAACTTCTTTTGTACCTCTCCAAGAAAATAAAGTAAATATAGCTGGACTAAAAAATACTGGGGAACCTTTAGACGAAACAGATAAAGCAAATATAATTGCATACTTAGATAGTTATAAATCTCCTACTGATATTATCGCTTTTTATGATCCAGAGGTTGTTTACTTACATTTTATATGTACAGCATATGTTAGAGAAAGAAGCTATTCACTAACTACTGTAAAAATGAATATTTTACTCACTTTGGCAGATACATATTCTTTCCAAAATTTTAACTTCGGAACAAACATCTATGAAACAGATTATAAAACGCTGGTAGATGGAGTAGATGGAGTAGATCATAACTATACTCTTCTTAAAGCTTATAATCTTATTCCTTTCGATCAAGCAAATAGTGCTTCTTTCACACTTTCATTGTACCCAGTAACCCCCTCGATTGGTTCAAATATTTCTATAAAAGTTTATTTAAAAGGACCAACTACAGATTATTTCCAGATTGGTCAAGATGATGGGAGTGGAAATATAGATGGATTAACGGTGGGCGGAGTACCTTATGATTTAACAGGAAGCGTAATAAATTATACTACGGGCATAGGTTTTATACAAATTACTTCTCCTGTTGTAAATTATCTTACTTATACTCTGAAAGTAGAGTATGCTATTGATGATACAGACTTTGTATTAAAAACTCGTTCTCAAATCTTTAGGTATGGTGAAGCTGAAGTATCTACCCTTTATATGCAATAAGGAAATTATAAATGGCTGAATATAATTTAAGAAAACTCCTCCCAAAACTCATGGACATTGATCTTTGGAACGATCTTGCAGATACTTTGTCTGATGAATTAACTCTCATGAAAACGCATATAGATAAAAAAAGACATTTCTACGATGTAGTTTATCAAAGAGACTTGAATACCACTATTTATGTCAAAGGTCTAAACTCTTCCTATTTTGAAAATTTAGTAATATCCGGGATGAACACTTATAATACGGATAATTATACTCTTTACTGGGAAGTAACTAATTATAATGATAAACACCAAATAAATCTATACAAAGACTTTGCCAAAACCCAACTTGTTTTACAATCTCCTACTTGGATTGTTAATACTCCTGTATCTATAACTTTTGTAGAAAAGAATTCTTCGGGCTTATCAGGCACTACAGATTTTACTTTTTATGCTGAAGACAAAGCCCGAACAAATTATATAGAATTACCATATGAAAACTTTTCTCCTCTCGTACTGATTGCCAATATGTTTGGTTTTTACCCCGACTTGTCTATTAACCCTGATATAAATTATCTTGAAAAAATAGTATACGCAATCCCTCTCTTTATTAACCAAAAAGGAATGTATTCTAACTATGATATCATCTTCCGACTAAGCCGTCACTTAGGTGATATATTTATTCACTATTGGAATGGAACCGGTTTATTTCCCGCTATAGAGGATTACATTGATGAACTAGAAACAAAAAGAATAGGTGGAGATTTAGGAGAGGGGATAAACTTAGCGGGCGTTAGAAACTATGATTCCTTTATCGAGGGCGACCAGTATCTTGATACCGTACCTCCCCTAATTCTGGATGATGATGTTATGTGGTATCTTGACCAATCTTTTGCGAGACTAACTTCAAAACACTTAGGTATAGAGTTTTATATTGGTTCATATGTAGATTCAAATATAAATAATACTTATAACTTAATTGAAAAAAGAAGTGATGTAGGAATAGGGGACGCCGCTACGGTAGCTTTTAGTTCTCTTATTGATAATATGCCTACTATCCCTCTGACTACTTTATTCTCAATCTATAATAATGGAACTAAATTAACAAGTTTGACAATTGCTCTTCCAGATATAAATTATGATTGCGCCATTACTGCAACGGAATTAGTTAGTGGAAATTATAACACTATTACAAAAACAATAACTCTTGAGTTTGTTTCTGCCCCTATTCTTGGAGCAGTTATAGACTGTTCTTATTTACATTGTATGACAAAAGAATATATTAACTATCTTACAAATATGAGTCTCTATAATAAACGTGCAGTAGAAGTTCAGCATATTGGGGCGCAACTTTCTTTTATTATGGATATAACGGGGTATAAAGATTGTATTCTAACTGGTAGTGCTTATACTTTTCCAAACATAATGACCGACTGCGCCGTTACAACTCAATTCGTTCCTGGGGCCTCCCTATTTGATAATATAAAAGAAATTGTTCTTGGGGATGGAAATCTTTCTATTCCAGCAGTTATTTCGGGAACTCCATTATCAAGTAATGCTGTGTCTCATGCTGTTTTCTCTCAGTCAATCTCAAATGAGAATCTTAAACAATTTGGTGCAGAGCAATGGAACTCTATAATCATTGCCGCTAATGCAAATAAAATAAAAGAAGATATAAATATTGGAGAAGCAGACGGAACACAAACTGTATTTACGGGTACATTAAGTCATACCCCTGTAAGACCTCGTTCGGTCGTTTTTAATTATGTTTTGGGGGGTTTAACAAAATCAGTTATTGATAGGTATCAAGACCCTATTGGTTTTTATACTACTACTTTAGATGTAACAGCTTCAAAAACAGACCTCGCCGCAGTAGATAGAATTACCTCTTTTCAGTACACCCTCACAAAAACTGGTCTTATTATAACCACTATCGGCCTTACTTTTACAATAGGGGGGGTAGTTTATACAGTTTATGATTCTACTACAGATGGGGCTACTGGTGTATTTAATGGAAATATTGCTAATCCCGGCTCCGCTTTTATATCAATAGGAACAATAGACTATTCTTCCAGAGAAATTTCCCTTACCTTTACTCAAGCTACAGATTCCTTAACTCAAGTAACTTTTACCTATTCCTATACCCAAGATGAAGTTGTTTCCTTAGATGAACAAGCTTATGCTGTAATAAATTATGATACTGGAGAATATACTTTAAATTGCTTCTATGATAAAGAAAAAACAGATGTTATATCCACCACTGCTATAAACAGCATTGTTAATTATGGTGTAGGAATTTCTTCTAGTGCAGAGCTTCAGCCAACAACATTAGAATTATCCTTCTATCTATCAGATGGTAGTCATCTTACAGCCAAAGATGTTCAAACTATCGGCGACCCCACAACCGGATATTTTGAGGCTACCACAAATATAGCAAGTAGTAGTATAAATTACACTACTAAAGTTATAAATGTTACTTTTAATGACTACACCTCTTATTTTGAAAATGTAGAATTAACCTATACTTACCGAACATTAAATCCCCCTGATAATGGTACTAATATAGAAGTAGAATATATTACTGAAAAAAATATAAAAATAACAGAAGTAGGAATAATGGACATATCAGATAATATGATTGCTTATGCAACTTTCCCCCCAATAGAATTGGATGATGCGAAGTTACATACTTCTTATCAATTCTTTATTTATTATGGCGGGGCTTTTAATACTTAGGAGAAGGGCAAATGGCTTCAATTGTAACAGACCAGATTGGACAAGGAAATGATGCTCAAACAACTTTTGAAAAATTTCTTTCCTATGCTCCCTCCTCATTAACTGTAACTTATTTTACTATTTATATGAATAGTACAAATTTATCTATAGGGATTGGAACCCCGGTTGGGGGCGTTTATCCTCTTGTAAATGTTGCGGTAATTTCTGCTGGTAGTTATGACTCCAATACTAGACTACTTTCTTTAACGTTTATTACTCCCCCAACCCCTACTGATTTTATATCTATACAGTACCAAACAACGGCTCAAACACTTTCTTTTCAATATCGTGGAGAAGGACGCTCTGCTTACTTTAATACAATTTTACATAAGTTACTTCCAATGGGAATATATTCTCAAGAATCTTTTTCAAGTTATGCATACTCCTATGCTGATGGAAATTTATCACGAGCAGATAATTCTACGGTAACTGTTTCTCCCTTTATTGCTTTATTGAGGGATACAGAAAATAATCTTTCTGTTCGCCTTGAAGTAGCAAGCTCAGTAAATGTGGCAGTAACTCCTGCAACACCTTATATAATTTGTAGAATAAACTGGCAGAATACAGTAAATAATACAGCCGATGTTGTAGCAGTTGCCTCTGCCGCCATTCTTGATGACTATGTAGTTATTGGACGGGTAACTTTTGATATCAATGATTATGTTACAACTGTTTTTGATTACTCACGAAGAGATCATATTGATATAAATCACCTTTATCAAAAACAAGCTGTTCCTTTTAGACTTAAACAAAATGATCCTCCCTCTGATACTTATTTAGTTATGAGTGGGGAAATAACTTTTTCTACTGGAAACTATGCTTTCCCAGATGATACTGTTACTCCAGTCTTTGCACCTACTACTGCGGGACGAGTAGATTTATTATATATTGACCAAGCGGGCGCACTTCAAATTTCTTCTAGTGCGGAATCTGGAACTCCTGTTACTCCCTCATATGATGGGAAGTTTGTCATTGCAGAGATTCGTCGTATTGGGTCTTGGACAACTGTAGAAGGACAACATATTTGGCAAATAAATCCAGATAGATATTTTTCTTCTGATACAAGTAACCCAACTTTTAATACGGTGACTATTCTTTCAGCTCCGACATTAGACTCTCATGCAGTTAGAAAAGATTATGTAGACAACCTTATTCATGGTATTGATTGGCAAGAATCAGTAATCAATTTCTTAAACTTTGTTACAAGCGAACCTGCCGCTCCTTCTAATGGTGATAGATACATCGCTACCACAAGTGGGGTGTCCAGTGTAACAGGTCAAACTATAACTGCGGATTATATTTATCAGTGGAGCACTACAAATGCTATTTGGACAGAAATTGTTCCTGACAATGGTACAGTAACTTTAATAGAAGCAACAAGTGTTCAGTGGTTATTCAACGGTGCGATTTGGATTCAATTCTCTACAGTAATTCCTCACAATAATTTAAGTGGGTTAGACGGCGGCTCTGTTGGAGAATATTTCCATTTGACTTCTTGTCAACACTCAAATGTATTCTATAAGCATATTGATACAACTGATCATATAACTCAAGGTATAACAAATCTTTGGTATTCTGATATTCTTGTTAATAATAATGCTTATGTTTCTTGTGCTTATAATCATGCTATTATTCTCTCTGGAAATCCTCATGGGACTCTTCCTTCCCAAATAACAGGGTTTCAATCTTGTGTATCCGCTAATACAGATGTAGCGGCGGCATATGCTCACTCACAGATTATTTTAGGAAATCCGCATAATACTACAAAAACAGATATTGGCTTATCTAATGTAGATAACGTCCAGCAAATACCTTTATCTCAAAAAGGTGTTGCAAATGGTGTTGCCACTTTAGGCTCTGATGGTTTAATTACCTCTTCTCAATTACCTACGGCTGTTCAACAATCTTTAAAATATATAGGTACTTGGGACGCCTCTACAAATACACCAACTCTTCCTGGCTCTCCTACAAAAGGTGATTATTATGTAGTTTCTGTTGCTGGTAATACAACCCTTGGGGTTTATTCTACTTGGTATGTAGCAGACTGGGCGGTATTTAATGGTTCTTCTTGGGACAGGGTTAAATATGGAAATGACATACTCTCTATTAACGGATATAGCTCAGGTGCAATTATTCTTACAACTTCTGATATAGCTGAAGGAACAAATCTTTATTATACAGATGTTAGAGTTTCGGCAAATTTAGATGTTATAGCTTCCGTAGCCCATATCACGGCAGATGGGTCAAGCCATTCTTTAGTTGGAGTTATTCAAAATTCAATAAGTGATCTAAATAATACGGGGCTTGTTTCTTGGGAAGTTGGAACCCCACGATATTCTATTTTAGGAACAAATTTTAATTTAGCTGTTGGTGGAACTGGTAGAATAAAAGGAGCGGAAGTAACCTTTGTTGGGGCGCAGAGTGTAACTATTGTTGATGGATTTAATTTAATTTATATAAACTCTTTAGGAACTTTAGTAGCTTCAGCTATTTTTGATAGTTCCTACTATGAAGATTATATTGTTCTTTTCCGAGTTCATCATTCTACCAATGAAGATATTGTAATGAAGGACTATGTATCTTATAAATATCCTGTAGCTTCAAGAACATATATTAGAAATAATGTTGGAAGCATTATCCGAGATGGTGGAGCAAATATTTATCAAGTAACTGTTGGGGATGGAACACTAACAACTGATAGAGGAGTTGGACTAAGTGGAAATGATATATTAGACTCTCTTTCTCTGGAAACTGTAATTTCCACTACCTCCCCAATATCTTTTGCATTCTATTATGATGCTGGAACAAACTGGGAAAGATATTCTACTGGGAACGAACTTCCTATGTATTATAATTCCGCTGGTACAATGACTGCTATGGCTAATGATGAAATATCTGTTTGGTCAATCTTTGTTTGTCCTGATGATGGAGATACATTAGGCGCAAAATATATTGGTATAGCAGATGAAAATTTATATGCTAACTCCGGTGCGGCAAAAGACGCAATAAAAAATCATACTATAAAAGCACCTACTGGTTCAATGTCTTATATGGGACTTGCACTTCTTGGGTATGTAGTAATTCATCAAAACGCTCTTGGTGGATATACTGAAAAATTATTTGCAGTAAAAGATTCTTTAGCCAATATAAATATTCCTCAAACTGGAAGTGATTTTATTACAGACGATGGGACATTAACTTACATTGCTTCTAACACTGAAATAGTTAGAGAAGATGATGACCCTTATATTATTCTCCGAAAGACAGGAACAAATGCAGGATATGTAAAATTATTATTTAATTCTACAGACCAGAATCTTGAAATTACTTATGGATAATTCCTTTACTAATAGACTGAGGTAAGAAATGCCCGATATTAAAAACACTGGTGGAATAATACTTGAATGTTCTACAAATCCTCAAGCAGGAATGTTATCATATTGTAATGGTCAATATTTTGGATATGATGGTTCTACTTGTAATAACATAATAACCTGTAAAGATAATGCAACATGCGCCGCACCTGGAATAATACAAATTGGTGCAGGACTATGTTTAGATGGGTGTACTGTCTGTCTTGGGCCAACAGGAATAGGGGCGATAACTTGTGATTGCCAAATATTGATTGGGTGTTCTACTACTTGCAATACTAATTCATGCTATACTATTTATTTGGGGACTAGCGCAGGAAATGGAGCTAGTTTATCTTCAAAGTCTATTTTTATAGGTAGTGGCTCTGGATGTGGAGCGTGCTGTTCATGCTATTCAAATTTTATAGGAACAGAGACAGGGTGTGATTCTTTATGTTCTCTTTATTCTAATTTTATAGGATATCAAGCAGGATATCGAGCCTGTGGAGCAAGTTGTTCTAACTATATAGGTATATATGCGGGAACTGCTACTATAGCCTCTCCGTATGGAAATTATATAGGATATCAAGCAGGACAGAATGCTAATTGTTCTATCAATTCTAATCTTATAGGAAACGGGGCTGGGTATTCGGTGTGTTGTGTTCAAAGATCAAATATAATAGGATATCAAGCGGGCTATCAGGCTGTATTTTCTTTATGCCCAGTTTTTATTGGCACTGGTGCTGGTGGTAATTCTTACTTTACTCATAATAGTATTTTTATAGGAACAGGTGCAGGACAAAATACTTGTTGTTCCTGTAGTAATGTTTTTTTAGGAAAATGTTCTGGAAGCGGAAATATAAAAGTTTCTTATTCTGTAATGATTGGAGATGCGGTTGGGTATCTGTCTTGCAATAGCTACAACCAAGTTTTTATTGGTTGTGAAGCAGGAAGAGCGGCTATTTGTTCTAATAACTCAATATTCATAGGGCAAAGAACAGGGTATGCCACTTGCTTTAGTCCAAGCTCTGTTTTTATTGGTCTTGAGGCTGGAAATCTTGCTTCTGCTACGGACGGAGGAGTATTTATAGGAACAAGCGCAGGAGATAGTTCCTGTTATTCTTCTTATGGAGTGTTCTTAGGAAGATTAGCAGGATATAGGTCTTGTTATTCTATTAGCTCTATTATGATGGGAACACAAGCCGGATATAATGCCAACTGTGTACGCTGGTCAAATATATTTGGAATTTATGCTGGACAAGATACTTGTAATGTTAGAGATTCAAATTTCATTGGAACGGAGGCTGGTTGTGGAGCAATTTGTTCAAGCTGTTCAACTTTTATAGGAAGAAGTGCTGGAAAAGGAAATTGTTGTTCTGATTTTTCAAACTTTATTGGCCTAGAGGCAGGTTATGAATCATGCTGTTCATCCTCTTCTAATTTCTTAGGTAGAGCCGCTGGAAAAAATGCCGCTTATTCTTGTAAGTCTAATTTTATTGGGTACTTTGCGGGTTATCAAGCTTGCTATTCTTATGATTCTAATTTCATAGGAAACTTCGCTGGGGTAGGGGCGGCTTGTTCTCGTAGCTCTCATTTCATGGGAGAAAATGCCGGTTATTATGCTTGCTATACTTGTTACTCAGTTTTTATTGGAACAAGTAGTGGTAGCTGTGCCTCTTGTTCTTGTCAATCAATTTTCTTTGGCCATAATGCTGGACTAAATGCATGTTGTTCCTCTTGTTCAATTTTTATTGGAGTATGCACTGGTATCAATATTTGTTGCTCCCCCAATACTTTAATGATCGGAAATAACACAGGAATTATTCCTCTCCTTTGTGGAAATATGGCAACATGCGCTAATTGCTCATGCTTAACAATAAATGGTCATGTAAGGGCAGTATGTACTTTCTGTGCGAATACTCTCATTCTGGGTTGTACAGCTTCAACGGTAGCTGGGGCTATATGGGTGGTTTAATATGGCGTTAATGTCAGAAAAACTTTATTATTATAAAGGCGCTACTCAATACTCATGTGATGTTTATTCTGATTTAGCGGACATTGGAAGCCCGGCTCATTATCTTAAAATATATACTGCTTCCGGGGATGGATATATTCCCGTTAGTACAACTTCTGATAGTGATGATTCTGATTTAAGAACATATATTGCAGGGGCAGTTTATTATGTTAAAAAAACTTATACTCCTCCTATTGATATTGTCGCAGGAACACGAACTGAGACTGATTTAGGAGCGTTACTTGATGCTTATATATCCGATGGAACTACTAGAGGGTGTGAATCTTTTACATTAGATAGTACTACTGATACAAATATAAAAATAAGAAATATAACAGTTATAGGTAAATCGGCTATTACTTCCAACCCAAATAGTATGGGATTATCTTATTCATATTCCTTTACTGGTGAATTGTCAGTAAACGGTGGAGGAAGCTGGGCAAACGTAACAGCGTCAATAGGATTTATGCCCTACTCTATGAATGATGCAAACGCCGCTTCTATACACCCTAGTAGAACTGTTCCGCATTCATTTACAAATAGTGATATTGTATTTACATAGGAGATTTCATGTTATATTTTTATGATTATGATGTGGAAAAATTTCCAGAGGACGCAACAGAAATTATTGATGTAAGAAAATGGGATTATTGGACAATAACTCCAGGAATGGATATTCAATTATATGTTCATGAAAATCATATTACCAATTGGAAAGTAATTAGCAATAACCCTGAAAAATATACAACTTTAATAAGTAAAAATAGATTTGTAAAAATATAGATTTCTTACTAATGAGATAGAAGGTATTGGATGAATGATGTAAAGATTATAGGCTATATAGCTTGGCATGGAGGAAATCTCATCCCTGATACAAACGCTGTGGCGGATACTGTAGTAAAAAGAAATGCAACTGGCGGGGCAACGGTAACTGACTTAGAGTGTGATCGAGTATTTAATACAGGCGGCGCTGACTTTGCAGAAGGATTTAATTTTGATAAAAATGATAAGCCTCTATCTGGATTAGTTTATATTCAAACAGAAAATGGTCTTATTCCTTCTTCTAAACGGGCACAAAAAGGAACAATTGGAATATATTCTGATACCTATGCTCAATGTGTAAACTCCAAAGATTTAATTGACATAAATCCTAATGGGAGTAAAATTCCCATTTGTCTTGCTGGCCGAGTAAAGGTTTATGTAAAAGAAAAATTAGAAATTGGAGATGCCTTAGTCTCTGATGTTAAAGGTTTTGCTACTAAAGCCCGCTGGTATGAACGATTATTCTTCCGAGAAAGAATAATCGGAATAGTTTTTGAACCCTCAAAAGATAAAGAAATAAAAAGAATTTCTATTCTTAAATAAAGACATTCAAACTCAATAATCCTACTAATACTAAAAGACTCTCATTAAAAACAAGGAAAGCAAATGGCATGGTATGATGGCTATGATGTATATGAGGATTTTGAAGACGCCACTTTAGCCTCTGGTTGGGCGGAAACTGATACCGGTGGAAATCTTACTATAAATTCTCCTACTCAATACTATGATGGTACTCACTCTCTTGAAATAAATCATACAAATAACACCGCTCAATCTAATATAGAATATGATTTTGGTTATGGAACCCCTGTTGATAAAGTTGTTCTTTCTGGTAGGTTTAGACTCCCCTCTCCACAATCTGAATGGGATTATGGGGTCACAATATTTTATTTTTGGGATACTAGCTATTCCGGGGCTGTAGAACTTCATGCTTTCAGTACGGGCACGCCTACAATTGAAAGTGTTAATGCTAGTGATAGTTTTGTTTATACGCCGGATACTTGGTATGTTTTTCAAGTTTATTATAATCGTAATGGAGCTTCTTGGATAAAAATATGGAATGCTGACCATTCCTTATTATTAAAAACATTTACATGGGCGGCAAGTGATGTCCCTATTTACTTAGTCACTGTTGGAGGATATCATGATTGGACAGGACAGTATAGTTATTATGACTCTTTAGCATTAGATGCCGGAGATATCCAATCAAGTATAAATCCTTGGGAAACTACTTCTTCTATAGACCTTTTTCAAATAAAAATGAGAAAAGGTCTATCCTGTTTTACTGATGACTCATGTGGCATTCGTGATAGTATGTGTTGTTCTGGTTCAGCATTATCTATTGAAGGGGCTTGCTCTTCTCATGCTTATGTAACTTTTGCGGATACTTGTACAAACGAAATTAAAGGATATATAAATCTTACTACAGGTGGATTAGTTACTCTTGGGAATATTTGTTCTTTAAATAAAATAAATGCTACCGTCATAGAAGCTTCATGCTGTGTATGCTCTTCCTATATAAATGGATCATGCTGTATAACCTCTCCAATACTTTGTGGGCAATGTTGCGTAGTTACTCCATTATTTTCCTTGATTGGATTAGATAAAAATGGTTGTCCTTTCTGTTCTCAATCAAGTTGGAACCCTACTGAAGGAACAGTAGATATGACAGTGGATTGTGGAGTTACTATACAGTCTGGACAAGAACTACATTTTTATGGTAAAGCCCTGGAAAATATAAATAATGGTGAAGTAGTAATGTATGGTGGCCCCCAAGGTGACCATGTAACATTCTGTAAAAGTAATCTTTATGCTACTAATTTTAATCCTGGTTGGATTTTAGGAATTGCTACTCACAATATCTGTGCAAATGAATATGGATATGTTACTTGGTATGGCAGAGTTCACGGTGTTTATACATACACTTGGCCGCAAGGAAGCCCACTATATATAAGTGAAACATGCGCTGGCTGTATTAGATGCGGCCCACCATCAAGTCCTCATCCAAAATTTAGGTTGGGTATTGTAGAAAAAGAACAAGTAGGGGGGGCAGAAAATGGTGTTTATTATATTAAGCCACTTCAAAATAGAGCCTTAAATAGACTTGATGATGTTACACTTTGCAACTCTTGTGATTATCAAGTTTTAATGTTTCATGATGATACTTGTTGCACTTGGTCAAATTGTTATATGAATCTATGTTGGGCAACAATTGGAGGAGCCACTACCTGTTGCCTTATCTGTGCGGCGGATTTTCAATCAGAACTTGGTGCCTCATTTAATTGTGTAAACGCCCTATTAAAAAATCCAACAGGTTTTGATAATCCAGCAAACGTAGTAGTTACTTATTGTAGTGACTGTAGACAGATTTATCTTTCAGGAAGCAACTATCAAGGTTATTGGAATGGTGCGCCTGTAGCCGGGTTAGCCCCTGGCTGGTGTTCATGTCAGCATGATACCCCAAAATGTTCTCCAATATATTTATATTATAATGGTAGCTTTTATGTTTGGTCAGATTCTTCTTGGTCTTTTGATATGCTTCAAATTGCTTCTGTAGGATTTGACTCATCTTGTGTTTTTAAATTTGCAGGGCGAGAACCCCATGGGTTTATGGATCATCTCGTTCACCAATCAGAGCATCAAACAATTGGTACATATTTAATGTCAGGAAATGTTTTCACTTCTTTAAGCTATGTTATAGGGTCTACTACGGCAACGGAAAGAAGACCACTTCTTGACGCAAATTATATTAAAGATGAAGATTTGATTACTTGTAATGCGGCCCTTACTACAAACGCTTATACTTGGGGTTGGCTTACTGGAGCGAGTAGTGAATTTACTTCTTCTGTAGACAATCCCGAAATTGTTTCAATCACTGGTAGTCAACCTAATTGGAATCAGTATACAGGTGGAGCTTGGACACAAACGCCAATACCAGTAGGGTCATATATGACTATATGGGTTATTGCCGTTCCTACAACTAATGATACTGCTTCTCAAAAATATAGATATGTATTCTTACAAGGTCAATCAAATAGTAGTACTCTAACAATTGAAAGTTCTATTTCATTTAATCAATTAAACCTTGGAACATTATCTGGACTTACTCCTGAAATGATTGCTATAGGTAGAATTATTATTCGATACATTGGTGGCAACTGGAGTATTTCTCAAGTAGACCGAATATCTGGTACACGCTTTACTCAAATAGCAAGTCCATCAGGAAATTTTCTTTCTGCGGTTACAACTGATTCAACTTTGGGGGGATCAGGTACAGTTGCTAGTCCACTAACCGCTTGTCTTGCTACTTGTGATGCTCCTGGAATAGTAAGAATCGGAGAGGGATTAGGATTAAATGGATGTTGTATTTATACTTGTTTAAAACCCACTGACTTCGCTACTTGTGATGTACCCGGTATTATTCAGGTAGGTGGGGGATTATGTATTACAAATTGTACCCTTAGTTTAAATCCTAACTGTGGTGGAACAGGTGGGGGAATAGGTTGTATAACAAGTGACTATCAAATACTTATTGGTTGTAATACTGCTTGTCAAGAATGTTCTGATTATTCAAATTATTTTGGATTTTACGCTGGTGGTAGTTCCTGTTGTTCCCCTCTCTCCAATTTTATAGGATACTATGCTGGAGATGGGGCTAACAGTTCTTGTCATACAAATTATATAGGTTTTTATTCGGGGCAAAGTGCAGTCTGTTCTGATTATTCAACTATAATAGGCTATTATGCTGGAAGATATGCTTCTTGTTCATCTTATTCATTTTTTGTGGGGGTATGTTCAGGACATACTTCGTTCAATTCTCCTTATTCTAATATGATTGGTAATTCTGCTGGATATTGTTCGTGCTATTCATCATATTCTAATATGCTAGGGGCTAGTGCTGGATATAATTCTTGTTGTGTTTCTCATTCTGTTTTTATAGGAAGATCAGCGGGTGCTGTTTCCGATAACTCATGCTACGCAGTAATGATAGGTACTTGTGCTGGAAATGTATCAAGTAGTTCTTCTTATTCCACCTTTATTGGAACTTGTGCTGGTATTTGTACTATATGCGCCATCAACTCTATTTTTATGGGATATGGTGCAGGATTTAATGCTGACTACTCTAATAATTCAATTTTTATAGGAAGAGCTACGGGTAATTATGCATGTTGTTCTTCTTGTTCTACTTATATAGGTTACTTTGCAGGAGTGTCGGCTTACTGTTCTTCATGTTCAATTTTCATTGGAGTGTGTACCGGATTTAATGTGTGTTCTTCCCCAAATACTTTAATGATCGGAAATAATACTGGCATAACCCCCCTTCTCTGCGGAATAATGGCTACTACTGCGGTGGCATCTAAACTTACTATAAATGGTGCATTAGAACCAATTTATTTAATACTCCCTACTACTTGTGGTGGAGCGAATTCTATATGGCTAGTCTAAAAAGGAGAACAGATAAATGGCTTTAGCGGCAGAAAAATTATGTTATAATCGTGGTGGAACAAACTACGCTATAAATACCTATACTGCTTTTGCCGATGTTCAGTGTGCTATAAAAGCTTTGTGTTTAAAAAATGCAAGTGGTGATTTTAGATATACTCCTATTGGTATTACTACTGACCCAAGAGCCGGATATCTTAGAGTAGGGATAGGAAGTACAGCTTATGCAGTAGAAAATACAGCAACTATTTCTTGGGCACGACAACTAATAAATTGTTCAATTCCTTCTTATAATAATACTTCACAGCCTATTGCAAGAATGTATTGTAGCTCTGTTACTAATCCTGTTGTTAGTTATTTTATTATAGATTTTTCCGCAGGATATAATATAAGATTTGATTGGAATGTTACTATTTCTTCTTCCCCCCAAGCGGCACGGTTTTATGTAGTAGACCCAATCGATTCAGTTATAATAGATACTGGGTGGAAAACTTCAACCTCTGGTGGGGCCAGCTTTACAAATGATTGTACTGACTCCATTACTCAATGCTATAGGATTTGTGTTTTAACTTGTAGATATAGCACCACAGATGGATATACTACTTGGTATTGGCACCCAGCTTTTAATTTTCAAGTTTATACTCATGGATAAGGAGAAATAATATGGTAACTATTTGGTATAATTCAAAAGGTAAACCCTTTTTCTCAAAAGAATCTGCATTAAAGCAAGGAGAACAAGAAACTGATTTAAGTTCTGTTGAAGTAGAAAATATTCCTGATAGTTTTCCAATAAAATATTGTGGAAGACGCTATGTAGATAATATATCTCAAAGAATAATTGATGATGTAGAAATTGAATATCAATATATTGTGGATGTAATAAATAAGACTTTGAAAAAGCTTACTTGGGTAGATAGATTTTATCTAGGAGAGTTTACTCTCGCTGATTTTCAAGCAAAGGTGTTAAAGAAATTAAAAGTTGATTATTCTCTCATTACAAGAGAATCTGATTCAATTTTTTCTATGTACACAAAACGAAAAAATCTTGACTTATTAGAAGAAGGGGATTTAGAAAAGTTCACCCTCTATATGACTGCATATAAAGACGCCACTATTCAATATCGAACGCTCCGAGATAGAGTAAAAAATGCTTCAACTATTGAAGAGCTTTATGAGGTTTGGGGAATACAATATTCTGTACTTGAGGGGGCGTATGTAAAACTTTCTGGAATAGTTACTGAGCCTTCACAACTCATACTAACAGAAGAGGAAATAAATCAAATTACAAAAGAGTATGAATCTATTCTTACTGTACCAATGGAAGGAACAGGAGGTTAGCATTAGTGTTAGCTCTACATACCTTTGATACTTTATCCACAACTGGATTGAAGTTTACTGGCTTAAAAAAAGCTGATACTGTTACCATGATTTTATCGGCGCTCCAATGGCGAAAAATTAACGGGGATATTAAACTCTATTGTGATAAGATATTTTATTCGTGGTTAGATGAAATTGGCTTTACAGATATATATTCAGAAATTGATAAAGAACTTTTAGATAAATCCCGTGATCCAAATATAAATATAAGTAAGCAATATGGTTTTTGGGCATCTTCTAAATTCTATGCAATGAAAGAACAAATATATCCCTTTTTTATGCTTGATATGGATTTGATTGTAAATCTTAATCTAAAATATTATACTGAACAGGATTTTGGTTTAATAGCTTTTGGACAAGAGCGAATTAGTAATTCTTGGAGAGATATTCCAGTATATCCCCCAAAAGAAAATATATGGACGCCAGACGGATATGTTTTTGATGAGAGATTAGATTGGGAAACTCCTCCAGTAAATTGTGCGCTTACTTATTTTGAAGATTTGGAATTAAAAGATGAATATATAAATGAAGCGTTTAGATTTATGAAAAATAATACCCTCCCTGATTATTCTAATAATAGCAAATTTCCTCCAATGATGATGTGTTATATTGAACAGAGATTTTTACCTATGTTAGCTAAACTTCGTGGTGTAAAATATAGTACATTTCTTTCAGGATATCTTGGTGGAACTTCAGTAGAAGCTTTAAGCAGTACTCGCTTTTTTCATTTATGGTGTGCCAAACATATTCCTACTCTTAGAATAAGAATGTATAAATCATTGATAAAGGATTTAGAAAAGCGATATCCAATATTTTACAATAGGTATCTACAAATTGAAAACAAACTTCAAGATTGAAAAAACTGGAATATCTGGCATCGCTCGATTACGAAATGAGGAAGAATATCTCCCTATTATTCTTGATAGATTCCTTCCATTCTTAGATGAAATTATTCTTGTTTGTGATAAAGGCAATACAGATAATACTCCTGATATTTGTGAAGACTATAGAAGGCGTTATCCAGACATAATTAAAACCTATTATTATCCTTATGAGGTATATCCTCCATTGTCCAAAGAAACTTTATTTTGTAAAGAAGCTGATCCAAGAGCTTTATGGAACTATAATAATTGGGCATTTAGTAAAGCTACTCGGTCATTCTCTATGAAGGTAGATGGCGACTTAATCCCTCGGGCTGATCTAATGAATTATAAAGACCTTATTTGGGATATAGTGAAAAAAAGTTATATTGTAGAATTACACGGTGCAAATTTAATTATTGATAATGATAAATTAAAAGTTTTTTCTCCTCCTGAATCTAACATTATTCTTTGTGGAATGAATGACCATTTTTTAAGACATAATGATATTTCTAATTTCTTTGGTAGACAAAAATCAAGCTCATGTGAAGTGTGGTGTGTTCCTTATCTTCCAAAAAAGTTTAATAAAGGATTCCCCTATTTCTTTTTTTATTATCATATGCGTTGGTGCAAAAAGGATATTTGCTCTAATCGAGGCAATATGGGAATTTCTAATTCTTATTATGACCATTATGCTTATTATAAAGATTCATTAAAAATAGATGTGCCTGAAGCAAAAATAGATTGGGAAAGCTGGATTATCAGCTATAAAAATATTGTTGATACATACCGAGAAAACTACTATAATATAGATATAGGTATTCCTGATCCAAATATAGATACTGAGCTAATTAAATATATGAAGGATAAAAATCTATATAATGAAGCCAAATTATAGTATAGAACATCAGGGTATTTCAGGGATCGCTCGACTACGAAATGAAGAGGACTTTCTTCCTATAGTCTTAGAAAGGTTTCTCCCCTTTCTTGATGAAATTATTTTAGTTTATGACGCCGGAAGTATTGATAAGACAAAAGAAATATGCGAGGATTTCCAAAGAAAAAACCCTCATAAGGTAAAAGTTTACAATTATCCCTATAGGGTATATCCTGCTAACTCAAGAGAACTTCTTGTTTGTGAAGAAAATGATCCTTGCGCTCTTTGGAATTATTATAATTGGTCATTTAGCAAGTCTACTTGTTCTCATTCAATGAAAATAGATGGTGATCTTGTTCCTAGAAAAGACTTGCTGAATTATAAAGAATTGATTTGGGAAGAACTAAATAATTCAAAACCATTTATTGAAGTGCATGGGGCCAATCTATTTATTCAGGACAATGAATTAAAAGTATTTACAACAGAGCATGATTTTACTGTTTGTACTGGATTAGAGGATCATTTCATACGAAAAAATGATGTGGCAAATTTATTCTATCGAAAGAAAGATGAGCCTTGGGAAAAATGGTTTTATCCTAAATTTATTGGCTTATGTATTCCCTCCACTTTTTTCTACTATCACATGAGGGGGTGTAAACAAAACAAGTTCATAAACTGGGGTTATGCACCAATAATGGCAGAATATAATACTTATAAAGAATTTTCTAAAATTGGAAGACCTGAGTATAATAAAGACTGGGTTAATTGGGAAAAATCCTATCGTCAATTTATTAAAAAGCATCATCGACTAGATAACTATATTGAATTGGGACTTCCGAATCCTAATGAAGATAAAGAGTTTATTGAATATTTAAAAAAGTGGGGTTTTCTAAAATGATGATTGAAATAACCACAAATATATTAGATTGCGGCTGTATTATGAACTGTCTATTCTGCCCTCAGCCTACATTATTGAAAAATTATAAAAGTAATATACGAATGTTATCTTTCAATGACTATAAAAAAGCAATAGATAAAATTCCTTCTAATATTGAAATTCGCTTTGCTGGATTTTCTGAACCCTGGCTTAATAAAAAAACTACAGATATGATTTTATATGCCCATGAAAAAGGACATAAGATTTATATTTTTACTACAGGGGTAGGACTATCAGCTGAGGCGTTTAAGCGAATAGAACATATAACCTTTGAAATGTTTGTTTTACACTTACCAGATAAGCAACAAAACGCCCATCATAATATTACTCCTGAATATATTGAAACAATTAAGTATCTAAAAGAAAATGTAAAAGTTTGTAGAAGCAGTACATGGACAAAAAGAAATCTTACTTTAGATACTATGCACATGGGGGTATTACATGATTCTGTAAAAGATATTTTTCCCGACTCTTTAAATTATCAAATGTCCCCTCGGGCATATAACTTAAAAAACGAATATAATATAAAGCCGGAATTAAAAAAGAAGTTTCTCAGAGAAATAAATCATGGAGAAGGTAATTATACTTGTAATTTTCCAGAAGGATTTCATAGAAATGTCATGCTCCCAAACGGGGATATGTATCTTTGCTGTATGGACTATGGGCTTGAACATAAATTAGGAAATATATTTGAAGAGGATTATTTAATTATAATAAATCGAACTAATAAAACCGACTGGCATCTCTGTCAATTTTGTGAGTGGGCTTGTAGGGTATAAAATAAAGCTACTAACATAAAACTAATAGAATATAAGGGAGAAATAAAATATGGACTACTATTTTAATAATTTATTTGGTGACGGGATTGGCTGGAACTTTGGCGTATCTACTTGGATTAAGAACACAAAAAAAGCATTAGAGTCTTTTGGTCTTAAAAATAAAATAGATGCAAAGTTAGCACTTTCTATTGGACTCCCCCGAGCGTTTAACCCAATACCTTCCCGATTTAATGTTTTCATGACCCTCTTTGAAACAGAGGATTTATTTGATGATGACTATGAAAAGTTAAATAAAGCCGATGTAATTATTGTTCCTTGTCAAGCTAACCAAAAAGTATTAGAAAGAAACTTGAGAAAAGACATTCCCGTTTATGTAGCTATTGGGGGATTTGATCCTAAAATCTTCAAATATAAAAAGAGAGAGAAAATTGACAAAGAGTTTATTTTCCTCTATGTCGGTGCGCTCAATCCCCGAAAGGGTTTTGACTTGGCGATTAAGGCGTTTAATAAATCAAAAGGATTATATCCTAAAGCAAAACTTTATATCAAGACGACTGAGGAAGGTAAAGATGGATTTGAATATAATTCCTTTGGAGATATTATTTATGATTATCGAATACTCTCTACCAAAGAATTAGTGGATATTTACTATAAATCCCATTGTCTACTCCTCCCAAGCCACGGTGAAGGAATTGGTCTTACTGCATTAGAAGCCGCCGCCACAGGTCTTCCTGTTATTCATACTGCATATGGTGGTACAGCAGAGTTTTTAGGTTTTCAAAATTCTCTTCCATTAAAATATAGTCTTGAAGTAACTGAACTAACTTACCCCGGAGAACCAAAAAGAGTAAGAGCAACTAAGTGGGCAGAAGTCCACATTGATGAACTTATTTCTAAAATGGATTATGTATATGATAGATATGCACAAATAATTAAAGACTCTAAACCTTATTTATTAAATAATATAAAGCAATTCTCTTGGAAAAATTACGGAAAGAATCTTATTGCTATATTCAATAAATATAAAGAGGATATAGAACGAGCCATCCTCAAAAAAATACTTAATCTTGGTTGTGGAAATAGAAAATATCCAGGAACAGTCGGAGTGGATATTCGTAAAGATGTTGGCGCAGATATTGTATGGGACTTATCTAAGACTCCTTATAAGTTTGCTAAGGATGAATCATTTGATGAAGTAATTATAATAAATACTCTTGAACACTTACTTGATCCCCTTCCCTTCATGAAAGAGGCTTATAGGATTTTGAAAACTGATGGACTACTTCATATACAGGTTCCTTACTGGCGTTCAGAAAACTTTTTTATTGATCCAACTCATCATCATGCGTATCATGAACTGTCTATGGATTTTTTTGATCGGACTACTTTTCACGGAGGACTAAATAATTATATTCCCGTTAATTTCCGTATACTAAATAGACAGGTACTAGAGACTGGAGACATTTATTTTATTCTTCAAAAGAAATGTTATAATGATTTAGGAACTTGTGCTTGTTTAAATGGGGGTGGCTGTGACTGCAAAAAATAATCGTGCTTTTATCACGGGAATTTCAGGACAGGACGGAAGTTATCTAGCTGAACTTCTTTTATCTAAAGGGTATGAAGTAGCTGGGTTTATTCGTCGAAGCTCTAATCCCAACACTGCCTCTCGTATATCTCATCTAATAAATAAGATAAAATTATATCAAGGTGATCTACTAGATATGAATTCTTTATCTATTGCAATAAGGGATTTTCAACCAACAGAAATTTATAATCTTGCGGCACAGAGCTTTGTAGGTATGAGTTGGGAACAGCCTTTTTACACCTCTGAAGTAAATGCACTTGGGGCATTAAATATTCTTTCTGTAATAAAAGATGTAAATAAAAATATTCGATTTTACCAAGCGAGTACATCTGAATTATTTGGAAAGACAACCTCTTCTATACAAGATGAGTTTACACCTTTTACTCCACGAAGTCCTTATGGTATTGCAAAACTATTTGCTCATTGGACAACAGTAAACTATCGAGAGTCTTATGGTATGTATGCTTGTAGTGGAATATTATTTAATCATGAAAGCCCTAGAAGAGGTTTAGAGTTTATTACTAAGAAAATAACAAACCATATTCAAGAGTTTGGAAATTCAAAACCTTTACTGATTGGTAATATGTCCGCTCGACGAGATTGGGGTTATGCAAAAGAATATTGTATAAATACAGATGTTCCTATTTTAACTCTTTCTGGATGGAAATATTGTGATGAAGTAAAAGAGGGAGATAGTATAATTAACTTTGACCCCATAAATAATAATTTATCTACTGATATAATAAATAAAATAATAGTAAAAGAGGATGAAAGAAATAGAATACATTTAAGTGGAAGGTCTTTTGATCTTACTTGTACGCCTGAACATAGAATTTATTATCAAAAAAAGAGTAAAAATAGCAAGGGCGGCTGGTCAGATTGGAAAGTTATATCTGCTCAAGATTTCGCTGGTATGTTACAAGATAAGGTAACTCGAACAAAATATGATTATAGATTACCTCACTTTCAAGATTATAATGCTAAGGAAAATAATAAATGGTCTGATGAAGAAATTTATCTTTTAGGGGCTTTATTAGCAGAAGGGTGTATTTCAGAAAAAAATAGAATAACATCTGTTTCTATTTCTCAATCTTTTATTAAAAATGAACCTACTCATAAAAAGATAAAGGATTGCCTAGATAGATTATGTTTAATTTATCATACTAGGAATACTAACTCTGGTGTTACAGAGTGGGTGTTAACCTCAGAGTCTAGTAAAAAAATATTAGAATTATTTGATTCTAATGATATTCATATAGCCCCTAACTGGATATATAGTTTATCAAGCAGACAAGCAAATATTTTATTTAATTCTTTAATGGACTGTGATGGACATTGGGGAAGCCTAACTTATATTTCCAAACGATACCAATTGGCAGTAGCGTTTCAAACTATTGCTATATTGGCTGGATATGCTTCAACAAAGATACATCAGAGGAAGTGTGGTGTTTATAGTTCTACAGTAATATCAAAAAGAAAAAAATATCAGTATATTACTGACATAGAACTTATAGAACCAGTAACACCTACAGTTTGGTGTGTAAATACTAACAATGGAACAATTATATCCAGGGATAATGACAAAATTTCTATTTCTGGTAATTGTGAAGCCATGTGGTTAATGCTTCAACAGGACAAGCCGAATGATTTTGTTATTGCTACAGGAGAAACGCATACAGTAAAAGAGTTTATTATTCAAGCATATAAATACATAGGGGCTGAAATTATATTTGAAGGGCAAGGGTTAGATGAAATTGGGATAGATAATAATTCTCAAAGAACTCTTGTTAAAATTGATCCTCAATTCTATCGGCCCGCAGAGGTAGATTATCTTAGAGGAGATTCTTCTAAAGCCAAGAAGATACTTAATTGGGAACCAAAAGTAAAATTTGAACAGCTTGTAGAAATTATGATGGAGGACGAAGCATAATATGATAAAAGTAGCAATATCAGGTGGATTTGATCCCCTTCATGTAGGGCATATTAAATATATTCAAAATGCAATAGCCCTTGGCGATCATTTAATTGTTATTCTGAATGGTGATTCTTTTCTTATGCGAAAGAAAGGATTTATTTTCATGCCCGCAGAGGAACGAGTAGAGATTATTCGAGCAATTAGGGGAGTAGATGAGGTATGTTTATTTAATTCAGAAAAAGATGATGTTTGTGATGCTTTAGCAATGTTCAAACCCAATATTTTTGCAAAGGGTGGGGATCGTACTGGACCAGAGAATATTCCTGAATGGGATTTTTGTCAAAAAAATCATATTGATGTTGTAGTAGGAGTTGGAGGAGGAAAAATTCAGTCCTCTCAATGGCTTACTAAGAGTATTGAATTAAAGGAGAAAAATAAATGATTTATTCTTCCGGGGATTTATTTGATAAATGCACAATTCTTGATATTAAGCTACGCAAGGGGCTTCATGTAGAGAATGAGTTTCAAGTGGTTTATAACGAAGTAAAAGAATTATTAAAAAAATATCCAAAGACAAAGGCTATTTACAAGAAACTTTTTGAATCCAATCTTGAACAGTATGATTTGGAGGATTTAATACGAACTGAGAAAGACCTTGCTGTAGTTGGAAATATTGCTCTTAATATTCGTAGTCATAATGATGCAAGAGTGCTATTAAAAAATAAGATAAATGAAATTACACAGGAAGCTTTTAAGGAAGTTAAAGATTATAAGAGAAGTTAGGTCTACTAACATAACGAATCAAATATAAGGAGATTTTTATATGGCAAGTAATACAACGGTCGTCCTCAGCGGGGGAATTGGAAAATGTGTAGCGTTCACAGCGGCAATCCCAAAGATGGTAAAGAAATATGGTCCTATCACAATTATGTCCCCTTGGCCCGATTTGTTTACAGACCTTGAAGGTGTGTATCGTTCTATTAGTTTCGGCGTGGAATATGGCTACGAGTACTTTCAAGGAAAGAATCGCCTTTCACCCGAACCCTACAACCGCAATGACTTTTTTCAAAAGAAGATTCATTTGATTGACGGCTTCATGAAAGAGTGCGGATTAGAAGAAAACTATGATTCATTAACTGATCTTCCTCTTGCCCCGTCCTTTCTTGATATAAATTCAAAGAATAAAATTGATGCTATTCGCCAAAATGGAAAGTATATCGTAGTACAGTTTATGGGTGGAAATCAGGCTCAAAATGGTAAGATGAATGATAAGTTTATGGCAAAGGATTACCCTCCTCAGCTTATTGAAAATTTGATTATTGCTATTGGAAAGAAATATGGTAGTAAAATCCAGATTGTCAATTATGGGCTTCCTTTTGAATTTAATATTGCAAATACCATTTCTGCGGCAGACTTGCCCTATACTGCGGCGGCTTATTTATTGAAGAACTCTGAAACTTTTATTGCAATAGACTCTAATCTTCAGCATTTCTCTGCTTGCAAAGGAGTAGAGAAGAAGGGCATAGTCCTTTGGGCGGCAACGGACCCAATAAACTTTGGATATCCTCATAATATAAACCTCTCGGCAGAGTGCCCATATAATGACCTTCATTGCAACAGACCCTATTTTCAGCATACCTCTGATATAGTTGGTAAGGGCATTCCTTGGTCTTGTAAGACAAAAGATTGTCTAAATATTTCCCCAGAGAAAGTTCTCTCCGAATTAGAAAAGATTATTTAATAAGTTCTCTTAAATATAAAGACTCGGAAGCTACTAATACAGTAGAATCCGAGTCTTTTTTATTAGGGAAGATATAATGGGAACAACTAATTACGGTACACAGACTACTACTTTTAAGTATAAGCAAGCGGCGTTATCCTCTACTTTCAATGCTTTAAATGATAGCCTTATTCCTACTGGGATATATTCCGGTGGGTTGCTATCCCGTGTATCTGATGGTTCTATACAAGTAGCCCCCCTTACTTGTTATATAAAAGATACTACACCCAATTCCAATATTTCTCGAAGAGTACAGACAACATCGGCAGTTAGTATTGTTGGATTTACTTCCACCGATTGCTATTGTGTTTTAAGATACTCTTGGGTTGCTTCTGAAACAGATTATATGGATATTTTAGCAGTAGACTATAATACTCTTTTTGCTACTGAAACTACATTAAATCAAGGTTATTTACTTTTAGGAAAAGCAATTTATGAAGGCGCTACTATGCTTTCTTATTTTGATTATACTTTCCGATCAGATGCCTCATTACAAGAGATAGAAGACGAAAAAAATAGTTTTTATGTAAAACCCTATAATGATCCTACTATACGCCGTATCTATGTTTATCCAGGAAAAGCCGTAGTAAATGGAAAATATATTGATTTTTCGGGAGACACTTATCCCTCTGCCCCTAGTACCTTCGATAACACTACTCTTGGACGAATAGATGTAATTTATGTAGACGCCACGGGAACAATAAAAAAAGTTTCTTCAACTGACCAAACATTAACAATAACGTATCCTTTAAATTTTAATACCTTTGAATCAGAAAATCCTGGAGCTATCCCTGATTTCCCAACAGACGGAATGGTTGTCGCTATTATTATTCGTGGTTTAACCCGAAATACAATTGAGGGAAGAGATATAATTCAAATTGAATATGAACGAAATAGTTTTACTGGCGCAGAAAATGATATTACTTTTAAGGGCTGTGCTATTTTTGAACAAAATGTTCAAGTAGCTGGAAATCTTCATGTTCAAGGAAATATGATTATTGATGAAGGAACAATTACAGAATATGAAGATAATATAATAACACTCAATAAGCCCCCTACAGGATGTGCTTCACTCTATTCTACTTCAGGAATTGATTTTTATCAGGGTGGTCCAGCGTGTTGTACAACAGGATTTGGGCCTAATGATGCTCAGTTTCTATATGACTGTACTGTAGGATATTTCAAAGCGGGGGTAATGGATTGTTTTACTCCTCATCTTCAAAGAGTGGTAACCCAACAGCTTATTCCACAAGTATATGGTGTTCCTTTCTGGAGCGGAACAAAAGTTCCTAACTCAGATAGCATATTAGAATATGACCAATTTTTTACTTTTAATAACGCTTGCAGTGCGAATAAAATTCTAAATATTGGAAATGTTACTTGTTCTGCCCCTGCTGATGTAAGAATATCCGGTGGAATGACTATTGGACAATGCGCTCCAGGCGACTTTGATGTAAATATAAATCAATTTATTGTAAATGAAACTTCTGTCTTTAATAATAATGTAACAATAAAATGTGGATGCTCTATTCTATACCGAGAGCATGGGGTTCCTGAAGAATCTTTGGACACCCGCTATCTAAGAGCTTCAGCTTCAACTTATAATGTTGTTACACTAAATGATTTTTATATTGGAAATGGCTCAACTTCACAAAAAAGATTATTTGTCTATTTGAATGATGGTAGTGGTTGTGTTAATGCTACTCCTTTAGCACTTGAAGATGCATTCCTTTTTAAGAAATGTTGGGGGAGTGCTTTACCTGGATATATTCAACAATCTATTGAAACAAGTCTAATTATTTGCTGTGGTAAAACTCTTACTTATATGGGTGATGAATTAGATCAAAGGCATGTTAGAACCAACTATACTGCTATTGAGGGAAATACCCCGGCATTGGCTGTTACTATGTGGGGTGACTATACCATTAAACAGGCGGGAAGTAATAATGCTTGTTTAAATATTCAGGGTACTCTTCGGTCTGGATTGTATAATACTTCTTGTTATCATTTACTTGCTACTGAGGGTGGAACATTTACTTGGAATGGATGTAATATTATTTATGAAAATGGCTGTTCAGGAGCTTGTTGGAACGCCTTTGTTTCTCATGCTCAATATGCTTTACAAACTTGTGGAAACTCTACTACAGCCTCTAATTTTAATACTAATCGTTGCGCTCAAATAAATGGTGTAGGTGGAAGCTGTGCTTATTCTATCTGTGCTACAGGAGACTATGTTTGGGATATTTCCGCAGTAAAAATTAACCTTGCTACTTGCTCACAATATCTATATAGTTGCACTACACTAATTCCTCATGCAAAAATAGTTACAACAGATGGAACGGGAGGAACAACAAACTTAGCTACTACTCCTGTAGGAAATGCAGACATGGTAGATGGATATCACGCTAGTAGTAGTGCTACAGGTAATACCGTTGCTGTTAGAGATGGGGGAGGAATACTTCATGCTTATGGATTCAATGTTGTTTCCAAGAGAGCTTTGAAGGAAAATATAAAAGTATTTAATAAATCTGCCCTTGGGTTAGTAAAAACGGTTGAAGTAGTAGAATACAATTATATTCTTGATCCAGAAAAATCATCTAAAATAGGGTTTATTGCAGATGATACCAGAGAAGAATTTTCCACTTCCTGTCATAATACAATGGATGTTACTTCTTCCATTGGAATTTTATTAAAGGCCGTTCAAGAACTTGATAAAAAGATTTCTTGTTTGGAGAATAAGTAAATGAGTGGTTTTACTAATAATGGTATAGCAATTGAATCTTGCATCTGTCTCGCTCCTTCTGTTTTTTCATCTTGTCAGATTAGATTTTGTCAATTAGGTGTTGACTTAGGAAGACAATTTGTTTTAACCAATACTGCTCCTTATATAGGGCATCGTCCTAGTTTTCAAGCTAATTTAGGTTTTACCTCTTGTGGTGTAGCCGGAGGAGATTTAGGGTGGTGTGTTTCACATTGGCAAAGATCAGTTACTACAGGTGTCTCTTTAAGTAGATATAAAGAATATTCTACGCCTATGAATATTCAATACTCGTGTGACCTCTATGGATGTAGGTCTGTAGTAACAGTAGTTCTTATTGGCGGCGGCGGGGGTGGTGGAGGCGGTAAACAGACTTTATCAGATGACGGCGGCGGGGGCGGGGGTGGTGGAGGAACTACAGTTATAGCTCAATCTGTTTTTATTCCTAATTTGAGTATAATATGTGTAGGTGCTGGTGGGGCGAGAGGGCTTGTAGGCTATAATGGTAGTAATGGTAGTAGTTCTTATATTCAGAATATAAGCTATGATTTATCAGGAATTGGTTGTAGCGGTGGATATTATTATAATTTTTGTGTAGTAGCTCCCGGTGGTAGAGGTGGGGGTGTAGGAGGAGATGCGGGAAGTTGTCCTGGAAATGGGGGAGGAGCAGGAATTGTATCAGTAACTAATGGAGCTTGCTTTGCTGGAGCAACAGGTTGGACAAGTGGAGGAGCAGGAGGAGCGGGGACTAAAGAGAGTAGTCCCTCTCATCCTAATTCTTGTGGAATGCAAACGGGGCCTAGTATAACATTAGTAGACTACTACGGCAATAGTATAAGTACTTCTGCTAACTCCGGGAGAGCATTATTTGAAATAAGCGAAGCTGGAAATGGAGGACCGGGGGGGTCATCTACTTTCTGTAAGGGAGGAAGAGAGGGCTATAACTACGCAGGAGTACCAGCGGTAAATGGTAGTCCAGGGTGTTTTGGTTCGGGTGGTGGAGGAGGACATGGTGATTGGAATGAAGGAGAGTCTTCTAATGGTGGCAATGGTGGGGATGGTTATATAATTATTTATTGGTAAGGAGTTTTATATGGGTTTTAGATTATCAAAAGAAGGATCAAAAAGATTTCCTTTGGGTGCAGAAATAGAAGGAATCTATGGAAAAATAGACAAACTCATTTATGATGCTCAAGAAGAAACTTGGCAAGCAACTGTCATTTATTATATAAACGAACAAGCGGCAGAGAGAGCAAGGTTAATAAATTATTTAAGACAAACTTTTTTGGACTATTCAAAACCAAATAATAATCTACCTTTAGGATATGAGTTTATCCTGCGTCCTAAAAAATATTCTATAAATGAATGGGCTTTAATAATACAAACTGCTAACTCCCCTCTTCCAGCATCTATTTTTTCTTTTAAATACGGAGTATTAACAAAAATAATCGGTCCTATTGAATTAAAAAAAGCAAATGTTGTGGGAAAAATTTACAAAGACTTTATGGAACAATGCGAACCGGGGTCAGAATCTATATTAGAAGATCGGCCTATGGAGGGGATAAATGGTGTTCTAACGGAGCTTCTTCTCACTGTAAAAAAAGACAAACCAGTAAAAGAAGAGACAAATATTACTACTAATATAACGAACGGATAAAGACTTTAATATATAAGGGGTTAATAAATGAAGGTGTTTATTGGAGACATTGTAGGTGCTAAAGATGTATTCGCAAAGCTTATTCAGCTTGAATTTGGTGCAAAGACCGCACTAAAACTCATGCTCATTACCAATGAAATGCAACGGTATTTAGAGTCTTATGAAAAGACAAGAATCTCTCTTGTAAAGAAGTATGGACAAGAGGATGAAGCGGGACAGATTATTGTCAAGGCAGGAACAGAAGAATATGGAAAGTTCATTGATGAAATCAATTCTATCTCTACTGAAGCAGTTGAATTAAATGTTCCTGAATTGACTCAAGATGAGTTGACAAAAGATGATTCTATTAAGTTCTCTGCGCTTGACCTGTTAAAGATTATGCCATTCTTGAAAAAGGATGATACAATTTAAAAATGTGGTTTAATTTATTTAATAATAATGTAAAAAAGTTTTTTTTCTTTCCAAAGATTAAATTAGAAAATAAAAAGGAGGAGGAAGTTATTATGGAAAATACATTATCTTTTGATTCTCTTCCTGTTATTGATGATTTTCTAACAATAAATAAATATAGTAGACCCGGTAGAAAGCGTCCTGAGACTCTTGCTGTTGTACTTCATTGGACAGCGAATCCAAACGCAAGTGCAAAAGCTAACCGTGACTTTTTTGAAAGTAAAAAAGATGGAAAAACAAGTTATGGTTCTACAGAGTATATTGTAGGGTTAAAAGGTGAAATTATTCGATGTATGCCTGATGAAGAAATTTCATATAATTGTGGAACCTCTTCTGTCGATCCTATATCTGGAAAGATTTATACTGATTATGCAAGAGAAAAGTTTGGAAAGTATGTTTTAAGACCGGATATAGAATCTCCAAATAGCTGTACTGTAGCAATTGAAATGTGTCCTATTGATTGGAAAGGAAATTTTAAACCTGAAACATGGGAAAGTACAAAGAAGTTAGTTGTTTGTCTATTAAAAAAATATAATCTAGGTTTGAATGATATTACTACGCACGAAAAAATTGTAGGATATAAGTTCTGTCCTCAATTATTTCACGATCATCCTGAAGAATTTGATAGGTTTGTAAAAGAAGTCGGAGAACTTCTTGTATAGGAGATTTTTATGTCTACTTCACTAAGACTTAGAACGCATGTTCTCACAACTTCTGATACAGTAAATGGTCACCTTGTCACACCTCTACTTTTTGATGCGGATTTTACTGCAACACGATATAGATTTAAGACTTTAACTCTTTCTTGCATGACCGCTCCTGCTACTCGCATCTATGTAAAAGGTGCTTTGACAGACCCTTGGGTAGAAGTAACACAACTTCTTGCGAACGGAGCGGCTGGATGGATAATCTACGCAATAGATCAAATTTATATTAAAACAAATAGTGCCACAGGAACAATCGGATTAGTTGCGTATATTTCCGATGCTCAAGGCTCTGGATATTAGGAGATTATCATGGCATCAGCTATAAGGTTTAGGACTCTTGTACTCACTACAGATGACAACACAGACGGGGTACTTGTAACTCCAACACTCTTTGATGCTACTTTTTTAGCAGGGCAACACCGCTTTCGGAGTATAACTTTTGCGACCCTTACTACTGCAACAACTCTTTCCATGAAAGGTGATGTAGCAGACGATTGGGTAGATATTACTGAGCTTCTTACTAATGGGGCGGCAACTTGGCTTGTAAATGGGATTGATAGTTTCTATATAAAATCAAATAACCTAGCCGGAACTATAGGCATTATAGCCTATGTCACTGACGCTAGGCAAAGTGGGTATTAAATAATAGTGGAGATAAACAAATGGAAGGCGACGAAGTAAATACAAACGAAGAAACTTATGATAACCCTATTCCAATTCCACAATATCATATTGGAAAAACAGAGAAAAAGCCCACAAGCTTTTTAGATGATGGAGAAGGAAACGCCTCTTCGGGACGACTAATAAAAGTAATGGCGTTTATTCTTTCTTGTGTTGTAACAATTACTGGGTTAACAATTGCAGGATTTTTACTATTTACTCCTAAGCCAATTGATACAACTTCTATGCTTATGGATGGCACTACCTTTGTTTCTCTTATTTTAGGTCTAGTTGGACTTCTTTCCTCTATAGCTCTTGGTGCAGAAATAACTCAGAAAATAACTAAGCAATAATTTGCAGTCTTCCCTACTAATACATTATATAAAAGTTTCTCAATTTTGGGGGATACTGTGTTTTCAAACTTCAACTGGTGGCAATTAGCAATAACTTTTTCTGTAATTACTCTTTGTATAATAAGTATAATTATTGCATTAAAAAAAACAAAAACTTCTGTAAAGGTAGAAGACAGTAAGGGAAATAAAATTCAAGTAGGGGATAACTCTGATCCTCAGAAACCTACTATTGAAGCCGTTACCACTTTTGAACCCGTTCCTGAAAAAGAAGAATCTTTTATTCCAGCACAAGAAGAAATAGCGCATTTGATTCCTTATTGCGATCAAACACTTCTCGCTCTTGTAATAAAAAAATCAATTCTCTTTGGTAATAAACAAACAGAAATTTCCATGGTGCTAAAAGTTCAAGATCAAATGAACTCTGCCCAAATAAAAATAAACCTATTTAAGGGACACCTAATGAAGGTTTATCAAGATTTAATTATAGAGAAGAAAGGCAACAATGCTAATCTTTTACATGACACAGCATATATAATTTTTTCCAGTGTAGTTCATAATCAAGCGGAACAAATACTATTAAATTTAAAACAACGATTTAGAGAAAATCATTTTACAGATAAACATGAAGAAGAATTTGAAGAATATGTAGAAGGTTATATTTCTTTTTATATGGATGACTGGTATAGTGCTTTATCTACATTTTATCCCGCCGCTCTTGATCCATCCCGAGAAGAAATTCGTAATACTATAACAAGAAATGATGATAATATATTACGAGAATTTTTAAGAGATTGTTTTTTTCAAGCAAGAACAATCTCTATGCGTAACAAAACTGCATTACAGCTTATGGAAGCCAAATTTGATAAAGATATTGAAGACATTATTAAAGCACATGAAACAAATAGGCTTAATATATAATTTTCTTTACATACTCATATGTTCTCTCTGGTATTTGATTATTCTTTACAGCATTGTATCCACAGTTATAAGCCATAAATGCTTCAGGCCAATTACCAAATGTTTCGTATAAATCTTCAATATAATTCATACTTACTTGAAGATTATGTTGCCAATTAAATACATCAAAAACTTCTCCTTCGTATGAAGGAATAAAAAAGAGTAAAGCTAAATCTTTTTCATATTTTGAGTTTATCTGTCCAAGCCCTCTATCATAGGAAACTATTTTTCCTTTATAATAATTTTTTCCAACTGCCCACCAACGCCAACGAGATTCATTCCATATCATACGATAATAATAGGTAATGGGAATATTTCTTTTAACACAATTTTCATATACATAGTCTCTATATTCTTCAGGTACTAAAGTAAGATAGTAAGCATCCTGAAGGCTTATAGTAAGGGCAGGGCTTCTTGAGACATTTTTATTAGAAGGAGGAAAAACAGCACTGGAGAATATAAAAATAGAAAAAATAGGGAGAAACAAAAAAAAGAGCATTGTCTTTCGTCTTGTTTTCTTTTTTTGAATCATTATCTCCTGTTTCTTTCTGTGGCTATAGATAAAATCTTCTATACCCTTATGATTAGTCTTCATGGAAAACTCCTTTAGATAGACTAATTTTTAAATATTGGGGATAGGCTTTGGTTGTAGGTAGGAAATATCCTATATACAATTAGTACCTCTTTTTCATAAAAGCTAAATAAAATAGGGGGAATTATCTTCCCCCTATTTCTTATCTAACCTTTGATTTTAATTAACAGGACAGACCATTATGGCTATCTTCCCTATCAGGACAATCGGGGGCATCACAATCTCCACATGATCCCATACAATCGTCATCATCATCATCGTCGTCAAAATCATCATCCCTGTCCGAGCAATCATAGTCATCACAGTCCGGGCAACAGCCAGGGCAGGAGTTGTCTTCTCCATCTACTTCATCTTCCTCATCCTCTGGCGAAGAATAAGAATTAGGTGCATACTTGGAAGGAATACTGTAATCAGCAACTTCCATAATTACTTCATAAGCGCACACCCTCATCTTCGTAAAGTTGCACTCCTCGGGGACAGAAACTACATCCTCGGGATTTACCTTCACCACGATAAGACGGTTTCCATCGCCTGAGCCATAGCCAGACTCATTGTAGTATTCCTTGGATGCGACATGATAGCCCTTAGAACACCCTACCCGAAAATCATCATCTACCTTATTGCGAGACATTCGGGGCTTGGCTCCAATAACATTGGAGACTGTACCGGAGTATAAATCCATCCAATCCTCACGAACCTTCTTGTATGCCAAGAAATAACCGTCCTCAGTAATGGGGAGATTACACTTTTCCAAGAAAGTATAAAGCTCCTCCACCGAGCGGCGGGAGGGATTCTTTTCCAGGTTTACAAGGAAGTTTTCAATGGGGGATAGATCAATTCCTTCATCTGCCATGAAGAGAATTCTATCTACAATTGGCCCTTCACACTTGTACCCATTGAAGAAAACTTCTCCATACTGAATTTCGATTTTCCCGTGCGCCCTCTTAATAAGCGCCTGAGCCTTATCTACAATATCATAGATGAAATCTTCATCTTGATTGTTTTTTATTGCCTCCTTAATGTCCTCGTACTCCGGGGAATCCTTACGGATATTGTACATCTTTCCCTTGAGCATGACATTCAAGGAATCCTGCAAGAACATGAACGGTACTGCCATAATGCGCTCCTTTCTTTACGCTATATAGAATGTTGATCCACAAAGTTAATATAGTCTACAAGTTCCTTATTTGCATTATTTATTTCCCAAGGCGATAAATAAGACAACATAGGGTAGCAATCTTTTAAAAGTTTTATATTATATTTTTTCTTCAAATTTATAGCAGAAAAAGGAATATCAATATAAAACATATTGCGAAGACTATCTAGCACTCTATTCTTTTTATCTATTATTTCTTCGTTTTTCTTAAAATCCTCCCATAAGGCTTTATAGGCTTCTATTGTAGCATATCCTTTGCCTTTTGTGTCAAGTTTTTTCTGAAGAGTAATAATTTCATCATTATAAGGAACTAAGTCAGAGCGATAAGATTTCTTAAAGCATAGTGCTTCAAAATAGTCTGGTCTATTTTTTATCTCCTTCTCTACATATTTTTTCATATACTCTTGGAATTCTTGTAGGTGGGTTGCTTTTTGAAACTTCTTAGAATTAAGAATTGTATTTTTTGTAAAATGATAAATGACTAATTCTTCTGTTTGAGGAATTATTTTAAGTTCATCTAAAAAAGAGCAAACAAAATCTTTTATATTCTCAGTAGCGTTGGTAAGATAATATTTTATGTCATCTAATTGAGAAAGGTTAACCTCGGCATTTTCTGAGCCAAAGTCCCAAATATTCTTTTTATCATTATAAAAATAAGTATATTTGATTGCGGGCTGAGTAGTAGCACGGGCATATTTTACAACATTTCCCGTAGTATCTTTTAGAACAATAGAAGAACAGTAGGTAACTGGGGGATTTCCTATGAGAGAAAGAAATATTTTCATATAAGCTTCATCAGTAAAAGCTAATATATTTACTCTTGATCCTTTGTCCGCCGCATATTGTTTCATTTTCTTGCTACAGAGAGAGGATTTTTCATCAAGATAAATATAATGTAAACCGTAGATTGGAACCTCTATTCCTTTATCATGATAGGAAATATCTGCTTTGTGTCGAGTACTTTTCTTTGTGCATTTTTCTGTTGCCACATAGTATATGGTTTTTTCTTCATGCTCTGATTTTTTTACCACTAAACGAAAATGAGAAAAATTACTATCAAACTTATAGTTGGGAACCAGAGTTTTAAATTCTTCAAAGAAAGGGTCCCTTGCATTCCAATGAAGAGTTCTAATTAACTCTAATCCAAAACATATTTTTTCATAATCAGTATCAAAATGAGTGGAGGTTATTTTTCCTATAAACTGATTCTTAAATTCATCAAATACTTTTTCACAAATCTTTACTATAGATTTTAATGCGGGAGCCGTCATGGAAATTTCTTCCCTAGAAGGAGTAACTTCAAATGTCCCAATAGGAACTGTGATCAAAAAATTATTGTTAATTATAAAGGTTGCTTTATTATTCTTTTGGAAAACCTCTGCTGATTTAACATCATAGTCAGTAAGAGGATAAGCAATATTTCCTTGAATAAGAGTAGTTCCAATACTCGCACTATAAACCCAATTACCCCCTTTCATATCAGAAGAGGAGGTTATCTTTGGAATATCAAGATTAACCCCTACTACAATTGGTTTCTTTTCAAAATACATAAATACTGATTTTGCTTCTTCTTTGAATGAATAAAAATCACTTTGACTAACATTGAAAGAAACCTCAAGACCATCTGCCTCTTTCGTTTCTTCAGAGGAAAGCCGCATTATTTGGGGTTCATGGGAAGCAGATAAGAAACAAGTATAATTTGATTTCTTTCCCTTGAAATGAGAAACTACATTGAAAGAGTCTGTATAGGAAAAAGGAGTCTTTGAACCAAGACCTAATGCTCCAATAAGATCATTGGAATTAGTTTTATTGGATTCAAAAAAAGTAGTATAAAGATTCATTACATCATCATCGGAAAGCCCAGTGCCAAAATCTTTTACAGAAAAGAAAGGTTCAAGGGAATTAGGCAAGTGAACAATGAAAGGTTCAGAATTATTTGCTATTACATGGGCGTCAATTGCATTACAGGATAATTCACGGATAATTGCTTTGATTTTATTTTTATAGAGATTAGAGGTAAGAATCTTAAATGCTTTCCCAGTAGTTTTTATCCTAAAGGTGGTAGGAGTAGCATCAATGTTTGATTCAAACTCTCGGGTATTTTCGTGCAATATCATCTATTATTCCTTCTCTCAATTTTTTCTTCTATTCTAGCAAGAACTTCCTCTTGCTTTTCCGATAATTCTCTACCATTTAAAGCCCATTCATGTATTGATTGGAGAAAGTCATCTTCCCATTCAGAGGTATAGACAGAGTTTATACAGTTTTCAATTCTATCTAAATCATCCATTTCATCCTCTTAAAAATAAATTTTAAGGGGGAATTTCTTCCCCCATTACTATGTCTTAATAGTTTTCCGTGTCAATGATAGGCTCTACTGGAAGGAAATCCTCCAAACGGCTGTTGACTGTATGGAAGAACTTCCGAATATACTTGGGAATCCAGATCGTGTTCCTGACCGGGATTTCAAGGTCAGTGTAATTGAAATGAAGGTTATAAACCCTCACCCCTTCGTCATTCTTGTGAATGCTCTTACGGTTGACCCACAGGGCCTTACCGTTCAAGTCCTCGAACCAAGACCCCTCTTTGGCTCCCACAACGAGTACCTTACGCCTACGGCTAATATGGAACATATTTGTCCTCCCTGTCCTATAATTAAGTATACCCGAAGAAATGCTCCCTGTCAAGAAATATTTATGATTATTTATCTAAAGAATTAAGGAAAACTTTTCCTGGGGATATTTCATCTTTTCTGTCAAAAGGATCAACTTTGTCATAATTGTAGTCATTATAAGGAATTACATTCAATAAAAAATTATCTATTTCTTCGGCTGTAAAATCTCCAAGGTCAAGAGCCTTACCTTTATCATTTAAAATATATGGAAGTTTGCAGATAAATAGAGAGTCCTTATTTAGCCCTTTAATTATTGTTTCTATTGCTCTCTCCCCCGCATCATCATTATCAGGAAAATAAATTATCTCTTTGAATTTTTTAAGTATTGATATTTGTTTAGCAGAGACGCTTGCCCCAAAAGTACAAGATATATTCCTTCGCCCAGTATTGAAAAGGGAAGGAAGATGAAATACACCTTCTGCAAGGTATAAGGGTTCATCAGGATTTAAATTATCAATGTTTAATAAAGTATCTACACAGCTATTTTTTGGATAAAGGACTTTTGGACTTCCTCCATTATAACTTCGTCCCTCAAGCCCTACCAACACTTTGTTTTCAATAATGGGAACAGTCAAACGATGATTAAAGAATGTTCCTCGCTCTTTAGAATCTTTTGGGCGGTTTATCTCGGCTTGAATCGTATACTTAATCCCATAGTAATCCAGAAATTCTCTCGATATCGGCTCTTTAGTATTACGACTCAATAAATAGTTCATGACCTCTTGATTGTCGTATGGGAGAAGTAATGCCCCATCTATAGAATCAATTTTTCGTGATCGTATCTCTCCAAATACTCTTGGTTGCGATTTAGCCGTAAAAAATGAATAGGACTCTTGATTTATTCCATAATCCTTATAAAAACTGCGCCCAGTCATTCTAAAATAAAGAGAAAAAATAGTTCCAGATTCCCCACAACCGAAACAATTAAAACGATATGGCTCCTCTGTTTCAATATACCAAGAAGGAGTTTTTTCATCATGAAAAGGACAACGGGCTTTTAGTCGTCCAGCCATATTTTTAGCTTCTATACCAAGAGAGGCAACTATAGATGGAACATCTATTAAAAAATTATCCATTAGATATATTTTATCCACTTCAAAAAATAAAATATAAATCTACTCTTTGTATAAATTAGGTCTAAAGCTCTTTGATAAGAGAAATAATTAGTATCTTCATTTATAGACCAAACATAGCCATTTCCTCTTTTTTCTACATATAGGGGGCGATTTTTTATACTATGCGCTAATTTTATTGCTTTAATTAGTTTATTCATTTTCCTCTCCTAGTCTCTCCAATGCCTCATTACCCCTAGAACGATTATAGCATTCGTAATTAAATAAATCAAGGTAATTCCTGTGCGAATAAGAGCAATGATATTCGCCTCTCTACTATCATCGCTGGCTTTTGCTCCCAGTGCTTTTGCCCATAGACGCCAAAGATTTATAAACTTCAAACTATCCCCCTATGCTGGATAATAAGTAAATACATTCTTAAAATTCTTTCTACAAAGCTCAAGACTGTCCTCTTCATACCACGGGGGGACATAAGAGCAAATAGCAAAGGTTGTATTTAAGTCTAATTGAGAATATAATTCACTACCAATAAACATTCCCGTAGTTCCCTTAAATCTTTCACAATTAGGGGTCATGAATATATTCTCTATATGAGGCTGAACTGCAATATATTTTTTGTATTTAAGGAAATAGAATGATTGTGCATTATACGCCGAGCCTAAGTCTACAATAGTAAAATGGTAAGGAATCAATTCTGCTAATCTTTTGTAAATAGATACAAAACCTAAAAATTCTGGTTCAATATCTGCATCTACCATATAGCCCGACATTACTTTTTCAATTTGATCTTTAGGGAGAATATCCCACAATGCTAAAGAGTCAGCTTCCCAATCTGTAGGTGGATACTCACGAATATTGGTAGGTATCATTTTCTCTACTTTCTGCCTCTTATAGGCAAGGGGGGTTTTGTTTCAACAGGGGGTTTGGATACTCCATTAGGCATAGGCTTGTAGAATTTTAATAATATATTCGTCATAAAGAAATTATAAGTAATATTCCCTGAGCTTGCATTGAACATATTAGAGTAAATTTCCAATAGCTCTTTTACATTCCCCGTATTATTCAATGAGGAATAAAAATTTTCATAGAAGGGGCTTTTAGCAGTATCAGGGTTCATTTCAAATAGTGCGGATTTGTATAATGCGTCCCAAGAAATTCCTAAGAAGGAGTTAAAAATGCGCTCCTGATTATTTTCTTTTTTCTTATAATTTTCAAAATCTTCAAAGAATTTCTTATTCTTCTTTACAAGGAGTGATAATGTTTCATAGGCAGTTTTTTCATCCATTACTCCCATATAAGAGATTAGTTCTTCTTTTGTAGTTATAGGAGTTGTTATACATTGTTCATATAATTGAACCGCCTCACGAAGAGAACCACAAGCGAGAGTAGCAACAGTATAGAGAACTTCAATCATTGTGTCGGGCAATTCACTCTTTGGGTCGTGGGTTGGAAGAAGAGTGTTAATAAGATAATCAGCTATATCATCTTCTTTTATTGCCTTGAAGGAATATCTTTGTGTTCGGCCAATGATGGAAGTATCAAATTTAGATATATCCATCGTATTCATAATAATATAAGCATGCTTATATACTTTTTCCAAGAGAAGAAGTAATGCACCTTTTGTAGTTGCATTTCCAAGATTTTGTGCTTCATCTAATATGAATATCTTGTTCTTATCATACATAGGGGAAACAGAAAGTTTTTGTTTTAGCCCCAATACATCTTCTTTTACCATGCCCGCACAATCAAAAACTCGTGTGTCCCGACCAAATTTTCCAGAAATTATATCTTTACAAGAAGGACACTCCTGACAAGCTTCATGAGTTCCATCTTCTTTAGTTATTGGAGCTTGACAGTTTAATAATTGTGCAATGATCTGAGCGGTTGTAGTTTTTCCCGATCCAGTACTTCCCTCCAACAAGATAACTTGAGGAAAATCCATAGTCTTAGACCTATTTTTAAGATTTTGAATAATTAGTTTTTGTCCTACTATATCATTAAAATTTCTCGGTCGTAAATCAAGACTATACATGAGGACTCCTTATATTAAGTATACCTGGATTTTATGATAAGGTCAATATTAAAAAACTACCTATGATCCCCTGAGCCGGTAATTACCCCCCGCTCTTTGCGAGAGTTTAATTTTTCAATATTCATTCGGAAGATGTCTTCAAGCGGAAAACTAATATCAAGACAATAAGTTCTCAATGCTATAAAAATGCGAGAGAGGTGGGTTTGTAATTCAAATATTTTTTCTACAGAGAATGTTCTATTAGAGTCTCGTAGCCACTTCTTTATAATTCCTGCGATAACAGATGCTTCAAAATACATTGAATCTAATTCACAAAAATCATCACCTTCTAGAGAAGACATATTTAATCCTAAATCAGTACATAATGCGGCGATATACCACATTACATCCCCCACCTCATAAAGGACTTCATCTATTTTATATTTATCAGGATCAACATATTTTTCAGATATTTCCCCTATTTCATTTATTAGTCCTAAAGTAGGATAAATTACTTTATCAGTATAGATTGCTGTTTTATATGCCTCTAATTGATATTCATTTATTTTCATACCGCTTCCTCCACAATGGATGATACCTACAGAAGTAATATGTTTTATTACCTTACTATTAAAATCGGCTACCCAGTCTTTACATGCTCCCTTTCTAAATTCTTTTTCAGCATCTATCATATTACCCCTTTTCCCGTTTGGGGAAATTAAAAAGCCTACCGTCTGAGGGAACAATCTTTGGAATTAGAGGAATTTCCTCCCTCACTTCATTAGTAGGAATAATTTCGGGGGGAGTTATTTCTTCCTCTTTCTCTTCTTCAAAATCCTCTTCTAACATTTCCGTTACTGGATTTTCCGCAGGGGTTATTATATTAGGATTAGAAGTATACTTTTCTTTCTGCCCTCTTTTTTGTTTCTTTCGTATTATTCTTGGAGAAGTATTAGGATGAACAGAAGTAACAACTAATCCAGCCTCTACAATGATAACTAAAAGTGCAAAAGAAATAATAGTTACTACAGTTATATTCCACTTAAACAAATCTGCAATAAGAGTATACATAGTTTTTTCAATAGCTATGTTTTCTACTTTTGCCTTTTTATGTAGCTCTGTTATTTCTGATCGAATTGTAGCAATCTCACCATTTAACTTGTCAATTTCTCTTTGAGTTATATCAATAGTTCTCTGAATTCGTTCTATCTCTGTAAGTTTTTCAGGAGGTAGCAAGTCCCGAGCGGCTTTACGCTTTTCAATAATTTCTAATCTATCAGCTATTTTTCCCTGTGCTACAACTATTGCGGCATTTTTATTAGCTATGTCTTCTTCGTATGAAACTGTAGCAGATATAGCGGTTTTCTTATCTACAATGACAAGCCCCGAGCCTAATCCAGATACTAACGAAGCAATAAGAGCAAAGGCATAGACAGCAAAGTAAGCAGTAGCCTTTTTCTTAAACCCATAGTCCCAAGCAAAATTGCCTTTAGTTAAAGTAAATGCTTTAATGATCTCTTGAATGATTGCTACCGCCAACATGATATAAAAATCAAGTCGGGTGATAGCAAGGTTTAGATAGAAATTAAGTGCAAGAGAAAATGATACTGCCAAGCATAATCCAAATGCGAGAAAACCAATAAAATTTATTATTTTCATTCCTATAGATTGGTTTGGATCATAAGTAGTTACCATTAAAGCCCCCTAAAAGGAATAATCTTTTTTCATATAAGAAAATACTAAGTCCACATTTGTTTTTAAATCCATAAGAGTTCCATCGTTTTCAATAATATATTGTGCTGGAATAGAAGATATATATTTTTCACTTTCGTGTACTTCTCCAGTTGGAATCTTTTCCTTTCTCACCACTTTAATAATAGGAAAATTATTTTTACTAAAAAATTCAATTTCGTGGGGAAAACGAACATCCGGTATTATCCAATTATTAGTAGGGTATTCTTGTAGTTTCTTCTCAAATAATCGAACCCATAGCGTTCGTCCTGTAATCTTTTTAAATGCTTCAGATTTTTCACAGAGAAGATATTGAGAAAACTCCGTTCCAAGAAGCTGAAGAACCAACCGAGGAGAAATTCCCCAATAAGGGTCTACAACATCTTTAAGCTCCCCATAGGTATATTTATAATCCCAGCCAAACATTACTTCAGCGGCGTGTTTAATAGGGTCGGCAAAACTATAGCGAGAAAAAGAAGGGTCAAGTCCCATTAACATATTTGCTACGGTGTCTTTACCAGAGCGTAAAAAACCAGTTATACCAATTACCATTTATTTCTCCAGCCTAGAATAGTGTTTTATGGATAAGCTATAGTCCCCCGCAGGGAGTTTTAATAGATTCTTTTTTAGAATACTGTAGGTAGTTTCAGTATCTCCATTCCATAAGTCAATAAAAGATTCTGATACTACTGAGCCATATTCAGAATGTTCTTCATATATAGTAATTTTAATCAAATCAGGAGAATTATCAGATTCAATCTTAGCCATTTTATTCCTCTCCTAATATAACTCGCTTAGTAGCCCTAGCTTCAGACGCTCCACATATTACAAAAACTTTATCAAAAGCCTGATTAGATGCCTGTTCAAGAATTTCTTTACGCCAACTCTCTAATGCTATTTCTATAGATTTAGCATTGGGACATCCTACAAGACAATTAGAAAGTTCTTTAGCAGTAGTCATTTATTTATGTTCTCCCCCATCACAAAAAATATCTAAGGCTAAATCAATTTCAATCTTTGTAGTTCTTAGCGCCGCTAAGTCTTCTTTCTTTACTTTTCCTTCACTGACAAGTTTTATAGCATAAGTTCTTATATGGTCAAAAGAATTATTGGAACCCAATACATACCATTCATTTGACCCATCAGCTAAATGAACATTTTGTTTAAGCTCATATATAATCCATTCTTTCATAGATATTCCTCCGTTACTATTCTTACTGGATACCCACCTTGGAAAGTTCCGGGGAGGGGCACCATTTCATTTTTATTTTGTTTAATTTCTCCCCCAACTTCGGAGGCAATTCTGTCAAAAACTTCCAAAGTTTTTAAGTAGTTATATTTTATTGTTTCTCTTTTTAGAAGAATATGGTATCCTGAGTGAGTATCTATCACTTCAAACTTTATTTGATTTTCCTTTAGTTCCTTAATATATTCAGAAAGAAGAGGACTATTTTTAGGTACATCAAAGTCAATGTCTATCCATACTCTTCGACCCCGAGCTTTTTGAATCTTGTCTAAAAGAAGTCGATCTATTCGAGAGAGCCTATCTGATATATCATCCAAGCTTCTACCATTTAAGGCATTTAGAGAGAGTTCAAGAATATATTCCTGCATAACATAATTAAACTCAGTGTATGCCTTTAACATATTGGAGGGATTTATATTGACATAACAAATAATACACTTTGATGGAATAATTGAATTATTCTTTGTAGTGTAGGCGGCTGGATTACATTCAAATTTATGAATCAGTCTAATAAACTTTTGATAATCATAAGTACGAAGAGTGCGCCTTTCAAACATTTCAGTACGACCTAAACAAAGCTCTTCTCGTTCTTCCTCTGTTAAATATTTATTTCGTGCTGAAAGAGAAAAGAAATAAGTTTCCTGACTTTCAAGAGGAGGCATAATTTCCTCAAAATACCGAGTAAGTTCTTTTTCATCTGATATTAAATTAAAATATTCACCCATACTTAGCTCCCCACTCCCCAACCTAAATCTTGAGCTTCAGAGATTGCTTTATAATTAGCTTTTATATAGTCGTGGATACCTACTCCAAAGATATAATATTTTTGTTTTGTATCACTAATTATTCTTATATTTCTATTACGATTTGCAAGTATTCTTGTTTCTGCCATTTGAACTAAACCCACTTCATCATTAGGGCTTAATGCTACAATTGATAAAATAGTTAATCCTATAAGCTGTTCTCCTCTTGTTACCTCTTTTATTACAAATTCATTTAATTTCTTATGAGTTATATTTGAAGAGTCTATAATTACGAGCATTTATTTATCTCCTCAAGAATAGAGGGAACAACCCCCCAATTATTTATTGAATATTCTGTTTCAATATGAGCATTATATGGGTAGAAAAATTTAATCCTTGTCATCGGCGCTCGTTCTAACACCTCTGGCTTATCATCTATAATTATGTCTCCAGGGATTTCCCATTTTTCTTTCTTAAAGATTACTTCAGTAAAAGGAATTGAAGGGAAGTTAGTCTCTAGCCAAGTCTTTTTTGTCTGCTTGAATCGTTCCTCATCCTTCCAAGGGATAGTTACAATAACTAATTCATAATCTAAAATAAGAAGATATTCTAAAATTGTATTGACACTTTTCTTTGGGGGGATGGTCAACCAAAAATCATCAGAGTCCATTATCTCTGCCATTATTTTCTTTTGTTCTTTTTTAGATAGAAGAATACAGGTTTCAATATGGTAAGTCTCATCAGAGTAATTAGGGTCTATTGGATACCCTAACTTTTTTGCATAGGTAATGAAATGATTAGAGAAACAATTTATGGTATTGTCCATATCTATGAGAATTCTTTTCAATTTTTTGCTCCTCTATAGAGTATACCCGAGAATAGTAAAACTATCAATCTGTTTTTTTAACTTTATGTCCCCTCGGGCGACCAACTGGACCAGAAGTAATTCGTTCAAAAGGCTCATTAAAAGCTTTTTCAAGGGCCTCTTTTATATGGAGGGTAAGTGTTCTAATGTCAAAATCATCTTCTACGCCATGAACCTGAACAAGCATCATATCTGGTTTGACAAGAACAAAAACAAATAAAGGATGCTCCGGGTCATTACAGGATTTCTTAAATGAAAAACTATCTCCTGTCTGTTCCAATAATTCAAGATCAAAATTAGAATACGCCATAGACAGCTTTAACATAACCTTTGTGGCCTCATAGGGTATAGTAAATTCAGCATCAAGAGATTTCATTTAAAATGCTTCATTTTTATTACAGTATTCCAAGCCCTATTCATCCTTTTTTTATTAAACCATTCAATATGCTTTCCAGGATGCCCTTTTGCCCTCATGCAACAACTACCTGTTGCATGAGGTTTCTCTGTCCATCTGTATTGAAATGATAGTGTACATTCATTTACAAAAGGACACTGATGACCATGATAGCCCTTTATATGCCACATGAAAAAATGATAAAACCATTTAAACATTTCTATCTCCTCTATTTTCACAAATCTGTATATAATACTTTTTCAACTTGAATATAAAAATTGAAGGAAAAAATATTAAACAAATGGTTGCTATAGTATAAACAATTGTCACCTTATTGCTCCTCTTCTACTACCAATAATTATAAGAATAAATCTTAAAAAAGCAATATAAAAATCATTGAAGTATTCTTTCATCGTCATTTTGTATTTAGAACAATTAGTAGTTGGAAATTCTTTATCAAGCCAATCTTGTGCCTCTATCAGATCACTTTCTTCTTTTGTAATGGAAGAGTAAAGATAAGGAGAAACATATGGAGCGCAAAACCACGGAGAATCTACTTCTTTATCTTTATCCAACTTTTGTCTTATTTCAGCAAGCATATCTTTTGCACGATCTTGACTTGATCTAATTTCAGAAATCATGAGATCAATATGGTTTACATCCTGTATTTCATTATATAAATCAGCATCCACAGTATTTGTAGAATAAAACTCTACCGGTAGCGAATTAAGAATTCCACAACTATTTGGTGGGGAAGGGATTAACATTCGGATATGAATAGGGCCTTCTCCATCTTTTACTTCTACTTGAATATTCTCTAGGCCAAAAAGAGGAGAACTTGGAAGTACCATGTCACTCATCCTCATATTCCGCTATATTTTTTATATAAGATATACAAACATTTTGAGCATGGAGAGCTTCTATTTTTTTCTCTATCATTTTTTTCTCTTCATACTCTTTTAATATTTCATCAATTTCAATGTTAGCTTCGTCGGCTCCACAGGTACATTCATAAAATTCATCGTATCTTGGATCACAGCACCCGCCCTCTGCTTTAGGGCATGAATAGAAATAGTCTTCACAAGAATAATGTTTTCTTCTATTTTTGAGAAGAATAGCCGCAAGTCTGTCTTCCAAATTTGTCATTTACTATTCCTCAAAATTAGGGGCTTTATCGTAATAGATAGAACCATCATGAGACACATAAGCATACCATGTATCTCCATTAAAGTCAAAGGAAAAAACACCAGAAGTTACAAATTCTATATTTGTAGATGTCGGGGGGAAAAGGTCAGAAAACTCTTTTGTAAGCGGCTTTTTAGGGGCCGAGCAACCGAAGAAAACGAGCGAAAAAACCAGGGTAATAATTGCCTTGTTCATGTTTGTTCTCCCTACACTTATATTGTCGGGAAGATTTTTCCCCTCTTTAGAACAAAAAAGATAAAATATATCTAATTTTTTACCAAAATTCATGCTGAATTAGCTCATCCCCACGCCCATTATATACCTTTCCACAGTTAGGACAAGCCCTATCCCCAAGAGTAATTTTTCCTTGTTTATAAAATTCTATAACATACCCACAAGAGCATTTTCCAATAAGATTTTTTCCAGTTTCTAAATCTCGCTCTTGAATAATGTCTATTTTAATTTTTTACCCCCTCATGAATATTTCCTATTACCGTTGCTTGAGATATATTAGCATGATGAATATAATGAATGTCCCCGGCGAATTCTCCATCATGTTCGCCACCATAAAAAGCAAGACAAAAGGCTCCCTCGATAAATTTAATTTGTTGAATACCTTCCCAAGAATCAAGTTTTATCAAATCCCCTTCAAAAATATCTACACCTTCTTTATCATATAATCCAGTGAATTGTTCTATATCTAATTTTATATATTCTGGACAACTCTCATATTGTGGAAAAGTAGATCGTTCAATATAGGGTCGTTTATTAAAAATACCTTCATAAAATCTATATTTTTTTTCACCCCATGCTCTAAATTTTATTATATTCATATCTTATACTCCCCTATCAAGCGCATGATTAGCAATTTCCCATACATCATCTGCCAAACGAACCCAAGGCTTCTCTTTTCCATATCCAAATTGTGTTATAGGGTTCGCACCTCGTTTAGCAATCTCTAATAGAGCATTTCTTAAATGAGAAATCTCGTTATCTTTGTTTTTTATGGCTTCAGTAACTTTTCTCAAGTCTATCCACTTTTTTGTTTTTGATCCACTCCCCCAACAATCATCACATACATCATAGGTCATTGCACAACCGCCGATGCCCCCATGCCAAGTAGAAGTAGAGCCATACATGGCAATTCCTTCTCCATTACATCTAGGACAAGCATCTTCATTATTTTTTTCTTCATCATAAGCGGCTGATGCCTCTAAACTATGGCTACAAAGACAGCCTTGGCGGGCTTCCTCTATCTTTAATCCTTTATATAGTGATTCTGCAACTTGCCTCCACCTATTCATTTTTTAATTTCCTTCTGCGTAATTTCAGCAATGAGAATAGATATCTCTGGTACTGGATAGGGTGGACCACTAAAATCTTTCATATTTTATCCTCTCCTTTAGTATTATTAAGCACTTCTCTACAAGTTTCCATATCATCACAAGAGGTACATTCCGAATGCTGTGGATTTACAATCTTACATAAGACACAAATGGTTGTTGTAGATTCCTCTAACCATTCTCGTAAAATTTTAACCTGTTCTTTTAGTTTTAGAATTTCAGAGTCTCGTTTAGAAATTTCTTCAGCCGCAATTTTACTAAGAGATTGGAAAGCTGACAAACTTTCAGGATGCTCTACAAGTGTTATCTTATTAGATTGAGTATCCATCTTCATTCTCCCTTTGGTCTTATCTCCAAACCTACGGCCTCAAGAATTTCTCCAACCTCTGAACATTCGCATAAAGCCTTACTAAATTTTTCTCTCTCTTCTTTAACCTTTTGTGCGGCGTAGGCTTTAGCAAAACGCTGGATGGCTTCTTTAATTGCTTCAGGGTCAGGATAAGGAATCCATCTTCCATCTGAATCTGAGGTTTCTCCTGTCCATAGAGAACTTCCACACTCACAAATATTGTCAACAAGTTCATCTATACTCATTTCCATTTCTTCCTCCAAAACTTCCGTATCAGCAAAAGTTGTAACCAATAAATCTCCACCAGCTATCGTGTCAGATTTTACTAAAAAAGATTTGCCCTCAAGCACAGTATCGCTTTGCTTTCTTTTAGCAATCTCTTGTTCAAATATAGTTTCAATTATTCCATCAAAAATATTACTCATTTGATTTACCCCTTTACTGATGTTTCCTTATCATACAAGCCAAGTCCCCAGGCAATTGCGTAGCAAGCCCAAATAAATCGGTAAGTTTTTATTTTACATGAGCTTTCCCAAAAATCAGTTAAAGGAATAGTTTTAGATGAATGATTTCTATATTCGGCAACCGCCTCATATTCATCCTCGGCGCTCAAGAGATGATCTATCTCTTCTTTAATCTCTTCAGGAATAGGATCATCTTCCTCAAGATCAAGCCACATCCGAGTATGGCTAATCACTTCCTCTCGGAATTGATCTATATCAAATTCTCGTATTCCTTCACTATGAGTATCTTCTGCTTGACACTTTTCCGCCCAATACTGTGTATCAATCTTTTTTAGATCACGCCCAAAGAATTGAGTCATGTCTTCAATACGAGAAAATACAAAAGAACCCATATCACCTACGAAGGCAAGATAGTTAGGCCAAGTGACAAGTTCAAATCTTTGATTGAAACTCCCATTATTGCTGAAAATTAAATGACGATAAAACCCCTCATCCTTCTTTATAGATATTGTATGATCTTTCACATCCCGCAAAAAATCATCAATGCTTGGTTGTTTATTTTCCCTCATTTTTCTTCCTTTGATAAAATACCAAACATCAGAAAAAAAGAGCCGGTCATTAGTCCTATTGCTACCAATAAAGCGGCAAGACCTTTTGTATGCCAACAGTTATCAGAAAAGGCCATTGTTAATATGAGACTCAATCCTAATGACGATGAAAATATTCTATTGGGATAAGTCATCAAAAGACTCCTTTGTCTTTATTTCTTCTGGACCACCAAGCCCACTGAATCTTTTTGAAAATCCAGACCTTGCCTTTTCCGTGGCAAAAATTGCAAGTATAGAAAGGAGTGTCAGGATCATCTTGCATCTTTCCATAGCCATCACAGCAAGGACAATCAAACCCCATTTTATATCCTCCTTTAGCCATATTCCATCCATATAAAAAACCAATTAAAACACCTACAAAAAAGCATAATACTGCATAACTTCCTATCATTTTATGTCTTCCGGCTTAATTGTCGTAGCACAATGAATAGTTGAATCGTAGCGACCTTCACAAGTATCATTACATTTTTCTGGATCAAACTCACACCTTTTTTTATATGCCATCTCACATCCCATAGGGTCGCCCCCGCAAGGCATAAAATCATCAAGAAAACACCCATAGTTATCAGCATCTTGACAATAAAGTGCTGAGTAGCCATGTTCTATCATTTGTTCAATAAGAAATTCTTTTACTGTTTTTCCAGACATATTATTCCTCCTTTGTATATTTCATTTTCCTATATTTTATAGCACAATCTGCGTGTTGTACTCTCCAACCTCCACCAATTACCTTTTCAAAATGTCCTTCTCCTATCTTTACTAATTTTCCACAGCGATAACAAATACCTGGATATTTATTTCGCATTTATTTTATTTATCTCTTCCAAGATTAAGGACTATAGAAGTAAGGTTTTCTACCGCAGAAAATAACATATCTACTCGCTCGTTCTGCTCCTTTACTTTCTGTTCCAACTCTTTTACAATGTCGGCTATAAAAGGGGATTCATTTATTCTCTCTTCATACCTTAAAGTATTACTCCAAAAAGTAGGATCTCCGAATTTATCAAATACTATTGGACAAGCCAATGCTCCGTATTCATGTAAGCCCTTCTCTTTACCGCAATTCTTGCATATATTAGATGTCATATCTTTCCTCCAAATAATTCTTCCCATTGTACACCACAATCACCCATATGTCTATTAAATAATATTTTTTTGGGATACATATTATTCTATCCTTTGAAAAAATTCTTCATTCTTTTCTTGGAGCCAAGTGTATACTTCTTCAAATTCTTCATACTGTTTCTTTTCCATTAACCATTTTCGTATAGTCATAATCAATATTCCAAGAGTATTCTTACCTTCTCCATATTTTAAGTCAATCCCCCAAAATGTATCATTCCACCAATTTCCTTCTTGTATCTCTTCTGTACCAGTAAGGATAAGGGCAGACTTATAAGGCTCTTGCGAGTATTTTTGCTCAAGACATTTCCGCATTACTAAAAGTTTTTTTGTATCCCAATCCTCTACAAGTTCAACTTCTTTTGAAGCTCTTTTAATCTTTCCAGCAGACTCAGTATTTAAACAAAATAACTTCCAGTAACAATCATGTGATTTTGCAGACATATAGGCGTGTTCTACGGATCGGTATTCAAAACCGAGTAAAATTATTTTACAAGGGGCAAAATTACTGAGCCAATGATAGTCCCCTTTGAATTCTTTTATCATACCATTTTCCCCTCAATAAGCTCCTCTACAAATCCTATAACACGATCTATGCCACAGTTACATTCTTTTCCCCATTGTACTTCACAATCATCAGAGTGTCTATTAGATAGAATTTCTTTTATATACCTAATCTTTTTCTCCTTTGACCAATTTTTTACTTTAGACTTATCCATTATGGAGCCTCCAACTCAAAAATGGCACTAAGAGAATAACTTGCACTATCTATCATTACATCCACAGGATTTTCTGTACTAAATACAATACTCGGATATTCTGTAGACCAATATGAAAATACATAACCCTCCATAGGGGTTGCAGTAGCGGTTATGGTATCATTTAGATTATAGTTTGTTTGACGGTTATCTACATGCACATATCCACCGCCAATTGGATAAACTCCATAAGCAGGAGATACACTCCAAGTATTTAAGAAACAATCCCCCCTTGTTACTACAGCAAACTCCGCTGTAACTGTAGTATCTTTGTAGACTATTATGTAAGTTGGATTTTCTCTACCAGCATCCTTTCCATCAATGACCCAATTAACAAACATGATGCCGTTTCTTGGAGTTGCCATAAGAGAAAACCCTTGCCCATTTTCAGTATGAGGTTGCACAAATCTCGTATATATCTGGTCATAATCCAATTCAGGTTCTATGACCGTGATTGTGTATTCCTGAACTTCAGGAGGAACTACCGGACAGCCCGCAAGAAGAAGCGCAATAAAAACCAAACAAAAGTATTTCATATCTTTTCCTCCTCTTTCTTGTCTTCATCCTTTTCTTCTATCATCTCTCCAACAGCAGTTTGAACCGCTACCTTTATAATGGTAAGAAGAGAAGAAACAACACCCAAGGCGGCGCAGAAAAGGGCAAGTACCTTCACTGCCAAACCACTTGTGTTGTATTCAGGAGAATACAAAGCTTGGAGTAATCTTAGAGTAAAGATAGTCGTGCCTAAACCCCATAGAGCGCCCATGAGCCTTTCAAAAAGATCGACCTTCTTTAGCTTCATATTCAATTCCTTTCTCTTCCTTACTTAGGAAGATATTCCTTAATCTTTTCGCACTGATACCCAAACCACTCTTCAATGGTAAGCTTCGCCCCGCCAAGGCTCATTCCCGAATAAATCCTTCCCTCATATTCGTATTCATAGCCTTTAGACATGGCTATTTCACGAAGTTGTTTGATAAGAGTAATCTTCGCACAAGAGGGGTCTTCATCCACCCTACCTACATTGTGGATGACAAATTCCTTTGCGAATTTTATCATAGACTTCTTGAGGTCAATCAAAGAAGGCTTTGATTTCTCAATAGTCAATAGAACCTTCCACCCAAAAATCGTAAAAGTCATATTTGACTCCTTATATTCAGTCTTAGAAAGATTACTCTTTCACCCATTCTTTCAGTTCGGTCTTGGTCATATCCTTGACGGAAATAGATGCCGCCCGAGTTTTTCCAGTGTTGATTCTGAAACGCTCTACCAATTCAGCCCCATCCTGAATTTTTTCAAGTGCGGTTTGAGAGACAGAACATACCGAAAGAAAATCGTCAATTCGTTCCACGCTGTTCAGGAGAGCAAAAAGCTTCGGAACATCTATTTCCGTTACATCTACTTCCTGCTGGAAGGCTACCTTGCGACGCTCTTCGGGGAGGTAGACAGTGGTTTCTTCCTTGAGAAGAATATCCTTCGGCCCCCCCATCCGAATCTTGACATCTTCGGCAATATCAGTGAGCCGAGCGTAATATTCCGCCTGTTCAGTAATCTTTTTTCCGTAGTTGGCGGCAAGCTTGTCCAGCCAAGTTGCGATTCCCTTCCGTGCTTCCATTATAGTGCCCCCTTAGTCTGTTTCTTCCAACATTGAAAAGTACAATCAAATGCATATCCAGCTTTTTGTGCTTCAATCAACATCTGTTTCCGTCCAAATTTCGTATCTGCATTCCAACGACTCAGGTTAAACGCAAGATCAAAATCCATAGATGTTGCAGACTCTTTCTTCCCCAGTGCCAAAACCCATATTATGTCTTTCGTAATGGTCATTGGGTCTTAATCTCCTCTCAATTCCTACCTAAAGAATACACCATCATAGACCTCTTGTCAATAGTTTAGATAAACTTTTTTTACCTATGAGGAGGTGTATATAAAAGTATACACTATTGGTTAGGCCAGCTTCATACAGAAAACATCCTCGGCAACCTTTTTTGCCTCTTGTATTTCTTTAATTATAGTGTAGGAGCATAACCCTATTTTTTTGGCTGTTTCCTTTAGAGTAAGTCCATCTCTTCTACAAGAGAGTATTCTTTTTTGTCTTTCTGTTATTTTATCAAAAAATTCTTTGGAAACAAAATCATCTAACCTATCTTCAAAAGGGGTAGTAGGAGTATTTCTTTTTAAATCATCTAAAGTAAAAATAAAACTAAAATTATGCTTTCTTTTTCTTTGTTCTTTCTGAAAAAAACCTCTGTCCATGTTTTTAAGGTAGAGGGAAAATACCAAAGAAAATTTCCACTCATCTCCAAAAATATATTTTTCATCTACATAGTTAATAGCCTTTAATATAACAAAATAAGCTTCTTGTTCGTAGTCAAGAATAAATTCTTGTTTATCTACTGGTATATACATACTTGCTTTTCTTGCATGTTTGTCTATCATGGGTAAATATCGTTTATAAAGTACTGTAGGGGATTCTTCTCCCCTTTTTATAGCGAGAACTAATTCACCATCTGTCATATTTTTCTCCTTATTCAAATGAAGCTATATCATCTTCCCAAAGAGACTTTTCTGTTTTCTTTTTTAGAAGATTTATCTTTTCATTTACCTCCTTTTGTTTTAATTTCAAATCTTCTACCTTCTCCTTTGTAAGACTCCATATAGGCATTTGAAGTAAATAATCAAACGAGTCATTTATCTTATTGAAAGAAAGACTTTCCAACTTCTTTTCAATTATATTTTTAGACACATTCCTGACTTCAATTTCTTTATTTATAATGGCTAAGATAAATTTCACTCTATTAAAAATTAAATCATATTCGCCGTCCAGTAAATAAAGTAGATTCTTCTTTCTCTTTTTGTAATACTCTATACGAATAGAATAATATTTTTCTAATAAATCAAGCTCATTAGAGAATTCAATAATCTTATTTTCTTCATCAATGCAAGTAAAGTTCTCTGTATATCGTTTAATCAACTTCAACTCTTCAAGAATCTGGTCATCCTCTAATTTTCCAAATTCTCTTTGAACATCAATCTCAAATAAAAACTTATCATTATCAGATTTATCGGTATAGTCCTTTATTATCTTCTTATCCACAAGAGTATTGAGAACTTTTAAGTAGGAGTCTAAATCATATTGAAAGGGCAATTCTTTAATAATAATTGTATTGAGATTCTTTTTCTCAATAACGCCCTTAATTATTATCTTATTGTCTTCCTCTCCAAATTCAATAGTTCCCCCAAACCCTTTAATAAATGGGAGAAGGCGCTTAGGCTTCTTTCCTTCTTGAATAGACTTCAAAGCCAATAAAATATCAAAGAGTTTCCTCGGGAGAATCTTTTGGGCAAATCCGTTGCCAACACCTTCAGAACCGTTTAAGAGAATAATAGGGAGTATTGGAACATAAAATCTTGGTTCAATTTGTTCGCCTTCAAAAGATTGCTTTATCAAAATATCATAATCGGACTTGATAAATAGTTTGTCAAACCACTCTGACTTCCTAGTGAATATATACCTACTTGCAGAGGCTTCGTGATTAAATCTATTCCCAAAGTTTCCTTCAGGCTTCAGTAAATTAAAATTATTCGTACCTACGAAATTCTGAGCCAGTGTAACAATCGCACCCTCAAGAGATACTTGTCCATGAAGATAGGCTTCTGATTCTACTACCTTTGCGGCAAGGGAGGAATTCTTTATTTCAGTTATAATATTATTCTTGTCTACCACATGGATGATTTTTCTTGCGCCATTCTTTAGACCATCTAAGTATGATGCACACGCTCTAAAACTTTGGTATAAAGCTGTTGCAGAATATTCATCCTGATAGAACTTAGTTATTTTCATCTATACCCTCTCTATATCAAATGATAAATTACGAAGAACATTCTGTTTTTCTTCATTATTATCTGACATCCAAATTTTAATATAGTCTTCGGAAGATTTATCTGGTTCAAATGTTTCTACAAAACTATCAAACTTGTCATGCTCTAATATGTATTTGAGTGATTCAGGTTTCCAAGAGCCAAGACCTTTAAAATACTTAAATTCAAGTCCTCTGACATCATTTTTACTAATCCATTGATTATATTCTTGAAAGGTAAAAAACCAATTAGTAGGAACCCCTTTCTTAAAAAAACAAATCATGGGGGTCTTTAAATATTTGATTTTCCCCGCCTTAATAAGTCCAGGCATGAAACGATGAAAAAATGTAAGCAACAACCCTCTTATATGAATACCATCAAGGTCTTGATCCGTTGTCATCAATATATTTTCAAAATTGACTTCTACTACTGGTTTAGATATATCAGCGCCTAATATTGTTATTATTGACTTTAGCTCTTCGTTCCCTGCTATCTTTGCCATATTCGTATCTTGTACATTTAATGGCTTTCCTCGAAGTGCGAAGTAGCCAAAATTCTTCCGTCCAAGAATAGGCAACAGTGCGCTCGATGCGGAATCACCCTCGGACAAACAAAGATAAGTATTATTCTCAATCGGGGGAACATATTTATCAATATGAATCTTCTTTGTTCCTTTAGATATTTCCTTCAAGTCCTTTCGCTTTTGGAACTCTTCCTTGATCTTATAGGTTTCCTCTATTGCCCCAAGGATAGGCTCATTGCGAAGAACTGCACGAGCGAACTTATCGAAGTCAATTTCTCCAAGGAAGTCCTTTATTTCAGATACCGCATTCGTTAGATTTTCTTTTGTCTGTGAATTATATTTTGGATTAGGGAAGTCTTTAAAGAAAGCAATAATACGAAGTTTATTCTTTATATCGCCCGGCTTAATGTTCTTGTACTTCTTTTCAAGTTTCTCTCGGATACGATTAACTATTTCGGAAGATAGATAATTTACATGATTACCGCCATCTTTAATATACAGACCATTAACATAAGTAAAAAAGCGGAAATCATCTGTGTCAGAAAGAGTAACCGCAAAGAAATAATTGTCAGCCTTAAAGTATTCATAAGTATCCGAGAACATAGAAATAAAAGTTGCTTCGTTTAGAACCCTAATCTTCTCCTCATTAAAGGTAAACTTAATTTGAGGAAAAGAAATTGAAAGAAAATAAAGCCGCTGTTTGATTAAATCTTGGTATACTCGTCCTATAGTTTTTAACCCAAATCGCTTCAAATCAGGCCAGAAGGTAACCTCTGTTCCGGTACGAGTCCCCTGTGTAATTTTATAAGAGGATTTGCTATTATTATCAATACAAGTTAGATGAAGTTTCTTTTTCCCGTCGCATGTAGTAACATCAAATTTATTAGAAAATACATTTGTTATCGTTGAACCTATGCCATTTAGCCCTATGGTTGTACGATTTTCATCATTGAAATTACTTCCTGCTTTCGCCTCAGTGAATAAAACTACGGGAATATATTCATCTGTCCCCTTCATAATTTCTACAGGGATGCCTCGACCATTATCAGAAATAGAAATATGCCCACCATCCATTTCTATTACTATTTTATTTGCGTATTCAAAATTAGTTCGCACTGCTTCATCAATAGAGTTATCTAATATTTCGTTAATAATTTTAATAAGCCCAGGAACATAGGATACTTTCTTTTGGATAAACTTATCTTTTTCAAGAAAATAGTCTTCTATCTCTGTCTCATCCACAGACCCAAGATACATAGATGGTCGGAGAAGTATGTGTTCAGTGTCAGTTAGCTTTTGATAAGAGGAAATGTCCTGTTTCATTTTTGCTCCCGTATATTTATCTTTCTACTTTACTCTGATTCACTGTTTTTGTCAACAAGAATCTTTTTCCAATGTTAAGCGGCTTCCCAATCCTTTCCACAATCCCACACTTGCCCTTTTAATGGATCAGCAATATTTCCTTCAAAGACAATTGGAATCCCCTCATATTCTTCATGTGCATATTCAGCCAACTCAATAACTTTGTCTCGGATAATTTTAATTTCACTTCTATGAACATACATTTCGATGGCATCATGTATATTTCCGAATATAAAAGACTTTAGATTATTTTCTTGTATAAAATCGTGCAACGCCACCATTACTCGGTGCATCACTACACTCTCCATATTTTGAATAGGGGAATTTAAACTAATATTTAATAGATTTGCTTCTCTCTTTTTTCCCAACTCGCTCGTATCATTTTGTACAGTTAGCTCTGGAAGTCTTCTAATCGCCCCATAAATAGAACGAATATATCCGTGCTTCTTTGCAAAGGCATGAGAATCTTCATGCCACTTAGTTAATCCTACATAAGTCTCAAAAAAGTTATCACGGAGTTTTTTTGCAACAGTAAAAAATACATCCTTCTTTTCTTTGTATGTTAGTGTAGTCAAACTATTGTCTTTGATAAAATCTTTACATTGTTTTTCTGTCCAATTGGGCATAACATCCATTGTCATTAACGCTGTTGCACCCTTGCCGAAAAGTGCGCCGAAGTTGACAGATTTAGACTTATACCGCATATCCGCAGGGATAAACTCTGTTAATACTCTCCAATCTTTATGTTCTAAATCTCCCTTTAATATAAGTTTTCGTTCACCATTATGATTTTCTACAATCTGATAATACTTTTCTTTTTCCTTTTTTACTTTCAAGAAATCAGCTAGTAATATTCTATCTCCAAGAAGAATACTAACAGTTGTTTTACTATGAACATCACCCGACTGATTGATAAATACATCAGTAAGTTCAGGGTCTTTAGAGACAATCGTAGCGAGTCTCATCTGTAGCCCTGAAGCATCCGCCGACATAAATACATAATCATCATTTGGAACGGCAAAATGCCCACGCACAAATTCTGCATATTCTCCATGTGCAACTTGATTTTGTAAATTCGGGTCTTTACATTTATTGCGGCCTGAGTCGGCAAGCATAACACTATAATGCGGATGAACTCTAACTGATCCATCAGCCCGATATTTTAGATATTGCCAGAAACCAGTATTTTCGCTCTTATCCCCAATGAAGGTTTTATGAATAGTAGAGAGTGACCTATAACGAGATAATATCTCTGCCTCTTTATACCCCATCTTTCTATACTTCTCTAACACCTCATCATTAGATAAGTATATTCCCTTCTTACTCAACTCAATAAGAGGGAATCCTCTTTCCTTAAAAAGATTTCCAACAGCATCATGCGATTCTATATTAAAATCTGCTTTTTTCATCCCTACATAGTCTAAGAATTCTTTTTCTACTTCTTCCAACTTTTGACGCATTATTTTACTTTCTTCTTCAAGCTTATCTGTGTTTACATACGCTCCTGTATATTCAACATCACAAAACATATTTACTGCGGGAATAACAATTTCATAATAATAACGAGATAATCCCCAGCCATTAGTCATTGGAAAGTCTCTGTCTATTTGGTCTATATGTGCCTTCATTTTATGATATACCTGATAGGTTATCATTGCATCTTTTGTAGCATAGGGAATAAGAATTTTTTTAGGAATCTTGGAATAATCTTTTATATTAAATTTAGTTTTGTAATCATCTAGGTCTTTATCATATCCCCCATAGTTGGTATAAATCCAAGCATGGGACTTTAGACTATTTCTGCGTATCTCATTTAGATTATGACCAGCATTCAAAGTATCAAAATCAATATGAAGATATTTTCTTGGTACTCCCATAGCACGAAACATATTTACATCGAACTTTCCATTGGCATATATTTGAAATTTATCTTTTATGAATTCGGAGAAAAAGTTTACTCCATGATTTTCAATCGTTTTCCAATCTATAAAAAATCCTTCATTATTAGAGAAAGCCATAGTAACACAAATGACCTTATTTACAGTAAAATCTAATCCATTTGTTTCTGTGTCGATTGCCATTAGCTTTTCATTTTTATATCTTTCATAGAATGAGTCTAAGTCTATAATTTCACTATAAGATAAAGTAGCTATTCGAGGAAGTATAGGCTTAAATGCTCTAATTTTTTTACACTGGAGAAGAATATGTGATTTTTCCCAAGTGTTAGTCTCTTTCATTTTACTTTGAGAGAAGGTAGGAAAAATATGGGATTTTAAATTAGGATCAAAAAAATGAGTCTTATTAAATACAATATCAGTAAAAGAGTCTGTTCCTATATCAAGAGACTTAGATATTGAATAGATTGATCTTCCGAAACAAAGAATTTTAGAGTTAGGTTTTATATAATTTCCAAGATTTATAGATTCTTCAGAATAAACTTTGACAACAGCCTTTACATCTTCTCCTGCATTTAGAGGATAAGGGAGTACAGAAATAACAGAATAGGGTACACGAAGAAACTCATTCAGCAAATTTTTAAAAGAGACTAAATCTTTATCAAAAATAGGCTCATCCAAAAGAACAATAACTTCTGCATTCTCATTGTAGACAAGAACAGGGTCATTGAGGAATTTCTTTCGTTTCTTTATATTTGCATTTATAGGGATTTTCTGAAAAAAATCACTCATGCAGTCTCCGGCATATTGTAGTCAAGATATGAATTACTTTCCCAAAAGTCTCGTAAGAAGTCAATAGGGAACTCTCCTCCTCCAGCCTTCTCATGTCCTTTAATTCCTGTTAGATAATTTACATTTATTTTCCCTTCTTTCTGCGCTCGGACAGAAACCTTGCCATTTATTCCTCTATAGGAATTGATTGCTATAATATAATCTAAACCTTTATAGGTATTCAATAGATTAAAACACACAATAGAAATTTTAGAAGGAAGAACTATGACTCCAAAAGTATTTCCTACATTATCTTTGCGAGTTTTAATCTCTTTTTTTGCTTTTTGAAAAAGCTCGTTCTCCTTTTGTATAACCTCTTGAATAAGACTCTTTTCATAGTCTGAAAAGAAAAAGGATTCAACAAGCTTATTATTTAGTTTCCTTACCTGGATTTGAATAAACCGTTGTACTGCCTCATAACGATTTTTTAGTCCATAGGAGTATATCTTATAAAATATGCGGTTCAAGTTCTGCGCTTCTTCCCAAAGAGGAGAAGCATCATTAAAAGTATCATAGGTATTTACAAGATCAATAAATTTCTTTAACTTCAAAGGAACTCGCTGTCCCTTTGTAATATACTCAAAATAAAGAAGAGAGCCTGATTTGGTTTTACTGTAAGTTACATTCGGGTCATCTACAATAAGCGCCGTTTCATCATGATGGTCAAAGATTATATAAGACTTTGCAGTCTTTATATATTCGTATAATTCAGGCATCATAGATATATCCGTAACTGTTACTTCATCTTCTGGTCGAATAGAAAAATTATTTGGGAATATAAAATTGTTTTGATTATCTTTTATATCCTCGTAGGAGATAATATATACCTTATCAAAGTTAATCCCATAAAAATCGTTTATGATTAGTGGGCCGACCCCATCGAGATCGGAATGGGAACAGAGAATTTTCATTTATTTATCCTTCTTATTCTCTTCTTATCTTTAGAGATATACTCATCATGTGAGTAAAAAAATATTCCTTTTTTGAACTCTTCCGCTGTTACAAGTTTCCGCCCAAGAAAACCATAAACTTCCACTTCAATAATACAGCAATTGTGCGGAAGCACCTTGATTACTTTTGCTTTTGTTTTCTTGTCTCCAAGGAGAATAATGGCATTCTCTTTAAGAGTAATAATCTTCTTTTTCTTTTTCTCAAATTGTTTCTGAAAGTTTAGTAACATCCGACTATTGCTCTTCATATTTCTCTCCTATAAAATCCCAATTATTATGACGATTACCCATATATTTCTTTACTTCATCAAAAGAAATAGGGATACCTTTTAATGCTTCCCAAGAAACCGTCATGTGCTTGCCTAGCATAGGAAACTTATCTTCTATTATAGTAGAATGATGGTGGCCTGTCAAACACCATGCACCATAATGTGAACAATTCCATGTTAACATCGGATAATGACAAAGAGTAATTTTCTGATCGTGTAATTTTATATCATAATATCCATCAACCCAATGAACTATTTTTTTATGCTTAATTATTTTCTGGTCATGGTTTCCACGAATAAAATAAAAACGACCGTTTAGCCTATCAAGTAAAATATTTGGGTCACCCCTAAAATTAAAATCGCCTTCATAATAAACATTATCTTTCTCAGTAATAACACTATTATGAGTAGCAATAATATGTTCATTCATTTCTTCATAAGAGGAAAATCCTCTCATATCTGCCATACGAGTATGATTTAAATGATAATCAGATATAAAGAACTCATTCATTTATATATGCTCCAAAAGGATTTTGGTAGAAATATATTTTCTACTTCTTTAGCTTCCTTAAAGAGTGGTGCCATTTGTGATACTTTAAAACCGGCGAGTCCACAGCCAACTTCGGTGACAAGGAAATTCAAATGAGGTCTTGATATTGCAAAAAGAATAAAGTCATTTACATATTCTTGAATCATTTCAAGCGATAGCTGTTCAAGATACTTATTAAGAGTAGGAATAGCATAAGTCTGCCCAAAGAGTCCTACACCTTGCCCATAAACTGCGCCCCACTTTAATGCAGTCTTCGCCGCTCCAGCACCGTGCCTTCCACCTGTATTACTTCCAAAGCAAAAGATTTCATTAGGAGATAATTCCGTAATTAACTGAGGGGATATTCTCATGACACATCCTTTATGTCTATAATCTTATCAGATTGTTGATTTACAATTTCTTCCCAAGTTCTTTTTCGTATTTCATAATTGTATCCAAACAAATTCATATCAGTCCTATCAAAGATTGTTAATGATCCTTCAAGCACTCTAATTAAAACTGATAACTGTTTTTCTGTTATTTTCATATTATAAAAATCCTCCCTATAAAAATAAAGCCCATAAAGAATCTTCTCTCTATGGGCTTTTTTAAGAAATAAAAAATTACTTTGCCTTCTTGGGCTTTGTTTCAGTTTTCGTCTTAGGCTTCGCAGGAGTTTTCTTTATAGGAGCCTTTGGCTTTACTGGAGCCTTTGTAGCCTTCTTGGTAGGAGTCTTTGGAGAAGCTACTTTGCTATTCTTCTTAGGCGGAACCTTAGCCTTAGTTGGAAGAGCGTTTGAAACATCTTCAAAAAAAGATTCAATTGCTTCTCTATTCTCAAAGCCAAATCCCTGTAGAAGAATATCTTCATCCTTTTGTTCAGTTCCCTTATAGAGAATATAATCCCAATCCTCTTCTCCTGCAATAATTACAAGCATTATTATTCCTCCTTTATAGATTCAAATATTGTTACAATCTCATCCAAAGGGTCATCTCCATTTTCATGGAGAACCTTCCAATACCGATATGCGGCAGAAAGAGACTTCTTATCAGTTTGAAGTACATCTGCCATCGTCTTTATAAGCTCTGTATTAGAACTATTAAGTGCCTTAGCATTTTCCTTATTCTCATAGATAGTCTTGAAGGCTTCTATGAGTTGCTTCTTGAGATTGTCGTCAATTACCATTATAACCTTCCTTAAAGTATTTTTCAGCCCTAGTTTTCATAGCAGAGAGTTCCTGCATAACCATCAGAAGCTTGGGAAAAGTTTTCTCTACAAGCCAGGGGTCAGGAAAAGTACCAAAACGAGTAGAGACTTTGGATTTAAAATCTTCTGCCCAATGATCGTACCCTCGCTCTGCCTTTCTTACTGCCTTTCCAATAGCAGTATCTTCATCAAAGAGTTCATAGCAACCTCCTGAACCCCTCCATTCCATGTCAAGATCGTGAAGGATACTCCAACCGATACGATTCTTGTCAAGGGCTACGACGACACCGATCTTCCTACGGCTTTCGTCCCGAAGATACTTTACGAGCATTCGCATATTATATATCTCCTTTCTTACGCTATTATTATAACCGGAAAGCTATAAGAAGTCAAATTATTCTTCCATCAGCAATCTCTATAATTTTTGATCCATAAGAAAATTCGAACTTTTGTTTTATAGTGTCATTATGAGTAATAATAAATATCTGATTTAGCTCTTCTTTATCTAACATATCATAAAGTACTCGTATAACAGTCTCCGTTATGCTAGTGGACATATATGCGTCGATTTCGTCTAAAATTAACACCTTTAATCCCGATATCTGTGTAAAGGCGATTTTAGTCGCAAGTTGGAATAATGATTGTTCCGCTCCAGAGGCTAAACTAATTTCTTTTTCTCGCTTTCCATACACAATAGCAAGACCATTTTTTGTCTCTGCTATCTTTACATGATACCTGCCCTTATATGTTTTGTCAAGAAAAAGATTCATGCCATCTTCAATTTCTTTAGACATTTGAGAAATTATAAAATTGGGAAGTTCTTTTTTAAAGATTATAATTCCCCGTTTCCACATCTCTACATCTTCAACAAGGGCGTCTTTATCCTTTTTAAGAGCTATTAACTTTTCTTCGTCCAGTATTTTTTGTTTCTCTGCTTCTTTATTGTGCTGTTCATAAGAAGTAATTAAGATAAGGGTTTCTTCATACTTTTTAATCAATCCTTCTTTTACCACAATAGCAGAGGTAATTTCATCAGGAATTTCTACTTTCTCAAGAAGGAGGCTATCCAGTTCTTTAAGAGTAACTTTCTTTTCATCAAGAATAGTTTGGTCAGAGGAAAGCCTACAAAGCAAATCAGCTATCTTAGCTCGATTATTTTCAATAAGTGCCTTTCTCATTTCTACTGATGAAAGTTCTGATTCAATTATTTTTTGACGAGCGATAATTTCTTTTTCATGAGTAGAAACCATTGTAGCCAAGCTTGTAATCAGATTATTCTTTTCTTGAAGTAATCTTTGCCCTTCTAATAGCTTCTCTTGAACTACCTTTTGCCGATCTTCTAATCCAGAAACATCTTTTTCCAATACTGGAATAGATAGTTTCAAATCTTCAATTATTACTCTTGTCTCTTCCAAATCCTCAGAATGATAAGGTCTTCCACACTCCGAACATTTTCCATTTAATTTATTTTCATAACTTTTTTCAGCGGAAGACAGCATATATTGAGATTTGCGTAACTCATCCGTCTTTTCCTTAATCTCTTTTTCTAAAGATAGTGGTGGGCGGGAAAGAATAATTTTTTGAATTCTGTTACTTAGTTCTTCCTCCTCCTCTTTAGATTTTATTTTAAATGAGTCAAGTTCGGATTTAAGAGAACTTATTCTAATAGATATATCCGAAGAAAGAAACTTCTCTGCATCCTCAATGACTATCTGTGTAGTACTGATAGAATCAATATCTTTTTGAACGATAACTTCATAAGATTTTATATCATTTACTGTCTTTATCTGCTTTGCTAAATTACTTTCATACTCATTTTTTCTCTGTTGAATTATGGAAAGTTTTTCCTTTAAAACTATTAGGGACTCTTTCCAGTCATTGTATTCCTCTTCAGAGAAAACTAAATCAGGAATAACCTTAAATAAATATTCTTTGTTTTCCAAAATAAGAATGTCTTTCTCAAGAGCGGTTATTTTAATAGTCAAAGAGGCTATATCATTTTCTAATGCTTCTGCTTGTGAACTAAAATCTAAATTATATATTTTCTTTAAATTTTCTCTTCGGTCGGTAGGTGTGGCCTTTACTACATCATTCTCTCCCTGTGTATGAATCATAGAAGCTTTACAAAGAGAAGGATCAAAAAGACTATAAAGTCGCTCGTTCACTGGAGTAGCGCCTTTTATTTTTTCAGTCGTTCCTATAGTTAATATCTTATCAGTTTTATTAGTCTTTCGCTCAAAAGAGTTTTCAATAGAGTAAGGGATATTTTCGTGGGAAAAGTGTATATAAGCATTGAAAGTCTCTGCATCCCAATTAAGTAAATCTTCTATTGTCTTTGGAATATGATTATTAAGAAGATAGGGAAATGAATTAAATATAGAAGATTTCCCACTACCATTTTCACCAATGATTACATTAAATCCTTTTTGAAAATTGATGTCTATATTTTTTGTGAATTGAAAATTGGTTAGTCTAACTTTATCAATAATCAAAATTTCCCTCCGGGATAATAGGATAAAAGAACTTTATACATATTAGGTGTCAAGAATTTCTTCGCCTCTTGTATTGTAACATATTGGAATTTATCTAACTCAGGAATAAACTTCCAGTCAAATCCTAAACACATAGATTTACAATGAAAGGATTGAATAGGGGGAAGATTTATTCTCAGTTCAAACATAAATAAATCTTTATTTGACTGATAGGGTCTTCTTCCTAATGGACTAATTTTCGTTATATATTTCTTTGCATCAAATCCCGTTTCTTCATGAAATTCTCGAACAGCACATTGAAGCTCATTCTCAAAAAGATGAATTCCGCCTTTCGGAATATCCCAATGAACTTGTCCTGTTACATGGCCGATAAGAAACTTTTCATGATCATGTAAAATAATTCCACAAGAACGCTTCATTATATTTTCCACTCACAGAGATGGCAATAATGAGTATCAGGATTATGTATTGCTACCCATAGGGGATTGTAAGTACACTGTGCTGGAGTAACAAGCTGAGTACCTCCTATACTTATATTATGCTCCTCTTTTGGTTTTAGATACATACAATTTTTACAGCTACCTATATTTTCCATATTTTCTCCTTTCTGCGAGTAGAGGGAATCGAACCCCCAAATACCTGTTCCGAAGACAGGAGCCATATCCATTAGGCAATACTCGCCTATTCAAACAGTAAAAAAGCATCCGATTTACCAGAGAATATTTTATTCCATTCTTCGTTCGACAAAATATCTTTCTTCATAAGATTATTATTCAGATTTACCTTCCCGTCAAGTGCATTATCTTGAATAAGTTCCAAAGTTTCATCCATAAGAAGAACATATTGTGTTACATCTTTAGTAGAAGTCGCCCTATGATTTCTTCCTATTGACTGAAGATATACTACTGCCGACCAATTCCTATCAAAATGAATCGCAATACTTGACTCAGGAATATTTACTCCTACACCTAAACAGAGCGGAGAAATTATTGCAAGATTACAATCTTTTGAAGTACGAAAGCGAGTTAGTTCATTATCTCTATACTCTGCTGAGGATAAATCCCCTGTATCCGTTTGTCCATGAATGACAATAGGAACATATTTTTTGTAGTATTCACCCAACAAATCTAAAGTAACAGGATGTGTACTCCAAATTATTATTTTCTCTCCCTTATGTTCAGCTAACAAATCGTTGACAATAGTTAGCTTTGGATTTTTATTTATCTTCCAATTATTTATTCGTGTTGTCAAGTCAAAAGACCAAGAAGCATCAAACTTTTCTTTAAGAATAGAGGGGTCACTACACGCCAAAGTAAGGTAGGGAAATTTATTCTTTACTTCCTTAAAAGTAATACTTCCTTTCTCCTCCTTTATTCGCACAAGTTCCCGAGTAATAACAGCTTGATAAATTTCAAGAAAATCCTTAGAAGGCTCTACATAAATCTTTTTGATAATCAAATCGGGAAGATTAGGAAGACATTCTTTCTTGAATCTACGAATAAGAAAAGGCTTTAATTTATCTACAACTTTTTCTACTTCTTTAATCTTAAAATAATTTATTGCATACGCAGAAAAACGGTTTCCTATGGAAGCTACCCGTTCCAAAAATTCATAGTAGTCGTCTCCCAGAACACTTTCATCAAGGAGATTCATCAGACTCCAAACTTCTGTAATATCATTAGGATATGGAGTTGCCGTAAGAATATATCTGTAATCAAAAAACTTCTTATGAAGATTTAGCGTTTTATATGTCCGGGAGCTATGATTTTTTGCTTTATGACCTTCATCAAGAATTAGACATCGGGAAGTTCCCCACTGTGAAAAATCTATAGGAGGTTTTCTATAACCTTTTACACCCTTCTTTCCTCCAGCATCTTGATAGTAATAATCAGAACACAGTATAAAAGTATTATATGTCATTATAATTATTTTTTTATCATTCCACTGTTCCATGATATTTCGGTTGTCTTTTATAATAATGAGAATATCTTCATCAGTGAAGTTTCCAAATATCTTTAATTCTCTTTTCCAATTATAGACAGTTTCAGAAACAGTAACTATTAAAATTTTATCAATTTGATTGTCGGCAAGATAATGACTAAAACCAACTATGGAAATCGGAGTTTTTCCCAAACCTACTTCGTGTCCACAGATAAGTCTATTTTGCGTTATGAATTTTTTTATATCCTCGGATTGAAAATCTCCAAGCGGAGTAAAATTACATAAGTTAGACCGATACGCCTTCCGAACAAACTTAGTTTCTTTTTCCCCATATTCATACTTCTTTAGTTTCTCCATAAGAGTATCATCAATTTCTAATGGTTCAATGTCATTTATATCATCAAGAATAGATAATAATTTTCCAGGAGTCGCTTCCCAAACTTTTCGTGTAATGTCAAAAGAAAAATGATGAAGTTTGAACATTCCTACAAAATTAGTAAAATTATTTCCTGAGAATTTTATTTCCGCCTTTTTTGAATCATTATTAAAATCAATAGAGATCATTTTCCTGTCCACACTATTTTAGCGTCGTGACCTTTTCTTTCACTCTCTATATCTTTTATTATACACCTAAAAGTACTATTCAAAGAATAAAAGGGTCCACACTGACAAAAAGTTCCTCGTATATAAAAAAAGAATACCCCGTTAGATTCTTCTTTAATATAATATTTTTTTGACTCAGGCATACTTTCTAATTTTTCTTTTAAGCTCATTATTGTACCTTCTTTCCTTCTTCTATATAATCATAAAGAATATTATTTATAGCCATTCCTCCAGCTAAGTAGAGAGGAGTATAGGCTTCTGTACCATAACCCATAGTGTCATAAATAAGATAGCGAAAAGAGCCATGCTCCTTTGCATTTTTTATGAGACAGGATATAACCCATGCAGTTTGTTCTACAGTTGGTTTTGTAAAATTTCCTTCGGGCATAGTTAACCTCTATATTAAATATACCCGGAAAATTAAAGAAGCTCAATTCATTTTAATCTTCTTTTTGGGCGTCCTTTAATCCATTCCGTGCAATAGAGACAAGTTCATCAATAAGCTCTCCCAAATCCTTTGCATTTTTATATCCATCGTGGTCAAACCCTATATCAATTATTAACTGTAGTGTATCTGCAAGAATATCTGTTCGTTTACTTCGTTGTATAGCTATATAATAGCCTTTATCATAATTTCTTTTTCGATCAATGCGAATAAGTTCTGCAATGTAATCGTCTTCTACAGCATCACACATAAGTTTTGCAATATAATCATTTTTAGGGCGTTCATGATTTTCATGAAGAATAAATTGGGCGAATTCCTCGGGGGAGTAGTCTTTTGAAAAATCAAACAGCATCTTTCACCTCCGTGAAAATAACATCTTCAAAATTATTTTTACGCTTATCCCGTGCGAAAGCGAGTCGCATATAAATAGTTTCATAGAAAGAATATAGCTTATTTATATCAAGTTCCCCCCGTCCATTTAGCATTTGCTGAATAAGTCCTTGGTGAGGTTTTAATATATCTATAGCCATAGTTTCTGCGGGGGAAATTTCCACTCTCTGCTCCTTTTGTTTTAGTTTTTATTTCTTGTAACCAGAAGAATAATAATTAAAACTATAACAAAATAATTCATTCGTTTTCTTCCCAAGGAAAAGGATCACATATTCCTTCTTCAACAAAAATATTTATAGTGAGGCAACAAAAAACAAGTACTCCTAGAAGAATTAAAAATATGTCCATTTAGTTTTCTTCCTCCCATACTTCTACATCTATCCATGGTGGATTGTATACGCTTGAAAGATATTTTATATACCCATCTACCTTTTTTTCTATTCTTCGCTTTGCATTTTCAAGACACTGCTTAGGGTTATTTTCAAAATAAACATAATCTACTTCATACCCTGCTTCTATTAAATCACTGGTCAATTTATTTCTTACTTTTTCTTCACAGAAAACTGGATGAGAAATCAAAATATTTTTATAATCATCGTTTTCTTTAACATTAAAAAATACATCATCAAACACAGCATCGAACTGACCCATAATTGTTTTTATGTAAGAAGATTTTCCCGAAGCGGGCAAACCTATAACAAGAGTAGCTTGCTTTTTCATATAAGCCCCATTTTCGTCATAGAATTATACAAATCTTCCAGGATACAATATATAACTAATTTATTTGAACTATTTCCGTAATATTCATTTTGAGAATAAGTATCTCTTTTAGTTACTTCACTATAAATCATCTTATAGGGAAGAAAAGATATATTCGGACAAAATATCATCATAATCTTGTCGAAACAAGAATCATATTCAGTCGTTGCTTCTTGAACACCTTCTGGATTGGAATAAGATTGACTATCGCCTTCATCTCTATCACCACTTCCCCATGAGCCTATTCCACGAGTTCCCCCAATACATGCCTCTCCAAAGAAACAATAGTCCTCTATATCTTTTTCTGATTTTTTATTTCCATGACAATAATTATAAGAATCAATTCTTGCCATCAAACGAATCTTTGAATAAAGGTCTATTCCACCATCCTTTATATTTCTTACAAAGTCTTCAAAGGTCATATTTTACCTCTTTTCCTTATATATGCGAATTCGAGGATCATAATTATCATGATTTATGAGGGATTTTTTTACTGTATCCTCATCCATATCCGCCTCAAAAAATACTGTATCATAATACTTTCCATTTAGAAAGACTTCCCAGCCAATATGACTCATATTGTATTTCCTCCCTCCACGCAATCCCAAAAAGCATCTTTAACCAATTTAACTTTGCTGTCCACATAGAATGGATCAGCATCCGTTCCGGCTACCTTATTATAAATATCAGGATAGAGCTTATTAAGAACAATCATAAGAGACTGACCAAAACGAAGCTGAGGATTTTCATTTTTATATTTATAGGCCCCGTTCAACACTTCTTCCCACATTCTGTAAGTTTCCATTTTAAGCCCTTTCCCTTACATATATTGAAAGAACTTCATCCCTTGTAGCAAAACAAATATAATCTTTCACCTCTTCAAGACTGAGAGGACAATCAGTCCCTTCCCCCATTGAATCATATCCGAGAAGCACGGCTTTTCCCGCAAGCCAATCTGTTGTTATTTCGGGGAGTCTAAAGAAACTTTCTATGTTTTTAAGAAGACCTTCTTCATCAACATAGACTGCAAGACCGGGGGAGATTGAGCCGTTTTCAATATACCCATCAATAAAATAATGAAGCTCTTCTAAATCCCAAGACTTTTCTACTTCTTCTATCTTTTTTGTTTTAGGGTCAATAGTTATTGCTTTCATCAATTTCCCCTTTATATAAAAATAATAGACTACTTCTCTTCCTTTGTCAAGAAGAAAAATAGCCTACTTTTATAGAAAAAGAAATAGCAAGAATGACAAAATAAACAAAAGTGTCCTAATCCTTCAGGTAGGGGATTCTGTCCGATAATGAAGGATAAATACCGATCCAACCTGTTCAACTGCGAAGAATTCAAACTTCGGATTTGCCGCTACAAATTCATTTATTTCCTTTACGATTGACGGATAGGAAATACTCCCGCTGACCAGTGTGTGAAAGAGCTTCAACTTTTCCATGTTCTCTCCTTTAGAGTAAAGTGACATTATCAAAAGAATAACTGGTAGTGCTTATTCCGTTTGGAAAATCTCCGACAAGAATAGTATTAGTATTCTCACAAGGAATAGTTTTATAGGTTCCTGAACCAGAATACCAAGGCGTTACAGGAATAGGATAGACTGGGTATGGTGTAATGGTTGTCTTTGGTGCAAACATTGTCTCCAGTTTAGCATATAATTCCCGTGCGGCTTTTTCAGTAAGAGTAAGGTACTTGTCTCCAATTTTAATTCCAACGATGACTTCAACTTCTGTTTTCTCTTCCATAGCATTCTCCTCATCCGTAGATCGTTTCGGATATTTTTAGTTTCTTATAAATACTCTTATCCACCTTAGAAAGAGCTTCATAAACCATTTGTAATTCTCGCATTTTTGATTCATTATTTGATTCTACTGGAGCAAAAATAATCTCCCAATTATTAGTATCTTCTCGCAAGCCAATAATAAACTTTAAAGAAATCTCCATTCGTATTCTCCTTATTTAGATTTTTTCCCACAATATTTACAGACTAACTCACCCCAACCAGACTGATCCTTTTCAGAATCCGAAGCGGGAATATAGTCATGTCCAGAAATATAATTTCCAGTAACAGCTAAAGTAAGAAAACCTTCTTTTAGGTTTAGCCAAATACAATGAAATAGACAAAAAATAAAACCAAAAATCTTTTTCATGTTCTCTCCTTAATCATCAAATTCTATTGGAATAAAAACCTTTTTTAAGCGAATTGAGTTATTAGCTCCGGCATACATTATATAGTAAGTAGAATTTTCCGAGGGAGGCTTGTCTTTTAATGAAAATAGAAAGTTCTTACAAATTTCTCTCCACTCTTTTATCATTCGTCTTTGTCCCTCATGGGGAATAATGTTTTTAGATAAGAGAGTAACTATCTCTTTGATCCTTTTATAAGAGAAGTTCTTAAAATAATACTCATATTTTTGGGTGTCATTAAGTTCAAAGTCGTCATTACCTACTTCTAAAACATAATAATACATATTTTATCTCCTTAATATATACTTCCTTCCTGCCCTGGCTCATTACTATTCGTACAGGGGAACTTATGATTAGTAGCATGGGGACATCGCTTAAACCCACAGGTCGAACAAACAACCATAATAGATAAACCATCAGGAAGTCCATGTTCTTTCCAAGGAGTTTCGTTCATTCTTTCTATTAAGCATTCTCTACAATTACAGTTTGAAAGCATGTTAATCTCCTTCCAAAGGTGGGGTAATCCAGCAAAGACAAATAAAACCTAAGTTAATACTATTCTGCCACCCATCGTAGTATATAGAAGTATAACCTAATTTACAATCCCAAGCCCAAAAGAAGAATTTGAAACTATTGGCGTATTTAAGTCGGATTTTCATGTATATTTCCTATTATTATCTTGCTGTCTTCTCTTAGTCCTTTTTCAAAACAAACATAACAAATATATATTTTTTTGGCAGGATAGCATTCAAAAAATAAAACATCCTCATTTTCATAACTACAGAAAGTACACTTCATAATAGTTTATATTCTCCAGTAATCAAATCAATCTTTTCTGATTCATCTGGGCCGACTGCAATACAAGTGTAAGTTTTTACTCCACCAAATTCAGTTAGCCCGTTGTCTAAAATAATAGCACAAGGAATATTTGCCGCATTGCATTTTTCTTCAATAGAGTGAAGTTCCTGTTCACCTTCGCAACCTACAACAATCTTGGTAAAACCGGGTTCGCCTTCTTTCCAATCAAGCCAAGTCATCATGGCAGGAGTGTACTCTGTTATAAATAATTGACTGCCTTCTGGCATAGTAGTACAAGATCGAGTCATCCTATCAAAAAATACCTTCATAGAGGCGTGACTGCACTGACTTGCAATTTTGCCCTTACGCATATTCAAGTTTTTGCGAACTACAATTACTTGCTTAATCATGCCTCTTCCCCGAATATTTCTTTTTGAAGAGCTTTATACAAGTCAAGCTCTAATTTATAGTTAGCCTTTTCCTTGTCTATTTTTATTATTTCCTTTATGTCATCATAGATATCTTCAGAATCTACGCAAGCTATCCGCCCAATAAAGAAATCTCTTCGTGAATTATTATTCAATTCCCGTTCATAGGAACATATTTTAGTTTCCAAAAACCTTTTAATGTCCTCTATTCTTCTTTTTCTTAAAACCTCTAAACGAGCATCTATCATTTCAAATAGTTCTTCCATGTTATTTCTCCTTAATTATATCAGCTCTCTCTTGAAAAACCCTTCAGAAAGCTTCTCCATTACTGTTACATTTTCTCCATCACAGATAAAACCCTTAATACTTTTTTGAGGAAAAGCGTAAGCTAAAAACTCTTCTATGTTTTCTATAAAATATTTATTTCCAGTATCCATTCCCAAACCGGAAGATAAAAACTCTGAATAAGAAATAGGATCAGGTATAATATACCCCAAATTATGAGCGGTTTCTCTAATAGCCTCTGTTAACCATTCTTTCCTAACTACAATAGTAAACCTCTTAATATGCGCTTGCTTTATCATTTCAAGAGTTTTGCCTGTACCAACTTTTCCAGTTATAATTTTCATTCTAATCTCCTTTTTTGCATGGACACCACTCAGGAATTTTTATTCTAATTCCTTCATTCCATCCTACAGAATTTCTAATTTCCTTACTATTCACTTTGCATGTCCAATCATATTCCATTTCAAAAGGATCAGGAGTATAGTGTCTTTGCGTATAAAGATTCGGACATTGTTCACAATTAAAAACTTCTATTACTATCTGTGACTTCTTAATTTTTTGAGTCATTACATTATCCTCCAAAATTCCTAATAATCACATCTAAAACTAAAATTATTCCAACACAGCCCACGAGAACAAAATATAGTACGCTCTGCCATTTAGACATTTCTATTTCCTCTCATATAGAAAAACCAAATTGGCTTTTTTCGCTTCATTCCTCATAGAGTCTGTACCTCTACCTCCGGGAAGAAGAATAACCGCATCTGCATATTTAGCCATAACATGATTTCTGAAAGGACCAGCTCTTTTTCCAAACTTATCCCAATCAGGTAAAAATTGTGTTATAGGAATTTCTAAACGATTTGCCAGCATTTCTCCAAATTCATCAGCCCCCTTTGCTCCTCCACTAACAACTTCTGTTACCTTATTTTTTATAAGTAATTCTTCTATGGCCTTATAGTCTTCTTCGGTTTGGATATAATCCCGCCCCCCAGCAATTATAACTTTCATTTTAATCTTTTACTGACTCATACTTGCTGGCAAAAACATTTGCACGAAGAGAATAAAACTCTCCCCGTTCATCCTTAATTACATAGTCACCCTTCTCCACTCGCATATTTCCTCGGAGAGCAGGAATAATCATAAACTCTCCATCCTGAGAAAAATCAAAATCACCTTCTTTTATCCAGTTATTAGGAATTCCTGATTCAACCTCGCCCCCAGCAAACTGATAAGCCTCTACTGTTACTGCCTTCTTAATGTACTTCATATATTTCTCCTTAATTCCCTATCTTTAAATGTGCATACGCATCATTATGGGTACGATTCACTTTAATGAAAGTTGCCCGTTTATTCAAGTGCTTTAATCTTGTTGCCCCTACATAAGTAAGAGTTGAACGAAGCCCACCGAGGATTTCGTTTATAGTATCTTCAATTTTTCCCCTATATTCAATAAGAGAAGTAGCCCCCTCGCTTGCCTTATAAGTAGCTTTTCCACCATAGTGTTTTTCCATTGCAGTATTTGAAGACATTCCATATACTTTTACTGATATACTATCTACATATTCTCCACTATAATTTTCTACAAGATTTTCTTTATCTGTGTTTTCTTGGTGGGCCGCAAGCATAGAACCAAGCATTACAAACCCATCAGAGGATGCCAATGCTTTTGCCACATCTCCAGAGTTAGAGCATCCTCCATCTGAAATTATCCAACCGCCTAAGCCTTTTACTGCATCGGCGCATTCCATATTTGAAGAAAGTTGTGGATACCCAATCCCTGTTACAACCCGAGTGCGACATTGCTGTCCTCCACCAATTCCAACCTTTACAATATCCGCCCCTGCTTGAATTACTTGTTCTGCCATATTAGGAGTACAGACATTTCCCGCTATTATTCGTAAGTCAGGATATTGAGAACGAACCTTAATAATAAAATCAATAAAAGGCTGTGTATATCCATTAGGTACATCTATACAAACCCATTTTTGAAGTTTACTATTTGCTTTATGAATAGCATGGACACCTAATAGTTTATCATAGTCAGTATCTTTAATTCCAAAAGTAGGAATAACATATTCAGGACTATACCAAGTAGATTTAACAGCCTCTTCCCAATCAGCCGAACCATAAAACTTATGAATAGAAGTTAGCATCTTGTATTTAGACAGAATTTCAGCCGCCCCAAAAGTTCCAACAGTGTCCATATTAGAAGCAATTATAGGAACACCTGTCCAAGAATTTTTAGAATAAGGAAAAGAAAAAGTTCGTTCAAGACTTATTTCTTCCCTTGATTTTATTTCAGTATCATGAGTTGCCCGCTGTGGAATAATCAAAACATCATTAAAATCTAACTTTACATCTTCTATTATTCGCATAGTTTGTCTCCATCATACCTGTCATAGTCATCTTCAATTCTTTCAATATCACTTTCATCACATTTTCCAAATTGAATTTCTAATATTCGTAGTGGCTTTGTTCCTGTATTAGATAAACGGTGGACTGATCCCTTTTTTATCCAAAAAATAAAACCAGTAATCCAAGCCCTATGCCATTTTTGTACAATAAAGCTCTTCTCAAATAGAACCCACAATTCACTTCTATGAAAATGTTTTTGTAAAGAAAATCTTTGCTGTGGATTCATTATAAGAATTTTTACTTTAATAAAATAGAGATTCAATAAAACATAAAATCTTCCCCACGGTCTTGTTTCCATAAAATTTATTCACCTTCTTCCATAAGTTGTTTTCTTAATTTTATTATTTGCTCGGCAAGAATAATATCAGTACCCGCAGAGAGATTTTGTTCATGCCTAAGCATGATACCTTGCCCCTCATGAAATTCATAGTAACGAATAATTGTTTCTGAGGAATTAGACTCTATTTCATAATGATATGTATCATCAAATCTTATTATACTCTTTACAGTTATTTCAGAAGCAACTGCCCAAGGAAACTCTTTCTTAACTTTTTCTCTAAGTTCTTTTTCCATTATATTTTCCTTTCTGCATAGATAACATCTGCTTGTTCAAAAGCAGGGGAAAGAATAAGAAGGTTATCTTTGAACTCATAATAGTAACCAAGCCCCGAGATGATAATTAAATTAGTCTCAGGAATTTTTTTCCAGATAAAAATGGAAGAGGAATCTTCATTTTTTAGGGTTATTGTTTCAGGGGAAAATTCCATGCTTGTGAAAATAGATTTTGATTTAGGGAGGATATTATATACCCCCTCAAAATCCTGTGCTATTAGGCAAAACGCCAGAAGAAGAAAAATAGAAGCTAGGATTATCCGCCTCATTATATTTACCCCTTTCTCCTTATAATTATAGGGAGAAAAGGATGTAATGTCAAGAAAATTATATCGAAATTATCAAATAATTGGGTTTCTCATAATCACTACCAGAGTTGTAGCAAATCGTTCCACTACCGAGAATTTCTCCATTTATAAGATGATGAGTATGCCCAAAAAAGAGGTAGTCTACCCCTGTCATTCCCCGTGCCATTGCAGGATCACCACCATAATATTCTAAACTATTATCCTGACCAGACAGAGAAGGTACTATGCCAAAATGAGTCATATATATTATTTTCTTTCTACCAAGATAATTTTGTTTCAACCGCATAGCAAGGTCAAAAGATTCTCTTGCCCTCTTATTTAAATAATCAAAACCTTCATCAGGAATATTATATAAAGGAATAAAGTTCCGATCATTTGAGCTTTGATTATCATACATGTACCAACCATCTGCCCCTAATATGACAATTTCCTCATTTTCGTAAATCTGGGAACCAGCATGAACTATGCCAAATTGCTGAAAAATATCAGTGTTAATCTGTAGTTTGTCTCGTATAGGCTTTTTATTTTTATTAGACTGCCAAAGACAGTGATTACCCCAGTTAGCAACAATAGGAGTTTTAGGAAAAAGACTACGAATAAGAATCAAATATTCTTTTAATTGAGAAGTACACTCCGAAGCTATATCTCCTGTATGACAGATAATATCTGGATTTTCTGTCAATAGTTTCTTGAGTAAGTCTTTATTTTTTAAATCTCCACGGGAAGAATATCCCCAATGGGTATCTGTCAATAATGCAATCTTCATAAGAATAAACCCTCAAAGTATTAGTAGAGAGTAAATAGAAAAGGGGCCATAGAGCTAACCTTTCTATGACCCCAAAATAACATCATTATGTTACGGATTTCAATTCCGCATTTAATTGATTCAGCTTCCAACTTGTCCGAGTCACTAGACCGTTTATGCTAAAAGCGCCGCTCTTCCATCTGAGCTACCCTCCCACAAAAAATTCTTATTAAAAAAATTCTTTGTGGGCGGGATTGGGGTCGAACCAATGCACACGCTGATTTTACGATCTAAACCCATTCTTCTACTTGGAAGACTAACTACTATGGTGCAAGAATCTGAATCTGACCCCTCTCCCAAGTGGAGGGTATTCATACTACTGCTTATGCTGATACTAGCACCATATAATATAAGTAGAGAAGAGTAATAAACCCCCCTCTACCTTTATTTATCTAACTGTGAATGAAACTGAAAATAGCCTCCCCAAGCTTAATCTGCTTTGCCTCTGCCTGATTTGCCATTTCCTTTGCTTGCTTGACAGCAAGGATAAGCTCATCAATGTTAGAAAGGAGTGTAAACTTCTCACCAGGGGACAGGCGACCGGAAGTATAGGTAGTATCATACTTTCCTACCTGGACTTCATCCTGAACAAGCTGAGTCTGTGCGGGATGCTTGTCGGTCGGAGGAGCGAGAGTGATTACCTTCGTCTTCTTCACCGTGCGATACTTGACCTCGGGAGAAGCCTGATAGAGATTTCGTCCACTCTGCTTTTCGGTTTCCCAAGCCCTTGCAGGATCAAGAGTAGGAATAGCCTTATACTGCTCACGAATGCGAGTAAGGAACCGCTCCAGAGCAATATAAGTAGTTGCCGCAAAGGTGCCGAAAGACACCCCCTTGACAACAAGTTCCGCCTTTGCTTCGCCAGAAGCATTTGTCTCTTCCTTGGAAATCGTGGCATCAAGGGAACGAATGACGGACTCCTTTACATAGTCCAGCTTTTCCTTGACTGTCGTTACCACTTCCTTCGTCTCGGGAGGAATAAGTTCTTCTCCCTCATTGAAAGAGGAGTAGAGCTTCGTGATTCCATCGAAGTGTTCCTGCTTCTTGGTAAAAGTGTTGACACACTCATCCATGATGTTTTTGGCTTGCTGATCCAAACTCGGCTCTACTGCGAGAAGGGCGTGAAGTGCATTCTTTCCCATGTTTCGTCTCCTTTAGTTTACTGTTGCTATGAATATTATAACCAAGATACTAAAGACTATCAAATTAAATTTTCTTTTTTTCCTACTTGTAGAAAGGATACCAAGTATAGGAAAGACTCTTTATCTCCCCATCCCCAATAACTAAATCCGCAATAGAAAATCCTACATGGGCGGCAAGTTTCTTCCCTCGCATCCAAGAAGACTGATACTGCAAAGTTCCTGCTTCAATATAATGAACATTGCGATTGAACATATAAATTTGCTTGTGTGTATGCCCTGTTATGGCGAGCGCAGGTTTTTCACCACCGGAAAATGATTCAATAAGCTTTTGACCACGATAGCTGGTAGCATATGAACTTCCATCGCCTCCATGAAATAAACGAATAACAATATTCTTTATATGAATATCACCTTCATCATATCCAAGATAATGTGCATTAGGAATAGCAGAACAAATATCTTCTACAATATTTGCACCTACTCCGTGTTTTGAATTAAAGCTTACATCGTGATTTCCCGAGATAGTGTAAAAAGGAATTGACTCTTTCTTCTTGCCTAATACACGAATAGCTTCATCTCTTTGTGCTTTGTATCCAATATGGGATAGTTCATATACATCACCGGGTCGCCCCATCATACCTTCTACAAGGTCACCAGGAGAAACTATCATATCTACTTTTTGTTTATGAAATTCTTCAATAGCTTGTTCAGTTAAAGAAGAATCAGTATAGATTGATCCAAAATGAGGATCAGAAATAATACCAAGCTTTAATCGTTCTCCCTCAAAACTATGTTTGACTGAATTGTGAAGTGGCGGACGCTCTCCCTTTGCGATATGAGAAAGTTCTTCCTCGCTAAATCGTGCCTTTAGCGCAAGAATATCATCAATCGCCCCGTACTGTTTCTTGTACTCTCTCTTATAACGATTCCATGTTTCATCAGTTAGTCCAAACTTTTCTTTTGTTTCTTTTTCCCCATTTGCTAAACAAAAAAGCATAATTTCTGCTACTTTAGTTTTACTTACCATTTGATTCTCCTATAGCTTTCTTAATCCTTTTAGTAAGAAATTTAATGTCGTAATTTTAACTCATGAGTTTCATCTCTACCGTATATTATGTAGCCTTCCTGACACTTTGGACAATTAAAAAATATAGCATCCATTACTATCGCAGGAGAACGCTCTACAATAATTTTACATTTTGGACAGCGCATAGAATCAATATAGATTTTCATTTTTTGTATAAAGTCTTTAATTCCTTCCAATCTTCTCCCTACAATATAAGTAGTTCCTAAAAAAGCTTTTGAATGAATAAAGTCAATATCTACTGTTCCAAAATGAGATTCATAATAATCAAAGAAAAAATAATTATCAGAGTCTTCTATTTTCCATAAAAATCTATTATGCTTTTCATCATCTGATAAATCTGCTTTTGAAAAAGAGGATTTAAGAAACTCATCTATTTTATAAATAAGTTCATGACTCTCTTTTTTTCGTTTTGCTATTTTTTCTTCTACTTCTTTTTTATACCTCTTAACTATAATTTCCAATTTTTCTAAATCTACATTTCCTCGTTCAGTAATATAAGTATAGCTAACAAACTCACAGCATTCAACAAAACAATCAAAAAAACCGTGCTGATTTGGATCATGACATTGACACAGACAAACCTTCTCACGCTTCGTTAATTTACGATAATCATGGAGAACATTTTGATAACGAATGCTTAAAGTAGACTCATCTTGTGTCGTAGTCATAATAAATTATTCCTTTAGAATTTCCTCTGCTCTATACAAAAGATCCTTTGTAAAACCCTCTTCTCCATCTGTCTTCAAAAAATTATCTTTTTGCCATAGAAGCATATCACTATCATCATCTAAAATAACATATTTATACTGGTCAGAAAATTGAGTATTTTCTCTAATCCAAAAATCAATTTCTACTCCTCTCGGGAGAGAATATGAGTTTTTTTCCGATAGCCGTAATTTAGGTGTAAAACCAATTATTTGTTTAGGATATTTAAATCCTCTCATCAAAAATATCAGCTTCATGCTTTCAACATTTTCACTAAATCGCCAAGAAGAGGAAATTATAATTTCTAAATCAGGAAATCTTTCACAGAGAAGATTTAAATTATTAACAGGGATAGGATCAAATTCACAGTGCTTATCTGATAAAAACTGTCCAAAAGTTATAGCTATGACCCCATCAATGTCTAAAAATAAAAACCTTCTCATATTTATTCCTTTATTTAAAATTGATCAGTCGCTACATTTCTTGCTCTTGCACAGTCTGATATACCTTGCTTTTCCTTCTTTATTTTCTCTTGGAGCTTTATAAGCTTTTGATATGCCTGACAAATTCTATGAGGACAATCTTTATCCCTACATGGACAAGCATCTTCCCAGTTTACAAGATCAAGGCGAATAGCTTCAAGATATTTCTTCAGCTTCTTTATTTTCATGCTTCGTAAGTCTCCCCATCTTCGTAGGTAACAAAAAGAATAAGTCCAAGTTCCTGATCCATTATAGGAACTGCCGTAAAAATATTATTCTTTGGGTTAGTCCTTTGCCAACTCTCAAGTGCCTCTGATGAACCGAATGTAGTAAACTTTACAAGCTTCTTTGTCATTTCTTTTCTCCTTTATCTTTGTTTGTTTTCTCAAGACTAATTAGTAGTTCCCAAAAAGTATCAAATGAATCTATATTAAAATTATCTTCTCCAACTGAACATTGTAAAGATTTTTTTCCAAATCCTGTTTCATATACAAACCACTCTACCCAAGTTTGAATTTCAGGTATGTCAAATTTTGTCTGCAATAATTCAATAATAATTTCTACTTCATGTGTCGTAATAAGAAAAAGTTGATTTACAACCTTTTCATTTAGTAGGTCCCAAAGAGAGGATAAATAAGTTTCTTCTTTTTGAAGACGCTGAAAATGCTTTTCTATTATTTCTTTCATTTTATGTTTTCCACTATTGACATAACAATAGGTTTAGTAGGAGTTTCGCTTATTGGGGTTTCCAATCCTATATTCTCCGCAAAATACGCATCACCTTGATTATAGAAAGAAGGTTTATCTGACAGAGTTTTTCGCCATGCTTGAATATCTTCATCATACTCATGATTATTTGTAATATAACCATCAAGAAAATTAAGAAAATCTATATAGGTATTATATTCAATCCCTACCCAATCGCCCCTATCATTATATCCATACGACCCAATGCCCGCCATCCAAATTCTATCATAAGTTTCTTTATCATGAGTCAATATGAAAACAAAAATTGAATTCTGAAATTCACTACGCTCTCCAAAAATTTCAAAATCAGAAATAGTTATTTCCCCAGATTGAATCTCAGCAATAATAGGCTCTACAAAATGACCATTTTCACTCCACATATTTTCATCAGAGATATAAAGCCAATTTTTATAAAGCGAAACAGAAGATTTCTTATCAGATGAATAAAGTGTTCCATCAGGAATAAATCCATCTTTACCAATAGCGAGTGTTCCCCAATTTGAAAGTGCCATTTTAGCTCTCCTTATATTTCCAATACCAAATATTTTCTATACATTCTACTCCAATACAATTCTTCGGAGGTTTTATTCCCGGCCAATTTTTATCTTCATCTATATCAGGTTGTCTCCAGACATACTTTCCCCAACGATTTTTATAAGGAATTAAATCATTAAGAGTAAATCCTGAAGTTGGGCTTGTATAGAGTTGAATACGAATCTTTCGGTAACCCTTCATAATATTTTTCCTTGAGCTTCTTTTTCTCTATAGTATTTTAGAAGTACTTCTATAGGGTCTTTACTATTTAATGCTTCAACAATCTCCTCTTGAGAATAAGGAGATAAATCCCAACCAATTTTTAGTTCAAGTATTTCTCTTTCCTTCGTCATATTGTTGTCCTCTTAAATATATTATACCGGGAAATTTATAAATGTTCAAATTTATTCTTGGGCCTTATAATTATATGTAGGTTTCATAGTTAAATCAATTGATAGTGTGTCAACGATATACTTCTTGATTTCATCTGGCTTTTTGTATGCCATGGGGCTTTCATCAATTGTATCAGCATTAACACAAGTAGAAAAAATGCCCTCCATAGACTCCTTAAAATCTTCCATCTTTAGAGTTTCTTTAGCTACACGCCGACCCATGATTCGTCCAGCACCATGAGGAGCAGAGCAATTCCAATTATCATTACCTTTACCTGTCCCGACGATAATGCCATCTCGCATATTCCAAGGAATAATAAGCCTGTCTCCCTTATATGCCGCTACAGCACCTTTGCGGATAATATTATTCTTTACATCAACATAGTTATGAAGGGTTTCAATAGATTCAAGTTTATTATATTTTTCCTTAAAGAATTCTTCTACAACTGTCTTTAAGATAATCTTCCGAGAAAGACAAGCGAAGTCATACGCTACTTGAGAGGCGAAAATATAGTCTAGCATTGCCTGTCCAGTGATATATTCAAGTCCGTTCATTGAATCTTTAGAATTTCCCATTTCCTTTTTAGCTATTCCCTGAAAGTAATTAGCTATCTTCAAACCGAAATTTCGTGAACCCGTATGAACGGTAAACCAATAATCTCCATTATCATCAAGGTCAAGCTCCATGAAATGATTTCCGCCGCCGAGCGTTCCGACAGACTGGAGAACATAATCTATTTTTTGTTGGGTTTGATTTACAACTTTAGAAAGGGAGGATAGGTCTAACTCATCTACAAGCTTATGAGGAGCCTGTCTAATTGAGTGACCAGAGGGAATATTCTGACGAATGAACTTATCAAGATGTTCAAATTGAAGTCCTGGAGCCTTGCCAATCTTGACTGACGCTACGCCACAACAAATATCGACGCCCACCACATTCGGCACTATCTTGTCAGTAAATGTTGAAGTAAAACCAATAACTGATCCAGCCCCAGCATGAACATCACTCATGATACGAATCTTACTACCTTCAAAAGCCTTGCAATTTACGAAGGAGTAAATTTGAGAAATAGCGGTTTGTTCAACTTCATCATTGAAAACAATAGCCTCTGAATATTTTCCTTTTATTTCCATTTTAAGACTTCCTTTCATAAACTTCGGAGAGTGAAGGATTTGAACCTTCGGGAAGCTTTCGCCTCCTACGGTTTAGCAAACCGTTGTCATCGACCAACTCGACCAACTCTCCATAGTAAAATTATACAAATAAAAATCAATACTGTCAATTTTTATTTTATGACCCTGGAGGGAATCGAACCCCCGACCTGAAAATTAGAAGTTTCCTGCTCTAAATCCAACTGAGCTACAGGGCCGGATATTACAAATTAAACAAAATGACTTAAAGCATCCTCATCAATAAACCAACCAATACTATTTAATAATTCTGCATGATATTTAGTAATCCCCCTATTTACTAACTTATCAATGTCTACAGAATATTTCACCTTTAGTCGGAAGTAATTCATTTTTCAGTGAATCATTTCCCGTCAATTCCATAAAGCGAGGAAGAGACTCACACCAATCACAGAATGCGCCCCAATCGCCTTTTAATTTGTGTTGCCGCCTCTGCTTAAAAATCGTCTTTAGTTGCAAATAATTTGTAGTTACTGTCATCCACTTTTCAAAGCCCATAGGGAGATTAGAAACACATTCCATGAAGGATTTATAAATTCTATCAGATTGTTCTTTTGGAGTAAACTTAGTGCGCTCCTCAGAGTAATAATTTCCATCGTCCTCTGGCTTCATAGAAATAAGCTGATTATACCAGTCTATTCTCGAACTAATAAATGAAATAATTGTTGGACTAACATATTCATTAAACATTTCTTTGAATGCTACTGGGTCTTTTCCCATAGAAGTAAGCTTGTGCATTTTCGACTGGGAGGAAACAATTTGAGCGAAGTGATATCGCTGAAATTCAGGCGACCAGTATTCAGGATATTTAATATCAAAAGTAACAAGAATCCCTGAAAGGAAATTATCATGCCCGGAGCCTTGCGGTGCTTTACCGAGTTTATACCCACGATCTAATTCTTTATCAGAGGCACGAGAATAGCCAAGAGTATTTATTACGCCCACTGTCATAGGGTTTCCACTCGCAATAATAGCCCGATCCAGACCAGACACTTCCCAGTTCTTTACTTCAAGCATTTTCTTCCTCCCTATATTCTATATGCGGCCAATCTTTTTCATAAAGATTTAATTTCCATCCACAGCACGGACACTTAAAACTTTTTTGTGGAGGGTCAGTACAAAGAATAAGATTATCATTATTCTTTAAGGCATTTCCACAAAGAGTACAAGTAGGAAATACTTTATAGGAATTTACTTTTACAGCCTTAATTGTAATTTTTTCCATTAAAAAATCTCCTTCATTAAAAATAATATTTACAGGTATACCCTTATAAACACTAAAATCTTGAAAATAGGGGATTGTATTTCCTTCATGCGCTCGAAGCTTCATATTTGTTTTCCTTTATAAGAATAAAGCTTCGGAAACAGAAGGATTTGAACCCTCGAATCGACTCTTCGCCGATTTCCATATTTCAAGTATGGCGCATTCAACCGGACTCTGCCATGTTTCCTTGTTGTCTATGATAGTAATTTTTTCTATACTCCTTATCATATTTTCTTCCTTTACCCCTATTTTTACTTTTAAAAGTATCTTATTATAAACCCTATTTTTCAAATTTGCAAGTACAAATTTTCATTTCATCCATTCCTGGGCCAATTAACATTCCACCCCATTTACTACAAAAATGCCAGTGATTTTTAATTTCCTCTTCAGAAAGCTTTATCCTACCAGTAGTTATGTCATGATATCGTTCAACATCATCTAAAAGGCTATCCATTTAATTTGTCTCCTCTAAATCCTCATTATAAAATCTCAAAACAATCTTAGGTTTGGACAATGCCACATGATAAATACGAGAATGATTAGGACTCGGCATTATTAAAACTATTCTCCCAACCCTATTATTATAAATACCCGAATTTTTTATTCTTACTTTACTACCTATTTTTAATACTTGAGAAAGCATTGCCTCCATATATTTTCTCCTTAAAAATTTTTTACATTTGGTGATCGGTGGGATTTGAACCCACGACCAGAAGTTCCACAAACTTCCGCTCTACCAACTGAGCTACGACCACAATGCAAGCGAGAGGACTCGAACCTCCACATCTTTCGATACGGCGGCCTAAACGCCGGGCGGCTCCCAATTACGCCACGCTTGCAAATGTTAATGAAAGAAAAAAGGAATCCTCCTACCTCGGGTTAAATGAACCCATTTATTTTCTTGTTTCTCCATAAGGAAAAACTTGTCTACTTCTACATTGAAAAAAGGCTCATGCTTTGTGTAAATTGTATCTTTATAATCTACAGGAGAATTTATTATATCTTTCATACGGCAAAAAAGCAAGGTATTTATTAAAGAATTAAACATAATAAATAATTCAGCTTTTGATTCTGCTTTACGATAGGGAATATCTACAGTTGAATATCCTTGCCACTCTCCTTGTTTTGTCCATACCTTTTTAATTTCTACTTCAACAGGGATTGTTTTATTATTCTTCTCCACTAAAAAATCCCAATCTTTATAAGCCTCTTTAGATGACAATAATTTGTACCCAAATTGTTCAAATAATAACTTACTTTCATTTATAGCCTTTTGATTATTTTCTTTGTATAGTTTTTTATCAAAAGGTTTATACACTTATTTTCCTGTTCTTAGTATTGCATCAGGAAAAAACGCTTTCATCATTTCTTCCTCTGTTCTACCTTCTAGGGGAAAATTCTTGTATGCCTTTTTACAAAATATACAATTTTCCACTGGGGATGTTGGATCAAAATTACACCAAGGATGATGAGTTTTTGGAAAATCCATTTTATACTCCTTTTATAGCAGGGGTAGGTTACGATCCTACTAAGAAAGGCTTATGAGACCTTCCCGCTTCCAAAGCTCCCTGCTATGAAATCCTGGAGCGTGTCGGATTTGAACCGACCGAAATCTTCCTTGCAAAAGAAGCGACCACGCCAAGCAGTCCCACGCCCCAATATTTAATACTAATGCTAAAAATAGAATCTGTCAACTATATTTTTTATTCCACTCTTCGATTCTTTTTAAAAGTTCTTCATAAGTAATAGAAGACTTACTTCCTTTGGATGAATTCTCACTATGTAATAGTAATTTACAATTAGCTGGATGTTTTATTATTTTTGGATCAATCTTTTTTTCATAACCCTCTTTTACTGAAAACTGATGATCTCTGGAAACACCATATAAATTATTACCGTGATTAGAGGCGGAATACCAACCATATTTTTCTATTAAAGAAAAATTAAACTCCTCTGAATATTTTTTTATACTGAAAGTAAATCTGCATTGATTACGATAAGAAATTAGGGAATCATTCTTTTTTATCCTATTTTCTTGTAAACAAAGATCAGAACAATATTTTCTTTTTCCAATAAACTTATTACCACAATTTAAACAAACTTTTTCTTTTCTTGATTCAGGAAGTAATAAACCTCCTTTTATTCTGTTTTCATAAGCATCTTTTATCTTTTGTTTTGTTTTCTCATTCATTTCTCTTTTGTTGGCACAAGACCTACTACAAAATAAATGTTTTTTCTTTCTCCAACTTGCTTCTGTCAAGGTAAGTTCAAAGATATTTCCACAACCCTCACAAGAAAGAATTTTAGTTATATGTTTAGACATGGCTGATTGTCTAAGTCGTTCATAGCCTTCTTTAGAAAAAGGCTCTTTTTTATGCTTCCAACGAATATGATTCGCCCAAATTTTACCATTTTCAGTTAAAAAATTACATTCTTTACAAAGATACATAAACTACTCTCCTACCTTTATTAGTAGGTGGAGTTTAAAAAACTCGGACTATAATTATTGTGAATACTCCATAAAAATAAAAAGCATAGAAACATTCTTTGGAAAAGCGGCAAACTTTCCACAAATACGCTCGGGGTAGCTTTTGCCGTCCAATACAGCTAATCACTCTGTTGTTCCCCTAACCAAGCCTTTGGATCGACCTCGAAGAATGTTTCCTAGTCGTTCGATGCTTTAATCTAACTTTAATATACTATAAATCTATTAATTATTCTATGTCTATAGTAGGAATAATTACTGAGGGTTTGAATATAATCCTATATTGTGCTGTAGAGATATTTCTTGGATGAATTTGTTCAGCAAAATACGTTACATTATCAGATAATCCAAGAAAATGCTTTAGATAAGTTCCATCCTCAGTTTTTACTGTAAGCTCCAATTGATTCTCAATTTCATCAGGTTCTATTGAACAATAGCCTTCAACCACTAAAATATAAGCGCCGGTAATACCATTATAAAATACTACCCTACGAAATACTTCAAACTGATCTGCGGCGGTAGAGATGTTATAAGAGGCTATTGCCGCATCTGATTGACATTGAGTTGTAGACACTAACATTAGCAAACTTAGAATGACCAAAATAGAAATAATAATCTTCTTCATATTCTCTCCTTTATCCATCTTTGTACTGATGATTTCGATATCTCTTCCAACATCTAAAATCACCTACTTTATCATTTACATAAGTAAAAATTCTTTTTTGGTGTCTACCATCAAAACCTGAATAACCACATCCAAAATACTCATTATAATTATTTGGAATAATGAGATCTTTAATTTTCCATTCTCGATAAGATAAAAAAGACTCCTGAATATCTTCGGCGTAGTACATTGTGTACCTCCACCTAATGAAACTTCATAGTACCTCCTTATTTTTACGCCCCTGGCCGGTGCCGACCCGACTATCTCCGCAGTGACAGTGCGGCGACTCTGCTGTTTGTCTTCAGAGGCAAAAAATAGGCGCTGAAAATCCTAATCTGCCGACTAGGTAAACACTTACTTTTGGGATAAATCCCTCAGTACGCCGTGTGTTCTTTATTTTTCGGCTCTTTATCTCGTTGACTACCTTACTAGGGCAGAGCCGGGTGGGATTAAATCCTCCCAATTTGCAACGCTGGTCATTATCCATCATACCAGATTCGGCGGACTAATTAACCCCTATCCAAATCCGGGGATTCGTTTAACGATACGAATATCGAGTAAGTGGGTAGAGTAGGACTTGAACCTACGGTGTTTCTATGTGGGGCGTTTACAGCGCCTTGCCTTCGCCACTGGGCTACCTACCCAAGAAAATAGAATCTATAAAAAGAAGAGTGCTGGTCTTCTCTTTATTTTTGTACTCCAGTCTGATTCAAATGCTGGCCGGTTTTACCCTGTTGTGTTTTTAACAATCAAACACACTTAAAAACGGGATAGATTACATTAACGCCCCCAACCTCCAAAATGGCGGGTTGAATACAGTAACCAACTGCCGCTTTTTTAGGATAAGCAGTAAATCCAGCTATCGTCTCCAGTAGGTACTGCCCCTACCTCCACGGATTAACAGTCCGTACCCTCACTATGACGGGCCTTGGAGACACTTTCAAAGAACACGAGCGGTTATCACCCAAGGTTTCCCCTGGTAGACTCCACATTGACACAGGGGAAACTATGAAGCCCCTGTTTTATGTCAAGTACGCTCTAGCCTCTATGTGCGCTTCTAAAACTATAACCTTCTATAGTAAACCTTCTACCGACACGCAGGGTCAGTACGCACTAAGATTTATTTATACGGGCTATAGGGCTTGAACCTATGACCTGAGCCATGTAAAGACCCCGCTCTCCCAACTGAGCTAAACCCGCATAAAAGAGTGGATGGAAGTTTCCTTCCGCCTCCAGATGCCCGATCAAAGAATCCTTCTACGGCTTTATCCACTCACCAGTTTTTATATATCCTACTGTCATCGAATTGATCGCCTGATAAGGCTACGGAGCGATGAAACTCCTTCACAATTCCAGTAGATGCCATTGCCGCAAGACTGGCTACGGTTGGTCTTTTCTAACCTCTTTGGGATTTGAACCCAATATGAATAGCTCCTTAAAACTATTCACTTCCCCATCCAGAATAAAGGCTGTTCCAAAACTCACTCTATACATTATTATACCTGATCTTCTTCAAGGAGTCAAGTTTTTATTTCTTCTGTACCAATATTTTTTTCTACATATTCCCTAAGAAAAAGATTGACAAGTTGATTTAATGTAATGTCCCTTTTGTGGGCTTCAAACATAAGGGAGAAGAGAGCTTCATTTGGCAAGTCAATTTCAATCTCTTCCATAATTTTTCTCCAAAAGCTCCCTTGGTGAGTCGAACACCAGTCTGAAGATTACAAGTCTACGGTAATACCGTTATACTAAGGGAGCAAATATTCTAATCTAAAAATAACATTTCCTCTAACCTTTCTTTAGTAAGAAGCCCGATATGCCTTGCTTTCTCTTTTCCTCCTTTGAATACAATAAATGTAGGAACCGAAGTTATCTGATACTCATTTTTTAGTAGCGAATTATTTATTGCATCCACCTTAGAGAATAGAACTGAATTATATTCCTTTTCCCATTCCAGCATCAAAGGTTCCATTTTCTTACACGGCGCACAAGTATGAGAATAAAAATCTACTACTGCTACAGTATCCTTATATATTGTAGTGCTAAATGTCTCATCTGTCAACTCTAACATTGTTTTTTTCTCCTTCTGTCTGGTAGGATTTGAACCTACGATGAATACTTGCTCCCAAAGCAAGCGGTTTCGACCTCTCACCCACAGACAGTTATATCTAAAATACTTAGTAGATTATTTCTTCCAAGGTGGATTAGAAATAGGTGGATTAGAAAATAGATTTTCTTCAGCATAGTCTTTAGAAAATTTCTCTAACCATTTACGATACTTTATATAGTCCTTCTTTGAGAGAAAGAGATACACACCCTCATTTCTAATTTCCCAAGCATTGAAAGTATTTTGGGTATAGGGATTATAATAACAAAGTGTGCTATCCGAAGAAAGTCTAATATATTTATCTTTTAGTTCTACCAAACTTAAAACTATGCCTTGAGCATCTTCAAGAGTTCCATTTGCCCAAGAATCATTTTTAATTTCAGATAGATGTAAAGTATAAGAAAAATTATTTACTCGGATTTTTACTAATTTGTTAGAAAGAATCCCAACTGCTATAAATAGCACTATCACAGATATACAAATTATAATATACTTCATATTCGCCTCCAATAAAATTTCTACAACGGAAATTTAGATTCCGTAACAATAACCTTATCCTTTAGTATCGTCTCTCCTTTCACTAACCAAGATGTTCCAAAAGCATAAAGCATTATTGTCTCAAAAAATACTATAGCTCCATTATCTCCTGAAACAAATTTAACATAGATAACATCTAATATGCAACAGGCAAAAATAACTATTCCACAGATACGATATATAAGATTTCTCTTTTCTTTCTCGGATGTCATCGGCTTATTCGGTGTCGTTTTTGTAAACAGAAAGAAAGAATTAAAAGCCAAGGTAAGAAAAAATGTTCCTGCGCTAATCAAATGTATCATATTAGAAACTGCTGGATTCAATTGAAATATGCTAACCTTATCCCAAATTGTCGGGTCAAGCCTACAGGGAAATAATGCTATTCCAACTGCTGAAATAGATAAAATCCAAGACACTGCCCTATCTATTTTATCATATCCGCCGTAAGTAGACATGAACAAGCCCACACAAACAAGCAACCCAACAAAAAAGTCCCGAACATTAGTATGATAATAAGCACTAATTGAGCCTTGAAGTTCTAATCCCCCAAAGAGCATCCCAAAGGCAACACACACTGTTGGTAGGAGTATCCCCAATATTCCAATCATTTTCCGAAGAGTAAGATAAGAAACTGAATATCTATCACCCATAACTTTCTCCTATTTAATTTACTTGATATATTTATTTAATACTCTTGTAAGCTCTTCAGCGGTTTGAATTCGCTCGCTGAAAAGAATACTTCTGTCTTCTCTCACTGAACAAAAAACATCTGTATATTCATTATAGTATTCTATTTTTATAATAGTAGGTCCATTCAACAGCGTAATAAATTTTCCATCATTACCAATAGATTCTACGGAAAATCTATCATACGGAATTGCCCCGAGAAAATCTTCTAATAACATAATACTTTTTACCTCATAAATTCTTTTATTCTATATTTAGTTTAAAAACAACATAAAAAATAAGCTCTGCAAAAACACTAATAGCAATTCCACCTACAAATATTAAAATATACACTAAAAACATATTTTTCTCCTCTTGAAAGAATTAGCTTTTGATAAAACCAAAAGCTATTTTCTAAAAAGCCAATGAAAAAAAGAAAAAATGAGAGTTATAGTGAATAAAAATCCTTGAGTTATTACAAAGTAAAACCCAAACCAATTAAGCCAGTCCCATGTACTTGTGTCCATAGTATTTTAGTAGGCAAAATAGAAAAATCTTTACTTTCTATTCTTCGTCTTCTTTCCTTTCTCTGCTTATGTCATAACTACAGTCAATAAAAATTAACTCACATGCAGGAGGGAGATTAAAATAAAAAGATTGCCCCGATAATTCTACTGAAAATTCAGTAGAAGTTTTTGTCCCTGCTTCTTTTATCAAGTGAACAAACTCTTTAGCACCTTCCTCTGTTTTAAAAAAGAATTCTCTTCCAATATCTACAGACTTACCCTCTTTATCATAATAGCAAATGTCTAATGTTACCCTATAAAAAATTACTTTCGTAAACACTTTAATTTCTTCTGTTCCTTTTACTTTTCCAAAAATACCCATCTTATTCCTCCTTAAAATTAAATCCTTAAAACCGGGACGGGACTTGAACCCGCATAGGTAAATACCCTTTACTGTTTTGCAGACAGCCTCCTAGCCAATTCGGACACCCGGTTATGATTCGCCCCTTAATGCTTCAAGAATTCTTTTAACTTCCTCTAACTCTTTTTCTTTACCGGAATAATAACGCTCTAATAGAACCTTTTTTCTTTCTAATTCTCTGGTTTTAATTTTTATTATAGTTTCTTCCACCCTATCTGTTTGATCTACGATTTCAGATATCTCTGCACTTAAAATAACCAACTTTGCAGTAGGAATATCAGGATACATATTTTTCCATCGAGTAATTTGAGAAAGAGCTTGTCCCTTCTTAATCCAAATTTTACCTTTTTCAAGTTCATCTACCCAATGCTTTCCACCCCCACCATAACCAGTAGAGCGAAGATATTTTCCGTCAGCGGATTGAACCATATATAGAAACATATTTATTCTCCTTTTATTTTCCTAAAGACCGTCGCCGATAAAAGTCCCATCGGTAATCACCCTCGGCAAGGCCCCTTGGGAAAAATCATCATAACATACCTCCTTTATTTTTTAATTTCTGAAAAAGAGCGGATAGTGGGATTTGAACCCACGATGATATCCTACTTGGAAGGCAGGTGCAATCGACCAACTATGCGATATCCGCATGAAAACTTGGGGAGGGGTGGACTCGAACCACCGAAGACGGATTTTCAGTCCGTTGCTTTACCTGTTAGGCTACATCCCCATTTACTTTTATGAACCTTGCGAGGTCGAGGAGTTGAACCTCGGACATCCACCTTATCAGAGTGGCGCTCTACCAACTGAGCTAACCTCGCATAAAAAGGAAGCATAGCACGCTGAGGTCAATTGCTTTCGCAATTTTCTATGGGATATTAAAGGGTCATGACTCCCTTCATAATTTTCCCTTCCCAATCTCACTACATATGGTGTCTAGAACATAGTAGATTATTGACTGCTCAATCGTCCAAACTTAACTGGACGAGTCTATGCTTCCATTTATTTTAGTAGTCATTATTCCCTCATGTTCACGGTGTTCATGCAACCGTGAACAGGGGGAATTTCGTGAACAATTACCTACCGAGAAACATTCAGCTTCGGAACATTCAAAGGAAGTGGCGAATCAGAATAAATGTAACTTGCCCCTGCCCCTGCCCATTCTACTGCTATCCCCTCTGCGGTAAAGAAACGAATTCCAGGATTATTGTCTCCATAGGTTCCATCAATATCGGGAGCGGAAATTACTTCATAAGTAGCAGACAGTTCACTTCCATTCGTTGAATAAAGCTTTGTGTATGCTTCCTCCGGCATAAGATACGACCGAGTGCTTGCGGGCTTTCCATCTGCTACATAATATCCAATAATGTTTCCAAAGGAAATCAAATAGACATAAGTAACAATCGACGGCTTATCCCAACGCTCTGCCCACTTTGCGATAGTGCGCTTTTCCTGAAAATAGGAAACTTCAGGAATAGGAACTATTGTCGCCGCCCTTTCTGCCATTGCACTCTGAGCTTTCTGTGCAACTTGCCTAGCATTATCCGCTACCTCACAAGAGGAAAAAATTACAGAAAACAAAATCGCAAGAAAAATAAAACGCTTCATTTAGTTACTCCCTTCCGAGTTCAATTTGATAAGGAAGGTCATCTGCCTTCCACAAGTTCCGAGTAATCATCCTAGACTTAGAATTATACTCGGCAATAGCCCGATTAAGAACCATTGACATTCCAGGACGCTCGGACGCATCAGGAGGAAGAACCTCTATATTTGCCTCCTGTGCCTGAATCTGATTGTACTGGTCATAGAACCATTCATAGTTCTGAATGACCGCCTTTGCATTTACCGTCTTCGTTATGAGCGAAAACGGAAAAATGTTTGCGAAGAAACTGATGACAAGATAGACAGCAACGATACCGAGAAAAATCCCAATACCCTTTGTCCACTTCTTACCAACTTCTTCCTCCAGCAAATCCCGAAACTCTCCCATTTACTGAGCCTCCTTATGCGTTTCCTGAAACCAACGAATTGATACATCAATAGTCTGCGCTACCTGTGAACGCATTCCTTCTCCACCTTTAAGAAGTAACGCTGAATGAATTTCTTGAGTAAACTTATCTATAAGTTCTTGATAGGTATAATCAGCAAGTTCTTTCATTTAACACTCCTTAACGCTTTCTTGAGAACAAAGCGATTGACTATTATCTCTCTACTCGGATTTGAGAGAGTGATAGTTACTTCATCCCAACGACCACCTTTAGAAATTGTTATACTATTTTCGTAATCTGAGTTATTTGAATCATAAATAGCATCTATTAAAGTTTTCATTTTACTTTTCCTTTATGACAATTATACCATCCCCAGCAATCATCTCTATTCTTCTTGGCACACTCGGAAAGAGAGCCGCCCAAGTTTAGAAAATCTTTACAAGGCCCATGGTCTTTTAACCACTCACCAATCTTTGATCCCTGCTCGAAGTGTTGCAAGGGACAGTGAAGATCATAGATAGGAAGAGGAGACTTTCCTTTCTTCCATTCAGAATAGGAAACGCCGCCTTGGGAAAACTTAATTTCTCTGCTTGGATTTTCTTCATCCGCTTCAGTAGTAACATCTTCATCCGTAATACACATTCCAGCGGAAGTTTTATAAACTCTCTTTACGCCTTTCTTATTTTTTCGTTCGATGAATTTAGTATAAGTATGCTTGATATGCTCTTTGCCTGTGCCTTTACAAGTATAGCATATTACTGCCGCCTTACCTTTTTCGGCAAATCCTTGATAAAGTCCAGTACCACCACAGGAAGTACATTCTACATCGGCTTCCCAAATAATCTTTTCCTTCGGCATTTTAATCCTCCTAATTCTTTAAGCCATAGTATACAAGACCACAACTAGGACAAACGTTGAGTTCATCGGTCACAACGGTTATTCTTCTTACTGCATCAGAAGCATAATCATCACCATAATTTGAACAAACTTCAGTTACAATTTTAATTATCTTAAACTCCCCTACAAAATTACAGGATTTACAAATCATTTTAATCCTCCTTATATTCAAAAAATGGCACTGATGGGAATCGAACCCATACGCTCATAGAGCGAGACATTTTAAGTGTCTTGTGGCTACCAATTACACCACAGTGCCAAGAAAATATTTTTTAACCCCCTTTAATAGAATTATCACTTATCTTTAACTCTTTTTCAAGAGCTAATTTTAACTCTATATGAAGTTCTTTATGACATGTTGAACAAACCAAAATACATTTTTTTATCTCCTCTCTTTCTTTTTCTAATGAACGAGTGCTTTTATGGCTTATATTAAATTTCTTTTCTTTTGGATTAAGATGATGAAACTCTAATGCTTCTATATATTTATCATAACCACATCTTTCACACTTACCTCCCTTTTCTACAACTAAAAGAATTTTCCTATTTTTTCTACACAGTTTAACATTTTCATTATTTGAAAGTTTATGCTCTTTTTTACAGAGCATACAAACTCCTTTTTTATTCCTCCAACCTAATTTCCCTCCACAGATAGAACAAAATTTAGACTCTTTCTTTGTAAGAGCTTTGCTTATTTTTTCTTTTGCCGCTTTGCTATGTTTTCTTGTACGACCACAACTAAAGCTACAAAACCTTAATGGTTTTCTTTTATCCTTTCTCCAATCCTCAAAAAACTCTTTTCCACAGCATTCACAAATCATAGTTTTGGTTTATTTACTTACTCCTTACTTATATTAGTAAGAAGTTTGTAAAAAGCTCAAAAACTTATTGGGGAAGGAGGAATCGAACCTCCTCTCTTTCGAGGACTCTGTTTATAAGACAGGCACCTTACCCGGTCGGTCATTCCCCATAAAAATAATTTACTTTCCCCCTCTCACCGAATCAATGAGAAATTGAAAATCATTCTTAGAAATTGGCTTCAACTTATAGGCAGGAATATACCCACAAGTATTCAATATATCCCTACGAACCATTTCCAGCATCAAAGGATTTCCCGGATACTCATTCAAAACCATGTTTGATTCCTTTCAATACTACAGAATATAAATCCAGCGGGTAGAAGGTATCTCCCCCGTCTTTTGTGCCAAGTATCCTTCCGTCATAGAAGGAACATACTTCTCTGCTATGAAAGCGAACTTTACCTTTTTGCTGTTCTTGTTTGCTCGGATCAATTCAGAATAAGCGTATTTTATAGTTTCCTTATCAAGAGTAAGATTCTTTCCTCCTTTAGTGAAAGTCATTCCAACCTTTCCAAAGCGAGAATCAGTATAGATAAGGTAAAAGCCAGTTTCATCTTTATAAAGAATTGATTCTTGCCTAAACTTCCTTCCAAGAGTAAGGATGAGATTCTTGGGACACTGAGGAATGAAAAAGGACTTTTCTTCGGAGTTCACAACTTCGTTAGTATCAGCATCTGTATAGGAATACCCGGAATTCTGTTCAATAAAACCAAGGTTATTCTTTTTAATTTCGGCCCTGAGTTTCTCATGATTTTCAAGATTGAATTCAAGAGAAAATTCCTTCCTAAAGGCTGAGACAACTCCGAAGGAATTGTCAGACTCAATATGTTGCCAAATACGGCTGAGTGATGATTCATCTATCCTTTTCATGGCTCTTTCTCCCTTCCTTTATAAATTTAGTGTATTTTCTTCCTTTTGTCAAGGAATTTAAGATAAAATAAATAAGAACCTTGACTGCTGGCGGATTTAACGCCTTGCGGTATCCCAGTAGCTCCGGTTGAACTACCTAATACGCCCGTCAAGATTCCGTTTTCCAGTGCTTAGGACACTGAAAATGAGCCGGGGAAGACTCGAACTTCCAACCCACGCCTTAAAAGGGCGTTGCTCTACCTTTGAGCTACCGGCCCAAGAAAATCTAATTGAGAGAAGTCCTTTCTCTTCTCCCAATTAGATTATACGACTAATCAAACTTCGTCAAGCATTTTCTGAAGTTCTTCGATGGACTTGCCCTCCAAAGCGGCATCCTGCTTGGTCGCCATGATGTCCATGATTTTCTGCTTCTGCGCCTTCTTCGCCAGAGCGGTCTTCTTGTCCTCTGCTTCCTGAAGCTTGACTTCGACTATATGCTTGACGATTCCTATCTGAAGGTCAAGCGTTATGTCTTCCTTGCTCTTGGTTCCAAGAAGGCTTTCCTCCTGCGCCGCCTTGAGCTTGGTATGCAATGACCGATAGATGGAGTCCAAGTCCGTTACGGTCAAGTCCCACAAATCTTCTGCCGTGATAAATCCCTTGAAGGGAAACCGAAGCTTTACCCGTGCCGCTTTTTCGAACATATTCTTTCCTCCTTAGAAAGATACTTTCAAAACCCTATTGAACTGTCCTTCTACTCGGACAATCAAAGAATTCCGCTTGGTAGTACAGAAACCTAATCCAGAAAGTTGATCGTCTACGGATTTAACTTTCATTCGAGCGCCAAGGGCTTCAAAAACACGCTTTTGAGAAAGAAGCTCTTCCTTCAAAAACTCGTTGAAGAATCCGTTTGGTGCCTCATCATTAACACACCCCTTGAGCATGAAGAAATAATGACGATTTCCTATGCCCTCCTGGGCATCCCAATAGTTCGGGGAGAACATACAGACAGAAACCGGATAGAACTGATTTGTCTCAAGACTCCATAGACTCCTTGAAGAAGTAGAAGACGGAAGCTCTTCTATGACCTTGAAACCATCCTTCCTACTATAAAGAACCTTTGCAACAGGAATCTTTTCCCCATTACGAAGTTCCTTGTTGTAGCAGAAAGAATAAATCTGTCCATCAAATTCTATTTCTGCGGAAAACCCTGTTCGTCCTCCTCGGTTATTGTAGCAATGCACGAAGAAAGAATAAACTCCCTCGGGCATTTTAGCTCGATTGCTCCATGTGATATTCTCCACGGCGACTTGCTTATCACTCGGATGAATAATATCTACATCAAGCATCCCGGAAGACATATGCCCAGTCTTATTCCCAAAATATATTTCATTTTTGGAAGGCTCGATACAATGGGCATCAAAATCATTGGGGTTATACTTTGCCGGATCATCATTCCACTGGATTGAAAACCGGAGTACCCCATCAATCTTTCCCCCTGCCGCTTTGACCCTTTCCTTCATAGAGTCCGTCATGTTTCCACTATATGCCCAAGAAAAGGCATTTCCCCACTTGAAAAGGGAAGGACTCTTGGAGTCTCCCGGAGCGATAAGGGAAACAAGATTTCCATTATGACGATTTTCAAAAAGAACCTCTACCTTCTTTGAGGAAGGAAGGATATTCTTCAAGAAATCACCGATGGAAATTTCCTCTGTCCGGTCAAAGGACTTTGGATTTATAGCCGTTACACTTTCTGCCATGTCATCAAAAACACTTCCAGCTATTCGCTTTGAAGCATCCCGATTGGCATAGAGAATGTTGTTCACGGTTATATCATCCAGTGTTGCAAAGCGCCGCTTGAGAGAATCCAGGAGTCCCATTTCCTCCAACTTAGCCTTTGCATCTTTCAGCATTTTCTTTGTAAAAACCGCTTTCGGACGCTTGTAGTTGGAAGGAGCTACAATTGCTTCATAACTTGATACAGCATTATCCAAATCCTTCCCTTCAGTGATGTCGGTTAGGAGTGCCCCGATAGAATGGTTTCGGATTTTTCCGATCACCGGGCCAACAATCAAAGATTGCTCCCAGCAAAAATTGTCCCTCAAAGAAGCATCAAGCTTGTTGTATGCCTTATGAAGAGTAAGAAACTTTTCGAGAACTGCCTTCCACTCTTCTCCCTTATAGAGAGAGTTTTGAGAAATCAATTCCAGAACGGAAAGAATTGAGTCCTCAGAAATTTCTTCAAGTGAACGCTTGAATACATTCCGAACATCCCGCAACTGTCCCTTCACAGAATCTACCGTATCAGAAGAGCGATTCTTGAAAGTCTCGGGGAGCTTGTAGTACAAGTGTTCCCAAACAAGATTCTTTCCGTTCTCTCCCTCTTCGTAATTCTTATCTATTCCAAAAGCGAGTTCCTTTGTTATGAAAACATCGGAAACTATATTGGATTTGATAAAAAGAGATAGGGCATTTATAACAGGCTGATAAGTAGTCTCGCCTGTAGTAAAATCCCAAATAGTTGTAACAATATTATTTTTAATTGTTACAATATTTCCGAAAGACTTAATAAAATGCCGACAGGACGAACAATCATGCTCTCGCCGCTCTCGGAAAATTTCATTTGTTCCGTTGGGAAAGTTATCAAGATAAGTATTCCAAAGAATATCCTTATCCACTTCCACCATAAAAAGATGCTGAACATCCTTCAGCATAGCAGAAATATGCTTCTGAAGCATACCCTTAAACTCATTGAATAGCATTTTCGCCTCCTTAAAATTCTCTAAAGATAATAAATGTTCACTATAATGGACAAAAACCGGTTTAATGTACATAATAATGAACATTACACTTTTGGGGCAGGAGGGATCGAACCTCCGTATGCAGGAGCCAAAGCCCTGAGCCTTACCGCTTGGCTATACCCCAAAGAAACTTAGTAAACAAACGAATACTTGAATTCTCCTTTCTTCACATGATTATCTATGCGGTCCATCAATGCTTCTTCATTATAAAAACCATACGGATACATTTCTATTATATCCGCAAGACCGACAAGCTGATTTTCATATTCTGTAAGAAGATCAATGAGCATAAGAACTACACCACCGACACGATCTGGGAAAATAGTAAATGCTGACCATGCCGCTTTGGTAAACTGAATAGGAAGCTTTAATACTTCCAGCCTTTTAGCTACGACTCCAATTGGAAAAGGTGTTTCTTCACCTTCAAAAAGGGAATTAAGCTCTTCTTGAGAAAAAGCTTTCTTTCCTTCTGTGGCCTCCATCATAGCCATTTCAATAAAAAATCTTCCTACTTCAGAGCGAAGAGGAACCGAATTTTCCTTTGACAGAACATAAGCCATTTTAGCCCTCCTTTAGAAAAAATCCCGCTTACAAATACGGGGACACATTTGCGTAGTGTCTGCTTTGGTCTTTAAAAAAGGGAGGGAAAAGACCTTTCACGGATTGTACAATGCCCAATTCTAGGCTGTTCCCTCTGCGGGAACGGTCTTCGGAATGAAAATCCGATGTCCTAGACCACTAGACGACGGGGACAGGAAAAGTAAATGCACAGTTACCGCTATCTGGCGTCCTACTTTCCAGGTGGAGGACGGAATATAACAAGCTCACCTTTAGGGGATTTCCAAACTCATCGGGAGCGACCCAATGCCAACCAGTACCTCTCTGTAGGTATCCCCTGCGATCTGAATTGCGTATACGACTTTTGTATTATTCCAGTTTGTCAACAAGGACAGTTTGGACAATACAATTATCTTAGTAGATTATTTCTCATTTGTTGACTCAAAGAATTCGGGAAATTTTTCTCTCCATTCTTTAAGCTTGAGAATAACATCTTCCTTTTTCTCTATCATCCACATACTAATTCTAAGTGAAAACTCTGCAAAACCATTAAGAAAAATAATTCTATCGTATTCCTCTTCCTCAATTTCTACTTCAAGGACCAAACGCCCCCCATGTATATCATCTGAGGCATCTGTTATTTTCGCTGTTGGAAAAAGAGTTTGAAGCTCTTCCTGATATTCTTGTCCACCATATATCAAATCATACATATTTATTTCCTCCTCACCGATTCTCTAACACTTGTCGCATATCAGCTTGCCCATCGGCATAGCATTGTTCTCCAAACTTTTGAATCAAGCGAAGTTCTTCCATTGAAGGACTAACCTCTCGTATGATCTTGGCAAGCATGAGATCAGTGATTGAAACTGAATCTTTAGGAATAGGCATATTCCCCCCTCCTTAAAAAACTTGAAGCTCGGTCTATTTACAACCTGACCTTTTACCTCTCCGGTACGGTTATGCGGAGCGGGCTTCAAGAAAAAGCCCTGCGGATTACATCCGGGCCAGACATATTAAATATCTGTGGGTATTTCCTAACGATACTCCGCTAAGTGTTAGGATGCGGGAATTGATAAAATTATTAAGTAGCAGTGTAAAGCAACTCCCCCCGCTTATGCCCACTGCTTCTCAGCATGGACTTCACACTACTAATGTCCCGCCAGTATATTCCGGGACTCGGGGTTTACAGCTTTTGGCTACCCTTTTCGCTAGAATATTTTTGGGGCTATCTCCACTCAAGGTTTTCACCAAGGGCTTCTCTGGTAACCAATATTCTAACTCCAACCACAACTCCATGTGCAATTAAGCTAGGAATTTAGGTTTCACAATTTCCGTGGCTCTATTTAAGAATCAGGATCACGGACAACTCCCCATTCCGAGTCATTCAAAGCTGGTACGGTATCTGTTTCGGGGAACGACCTTACCCTACTCCTTCGGCTACCAAAGTATCCAGCCATAATCAAAAATTGATTAAAGCAATTTTCCTCCCCCTCCCTAATTGTGTAAAAGAACTTCTCTCAAAGAAAGAATCTCTTCTCCCTCTCCAATTCCTTACATACTCAATATAGGATAGAATTACTTTTCTGTCAAGAAGAATTTCATTATTTTTAGTAAAAAAGTTGCGAAAAAGCATAAGTATATATGTTGTAAAGATTAACTAATTATTCTGCAAAAACAGTAGTTTGTCCTGCATTTGTAACGGTTATTGTATAAGGAATAACAAGCGGAACTCCAGAGGGGTTTACAACTGGGGTAGGAATTGTAATTGAATCTCCTAATCGGATAACAGGCAATAATGTTCCAAAAACCCTTAGTGTTGTTGGAAGAATCATTCCTGGCATTGCTCCTGTAATTACATTTCCTAAAGTATCAACTCCTGCAATTAAAAAAGATAGTGGTCCACAGAATACAGGAAACGGCGCTCCTAAAACATTTACAAAAATTTTTAAAGAAGGGGGAGTAGTAACAGTAACAATAATTCCTGGACAAGGTATTATTCCTGCCAACACAGTAAATTGAAGAGGAAGTGTTGGTGTTGCTACCATAACAGGAAGACCCATTTATCTACACTCTCTTTATTGTAGGCTTATTGAAAAAAGAAGAGGCAGATTTTATTTCCTCTTTCTTATGATTAACATTTCTCAAATGTCGTGATACTCGTGAATCAAACTGATCTACATCAAATCCTAATCCCTCATATAAAACTCTAAGTGTAGAGGGCTTAAACTTTCCCTTAATAATAAATTGTTTAATCTCTGAATACTCTAATGGATAAAAAGAAACTAATTGTTCGTTAATTCGCAATCGTGGCGCTTGTTCTTTAATAAGTGCTTTCCATTTATCATTTAGAAAGTCAATGGACTCTGCATCCGAAATAACATCATTAACTGATCCATACTCTAATAGTTTCAAAACAATCTTCTCAGGAATGTAGGGTAATCCAATTTCTATATTATCTGAAGCGTCTCCACGATAGGTTTTATAGTTAATTATATTTTCTTCTGTAGGCTCAAACCCGTATTTATCAAAGAATGCACCATTTGTCATCATTACTTTTCCCGTATACCAAGTAACTAAATGGTCATGATAATTTATACATCTTGCCCAATCCATATCTCCTGAAACAAGAAGTATAGAGTCCTCTTTCGGAAGAGTATCTATAATGACTGGTACTACATCATCTGCTTCCATTTTAGGAACTTGAATATAAATAAAATTATCAGAATAAGATTGTAATATTAAAGAAGTCAACTCAAGACCTCTATAGTAAATTCTTGGTCGGGAAACCCGATTCATTTTATAATCAGGGGAAATCAATTTTCGGCTGGTCTGCTTACTTGTAGGATTATCAGCAAGAAAATATACTTTTGTATTTTCATCACAAAAATCCCGAAGAATTTTTCTAATAGAAATTATTGTTCCATGAATGCCACCTACAGAAATAACTTCATTCATAGATTCATATAGTTCCTTTTCATGTACTGCATAGTTTCTTGCATAGAGATTTTGAAGATCAACTATAACATGAGAGTATTTATCAGTCATTAGGTTTTTCCTCATCTTCGTATACATCTTTTAAAAAAGCCCGAAAAACACCTTTCTTAAATTTTTCATCTCCCATAGTTAGCTGTTCCAAAAAATCTTTATAAGCAAAAGGGTCTTCTACCATTTTTTGAATAAGCTCTATTCGCTCAGGACTATTATTGTTGTAAATAGAGGGGGCAGGAGAGTATTTTTCTTCTTCACTATCATTATCAGCCCCTTCTTCCTCTTCTTCTTTAAGATAATCTTCCCCAAGATTATTAAAAACTTCATAGATAGTACTTATAGGAATATTGAGGTTAACGAGAAAATTATACATATTTCCACATATACGATAAAGTTGACTATCCTCTGGTTCATCCGATAAACGATATGTTCGGTCTATTGTGGTTACTGCTTCATCATTATCTTCTACGATAAGTTGAAGCTTAAATGTTTTCTTCATTTATTGACTCCTCATTTTCAGGTTTTTTTATTTTCAAGGCTTCACACAAAATATCATCTACTCGTTCATAATCTAAATATGAAATTCGTAAAAGTGTATAACCGTTCTCCTCACACCAGAGACTTTTTAATTCGTCGTGGTATTTTGTGTATTCTAAACTTGACTTAAATGTTCCATTATCAAATGCTCGGGATTTAAAATGTTGTTCTCCATCATACTCAATTATCATATTATAGTCTGGAATAAAAAAATCAAAAGGAAGAGGCTTTTTATCCCGACAAGTTTTAAACCGTTTTTCTTGTTCACAGTCTATACCATGTCTATCTAAAAAATCTCGAATCCTTTTTTCTCCATGAGAGTCTAAACACGAAGAACATCCTTGCCCTACTAAATGTTTAACTGGAGATTGAAAAAAAGACCCATGTTTATTACAAATAATCTCCACCTTTGTTGCACTTTCTATATATTGTACTTTTGAATAATCATATTTATCTCCGTGAACCTCTTTTGCTTTTCTAATAAAAATTTCTGTATCATAAGCTCTTTTTTCACAACCTTTCTCTCTTCCACAAAAAGTACAACCATAAGTACTTTGTAAATGCTGAAAAGGAGTCATAGAAAATTGACCATGAACAGGACATATAATATCAATTATATTTCTACAACCTACATACTTTACATAAGAATAATCAAATGTATTCCCAAACTTATTTTTAGCCTTTTCTAAAAAGGATTCCTTACCTCGACTCGTATATTTTGAACATCTTGGACAACCAGAGCCATTAAGATGATTATGCATACTTTGAGCAAAAATACCATGACAAGGGCAAATAATATCAACAATTCCTGTTATTTTAACACAATCTAAAAGTGCAGTATATAAATACTTATTTTTATGTATCTTTTCTGCACGAGTTAAAAATACTTCTTTAATCAACCTATCTTTCCTCTTTCATTCTCTCTTCATAGTCATCGTAAATCTCATTTAAGAAAATACTCTTATTCAAGAAAGTAGTAAACAAAGCTTCTTTATTCGTTGCTTCACGATACTGCCGAAGAAAAATAGTGACGGGGGACCGCAACTTATACCTATAGCAACGATTTTCATTGAGATTGCGAATAAATAACTCATCCCGCATTGTAATAATTTTTTCTATCCGCCAAACTTCTTTACTTATTACTTCTTTCTTCGCATCCAAATAACTCATAGGGTCTTTTCCGCTTGTGGCAAATTCGTTTAGTTCCTCAGCGGAATACTCAACATATTCCTTTTTCGTTATTTGAAATTGAGGATAAAACTTTTCAAGAAGAATATCTTTTATATCTTTAATATTCTCCTTTACTGTCTTGGAAAAGTCAAACTTTGAAGAGAACAACAGATTTTTATTCTCTTCTGACTCATTCATGTAAATTGAAACGCCATTTGGGGTTAACATAAAAGACATAGGAATTGGTGCTTTGTGGGCAAAACTCGTAAATCGTTTATTAAACTCCTTATGAAACTCTGGACCTGCGACCGAACTTTTTTCGACTAACATAAAGTCTCCTCTTTATTTTGCAATCTATTTTGCAAACATTCATTAGATTCAGTCCTCAGATAATAGGACTGCTACAACATGCAAGTTATTAGTAGCAGTTCCAACTATATTTATAAGTCTGTTTGGTTCTTGCTCAGGATTAAACTGAATCTTTATCTTCTCATCTGGCATTGCTTCAAGCGCCCGTGCCGTAAGTCCCCGCATTACCATAAAGGACTCTCCGACTATTTCTGGAGAGCAATCCTCTATAGGAATAGACCTTTTGGCTATTTCCGCACCTTTAGCTTCCAAAATAAGAATATTTTCTGTTTCTATCTTGAAACTAATGGGGTCTGTAGATAAATTGGATGTAAAAATCTTAAAAAAGCCCATTTGGTCGGATAATTCCTTTTTATTGACAGTAAAGGAAGTAGCATGATTATAGCCTTCTACCCAAAAAGGTTCATCAACTGGTGGGACTAGAAGACTCTCTACTGTTGGAGCCATAACCAAAAAATTATTATTATCAAAAGAAAGAAAGAAAGACTCCATATCTTCCTTATAAAGGAGGTTTACACCATAAGATTCAGCTATAAGTGCTATTCTTAAAACATAATCAGGCAATTTAATGCTTGGAAAGTCAACACTATGATTCGTTTCAAAAACTCGATAGCCATCACTGGAAATGATCCGCTTTTCCTTCATAGAAATTCCAGCATAGTTACTGTCAATATTATTTGTCCCGGTAAACTGTACCGCCAAACGAAGTGCTTCAAATACATCGCTTGCAATTGTTATTGTTGTATAGTCTGTTGTATCAAAATTAAGAAGATCAAAAGTCTCATTATAAGCAGTTAGCTTGAACTTATCCTCTCCATTGGCGAACTCCAAATTTTCATCAATTTCAAAAAAATCATAAGCTTGACAAATAGTCAGAAACTTTTCCATATCTACAAAAAAGTTATCTATCTTATCCCCCTCATATTTAAATGCAAATCGTCCAGCGAGATTAGGGTTAATGAGGTAGCCAAAGGAGTCTTCAAAATTAAGATAAATACTTTTACTTTTTTGGTCATCATTGCTATGGAACTTCTCAATAATCTTGGAATACTTCTTAAAACTCTCAGTGTATAACTTCATCAATTTCTCCTTGGGAAGGTCTTATCATATAATATAACCTGAAAAAAGAGATAGTTCAAGTGGAAAAAGCTACTAATATGGCATAATGTTGCCAATACAGCAAATTTTTATAAAACCAAGCACACCTAAATTATGTGCCTACACAATAAATACCTCTCCCGATCTTCATTCAATGACTTATGAAGAAATGTATTTTTTTATTGCCCGGCTAGTCTCTCCAGAGGCGGCTAATAAGGCAAAAGAGCTTATTGATAAAAAAGAAGCCTTTTTTGTAGATATAGAAGAAAATAAAGTATATGAACTTTCTATAGATTATTATGCCGCTGAACAAGAAGCAAGAAAAATACTTACTAAAATAGATAAGAAAGTAATAGAAAACTTAGTATATAAATCACAAACTCCCGAGCAAAAAAATCCAGTATTAGGAATAGACCTTCAGAATAGGATACAACGGTCAATTTTAGGAATAGGCGGAGATAATAATGAAAAGAATAGATGAAGCATTTTATGATACAAATACTAAAAGTTCTTTTATCGGAGACTCTAATAAAATAAACGAAGCTCTTCATATAACTTGGTTAGGTCTTCTTTCTGTACGACAGATAACAGGAAATTCTTTTCGTATAAAAAAATTACTTCGCTCTGATAAAGACCTAAATATAACAAGTATTACAGACGACAATAACGATCTAAGCCTTATTGTTAAATTAGCGAATGATGCTGGAATAGTAAACAATATAACTGCTAAAAAAATGATTCTGTTTCTTAGAAGTTTAAAACTAAATCCTGATGACCCTATAGATGAAACAATTATTCGTGATTGGTTTGATGGGTATTCTAAAATATCTCTTCCTAATAATGTTAAAATAAGAGCCATACGAAAACAATTTGTAGATGGAAAAACCTTAGCCGATTGTATTTTTGATGTTTGGTCTTATTTAAGAATGAATAAAAAAGTTTTAGCTGATACCAATGTTTTTCAATTTGTAAAGCATACAATGTATTTCCCCCCCAAGGGTTCTATAATAGATAAAAAAGGTGGAAATGCTACAACTGCCGCTACCCCCGCTTCAACTCTTGTCTCTGCACCATCTTCTGCACAAGCCCCTATAAAAAGAGGTCGGGGACGACCAAGAAAAATTATTGATCCAAATCAAGTTATAGCACAAGTTAACATACAAACTTCTACAACAGTTAACACCCCGACTCAAACAACAGCAAATGATAAACTGGATATAGATAAAATAAATGCATATATTCTGCAATTTGACTCATTAACAGGGTTTAAAAACTTACCAGACAAGAATCTAATAAATGATAGAAATTTTATTGCGTCTCGTTTTTTTAGTACTTATCATGTATCAACAATTTTATCATCGCTTTTTGACTTAATAAAAGAAGGTACAGGAGAATCAGATAGATCAAAAATAGTTGATTTCTTTCACGATGAATTAGAAGACCTCTTAAAAATGAATCTGGGACTTATCAATCATACGAATCTTCGCACAAGTTCTTTAGAACAACTTGTAAAAATTATCTTTATATTATCAGGGTTTGATGATATAACAACAGACTTTTTTGAGAATAATATAAAAGAAATTTATAGCTCAATTAAAGCTACAAATGGAGCAGGAGAGAGTTTCCTTGATCAGACTGCTTATCATATTTGGAATACACCTATCTTAATAAAGTTTCTTATAAAAGATGAAATAGGTTCTTCTGTAAAAGACCTTTATTCTTTTGTTTATAAAATTTTTGGCAGTCAAATAAAATATATGAACGCTGTAAGCACAGAAGCAAAAGTTCAAGATATGAAATTATCTAATATGAGAAAGATAATGCCTTATATTGAACAAAAATTTGATATAGAAAAAATAATTAGTGATGAGTTTGTATCTTTTTCTTATAAAGGTGTTCCACAAAAGAGTAGTAGACCTTCTTATTCATATCGTAGTAGACCAAGATCATCAAGAGTTAATTCTACTGAAACAAGATATCTTCCTTTCTTTGTTCTGGATTGTTTTATTGAAGATAATATAATTACTGAAAAAGATGTTTATTTAACAGTAAAAAATAAATATGAAACTTCTGCGGAACGCTATAAATACATTGACTTACTCAATTACTTTGGAAAAAAGTATCGGGAAACATTAGATGTATCTTTAATGTCAGATGCAGAATATATTGATTTACAAAAACAAGAAAGTAATATGAATGCTTATGCTCGTTATCTTAAACTAATAGAACATAACAGAGAAAACCTATTAGACAATGATGAGTTTATTACAATATTGGAAAGTAATTCTTTTAATTCTTTATATGATGATATTCCTTTACTACTTTCAAAAGGCGAAGGTGTAAGTGCTTTAATAAAAAAAATATATTCTTACTATAGTCGTTATACTAAACTATTTTCTTTGATTCTTAAATATTTTATAAAAGAAAAAATACTTAATAATTATAATTTATACCCTACTAATTTTTGGGAATTATATGATTATCTTCCCAGTGATTTAGAAAAAGAAAATTTATTAAAAATGCTGTCTAATAAAGATAATATAAATAAAGCTCCTACTTTTATAACGCTTCTTATGATGGGCGTAGGAACCGGAAGAATAAAATATGATTATATAACACAGTGGATAAAAGATAATTCTTTCTTTAAAGAAGGAAAGTTCTCTTATGGCTCCGAAATAGATAAAGATAGAAACGATGCTTTATCTCAAGCTGATTGGGATTCTAATAAAAAGTTTGGAAAAATATTCCTTATTGATTTTATTCTAAAAGAGGGAGATAATGCAGATAACTATTTTTCAAACGATAATTATTTTCTTTATCAATTATTAGACAACTATGTTGAATATGAAGAAAAAGATTGGATGCTTAGTAAAGAATTATCTAATCTGATGGTTGTGGAAAAAGACAAACTCAATCAGTTTATTTTAGGAGATTACATCCCAACTGGTAATGCTCTATCGTATGTTTATAAGTCAGTTGTAAAATCTTTTATTCCAAAACAAAATATATTTGAGATAATGTATAATAAAATAAAAAAGGATTTTTCTTCTTCTGCTTCATTGCAAAATTTTGATAGTCTTACCTATGTTAGAAATAAATCACAAACCTTTGATTTTTCATTCTCTGCATTTATGGACTTCCTTTCAAAAGTTGACCCAAAATTATTTTCTGAAATGGCTTTAGTCGCTCCTACTGCCCGTGATTTATTTTCAATATTTCTTACTGGAGTTCCTGATTCCATAGAGCCTAAATTAAAAGAACATGCTGTTAATCTCCTATCTAAAGAAAATAATGATCCTTCTTATAGATGGCGAGGAGATAATATACAGAAAGTTCTTACTGATTGGTCTAAAGTTTATTATTATAAAGACATCGTTCTTTTATTTATTTCTAATACTAATTTCCGAGCGAGCATAAAAAGCGCACGAAGAGTATGGAAGTTTATTGATACAGTGTTTACTTATATAACAGATAAAGATACATTCCAGGGAAATAAGCCTGTAGAAGACTTTCTTGAATGGTTTGAAAAAAACAATCGTAATAAGTTCTCTCTTCTCATGACACGAAAATTAGCTTATATGAAAGACTCTATCCAATTAACAAAGATTCTTGAAGATAAACATAATCCTCTTCCATTAAGTGATAGTGTAAAATCTGACCCTAAATTAGTTCTCAAGTATCTTTCTGTAAATGACAGAACATTAGACCTTGATGAAACTAATTTTAAAGATTTACTTCCTCCAAAAGATAAGGGAGAAAATTTATTCACTTACATGGACAGGCTTACTAATGCTACTTCTGATATAGTAAAAGCATATAATGATAAAATTCCTGATCCAAAAGTAATTCCTACAGATATATCGGACAAAGACCTCTATGAACTTTCACTTGATTTTAATCATAGGTATAATATAAAAAGACATGGTGATTTGGGATTTAAAATCTTAAAGGTTTTTGAGAGCAACCCCAGCAATAAACAAGAGTTTGAAGACTTCTATAAAGAACTTCAAGCCGCTGGTAAAAATCCCCTCATTGTTGCTGAACCTCTTTTTCATGGAACAGGAACATTGGCCGCTAATATGATTCTTAGATATTTTTTCCTTCCTTCTATTAGAGGAGACTCTGTAAAAGTATTTGGACAAAAAATAGGTTCAGGAGATAGTTTGGGTAATGGGGTTTATTTAGCTCCTGGATTAGATAAAGCATTAAGTTATATGACAGATAATGCTCGTAATTATAATCAAGCGGCTGGAAATATAGGGTATATCCTTCAATGTAAAGCTATTCTCTATGATGAGGGAGTTGGCTTCAACCAAGCTAAAGGTTCTCAAAGTTGGAAAAGTAATGAGTATTGTATTCACACTGACCCTCCTACAAAAGCTGTACTCGTAGAAAAAGTATATTATGGTATGTCTATACCAATTAGAGAGTTAGAAGATGAATGGGCAAAAAGAGGAATAACAACTCCTCCTGGAGCAAGTGCCTATGGCGACCTGTCAACCTTAAAAGCAGGAAGTTGATAGGTAAGATGAATTCCGGTATATTAGATAAGAGGAGTAGTACATGAGAAAGATTTTAATAAAAGAACAAGATATAAACACATCTCCTGAAGTCTATCAAAACCTTATGGTATATCAATTTAGAAACACTCAAGAAGTTCCTATTGCTGATGATACTTTTGTTTCCCTTAATGACTTTAACAAACAATCAGAAGAATCGGGAATGACAAACCTTACTTGGGCTGAATTTGCAAGAGAGGGTATATTCGTTTATGTCAAGAATAATATTGGACTCTCTGATACTCTTATAGTATCCGATATAGATGAATTTATTTTTACCAATCCAGAGGGCTTGTGGAGTCAATATCAAACCATTACACTGAAGCCTCTTGGATACATTGAGAATATTGTTGAAGATGATGGAGAAGAATAACTTAATATTTTCTCTTAGAAAATAAGGATATAATATATAAGATGCTAAATTATTTTCTCGTTGGTAATGAAAAATTATCTCGATTCCAAGACTACTCAAATCAATTCCCCGAACAATATAGTTATATTATAAATGTTCTATTTAGGGACAAAAAACTCTATAAATCTATTGATAAATCCACAAAAACTATTCTATTCAATATCCTCGCCAACTTAAAGGAACGGGATAACCGCTACCAAATGACATTAGAATATAATGATTCCCTTGTTAGTAAAAACTATAAAATAGAAAAAGAAAATGAAAAAAAGCTTGAATCTCTAAAGCGGCCCAAGAAAGATGATGGAAAGAAACGATATAAGAAACATACACCGGAAAGTAAAAAAAATAAATTTATTGAAATGAAAAAAAGAATGATAAAACCTTTACTCAAGAAAAGAGTAGTTCCAAATAAAACTCTCTTTGTATATCTCTCAAGCGCCATGTACACAAAGGAAATCCTTTCTAAAAATGAAATCCTCAATGATGTAATGAATACACATGGATTCTCGTATACTTCTTTAAAGAAAGCTATATCCATCCTTGAGTCAATGAACATGATAAAAATAGAAAAAGGCGGAAGGAAATTCTTTATACCCGGATTTGATGACTATGAAGAAAAACCAAGTAATATAAAGTATTCTATTCGACGAAATAAAGCTTATGCTTATGAAGATACCATATCCGAGATTGAATTACTCCCTATGAAGGACTGGAATATAGACTATTCCAGTTTTGAGGAAGGAATACTTTTTCTTTCAGCTTTTCAATCTCTTAGCTTTAGAGAAAAAACTGATATTCAAAAAAGTAAAAAGGATTATGGTTGTTTTGTTGTAGATAAACTTCATGATTTAGATGGAAATTTACTACCTCTTAATAATCATAAAAAAAAGATTGAAAAGGCAGATGAATATAGTGTATCTCCTGCGCCCTTTCTTTATAAGAATAGGTTAAAAAGAATAAATAGTAATCTTCCAAACTTTTCTCATTACCAAAGAGGATTTATAAATTCTGTAGATTTTGGTGGGCGGTTTTATTCTCCTATGTCATTTATTAAAAATGAAGCTATTGAACCTCTTCTTAATAAGTTCAATATAGAAAAATTAGACTTTTCATCGTTTGGTCCTAATTGTTTGTACTTGCTTACTACAGGGGAGAAATATAAAGGGGATATGTATTTGGATGTTATCAGAAATATAAATGCTATCCCCCAAAAATTACAGAAGTTCTATAGGCCAATTATGAAGAAAATGATGAGTTCCCATTTTGGGAACAATGGGAAGTCTAATTCTTGCCAGTCTATTAGAACTATGTTAATAGATAGTGGACTATACTACTCTGAAAAATTTCTTAAAGATTTTGACCCGAGATACTTCCACGAAGGTAAATGGTTTGAGCCAAGAAAAGATGAAAAGATAAAACAGAAAAAATATCTTGAAGAAAATGGATTTAAAGAGGAAATAAATTTAATTCCATTAACGATAGACGAAGTTATTAGCTCCTTTGAAAAAGTTCATTCAAAGATCAAGATTTTTTTCCACCATGATATATCTATAAAGATTCAGAATATAGAATCAGAAATAGCTGAAGAAATAATGATTGACATGAAAAATGATGGTTTATTTCCATTTAGTAGACACGACGCTTTTTATGTACCAAAAAGTTTAGTAAAAAAATATGAAAAGAAAATGGAAGAGTATTTGGTTCGGGTTTGTAAAAAATATTCTTTTTCTTTTGAGAATGAAAATTCCCCTATACCTCCTCTTTGCATATTTAAGATTAAGAATTCTTCATCTAATTTTATAAAGAATGTGGGTAAGAAATTATTTTATAAATTATCTTATGTAAATAAAAATAATAAGTATATGTACTCAATTTTTCGTCTATTTAATAATACTGATAAGATGTTTAGTGGAATAATTATTAGAACAATTATTCCAGCCCCATATACAGGATAGTTAAACTTTTTTAAAGGAAATGAGACTAATTTTAGAATACTTTTTAGTTTTATAGGGAAGGTCTACTAATACAGTTGAGCTTTGGGGAAACCCACACTATATTATAAATAGCCTAGTAAGGCAAAAACAAGCTATTCCGTAAAACCGGAAAAAAGGAGAACAGTATGGATGATGCACAGAGGAAAGAGATGTTTGAGAGGGCAAAAGCCGCTCGAAAGGCAGAAAGGGAAAAGGAAGCAGAGAAGAAGGCTGGAGGTGGGAGTAATTTTCAGTATGAAGATGTTCAGTGGTCAGCCCTTATGCAGGATCAGTATAAGACTCTTCGACTTCTTGGAAACCCTATTGACCAAAGACAGAGTGACCCCTATTCCCCAAAGGTAGTTTGGCGCTCTACCATCATAGCAGATGGTGGAAAGCAAATGAAAATCAATTGGCCTTCCCGTGAAGAAAATAGTTCTTGGATTCTGTGGAAGATTTATGATAAGGTAATGTCTTATAAGTGGGATAAGGAAGCCAATGAGCGAGTTTACTTTTATAAGAAAACTCATTCTGATGTTTTTAATCGTGTTTTTAAGAATGGAAAGCCTGAAAACACTTATGAGCCTGGATGGAAGCCGAAGCAAGTTGTTTTAATTAACACCATAGACCGTGATAAGATGGATTGGCACCGGGAGAATAAGCACACTGCGCTTCTTTCAAAGAAAGTTGGCGAAGGAAATGACGGAGCTTTTTTCTATGAGTTTGGAATTCCCTATCAGCTTTACACTACTATCTTTGACGATATAGTATCCTATGCTGGAGATTGGGAATCTTATGATATTTTTATTCGTAAGTATGAAGATGATCCCTACTATAAGGTTTATCATGCCGTTGATGACATGAAGAAGCTTGTGGATGAAAAGCACCTTATCAAGGGGACGCTTGATTTTGTAGATGCTCCTCTTTCTGACGAAGAAAAGTCTTGGGCAAGGTATGATATTGATAAGTACAGCAAGATTGCCTCTTATCAAAAGATAATGAAAGGTCTTGGTGTATTTATTCAACAGGTAGATGCTACTTTTAAGACTAATTTCTACTTTGAGCTTGAGGGTCTTGTAGAAAAGGAAAAAGCAGAGAGGAAGGAAGCCGAAGTAGAAGAGATTGAAGAGGATACAAGTGAACCCGTAGTAGATGAAACTCATGCTTCAGTCCCTACTCGTTCTGCCCCGCCTCGTCCTTCATCCCCAGTAATGATTGACTGGGCATCTATTGAAGCAAAGGGCTTTAAGGGTATCTCTTTGATGACCGCCGAGGAAAAGAAAGCAGTCTTGGCTTTTGACGGAGAAAACTTTCAGTATGATCCCTCCGCAGGAAACTGTTTGGGATGTTGCAACACTGAAGAAGAGTGTTCCTTTGCAACTCCAAACTCATTTGCACATTGTCCTAAGTGCGGAATCAAGTTTCCTGAAGAATAAGTTTTAGAAAATTTCTTTTGAAAAAGAGGGAGGAGAAATCTTCCCTCTTTTTTATTTACTAAGATAAGTATGAAAGAGACAGATTTAAATTTAGTTATTAAAAACTCATTTATAGATGGTGGGTTAGCTTACAAAATACCAGACCCTCCTCAGACAGTCGCAGTAATGTCAAATCCTCGCCCGTTTGATGGGTTTGCAGTAGGAAATTTTGGAACCCTATTTTGGGAAGCCAAGTTTCAGCGAGAATATAAAGCATTTTCTTTTTCACATATACAGCCACATCAAATAGAAAATCTTACAAAAATATCTAATCTAAAAAAAGAAAAAGTATATCCCCTCATTATACTTGGAATATGGGAGTCAAGAAAATATTTTGATATATTTTTGTTTCATATTGATTTTATTAACGAGTTGATAAAGAAGGGAAAATCATCTATAATTAAGGTAGAGCTTTTAGAGTTGAAAGAAAAATATGCAATTCCAGTAAAAAATAAACTATTTTCTATTGATGGATTTGAAGATAAAATTATCAAGAGCTTAAACTTAGGAATAGATTTATAAAATAGAAAATAGTTTGGAGGAAAAATGAGCAGAAAATTATATAAAAGAATTTGTCGTCATTGTGGCGCTAATGTTGAATTTTATCATTCAGAAAAACCCGATGTATGCCCTGAATGTGGTATATCCGATTTTGTAAAACCAGAAACGGAAACTAAATTATTTCTTCTTCAAAAGAAATGGTTGGAGGAAAAAGATAAGCCCTCTCTTGGAAAAATGTATGTTATTCTTTGTGCATATGTAAAATCAAAAATAAAGAAAATCTTGAATGGTGTTGTTATTTACGATGAAGATAAATTAGAAGAAAAAGCAGTTGATAGTGTAAATTTATTGATGGAATATTATTTAACAAAAGAAGATTTCAAAATAGAATCAAGTTTTATGGGCTATCTTACAAAACAAATAAAATCTACACTTTATAATAAACAAACACGATTATTAGATGCTACTGAGTCTTTGAATGCTATAATTGATGATAGTAGTAAAAAAGAGTTGCAGGATATAATTGATGTAACGCCTATTTATGAAAACTCTCTTAATTATGATTTTATTTTTGATGATCATAAGGAAAATGATCTTATAAACGGTATAACAAATATTGTACAAGAGGTGCATAATCAAATAGTAAAAAATTATTCTTTTACTCTGGGGCTTCTTGTCTTAATAGGCATCCATCATTATATAAATCGTCGCCCTGAAGAATTTAGAGAAAAGTTTTATACTCGTTTTAATAATACTAAGACTAAAGACTTTGTAGAAAAAGCAATGGTTGTTATCCTACAATTTATAAAAGAAAACTAAGGTGGATTTAGATGAATACTCTTGACGATCCTACAAATGTATATCAGGCAAAAATTAAAAATCTTTTTTCTAAAAAAGCCTCTAATGAAATAGAGCTATTGTTTAAAGTAGCAGAGTTAATGATTTTTCAAGAACTTAGCTCTTCCGATATGTTTGAAGTTTATACACTTTTAGGTATGGAAAACTTTTCCAAGTTAGTAAATTTAGCTGATGGAAGACCAATTCGCCTTCCAAAGAAAGAGCAGATAGAAGATGCATTTTTAGCTTCCATTATGTATTATGAAAAAATTATAAAAGGAAAATCATGGAAGGAAATTAAGAGGCTCTATCCAGAAATTGATATTTCCTCGATTAAATATAGTTTAAAGATAACTAATTTTGATAATTTTTTAACACAAAAAATAGAAGAAATGCTAAGGAGTTTAGATCATGGAAACAAAGACAATGGATGAAGTAAAAGAAATTATTGTAAGTCTTAATGATGAGAGTGTTGGAAAAGATGTAGATACAGCTAAATCTTCTGACCCTCTATTGTCTCTTCGCTCTTCTATTTTTGGTGCTTTTCAAAAGAGACTGGAAATAATCCTCAAAGAAGAGGATATGAAAAAAATTGTAGAAGACAAACTGAGAGAAAAAATAAATAATAATGAACTAACTGTTCCGCAACTTATGTCATTATTAAATTCAATAAAAACTTCTTCTACAGTTGCAATGGATAGTTTACTTCAAGTCTTGAAACCGACCCCGAATGCAGTCAGTCCATTATTTGCTACTATGGGTAATGGAGAAGAAGACATCTCTGATAGCTTTAATAATCTTGACCCCGAACAATCAGAAAATGTTTCTAAGTTAATTCGTCTTATGGGGGCTTTACAAAATAAAGGAACTGATCAAAATAAATAAATATTGGGGAGAAATATAATTGAACAATGAAATTCTTACTTTTGAACAGTTTGTTTGTTATTATGAAAAGTTTCATCGGTTCCCTGATAATAGCTATATATCTCCTAAAGGATATAATGAGCAACAGTTTAGAACTAAATATAAAAGATTTTTAAGTTCTCAAAAAAAGAGAAAAGAAAAATCAAAAAAAACTGTTGAAAAACAAAGACAGAAAAATGTTGAAAGAGCCAGTAAGTTAGATGAAAAATGGGAACATTTAAAAGAAATAGTTGATAAACGAGATGGGCATTCTTGTAGGTTATTTAAATTACTCTCTATTGATGAAAAAAAATCAGTACAAGAATATTTACATAACCGAATGAAGACAATTGATAGGGCACATATTTTTCGTAGATCAAAGTACATTCATATGAAGTATATGGCGGAAAATGTTGTATGCTTATATCGTTTATTCCATTCTCGTTTAGACTCCTTTTGTGATCCACTAACAGGTATTGCAATTACTTCGGAAGAAGTAGATAAGTGGTGGAGAAGAATAGTTGGGGAAGAAAAATATAATTGGTTAGAAAACATTTCAAGAAACAAACATCCGCTTGATAAATTCTAAAAACTCTGTTATAATATATAGATGAGAACTTATAGGAGAAAAGAATGGCACTCACTCTTGAAGAAAAGCTTGAAAAGCTAAACGCACTTGAAAAAGTAATGGAAAAAGATTTTGGAACAGGAACAGTTATTTGTGATGGTGATTATCCTAAAATTCCCCGATGGAAATTAGCCTCCCCTCGAATAAATCATCTTATGGGTGGCGGTTTACCTAAAGGAAGAATTATTGAAGTATATGGTCCCGAGTCTTCTGGTAAAACTACTCTTTGGCTTCAGTGGTCAGCAGATGTTCAACAGAAGGGTGGATATGTTGTTTGGATAGATGCTGAACATTGTTTTGACCCTGAATATTCACATAGATTTGGATTAAAGACTTCCTCAGATTGTTTTAAACTTATTTCTCCTGACTCTGGAGAAGATGCCCTTGAAATAATGGCTCGTTATGCAGGATCAGGTGCAGTTGATCTTATTGTTCTTGACTCTATTGCCGCATTAGTTCCCAAAGCTGAACTTGAAGGGGCTATGGAAGATAATCAAATGGGAGCGCAAGCCCGCATGATGGGAAAAGCTATGCGAAAAATTACAGGACTTGCCGCAAAGAATGAAACTGTAATTGGTTTTATAAATCAAATAAGAATGAAAATTGGGGTCATGTTCGGAAACCCGGAATGTGTAGCCCCTGAAACTTTGATAGATATAGATTAGTTATCCCCTACTTACCTACTAATAATAATAGGGGGCAATGCTATGTATTATTTTTTATATAAAACTACAAATCTAAAAAATGGAAAATACTATTATGGTGTTCATTCTACAAATAATATAGAAGACAGATATTTAGGAAGTGGTTTGTATCTGAAAAGAGCAATTAGAAAAGAAGGCAGAAAATATTTTTGTAGAGAAATTATTTCATTTTTTGATAATGAGGAAGAAATGTATAAAGCAGAAAAAAATATATTAAAAGAAATAGTATTAAATGATCCTTTATGCTATAATTTACAAGAGGGAGGAAACGGCGGTTGGAGCCATTTATCAAAAGAATATATGAGCAACATTAAAAAAAATTGGTGGAGTAAACCAGAGAACAGAGAAAAAATTTCTTCTAAAATAAAAGATTTTATGAAAAATAATCCTGATATAAAAGATAAAGTTGTTGAAAAAATGAATAAGAAAAGAATTTCTTTAATAAAAAGTGGAATTTCTTATTCTGAAGCAATATCAAAAGGGTTAAATTTGTATTGGCTGGAAGGGAATATAGAAGAAAAGAAAAAGAAACGATCAGAAGAAACAAAAGGAAAAATGAGATTAGAAAATAGAAACAAACTTTCAAAAGAAAATGCAGGATTTAATAATAAAGATTTTATTAAAAGATGGAAGCCATTTTATGAAAATCTTATTCAAAGAGGAATAGTAATTGACATAGTAAATAAAAAGGTATATGATATAGACATACAAAAAAAATACGGAGAGGGTTTTAAGATATTAAGAGTAATAAACTATTTGGTACATTTAAAAATTATAGAAATAGTCTCAGTAGAAAAAACATGGTGTTCAACAGCAAGAACTCATAAACGAAAAACAATTTGTCAGTATAAGGAGAATATATGAGAATATCTATAGAAAATTTATTTCTATCCTGTGGGGTAGACTATACAAAAATGAAAATAGGAGAAAGTATAGATGTTTCTGAAAAAAATAAATATATTCCTTCTTATAATATAGAAAAAAAAGTTGTAGAAAAAAAGAAGATACTAAAATTAGTTCGTAAAGAAGATTCATCAATAATAGAAATTCATGAAGCAGAGAAAGATACACTTTTATTTAAATCAACTTTAAATCATAAAGTTTTTTCTAAAAGGGTAAAGGGAAAAGAAGAGTTTTCTTGGAATTCTTTATCTACAATTCTTTTTGAATGGGGAACTAATCTTTTTGAAACTATGACAAGAGATGGAGTAATTGTAGCAACTATTGTTCTTTCAGAAGAGATAAAACCTATTCTTGATATGGAAATAGAAGATAATCATAATTATTTTGCTAATGGAGTTCTGTCTCATAATACCACTCCAGGTGGAAATGCAGTAAAATTCTTTTCTTCTATTCGTCTTGAGGTTCGCAGAGTAGAAGCAATTACAGCAGAAGGCAATGAAGACGAACAAATTGGCCTAAAGTCCCGAGTAACAGTAAAGAAAAACAAAACCGCTGTTCCTAACCGTAAGGGGGAGATAGAGATTTATTTTTCTCGTGGTATTGATCCTCTTGTTGAATATATAGAATTTGCTATTTTTTATGAAATTATTAAAAAGACTGGTAATACCTATCACTATAAAGAAGAAAAACTTGGTGTAGGGGTAAAGCAATTAAAGACTCTTTTTCAAAAGAACGAAAAATTTTATTCCACTATTCGTAGTGAAGTAGATGAATTACTTCTTTTTAAAAATGTAGAAAATGGAATTATTCCTGAAGCTGAAATTGAAAAAGAAGAAGAGGGTATTACAGAGGACGAACTACAGAAGCTTGCAATAGAAGTCTCTGAAACTTCCGAAGAATCTGATGATAGTGAAGAAAAAGAGGAAGTTGGTACTAATAACTCTTCCCCCAAGAAGCGTGGCCGACCTGCAAAGAAATAAAAATGGAAATTAACAAAGTTTATAATGAAAATTGTCTCGATACAATGGCTAGAATGCCAGACAATTTTATTGATCTTACTGTTACTTCTCCCCCCTATGATAATCTAAGAAAGTATAATGGGTATAGTTTCGATTTTGAGTCTATAGCAAAAGAGCTTTATAGAGTAACAAAGCAAGGTGGTGTGGTGGTATGGGTAGTGGGGGATGCTACTATAAAGGGGAGCGAAACTGGGACAAGTTTTCGGCAAGCATTGTTTTTTAAGGAAATAGGGTTTAATTTACATGATACTATGATATATCAAAAAAAATCATGCTACGCACATGACCCCCGAAATAAAAGATATAAGAGTATGTTTGAATATATGTTTATATTTAGCAAGGGCACACCTAATAATTACAACGAAATAAAAGATACTCCAAATATCCATGCTGGGAAGATAATCAAAGGCACGAAGGGGAGGGATGCTCAAGGGAAAAAAAGAAAATTAAAAGAACAAGTAATAGGAGATTTTCAAGCAAGAGCAAATATATGGATGATACCCTCATCAGGTAGAAGCGAACACCCCGCTATATTCCCCGAAATTTTAGCAAACGATCATATTATTTCATGGAGTAATGAGGGTGATCTAATTTATGACCCATTTATGGGTTCTGGTACTACAGCTAAAATGGCATTACTAAATAAGAGAAACTGGATTGGTTCAGAAATTAGTGAAGAGTACTGTAAGATAATAAATAAAAGAATAGGGGGTATTTAATTATGAAAGAAATTTTAGATGAAGGTATAAATGACAAGTACCTTTTTAAAAGTGTTTTTATGGCGGGTGGGGGCGGTTCTGGTAAGGGGTGGGTAGTCTCCAATTACTTTGGAATAGATAAAAAAATTGGAATGTCCCCCCAAGGAATAAAGGTTGTAAACTCAGATAATGCTTTTGAGTATCTGTTAAAGCGTTCAAATCTCCCTTTGACAATAAACATGGAGGATAAGAATACCTTTGATCAGCAAATGGTTCAGAGGGAATTGGCAAAAGAGATAACAAATAAGCGCCTTTCAAATTTTATTGACGGTATGCTCCCTCTTATTATGGACGGCACAGGGAAAGATTTTGACAAGATAAAAAAGCAAAAGTTGGCTCTTGAAGGTTTGGGATATGATACAGCAATGATTTTTGTTAATACAACCTTAGATGTTGCTCAAAAAAGAAATATGTCCCGTGAAAGGAAAATAGACCCAAGCATTATTGAAGCTTCTTGGTATGAAGTACAAAATAATATTGGTAAGTTTCAATCTTTATTTGGTATAGATAATTTTATTATCATTGACAATTCTACTTCTTATACTGATGAACAGTTGAATAAAATAATTATTTCAATGTTCAAAGCTGGAGAAAAACTTTTTTCCAAGCCACTAAAGAATAGAAAGGGAAATTATATTATCTCTTATCTAAAAAAGAATGGCGGAAAAACTCTTCGTGATATTCCCGATATTGATTTTTAATCTATTATAAAAAATAATTTACACTAAAAAAGAGGAGAAACTATGCGAGAGTTTAAGCTATCTGAATCATTTATTGAGGATTATAAGACAAAAACAGTAAATTGGGGGCCATTAGGGGAGTTTACCTATTTGAGGTGCGTAACAGAGGAAACCCCTGTGCTATGTGCAGATTTTATTTGGCGTGAAGCAGGGAGTCTCAAAGAGGGTGATGAACTTATTGCTTTTGAAGAGGAAAGAACAAAAGGAAAAACCAGAAACTTATGTAAGGCTATTGTTACCAGTAATAAAATAGAAAAAGCAAAAGTAATGGGAATAGAATTAAAAAATGGAAAAATACTTTATGCTACCCCTGAGCATCGCTGGCTTGTAAAAAAATCCCCTTCTTCTCATGCTATTGAATGGGTTTATACAAAAGATTTGGTTTCCCCTAATGATAGAACTCCAAAAGTAATGCCGATATGGAGCGAAACTTGGAAGGCTGATACCTCTTATGAGGCCGGATATTTAGCCGCCGCTTTTGATGGTGAAGGATGTTTAGATAAAACAACTGGAATTTGCTTTGTTCAATCAGAAAATGAAATGTTAATTAAAGTAGAGGAATATCTTAAAAAATTAAACATTGTATACTCAAAAAGTGAAAAGCCCTCTTATGTTTCCAAAACTTCCTTCAAAACAGGAAAAAAAATGTGGAAGTTATCAATCTATGGTAAAAGAAACTTAATGGAATTTATAGGAAAAATTCGTCCCCAAAGATTTATTAAGCTAATGCTTGATAATATCTTAAAAGATAAAGTTACTTTATTTCATACAGAATTTTCAGAAATTATAAAAGTATGGGATGCTGGTGAAAAAAATATAGCTGTTTTAAGCACTTCTTCAAAAACTCATATAACAGATGGTGTCCCAAGTCACAATACATATTCGAGGCGCATAGAAGAAGAAAATAGAAATGAAGCATGGTGGGAAACAGTAAAGAGAGTTGTAGAAGGAACTTTTAGTATTCAGAAAAGACATTGTGATAGCTTGAAGCTTTTTTGGAATAACTCAAAAGCACAAAAATCCGCACAAACTATGTATGACAAGATTTTTAATTTTAAATTCCTTCCTCCTGGTCGTGGGCTGTGGATGATGGGTACAAAATTCGTAGAAGAGAAGGGAAGCGCCGCCTTAAATAATTGTGGATTTGTGTCTACAGAGGATATTGAAACTCGTGGCTCTTTTGCTTTTCAATGGACAATGGATGCTTTAATGCTAGGGGTGGGTATCGGTTTCGACACAAAGGGCGCTGGAAAGCTAACAATTAAGCAACCTAAAGAAGATGGAGTTTTTATTATTCCTGATTCCCGAGAAGGATGGGTAGAGTCTTTATCATTGGTTTTAGATGGATTTTTTCATGGAAAACCTTTGCCTACTTTTGATTATTCACAAATTCGTAAGTATGGTGAACCAATAAAAGGTTTTGGTGGAGTAGCTTCTGGTCCAGGTCCATTACAAGATTTACACAATAGTTTGATTAAACTTCTTTCTTCTCGTATTGGAGAAAAATTAAAGTCTACAGATATTGTAGATATTATGGACATGATTGGGGTCTGTGTAGTGTCGGGCAATGTAAGGCGTTCGGCTTGTCTTGCTCTTGGAGACTATGATGATACAGACTATGTTACAATGAAAGATTATAATCTTCATCCAGAGGAATTAAAAAGTCATCGTTGGGCATCCAACAATTCTGTTTTTGCTGAAGTTGGAAAAACAGACTATAAGAAATTTGTTAATTCTATTGCTTTGAATGGAGAACCGGGAATTGTTTGGTTAGAAAATATTCGCAAGTTTTCACGAACGATTGATTCTATTGATAATAAAGATTATCTCTCTGTTGGTGTAAATCCCTGCGCTGAACAATCACTTCATAATGCGGAGCTTTGCTGTTTGGTAGAAACTTTCCCCTCTCTTCATGACTCGTTTGAAGAGTATAAGGAAACAATTAAATATGCCTATCTTTATGCAAAGACAGTTACCCTTATTCCTACGCATTGGCCGGAGACAAATGCGGTATTATTAAAAAATAGGCGAATTGGGCTATCTCAAACTGGAATTATTGAGGCGTTTGTAAAGCATGGAAGAAGAGATATGCTTGATTGGTGTAATAAATTATATGACTATGTTCAGTCTCTTGATAAAACTTATTCTGATTGGTTCTGTATTCCCCGTTCAATTAAAACTACAACGGTTAAACCCTCGGGCACAACTGCTTTACTTCCTGGCGTAACACCGGGGATTCATTATCCGCACTCAGAGTTCTATATCCGAAGAGTAAGAGTAAATGCAAATAATCCTCTTGTAGATATTATGATAAATGCAGGATATGAAGTAGAAGATGATGTTTACGGAAAAGTAGAACGAACGAAAGTAGTTAGCTTTCCTGTTAATGAGAAGTTTTTTGATAAGTCAAAAAAAGATGCAAGTATTTGGGAGCAAGTAAAAAATGTTGTAGATTATCAAAGATTCTGGAGTGATAACTCTGTATCTGTTACCATTACTTTTAAGCAGGAAGAAGTAAGAGATATCGCAAAAGTTTTGGAAGCATATGAAGATTCTTTAAAAACAATTTCTTTTTTACCATTAAATGATTCTGGTTATGCACAAATGCCTTATGAAGAAATCACAAAGGAGAAGTACGAGGAAATGGTAAGTAAAATTACAAAGCCCGACTTTTCTTCTTTTACTCAAGCTCCTATAGGCTCAAAGTTTTGTGATAGCTCTTCTTGCGAAATATAACCAATAAGGTATAAATAAAAAAATACCCGACAAGATTATCTCTTATCGGGTATACTGCTTTGAAGAAGAGAAATTTCTAATCCTTCTCCTTCTTGGCCTTTGGGGGGACTTCCTTCACTGGGGCATCCAGAAAAGTTCCATCGACTTCATTCTTGAAGGCGGCGAACTTTTCCTTCATGATCTGGTGGGCGTAGACGATGACTTCTTTCTTGCTGTCACCATTGGCGATCCTTCGCCTCTCTCCTGTGGTTCCATCCGTGTGAACGACCTCCAGAGAAAGGATGTACTTCCCGAGCTTCCGCCCCCGCTTCACCACCTCGAAATCCGGGTTTTCTTCCATGTAGATCGTCTTCTGCACCATATTATCCTCCTTGGATGTTTGGTAGCTCTTGATTCGTTCTAAACAAAAATATATACTAAAAACCTAAAATAGTCAATAGTTTTTATAAACTTTTTGCCCAAGCTATCTTCTTTTATGATATATAAATACTAACTCTATATAGTATAAAGACTTATTTACTACAATAATTTATCTAAATTATCTTGACAAAATGTTTTCTTTCCATTAGTATAGAAAGTGAGAGGAGAAAAGACATGAAATGTAAACCGAGTGAGGAAATCACCCTTTACTTTGATGGTGAGACAGAGGATGAGGGGATAGAGCGCACCTATACCGTAGAATATGATTACACATCTGAAACTCCCGATGTACCTTATCTCCGTAATGGTGATCCTGGGTATCCTGGTGATCCCGCCGAAGTAGAAATAGAAGAAGTATATCTTGGTGGAGTAAAATTGACTCCTGAGCAATTAAAAGAGGAGTTTTGCTACGATGGAGTAAAAATGACACTTATTGATTGGCTTTATGACTATGTTGAAAATAATTTTGAAGACTTCATTCCAGAAGATGATTGTGATGAGGATTACGATAGGGAGGAGTACTGAAATGAAAATGGAACAGAAATATATTGCAGTTGATTTTCATCCAAAAGAAGTAGAAGCTATTATTGTTGAACATTGGGGAAGAAATCCTCAATTTTCTGACCCTGACAAACTTCGCACTTTGACAAGGGTAGTTAATATTCTTCAAAAGTTATATTTTATGGAGGAAATTGATAAAGACAATTTCACCCTTGTGAGAGAGGCAATGTGTTTTTTTCATCATCATGATGCAGTTGCGAATCTAAATCGTCTTCTTTTTGGGGGAGATAAATAATATGATCGTAAGCAATTATGAACATGGATATCATGACGAATTCGGAAGGACTCATGTTCAAGTAAAAACTGATAGGGGTTATATGACCTTCAGCTATGATACTCTCATTCAGTATTATAAAGTAATGAAAAATAAATCGGAGTCTGTTGAACATCCAGAACATCCTTATGTAGGATTATCCTATATAGGGACTAATGATAAAAAAATGACTGTTGAAAAAGTAATTCAGCATTTTGGTTTTGGGGACTATTGGGTAGTACTCGCCCATGATGAAAATAGAAGTAGTATTTGTTGGGTTCTTACAGAGTATGGAAATTCTTTTTATGAAAAAAGATTTCCTTTAGCTTCTGCGGCAGATTGGGAAAAGCAGTTGAAGGAGCAAGTGAAATGAGTGATTTTATTTATGCCTATGTTCATACCGCTGAATCAATAGCTGAAAGTGCCGTTCAAGGAATTATTCGTTATAAAGAAGCTACCCTTGAATTTGAATTTCGTCTTGACCATACTTGCTATAATAAAGAAGGTGAAGATATTGGAAGAACTATTTATTGGAAAGTAAAATATATTTGTCGAGAAGGCGGGAGTTATGTTAAAGTTCTCTGGACCCCTTTCTCGTATAAAGACTATACTGAAGACTGGCAAGAAATAGCTGACCATGATTCTTGTTGGCGAGGATGTTGGAATGATATTTTGACCTATGCAAGGGAAGAGCTTATTGAAAAATATAATGCTATTGGAAATGAATCATGGTTTTTCAACTGTGAATATGTTAAAATGATAAAGGAAGAGGAACAAATAATGGAGGAAAAGATATGAAGGCTTTTTTAAGGAAGTACTCTAGGGGTATTAGTGTCTATTCTGCTCTTTTTATATCTATACTTTTAGGGTGGCCTCTGCTTGGGACTGAAATTTTCTTTAAGGTCGTGCCTACTATTGTAGGACCATTGCCAGTATGCGTAGGTTTACTCATTGGTTTCCTACCTTTAATGATGCTTCTTCATCTCCTCATGTGGTGGGGAAGTAAAATAATGGATAGGAGTAATTGAAATGACTTCATATGAAAAAGCCATTGAACACAATAATCATATAATAAAAAAGATTAAATCATTAAAGAGAGTCATTTAGCTTGGATTGAGGAATATAATGGATTGATAGGAGAATCAAAATGATAAGAGTAATAGTAGAAATAAATAAATGTAGTGACTGCCGCCACCAAGATAGCTCCGGGGGATTTACTCCTGGTGGTGCAAAACCTGTATGTGATAATCCTCATACTATAGAGTTTTTTGTAAAAAAATATGGTGATAAGGACGGATTTGATTGGAAGTATAGAGTACTTCACGGTTGGAATTGCGAACCACCTGAATGGTGTCCTTTGCGAATAGCTGGAGCAAAATATTAAGGAAGGATGAATATGACTAAACTTGAAAATGAATCCAGGCTGGCGATTATAGTTTCATTAGAAATAATGAAGAGCTATGAAGGTACACTTGATGCTGTTTCCTCCCTTACCCCTATGATAGAGATAAGGAATAATCTTTATCGTACAATGAACTTACTGGAACGAACCCTCCAAAAGCTTGATGAAGAAAAAAGAAAGTATGACATGGAATTGGCAGAAGCCAAAGAAAAAGAAGAAAAACTTAAAGCTATGAAAGAAAAGATTGATTTTATCAATTCCGACCCCGATGCTATAAAGTTTTATAATCAGGGAATTCCCCCTACTTATTCAACAGGTATAAATGACTGTCTTACCTGTGGATATGGAAAACTGGATGAATGGGGTTTTTGGGAGTTTCCTTTAATTCTTATCAAGGAATAAATTATTTACTAATATAAAATGGAAGTATATGGTGTTATTTATAAAACCACAAACATAATAAATGATAAAACTTATGTTGGTCAGACTACTAAAAAAGGAATTAAACTTGAAAGATATCTAGGAAGCGGAACTTATTTAAATTATGCTATAGAAAAATATGGAAAAGAAAATTTTGAGAAAGAGATTCTTTGTGAATGTTTTTCAAGAGAACAGCTTAATAGAATAGAGCGACTTTTTATAAAATTATTACTCCCTGATTATAATATAGCTGATGGGGGGTATGGAGGGAATCTTGGAGAGGAAATAAATAAAAAAATAAGTGTTGCATTAAAAGGAAGACATATACCTGATATGACAAAAAGAAAAATGAGTGAATCCCAGAAAGGGAGAAAACAGACTAACGAAACTAGATATAAAATTGGTGAAGCAAGTAAAAGAAGACAAAATACTGATGAAGCCAAACAAAAAATGAGTAAAAGATTAAAGGGAAATAAATATAATTTAGGACATAATCACACTGATGAAGCAAAGAAAAAAATGAGTGAAGCGAAAAAAGTAAAGGTTATTTGTGTTGAAACTCAAGAAAGATTTGATTCTATAAAAGAAGCTTCTGAAAAATATAATATAAATAGATCCCATATAGGATCTTGCTGTAAAGGAAAAAGAAAATCTGCTGGAAAGCTACATTGGCAATACAGAAAAAGGAAGTAATATAGAATAATTTCTCTACTAATATAACATGTATATTTTAAAAGAAGATTCAAACGGTATAGAAACCGTCAAAATTGGTGATGCAATTCTCGCAGGAAAATTTAAAAATAAAAGGTGTGTTGTTTCTGGTTTTGAATACGACGATAAGGGACAACCTCGTGTAATAACTGATAAGGGAAAGTTTAACCTTTACTCATTCCGATTAGAGAGGTTAATGCCGGAAAAATAAAATGAATATAAAAACTGAAAATGACAAAAGTTTAATTATAGATGCCCTTGAAGGCGATGAATCTATTTTTCTTCGGGATGATTTTAAAGGAATAACTGGAGAAGAAGTTCGTTCAGCAGTAAGAGCGATTGTAAATAACCCCAGTCTCAATGAATCACAAAAAAACTATTTTCTTAAAAACTCGTGGAGGATATTATACTCTTCCCGTCCTCCATCCATAGAGGAATTTCTTACTCCTGAATGGATAGGTCCGACCGCTAATACTATTTTCCCCCACATAAGAAAAATTCTAACAGAGTTTTTTAATCCCTTTTCTGATAAGCGGCACTTAATTCTTGCAACAGGAATTGGAACCGGAAAGTCTTTCGCTACAGCAATTGCTTCCTTGTACATCCTCACAAATGTAATTTTAATGAAAAACGCCAAGCAATTTTTTAATCTATCTCAGGCCGCAAGTATCGTAGGTCTGTTCGTTTCATTCTCTATGAAAAAAGCAAAGCAATTACTCGCCGCCCCTTTTCATCAGATTCTTACTTCCTCTCCAAAATTCGTCCGAGTGAAAATGCAAGAGCGCATTGAACCAAAACAAAAAGAAATTGGATATGATAAAATTGTTTGGTCATCTGCTTCTAAGATGGAAGGTATTGCAGAATTTTCAAATGATGTTCACTTACTTTTAGCCTCTGACCCTGCCAACCTATTAGGATTAAACTTACTTTTTTGTGCTATGTCAGAACTATCATTCTTTATTGATCGTGGTGTAAATCCTGAAGAAATATGGCGAATTTATAATGATGCAAAAGGTCGTATATTCTCTCGTTTCTCAAATCGTTATTTTGCTACTACTATTATGGATAGCTCCCCTAACGATATTGACCTCCCTATTGATAAGTATGTTTTCACCGGTGAAGCATATAAAGACCCTCTAAACTATATAGTTACTGGTCCTCATTGGGATTATCTTCCAAAAAAGTATGAAATATGGAATAAAACGAAAGAGACTTTTCCTATATTTAGGGGAAACTCAATGAAGTTACCCAAAATTTTATCAGAAGATGAACTTCCTAACTATTCTCCAGAAGATATTATTCAAGTCCCAATAGATGTAAAAAGTTTATTTGTAAATGATATACAAAAATCTACAAAAGACTATGCTGGCTGGCCCGCTGGTGGAAATAATAAATTGATTGAAGAACCAGCTATTATTGAAGAAATGTTTGTGGATAATCTAATCAATATTGAAACTTATATTTTTGCTCCCGCTGATAAATCTCCAGAAAGACTTATTTGGGACCAGATAAAAGACATATTCTTTGTTTTGATTGACAAGAAATACTATTTTTATCGCTATTCTAATCTTCCTCGCTATCTTCATTTTGACTTATCTGAAACTGGAGACTTGACAGCGGTAAGTGCTTGTCATCTTGAATGTCTTCGTGGAGAAAATATTGTTGTTGTAGATTTTACAATTGTTATTTCTCCTGGAAAAGGGAGAATAAATTTAGATGCAATTTATGAATTCGTTCTTGATCTTACAAGGGAAGGACATTTGAATATAGCAAAAGTAACAGGCGACCGATATCAATCCTCTGCTCTTATTCAGAGACTAAAGAGAGATGGATATGAATCAGAAAATGTTTCTGTTGATATGGACACCGCTCCTTACTATATGCTTGCCAGCTTTATTAAAACAAAAAGAATTAAAGTAGGGAGAAATCTTATTCTTCGTGGAAATCTTCGTTCTTTAATTGAAACAAAAACTGAAAAAGGAAAAAAGAAAATAGATCACATGCTTGGCCCTGTTTCTTATGATTTATCTAATATAAACTGGAATACAAGTATCTTGGGAGTCAATGGAAAGGACTGTTCAGATGCAGTTTGTGGCGCATTTTTTACTTGCATGAATGAGTCTCAGGGTGTACCATCAGCAGTATGGGACGAAGCCACTGAACGCACTGTAGGAAATAAGCGTCTTGGAAAAGAACTTATGTTAAATAAGATAAAAAATGTTTATGGGTTGAATGTAATGAAAGTTAGTGGTTGAACTTTTAAGAGTTTTCAGGTATAATTATATACACAAGGAGAAAATAAGGTGATCCGAGACGAAGAATATGATGGTTTTTATGCGGCAGAAAAGTTTAATCTTTCCAGCAACACATTTAATAATTTGTTGGATGAATTAGATGAAAAAAAAGATTTAGAAGAGGTTAAAGAAGACCTAAACTCTTCTGATATAGAGATTTACACCTACGAGGTAAAATAATGCCCTATTGGATTAAAAACATTCCATACTGCTTGAAAATGTTTTTTCAAAAACTATTTCGAGCTAACCATATATCTGATAATGAAATATGGAGTATGTATTCTTATATTGTTAAAAATACTCTTCCCCGTCTTCAAGCTTTTAAGAAAGCTAAAAGAGTAAGTTTTCAAGTTACCAGTGAAAATTATGATTATGCTGGAGCCTATGAAGAGGAGCGACAAAAATTAGAAATTCAAAGGTGGGAAACTGTTTTAGAAAAAATACTTTTTGCTTTTGAGTTTACTTATCAGGAAAACTTTTCTGGTAGAAAAGCTAAAAGAATAGAAAAGAAAATAAAAGAAAAGTATGGTGATTGGGATGCTAAAACCCCCGATAATAAAAGTTATCATTTTTGGAAAAGAAAAAATAATGAAATGTCAGAGTTAGTTTCTTCTCCTATTGAGCTTTCTAAAGAAGATATAGCAAGATATTCTAAAGAATATGGAAAAGATTGGGCGGAAAAAAATTGTTTCTATTATAATGTAGAGCTTCATAGCTCTTTACACACTATGGCTAATGAAGGTTTTGAGTTGTTTGGTAAATATTTTCAAGGGCTATGGGATTAGTTTGTGGAGCAAGAAATTTGTAGTACTCTAAACACCCTTTTTCCTCCTAATCGGGCACTCATTCGGATAGAAAAAGATAATCGTAAATTATATTTAAACGGATACTATACTAATATAGAATGGTGTGATCCAAGAGTAATGGACCCTAATACTCCAGAAAATGAAGCCAGAGATATTTTAATTAAGATGATTGTGCGCTTACTTACTCCAAATATGACTACTGAAAAAGGAACTTAAATGATTTATTAAAAGGTTGTATTATGGAAGAAATTAAAAACGAAATAGTTAGTAGTCAAAAAATAAAAATAGGCTATCAAGAGTATACCATAGAACACCGACTTAATAAAATTATGGAAGGTAAGGATGAGTGTGAAGGCTTATATATTCCTATGGAGGCAAAGATTTTAATTGCTAGTTCTTTAGTTGGTGACGAAAAAGTTCAAACAATATTTCATGAAATTCTTCATGCCATGTCAGCAATATATCATATTGATTTATCAGAAAGACAAGTAGACCAAATAGCAACAGCTTTTGTAATTATGATGAGAGATAATCCTAATTTTTTAGAAAAATTATTCTCTCAAGGAGGATTAGATGGAAGAGAACACAGCACAGGACAATCTAAAGCTAAACGAAAAAGTAGTAACTCAGGAAGAGTTCAACGCCCGAAAGGAACTGTTGGAAAAAAATAAAGGGGTTACTGTTGTTGAAGTAAAGCCCGGAGAGTTCAAGTCTCGCCTTCAAGATTGATACTTTACCCTTTTCTTGTTATACTATAAGGGAGAGAGGATATAAATGAAACTCAATTCTAAGGAAGCCTACGAAAAAATACATTTACTTTCTGAGGTTGCTATTGAAGATGTAAAAGCAGTCTTTGAAGCTATATTAACTTCTTCTGTTTTAAACTATGCTGAAGGAGAAGCCACTTACCTTCCTGGCGTAGGAAAGCTTTCAATTCACTATGAAGGTGAGGAGTTTGTTAAAGAAGGAAAACAAGCCAAAATTTTTATTGAAATTGATCCAGATGATACTCTTAAAAAGAATATAGGACAAGTTGTTGACAAAGTTGAAACAGATGTTGAAAAGAAATACAAGTCAAAGATTAGAAGCATTTTAAATGAACTTTTGGTTAAATAAGGATATATCTTGCTTAAATACATTGGGTGTAGAAAATGTAAAGGAGAAAAATATATTTACTCTCAAGATGACGGAGGGTATATTGCTACACCATGCGAATGTTGGAAAGAATTTGTTTCTAAAAAGAATCTTGAAATAAAATTATTACAAGCAAATCTCTCTGATAAAGACCTTTTATATTCTATAGATACTTATGAAGGGATTAAATCAATAGATAGTATAAATAATATAAAGCTCTATGTAGAAAAGTTTGAAGAAAAGTTTTGTCATAATAGTCTTTTTTTCTATGGTGGAATGTCTACCCAGAAAACTACAGTAGCAAAATGGGTTGGAAAGGAGATTCTTCAAAAGAAATTAAAAGTTTATTATATTCTAATGAATGATTTAATCAAAGCCTATTTGAATATAGGATTTGATTCTTCTAGTAATGAAGAGAACGAAGGAACAAAATTAGTTGATAAGATAAACTCCGTGGATTTACTTATTGTTGATGAATCTTTTTCAAAAGATCGTAATACTATTTATAAATCTCGTTATCAAGTTCCTTTTATTGATTCCTTTCTGCGTACTCGTCTTGAAACAAAAAAGTTAGCAACTATATTTATATCCAATGATCCAATATCTTCCATTGATGTAGAAGTTTATAATGAGTATATCCAAGAGCTTGTCAAAAGAAATTGCACCAGTTTAGAGTTCCAAGATAAAGTAGGATCAACTCAAAATCCCGAGGATATTTTTAAATGAGTAACCTTAATATAGCCTATGCTGAACATAGTATCCTATCCCATATTTTACATTATCCAAGTCAATTATTACAGGTAGAAGATAAATTCTTTGTATCGGAGCCAGCCAAAATAATTTTTGGTGCAATAAAGACTCTTCTTGAAAATAATGTAGAAATAAATAATCATAATATAGTTCTTGAAACTTCTCAAAAAGATGATAGTATTCGTGAAGACCACATTGAAAAAATAAGAAGCGTTGAAGCAGATGAAAATGCTTTTGATTTTCTATATAAAACATTACGAACAGCTAAGGCACAATATAATATCCAGAATGACTTAGCAGAAGGACTCCTTAAAGAATCTGCCCGAAAAGAAATAAATATTGAAAGGGTAAAAGAATTTCGGGATGCTTTAACTGAAAACTTGGAAGAGATAGAGGGAAAAGATAAAGTACTTATTGATACGAGGACTTGGTTAGATTTATATGCCACTGATTTGAATAGAAGACGAAGCGGCTTATCTTTTTATTCCACTGGAGATGGTGAATTAGATTCTTTACTTACTACAGCGTTTGAACCTGGATACTTTAATATACTTGCTGGACATTCTGGTATAGGCAAATCTTCTTTTGCACTTATGTTAAATAATAAGCAGTTGAATAGACAAATACCTTCTCTTCGTATTTCAAACGAAATGACAGCAATCTCTGATATGGATAGGCTTATTGCCCAACGAAATAGAATTCCTATTAGATTATTATATCCTCATCGTGGGGATGAAGAGGGTATCCCTGATCATATATTTCAAACGCTTGAACAAGAAAGAAATAAAATTGGAAAGGCAAAATTTTTCCGGTACGCATATCTCCCAAGTGGATCATTAGATGATGTTGAAATGCTAATAAAAAAAGCAAAAGCAGAAATGGGTGTTAAATATATTGCTGTAACAATAGACCTTCTAACAAAGCTTGATGATTTTAGTGGGGACAATAAGGCTTCACGCTATGAGGATAGTGTTAATAAGTTAGACACACTTGCAAAACGCACAAATAGTTCTATTCTTGGAATCGTACAACTCCGTAGACCCTCAGATAAGGTAATTGTAAAATGTGAAGAGGACTTGGAAAAGTTCCGACCTGAGATTCAGGAAATTAAAAATGCTGGTGCATTAGAGGAACGAGCAAGAATTGTCATGACAATCTTTAGGAAAAGGTTTTGGGCAGAGAAGTATTTTAAATCCGATCCTTTACTCGCCCCTCTTTTAGAAATCATTGATAATGTAGCAGAAATTGACATTTTAAAGCAGAATCTGGGTTTTGTTGGGGTACAGTCTAAGTATCTTTTTGATGGAGAGTGTGCTTCTTTTGCTAATTATGTAGAAAATAATGGTTGACAATCTATCTTTTTTCTTTTATAGTATAAATATAAGGGGGCCTAAAAATGGGCAAAAGACAGAATGAAGAGTACATGCGAAGCTTGACTATCAGTCTTTCTCCTGCAAAGCTTTCCAGTTTTGCAGAAAGAGTGGTAGCCAAGTTGAATCCTTCCTTTCAACTTTCCAGCGATGTTCACTATGCATTCCAGCATCGAAATAATAAAATAAGTGTAAAAGTATCTCGTGCTTTTTTTAGTAAGAAAAAGGATATAAGTAATTATCTTGACTATCTATCGGATTCTCTTGACTCTCGCTTGTATTCTCTAAAGGGAAAACAAAAAGACCTCTTGACTGGAAATTTCCTTTGCAACATTCAACAGATTAGGGAAAAGTTCACCGATGTTCTTTGGTATGGCGTCTTCTTTGAGGAGGGGCTTTATCTTTTTAAATCACCGATTAAGAAATTGAAGATTGCCAGCAAGCATATCAATTTTATGAACTATCAGCATATCGGGAGTAAAGACGAAGGACAATTTCATATAACCAGTAAGAATTTTTCTTATCACATTGAAAAAAATCTTACTAAAGTATTGACTTACGATGAACTATACTCTCTGGCGGAGGCAATGTAAATTGAAACAAAAAGCTTTTCTCATAGCTGAAACTTTTGATATATCTAATCTTAATACCTATTTGGACTCCGGGTGGTATGTAGCATCTACAACCGCCTTTATTGCTCCTGATAATGCTTCAGGGTCAGGACGGATTTTAGTTATTATACAAAAGGATTAAAATGAGTTTTAGAGAGAGAAAAGAGGAAAGAAAAAAATTTTATAAAGAATTTATTGAGGGATGGAAATTAAGAAAATGCTACGCTTGTAATGGGTCAGGATACTATGATAGGGGTGGGCGAAAGTGTTCAGCCTGTGAAGGTACAGGAAAAGAAAGATATAAATCTGATAAGGAAAAAGAATGAAAGGAAAAAACTTCTCTGGAAACAATGCTTCGGGAAAGCGAAAGAAATCTGATTTCTATGAAACTCATTACAGTTTAACAAGACAAATTCTTGAAAGAGAAGATTTACCGGGAACTATTCTTGAACCGGCTTGTGGAAATAATGCTATTGTAAGTGTTCTATTAGAAAAGTATACTGGAATTACTCATTACGATTTATCTGGTGGAATGGACTTTCTAAAAGAATCAAATCCGTATGATACTATTATTACAAACCCCCCATATTCTCTTGCGTTTGAATTTATTCAAAAAGCAAAGGAAGTAGCGAAACAAAAAATAATTATGCTCCTTCCTCTGTCCTACCTTCATGGAGTAGAGCGGTATAATAAGATATATCAGGATACTACTTTTCCTCTAAAGTGTGTTTATGTATTTACTCGCTATCCTCTATTTGGGGAGCCACTAAGACAAGATGGGAAATATTCTACGGGCATGATTGTTTTCGGATGGTTTTGCTGGGAAAAGGGATATGTAGGAGAACCAGCTATTCGTTGGATAAATAATCAAGAATTTATTTTAAGCAAGAAGGATAAATAGCATGGAAGAAGCAAGTGAATTGGAATATCTTACTTGGTTTGCGCTAAACGCTGATTTTGGGCCAGCAGATAGTGATGTTAAAATAAAGCTTCAATATTACTTTGAAAGAGAAACAGGTAAAAAGGTTCCGAAAACTTGGAAAATAGAGTAAAACTATTTTTAGAACTCAAAAAGGAGTCTAAATGAAATCATTATCAGAATTATCAAAGAGCGAACTTGAGAGTTTGATAACGAATAGTAATCTGAATGGAAAATCAATAAATATAAATGATCCCATTTTTGATTGCGCTACTTGTGGGGAAAAAGGCGCAAGCTACTATTATATTTGTGATATGTGTCAAGAAGTTGATACAATAAGTAATAGACCAAAGTGTCGTGCGGAATTATTTTCGGCATTAGGAGAGACTAATCTACTAAAGACCTGTGAAGCGTACTTAGATGAATGTGAAAACAAAGAAATAGATTCTGATACCGAGCATTTTATTTTTGAGGAAGTTATGGGTTTTATCTATGGTAAAGACATTTGGAGCTATGTCAACGGTTTAAAATAAAAAAGGAGAAATAATATGTATGGAACATTTATTTCAGTAGATGATATGAACAAGATTATTTTTGATAAAAGTCTTATGCATGTTCGTGGAGAAATGAAGGGAGAAATTTTTCATTGGACTCGGGTATATGCGGCATTAAAGGCTGTCAAGATAAATAAAGTATACCTTGTTATTCGTGATGAAGATGAAGGCATTTGCTATATGTATTTTAAGGATAATAACATCACTCAGTATTTTACTATTACTAATTTCAAGGTTGATATGTTTGACTTTATGAAGATAAACATTATGACCGATACTTTATTTGATGAATTAGCTGTAAAAGCTAAAGTAGATTTATTGGAGAATAATGCATGAAAAATGATATAGTAATGGTTATATCTAAATCAGCATTACCATATATTCTTGAAGAATTGCTTGAAGAGGTGATTGAACATAAACTTCTTATTAGAGTAATGGAAGATTCAGATTTTATTCTTTTTTGTAATGAGGGAGAAAAAATAAGTGGATAATCTCATTATCATAGGTGATCCTCATACCAGAGAGGAGAGTCCTTATAATATCGCAGTAGAAAAATTTACAGCCTGGATAGATAAACAACCGTGGAATAATCCAAACAATGTTGGATTATTTCTTGGAGACATTTTTCATAAGTATATGCCTACTCCTCCTGAAAATGATTTAGCAATTCATTTATTCAAGGATTGTCTTCACTTTAAAAAAATTATTATTCTTTGCGGAAACCATGATCGGAAACGAGATATAAACGCTCTGGAAGTATTTAATTCTTTTAAAAATGTTCAAGTAATCTATAAACCAACTATTGAAATGATAGAAAATATATCTTGTCTATTCCTTCCCCATTATGACCCTCATTATTATTCTGACTTGACTACTATGAAACAAGATTATATTAAAGATGGCCTTGTTTCTAAATTTCCCGGAATAGATTCTGTTGAATATGTTTTTGGACATTTTTCTAACAGTAGTCTTTTTGGAGAAGAAATAGATACTTCTTGGCTTCCTGCTAAAAAAGTTTTAGGTCATGTTCATGTAGCTTCTTTAGGAAAGGATTTCATTGGAACCCCCTATATTACCCGAAGTGATGAAAAAGGGCAGAAGGGCAGAGTTCTTTCAATAGACCTTTCTACTCAAAAAGAAGAATATATTCCCGTTCCAGTTTTTATGGACTATAAAACAATTAAGTACGGGGAACGCCTTGAAAACTCCGATATAACTTATTTCTTAGATATTGAAGATGCGCCAGACGAAGATAGTGCAAAGGCTTTTTATGAAGGATCATATATTCATAAAATTCGTGTAAAGGGAAAAGTAGAAAAAAAGGTATCAAATAAAGAAAACTCCTCGGAAAAAAAAGCTATAACAGAATATGTAGAAGAGTTTTTTAAGCTCCATTGTACTCATGTAGAAAAACTAAAATTACGAATAAGAGAACTTACTAATAAAAAGGAGGTATAAATATGTTCTACGCATATAAATGTGAAAGTGAAACTTGTGAAAATATATTTGAAATTGAGTTACCTTTAGCCGATGAAAAGCCTACGATAGTAGAGTGTCCTTTATGTAAGGGAGAAGCCCATAGGTATTGGAAAGGAAATGGGGTAGTTTTACCTGAAAATTTTCGTGCCGCAAATGGTGATCCCGGATGGACCTCCCGATATGGGAAGTTTCCTCCAGGAATAAAAGGAAAATATTTTTAAATATAAGAAGATTAGAAAGGAGGCGCTACTAATATAAAAGAGGTAGAATCAATGGAGAAAGAGATTCATATATTACGATATCAAAAATTTATTGAGTCTCGAAAAAATAGAATAATTCCTGAAAATGTATATACAGAAAAACATCATATTATTCCAAAATCTTTGGGAGGAAATAATTTCCCAGATAATTTGATAACCCTGACTGCACGAGAACATTTTATAGCACATTTGATTCTCTGGAAGGCTTACGGGGAGCCTATGACTATTGCTTTTTGGATGATGCAACATAGATGTATTAAGACTTGTAAACACAGTTGTAAGATAACCTCAAGACAGTATGAAGTGTTAAAAAAAGATTTTTCTGAAAAAATTTCAGAAACTAATAGAAGTAGATTTTGTACAGAGGAAACTAAGAAAAAAATAAGTGAATCACATAAAGGCGAAAAATGTTATCTTTTTGGTAAGCATCTTTCCGAGGAAACAAGAAAGAAAATAGGTGAATGGGGAAAAAATAGGCATCCTTCTGAAGTAACATTAAAAAAAATGGGTAAAGCACAAAAAGGAAGGGTTCACTCTGAAGAATCAAAAAGAAAAATGAGTGAATCTAGGAAAGATAAGTATAGAGGAAAAAATCATCCTGGTGCCAAAAAAGTTATTTGCATTGAAACTCAAGAAATTTTTGGTTGTATGCGAGATGCTTGTAATAAGTATAAAATATTTAATGATCAACTATCTGCGGTATGTAAAGGGGAGCGAGAAACAATAGGTGGCTATCATTGGCAATATTATGATAATAAATACACAAAAGAGGAATTAAATGCCTAGCTTTACTGATAAATTAAAGAAAGTATTTGGAATTTCAACGGCTACTGATAAAAAAAATACTCAAAAAACGATAATACGACCTGCGGACTATGATAGTGAAGCGGGTAAAACAAGAACCATTACCTTTCCAGATGATATTGAGCGACTTTATAAACTTTGGCTTACAGACGCATTAGATTCTGGTAATTCCTTAAAAAATCGTCTTGATAGGGTTAAAGAGCTTTCATATGCTTACTACAATTCTTCTATATTCTCAATTGCCACAAGGCTTTACTCAGATGAAACTCTTTCTGCTGATGAACAAGATCAAATTCTAAAGATTTCTGCTAAAAATCCTAAATTAGAAACCTATATTACAGAATTTTTTGAAAAGATAGGGATAACAAACTCAGTATTAAAGTCTCTTGCCTTTGATCTTTCTCTTTATGGTGACCATTTTTGGGTTTTAGCTACTGATGATAAAGAAGGTATAACCAAAATAACACCTATAGATATTACTACTATTAAAGATCGTATTGAATTTAATGCTATTCAAGTTGCTAAATTAGAAAATCAGTTCAGATATCAATCTCTTTTAAGTAAGGAACCACGACTTCAAGCCCTTGTACAAGTTCTTACTTCCGACCAAGCATCCCTTGACTATTCAAAATACTTTCAATCTTATCTTTTTGGTTACCAAACTGAAGGAGATTTATTTCTTCCCCCGTGGAATATTTTACACTTTAGAATCCTTACCCATAGTTCAGAGTTTGTGCCTTTTGGACGACCAATTCTTATTAACTGCCTATCCCCATTTAAGCAACTTCAAACCTCTAAAAACCTTATGGCTATTGCTCGTGCAAATAATTTCCCAATTAAGATGTTCAAAGTTAAAGTAGCTGATTCCATGACCGCTATGGATCAATGGGATGTTGTTACCCAAGCCCGAGAACAGTATGAAAATCTCATGGGAATTTCTAATAAAGAACAATTTTCTGTAAATGGTGCAGTATGGGTTCCTGAAGGTCTTATTACTATGGAATCCATAGAAATGAACTATGATATGGATAAAATTGCTGATGTTGAAATGTTAAAAATGGATTTAGCTGATGGAACCGGAATTCCTGCTGATTATCTATCCTCTTCAGCAAGCTCTTGGGGAAAGTCTAATCAGTCCTTACTACAACAATCGAAGCTTTTTGCTCGTGGAGTATTTACAATACAAACTGCTATTATTGATGAACTTATTAGCCTTGTAAAACTACAACTCATTATGACAGAAGACTTTGACGAAGATGAAGAGTTTGAACTTTCTCTGAATTTTCCCGCTGAAGAGGGTGATTCTGATAAATTACGACAAACCTCTGATTCTTTAGACACTGCAAAAACAATTATTGATAATCTTGGACAGGTTCTTGGCGTTGAAGAAGGGAATATGCCTATTGATGTAGTAAAGGATATTTTAACTAAAATTTCTTTCCTCTCTTCAAATGAAATAAATAAATATCTAAAGTCTATTGAAGATGCTAAGAAGGAACAGGAAGCAAAAGCGGAAGCGGAAGCTAAAGAAAGAGCAGAGCAGAATTTTAAACTGGCCCAAATGCGAGGGAATGGAAAAGATGGTTCTGATGAAGAGGATGGCTCTAATGAAGATTTTGGAAGTGCCGAGGATGAATTTGACTATGATGCACAATCTGAAGATATGGAAGAGGCTGTCCGAGAAAAAATAAAGGAGAGATTGACAACCCAACTTATCCGGGAAGCCTATTTTAAGGCTAAAAGAAAATTAAATCTTCAAGAAGGAGTAATGCGAAATAGGCATTATGGGTCTTCTTGGAAAGTAATTGATGTGCAAAGAAAAACTCTTTATGAGATTATGAAAAAAAATAAGAAGAGTGGTAAGTTAATTGAAACCACCCCTTTAATAGAAGAAAAAGATATAGAATTAGACTATGAACCTAATTTTGATAATAGTTAATAGTCAATATTTATAATTTTTATTACTAATAAAAGAGATAGAGGTAAATTATAATGGCAAAACCAAATGATAAAGCTAATCTTCAAAAAGAATGGAATAAGATTGTTGACTCCGAAAGATTTAAGTCCAATGTTGCCTTAAATATGGATATTAGTTTATCAGAAATTGATGATATAGGTAATTTACTCCCGGACCCTTTTGAGCATTATAAGGATAATAGAAATGGCTCTGGCTATGTAATGAATGTAAAAGCAAAAGGCTATCCTGATAAGGACGATTTTGTTGAAAAAGCTTTAGAAGAGATTAAGTCAGAATTTCAGAAAAAAATGAAGTCTTCTTTTGATAAACTTGATAATGCCGATGAGCTTGAAGAACAATTCATTGATGAATTAGAAGCTTGGTTTGATGGATATATGGAACATACTTTTTGGGATGATGTGGAGTTTGAAAAAGAAAACATTGAAATGACCGATGGCTGGGAAATGGTTGTTACTGGCCGTTCTGGTGGGTATTGGGGAGTAAGTGAGGATGCTCTTTCTACTGAGGATATTTTACCATCTGATAGGCTAATAAAAGAAATAAAAGATAAATTTAATGACTGGTATGATGAAGAGGCAAGAGAGGACAATAATTTTGATGATGAAGATGATGATACTACTCAAATGGGTGATATTGATTCAATGGAAGACGCTTTAGACTCCGCACTTTACTCTGCGGGTCGCTCAGGTGAATATAATGATGACAGATTTTGGACATTGACAAAAGTAGCTATTTCCAAGTTTAAGGATTTAAAAGAAAATATTGAAGGCATTATTTCTGACATGGAGAGTACCGAACGCCATGTAGAGCCTTTTATGGATCAAGAACTATATGCAGAATTTGATGCTTGGAAAAATATTGATTTTTCTTGGGATGCAAAAGCAGATAGACAAAATGATTTCAAGTTTGAAAAGAAAGACTTTGGAAAGAAAATCCTTATTACTGAAGATACTCCTATCGGATTTGGTATTACACTAGAACGAGGGGATAAGATTCAGGTTTTGAAAGAAGCTAAACAAATAAAAGAAGCCGCACTTCCTGATAAAGTTGAAGCAATTATTAAAAAGTATGAAGCTAAAGACTATTGGGAAGACAATATTATTATTGATAACAAAATAAAATTTTGGGTAAGTATTGGCTCTCCCGAAGAAGTAAAAGGTTTTTCTGGAAAAGCCACAGAAGCCTCTATTCGTGAAGTTATGGTAAAGGGTTTAGGAGAAGAGCGCAGAAATTGGATAGCAAAATCAGTTGAAAGAATAAATAAAAAGGACGAAAAAGATATTAAATCTTTTGTTCGTGGTACGCAACCCTTTATGAAAGAAGTATTTACAGCGATTACAGGATTAGAAACAAAAGGCATGAGTGATGCAAAATTAGACCCAATAATAAAGCAATGGTGTAATTCATAATGAAAAATTAAAGATATGGAGATATAGTATGGCAAGACAGCATTTAGTAGAGAATTTTTCAAAAGACTGGAAAGAGCCTCTAATTGTAACAAAACTTCCTCTTACTGAAAGCAACTCTTTAGTTGAATCTGATGGAAAACAATATAAGGCTATTGAGGGCTATGAAGTACCAGTATGGAGACTTGGGGTAAAAAATCTCAATGAGAGGGTTTATTCTGAGGCTTTAGGACGAAAAGTTATTAAGGAATTTGGTGGTTTAATTACTGCTAATCTTTCCGATCATCCCAAAGAGGATGGAAGTGTATCTGACATTCTCTCTGTTGCAAAAAACCCTCATATTAAAGAGGGCATTTTATATGTAGATGCATTTGTTGTAGATGAAGCTTTTGCAAAGAAATTAAACAAAATGCATGAAGCCGGATATGGACTAGGGGTGTCTAGCTCATGTTATGGGGATTTGAATGAATCTACCGGCGAAGTATTAGAGGAAGGATTTGAAGTAGATCGTTTCTTTGATTGGGTTTTAACTCCTTCTTACTCTGTTTTTGTAACAGGGGCTAATAGAAAAGAATATAAAGAAGAAATAGAAAATAAACCTACTAATATAATTGAGGAAACTAAATCTGAAAATATAGAATTGGACAAAGTTCAAAAGGAGAATAGTATAATGAGCGACAAATTGACTTCCCTTGAAGAGAAGAATCTCAAGTTGGGGATTAAATCACTTTTTGAAAAGGCTGAGGCTAAGGTTGACCTGAAGGAAAAACTCGCTTCCTACAATGAGATTCTTGAATATTGCGAGGGAGTAGAGTTTGCCGCACCTTATGTTGAATCCGCAAATAGTGAAATCGCCAAGATTGCCGAGGCTACTCATGTTCTTGCTGAAAAAGGCAAGCTTCTTGAGGGTGTAGAAAAGGAAAAGGCTTCTCTTGAAGAGAAGGCTAAGACGACTGAAAAGGCCGTCGATGAAGCTACTGGCACTCTTTCAAAGGTATCTGAAAACTTTGAAAAAGCCGTAAAGATGCTTGACGCATTCAAGCTTCGGGAAGGAAAGCTAAAGGAAATGTACGAAATTGCTATTGCTGAACGCAATGGTATGATTGAGGCTTCTGAATACAAGGAACTTGCTGAAAAGTATGATGAAATCGAAGAGAAGCTTGAAGACCTTATTGATGAAAATGCCAAGCTTTCTAAGATGACAAAGAAATACAAGAATCGTATCCTTCAACTTGAAGCTGATGCTGAAGAAGCTGATGAAGAGGACGAGGATGACGAAGAGGAAGAGAAGGCTAAAGAAGAAGCTACCCGAAATCGAAAGCGTAATCGCCGTGAAGGTGGTGGACTTGCCAATCTTGGTGATAAGAAGGCTGAACCTTTTGATGCTGAAGATGCTAAAGAAGCTCGTGGCGAAAAGGATGATGATGACTCTGAAGATAAGGACGAGAAGAAAGAGGAAGGAAGAATCCGCCGACAGTATGATACTTCTTCTATTCGTGAAGATGATGAAGACGGTTATGACTTTACTGAAGGGGAAGAAATCCGAGAATATGTCAATGAACTTCTTGAACAGAATCCCGCTAATAAGAGAATCAAAAATCAGCTTCTAAAGTGCAAGACACTCTTTGAGGCTCAGAAAACTTATCTTGACTTAATGGATTTAGTTGAAGATTCTCCTAGCCCATATAAACCTCGAATGAATGAAGGTAAGACCTATGGAGGTATTCAAGTATCCTCTGAATCTCCTCGAAATAATCTTGTTCGGAAGGGTTGGAGATAATAAAAAGATAAGCTAAATATAGCTTTCCGTTGGATTTAGAAATAACAATAAAAGGAGACTTATAATGGCTGATACTGTAGTTAACGCAAGGGCAGGGTTTATTACTAATGGTGTATCCATTGGTACAAAGCATACTCTGACCGATGCTGAAATTAACGCTACAATGGGTGGATTAACAATTGATACCCTTGGCGTTGATGGCGTATATGAAGTTATTAAGGCGAAGATTACCGCTGGTGCGACTGTAGAAGGAAATGTTCGTTTTACCGTTCGTGGGGTAGCCGAAGATATTGCTCTACTTGCAACTGACACTACCGCCGCTGATGTAGCTACAAAAGTTGCCGCTGGTACTTGGGCTGGTTGGGCCGCTACTGTAGACCCACTTGATGCTACTGGTGAAACAGTAATGTGGACTGCCACTACTACTGGGCCTAAAGTTGGTACAAACTCATTTACTGATTCTACCGCAACCGGAGTAACTTCCGCCGCTGGTGTTTTAGTTACAACTCCTGGAGTAACCGCTGTTGCTGAAATTCTAAAAATGGTCGTAGAAACTCCTTGTACTTTTACTGGAGAAGTTTTTGCTATCGTTCGTGGAGACTCCCAATATATTGCAGTAGCTTCTGGGGATACTGTTTCTCAAGTTGCAACTAAAATTGCTGGTGGAGCTTGGGCGGGATGGACACCTGCTATTGATCCTCTTGATGTTTCTGGTGCAACTGTTATGTGGACTGCTACTGTCGCTGAAGTAAAAGCAGGAACGAATGCTTTTGGTGGAGGAACAACTGGGGTACTCGCTGGAGCTTTTGCAACAGAAGTAGTAGGAGTAACGGAAGTAACGGAAGTTATTAAAGCTACAATTGCAACAGGGTCTACTGCTGGTGGAGATTTGACAATTGTTATTCGTGATCTTTCTCATACAGTAGCTATGGCTGGAGATGCTACTGATGATACCCCTGAAGAAGTTGCCGCAAAGATAGCTTTAGTAGCTTGGGTAGGATGGACGGTTACTGTAGATGTTGATAATGTTACTGTTCTTTGGACTGCGACCGCCGCTGGCGCACAAACTGGAGCTATTACTTTTGCCGCCGCCGGAACTGGTGTTACACTTACAGGAACAATTGCCACTGATCCTGCTGGTGTTACTGGAGTAGCAGAACAAATTAGTTTAACTTTTACTCATGAATGTTCTACTGTTGGGCAAATAACAATAAACATAGATGGTGTTTCTGAAGTAATTGCAGTATCTTCTTCATCTGAGTCAACTCCTGAACTTGTTGCAACTCAGGTTGCTACTGGTACTTGGGCTGGATGGACTCCTGCCGCAGTTGGGGCCAAAGTTACTTGGACAGCAACGGCTACTGGTGCAAAAGTTGGCGCAGAATTATTCAACGATGGAACAACTGGTGTAACGGCTCCTGGAGGTATTACAACTTTCCGTCTAGGTGTTTCTGAGGTAGCAGAAATAATTAAACTTACTATTGCTACTGGTTGTACTTCTGATGATAGCGTTTATGTAACTATTCGGAATGTAACCGATACAATCGCTCTTACTGCCGCCGCACAAGCAACTCCCGCACAGGTGGCTACTGCAATCGCCGCAGGAACTTGGGCTGGTTGGACGCCAACCATAGAAACAGCGACTACTATAGTTTGGACAGCCGTTGCCGCTGGTGCGAAGACTGGAACAAATACTTGGGGTGATAGTGGTTCTACTGGAGTCTCAGTTACAGGTGGATTAACTCGGTTTACTCTTGGTGTAACTGAAGTAGCTGAGATTATTACTTTCCTTGTTGAAGCCGCTTGTCAAGCAAATGGAAATGTTTTAGCTACTATTCGTGGTGATACTCAAACAATTGCTATAACAACTGCCGATGATGAAGAAGCTGTTGCGACTGCAATCGCCGCAGGAACTTGGGCTGGTTGGACGGCATCTGTTGATGTAGATGGTGTTACTGTTATCTGGACAGCATCCGCCTTAGAAGCAAAAACAGGAGTAAATCATGTTGATGATGGTGCAACAGGAATTGTTGGAAATGATTTAATCTTTAATTTCAACTATAACGGTTCTGTAAATTATCCTCTTGTTGCTCGGGTTAATCTTCGCACTTCTACAGGATCACTATACAATGTGACTACTCAAGGACTACGAATTACTTATCCCGCTAACGGGAAAGTGTATGTGAATAGAGGAACAGTTGTCGCTGGATGGGTAGCTGGTTCTATCCTAGATATAATCGCTCAGAGGGCTAACTAAAAATATATAAAGAATGTTGGATTTATACATAACAATAAAAGGAGTAAATCATGGCTGATACAGTTATCAATTCACGAGGTTATATCACAAACGGCGTTTCTATTGGAAAGGTTTATACCATTACTTCCGCTGATGTGACTAATGAAGCAATTCTTTTCAATCTAAATTATTATAGCACAGTAAATTATGCTCTTGTAGCAAGTGTTGTATTAAGAGACTCTTCTGGAAATGTAGTTAATGTGACTGCAAAAAGTCTTGAAATAACTTACCCCCTCAATGGTCAAGTTCGTGTAGCAAAGGGTTCCCTTACTACAGAATGGGCCGCAGGTGCTTTCTTGGACATTGTAATTCAAAGGTCTAACTAAATTATTTGACAAAAAGGGGGGAAGATTACTTCCCCCTAATTTTCCTATTAGGAAATATTATGAAGAAATTTATTGTTGAAAAAACTGTAAGAATTCCTGACACAAAAATTATCCTCGAAAAAGGGGATAAGATAGTTATTATCTCTGAAGCAGAAGCAACAGTAGGAATTCCCTCGGAGACAATAGTTGTCCCCTATAGTATTCCTATACCTGGATATGATAGTGAAGGTTCTTCTGCAATTATTGATGCTGGGCGAGAAGTAAAGTATAAAGTTGATATTACTGAAGCGGGCTTTTTGCTCACTCTTTATTATAGTCATTTGAAGAATATGCCATTTAAATTTGTAAAAGTTCCTCTTTTATTTACTTCTAAACAAGAAGCGGAATCAAAGGGATGGAATTTTAAGGATAGTGAATCAAAAGGAATAACAAACTCAATTCCCTCTGGCACAGAATTAAATGGGGATGCAGGAATAGTGGATTCAAAAACAGTTAATGAAAAGTCTTATAGTAAGAGAAGGAAATAATTATGAAAAAGTTTATAGTAGAGCAAGAAACCAAAATTCCCGACACCGATATTATTCTTGAAAAAGGCGACCGTGTTGCTGTTCTAAAAGAAATGGGTGATTTTGATGCTGATGATGCTACTGGCGAAATTACTGGAAATGATGCTCTTAGACAACTGGTAAAGTTTGGAAAGTGCTATGCCTTTAGAGTATCAGACGGTTGGGAGAATGTTAATTGTATTGTAAAAATTCCTTGTAAAGTAAAAAAGCTTGGAAGATATATTAAGGCTTTTAATCTTTCAAAAGGTATCAATCTTGATGTTACCTTTATTTCTGATGTTAAACTTTCTAATGGCATTGTTACCATAGAAACAAAGAAATATCAGACAATTGAATTTGCTGTTGATGAAGATGTAGCAAATAGTTTTTAATAATTATTGGGAGTTTTTAAAAAAACTCTACTAATATAAATGTAAGGAAATAGATATTTTTTCCTACAACCAGATTCTAATATCAATCTGATAAAGAAATACCTCAAATGGATTTCAAAAAAGTCTCATGTAAAAGAAAAGAATCCGTTGGATTCTAATGATGATTTATTATTTTAAGGATAACTATAATGAGAAAGGATGCACTTAATGAAGCTGTAATCCGTGAGGATGCTTCTCAGAGAATGCAGGAAGTCAACCATATTGGTGACCGCCTTGTAGAAAAGTGGAGTCGCAAGAAGAATCTTGGCGAGGGCCTTGACAAGATGTATACCGAAGATCGCCGAAGGGCACGGAATACAGCTATCGTTCTTGAGAATCAGGAAAAGTATCTCAAGAGGCTGACTGAAGCTCAGATTTCTTCTGACTTTGCCACTACTCCCATCAATGTTCTTCGGGTAATCCGCCTTGGATACCCCAATTCAGTTCGTGGAGATATTTTCCATGAGTTCGCAATGACCACAGCCCGAGATAGCGTTTACTACCTCAAGCCTGTTTATGAGTCTTCTGCTCGTGGCGCAACTGCCGCTAATGTTACTTATGAGAATCCTTCTGATAGGTACTTCTCTGAGTATGAGAGGGAAGTTCCTACACAGACCCCCAACGGTGGAACTACTACTTTTACTGGTGCTACTGGTGGAAATCTCGGAAAGATTCCTCTTCGTCCCTTTACGGTTCGTATCATCGTTGATGGCGTAACTGTTGGTAATGATAATGGCGCTGGTGGATTTACGACAACTGCTCTGCTTACCCAGGCTTCTTGTACGATTAACTATACCTCTGGTGCAATCTCCATCGTGTTCGCTTCCGCTCCTGCTACTGGAACGACAATTTACTTTGAGTATGCCTTTGACTCTGAAGTGTACGGCGCTCTTAGCTCTGGACAGGGATATGACAATATCAAGTCCGTGAAGCTGACTCTTACCGACTACAACTTCCGTGCAAGGCCCTGGCCGCTCTATGTTTCCTGGAGCAAGATGACTGAGTTGCTTCTTGGAACGACTCTGGACATTGACGCTGAGGAAAGCTTACTTCGTGGCGCTGGTGATGAGTTAAAGAAATCACTTGACTATCAGGCCGTAAGACTCGGTTATTCCTATGCTAAGGCACAGAATACCGTAACCTTCAACGCTGACTTCGCCGCCGCTGGTGCTGACTCTGCAAAGGATCATGCACAGTCCCTTACCCGGACCATCGCACAGGCTGAGAAGGTAATTTACAACGCTCTACAGAGGGGCGGAATTACTAACCTCGTTGCTGGTACTGATGTTGCTTCTTACCTTACTCTCCATGATCGGTTCACAGAGGAAGGTTCAATGCCCAAGATTGGTGTGTATCGCATTGGTACTCTGCTTGGTATCCCCGTATATCAGGCCCCGACCGATGTTATCCCTGCCAACGAAATGTTTGGTGTATGGCGCAATGAGCAGGAAATGAACGATGTGGCTATTGCCTTCGGCGTTCTCGTTCCTCTCTACCAGACTCAGACCCTTGAGTTCAAGGAAGCCTACAAGACCTCTGGTCTGTATTACTTCGGGGACCAAAAGGTACTTAACAGTCAATACCTCGTCAACATCACAATTCAGGGTTTAACGGCTACCTGATAATTCATTACTGTAAAAAGACTTATAAAAGCACTCCAGCAATGGGGTGCTTTTTTATTGCTTGAAGGTATTTCAAAATTATATTATACTAATATCGTATGAATATACATGAAATCCGTTATCAAAAATTTATTAAGTCTCGAAAAGATAGAACAATTCCAAAGGATTCTATTATTGAAAAACATCATATTATTCCAAAATCTTTAGGTGGGGATAATTCAAAAGAAAATCTAATTAAACTTACAGCGAAGGAACACTTCATTGCTCATCTAATTCTTTGGAAAGCTTATGGAGGAAAAATGGCTCAAGCATTTTTTATGATGAATCAAAGAAATACTACAAGTGGAAAATATGAGGGTAAACTAACTTCCAGACAGTACAGTCGTTTAAGAGAGGATCATTCTATATATCGTAAAAAATTTCAGCATAAAGAAGAGTCTAAAAAGAAAACAAGTGCTTCAATGATAGGCGTTTCAAAGTCTCAATCTCATAGAGAAAATATAGCAAAAGCTAGAAAAGGTACTCATACTTCCGATGAAGTTAAAAAGATTCTTTCTGAATCTCATAAAGGAAAAAAACTCTCTCCTGAATCCATTGCTAAACGAACAGAAACAAGACGAAAAAATGGAATTAAGAAACAATATAATAGAAAGCCTTATTCTCCCGAGGAAAAAGCTTTAATTGGGCAAAAAATATCTGAATCTAATAAAAAACGATGGGCTAAAATAAAACAAACCTCCAGTCAATAAATCCTTTTTTACTTACTAATATAATAGAAATAAGTCTTTTCTAATAAAAAGAGAGGAAAAGGTATGTCTTTAACTATTGCAGACTCTATATATAATCGTATCATGGCTTCGGTTGGCTTTCCAATTGTGAATGAAGATGACCTTGGAGTAAATAAAGATTTCGTAAAAGAAACACTTATTCTTCCAGCTATGATGTATTACTATAAGTTTTTTCCTATTCGTAGCAAAGTAATTTACTCAGTGGATATGAGTTGGGAAGTACCCTTCCCGGATTCTAATACAATCGGGGTACTTTCCTGTCGAATGAATTCAAATGTTTTAGGTGGTGGTACTCATGTTCAAAATCCTTTAATAAATGAACAAAATATTACTATTGCCACTTCAGGCGGTTCACGGGGAATGTGGGGTACGCAAAATGATTATGGTATGACCGCCGCACGAACGATGCGTTCAAATGAAAGACAAGGCATTATTGAAAACGCACGGACATTTAGATACCAGACGAATGAAAATACAAGAGTAGTAGAAGGATTTACAAATATATTTGGTCGTCTTGAAATAGAGTGGGCAAAGATGAGTGAAAACTTTGCGGATATATCATTTCGGCGTCAAGAAGAAGTAATCATGCTTGCGAAAGCTTATGTATGTGAATACTTCGGAGGATTACGAAAGCAAGCAACTTCAAGTCTACCAACTGAAATGACTGGTGATGATCTAATCGAGCAAGCAGATAAATGGAGAGAGAAAGTAGAAACACTCTGGCAAGAATTTACAAAAGTTGCAATTCAGAGAGGCTAAATCATGCGAATAATTAAAGAAGATGCTATATCAAAACTCACAGATAAAAAAATAGTTGATGAGATTGTTTCCTTTATTAAATCTAACCCCTTTCCTCTTGACCATGAACAATTCCATAAACATTTTGAAGACTTGGGTTATGAAGAAACTGGAGATATAGAACAGTATGCGTATGCTATGCTTTCTGTAATATTAACGGGTGGCGCATCTAAAGGAAAGACTATAAAAGCGAGTAAGGAAAATATAGCAATTGGAAAGAAAATTGAAACTGAGCATGTTTCTACTGGAATAGATAACGAAGTAATCAAATATATAGAAAGCATTTTTGGTGATAAAATTATGTTTGACCATCTATCTGAGACTGACTCCTATTATACTGATGGCGTTGATTTTAAAAAAGAATTAAAAGACGAGGATAAGTAATGCTTTTTATCCATGAAGACACAAACAAACAACGATTTAATATAGTAAAAGAATTTCATAAATACAATAAACTAATATTTAATAATGAACTTGTTCTTGATTTTCCTCTTAGGTGGGGAAGCTTAAAACGATCAATGGGTTTAGTAAAATTTATTTCAGACGGAAGAACAAAAAGCCCTTTGAATGTAGTAAGTCTTACTCTATCAAATGTTTATGATTTCACTCCAGAAAATTTTCGGGACACTCTTATTCACGAAATGATTCATGTTTATACAGTACAGCATCATGTTATTGAAAAACCCCATGGAAGAGAATTTACATTCTGGATGAATAAAATAAATAGAATGGGAGATTATCATATTACTCAAACTGAAGAAGGAGAACTACAAGTAAACTCCGATAGAAATGTAAAACCTGTTTATGCTTTTGTACAAGAAAGATTAGATGGAAAAAAATCACATGCAATTATTAAATCTTATGTAAAAGGGGAAATCATTCTAAACTTAGACTTAGCTCACTGGTCCAGTAGAAAAAATTGTTCTATTGCTATATATAAGGTTACTAATCCGAGAATGCTTATGTTTAAACAAGCTCGAAATCTTGATACATTAAAAGGACTTTTTAGTTTTAATTCCGCCTCTGAAGAAGAAAATTTTAATGAAATACTCAAAACCAGCCCAAAAATTGATTATATTTTTGTAGACGAAAAAGGTCGTATCCAGAATTTATTAAAATAATTACTAATAAGATATAAAAAGGATATTATATGAAACTTATCAAAGAATCTGGTGGTATAACTAAAGTAATTGCATTACATACGAAAAAAGGAATAGAAGAAATTGAGAACACAAGCTTTCTTAAAGATGTATACCCTAAAATAAAAGGTAAAGACATAGATGTTTACTTATATCGTTATGATTCTGGTCCTCTTGGTATTGGGGTGATATTTACATCTAAAGCCTATATAGGAAATGCTAAAAATAACCTAACAGCAGATGACTATTATAGAGCTTATGATGAAATAATATAAATAATAAAAGTATAAGGAGTCAGTTATGTTTTATATGAAAGAGACAAGAAAGTTTGTTATTGATAATAAACAATTAGAGGATGCATTTCCTGAACTATATAAGGCTTATAGAAATACTTTTGGCAGTCAGCGTCCGAAGATTGATGTAGATACTACAGAAGATTATTTATTTAGTGCAGAGATTCAAGATGGTCGGTCTGATTACTTTAAAGATGAGGTTTATTTTATTTTTAATAATGGACGGGTTATTGAGTTTGATTCTTCTGATGAATCTTCTGCTAACGAAGCTCTTGCCGCAAAGCTGAAGGGAAAATATCATCTAACACCTAATGACGCTGTACTTGAATGTCATACTGGATATGCAAAGTATTGTACCCTCGTCGTTCATCCTTCTTTTATCAACCAGCAAATGCTCCCTAATAATTCCACTAATGACATTACACTCTCCGAACAGTATGCTCTAATTCTAATAGCATCTTATATTTCCGCCGCACGATTTAAGAATTTTGTACACCCCTATACTTATAGAGATGAAGTTTCTATGGATGGCTGGAAATGTAATGAAAAAGAGCTAAAGAAAGATATCAAAGACCATACTCCTAATAACAACTATAAGGAAGCATGGGAAAATGTTTGTAAAGCTTTACAAGCTAAAGGATATGTAAAGATTTCTTCAAATGGTTCAGTAGCAATAACGATGAACGGAAAAAATAGGGCAATTGCCTTAAAGGGGAGATAATGAAAAAGCCATGGTATGACCCTAAAGACCCAAAAACAATTTCTATTGAAAAAAGACTAGATTTGTTTTGTAAAGAATTAGAAAAACTTTCATTAAAATATGATATTACTGTATATAGCAACGATGGTTTACGCTATTATGATGAAGGAGCATTAAACTCTGTAGATTATGTAGCAGATTTAGAAGATAGAACCTTAGAATTTCATGTAGGGATTACTCCCCACAATGCGTAAGGGTTTATATAGGAGAAAAGTATGCGCTATTTAAAAGAAGAGTTTATGTATAATGATCTATCTCCTCAAGAGCAAAAAGAGCTTTATGATGAGTTCAAAAAGTCCTATGAAGATGCAGTAGGAAAGTCTTGGGACGAACATACTTTTCTCTCTCGTTCACGAAATTGGACATTCTATGGCAAAGCTTCTGGCGGCGTTGCTGTTAGAAAGCAAAACTCCGGCTTGATTAAATTTGTTGCCGCATTTGGTAATCCTATGACAGTTGCTAAAGGACTTATGGAATTACTTTCTTCAGAAAAAGGAAAATCTATTTGGGGAGCAATGAGTCTCAAGTTATGTGAAATGCTTGAACGATTTTCTCATAAAGAGTTTAAGCGTCCACCTGTACTTGTAATAAAGATGCTTGCTAAATATGCTCAAAAAGCATTTGGTGATAACAAGATTCAAAAGGTAGACAAGGACGGTGGAATAATTATTGACATGGTTGGTGGTATTGGGCTGACAAAGAAATTTTTTATTGCAAATAAAGCATATTATAAATGGATTTTAGATACTGGAATGGATCGTTGGGATGCTCCCGCAATAGTGAAGATTCCTGTTAAAGCCGCATTAGGGTTATTGATAAAATAGAGGTTATAATGATTCGACTTAAATCATTTCAAGAAGAAATTATTTCCTCAAGTCAGGCTGTATGTTATCATAGAACGCAAACAAAAAACTTAATTTCAATAATTAAGGATGTAGGCTTTGCCCCTGGTAAAGGTGGTGGAGCAATGTATGGCGCAGGATTCTATTTTACTTATGACCTTGAATCTCAAATGAATCCTCACATGGAAGGTTTCGGCCCATATATAATTAAAGCAAAAGTACCCCTAAAAGGCTTTTTGATTTTTGACAAAGAGGTGGCGGAAAAGGTTTATGGGAATTCTTGGGATATTCCAGACCAATTAAACCTTATCACGAAGCCCTATATAAAATTACTCGGAGGAGCTTCTACAATAAAAGCTAAGGAAATTTACCAAAAAAATTACGATATAGAATGGTTGGACGACTTTAATCTTCTTAAAAAAGCGATAGCCGCAATAAATAAATTCAAAGCCCCGGATGGAGAAGTTATATTTAGGACTACAGATGGAAAGCAATCTTATAAAGTTCCAATAAAAGCTATTATAAATGATTCTGATGATATAGTATTAACTAATAATGATATAGTTGCTACTGGTATTAAAATTCCAATTGAAATAGTTAAACAAGTTTATTTACAAACCAATAAAATTAACTTTGGATTTGAAGACTATTCTATAAAAGATGCTCCTTATCCTTCTTCTAAACTTGCTATAGACTTTTATCAAACTTTTGCTCAGTTTCCTTGGTATAAAGATATAAAGGGTCTTATGTATGAAGGACAAAAAGACGGCAAGTGTGTAGTAGTTTACGATTATAAAAATGTAATTCCCTTATCTGTACAATATCCTCCTACAATTTCTTTTTGGCCTAAAGATGACTTTAGAGCTTTTGTAAAAAAGATAGAATCAATCTTTACTGAAAAAGAATTAGACTATGTATTCCCATTTAAGTCAGGAGAGTCTATATCTAAAATAACTTCATTAGAGGATATTTTATTTGATCGTGGTTTTGCTTATCATGTTCCACACGAAAAAGATTTTGAATTATTCTTCCCCAAAGAACGAGTAGAAGAATTAAGAAAAACTATGGATAAATATAATGTAACTGAAGCATCCTTTTTGGATATTATACAAGTATATGCAAGAATAGCTTATCTTCGCTCTATAAATAAATCCGAGGAAATGAAAGATGATTATACCGTAATAAATATTGATTATTTTGATGATGATAGAGAATTTGCGGTTAATGCTAAAGAATCAATAAAGTTTATGTATGAAACACAATATAAAATAAACGATTTCATGGGGAAAGACTATATGTTAGTAAAGAAAGAAGAGGGTGAGTGGAAAAAATTAGACCTTGATACCCTAAAACATTTTATAAAACATGGTATTAAAAAGGGAGCATAAATGATACGAATAAAAGAATCTTTAGCAGGGATAGTTTATCATACTACGGGAATAAATCGAATTGAGGAAATTCTCAAAACCAATGCGTTTTATTTAACGACCAGTGTTGGTACAAGCTCTGATGGTTTAGCAAAAGGATACTTTTACTATCTCTCTGTTTCCCGTGTGAAGTATGGTGGTTATGCTCGAAGCCTTTCTGATAGACAAGCTACTATAGTCTTGGACGGCGATAAGTTTAACCAACGCTACAAAGGGGTTGATGTTGATTACTGGGGATCAAACTGGAGACTTCAAAACGAACCTAACACCTCCATAGAACAAAGATATAGTGCTGAAATGAGGAATAATGAAAATGAGGAGCGGCTTATAACAAATGATTCTGAAATTCCTAACGCTGTTAAATATATCAAAGAAATTCATATCTGTATCGGAGACTTGAATGTAGGGCCAGATGCTTTAATAAGTTTGATTGGAAAAGAGGATAAGTTAGTAGACAGTATATCTCGAATAGGAAGAATAAATAGGGCATACGGAATCCCCATATATTTTTATGATAATTTTTCTGCATACAAAACTCAGTTTAAGAAAAAAGCATTTATGACTTCTTTACAAAGAAGTAAAAGTTACTATCTTGCAATTCTTGACTTATTGAACGCCGGTTCCTTATCTGCGCTCCCAAATGATTATCCTTATGACCGCCTTAAAGATTATTTATCAAGAGGGGAAGGAAAATGGAAAGAATTGATAGTTTCTGTCGGAAATGATATTCATAATGATAGAACCGACCCTCTATATAGAAAATATATAGCACAGTTTACTAATGAAATGCGGAAGGCAAAATGTAAAGATTTAACTGAGTTTATTTTCTATCTTGGGAAGAAATTCGAGGATACATAAGAATGAAAATCATTGAAGTAAAAAAGCCAGTACGGATTGAAGGGTATATCCTCGAAGAGTCTGATCTTATTCAACTTCTTGAAGCAGATGAATTATATCTTGACATAGAGCTTTATGAAGAATACTGCCACTGGACAAAATCTACAGACTATGGACGAAAAATATATGAAGGAAGGATGAGCGACCTGTTATTAAAAGTAACCGAGTTTGTAAAAATGCTGGCAAATAAATTGAATTGTAAAATAAGAGAGTTATTCAAGCTTCTAAAAGATAAGTTTGTATTTTCCTTTTTTCAAAACCTTGGGTGGAATTGGGATTCATTATTAAAATTAGTTTCTGTAGCATCCTCTATTTTTACTACTATTATGAATCCTATTGGCGCAATTATCAATCTAATTTTTCCTGATTTAGTCGCAAAGACAACTACAAAATTAAATGACCTAAAACAAATAAAAAATATGCGAGAGCGTATGAAGAAGTTTTCAGAGTGGGCTAAGAAAAATAAAAAGATACTTATGATTTCTGGCATTGCCTTTGCTGGATTATATTTGATAATTTGGCTTACAATGAATAATACAGGCGATGTAACCTACGATTTTGATATTTCTGATTTACTTGCCGCTCTTACTGGTAAAATAACTTTCTTTGACTGGGTTATGTCTGAGGATGGTTTTAGACAACTCATTCTCTTTGGGTTGGCTGTGGCTGGTATTGGTAATTCTGCTATTCTTGCTAACATAGCAACATCAGGAATACAGCTAACTGTCTCTCTGATAAGACTACTATTAGATAAGGCAAGAATAAAACTTCAAAAAGGAAAAGACAAAAACCCCGATGAAGTTATTCACGATGAAGTAGCTGATTTAGTATAAAGGAATATGTATGGCAAATGTTATAGAAGGAACTTATACATTAAAAGAACTTCTTCAGATAACAAGATCAAAATTTCGGACACGATTTAAGTACGAAAAAAGAGATGTATTACGAAGAGTTACTATTCAAAAGATTACTGAATTAAATCCTGACCGTCCGCTTGAACCTACTATAAAGTTTTTAATTGATACCCGTTCTTACCCTCAGTATCCCCCTTATATAAAAGGTAAACGAGGAATAAAACAACGAAAAGTATTCCATGATTATGATACTATTCTTGAAATGGACGAAATGAGTTTGGATAGTAAAAATTGGAAATGCCGAGTAGGAACAGGAAAGAAAATTAAAAAAGCTCCCCCTACAAGAGTAAAATCTATCTCCCGAGAAACAAGAAAAAAATGGGAAACTGCTAGAGATAGGGAACTTTCTAAAACTAAAGATAAAGATAAAATAGCACAAATAAAAAAAGCGTATAGTGATAAAGTAAAGGCTCATGTTAAATCTGCTAAATTTATGAATGATGGAGATTGGGTTGCCCAAACTTTAGGAGTAAACCTTGATTTTGCTTATAGAGATGCTTTTGCCTTCAAGATTCATGGTCATCTTTTTGGGAAGTGGGAGTTTCCTTTAACAAGACCTTCTAAATTAAATATGACAGCAACACCTTTCTTACCCAAGCACTTAATACGCATATTGGAATTCCTTATGGCAAAAGGAGTTATGAAATAATTTTTCAAGTTGATACTTTGTATTTTACTGTTTATATTATATAGGAGAACAGAATGGAAGAAGATAATAAAAGCGGGGATGACTGTAAGATAATACAGATGGATACTACTTCCCCTGAATGGGCATCTATGATGGAGAGAATTCAGCAAGCCAAGCTACGAAAGGCTAATGGAAAAATTGAAGAAGAAACACCCGTATATTTACGGGCATCTACTTATAATAAATGGGGTGAATAATTGGGGCGAGGTAAAAATAAACCAAAAGAACTTGTCTGTATTTTACATGATGAAATTTCAGATGTAGCAGATAAAATTCTGGCTATGGATTGGAGTGAAGTCTATATGGATAACACTAAAGAAATAATTGATTATTTAAATGAACAAGCTACTAAAATAAAGCAATATGCAAAAGAAGCAAAGGAAAGAGGAATTGCAATGGAAAATAGATTGCGACAATATCATGATGGGATATCCTCCCTTGGGTTTACAAGGAAAAGAAAATGAAACTCTTAATAAGAGATAATAGCTATGAAGGAAAGTATATTCTCCTTTTTAATAAAAAAAGGAAAAATTATGACTGATTTCACAAAAGGTTTAATAGAACAGAATGTTATGAAAAATATAACTACTGGTTTTGGCCCAAATTTTTTGAAAGATGTTATGCCAGAGCATTTGGTATCAGAAACAATTAGGGCATACTCCGCACAAATTAAACTGTTGGAAGAAAAAGGAGAATACGAATATGCGAAACTTAGCCTCGGTTCAAACCCTAACTGAAATTATTTTTGAAAAAATATAAAGGACTAAATGACAACACAAGATTTTTTTAATTCATCCAATAGTAAAAAAGATAAAAAAATAAAGTTCTTTCCTTCTTATGTAGGATCAAAAGCATTCTGGTTACCAAAATTGGAATCTTTTAGAGGAAGTAAAATAGCAGAGTTATTTTGTGGCTCTTCTGTTATCTCTGCTAACTTAGCAAGCAAGGCAGTATTAAATGATTTTGATTTTCAAATATATAATATTTTAAGTAATTTTAAAGATATACCAGAATTAGAAACTTTTACTTCGGATGATTATTTTGCCCACAGGGGTGATAAAGACTGGTGGAAATATGCTTTTTATTTTCAGAAAATGTCCTTTTCCGGGGTATTTAGATATTCAAAGAATGGATATAATGTTCCAATTAAACCCAATATTTCAGAAATTCATATTCTTCCTGATTTACTTTTAGCTAAAAAAAGAATGGAAGGGCTAAATCCTACTATACTAAATAAATCTTATATAGATGTTCCATTTGATTTATATAAAGACTATATTGTTGTTTTAGACCCCCCGTATCAAGACAGTCAAGCTTCTTATAACACTGCGTTTAATTATGAAGAATACTGGGATTTTATAGAAGATATAAAAAATAAAGTACCTGCTCTTATTATTTTTGATAGGGAAACTAACTTAAAAAAGCATTTTTCTATAGAGGAGTTTCAATATAGGAAAATGACTGTTAATGGTAAATATCAAGGAGATATGGAAGCAATGGTGATTCATTATGGTACATAATTTTGATGAATCTCTTAAAGTAGGAGAGTTGGGAGAAAAAAAGTTTTTAGCGGACTGTGGTTCACTTTTTGAAAAAAGGAGTGGCCGTATAGAAGATTTTAGGGTTAAAAATACTGGTACTTTGGTTGAATTAAAAACAGATTTATATTGCCCTCAAAAAGCCTATAAGGAGATAGGATATACTCCTCCAATAGTTCTTCCAGAAGGTTGTAAAGATTGGACTAATAACTTTGTTATTGAAAGGTATTCAAATAAAAATGTTAAAAACAATGGAGGCCCTTGGCAAAGTTGGGAAAAGAAAATTCCTATTTTTATTTACCAATTTTTACATACCTCTTTTAGAATTATTTTTGATACAGAAATGCTTTTGAAAAGAATGAGTAAATTTATTGAAGAAAGAAACCCTTTTTTGAAGGACATAATAAATACAAATCATGTTACCCAGGTGTATTTGGTTCCCATTAAGTATTTGATAGATTTGAATAGCATAATTTTTATACAAGGAGACAAAGATGAGAAATTTGGCAACAGTTCAAGTTCTGTCCACCCTTTCCCCAATAGAAGGAAAAGACCGAATTGAACTTGCTCGGGTCTTGGGGTGGAATGTTATAGTTGAAAAAGGCTATAAGGTCGGAGACAAGATAATTTATATTGAAATCGACTCCCTCCTCCCTGCAAATAATCCTGATTTTGAATTTCTTCGCAAGCGTTGTTATGTAGAAAAATACAATGCCATGCGAATTAAAACTATGAAGATGAACGGAATCTACTCGCAGGGATTAGTTCTTCCAATAAGCATTCTCCCCAAAAAGGATTATAAGGTTGGAGATGATGTAACAGAGATTCTTGGAATAACAAAGTTTGATCCTGAACTTGAGGAAGAGAATAAGCTTGCCGCCCATAAGCGCCGTCCGTGGATTATTCGTTTCCTCGCACGAAATAAATGGATTAAGGATCATATTCTTTTTCCTCCTCATAAGAGCGATGTCTGGCCTGTTTTTATTTCCAAGACGGATGAGACAAGGATTCAAGCATTGGGGCAGAATTTCTTGAATAGTCTATCTATATATAATCCACTTTATATTTCTGAAAAAGTAGATGGACAGTCTGCAACTTTTGGAATATATAAAAAGAAATTTTATGTATGTTCCCGCAACATGCACTTAGTACTTAAAGACAATTCTAATCATTGGATTATCGCAACTAAATATTCTCTTGAAAAGAAATTAAAGTCTTTAAAGAAGAATATTTATATCCAAGGAGAAATCTGCGGGCCGAATATTCAGAAGAATAAATATAACCTAACAGAAAAGAAACTCTTTATCTTCAATGCCTATGACATTGATAAAAAGAAATTTTATTCTCTTGGAGAATTAAATGATCTAAGTAATTTCTTGAAAGTTCCCCTTGTTCCCTTTATAGACATGGTAGAAATACATGAGGAGCTTGCAGTATTCCCTATAAAGGGTACAACTATGCCCGCAACTGTGGATGCTTTTGTTAATTATGCTAATGGGCAGTCTCTACTATTCCCTACAGAGCGAGAAGGAATTGTTGTCCGTCCGTATGATTCTCTTAAAGGCAATGGACATACTGGCCCTGTATTAGGGTTTAAGGCGATTAGTCCAGAATTTACAATTAAATGGGATTTGTAAAATAAAGGGAGAGAACAAATTGAAGAAAACCAGTGAGCGAAAGACTATGTTTGATTGGTGTCCTCAGTGTGAATTTTTTAAGGAATGTTATGATGAGCAAGGAAATGGTCCTTATTTTTTAACCCCTGAATGTGCTGATAATGTTGAAGGAGATACTGGTAATAATGGAAACTGAAGAGGATAAAGACCTTGTAGAAGATGATTTAAGTCATGCGGAAATCTTCTATGAGGATATCATTAGGGTAAAGTATTCTGATTACTCCTATCTTATCTTTTATCCAAAAGAAAATTTTTGGGCTATTGAGGAAGATGAAGAATACTATACTCTTATAGATGATCCAAATAATCTTCCAAAAGATGTGGATTCTGAAAAATTTCAAAAAGGATATAAGTTAATAACAGAATTTATAAATAGGAGGGATAATAATGGAACTGGAATGCCCTGAATGTTTAACTCTCTTTGAAGTAGAAACTTGGTGTGAAATAACCTGTCCCTCTTGTGGTAGAAGGGGGTGGTGGGACGAATGCGAAACAGGAGATAATGATTGGGAAGTTACTGTTAATTGGAATTAGATACTATGAGTAAAGCGGCGCATTATAAATTTTTTGAGAATATTGATTGTGAATATTATCCTTGTCATAAAAATGTTAAATGTATAAATTGTCTTTTTTGCTTCTGCCCCCTTTATGACATGGAAGACTGCGGGGGAAACTTTATTATATTAGACAATAAAATAAAAGATTGCTCTAACTGCATGATTCCGCATAACCCCCCTGGATATGACATAATTATTAGAAAGCTCATGGATAAAAATAATAAAAGTCCTACTAATATATAAAAGAGGACTAATTTATGAGAATATTATTTGAATACCGAAAATTGCTCCGAATCCGAGTAGACTGCCAAGGGGAATCTCAATTTTATTTTCGTGTAGTAAATGATCCAGGATATAAGGACTATACCCTTCGTGGAACCCCTGCTGGTTTACATAAGTTTCTTAAACGAATAAAGGCTAAAGACACTGGGACTTCCCCAAGCTCCCTTCGTGGGATAACCTATCATGAAATGTTGGATGGAATTATTAACGGAAATAATAAAGAAATTTGGGTTTGGTCTTATATGTGGAAGCCTATGGCTATTTCCCGCAAGATTGTAAACCTTCCTGAGTAAACAAATGCGAATAATAAAAGAATCAGACATAGAAGAAAAAAGAGAAGAAGCTCTCCTGAAACTCTTGAATAAATATATAGAAGATACCGAAGATGATATTGAAAAAACGGAAGGGAAACCCATTGCTTTTACACAACGATATTCTTTTAAAGTTGAAACAAGAGATATAGATCAGCTAAAAAACAATTTAGTTCTTACAATAAAAGAAGGGGTTTCAAGCGGTAGATATCCAAAAAATACAATTAGTAAATTAAAAAATCTTTTTAAGAACCTTGGATTAGGATTAGGTGGAAAAAAGGAAGCATTAGAAGACCTTAAAAAAATACTAATTTTTATTGAAGAGATAAAAAAGTAGTCATGCTTGTTTATATGTATCGGGTCATTCCTTCCTACGGCTTTGAAAGCTATATACTAAATGGTATAATGGTGGGATTAAATTGGACATATTTTCCTTCTGACCAAGGAGATCATTCTTTTTTAGAAAAGCAAGTGCGGTCTGTCGGAATTTATTATGATTGGAATATATGCCCGCAGATTTTCGCTTGTCCTGTTTGCTATTCTGGAACGCTTGGATTCTATGGGAATGGAAATCAATCCCAAGAAGATAATGATAGAGGACATACGGGTGAAGAGTTCTTTGCTTGTGGTCAATGTGGGAGAGGATAATATGAATGATTGGATTTATTTTGAAAAGAGAATAATTGGAACAAAACATAAATATATAAATTTACAAATAGGCTGGGATAAAGAATCTACAACTATTTTTGGTTTTAATTTTAGACTAAGTAGAAAAGAAGATCACGCTGGATTAAATACTTGGTTTAATTTATTTAGATTTTATATATTTTTTTATATTACGGATAATCGCCATTGGTGCTACTATTGTAATAAGTTTAAGGATGAAATTTGCTATACAGAAAAGCATGAGGAGAAAGAATAATGCCCGATGATTATTCTGATCTTTTAATGCCTGTAATTATTCGTCATGATGATCCAGAGTTTTCTATTTTTCTTGGTGATCCATCGGATGCAGGAAAACATATACTAACATCAATAGTGGATGACCCGAATGAGTTCATTCCAAGTACAGAGCCAAGAGGATTAACTTTTTAGAGGAGAAATATATTATGAAGCCGAGTTCGCTTGTAGCAGAGTTCCTAAAATCAAAAACAGATGCCCGAACTTTTTTAGAAAACATTGATTTAGACAGTCTTGAAGAGGAGGGAGAAACCGCAGGAGGAAACATATCCTCTGATTTTGGTATTCCTACCGTAATCCACAAGCCCAGCAAAAAGCCGAGATTTGGGGACGACTCTGATGAAGAATTAGACTTAGATACTGAAATTGAAAAAAGAGTAGATAATCGGGCGTCAAAGATATCCCCTGTAGATGAGTCAGATAAGTCCTTTTCTCTAAACGAATTATTTTCAACTACCCCTATGGACGAAAGCTTTGATACCATGCTTCGTGAATGTGGACCAGATAAGTTGTCCGGGAATGACAGTGATTTACCGGACACGCTGAGGGGAATTTTTTAAAAAAATAAGTTGACAATTTCCTCTATACCTCCTATAATTCTATGTGAATAGGATAAATAATTAAGGGGAGCATATGGAGTCAACTGAAGTTTCCGTTACCAAAGAATTTCTTACTTTTATTGAGGAACAAATAGAAAAGTTCCAGACTTATACTCGCCTCCATGAAGAACTTCTTCTAACTCCTGAAATGATAAATACTGCTATGGCTTCTTATGAATCTGTTAATATTATGCTTATTGGTCTTTATAGAAAAAATAAAACCGAAGAGTATAATGTTCAAAAACAGTATAAGAAGTGGTTTGATAAAAAGTTCTCTGAAATCCGAAAAGAAATGATTGCCGAGGCTGATAATAAATCCGTTAAAATTGCCATAAAGGAATATGAATCTGAACTTCGTGTTCGCTTTGAAGATGAATACTGGGCATGGCAAGATAAGATGACTGTTGCCGAGAATAAAACAGGCTTCGCACTTGATCTACTTCAGTCATGGAAATCCTATGATAAAATTCTCGTTCAATTATCCTCTAACATGCGGGGAGAAATGTATGCTTTGTCTTTAGATAATAGAATAAACTTTACTCAAGATAAAGTACGGGTACTTCCCCGCAGAGGGCAAAAACTGGAAGGGTAGTCTTCCTAAAATAAAAGGAGCCGAAAATGGCAGAATGGATTTCAGTTCAAGATAGAATGCCTTCTGAAAGAGACTTTCCTATTGTGGTGTGCAATTGGGATAGAAACTGGTACTATGTAGATGCCGGTTTTATTAACAAATTTTCTGGTGAGTATACTCATTGGATGCCACTAATTCCCCCTATAATAAATCAAGAAAAATATTATCCTCATACTGAACTTCCTTGGGAGGCTATGCCTAGTGTCATGGGGAATGAAGATGAATATAATATAACTCATGAAGATTATACAATAGCTATAGTTTGTGATGGCGTTCACGGACGACGAAATGCAAAAGAGAATGCAGAAAGAATTGTGGCTTGTGTAAGTGCCTTTGGAAATATGTCAATTGAAGAGATAAATGAAATTGTAAAAGCAGGGGGTGTAAAATGAACAGAAAAAGAGTTAAAGAGCTTCTACCAGTTTTTCAAGCGTATGCTGATGGTAAAGAGATAGAATTTTTGGATAGGGGAAGATGGATTGGTTTTAAGGAGAATAATCCCCCTATATGGATGGATGGAGTTATTTACCGTATCAAGCCCGAGCCTAAGAAGAGGCTGATGACTCGGGGAGAAGTGCTATACAAGGTTACCAATACTCCGGGGATGGTGGTTAGGCAGGACAAGGGACTCGTTGTTCCTGCCCAATGCTACATGTTTGAAAGTAAGATAGAAAGATATGAATGGGCTATCATCGACAAGACCGGGGAGTCTGTGGATGGGCAATGGCATAAGTTTGGGGTGGAAGAAAATGAGTGATATATCAACCAAATCAGTAGAAGAGCTTGCTTATGAAAAGCTTTTAGAATTAGATGCCGAGAACATTAAATTCTGGAAAGCTCTGACACATATTGCTCATGAAAATACTTGTGTTAATATTGAGAACGGGCCAATTTTACAAGAAGATACTATAAAACTTCTTCGTAATATTGCCAGAGAAGCATTAGGATGGGAAAAAATTCTATGAATGATATAATCGAGAATATCATAGATTGGTTTTCAGAATATTCTCGATTTGTCATTGGAGGTATAGTTTTAACTATTCTTATAATTCTTCTCATTGGTTTATTTCCTGCTAAGTTTGTTTGTGGATATGTTATGGATAAATATTCAGAAGAACATTTAGAGTGGAATACTGAAGAAGAAGAAGAAGATCAATATAGAAGTGAGACTAATCCTGAACTTTATACCTATACTGATGATGATGGAAATATTCAAACTTCTGTAAGATTTGTAACCCGAAGTGTATACGATCATACAGATATTGTCACCTATCATCATATTGATGATGCTGATTTTATCATTATTGTTCGATCTATGGATAATGAATCTGGATATAATTGGTATGAAAGAAAGTTTAATAAGAGTAGAGAAAAGAAAAGTTTTAAATTTTATATTCCTGTGGATATTTATATGAAGCTGAGATTAGAAAGTAGTTTTATTGCCGATAGAGTTGAACATTGGTTTTATGATAATATAACAAGAACGGAAATTGCTAGGAGAAATAGATGAGTATTGAGGAGACTCAAAATAATAAATTTTATGAACAGGCTCGACAAGATTGGTTTAATAGAAAAAACAATAGTGACCATTATACAGGGAAAGAAATGGACAAATGGATTCGTAAGAGGATTCGTATCCTTGAAAAGGAGAAACATTAAATGAAAAAGAAAGCAATGAAAGAGTTAATTCAGATATACGAAATAGCTCTTTATGAAATAGCAAAAAGAGTGGCAAATCCTATAACTCAATATGGTTGTAAAGCAAATGATTTTATGAGGCATATTGATAGTATGTGGCAAATTGCTTCTGATGCTTTGAAGAAAGGTAGGGAAGAATAGAAATGAGTATAAGCAAAAAATCTATAGAGACTATAACTGATACTTTTTCTAAGATGGATATAAAGACCATTAAAAGACTAATTTCTCAAGCAGAAAAAATAAAGGATCAAATTGCCGGTAAGAGAGATGATTTGCGAGAAATAGTTTCTGACCTATCCGACATTCTTGATTCATGTGATTCAGGAGTTGAAAATATAGAAGAGGGATTTAGGTCTATTGAAAGCGGGCTTGAAGATATTTCTATGTATCTATAGGGAGGAAGTATGTCTTTATTTTTTATTATTGTGGGAACACTTTTACTCATTTGTGTGATAATTCTATTGTGTAATATTCAAACAATTAGAACGTGCCTTTCTAGTGTACAAAGACTTGTTGTTCTTATGTGTGGTATACTTTTTATAGTAGGAAGTTCTTTTTCTTTAGTTTTGGGTATTTCTTTAATATAGGGAGGAAGTATGGGATACTTATTTATTGGTCTAGGTATAGGTATTGTAGTAATGCTACTATCACTACTATTTGCCTATCAAGAAAATTCTGACTGTTTTGATATGGATATAATTCCTATTTTTTTTTGGTTTTATGTGGAAAATTATTCTTATTCTTATTGTCGTCGGTATGGCTATATTCTTTTTGGCTTTTGGCTTACATGCAATATTAGAAAACTACAAAGGATAAACTAAATGGAAATAGAAGTTAATATTGATAGCTTTTCACCTTCCGAATTTGGCTTTGTGGTTTCTACCCCACAAGAACTATGGGATATATTAGTTCGGCGTGACGGGTACTCTAAAATAAAATTTGATTATGATAGTGATTATTCAGAATATGGTCCTGGCTCTATTAAAGTATTCGGCATTAGAGAAGAAAATGACAAAGAAAAAGAATATAGACTTGCAAAAGAAAAGAAAGAAAAAGAAAGAAAGCGAGAATTAAGAAAAATATCTCTTGAACAACAGGAAGCTAAAGAAAGAGCAGAATATGAAAAGCTAAAGAAAAAATATGGTAAGGAGGAAATAGTATGAGTGTAGATTATGATGGAGTTGGTGGAATAGGTATATCACTAACTGAAGAAAGAATTCAAAAGCTTATTGAGCATAATATTTTTACTCAAGAGGAATATAATGATGGTTCCTATGAAGCTATAGAAAAATTAAATCTAATCTATTCTTGTGCCGGGGATTCTTATTGTGAGCAAACTTATTTCTATCTTTTTGTGGAAGGGGGAACTCTTAAAGAAGTTATGGATAACTACTTATCATTTACAGACCAATGGGAGAAGCTTTCCGGTGAGAATCTTTCATTTAATGATCTTATTGTTATTAGTGATATTTATGTCCACTAAACTTTTTAATATAAGGGAGAGATAAATGAAAGAAATACTCTTAAATATATCTTTATTATGTATGCTTTTCTCTTTAACTTTATCCGGGGCTATAATGGTAATTAAATATGCCCAAAATAGTAAAACCGAAAGTTCAGAAAGAATTATAGATAATTGGAAATATGCTTTTTCTACTTATTCTGTTAAGCCGATTAAGAAGAAAGGAAAGAGAGTACACTATAATTATCCAAGGAGGTAGATATGCCTTACTGTACAAGTTGCGGAAGAGAAATACCTGAAGGTCAAGGCTCAAGTTGTTCTATGTGCTATGGAGATATGGCGCATGGAACTGATGGTTTTTATGAAGCAGAAATGCGTAGGGAAGAAGAACGGGAGCAAGAGCCGTATGAAGGAGAAGAAAATGTATAAACCCCCTAGTGAAGAGGCCGTTTCTATTGTAAAAATGATAGAATTCTCTAATCCTCCAGAATCCGATAAGGAAGTTTTTTTAACTTCAATGGCAATTGCTATAGATACTATTAAAAATAAAGCTATAGAAGAAGAAAGAAACTCATGGAGAAATAGACTAGAAGAACTCTTTTTAGAATATAGGGGAATATATAATAAAGATGATGCTTGTAAGTCTTGTCATGGCTCAGGGATAGTATCTTATGGTAGCACTTCTACTTGGCGAGGAGGCATTGGTGGCTGTGCAATGACTAATGATATATGTGATAAATGCTGGGGAAGCGGATCAATTACCCGTAAAGGTATAAATTTAAGAGTTTTATTTAATGCACAAAGTCATTATAGAGAGTCCCTAAAACTTTGTATAGCGGCATTGTACGAAGCAGTAGAAATAGCCCCTTTAGACAGGCTTCCTACAAAAGCTGGAAACGCTATTCAACAAGCACAATATGTTTTAGAGCATTGTTTTAAGGAAGAGGAGGAAAAATAATATGGAAATTAACTGGATAAATATTAAAGACAGACTCCCAAAAGAAGGACAGAGGGTTATTCTATTTTATGAGGGCGAAGTATGCTATGATTATGTCTTAGTTAAAAACTATGGTAAGATAAAAAGTAACGATTTTTTTGAACCTTATCACTCTGGATATTCTTGTGTCAGAACGGCAACACACTGGATGCCCATTATAGAGCCTCCAATAATTGAGGAGAAGTCATGAAAATTGAACTTGAGGTTTCTGATGATGAGGAATAAATCATGAGTATTACAATTTATTTTCCGAAAGACTGGACAGAAGACTTTGATAAAGAAAATGGCAATTATCAATGTAAATGCCTTGACTGTGGTGAATTATTTATTGGACACAAACGGAGAATACAGTGTAAGGTTTGTGCGGAAAGGCTGGGTAGAGTAAATACTAAACTTTTTACTCTTGATCCTGATTCTTATAAACAAGGAATTCTGGATGAGCGAAAAAGAATTATTGAAGAGATAGACAAAAGAATTATTATAGATATTCATAGCCACAATGAACCAAAAGATGCTATGATATACATAGATGATGATTTTCGGAAGGCAATTAAAGGAGAAGAAGATTTATGAGATTTTATATTATATACCCCCGAGGAGATCGCTCTAAAATATCGGTTTCCGAAGTTGAAGAATATGAAAAAGACGACTATGCTTTAGCTTCCAGGCATACTTTTATTGATGAGAAGGATGCTATAGAGTATGCTAAAATACTTGCGAAAGACAATAACAAAATATATGTAGGTGATGATGAGCCAGATTATTTGGATTAAAGGAGAAAGAGCATGGAAATAGACATGAATAAAACTATCCTTGTTTGGCGCTTTGAAGACGCCCCAAAAGAGTATCAAGAATTATCCGATCATGGTGGAGATGAAGATTGGGTGGCTTTTGTTCCTGAATATATGAAAGATTATTGGATAGGTTGGCTGGAAAGTGGAAGTTATTTTGGATGCGCTAGTGTAAGTGAGCATGAAGTAGCTGGTGATATTATTCGTATCGGCGCACACGCATAGGAGGAAATAATATGAGTGAAAATCAAGAAAAACCAAATTCAGATAGAACGATACAGAATCTTGGTTTATGCCCTAAGTGCGGAGGAAATACAAATACCTTTCGGCATCCTGGCGCAAAGGTTTGGTGTGAGTCTTGTGGATTTGTAGTCAGAGAAGAGAAAAAATTTGGAGTCTGCTAATTATAAAGGAGATAGTAAAGTGAAGGAATATGATTGCTCTCATTTAGATAATAGAGATGATCCTCCCTCCATTGAACTTACTAAAGAGGGTGTTAAAGTTACATTTAGTAATGGATCATATAAAGTAAGTCAATCAGTAGAAAGTATTTTGCTTTTTAAGATATATGAGCGTTTAGCTCCAAAGGGGGTTATAGGATGTCCTTACTAATAATTTTTGGAATTATTTATGGAATATTTTTTATTGGAACTACAATGGGCGATTATTTTATTTCTATAGAAGAAGGAATAAAACCTCTTCTTAAAAGCATAAGAATAGGACTTATCTGGCCTATTGTTTGGATAATCCGCATCTATATTAAGATAGGATCAATATGAAACTATTAGACGCCAATAGATACCGGGAAGCATTATTATCCCTTAGTTATGATGATGACTGCTGGTGTGAGTGTGCAATTGATAATCCCATGCTCCAGGGACGGCATACAGAGGTGTGTAAAAAAATAAAGGAATTATTTGAAGAGGAGAATAAATAGACAAAAGCGCACATTCTGTCAAATTGACAAAAATCTCTAATATGTCCACTTTTCATATCAATAATTTAGATAAACTTTCTATTGACAAGCCCCTCTTTCTAGTCTATACTTTAGGTAGGAATTGAGAGGGAGGAACAAATGGCTAACGAGTTGACCATCAATCTGAGGAGCAAGGGAGTTGAACTTCTCCCGGATTCTGACCGCTACAAGTGCCGCTTCACGGTTAGGTCCGAATCTTCTAATAGGCTCTATATGGTATCTTTCGACATGGCTCCTGGAGCGGGATACTGGAAATGCTCCTGCCCTGGATGCCTCCGCACGGGTCAGTGTAAACACCTGACGGCTATGGGGCTGAAGGGGAGACAATACGGGAAAGATTTGAAGACCCTCAAGATTTTGGCTGGAGCTTCAAAATGACTTCTACCAAAAAAGCTCCGAAGAAAAATCCCTGGAAAGACGCTCTCTATGGAACCTATGAGGGGGAGAGAGGGAGTTTCAAATCCTGGCAACAGTCTTTTGGTTCCGCTTGGGACGGGCGGACGGCAGAGGAAATTATTGATACCGATACTCCTTGGGGGATTCTTGGTATTCCGACCGGAAGCGCAATGGAGATAATCAAATCCGCTTTCAGGAAGCTCTCTAAGATTCATCATCCTGATATGGGTGGAAATCCTGAGACTTTCAAAAAGATACTTGCGGCATACTACATGGTGAAGGGGAAATAATATGTCCTATGAAACCTACGATTTTATGACTACTACTCCTTCAGAAGAAGATTGTGTTCAGGTTATGACTGGGGAAAATTATCTTCCCGCCATGACCGCAGAGGCAATGCGGATGATTAAGATTTGTAAGAATAAATGGCCTACTCTGACATGGAGTATCGCCGTTCATGACCATGACTTCGGAAAGTATCTTACTGTTCAATGTGAGTTCGACCCTGATAATGAAATTCATACAACTCTCCTTCAGCTTATTGAAGAGAATTGGCCGGAAACTTGGGAAGAGGCGGAAACAGTATGAAATCTGCTCAAGCAAAATTCCAAATAGGTCTTTCTAAAGAAAGGCTTCAATATATATTTACTGATAAAAATACCCTAAAAGTAAATAATAGCTTTGTATTTTTTAATGGGCAGATAACACCCATTGCCATATCTTCTGACCAGATTATTTTCAAATGTACTTTTCCTGAATATTCTGAAGAAATCCTTGTGTCTATTCTTTTTAATGATAAAAGTTTTGATTTTCGAGTTCATGGGTTCCCCGATGATTTTGATATGAGAAGCATAGTAGCAAGAATTCGGGAATTCTCGGACAAGATATTTGGTAGAAGGCTTTCTCTTATAACGAATGGGCCTTTAGGACAACCCCCCAGTAACAAAAAAGTTTTTTTACCTTCTATTCATCGTCTACGGGGTAGGCCGAGAAATGCACTCCCAACAATTGTATTGCCTAAAAGACCAAGAGGAAGACCAAAAAACCCAATTCTAGAGAATCCCTTGCCTAAGCGATCAAGAGGTAGGCCGAGGAAGAACTTAGTTAATATTAAAGAGGAGAAAACAGTATGACCGACGACCGCAGGAAGCTGGTTGAGGCGTTTGAGGCCGCAAGGATAAGGCATCAAGAGTTTCGTCGGCTTGGATGCTATGGCCAGCAAGTAACGGAATGGATACTTGAATGTGAGCAGTCACTAGGCGAACGAAAGGGAGCACTTGAAGCTCTCCGTGCCTACGACGCCGAGCATCAAGAGAGGAGCGAATAATTGAATTATAAGCATACGCCCGGCCCCTGGTTTAGGGGATACGGAAACTTTATTTACAGGGATGAACGGAAGATTTCCCTTCTTGCTACATTTTGTCCCCCCAATGGAGATAGAGGGGAGCTTGAGGAGGCTTTCGCCAATGCTACTCTTTGTTCTGCCGCTCCTGATCTTTTAGAGGTGTGCAAAATGGTACACGAAGCGAATAGTTTTTCTAGTATAGATTGGAGAATGCTCGAAAGAGCTATTCAGAAAGCGGAAGGAAATTAAAATGGAAATGAAACTTTTTGGCAGGGCGCTTGTAGTTCGTGGAGAATGTCCTTATTGTGACCACGAAGAGAATTATTCAGGAGACTATTGTTCTACTTATACTTGTTCAAGATGTAAGTCCGAGTTTAATGTTGAAGAATTTTTAGGGAGGGATTAAAATGAAAACTTACCGTAATGATTTTGACAAGTCATACAAGAGGATGGGAATACTTATTTACTGCATCTGGGGAATTGCCATTCTTGGCGTTATTCTTACAATCGTAGGGATTATTTATCTTGGCGGAAAAGTGCTGTCAACCTCCCCGCAGGAAGTAGGACAATTCTTCGGAAATATTGTCAACGGGTTTGAAGAAGTACAGAAATAAAGGGAGGAATATTATGGTAACTTTTGACAATCCAATCTTTGAAGAGCTATTCAACGGGCTTTTCACCGGAGAGAAAGAAAGGGAATTGAAGATTATTTTTTATGAGAACGGTGGTTGTCTTCCTATGATGTATTCTAATGACGATAAGTATATTCCTAAATATGAGGAGACTATTCAAAAAATGGAAAGAGATATTGCCAAAGCAAAAAAAGCTATGGCACTATTCACCATTATGCGAGAAGCAAAGGTGGACTATACTCCAGAGGAGGAGGAAAAGTAAAATGGAGAACGAATATTCCCTTAAACCCTGTCCCTTCTGCGGAGGAAGTGCTAAATTAGCATCAGGCCCCTGGACGATGAAGTATGTTGTGTGTGAAGTATGTGACGCTGAAGGGCCTTATCTTAAAGGTAAGGATGAAGCAATAGAAGCATGGAATAGTAGAGTTCCTATAGAGGAGAACTAAAATGACTTTGGATGATTGTAGTCTTTCTGATGAAGACTATGAAAAGAAGTGTAAGAAAGATACTCGGACTATGTGGGAAGTCTGTCGTCAAGATGGCGCTCTTATGGCGGTAGATTTCTGGTGTATTCGATATATTAACCTCCCGGTAAGTATTCGCTATACCCTTCTCTACCATCCTCTTAGGTGGTGGGGACAGAGTAAGCTAGGGCGGTACTTGACTACTAGGGTTTACAGGAGGAGAACAAATGGCGTATAAAAGCCGGTGGACCGAATTAAAGAAGGAATTTAATGCAGGATATAAAGAAGCCGTTAGACTCGGCTTAGACCAGAGAGAAAATTGGACTCCTCTCTATATTTATATCCATGTAAGTAGGCTTTTACTTGGGATGTTTATGGGCATACTTCTCTGTTTGCCTATAATAGTTTTATTTATTTTGAATTAAAGTATGACTAATCAAGAAATATTTTTAATGCAAAAAGCAAATAACTTTGGTCTACAGGGATATAAGGTTATTGCCTGGATTCCTCCACAATCTGCTGGGGATAATCCAGATGGAACTTTTATTCTTCAAAAGGAAGAAAATAAATAGAATAAACTACTATTCCTCTACTAATACTATAGAAGAGGAATGAAATGGGTGTTTATGATAAATTATCTATGGCTTTTGGGAAACAAAAAAGAAAGCTTTTTGATTATCAAATTTCTTTGTCTGGCACAGAGGCTAAAGTAGTTTTACTCAAATTAAATAATAATAAATATAAAGATGAAGAAGTAGAGATAGTCAAACATTTTATCACTGATATGATTATTGATATTCCTGGCGAAATTCCTATAGACAGACTTCGTACAAATGTCCTTGTTCCACGGGCTACAACACAATCTATTTTTTTCTACGATGTACTTCCTATACAGGTTTTCACAAAGTTTGAAGATAACCTTGAACGAGGCGACATTCTTATTCAAAGAATAACAATGGACAATCTTGAATATTATATGGTACTTGAAATTGCTGATACTTTAGGTGATGTTCTTGGACGAAACATAATTTATAAAAAGCATAATGCCGCTCCTTGTACTCAAAACCTTCCGGCTGAAGTAGAAACAATTTTAAATACCTATAAAGGACTTGATAATAAATCAGATTCAACTTTATTAAATTCAATAAATATAGTAACAACTCAGTATGATCCAACAATCACTGGTGAAGCAAATGTTAGTCTTAGCTCTCAAACCTCAAATATTACTACTAATACAATAACGGCAAAAAGTATTCTTTCCGTTGGATTGAATAGCCAAGATATTGAAATAGAATCTTACCAAATAACATAGGAGAACATATTATGGCGGACCTCATTTTCAACAGATTTGTTACTAACCTTGCTACAAAGCAAATTTCTTTAACTGGAGATATTATAAAAGTTGCGCTTTTTCCAGTGGCTTATGTTCCTAATCATTTAACTCAAAATGTTTGGGCAGACATTTCAGCGGCAGAGTGTACTGGTACAGGTTATACAACTGGTGGAGCAATTTTAGCTTCAAAAACCGTAACAGAGGATGAGTCTGGCGGTGGAGCAGTTTTTGATTGTGCTGATGTTACTTGGGTGAATTCTACAATAACCGCTCGATATGCAGTTCTCTATGATGATACTCTTGCAACAAAAGACCTTATTGCTGTTTATGATTTTGTAACCGATAAGGTTAGCTCTGGTGGCGATTTCGTACTGACAATAAATGCTTCAGGGCTTTTCAAAATCGCCTAAGTAAAATAAAATGGATATTGAAGTTCTATTAGAAAGTATAAATATAAATATCTATCCTCAAAATCCAGAGGGGCAAGTCTTTCTAAATAGTAACACAATTTCAGTATCTCAATTTAAGCCGTCTTTTCCAAAAAATGTAAATATCCCGAGAGGTATATTCCGAGAAAACTCTTATATCGACTTAATAATTGAATCTGTTTCCGAAATAGCAAGAGGGTAGTATATTGAATAGACTAATAAAAGGACAAACAGCCCTAAGAATTAAATTATGCACAAATGTCAGTTTATCCTCTGTTACCTCTGCTCGAATAAAATATATTAAGTCAAATGGAATTACTGGCTATTGGGCGGCAGAATTAGAGTCTGCTACAGATTCAATTTATTATGATATATTATCATCCAATGACTTAGATGTAGCTGGTATTTGGAAAATGTGGTCATACCTTATATTTACCAATGGAAATATAGCCACAGGAAAAACAGTAGAATTTTTAGTAGTAGATGAAGGGGAAACCTAAAAATCCTCTACTAATACAAAGTAGGAAAGAAAAAATCTTTTCTAATAATTAAAGGAGAAATTGTATGGCAAAGTATGTTGAAGTAAAGATTACAAAGCCCGTCCGTGTCGGGTCAATCATGTTAGAAAAGGGTGATATTATTCGGATTATTCCTCGCCAGAATGAGGATACGATTGAAAGCCCTAACCCCTATGACCAGAATCCTGATAAGGAATATCTGACTTCCGGTGATCCTAATGCAAGTGATTATTCCGCAGAGAATGACCCCGATTTTGATACCGATCAGAGAGCAACACAAAGGGATGAATCTCGCAGGAGCAAGAATTCCAAAAGGGCAAAGAAAGAAGATTTCGGTGGTGACGAGTTCGGTGACGAGTTCGGTGATGACCTTGTAGATGATGGTTTTGGTGATGATGAGTTTGGTGATGAAGATGATTTCTATATGGAATCCCGCAAGCGCAGGAATCGCAGGAATCGCAAATCCGAAATGACCGCAGATGCCGCCATTGCTAACAATGATGATGCCAAGAAAGCCGCCGAGGATTCTCGGATTTCTGGTGATGTAGATGCTGGCTCTGACCCCGACTTTGATACGGATCAGCGGGCGACTCAGAGAGATGAAAAGCGAAGATCACGCAAAAATCGCTATGTAGAAACTGATGATGAAGATGAGGATGATAAAGATGACGACAAAGAAGACAAGGATGACGAGAAGAAAGACGACAAGGAAGACAAGGGAAGCGATTCTATGGACGACAAGATGGCTAAACTCCGTGCCGCCAAGAAAGAGGCTATGAAGGCTCTTGCTAAGTATCGCAAGCTCAAGGAAGAGGACGAAGAAGACTCTGACGAAGAGGATGATGATGACGAGGATGAAAAAGACTCTGACTAATCGCTAATCTATAAACGAATAATAGGGGAGGGAGTAAATCCCCTCCCTATTTTTTAACTTAAAAGGAAGTATTGTATGAAAATAATCAGAGAAAGTAAAACCATGGATGATGCCACTTTAGATAAACTTGTTGCTCAAGTAGAAGATTTAACAGATAGTAATAATCATACTGGCTCCCTCATTGCTATAGCAAAAGGATTTAAGTATACAAAGTTTATCAAAATTCTTGACCTTATTGCGAAGATTTCTGATGTGGAAAATAATATGCCCGAAGAGTTAAATGATTATCGGAATAGTATCTCTAAACAAATGTATGATTTTATAAAAAAAGATTATGGACAGGATGTTTACAAAAAGATTTATGCCGCTGGTTAAATCTTACTAATTTCTTAATGGGTTAAAAGAGAGACACAAGGCGGGTTGTAAATGAGATATATAAGAGAGTCAAGTCCTTATGAATTCAGAACTATATTTGAGTTTGAATATCTTTATTTAGAAGAGATTGAGGCTCTCTTTAAAAAGAAGAAAATAAAAGCAGAATATAATGTTGATCCTAGAGATAACTTTTATTTTATTTTGCCCAATTTCTTTTCTGATGGCCGTAAGGGAGATGTACGACTTTCTCTTGAACCCAGAGGCTTTATTCGCTGTCAAGTAAATGCCCAAGAAATATATGGATTTGATAAAAGAAAAGCAGATAATTTTATTAAATGGTTAGATGGAGCATTGGACAAAACGAGGAGATAAATTTCTACTAATATAAATGTGGAGCGTTTTCCACTAATAAAAAGAAAAGCCTGTCCCGTATGGGAAGGTTAGTATATATTTAGGAGGTGTCCATCATGAATGGAACCACAAGCACAGGGGCGTTAGATTTTTTTGATCGGGTATTCAGGACTTTTGACAGAGACTTGACTACAACTTGCGGTGGAGGAAATGTTTTTTTCACAGAAGGCGGAAGTCTTTATGAAAATCGTTTTCCCCCAATGAATGTTTCAGTAAATCCAGACACAAAAGACCTTCTCTTTGAATTTGCCCTTTCGGGGTATAAAGAGGAAGAGGTGTCAGTTGATTTTGAAGAAGATTATCTTCACCTATCTCTTGATCCAAAAGAGCCGGAAGATAAAAAAACTTATATTAAGCACGGAATAAAAAGCTCCCAATGCGATGCAAAATATTTTGTACCAAGTTCTAAGTATGAAGTAAATAGCTCCACTGCGGAGTTAAAAGATGGAATCTTGACAATCTTTGTTCCTGCAAAAGAGGAGATTAAGCCAAAGAAAATCTTTATTGGAAAGTCTCCACCTAAAATATTAGAATAGTCTAATTTATTCTCTAATAAAATAAGCCCCTACGGAAAAACATAATCCGTGGGGGTTTTAATTTTTTCTTACTAATATGGTATATGATTTTAACTACTGGAATGAAACTTAGTAAACAACTCGGACTTGAAAATCTTATATATGTAAGATGCCAAACAATCATACTTTCATATTATACCCTTCTTGTAATTTATTTTGACACGAAGAGGCCAGAGCAACCCATAACTCTTGAACGAGTAAAAAATCATAATGTAGCCCGAATATTACGGTATGGGAAGAAAAGACTAATAACATCCCCGCTTAGGGATTTAAATAAATATAATGGAAAATTAAAGAATAAGGTAATTATTTCTATAGACCTATGCGGATCATTTTTTCAGGACAAGTCAATAATAACAGGTAATGTGGGGATAGAGGAAAAGTCCGAAATCTTTTCGCTTAATCAATTGAATGAAAGTGAGCAGGGGGATATTTCCCCTGACCAACATCAAAGTAAGCCCGAAATGAAAGACGAACACTCCTCTATCCCTTTCTTTATACAAGCACGGGGCGTCGCTAAAATAAAGCATTTATTAGAATTCCTTACCCTTCCCGCCCTTACAAAAAATGCGGGTATATCTACTTTTACCAAAAGATTTAAGAAAGAAAGAAACAAGATTATGGGGAGAGAGAATTCTATCGCCCGATTAGTCAAGTGTGTTATCTATAAAAAGAAAGGATTTGTGGAGTTTTTCTGGCATGTTCCCGCAACTAAAAAATATGGGGACAAGTATAAATACAAGCAAGCGGTTCCAAATGATTTTTCCATGTTCAATAATCCAAAAAAAGAATATACGGTAGGTCTTCGTATTCTCGATTTTTTCTCTTGGCTGGACACTTATAAAGCAGATTATCCAATTCAGCGAAAAGATTTAAAGGATATTTTAACCACGGCAAATATACAACTATATTCTTCTGATCCAAGCTGGTATTGGCAAGGTATGGCTTGGAACATGGATCAAGTTGGCGCTTCAATGTATCCTGTAGAGATAGCTCCTAAACATTGGAATAAACCAGAATATCATAATGATGGTCAAGCTTTCTTATCAAAACACATGCAAGGCGTAATGAATTCGCTAGGATTCTATTTAAATCAGATGGCCGCTATGCTTAATAAAGAATTAGAGGAGAGAGGGTATTATGCGAAGAATTAAAAATTATAGTGAGTCCTCTGGTCGTTCAATAAAGGGTGGGCAGATAGGGCAGAATGGCTATTTTTATAAAGGTGGACAATTTCTTCCAAGCACAGATAATCCTCCTGGAACATTTAGATTTGGTAATAAAATAATTTCTAATAATATAAAAGAACTTATAGAGCCAGGAATAATGGAACTTCCTCCAACCCCTACTTCAAGAAGTATTTTTGCTATGATACGAGGTGAAACAGAGTATCATAATAAGGATACTCTATTTGTAAACCCCCGTATAAATTGGGAGTATATGAATTCTTCTCCTGATAAAGAAAATATATTTCCGGGAATAAGGGGAGTCAAATCTAAAAACGCATATTCTTTAAACCAGCTTGTTGACCTATATAATAAAGGCGCACGATGGCTTGACCTTGACTTTGATCTTGAAGAATACAAAAAGAACATCGGAGAATAATCATGCGAATAATTAAACACTTTTATGAAAAGAATCTAACTGTTCCTGAAGCTATGGCTATATTTGGAATAACTGGATCAGTAGATGAAGAAGAACTAAAAAAGATATACAAAAAACTCTCTTTTGCCAATCACCCGGATCACGGCGGGTCTACTGATAAAATGCAAGACATAAATCAAGCTTATGATTTATTGAAAAAGAATGTAGGAAATACCTCCTCTACTAAAACCTATACTTACACCGATGCTGACCGAGCGGCAGACAAAAAGAAAGCAGAAGCCGCTTATGAACGAAAAAAGAAAATGTTCGAGGAAGATTATGACCAAGAGAAAATGAAAGATTACCTCCAACAATTTATGCAAGAGCCGCTTATTGCTGAACCATTGGTTTTTCCTAAAGGCTATTATAATGATAATTTTACTGCCTACTCTAAAATTCACACAAGTGATAATAAGACTTACTTTGAGATATATTTTTCTGTAGAAGAAACCAATAAAGGTGGTCTATCCTATACTGGCATAGATGAAAAAGACATTCTATTTTCTGTAAGTACCTCTACAAGTATCTATCATGCGGCACGAAGCTTTAAGATAGGACAAAGTAGATATAATTGGCAAGCAGGGCGAAAGTCTCTTCTTGACCCTAAAGAGATATTCCCTCCTGTAAAAATTAAGAAGATATTATCCGGGGAGAAAAAGAAACTATTCCGCCGTGCTGATATGGAATTGGGCATGAAAAGAGAACTACCCTATGTTAATTTTGATAAAGATATTTACTTTATATACCCCTTTGGAAAAGATGAAAGGTTCTATTTTAATTTAGGAAGATTGACTATGCCTAATTTTGGGGCCAGAAGTAATGCTCCTAGCGCACGAGTTTCTTATTATACCTTCGGGACAGCGCATTTTATTGACGCTAATACCCAAAAATATAGTAATGCCCGAACACAAATTGCTCCTGATTATGCCTATTCTTTTTTAGAAACAGAGGAGGGACTTGAAAAACTGGTAGATATGGTAAAAGAAGTTGTAGATCAAGTTAAAAAGCAAAAGTTTGATATTAAGAATGATGGTTTAAAAATAGTTGAACTATTCAAAAACGCCATATTCAAGTATTTCCCGAAAGATAAAAAATAAATAATCTTTACTAATATAGATAGGAGAAAGTAAATAATGAGATATCTTCCTAAATTTAACGAAGCCTTCCAAACAGGAATGGCAAATAAGATTATTATAAAACTCGCCCGAATTCTTTCCCGCAAAGTAAAGCGAGAACTTCATGTAACTGAAGAGCCTATGGCTTATAAAAACGAGTATGGCAAATTCAATGGCTACCCTGTAGGTATTGAGAATTCAAAAAAGCTTATCCGAATAAATTTTGCCTTACTCAAATCCGATGAAATAGTGTCTGTAGACTTTTATGCAACTAAACTTGCTTTTGCTAAAGGAAAACCTACTTTTACTATTGATACCCTTGATGAAAATGGTGCGAGTCTAAATATCGTGCAGATAGTAGATTTGATTACTGAAAACCTCTATTCCTTTACAACCGATGATATTGATGAAGGTGAAATTAAAATAACCGAGCGAGTAAATAGTGAGGGTCGCTATAAGATGCTTTTTGATGCTTGGCTAAAGGATCATCCAGAGTCTCTTATGAACCTTCAAACGAAAAGAATTGCGGATAATTATACAGACTTCCTTGCCGCCGATACAACTTATAATCAAGAAGTAAATCTTGCCAATTTTACTAAAATGGCAAAAGAATATTTATTTGGAAGAGGGCTAACTAATCCAACTTTCAGAAAGAAAAAGAAGGGAAGTCGTGAGCGGGTAATTGTAGATCAGGCAAAAGCCGACCAATTAGAAGATGTTCTTGAAAATATGAGTTGGCAGGACAAATTTAGTGCGCTTATTAAGGCCGTCAAAGGAGTAGCCGCTGGAGTCATTCAAGCCCTTGTCTGCTGGGGTGCGCCCGGAAGTGGAAAGACCCAAACAATTTTAGATGCCTTAGATAAGGAAAAAGTTGATTATCATAAGTTCTCTGGCGGAGTAAAAAATACAGATGAGCTATTTAATATTCTCGTTAAATATAGCAATAATACTCTTATCGTTTTTGACGACTTTGACGGAATTCTGAAAAATTCTGATAATATCAATATCCTAAAAGCGGCAACTGAAAATAAACCTAAACGAGAAATAACATGGAGAGGAAAAGTATTAAATTTTACATCTGGAGTTATTTTTATATCTAATTTACAGAAGTTTGATTCTGCACTAATGTCTCGTGCATTACGAGTTCAAATTGACTTATCTAATGAGCAAATGTTAGACAAGATTGAAAAGACACTGAAGGATTTTATGCCTGATACTCCTATAGTAATAAAGAGACAAGCTGTTGACTTTATAAAAGAAATTCAGGGCGGTTTAGCTTCAGTAGATTATAGAGAAATTTCTAAAGTTATTATCGCAATACAAATTGATCCTAAAGACTGGAAAAAAACAGCTTTATTATTTATCAAGTCAGGAAATTAAATGATTGGTATATATTGTATTACTAATAAAATAAACGGAAAAAAATATATAGGGCAATCTTGGGATATTGAAAGAAGGTGGAAGAGGCATAGAAGTAATGTAAAAAAGCCTAATGATGTTCATTTATATAGTGCTTTTACTAAGTACGGAATAGAAAATTTTTCTTTTGAAGTTATTAGGGAAGTAAAAGAAAATGCTATTACACAAATTCTTTTAGATTGCTATGAAGACAAGTACATAAAACAGTTTGATACTTTAGACCGAAATAAAGGATATAATAAAAGAACTGGTGGAAGTTATGGAAGATTAAGTGAAGAAACAAAATTGAAAATGAGCGAAGCACAGAAAGGAAATAAAAACTGGTTAGGGCATAAGCATACAGAAGAAACCAAGCTAAAAATATCAGCAGGAAATAAAGGCAAGAATGTTGGAAAAAGTGCCTCAGAAGAAACAAGAGAAAAAATGAGCGAATCCCAAAAAGGTAGACATCATTCTGAAGAAACAAAAAGAAAAATAGGAGAGTCACATAGGGGTGAAAAAAATTGTAATTACGGGAAATCTCTCCCAAAGAAAACTAAACAAAAAATGAGTGAATCAAGAAAAGGAAAAAAACTATCTGAAGAAACAAAGAGAAAATTAGGTAAAAAAGTGATTTGCTTAGAAACACAGGAAATTTTTAATAGTTTGAGAGATGCAGAAAAAAAATATAATATAGCACACGAAAGCATTTCCGCTTGTTGCAGGGGTAAGTTAAAGTCGGCTGGAAAATTAGATGGTAAAAAGCTTCATTGGAATTATTCTATAGAAGAAGGAGCATAAATGTGTTCAAAGAATTTCTCAAAATGCTTTTTGGTAAAATGTTTGGTTTTATTTCTAAGCATAAGTGGACTATTTCCGCCTTCTTTGCTGGCGCAATCCTCGCCGGATTCGGAATCTTCTACTACGCAAACTCAATCAGTAGCAGAACTATTGAAAGATTACAGGGAGAAATTACTACAATCGGGCGAAGTCTTAAAGAACTTGAGGACAACTATAATAGAGTTGAACTTACAAAAAATGAGCTTATTAACACAAATCGACGACTTGTCGAAAGCCTCGGAGAAAGACAAGGAACAATTGAAGCTCTTGAGCGATCAAATAGCAAGCAACGAGATATTATTGCAAGCCTTACAGAATCAGATAGACGAAGACAAGATTCAATTAACAAAATTGCAAATGCAGTTGGAACAATTGGACAAGGACTTGAAAGCGCAGGGGACGATATATCAAAACTTGAACTTCTCTTACAGCAACTTACAGACGGATTTTCAGTTATTGAATCAGTCCTTCAAGATTATGAAAGTTCAGCAGAAAATCGGTAGTACAGTAATTATTGTTTTGGCAGTAATAGTAGTTGGTGAAACTATTTGGATTATTTATAGGAGGTGAAATAGATGCAATTGATTAG
>Ga0172379_10000133_pt1 | contig 200694 bp, 147 predicted proteins | sample GrowelOW334metaG_FD_119756 | JGI IMG/M metagenome (GOLD analysis project Ga0172379, IMG submission 119756) | Groundwater microbial communities from an aquifer near a municipal landfill in Southern Ontario, Canada - Groundwater well OW334 metaG | ecosystem: Environmental > Aquatic > Deep...
AACCGCCGAGCTAGGCACGAAGGACGGGCAAGCCGTCGTTTCCAAACTCCTGATCGCCGTTTGAGGAAAAACTGCGCACAACCATCGCCCCTTTGCCCAAAGGCTAATTGTTCAGAGCTTTCTAAAGAACCGTCGGCGGGTCGTAATTGGATTTGTCGCCGGGTTCTACGGCGCGTCTTGCTTTCTGAGTCTGCGCAGGACGCCTATGGACGTGACCAGACACAACGCTGCGGTCATCAAGGCTCCTTCGGGCCATTTCAGCCAGCCTTGCCATGTTCCGAGGATGATGACCGCCAGACACATCAGGGCGATTTCCACCATGAGTCTGAGTTTCATGGATGCAGATACTAACATTGTCGCGCCGCACAAACGAGCGTGTTGTGTGACGTTGACCGTTCTTGTTTCTCCGCTGCTCGTCTCAGGCAACCGCAGCCATTGGCGCTATGTAGTCTCCTCCGTTGTTGTGTCTTGTTGAAACCGCAAAGAGCCAGGGAGAACTACCCCGGCTGCCTGTGTGTTCCTGCTGACACGCTGGGCGCAATGTTACGCCTTTGGCTTCTCGGTCGTAATCATCCTGCGCACGACGGCCAATGCTGTGATGACACATAAAGCAGCGCTGATCAACGCCCCTTCAGGCCATTTCAACCAACCCTGCCAGGTTCCCACGACGGCCACTGCCATAAACACAAGAGAAATCTCCACCGTCAGTTTAATCTTCATGGGCGAAATTTCTACCACTAGTGGGCCGCTCTGGCGAGCGTTTTGCGCGCTTTCGGACCTGTTCGCAGCAGAGCGGTAATGGCGGAGGGGGAGGGATTCGAACCCTCGAGGGCTTTTACACCCCACACGCTTTCCAGGCGTGCTCCTTAAACCACTCGGACACCCCTCCGCTCAACGCGCGCGGCTACCGTAGCGGAAGAGGGGGCGGGAGTCTAGAGCAGAGAGGCGGGCTTTGGAGAAAACTTTGCCTTCTTCGCCGTCATTGACTTTTGCATCCGGCTCTGCCGAAATACCGCACAGATTCAAAAAAGGAGAACGTCCATGCCGCCGACCAAAACCGTTGAGAAGACTGAGAAGACTGAACAAGTTGAGAAGACCGCCGCCGAAACTTCGACCAAGACGCCCGCGCAGGTCAAGCAACTCGAAGCTGCCATCGCCCACATCGCCAAAACCTATGGCGAAGGCAGCATCATGCGGCTCGGCGACGAGCGAGCGCGCGTCAAAATTGGCGTCATTTCGACCGGTTCGATCGCGATTGATATGGCGCTGGGCATCGGCGGCGTGCCGCGCGGGCGCATCGTCGAAATTTACGGCCCGGAAATGTCGGGCAAGACGACGCTCGTGCTTCAAATCATCGCCCAAGCACAGAAGAACGGCGGCTTGGCGGCGTTTGTTGACGCCGAGCACGCGATTGACCCGAACTACGCCCGCAATCTCGGTGTAAAGCTCGACGACCTGCTTGTCAGCCAGCCCGACAGTGGCGAGGAGGCGCTCCAGATTGTCGAGACGCTCGTTCGTTCCAACGCGCTCGATGTCATCGCGATTGACTCCGTGGCCGCGCTCGTGCCGAAGGCCGAACTGGAAGGCCAGATGGGCGACGCCAGCGTCGGCGTCCAAGCCCGCCTGATGAGCCAGGCGATGCGCAAGCTCACCTCGATTGTGGCCAAGGCCAATACCTGCATCATCTTTACCAACCAGCTCCGCGAAAAGATCGGCGTCATGTTCGGAAGCCCGGAGACGACGCCCGGCGGAAAGGCGCTGAAGTTTTACGCCAGCGTGCGCATTGACATCCGTCGCCAGCAGCAGATCAAGGACGCTGAGGGGCGCGCCATCGGCAACCACTGCAAGATCAAGGTCGTCAAAAACAAATGCGCCCCGCCGTTCGCCGAGTGCGAGTTCGACGTCATGTATAACGAAGGCATCTCGAAAGAGGGCAGCCTTCTCGACGTGGCCGTCAACTTCGGCGTCGTCGAGAAGAAAGGCTCATGGCTGCAGTTCGCCGGTGAAATGATCGGCCAGGGCCGCGAGTCGGCGAAGGACTTCCTGAAACAAAATCCGGCGGTCGCCGAAAAGATCGCCGCCGCTGTCAAAGCGAAGGCGTTGCCGCCGGAGGAACCTGCCGCTGAAGTGAAGAGTGAAGTTAAGAGTTAAGAGTTCAGGAAGACAAAACTTCCGCCAACTCTTCACTTTTCATTTTTAACTCTTAATGTCTTCTTGTTATGACGAGTTCTGAAATCCGCCAGCAGTTCCTGGATTACTTCAAGCGCCAGGGACACACCATCGTGCCGTCGTCGTCGTTGCTGCCCGACGCGCCGAACCTGCTCTTCACCAACGCCGGCATGAACCAGTTCGTGCCGATCTTCCTCGGACAAACGTCATGCCCTTACAAGCCGCAGCGCGCCGCCGACACGCAAAAGTGCATTCGCGCCGGCGGCAAGCACAACGACCTCGAAGACGTCGGACTCGACACCTACCATCACACGTTCTTCGAGATGCTCGGCAACTGGAGTTTCGGCGACTACTTCAAGAAGGAAGCCATCGCTTGGGCGTGGGAGTTGGTCACGTCGAAGGAGTGGTGGGGTTTTCCGAAGGAGCGCCTTTACGCGACTGTCTATAAACCCGGCCCCGGCGATCCCAGCGAGTTCGACCAGGAAGCCTATGACTACTGGGCACGCATCTTCACCGCCGCCGGACTCGATCCGAACGTCCACATCGTCTTCGGCAACAAGAAGGACAACTTCTGGATGATGGGCGACACCGGCCCGTGCGGCCCGTGTTCGGAACTGCACGTGGATCTCACGCCGAAGGGCGATACGCGCGGCTTGCTGGTGAACAAAGGCACGCCGCAGTGCATTGAGATTTGGAACCTCGTCTTCATGCAGTTCAACGCCAATCCCGACGGCACCTTCGGGCCGTTGCCCGCCAAGAACGTGGACACCGGCGCGGGCTTCGAGCGTGTCTGCTCGATCATCCAGTGCACGAAGAACTTTACTGACTTCAGCGGCATCATCTCCAACTACGAGACTGATGTCTTCCGGCCGATTTTCAACGCGCTGGAGCAACTCAGCGGCAAACGCTACGGCTCGACGCTGCCGAAGGCAGGCCAGTCGCCCTCCACCGAACAGGAGAAGATTGATATCGCCTTCCGGGTCATCGCCGACCACATCCGCTGCCTGAGTTTCGGCATTGCCGACGGCATCGCGCCGAGCAATGAGGGGCGCGGCTATGTCCTGCGCCGCATCCTCCGCCGCGCTGTCCGCTACGGCCGCTTCCTCGGTTTCCACGAACCGTTCTTTTTCAAACTCGTCGCGGTGCTCGCGCAGACGATGGGCGACGTGTTCCCTGAAGTCCGAAGAAAGCGTGCCGCCATCGAGAAAATCCTGCGTGGCGAGGAAGAGGGATTTAACAGGACTCTTGATCGCGGGATCCAAGTTTTTGAGGAACATGTTTCAACGACGACTGCTAAATCAGATGGGGATTTCCGGAAGCGACTCGAAACACGTCGATACATGTTTAACAAGTATCGGTGCACTGGCCTTGGCTTAACGAACGGAGCTATCCTCAGCAACGGAAAACTCGATGAGTTGATTAAGTTAAAGCCATCAACAGTCGATTCCGTTGCGCAAATTGTCGGCAAGAATCCGAACCTTAGCTACCAGTTATCCGATGCGCTTTGGCGTGATCTATGCCGCCACGTTCAAATTCACCTTGAGCAAGCACACGATTACGTTTCGAGCGAGGTAGCGATGGAACTCTACGACACCTACGGCTTCCCGCTCGACCTGACTGAACTGATGGCGCGTGAACGCGGCTTGACCGTGGACGTGGAAGGTTTTGAGAAGCTGATGGAAGAGCAGCGCCAGCGCGCGAGAGAGGACCACGAGAAGAAGAAGACGGTCGTCGCGATCGCGGGCGAAGGCTTGCAGGTGAAACCGACGAAGTTCCTCGGCTACGACAGCCTCGAAGCAGAGGCGGTGGTCGAAGCGGTCGCGCCCGGCGCGACGGCGGCGGAACTGGATGTCATCCTCGACCGCACGCCGTTCTACGCCGAGATGGGCGGCCAGGTTGGCGACACGGGTTTGGTTCACGTGCCCGGCCACGACAGGACGGAGGTCGGCACGCTTGTAGTGCGTGACACCCAACTGCAAGGCGAAGTCCACATTCACCGACTGAAGCTCGCCGACGGTCGCGCGCCGGAGGTTGGCGAGGCGGTGCGCGTGGCGGTGGACGCTGCGCGGCGGGCGAACATCCAGCGGCATCACACGGTGACGCATTTGTTCCATTGGGCGCTGCACGAGGTCGTCAGCAAGGATGCGCGGCAACGCGGTTCGATGGTGGCGGCGGAGCGGATGCGGTTCGACTTCAATCACCCGGAGAAACTCAGCGACCCGCAGATCGCCGACATTGAGCGGCTAGTTAATGAACGGATCCGGGAGAACGCGCCGGTGTATTCGGTCGAGATGCCCTACGCCGAGATCAAGAGCAACCCGAAGATCATGCAGTTCTTCGGCGAGAAATACGGCGACAAGGTGCGGGTCGTGCAGGTTGGTGGCGAGCAGGGCAAGTTCGATGGCTTCTCGGTCGAACTTTGTGGCGGCACGCACACGAAGAACACGGGGGACATTCGCATCTTCAAGATCATGCGCGAGTCGGCGATTGCCGCCGGCATCCGTCGCGTCGAGGCTGCGGTGGCGCAGTTCGCGTTGGAGTTCATCGAGCAGCAGCAAGAGCAACGACTGCGCGAGGCCGACTTGGCGAAACAGCGGGAGTTGGAGAAAGAGCAGGCCAAGCTGCGGCAGGCGGAGATTCAGAAACAAGCGCCGGCGATGGCGGCGGAGTTGGTGGCGAAGGCGCAGAAGATTGGAGACATCAGCGTTGTCATCGGAAACCTCGGCGAGCAAACCGCCGATGTGTTGCGCGCGGTTGCCGAAGCGATGAAGCCGGTGCTTGCCAGCGGGATAGCGGTTTTGGGCGCGGTCGCCGAAGGCAAAGTGTCGTTGGTCTGTCTTGTGACGCCCGATCTGGTCAAGCGCGGTAAGCACGCCGGCAAGATCGTAGGCGAACTGGCGAAGATCTGCGGCGGCGGCGGCGGCGGTCGGCCGGACATGGCACAGGCGGGCGGCAAGAATCCCGGGAAACTCGATGAGGCGCTACGTGCTGTAACGAGTTTAATCAGCGGGTAAAAGTGGCCTGCTCTCGATGATGGACACGACGCATAGCTTCTGGGAGGGCAAGGAGCCGTGCTGGGATATCATGGGATGTGGCCGGTTTGTTTGCGAGAAATGCGACGCGCGGACGCATCCAGAGAAGCCGTGCTGGGAACATCAAGACACCAAGTGCGCCGTTGTTTTGGGGGTGCCGAGAGATTGCGGCAGTTGCAGAGTGTTTTGGCGCTACGGCAGGAAGTAGATGTTACGCCGGTTACTGGCCCTGCCTCTGCGAGATAATCATCTCGCGAATTTGTTTTGGCTGCGGGATGCCTTGAATCCGTTCGGCCGCGTCCACAGTTGCCGCCGTTGAGATTGTCAGGTCGCCGATGTCCACCAGCCGCGCGAGCAGGCCCTGGTCAATGTCCATTGCGCGGATGTCCTTGGCGAGAAACTCACGGTAACTCTTGGAGAAAATGCCGCGCTCGATGGTGATGCGCCCGCCGTAAACCCGCAGGACGACCGACGCGCGACACCACCACGCGATGATCGGCGGCAGGATCAGCCAGAAAAACACAAGGTGCCAGAAGAACTGCCACCACGATGGCCGCACTTCCGCCAGCAGCACGTCGGAGTTGGGTGGCGGTTCTTTCGGCGCTTGCGTCGCAATGGGGAAGCCGCACGACGGGCAGCTCCGTGCTGCGGTGGAAACCTGTTTCGCGCATTCCGGACAATTAATGAGGGCCATGACGTATTCTCCTGTCGCGTGTGGATGCTAGCCCAGTGCGGGGAGGGGTGTCAAAAAGTGAATGTGGTCAAGAGGCGCGCGAGCCTCTGCGATTTGCACACCCGCGTATCATCCGCTACAGTTCGCAGCATGAAATCTTATCGCGTGGTCTTGATTCCCGGCGACGGCATCGGGCCGGAAGTGACGGAGGCAGTGAAACAGATTCTGGCCGCGGCCGAGGCACCGGTTGAATGGGTGCAGCACGAAGCCGGCTTGACGGCGCTGGCGCACGGCAAGGACGTGTTGCCTGTGGAGACGCTAGAAGCCATCCGCGAGCATCATATTGCGATCAAAGGCCCCTGCACGACGCCGGTGGGCAAGGGGTTCAGTTCCATCAACGTCCAGCTTCGCAAGAAACTGAACCTCTACGCCGCCGTCCGTCCGGTGCGCAGCCTTGACGGCGTGCCGACGCGGTTCAGCAACGTGGACCTTGTGATCGTCCGAGAGAACACCGAGGGGCTTTACAGCGGGATTGAGAACGAGGTGACGGCGGGTGTGGTCACGAGCATGAAGGTGGCGACGGAGACGGCCTGCACGCGCATCGCGCGCTGGGCGTTCCACTACGCGCAACAGCGCCAGCGGCGGAAGGTGACGGTGTTCCATAAGGCGAACATCATGAAGTTGACCGACGGCATGTTCATTCGCTGCGCGGAGCAGGTGCATGAAAAGGAGTTTGCCGCGTTTCCGTATCAGGAACTGATCATAGACGCCGGCTGTATGAAGATGGTCCAGGATCCGACGCAGTTTGACGTGCTGCTGCTGGAGAATCTCTATGGCGACGTGGTGAGCGACCTTTGTGCCGGCTTCGTGGGTGGCTTGGGCGTGGTGCCAGGCGCGAACATCGGCGATCAGGATGCGGTGTTCGAGGCAGTGCACGGTTCGGCACCGGACATCGCGGGCAAGGGCATTGCCAACCCGCTGGCTTTGCTGATGTCGGCGGTGATGATGCTCAATTACCTTGGCGACACGCGCGGCGACGAGGTTTGCGAACAGGTGGCAAAGCGGATCAAGACCGGCTACGACCGCGCGCTTGCCGACGGCCAGAAAACGCGCGACCTCGGCGGCTCGCTTGGCACAGCGGAATTTGCGAGCGCGGTGATCGCACGGTTGCGCGGATAGCCGTGCGGTGGTTCTGTGGGAAAGATTGCAGAAAGAGCGAAATCGCCCTTTACAGGCAGGGGGGTGATCTGTATGATGCGCGTGCGTTTTCGGTTACGCCGGATGCGCTAAGCACTACGGCTTTTGCAGTTTATGGACACAATAAAGAAGACAGACATAACCAAGGAGTTCCGGCTTCACGAGCGAGATACCGGTTCGGCTGACGTCCAGATCGCGCTCCTGACCGAGCGGATCAACGAGCTGACCGGGCATCTTAAGGACAACCAGAAGGACCATAGCTCGCGCCGGGGTCTCTTGATGATGGTGGGCAAGCGCCGTCGTTTGCTGGATTATTTGAACCAGACCGACAATGGCCGCTATCACCAGATCATCAAGAAGCTCAAACTCCGCAAGTAATTCACTCCTCAGCCCTCGCCTCGCGCACTTCCGCCGGGGCGAGGGCTTGGAATCTAACAGAAACGACAACAACCCAAGCAGCCTGCCCGCACGACGGGAAGGTTTCAAAGAGCGCAGAACAGGGGTCGCTGCTCTCTTTGAAGCTCTTCCGGTGAAGCGGGGTGGGCCTGCACTACAGGAACCATGCAACAATCCATTCGTATCAACATCGGCAATAACGACCTCATTCTGGAAACCGGCAAGCTCGCCCTTCAGGCGGACGGCGCGGTGACCGTTCAACTTGGCGAAACCGTCGTCTTCGTGGCGACGGTGGCGGCCAACAAGCCCAAAGTCGGGCAGGATTTCTTCCCGCTACAGGTGGACTATCGCGAGAAAGCCAGCGCCTCGGGCAAGTTCCCCGGCGGCTACTTCAAGCGCGAAGGCCGCCCCACCGAGAAGGAAATCCTCACTGCCCGCATGATTGACCGCCCCATCCGGCCGCTTTTCCCCGTAGGCTACTTCTGCGAAGTGCAGGTGATGTCCATCCTCTTGTCGGCCGATTTGGAGAACGACTCCGACATTTTGGCCATCAACGGCGCCAGCGCGGCGTTGACTCTCAGCGACATACCGTGGAACGGCCCGCTCGGTGCCGTCCGCGTCGGCCGCATCAACAAGCAGTTCGTTGTCAATCCGACCCATTCGCAGATGCTCGACAGCGATCTTGATCTCATCTATGTCGGCAACGAAACCGACATGGTGATGATCGAAGGTTGCGCGCAGGAGCTTTCGGAAGACGAAGTGATGTCGGCAGTTGATTTTGCCCAAGGTTTCGTGAAGCAGATCGTGACCGCGCAGAAGCAGCTCGCGCAGCAGATCGGCGTCACCAAGCGTCAGGTCCCGCTCCGTCTCGTGCCGGCGGCCCTGCAAGCCAAGACCAACACTGTGGCCGGGCCGAAGATCATGGCCGCGCTGGCGACTCAGGGCAAACAGGCGCGCATCGCCGCCGTGGCCGCCGTTTATCAGGAACTGCTCGCCGCCGCGCAAGCCGAGGACCCGAAGGTCGAGGAAGGCATCGTCAAGATGGCCTTTGACGCGATCCAGTATGAGCAAATCCGCAAATATGTGTTGGCCAACAGCCGCCGTCCGGACGGTCGCGCGCTCGACCAGTTGAGGAAGATCAGTTCGGAGGTGTCTGTGCTGCCGCGTCCGCATGGCTCGGCGCTCTTTGCTCGTGGCGAGACGCAGGCGCTGGCAATTGTCACGCTCGGTTCGCTGGCGGACACCCAAGAGCTGGACACCTATACCGGCGGCTCGCCGGAGAAGCGGTTCATGCTTCACTACAACTTCCCGCCGTTCTCCACCGGCGAAACCGGCCGCATTGCCGGCCCCGGCCGCCGCGAGATCGGCCACGGCGCGCTGGCGGAGCGTTCGTTGGAGATGGTGTTGCCGTCGTCGGAGAAGTGGCCCTACACGACGCGCATCACGAGCGAGATCATGTCCTCCAACGGCTCGACCTCAATGGCGACTGTCTGCGCCGGCTGCATGGCGTTGATGGACGCGGGCGTGCCGATCAAGGCGCCCGTCGCAGGCATTTCGATTGGTTTGATCACCGAGCCGGAGAACCGCCAGAAGGGCGTGTTGATCACCGACATCCTCGGTTCGGAAGACCACTTCGGCGATATGGACTTCAAGGTCGCTGGCACGCGGCAGGGCATTACAGGTTTCCAGGTGGACCTGAAGATTCAGGGTCTGACGCTTGAACTGACGCGGCAGGCATTTGCGCAAGCGAAGGTCGCGCGGCTCCAGATTCTCGACCTCATGGCACAGACGCTCGCCGCGCCTCGGCCGGAGTTGAGCAAATACGCGCCGCGGATGGAAACCCTGCGGATTCCGCCCGACAAGATCGGCTTGCTCATCGGCCCCGGCGGCAAGACGATCAAGAAGATCACCGAGGAAACCGGCTGCAAGATTGACATCGAGGACGATGGCAGCGTATTCGTCTTCTCGACGAATCCGGACGGCATGGCGCGCGCCAAGGAAATCATCGAAGGCATGGCTGCGGAAATCGAAGTTGGCAAGATTTATCGCGGCAAGGTCGTTACGATCAAGGAATTCGGCGCGTTCGTCGAGGTGTTGCCTGGCAAGGATGGCTTGGTTCATATTTCCGAACTGGCAGACTTCCGCGTCCGGCAGGTGGAAGATGTTTGCAAGATGGGCGATGAGATCTGGGTAAAGTGTATCGGTGTGGACGAAAAAGGCCGGGTCAAGTTGAGTCGCAAGGCTGCATTGGCGGAAAAAGACGCTTCAGCGGCAGAAAAGAAATAATCAGCGAAAGGCACCCTATGAGGAGAGCTTTCCTCGCCGTGGGGCCGTCACCGCGAAGGATGCGGTGCGGCGTGTGGTTGGGCTTGTTGCTGGCGGCGTTGCTCGGCTCGATGCCGGGCGCGCTGGCGGCGGAGTCCGACGAAGCACTGTTTGCCCGGGGCGAAGAAGCCCTGGGGAAAGGCGACTTCGACACCGCCATCAAGGTGATGACGGAGTTCGCCACGACACGCACCGCCTCGGTGCGCGCCAACGAGGCCCAATACAAGCTCGCCTACGCGCACTTCCTCAAAGGCAACAGCGGCGAGGCGATCAAAATTCTGACGCGGCTCTCGGCTCCCACGTTCCCCAACCCGGCAATCCGCGAGGCCTCGACGTTGATGATGGCACAGGCGTTCGGGCGGCAGGCGGAGACGCAAAAGGATCCGAAGGCCAAGAATGCCGACCTGGACAAGTCCATCGCCACGTTCGACGACTTCCTCAAGACATACACCAAGAGCGAGGCCCGCGATGAGGCCATGTTTGGCCGCGCCGCCGCGAAGATGTTCCGCGGTATGCATGACGACGCGATCAAGGACGTGGACACCTTCCAGCAGCAGTTTCCGAAGAGCATGCAGCTTCCGGCGTCGCACTTCCTCCGCGCTAGAATCCTCGCGGCGAAAGCTGCGACGCAAATCAAGTCGGGCCAGAAGGACGACGGGGCCAAGACGCTGGAGCAATCGAAGACCCTGTTCATTCAACTCATGCGGCCCGGCGCCGACATGGCGGTGGCCAGCGAAGCGGCGATCAGCGCGGCGCAGATGTGGTATGACCAGAAGCTCTACGCGGACGCGATCTTCTTCTATCGCCAGGTCCGCCCGAAGGTCGAGATCATCCAGAGTCAGCAGGCGAAGGTGAACCAACTCAACGATTACTACTCCAAACTTGTTGCGCAATACAGGACGGCTGGCGGTATCAACGCGCCCGCAGTGGTGAAGTTCAAGGAATACCTGCAACAGGAAGTGGGCAAGCTGGAGTCCATCAAGCGAAACCCTGACCTCTACATCTCTTCATGGCTTGGCACCGCCGTCTGCTACATGGCGCAGGAGCTTTGGATGGAGGCTGACATCCTTTGCCGTCACCTGTTGGTCAGTTTGCCGGCTGAAGCGACCAAGGAGGACAAGAAGTTTACCGTCGACACCAACTTCCGCGTTCAGATGGGTCTTCAAAACGTGGAAGAGGCGCGGAAGTTCTACGACCAGTTCCAGCAGGAGTTCCCGAAAGACACCATCGCCCAGGACAACGGTATCCTGCTGGCCAAGCTTTACTGGATGAAGGAGCGTCCCGACGACGCGCTGGCGATGTGCGACCGCGTGCTGGCGGATTATCCCAAGACATCCGCGGCCGAGGAGGCGATCGTCACGAAAAGCTCCATCCTCGTCAACAAGGGAGAGGCTGAGAAGGCCTTGGAGCAGATTCTGGAGTATAAAAAAACCTATGCTGGCAAGGGCAAGTTCAGTGGCCAGATCACTCATCGCTTGGCGCAGGTGTATCGCCAGGTGAACAAGCTCGATGACGCCCTGAAGACGTTCAAGGAAGTGCGCGAGAAATATCCGGACGAGGAGTTCATAGACGACGCCAACCTGCAGGTCGGCGCGACGCTGGTTGCTTTGAAGCGTTTCGACGAGGCGGTCACGGAATTGACTCAGTTCAAGGAGCGGTTTGCCACGTCCCCGATGTTGCCGTCCGCGCTCCTGCAACTTGGCGAGGCTTACGCTGGCAAAGTCCAGATCTCGCTCGAAAAGAATGACGCAGCGGGCGCCAAGGAATCACTCAAGAATGCCGTCGGCGCCTACAAAGAGGTCATCAACCGTGCGCCGAACGATCCGCAAACGGCCCCGATGGCGCAGTATCGGATCGGCATGGCCTACTTTCAGGCCAAGGAGTTCGACCTGATGACCAAGGCTTTTCAGGAGTTGAGCCAGAAGTTCAAAGACTCGCCGCTCCAGGCCGACGCCCACTTCTGGGTCGGCTACAACTACCAGGTCCAGAACAAGAACGTGGAAGCGGCGGCCGAGTTTGAGATCGTTGCCAAGAACTTCCCCACCAGCGGCGTTGCCTCGGAAGCTTCGTTGCGCGTCGGCCAGACTTGGGCGGCCGCGGCGGGCGCGCTGGGCCGTTCCCGCGCACTCATGACGCCCGACAAAGCCAAATTGTGGGATGAGGCTGTTGCGAAAGCCCTCACCGCCTATGAGCAGACTATGGCGAACTTCGCCGAAACTCCGGTCGCCACGACCGCCACCAGTGGCATTCTCGAACTGCTGACCAGCAAGCTGCGCGCGAAGATCATTGACGGAGCCGGTGTGGAGAAATATTACAACGGCTTGCTCGCCGGTCCCGCCGGCAAGAACACGGTCCTCAAGGTCAACGCCCTCTTCGCCCTCGGCAACCTGCAAAATGCCACCGGCGACCCCAAGCGCGCTCTGGTCACCTTTGAACGCGCTGTCAAGGAAGGCCCGGACGTGCCGCTCGACGCGATTTCCTATGAAGCCTATGCGAAGGCCCTGATGGACAACGCCAAGTATGCAGAAGCTGTTGGCATCTACCAGAAGATGGCCGATGTCTCCAAGAGAACCGGTGAGTGGCCCGCGTGGGCCGAGGCGCAATACGGCATCGGCTACGCGAGCTTCATGAAGAAGGATTCCGCCACCGCCCGCAAACAGTTCTCCATGTTCACCGATGTTCTCGACGCACTTGTCCAAGGCAAGCGCAAGCCCGACAAACTCAGCATGGAGGAGCGCGCCCTTGCCAACTGCAAGAAGAAAGCGGATGCCCAGCTCGGCATGGCGGACATTCTCCTTCAAGAAGCCAAGTTCACGGAATCCCTTGCCAAATACAAAGAATACGTGGACACCACCCGTGGCGTTAGCAGAGCCCGCGCCCGCGCTGTGCTTGGCATGGGCCACAGCCTCATGGGACGCGCCGCCAAATCGCCCGACCAAGCCGCCGCGGATTACGAAGCCGCCTACTCCAACTTCGCCAGGTGCGCCGACCTCTATCTCACCTTCGATGATATCGTTGCCGAAGCGCTCTACATGTCTGGCCTGGCGGCGGAAAAACTCAACCGCCCTGAAGATGCGCGCAGAGCTTACGAAGGCTGTCTGAAAGGATTTCCCAACGATCCCCACGCTCCCAAGGCCAAGGACGCGCTCGCCAAACTGCCGCCGCCCCCGCCGCCCGGCAAGAAGTAAGCAGATTGGCCGGCCGGCCAGAGAACGCCGGCAGCCAAGCGGCTGGAGCATTGAGAACCAGCATGAGACGAGGCCGACACGAACTTCCGTTTCGCGTCTTTCCGTCTTTCCTGTTCACTGCATCCGCCTTTAGCGTCATTTCAGATGTTTAGTGGGTATCCATTTTCCCTGCCATGAAATCAACCAACACCAACTCATCTCTCCCCCGCGTCGGCTACATCGGCCTCGGCATCATGGGCCGCCCGATGGCCGGCCATCTCCTGAGCGCCGGCTATCCGCTCACTGTCTTCAACCGCACTCGCGCCAAGGCCGAACTGCTTGCCACCACCGGCGTGCGCGTCGCCGATTCGCCGCGGGCCGTTGCTGAAGCCAGCGACATTATCTTTACCAACGTCACCGACTCGCCCGATCTCGAAGCCGTTATCCTCGGTGGCGCTGACGAACCGGTTGGCGTGATTGATGGCGCACGCCCCGGCAGCATCGTCGTGGATAACTCCACTGTCGCGCCGGCCACTGCGACCAGAATCGCTGCGCTCCTGGAAGGAAAGGACGTCCACTTTCTCGACGCGCCTGTCACCGGTGGCGAGAAGGGTGCCGTCGAAGCCGCGCTTGCCATCATGGTCGGCGGTGAGGAGGAAGTGTTCCAGCGCGTGTTGCCGTTGCTCCAGCGGCTCGGCAAGACTATCCTCCATGTCGGCCCGAACGGTGCCGGGCAGATGACCAAAGCCATCAATCAGATTCTTGGCGCGATCCATCTCTGTGCGATGGCCGAGGCTCTCGCGCTCGCCAAAGCCGCCGGCCTCGACCCCGAAAAGACCCGCCAGATCGTCGCCAGTGGCGCGGCCGGCTCGTGGATGTTGACCAACCTCGCCCCGCGCGCCATCGCCGGTGATTTCCGTCCCGGTTTCAAAGCTGGTCTCCAGAACAAAGATCTCCGCATCGCCCTCGAAGCCGCCGCCCAACTCGGCCTCGACCTGCCCATCACGCAGCTCGCCCGGCGTGACTTTCAGCGCTTGGTGGACATGGGTTGCGGGGACGAAGGCACGCAAGCCATCGTCAAGACGAAGTAGAACCGATAACCGCTCGCGCTAAGGTTTGATTTCCAGCACTCGCGACGGCGTTGTCCCTTTTCCATCGACGGCGATTCGCGTCGCAAACACCGATGCGATTGCGTAGCTGTTGCTGCCCGTTGGCGACTCGATCATGCCGTGAACGGTCAGGTGATGGATGCCGTTGGCAAACGCGTAGCCGCCCTTGTGGTCGTGACCGTTGATCCACGCGACGACGCGGCGCGATCGAACCAGTGCAGCCTCAACTTCTGCGGCGTTCCAAAGGATTGCCCCCGGACTGCTGGCAGCGGCGAGGATCGGATGATGGCAGAACACAATCACGCGCTGCTCCTGCCGTGCTGCGTCTGCAAGCTGCTCGCGCAGCCACGTCATCTGTTCCTCGCCAAGTGCCCCGGCGTATTTGCTCAACTTGGAGTTCTTCTCCAGCCAGATCTTCGCCTCCTTTGCCTGCTTCGAGCCTTCGGGCGATTTCAAGCTTACGTCCATGCCGTCCAGCACGAGAAAACGCCAGCGTTCGTGCGAGAACTTGTAATAAGGCGACTTCAACCCAAGCTCCTTCAGCAGCGCCGGCCGCGGCACGTTGAGGCAGTGGTTGCCGATCACGTGCCGGACGGGGCCGGTTAGTTGACGGAAGATGCCGGCGATCAATGCCATGTCCGCCACCGACTTCTCGCCGTCGCCGTCAATGCTGTCGCCGAGGTTGGCGACGAAAGCCAACTCCTGCCGGTTGAAGTCGGCCACACACGCACGCAGTTTGTCTGCCGACTCGTTGTAGTGGCGTTTCCCTACAGCCGGTTTGTCGGCGTATTGCACGTCCGCCACAATGCCAAATCGAAAGAGCGGCTGCCCGGTTTGCTGCCCAAAGGCCGCGAGAACCAACGAAAGCCAAAACGTTGTCAGGAGTGTGCGGCGAGAACCGGATATCTTCATGCGGCGCACGATATAAGAGCCGGGCAGTCACCTCAAGCCGGCACTCCAACCTCAGTGCAGACTTTTTCGTGCCTTTTATGCCTCTTTGTGGCTAATTCCTCCGTCATGGCAACCAAGGCTTCGCCCATTTCCAAGCTCATCGGCGCGCTGCGCAAGACCTACCCAGATGCGCATTGCGAACTGAACTATACCACGCCGCTCGAACTGCTCATCGCCACCATCCTCTCGGCGCAATGCACCGACAAGCGCGTGAACATGGTCACACCCGCGCTGTTCGCACGCTTCAAGACCGCCGCCGACTATGCCACCGCGCCTCCGGCGGAACTGGAGCGGATGATCCAGAGCACCGGCTTCTTCCGCAACAAGGCGAAGGCGATTCAGACGGCGTGCAAGGATATCGTCGCGAAACACACCGGCCTTGTGCCGGACACGATGGAGGCGCTCACGGCGCTCCACGGTGTCGGCCGCAAGACCGCGAACGTCATTCTCGGCAACGCGTTCGGCAAGAGCGAAGGCGTGGTCGTGGACACGCACGTCATCCGGCTCTCGCAACGCATCGGGCTGACGAAGCAGAGAACACCGGAGAAGATCGAGGCCGACCTGATGAAGTTGGTGCCGCGCGAGCAATGGACGATGTTCTCTCATTGGCTCATCTGGCATGGCCGGCGGCGTTGCTACGCCCGGGGGCCGGATTGCGAGCATTGCGAACTGGCCAAGCTCTGCCCGAGGATCGGGACGGAGAAATGAAACCTCTCGACTGTCAAACCTGTCTCATCATCGGGGCCGACATCGCTTTGGTCGGGAGTCTGCTTTACGCGGTCGCCACACTCAGCTACCGCATCACCGGTGAGGCTGTGAAGGTGCTCATGCTTGGCTGCTGCGTGCGGCGCATTCGGCTCGACGACATCGAGGAAGTCCATCGCGGCGGCGCGTTCTGGAACGAGCACTGGACAAACTTCAAATTATGGAATTCTGTAACCCTGCGCCGGAAGAGCGGGTGGTTTCGGAACTTTGTCATCACCCCCGACGACCCGTCCGAGTTCATCGTCGAACTGGCGCAGAAACTGGAGGACTTGAAATGAGCGAACTGAAGGAAGGCGACAAGGCGCCGGCATTCTCGGCGTCCGGCAGCGATGGCAAGACCTATACGTTGAAGGACCTTGCCGGGCAGACGGTGGTGCTCTATTTCTACCCGCGCGACAACACCCCCGGCTGCACCATCGAGGCGTGCGAGTTTCGCGACAGTCTCGCGGAGTTCCGCAGGGCTGGTGCCGTGATCCTCGGCGTCTCCACCGACGATCTCAAGAGCCACGCTGGGTTTATCGAAAAACAGCAGCTCAACTTCGTGTTGTTGGCCGATACGGACAAGAAGATCCACGAAGCCTACGGCGTCTGGGGTAAGAAGAAGTTCATGGGTCGCGAATTCATGGGCACGTTACGCACCACCTTCGTCATCGGCCCCGACGGGCACTTGAAGAAAATCTTCCGCATGGTGAAACCGAAAGGCCACGCCGCCGAGGTGCTCGCAGCGGTGTGATGGTCGTGCAAGGAGCGACTTAATTCTTCTCGTTCTCGCTGCCTGTCTGCCTTGGAGTTTCAGCAGGCGGTTTGGATTGCCATACGGGGACGTATCCGTAGGGACTGGGCGGCGTATGGCCAGCCGGAATGTGTTGCGCGCCAGTCTTCTGCTTCCTCTTGGCCCTCCATACCGTGATCACGACGATGGCTGCTGCGATTATAAGGCCGCCTATTCCCATCATCTTTGCGATGATGGCTGGCATCAACTCCATGCCGCAAAGCATGTAGCGGGCGACCAAACGTTGCGGAACGCCGTGCAATGCAGGCGCGCCTTGTGTCACCGTCAGCGCCATTTGGTAAGTTCCGTCTGCAAACGGACGGAACATTAGCAGAACAAAATCTCCATCAATGAGATGGTCGCGACCGAACGGTTCTCCTGTGAATTCCTCCTTCAATTCTTCCTTACCGTTCCGGTCTTGTATCTGAGAGACGAAGCGGAGATTCGAAAGAAGATTAGTCCACGTCGTTTTTGCAACGACGTCAGTTGGCACGGCGAGGCAAATGGCTTCACCGTGTGAAATATGACAGGTCTGGGCAAAACCGCCGGTGAATTGTCCTGGCTTGGACAAATCAACCGGGATGTCAATTGGTCTTGCTTGCTTCCATTGATAGAAGTCACGCCGGTGGTTGTGAGCGAAGATCAACAGGAAAATGCTGGCGGCGCAGAGAAGCCCCGCAACGGCACAGGCAATAGTTCTTCCGATAAAAAATCTCGTTCCGCTGCCCATTTGCTTCCTGACTCGAAGTCTAGAACTCGGCCGTCTTTGAGTCGAGGGAATAGGGAGAGACTAGACACGAATAGAAATTCCTGAAATTATGGCGGGGTGAAGCAGTCAATTGTGACGTTGGACATGGAAGGCGTGTTGACGCCGGAAATCTGGATCGCCGTGGCCGAGAAGACCGGCATTGCGGAGTTGCGCCGGACGACGCGGGATGAGCCGGATTACGACAAGCTCATGCGCGGGCGGCTGGCGATCCTCGACCGGCACGGGTTGAAGCTCTCGGACATCCAAGCGGTGATCGGGACGCTGCGGCCGTTGGAGGGGGCGCTGGAGTTTATGCGGGAGCTGCGGTCGCAGGCGCAGGTGCTGATCCTCTCGGACACGTTCGAGCAATTTGCGCAGCCGTTGATGCGGCAACTGGAGTGGCCGACGCTGCTCTGCCACCGGCTGGTGGTGGAGAATGATCGGATCGTGGACTACGCGCTGCGCATTCCGGAGCAGAAGCAGCGGACGGTGGCCGCGCTGAAGCTGCTGAACTACAACGTGATCTCGGTTGGCGATTCGTTCAATGACACGCTGATGTTGATTGAGGCGCACGTGGGGTTTCTGTTCCACGCGCCGGCGAATGTGAAGAAGCAGTTCCCGCAGTTCAAGTCGGTGGAGGCTTACGACGAGTTGCTGAAGTTGATCAGGAAGGCGATGTAGAAGAGGAGCAAGCGGGACTAATGTTCTCACACAGAAGTGTTGAACATGGTTAACTGACTCGACTGCATTCTACTATCATGGATATGCGCATAAACTATCGTCGAGTTGCTGCCATCGTTGGCGTAGCTGCTCTCTTAGGCCTTGCTCTAGCGTGGGCGAGCGGACTGTTCTTTCAGCACCAAGGTTCGCTACCTGCGAACGCACTGATGGTCATTGTTCCCTATCGTTACGCCAGCACTTGGGTGTTTGATGACCCTCGCGCTGGGTTGGTGCGGGAGCCATTTGTTGCTGGTGTTCCGAAGATGATTGATATGCTGGTGCGAGACATCCCCGAAGCGACCAATGGCTTTCGTTTGTTGTTCTCAGCTCAGCCTTTTCCTGATTACCAGAAGAAACTGACATGGCTGCGTGGGGACATGAATGGTAACTACTACAAGACAGACGACCCGCCAATGGAGGGTTGGATTTGTCCAGCGATGTTCAGGTATTATCAAACGGCTCCGAGAGAGTTATATGTGAAGGCGGAACCTAAGAACTGAGACTCGGGGTGCAGACACACCGAGTGTCGTGCAGTCATCGCGTTAACCTTAGTTGACTATTTGATTTCGCATAGCCCGATCCTGCGCATTGCTTCGCCGAGAAAATGATGGGTTCGAGGGGTTGACAGAGTGGGGTCGGTGTGGTTCTGTTTGGCCGCTTTTGCTTCCAACTTGGCGTCTTGGGTTGCGAGAGGCGGAAGTGAGATGTTCGATGCACGAGGTTCAGGCGAACGAGTTTTCTTCATGAGTAATATGAGCGATTCAAACAGCGGCGCGGCGGTCACGGCAAAAGTGGTTCCCATCAAGGACGCGGTGATCCGCATTGCGGGCAATTCGCAGGACGGGATTCAGACAGTGGGCGAGTTGCTGGCGCGGTTCAGTGGCCGCAGCGCGCAGGAGGTCATGAGCTACATGACCATTCCGGCGACGATCAGCGGCGGACCGTCCATCTACCAAGTGCGGATTGGTTCGGACGAGGTGTTGTCGGTGGGCGACGAGGCGGATGTGCTTGTGGCGTTTTACCAGCATTCCTACGAGCAGCACGTCGGGGTGCTGCGCAATGGCGGTGTGCTGATCTACGACCCGGATCAGGTGAAGCCGAACCTCGATGACAAGCGGTTTACCTACGTCGGCGTGCCGATGACTACGTTGACCATTGAGGCGGTTGGGGGCAAGGGACGCGACAAGGGCAAGAACATGTTCCTGCTCGGCCTCATTGCGCGAATGTTTGACCTGAACACGCCGAAGCTGGAGGCGATGCTCAAGGACTGGGGCGCCAAGCGCGACGCGGGGACGATGGAGGCGACGTTCAATGCGTTCCGGGCTGGCTACGGTTATGACATCGGGAAACTTGGACAGAATTTCCGGTTTATCCCGAACGAACAGCGCACCGGCCGGCCGTTGGTGGTGATGACTGGCAATCAGGCGATGGCCTACGGGTTGATCGCCGCGGGCGTGCGGTTTGGTGCAGCTTATCCGATCACGCCGTGGAGTTCGATCATGGAGATCATGCGGGCGGAGCTGCCAAAATACGGCGGCATCTTCCTACAGGCAGAGGATGAGATTTCGGCGGTATGCGCGGCGATTGGCGCCAGCTACGGCGGTCGCGTGGCGGTGACCGGCACGAGCGGTCCGGGGTTGGCGTTGAAGGCTGAGGCGATCGGCTGGGCGGTGATGGCGGAAATCCCGTTGGTGGTGATTGACGTGCAGCGCGGCGGGCCATCCACCGGCTTGCCAACGAAGATGGAACAGAGCGATTTGAACATCGCGATCTTCGGCGGTCACGGCGATTGTCCGCGCATCGTTATCGCGCCGCGCAATGTTGAAGATGCGTTCTATTCGAGCATCGAAGCGGTTGACCTCGCCCGCAAGTATAGCTGCCCGGTGATAGTCCTGAGCGACCAGGCCATCGGTTTCCGCGTGGAAGCGTTTGAAGAACCGGACTTGAAGAACATCGTGCGGGAGATGCCGATTGATTTCACGCCGCGCGGCGCGGACTTCAAGCCTTACGAAGACACGCCGGAGGGCGTTCCACATCACGCGCCGCCGGGCACGCCCATCGGCAATCACAATTATCCGATTCTTACCGGCTTGGAACATAACGAGGCAGGACACCCCGGCGAGGACGCAAGGTTCCACACAGTGATGACTGCCAAACGCCGTCGCAAGCTGCAGAACCTCGCGGCGAAGCTGCCGACGCCGGAGGTGTTTGGCCCGGCAGAGGGTGATACGCTGCTGGTGAGCTGGGGTTCCGCCTACGGTCCGACTCACGAAGCGGTGGAGAAATCCATTGCCGCTGGCGAGCCGTTGTCGGCACTTTGCATCCGTTACCTGAATCCACTGCCATCCGGCCTCGACAAGGTGTTCGACCGGTTCAAGCGCATTTTAGTGGTCGAAAACAACGACAGCGGCCTCTACGGCTTCGGCCAGCTCGCCGCTGTCCTCCGAGGTTGCTACTGCAACCCGCGCATCGGAGGCATTAACAAGACCGACGGGCTGAGCTTCAAGGTCCGCGAAATCCTCGAAGCGGTTCACGCGCAGGCCCGCTAGACGAATGACGGCGAATCCGATTTGTCAGCTTCAAGAATCCAAGGTGTCATGAACGAAACAACAAGCAATCCTCCCTCCGGTGCGGCGGTCGTCGCTGCTCCGGCCCAGCCCGGCCAGCCGGCGCCCTATAAAAAGGTAGACCTCAAGAGTGACCGACCGACGTGGTGTCCCGGCTGCGGTGACTTCACGGTGTTGGACCTGTATTTCCGCCTCTGCGAACACCGCCAAGTCGCGCGCGAGAAAATCACTTCCCTTGCCGGCATCGGCTGCTCCAGCCGCTTCCCTTACTTTGTGCGGGCGCACGGCGTTCACTTCATCCACGGCCGGGTCGTGGCGCTTGCCAGCGGATTGTCGCTGAGCCGGCCGGATCTGCACGTGTTCGCGTTCAGCGGTGATGGCGACGCGTATTCCATCGGCGGCAACCACCTGGAGCACTCAGCTCGAAAGAACGTTCACATGACCTTGGTGGTCATGGACAACAACGTCTATGGACTGACCAAGAAGCAGACTTCGCCGACATCGCCGATCGGTTTCAAGAGCAAGACCGACCCGACCGGCGCGGTTGATCCGCCGACGAACCCGATGAAAAAGCTGATCGCTGCCGGCGCGACGTTTGTCGCCCGCACCAGCCACAGCAACGCGCAGCACGTGTTGCAGATGATGGAGCGCGCCATGGATCACCGCGGTTTTTCGGTCATCGAGTGCTTGAGCGAGTGCGTAGAGTTCTATCCCGGCGCGTTCGACGCGGCCAATCCTCGCAAGGGTGGACAGTTCACAATCATCGAAGAAAAAAAACACGACGGCACGCCGGAGGATGAGAAGCGGCACGACCCGAGCGACGAAGCAGCCGCTTACAGGCTGGCGACGTTGCCGTTCCCGGGTGTTTTCGGCGTCTTCTATCAGGTCAACAAGCCTGCGAAGAATGACCGCGAGCAGCAACTGATTGATACAGCCCGCGCCGCCAGCGGCAACATCACCCCGCTGGCGGGCCTGCAAAAGACGTTCGCCCGGCTGAAGTAATCGTGCGCGCCCGGCTGGTATGGGGCGGGGCAGGGTGGGTGTCGCGCAGCGCTGGTGCGTGCTTGACGGTTGACGATGAGGCCGGTATTGTTCGAGCCAGCTTCGGAGGTCAACTATGAAGGCATCGAGAAAACTGGGTTGGAGCATTGTGTGCAGTATTGCAGTTCTGACAATGTCCATGGCCACTCCGGCGCAGGCCTACGACATGGGTGACAAGGCATTGCGCGGTGCGTCAGGAATGGTGTTTTTCTTTTTTGAGCTGCCCGGCAACATGGTGGACGTCAGCAACCAAGAGGGTGTTTTGTTGGGCCTGACCAAAGGTTTTGTCAAAGGTCTTGTCATGATGCCGTTTCGAGGCATGGCTGGTGTTTACGAGTTGTTTACGTTCCCCTTTGACATTCAGCCAGGATACGAACCTGTGATTGATCCGGAATACCCTTGGGGATATTTCTGCGGCTCTGACAAAGCCGCGGCAGCGCCCAAGAAATAGGCTGTTTCACAACGACCTGACGCAGCAAGCTTGACTTGTTGACGGGTTTGGTTAGGCTTTCGCAGACAGTTGATACACGGAGGAAACAAAAACATGAAGCTGAAGAGTATTGGATTCGCGGTTGTTCTGGGTCTTGGCGTGATGGCAGCTACTTTGCCGAGCACCACGCAAGCACAAGATGCTGCCACCAAGTTTGGGCGCGGCATTGCCTCGTGCGCTTTGGGTTGGCTGGAACTGCCCGGTAATATTTACGATGAAGGCACGAAGAACGGATGGGTGATGGGTGCCACCGTTGGGTTTGGCAAGGGCATCGGCATGGTCGTTGTCCGCACGCTGGTCGGCGTGTGGGATTTGGTCACGTTCCCGATCCCGGCACCGGACGAGTATAACTCGATCCTCAAGCCTGACTATCCTTGGGGTTACTTCACCGGCGAAGGCGAGGTCACGGTTCCTGCCACGACCGCCGCGCCTGTGCGTTAGTCGCAGACAACAAAGATCAACCGAAAACCATTCAACGGAATGCCATGAAAAAGATGCCCTTGACCTTCAAAATGTTGGCGCTGGCTGGAGCCATCAGCCTCGGCGCAGCCAGTCTCTTCGCGGCTGATGCCCCTCCCACTGTTGACAACCAAACCGCAGGCGCAAAGTTCACCCGCGGCATTGTCGGCCTTGCATTTGGTTGGCTGGAGTTGCCGAACCAGATGTATCAGTCTGCGGTGAACGATGGCCCCGGTATGGCGGCAACCGTGGGCTTTGCCAAGGGTCTCGGCATGACCTGTGCCCGATACCTTTGCAGCACCTACGAGTTCCTCACGTTCCCGTTCCCCATCAACGACTTCAAGCCGGTGATGGATCAGGAGTATCCGTGGGGCTATCTGGCCGCCGAGGGCAACGTCACAGTGCCAGCAGCCACATCCGCTTCGCAGCCGACGCGCTGACCTGCTGCCTGGAAAATTATTTATGCAAGAGGCGACTCATACGAGTCGCCTCTTGTGTTTTACTGGAGTGGAAACGTTTACGACTCCAGGCTCGCAAGATACCGTTCGCAGTCAATTGCTGCTGCGCATCCCGAACCCGCCGCAGTGATCGCCTGGCGGTAAACCTTGTCCACGCAATCGCCCGCTCCGAAAACGCCTGGCACGTTTGTCACCGTGCCTTGCTTGCAGATGAGATAGGCGTCCGGGTCCATATCCAGCAGGCCGGTGAACAGATGTGTGTTGGGCGCGTGACCGATCGCGATGAAAACGCCGGCACACTCCAACGGGCGCGTCTGGCCCGTTTTCACGTCTTTCAGCACCACGCCCGTCACGCGGTCTTGTTTCACGTCAAGGATGTCCGCGACAACTGAATTCCACACAAACTCGATCTTTGGGTTCTTGAACGCCCGCTCTTGCATGATCTTCGAGCCGCGCAACGCGTCGCGGCGATGAATCACATAGACGCGCGAGCCAAATCGCGTCAGATAATTTGCCTCCTCCAATGCCGAATCGCCGCCGCCCACAACCACCAGCGGCTTGTTCCGAAACATCGGCAGCGCTCCGTCGCACGTTGCGCAGTAGGTCACGCCTTTCCGCTCCAGCAACCGCTCGCTCTCCAGCCCAACATGCCGGTGGCTCGCGCCGGTGGCGACGATGATGGTTTTGGTCTCGATGACGCCATCACCGCCCGTCACGCGAAACGGCCGTTGCGACAAATCCACATTCTCGGCCGTGTCGTAGCTGATGCGCGCGCCGAACTTCTCGGCTTGTTTCTGAAGCCGCATCACAAACTCCGTCCCGTCAATGCCGTCGGGGAAGCCGGGGAAGTTCTCGACGATGCTCGTCGTGGTCAACAGTCCGCCCGGCGCCGCACCCGCGAGCACCAGCGGCGACAGGTTCGCCCTCGCCGTGTAAAGAGCCGCCGTCAATCCCGCGCAACCGGTGCCGATGATCAAAACATTTTCCATGTGTCACTCTCCGCAAATGTGTTCAACAAGTTGAATTCACCATATTCGTCGCCGCGCGCCTTTGCAACGTCGGACTCCGGGCTTGCCTGAGACGGGCGACTTCTCTAGTTTCTCCACCATGAAGCGCCCACTGGTGGGCATTGTCGTGGTATTTTGTCTTGGCGTGACGCTCGGCGAGTGGATGTCATTGCCTCTCGTCGCTTCCTGGTTCTTGTTCTCAATGGCCCTCGTTGCATCGGCGTTCTTCCTTCGCCATCGAGCAGGACTGGTTGTGGTATTCGCGATGATTCTGTTGGGAGGGTTGCTCGCGCACCGGCTGGCGAACAGCTATCCGCAGCCTGGCCATCTCTTGCGTCTGCTCGGCGACCGTCCTCAAAATGTGGTCGCCCGCGGGACCATCACGGTGGAACCAGTGCGTTCTGTGTGCCGGCGCACGCGCGGCGAACAGGAGCGGGACTTTTTCACCGTTCGGGTCAGCACGCTCGATTGCGGCAACGGTTGGCAAGCGGCGACGGGCGACGTTGTGGTGTGGCTGAGCCAGCCGCCCGACGACGACCGGCTGCGCTACGGCGACGTGATCGAGTTCCGTGGTCTTCTAAGCTGGCCGGTGGCGCCGGCCAATCCGGGACATTTCAACTACTGTGCTTATCTGGCGCGGCGCGGCGTGTTCTACGAGGCGCGCATCCACAGCGCGACCGCCGTGACTGTGCTCAGTCACAACACGTCTTGGTGGATGGAGTGTGGCATGTGGATGCAACGCCGTTTTCTCGACAGCGCGGCACGCGGGCTGGAGGCAAACCGCGTTGGAGACGAACCGGTCGTCGTTGGCTTGTTGCGCGCGATGTTGGTTGGTTTTCGTCCTGGTCTCACCAGTGAGCTTTCGGAGCCGTTTATGCGCACTGGCACGCTGCACGTGTTTGCCGTCAGCGGCCTGCACGTTGCGGTGATTGCGGGTATTCTAGTCAGCCTGCTGCGCTTCTTCGGTATTGGCCGGCTTGGTTGCGCGCTGATCGCTTTACCGTTGCTGTTGTTCTATACCATTGCGACCGGCGCGCCGGCGTCGGCGATGCGGTCGTTCTTGATGGCGGCCGTCGTGATCATTGGCTGGAGTCTGCCTCGGCCCACCGACGTGCTGAACAGCCTTGCTGCGTCAGCCATCATCATCCTGTTGTGCGATCCGATGCAGTTGTTCGAGGCGGGCTTTCAACTGTCCTATGCCGCCGTCCTTGCTTTGGCGTTGTTTGTTCCCGGGCCCGGATTCCTTGTCCGAACTCTTTTCCGTCGCGCCGATTCAGGGGTGGAGTCTGCCGCAGTCTTGTCGCGACTTCCAGGCTGGCTTGCCGATGTGCTTGTTTGCGACCCGTATTTGCCGACGAGCCTGCTGCCACGGTGGCGCCGCGTTTGGTATGCCGCTGTTCGCGCCGTGACAGTTTCTCTTGCCGTCTCCGTGGCGGCGTGTATTGGAACGATGCCGCTCATCGCGCACTACTTTCACCTGTTCACGGCCGTCAACTTCCTCTCCAACCTCGTGATCGTGCCGCTGAGCACGCTGACGATCACGACAGGCTTTGCGTCGTTTCTGTTGGATATTCTTTGGCAACCGCTTGCGGGCGTGCTCAACAACGCCAACTACGCGTTCATGGAATTAATGCTCAGTGCGAGCCGCTGGTTCGAGCGGTTGCCGATGGCGTTCATCTATGTCAAGACGCCGCCAGTCTGGTTGTCAGCGGCGTTCTATGGCGCGATGGCGCTGTTTCTATGGGCCGGGATGAGGAAGTTCACGCAGAGGTTTGCGTGGCTTGGCGTGGCGGCGTTGTGCGCGCTTGCCATTGGTCTGGCCGCCCGCAACGGCGAGCCGACTGTCACGCTGACCGTTCTCAGTGTTGGCGACGGCGCGGCGGCATTTGTGGATTTGCCCGGCGAGAAACACGACACGCTCATTGATTGCGGCCCAGCGAAGTCCGCGCACTTTATCCTCAAACCATTCCTTCGCGCGCAGGGCTGCGACTCGGTGGAGACGCTGATCCTGACTCATGCCGACGCCAACCACATCGGCGCTGTCGGTATGGTGCTCGATGGATTTCAACCCAGGCGGATCTTCGACAATGGCCAGAGCCGTTGGACACGCGTGGCGGGCGGTTCACTGCCGGGTTTCCGTGCGTTGCGGCTCATCGAGCCGGCGACGCTGCCGTTGGGCGAGAGCGCCGAGTTGCGGGTGATCTATCCCCGCGCCGGCCCGTTGCCTCTGCTGGGCGACAACGCCTCACTGGTGCTGCAGTTGCGCTGCGGCTCGCACCGGGTGTTGCTGGCGTCGGATATTGGCGCGACGGTCGAGCGCGAACTGCTGGCGGCGAAGGTGGATGTGCGCAGCGACATCCTGATCAAGGGCCTGCACAGCCGCGAGGACTCCTGCACCGACGGGCTTCTGGACGCCGTGGCCCCGCAATGGGTCATCATCAGTTGCGGCGAGGCCGCCACGCGCACGCCCGCGCTGCCGGCCATGCTCAGCCGCATTGAGGCCCACGGCGCGCGGGTGTTGCGCACGGACGTGAACGGTGCTGTCACCGTCCGGATGTCACTCGACGACTTGGATGTGAAAAACTTTTTGTCCGATTCCTCTCCTGTGCTAGGCTTCGCCCGACGTGAGACGCCATGAGGCGATGTAGGCCGTTTGCGCGATGAACTCTCTGCATGGCCGCCGTGTCAAAGCATTTGCATGCCTTTTGATCCCGATACTGAACTGATGTTGCAGGTCCGCCGTGGCAACCGCGCTGCGTTTGAGGCGCTGGTCGTCAAATACCAGCGGCCGGTCATCAACACGATCTTTCGCAGTGTCGGGGATCTCGCGGAGGCGGAGGATCTCGCGCAGAATGTCTTCGTGCAGGTGTGGAAGTCTCGCGGCCGTTACATGCCGACGGCGAAGTTCTCGACCTGGCTTTTCACCATTGTGCGCAACACCTGTCTCAACGAAGTCCGCCGTCGCGCGCGTCATCCGGCGGACTCTCTCGACAAGCCGGTGAAAGACGCGGCAGATGGCAGTGAATCGCCGTGGCAAATACCCGACCAACAGGCGAAGCCGCCGAGCGAGGAGGCGTTGGCGGCTGAATTGCGGAAGCGAGTGGACACCGCGTTGGCGGCATTGCCGGAGGCGCAGCGCACCGCGATGTTGTTGCTGCGCCACCAGAACATGCCTTACGAGGAGATCGCCAAGGTGATGCGTTGCTCGTTGTCGGCGACGAAATCCGTCATCCACCGCGCGCGCGCCATGCTGCGCGACCAACTCAAGCCTTACTTGCGACCGTGAAAAATATTGTGCAACCTTGGAACGATCGAGGTGTTACTACGATGAGGTTTTTGGAAATGAACTGCACACAATGCCAAGCTGAATTTGACCACTTGCTGGACGGCCGTTTGGACGCTCCGGTGAGCGCGCAGGTGCGCCGACATCTGGTGGACTGCCCCGGTTGTGGCGCCGCTTGGCGCGATTACGAGGTTGCGTGGACTGCGTTCGCATCGGTGCCGGAGATCGAGCCTTCATCGAACTTCGTTGCTCGCGTCATGAATCAGATTGACCGCGTGGAGAACGAGGCGCCTGCGCGCGTCTGGTTCTTCCCGGTATTGTGGCGTTGGGTTGCCCCCGCGATGGCGGCGATCATGCTCTTGGCGGCAGGCACGGGTGTTTGGATGAAGGTGCAACACGATGCTGATCAGGCTGTCAGCCAGGAGTTGGCGGCGAATCTGCCAGTGGTGCAGCACCTGGACCTGCTCAAGGACTTCGACATCATTGCCGAACTCGACCGGATCGCGCCACAGCCAGAGCGCGACCCGATTGAAGAGATGTTAAACGCGCTATGGAATAGCTGATGAGTTCAAGGATTCTCATCCTCGCGCTGGCTCTTGGCGGCTTGGTTTGTCTCGCGCCCAGTAGGACATGTGCTGAACCGGTTTTAACAAATGCTCCTGGCGGGGACATTCAGTTGCCGAAGAACCTGCCGCCGCGGCTGCGCGAAAAGATGGCGAAGATGTCGCCTGCCGAGCGCCAGAAGATGTTGGAGCGATGGCAGCAGCTTCGCAACCTGTCCCCGGAGGTGCGCAAGCTGCTGAACAAGAACTATCAAAAGTTTTCCAAAATGCCGCCCGAGCAGCGGGAGCAGTTGAAACAACGGCTCCAGCAGTGGCAGAGCATGTCGCCGGAGGAAAAAGAAAAGCTGCAAGAGAACTTTCGACGCTGGAAGCAACTCAGCCCGCAGGAGCGCGAAGACTTGCGCAAGCGGCACGCCCGCCATCCGCCCGCCAGCGGCAACGCTCCGTCCAGCGGGCCGTTCGCACCGGCGGTGAAAGCCTTGCCCGCCGCCGCGCAGGCGGCGCCGTAGAGCGCACCCGCACCGCTGTGTCAGGCCGCGCTGCGAACCATCTTTGCGGCAAACGATCCATCCACCGCGTCGCGCGGCGGAAAAGTTTCGACACAGCGGTCCAGCGCAAATTCCGTGTTGGACTTTAAGAACGCCTCCACGACGCCGCGGTTCTCTTCCGGTTCGAGGCTGCACGTGCTATAGACCAGCGCGCCGCCACGCCCGACTCGTCGCGCCGATGTTTGCAGCAGTGTGAGTTGCTCCGCCGCCAGCCGCGCAATGTCCTCGGCGCGCAACCGCCAACGCGCATCCACGCGACGGCGCAGCACGCCGGTGTTGGAGCAGGGCACGTCCACCAACACGCGCGCAAACCAGGTTTCGGCCGAACTGGCGGGGCGCGTTTGCTGGACGGTGACGCAGGCGACGCCCAAGCGCGAGCAATTCGCCACGACTTGTTTCAACCGATCCGCTGAGGTGTCCTCGGCGACGATCTCGCCCCGATCCTGCATCAACTGCGCCAGGCAGGTTGCCTTGCCGCCCGGCGCGGCGCAGGCGTCCAACACGCGCTCGCCCGGTTGCGCGCCCATCAATTCGACCGCGAGCAGCGTGCTCGGATCTTGGATATAAAACTCGCCTTCGGCGAACCCCGGGAGCCGTTCTGCCGACTCCGCCGCCCGAACCTCAATCATCGGCACTGAGCGCGATGCTCCGCCCGCGAGTTCGGCTTCGACGCCCGCCTCGCGCCACTTTGCCAGCAACGCTTCGGCGCTGGTTCGTAGTGTGTTCACGCGAGCAAAGAGTTTTGGCGGGCGGTTGTTCCAGTCGAGCAGCGCGCGTGTGTCCGCTTCGCCGTAGCGAGCGAGCCATCGCGTCACCAGCCATTCCGGATGCGAGCATCGAACCGCCAGCGGTTGCTGCTGGAGCGCCGACGCCAGTGCCGGGCGTTCGCGGTGAGCATTTCGTAGCAGCCCGTTGAGGAAACCGCCCAGGCGTGCCGACGACGTCCGCTTCGCCAATTCCACCGTTGAGTTGACCGCGGCGTGCGCCGGCACGCGGTCGAGGAAGAAGAGTTGATACAAGCCGAGGCGCGCCAGCACGGCGATCTCCGGCTTCGGCATGCGCTCCGCTTTCTGCGCGATCAGCCAGTCGAGCGCCGCGCGTTGGCGGAGGCAGCCGTAGAACAGCTCCGTCACCAGCGCGCGGTCGCGCGCCGGTAATGTGGACTGATGCAGTCCCACATGGAGCAGATCGTCGGCGGGACTGCCGCCACGTTCCCACCTGCACAACAGATCGAACACAATTTCTCTTGGATTGGTTGAAGTCACGCGATAGCTTCTACCACTTTTCAACATGACTGACGACCAAATCCAAGCATTACTCGACGACGGCAAGGCCGAAGCCCGCCACCTAAACGCGCTGAAGAAGCTCGGCGCAGGCACTTACTGCATCCATCGCAGTTGGGGCTTCGGCAAGGTCACCAGCTTCGACAACATCATGGGCAAGTTCCAGATAGACTTCAAAGGCAGGCCTGGCCACTCGATGGAGGCACGCTATGCTGCTGAATCGCTGGAGATTCTGCCCGCCGAGCACATTCTCGTCCAGAAGGTGACCAATCTCGACGCGCTCAAGCGGCTCGCCGCTGAAGAGCCGCTGCAATTGATGCGCGTCGTGCTGGGCAGTTTCGGTGGTCAGGCGTTGGCAGAGCCGATCGCCGCGGCGTTGTGCCCGGAGGTCGTGGCTGCGGCGGATTGGAAGAAGTGGTGGGACGGCGTCAAGCGGGCGATGAAAAAGGACCCGCACTTCGGCGTTTCTGCAAAGAAGACCGAGCCATTCGTCCTGCGCGACAAACCGCAGCGTCCGGAGGAGGAGTTGCTCAGGTCGTTTGCCGCTGCTGCCAACCTCAAACAGAAGCTCCAGGCGGCTGAACAATTGCTGCGGCTCGCCGGCCAGCTTCCCGATGTGCCGGCGGTGCTCGGGCCGGTCATTCATGCGCTCAGCGATGAGATCAAGGCTGTTCCGCATCGCGATCCGGCCATCACGCTCGAAGCAATCTGGGTCCGCGACGAGCTGGCTGGGCTTTGCGGTCACCAGACGCCGCACACCGTGGAGCAGATTCACGAAGTCGTCCGAAACGTTCGCCATCTGGGCGAACTGCTGCAATCGTTGCCTTCTGCGAAGCAGAAGCGGCTGCTGCCGCATCTGCGCAGCGCCTATCCGGACACATGGCATGACGCGCTGCGCCAGATTCTTCTGAGCGCCGACGCCAAACTCGTCGGCGACATCATCGAGTTCTTGACCAATGAGGGCCAGACCGACGCGGTGGGGGCGTTTCTGGATCGAGTCGTTCGCGAGCAATCCGCCACCGGCGAGCTGTTGCTGTGGATTTGCCGCAGCCGCAACCAGCAGACCTTTGCGGAAACGGTCGGGCCGCTGCTCAACGTCCGCCTGGCATCCGCCATCCTGCATGCCATCCAGCGCGAGCATGCTGACACCGGCCGCAAGAAGAACCTGCTGTTGGAATGGCTTGTCAACGACCACGCGTTGCTGGCCGAGCTGTTGCGCGAGACGGACATCGAAGACGTGCGTGACATCGCCCGCAAGCTCATGTCGCATCCGGCCGTCAGTGAAATGGATCGCCGTTCGTTGCTCGCGCGGGTCATCAAGGTCCATCCGCAGATTCAGACGTTGCTGACCGGCGGCGTTGAGGCGCGCCAGCAGACGATCACTGTTTCGTGGGAGAGCCTGGAGCAGCGGAAAAGGGAATATGACGAGCTGATCACCAAGCGGATGCCGGCCAATACCCGCGACATCGCCATTGCCCGCAGTTACGGCGATCTGCGCGAGAACTTTGAGTTCAAGGCGGCCAAGGAAACACAGAAGGTTCTCATGGCTCGCAAGGGCGAACTGGAGCTTATGCTGGCCAATTCGCGCGGCACAGACTTTGCCGACGCCAAGACCGATGCGGTCGGTATTGGCACCGCCGTTACGCTTGCCGACCTCACGGAGAACAAGTCGGTCCGTTACGCTATCCTTGGCGCGTGGGACAGCGACGTGGACCGCGGCATCATCAGTTACCAGACCACGCTTGCGCAGGCGCTGCTGAACAAGAAGGCCGGCGACGAGGCTGACTTCGAAATCGGCGGCCATCGGCATCACGTCCGCATTGAGAAGATCGAACGCTACGTGGATTTGAAATCAGAAATCGGGCCGCCTTGCGTCCCCCGGCTCGCGGCGGGATCGGGCGAATCTAGTAACGCCCCGGCAGCACCAGCCAGCAATTGAGCCACGCCCAGCCCGTGGCCAGCCCCAGCAGTAGCACCAGCAGGTTCAGCCGCACGCTCAGCCGGTGCAGTCGCTGCCAGCGCGACAGCACTTCCGCGCGCGCGTCTTCGTCATCCGTCTCGCGAGCTTCGTGCGCCTCATCGCGCAACAAGTTCATGCGCGGCACGAGTCGCTGCCGCGCCCAGAGCACCACCACCATCATCCCAAACACCAACATCAGCACCGTCGAGCCGCTTTTCCACGGCCAGAATCGCATGGCGATCAGCAACCCGCCGCTCATCAGACCGAACAGGCCGCACACCAGCCCCACCAGATAGTAACGTGGGAACACGGTGCGAATGAACTTGCCGGCGTGTTCCACCTCCAATGTCCGGAACGCCGTCGGCGCGACTACGAAAAGAAAAAACACGATTGCCCCGATCCACAGCGCCCACGACAAGAGAAAGACGTAGCCTAATGCGATGGTCATTGTCCGTCAGCCTACCGGGGCAGACACCGGCTGCCAATAGAGAAAACGCGGTTGTGATGTTGGCGTGTCGAAATTGGGGGAACACTCCGGCTACGATTGGCCGACCAGCGACAGGAAACCCGGCAGGTGTCGCATGCTATTGAAATCTTCCTCCTCGCAGGCGAGCCGGCGATACGCCGCGTCCTTACGGATGGCTTTGTCCAACAGGCGCAACGCCTCTTCGTGACGGCCTTGCACGGCGCGGTAACAGGCCATGTTATAGTTGGCCAGTGGATAATCGTCGCGCAAACGCCGCGCGCTCTCCAGCGTCTCAATGGCCGCCTCCAGCGATTTCGTCCGCCGCCGGCAATACGCGAGGTGAATCCATCCGTCCACGTTCTTCGGTCTGACGGCGAGCAGCTTCTCCAGCCACAACTCCGCGTCGGCGTAGCGGCGCGCGCTGAGCAAGACAAACGCCTTCGCGCTGATGCCGTCCACGCAGTCGGGCCGCTGCGCCAGCAACGCATCCACCTCGGTCAGTGCGTCGTCGTGCATGCCGAGTGCGGCGTAGCCTTCCGCCGCCTCCAGATGTTTCTGAATTTCAATAGCGTCCACGTCGGATATTTCAACCGTTTCGTGGAACAAACTCCAGCCGGATGTCATCACGATAAATCGTTCTTGGTATGTTTGTTTGATTGCTAGCCCGTGCTTGACCGTGTCGTTTGCGGCGTTAGACTGCGCGGCATAAGGAGCTGGCCTTGACTAATCTTGAGGGTCAAACATTCGCGGGATACGAGGTTCTCAGCAAGCTCGGCGAAGGTGGCATGGGAGCCGTCTATAAGGCCCGCCAGCCGTTGCTCAACCGCCTCGTCGCTCTCAAGGTGATGTCACCCCATCTCGGCGCCGATCCCAGCTTCGTCGCCCGTTTCGTCCGCGAGGCTTCCGCCGCCGCCAACCTCAACCATCCCAACATGGTTCAGGTCTATACCGCCGGCGAGGCCGACGGCATGCATTTCATCGCGATGGAGTTCGTCGAGGGCGAGTCGCTCCAAAAACGCCTGCACCGACTCGGACGCATCGAGTCGCGCGAGGCCATCGCCATCACCGTCTATGTTGCCCAAGCCCTCCAGTATGCATGGAACAAAGCTCATCTCATCCACCGCGACATCAAGCCCGACAACGTCTTCCTATCCGATTCCGGCGAGGTGAAGGTCGGCGACCTTGGTCTGGCCAAGAGCGTCGGCGGCGAAACTACCGAGTTGACACAGACGGGCGCGGCGATGGGGTCGCCACACTACATCAGCCCGGAGCAGGCCACGGGGCTGAAGGACGTGGATTTCCGCACGGACATCTACAGCTTGGGCTGCACTCTCTACCACATGTTGACGGGTAAGACACCCTACAGCGGCGACAGTTCGATGGCGGTCATGATGAAACACGTCAACGATCCGCCGCCAGCGATTTTCAAGACGTGGCCGGCGTGCCCAATGCCACTGGGGATGTTGGTAGGCAAGATGCTGGCCAAGGACCGCAACGCGCGGCCTCAGAGCTATGAGCAGTTGGTTGACGACCTGCTGGCAGTCCACGAGAAAATCAAGAACATGGAACCCGCGCGGGCAGTGGCGGTGACACCCGCAGCGCCGCAGCCGAAGAGCGCGACGCCAGCCACTGGCGCAAAGGTGGCAAGAAGCTCCGCGCCGTCGGCGGTGGAGAAGACCGTCGCCGCCCGGCCGTCAGGAAAGCCGAAGAGCCGGAATGGCATCTATGTCGCGGCTGGAGCCGTAGCGGTGGTGGCGCTTGGCGGTCTGCTACTCTGGTCGCCGTGGAAAACGGGCGAAGGACAAAACGCCAGTGAGCAGGCAGCCGCGCTCCCAGTGGAAACCGCTGCAACGCCGGCGAAATCCAGCGTGTTCCTGACGGAGACCGCCGCTGCTCGCGAAGCCGCCGGCGTGCCGGCGAAGTTCGGCGCGCTCTTTGACGGCCGTGACACGTCTGCGTGGCAGAAAAGTGACGGCGGACCGTGCGATTGGCGGGTGGAGGACGGCGCGTTGGTGGCCGGCGCCACCGATCTCGATACGCGGGAGAAGTTCCAGGACTTCGAGTTGCACGTCGAGTTCGCCTGCCCTCAGGATCGCAAGCAGGGTAACAGCGGCATCTATATCCAGGGCCGTTACGAGTTGCAGATTCTGGAATCGTTCGGCAAGCCGGCGACGGATACTTCTTGCGGCTCCATGTTCAAGCTCAAAGCGCCGACCGAGAACGCCAGCAAGCCGGCGGACGAATGGCAGGAGTTTGACATCACCTTCCACGCCGCGCGCTTCGACGCCGCTGGAGCCAAAACCGCCAACGCCCGCGTCAGCGTCATGCACAACGGCCGGCTCATTCACGACAACGTCGAGATTCCCCGAAGCACCGGCAAAGGCGACGAGGAGAGCGCCGCGCCCGGACCGATCCGTTTGCAGGCTTACAACAGTCCCGTGCGTTTCCGCAACATCAGCATCAAGCCGGTGGGAACCACTGCAAGTGCCATGACCGCTTCCGCCGCCACCGCATTGAAGCAACTCGGCTCGGTCTTTACCAATGCTGTCGGCGCGGAGATGGTCTATATCCCGCCCGGCGAGTTCATGCTCGGCAGCACCAAGGAGGAGCGCGAGTGGGCGGTCAAACCCGGAAATGTTGGCGTGTTGGGCGTCGCCGTCAGGCGGTTGAAATTTGAAGGTGAGCAGGCGCCGCAGCAAGCGACGATTCGCAGTGGTTTCTGGATGGGCCGCATGGAGGTGACTGTCGGGCAATGGCGCCAGTTCGCCGATGCCACCGGTTATCGAAGCACAGCCGAGAAGAAAGGCGCCGCCGTGGCTCATGGAAGAGATGACCACAGCATTCAGATGGTGCGCGGCGCCAGTTGGCGCAACGTGGGGTTCGGCACGCCGGTCCAGGACAACCATCCCGTTGTGTGCATCAGTTGGGACGATGCCATGGCGTTTTGCAAGTGGCTGACGGAACGCGAGCGAGCCGCAGGACGCCTGCCGGCCGGATACGTGTTGCGATTGCCTGCCGAGGTGGAATGGGAATACGCCTGCCGCGGCGGAAAGCAGAGCACCAGGTTTTGGTGGGGCGATTCCAAGGAAGATGCTGGCGGCCGGCTGAACTGGTGCAAACCCGACAGCACGGACGATGCGTTAACGCCTGTGGGTTCCTTTGGCGAGCGCGGCCGCAACGGGTTTGGTTTGGCTGACATGGCGGGCAACGCATGGGAGTGGTGTCTCGACAACCTCGATCCCGCAGGCCCCCATGCGGAGCTTTACACAGATGACTCGCCCCTGCATGTCCTCAAAGGGGGTGCGTTTCGTGGCATGGCGCAACTCTACCGATGTGCCACGCGCGAGGGGCAGCCCGCGGGCACGGCCAATTTCGAATACGGCTTTCGAGTGTGCTGCGGAGTAGATGTGTCCGGCAAAGAAGCGGGCACAGGAACAGTGCTGCCGCTTGCCGAATGGAAGAACCTCATCCCACTTATTGATCCCAAGCGCGATGGCATCGCTGGCGGTTGGAAGGTGGAAAACGGCAGGCTTTACTGCACTAAGCGCACCGCTTGGTCCCTCTGCGAACTGCCCGTGGATTATAAGGGCGGCAACTATGATCTCCGCTTCCGCGTCACACGTGGCGATGGGCGGGACGTTGCCATCTTCTTCCTCTTTCGTAAGGGTATCACGGGAGGAATGGTGCTGTTTGACCACTTCAACACCAATGACTCGCTGGTGGCCAAGGGCGTCAAGGTCGCAGGACTTACAAGTGTGAAAGGGAAACCGGCCCCCCACAATGAAACCCGGAGAGAGCGGCCCTCGTGGCTGCCCAAGGGGCAGGAGAAGACTGTGCTCATCCAAGTGCGCGACGAAGGCATGGTTGCCACCTTGGATGGGGAGGAAGTGTTCCGTTGGGAAGGAAACTGGGAGGACGTGACGCAACATGAAAACAGGGTTTTCTCGGAGAATAAAATCACCCGTCCAATGTTCGGCGTGAGTTCCCACGACTGCGAAGCCGTTTTCAGTGCCATCGAAATGCGGGAAGTCGCTGGCAAGGGCGAGTTTACACGCTTTGGCGCGGATGACGCCTTCATCCGCGAAGTCGCTGCGCTGCCAGCAGAGCAACAGGTCGCGCGCGTGGTGGCGAAGCTGAAGGAACTCAATCCCGACTTCGATGGCAAAGAGAAGCACAAGATCGAAGGGAGCGACGTTACCGAGTTGGAGTTTTCGGCGTTGAATGTGACTGACATTTCGCCGGTGCGCGCGTTGACCAAGCTGCGGCGGTTCGTGTGTCTCGCCTCCACCAACGGCAAGCAGCGATCCAAGCTTAGTGACCTGACGCCTCTGCGCGGTTTGTCTTTGAGGGAGCTGCGCGTGCCCGGCTGCGACGTGCGCGATCTGTCTCCGGTGCGCGGAATGCCGCTGGGTCACTTTGGCATCAACTACACCCTCGTTACTGACCTGTCGCCGCTCAAAGGCGCGCCCGTGGACACGCTAAACTGTCAGGGCGTTCCTATTCGGGACCTGTCCCCGTTGCGCGGCGCGCCGCTGAAGTCTTTGATGTGTGACGGCGCTCAGGTGAGTGATCTGTCGCCGTTGCGCGATTCGCCGCTTGAAATACTGTCGTGTGACGCAGCCGTAGCGAACAGCACAGCAAATCAAGTAATCCTGAAGTCCATTCCAACGCTCAAGACGATCAAGAGCGGCCGCACAGCACAGTAACTAATCAACGATAATCCCGGCCATGACCAATCTCGAAGGCAAACCATTCGCTGGTTACGAGGTCATCACTAAACTTGGCGACAACGACTTGGGTGCTATCTATAAGGTCCGCCAGTCGAAGCCCGACCGGGTCGTCGTGCTCAGACTTCTCGAACCGCGCCTTGCGGGTGATGCGGAGTTCCTCAAGCGTTTCAAGCGCGAGGCAACGGCTGCTGCGGACCTCGGCCACCCGAACCTCATGCAGGTTTATTGCGTCGGCGAACACCAAGGTGTCCACTACGTGGCCACGGAGTTTGCCGAGGGCGACGCGCTAAGTGAGCGGCTCGCTCGGCGCGGACGGTTGGAACCGCGCGAAGCCCTGGCCATCGCGTTTTATGTAGTGCGCGCGCTGCTCTACGCATGGAGCAAGGTGAGCCTCGCCCATCTCGACGTCCGACCGGAAAACATCTTCTTGCGGAAGGCCGGCGATGTGAAACTGGATGGTTTCGGCATTGCAAAGCCGGCGGCCGTGGCGGCGTCAAGACTGCCGCACTACACCAGTCCGGAACAGGCGCGGGCGGCAGGCGAGATTGATTTCCGCGCCGACATCTACAGCCTCGGTTGCGTGCTCCACCACATGCTGACCGGCAAACCGCCCTTCGAAGGTGGTGACGCGAAGATGCTGTTGGCGAAACATGCCAAAGAGCAGCCGCCGGACATTGCCAAAGCGTGGCCGGCGTGCCCGGCTTCGCTGGAGCGGTTGTTGGGGAGAATGATGGCCAAAGAGCCGCGCGACCGGCACCGCAGCTACGATGACCTGATCAAGGAACTGTTGGAGGTGCGCGACGAAGTCAAGCGGGTAACCCAACAGCGGCCCGCCAGCCAGACCAAAATTGAAAACCGCGCGGTTGCCGGCTACACGCTCCTGGCCAAGCTTGGCCAGAACGATATCGGTGTGGATTACCGGGCGCGCGAGACGGCGACGAAACGTGTCGTCGCGCTCAAGGTGCTGGCGCAGCGTTTCAGCCGGGAGGCCGGTTTCGTCGAGCGATTCAAACGCGAGACGACCGCCGTCACTCGGCTGAGCCACGGAAACATCGTGGAGATTTACGGCGCGGGTGAGGCAGACGGCGCCTGTTACATTACCGGCGAGTTCGTCGAGGGCCGGACGTTGCGCCAACGGATGGAGCGGCGCGGCCAACTACAGCCGCGCGAGGCCCTCGCCATCACGTTTTATGTGGCGCAGGCGCTCCAGCACGCTTGGAACACGGCCGGGCTGACGCACCGCGCCATCACGCCCGACAACATCATCCTCACCGACGCTGGCACGGTAAAGATCGGCGATTTCGGCCTGGCGAAAATCATGGAGTCGGAAAGCGCCGCGGCGGATCGGAAAGGCCCCGCGGTGGGTTCGCCGCACTACATGAGTCCAGAGCAAGCGCGCGGTGTGAAGGAACTCGACTGTCGTGCGGACATCTACGGCCTCGGGTGCCTGCTTTATCACATGCTCACAGGCAGGACGCCCTACGACGGCGAGAATCCAGCGGCGATCATAGCGAAGCACAACAGCGGTCCAACGCCGGCGGTTCTCAAGGCGTGGCCGAGTTGTCCTGCCACGCTTGCCCGGCTGATGGATAAGATGCTCGCCAAATCGCGCCGCGCCCGGCCTCTGAACTACGAGGATCTGCTCGCTGAACTGGTGAAAGTGCGCGAGGAGTTCAAGAAGGTCAAAGTCGTCCCGCCGCCTGCGCCGGAGAAAACAGCGTCCGTCAAATCCGCTGCGCTCAAGGATGGGGCGGACGCGGACGAAGCCGAAACCGGGGTGGCGCCGGTGGTGTGGAACCGGAAGCCGATCTTCATTGGTGCTGGAATCGCCGCAGTCGTTTTGCTGGGAGGCATGCTCGTCTGGGCGCCTTGGAAGAAGCCGGCGGTCCAGTCTCCGCCGCAGGAAGAACAGCGATTTGATTATTCTTCCTCGCGCGTGGCGCCGTTGGCGCGAACATCACCGTCGCGACGCGATGTCGCGCGCGCCACCACCAGGCCGGACACGACGACGACCTACACGCCGCCAATGTCCAAGCCGATGCCGCCTGCGCCGAAGCCAAAGGCGACGCCCCTCTCTCCGCCAGAACCGCCGCCGGCTCCCGCAACAACCACGGCCGCGAAAGTGCCCGAAATACCTTCACTGACCGATGCTCCAATGGCTCCCCGCGCGACGCTGGCCAGGGTCGGGAGCAAGGAGATTGTGCTCGATATGCCGTCGAGCACCGCTTCCACCGAATCAGCGATGACTGATGAGGCGTTTGCCGCCGCAGTCGCCGCGCTGTCGCCGCAGGATCAGATTCGGCGCGTTATCGCGAGACTCCAGGAACTCAATCCCGGTTTCAGCGGCAAGGGGAGCTACAAGATCGAGAACAACGCCGTGGCTGAGTTGACGATTTCGACGACTGGCACGCTGGTCCCGACAGTGGGCGTGACGGATATGACGCCGATCAAAACGCTGAAGGGCCTCCAGCGACTGGTGCTTGCTCCATTGAAGCCTGGCGAGCAGGGCGCGCTGGCTGATTTGTCGGCGCTGAGCGGCATGACGCTGACGTGGCTGTCCTGCCACGGTAACCCGCAACTTCAGGACCTGTCGCCGCTGAAAGACATGCCGCTGACCGGACTGACTTGCGGTGGGACGCTCGTGAAAGACCTCACGCCGCTCAGCGCCATGCGCCTGGCCACGCTTGGCATCAACGACACGCCGGTCGAAGACATCTCCGCGTTGAACGGAATGCCGCTCGCGGTGTTGTGGTGCCAGAACAGCAAGGTCGCCGATCTTACTCCGCTGAAAGGCGCGCCGCTGCGTGAGCTGCGCTGCGATTTCATGATGGTGCGCGACGGCCCCGTTCTGCGCGACATCCGAACGCTCGCCAGGATCAACGACCTGCCGGCGGCGACGTTTTGGAAGCGCGCCAATTTGGCCACGGCGCCTCCTTCGGTTGTCCTGAGCGCGGTGAAGGCGGCGCCCGACTTCAAGTCGTTGTTCAACGGCAAGGATATGACCGGCTGGAAACAGCGCACAGCTACCAGGCCGAACGGCTGGCGCGTCCGGCGCAGCTCAATGATTAACACGCCGCCCAGCGACGATCTCGTGACGAAAGAGAAGTTCGACAACTTCGAGTTTTACTGCGAATACAAAATCTCCCGGCGTGGATGGAGCGGTGTGTCCTTGCGCGGACATTATAGGATTGTGATTTTGGACGATGCATACAAGCCGCCTTCCGTCACCAGCAGCGGCAGCGTTTACGAGCTGCTTGCGCCCACCAAGAATGCGAGCAAGCCGCCCGACACCTGGCAGGCGCTCTACGTGAAACTCGTCGGCAGCACCGTGACGGTCATTCTCAACGGCAAGAAAGTGATTGACGGTCGCGATTTGAACGAATCCAGCAGTTCTTTCGCGGATGACGTGACCAAGTCCGGTCCCGTCATTTTGCAGGGAGCCGGCGGCGTCACCTTTCGCAACATTCGCATCAAGCCCCTGCTCGTGAAAGGAGACTAGCTCGGCGAAAACCCCACCCATAGCCATGAGTGATGCATGAAAACAAAAATGGATCGCCGGCAGTTTCTCATGACCACGACAGCAGCGATGGTCGCGCTGGACCGCGCCCCGAACAGCGCGGCCGTCGCCGCCGAAAAGCCGATCGCGAAGACAGCGGCGATTGATTTTCATCTCCACATCAAACATTTCGACCGCGACCTGCCGGCCACGATCGCGCACATCGAAGGGCTTGGCTGTGAGAAGGCTGTGCTGCTGCCGTTGGAGGACATCGCCAGCGGTTTGCTGCTGACGACCGATGAGGTGTTGGACGCGCACCGGCGATACCCGCAGCGCGTGATCCCCTTCTGCCATGTGGACCTGCGGCGTGACGACTTCGAGCGGCGCATCCGCGCCTACGCAGCCGCTGGTTGTCGCGGCTACGGCGAGCAGAAGCAACACCTGCCGCTGAACGACTCCCGCATCACGCGTATGTTGGAGGTCATCTCGGAGTTCGGCTGGCCCTGCACTTTCCATTTTCAAGATGGCCCCAAAGGGTTCAACCAGGGCATCGAGCAGCACTTGGAGGCGATGCTGAAGCGGTTTCGGCGTGTGAAGTTCATCGGTCACGCGCAGTCGTGGTGGAGCCACATCAGCGCGGACGCGCCACCGCCGGAGGTTTCGCTCTATCCCAAAGGCCCCGTGAAGCCCGGCGGCCTCATCGACCGTCTGCTCGCCGACTACGAGAACATCTCCGCCGACCTCTCCGCCGGTTCCGGCTATCTCGCGCTCTCGCGCGATGAGCAGTTCACCGCCGGCTTCGTCCGCCGCCACCGCAGGAAACTGCTTTTCGCCACCGATTGCCCCTGCCACGACGGCAACGGCGCGAAATGGAAGGGCGGCTGCTTCGGCCGCAAGATGATCGCGCTGCTGGAGCGCATCGCCGACGCCGAGACACGGGCCGACATCTTCCACAGCAACGCAACGCGGCTTCTCGGTTCCGTATAGCTGGGTCGCGGCGAAATGACAGAAGTAAACAAACCGATGAACAACTCAACGGAGGAATATACAATGTATCGAAAGGCAGTGTTTCCCGGAAAATACATCCAGGGCGAGGGAGCTTTGAATGAGCTGCCACAACTGGTGACTTTGTTGGGGAAAAGGGGGCTGATCCTGACATCCCCGACGGGAATGGACACCATTCTTCCTCAATACGCGAAAACGTGGAAAGGGGCTTCGATCCCGGCCGCACGTTTCAATGGGGAATGTTGTGAAAAGGAATTGAACCGTCTTGTGAAACTGGTCGGCCGTGAAAAGGTGGACATCCTCATCGGCATGGGCGGTGGCAAAGTGATTGATACGGCAAAAATCACCGCAGACCGGACTGGCATACCTGTCATCGTCGTCCCGACCATCGCCTCTACCGACGCTCCCTGCAGCGGTTGTGCTGTCATTTATTCCGAAGGTGGGGTTTTTGAGTCCGTCTCCTATCAGAAAATGAATCCCCAGATTGTGCTGGTGGATACCCATGTTATTGCCCAGGCGCCCTGCCGCTTTCTTGTGGCCGGCATGGGCGACGCCCTGTCCACGTGGTTCGAAGGGAGGTCTTGCAAGAAGACGCAGTCCCGCAACGAATGCGGCGGGATCAGCACGCTGGCTGCGGTCCAGCTTGCCCGGCTCTGCTATGATACATTGCTCGCCCATGGCGCGGGTGCAAAGATCGCCTGCGACCAGCATCTGGTCACACCGGCGCTGGACCACATCATCGAGGCCAATATCCTCCTGAGCGGGCTTGGTTTCGAAAGCTCGGGTTTGGCATCGGCTCACTCCATCCACAACGGCCTGACGGCCTTGGATGAAACGCACTCTTTCTACCATGGGGAGAAGGTGGCCTTTGGCGTGTTGGCCGGACTCTTTCTCACCGATGCTGCGCCGGAGGAGATTGATGAGGTTTATGGGTTTTGCGAGAAGATCGGTCTGCCAACAACTCTGGCTCATATCGGCGTCAAGAACCCCGACCGGAACAAACTAATAAGAGCGGCAGAGAAAGCCTGCGCGCCTGCGGAAGGCATCCATCACGAAGCTGGCATTATCACTCCGCAAAAAGTCCTCAATGGCATGTTGATGGCCGACAGTTACGGCAAATCCAGAATATCGGCGGCATGAGTTGATCACGCGGTGTAAACGCATGAAAACCAGCATCAAGCATTTCGTTCTTCTCGGATTGGCGGCGTGGCTTTGCGGCGTGGCGTCCGGCGCCCAGAGCGCGTGGAAGGCCGGCGTCGCCAGGGTGACAATCACGCCGGGCGAGCCTATTTGGATGGCGGGCTACGCTTCGCGTGACAAACCCTCCGAGGGCGTCCGTCAGGACTTGTATGCGAAGGCGCTGGCCGTGCAGGACGACAGCGGCAAGCCTTCTGTGCTGGTCACGCTCGACCTTGTGGGCATTGAACGGGAGATGGCAGACGTGATTGCCGGGCGATGTCTGAAGCAATACGGCATCACGCGAGACAGGCTGCTGCTGAACATTTCCCACACACACAGCGGGCCGGTGGCCGGCTTGTCGCTGATGCCGCTTTACAAACTAACGCCTGAGCAACGCGACGTTGTGCGCCGTTACACCGACGGGTTGATCAACAAAGTTGTGGGCGTGGTCGGCGCTTCGCTACAGAACCTTGCCCCGGCCACGTTGGAGTTCAAGCAGGGGTTGGCGGGCTTTGCCGTGAATCGCCGGCGCGTGTCGAACCGTTCCCTGCCGGGGCCGGTGGACCACGACGTTCCCGTGCTGAAGGTCAGCGACCCTACCGGGGCCCTGCGCGCCGTGGTGGTGGGTTATGCGTGCCACGCCACCTGCCTCAGTGATCTCCAGATCAATGGCGACTGGCCGGGCTACGCGCAGGAAGAAATCGAAAAGGCCCATCCCAGCGCGACCGCCCTCTTCGTGCAAGGCTGTGGGGCAGACACCAATCCCCTGCCGCGCCGGACCGTGGAGCTTGCCATGAAATACGGCCAGATTCTCGCCGCAGCGGTCGAAGAAGTGCTGGGCCGCCCGATGACGCCGCTCAACGGCCCCATGAAAACCGCTTTTGAATGCGTGGATGTCGCTTTCCAAACGCCGCCGACCCGGGAGGAACTTGAGACTCGATTGAAAGACAAGAACATCTATCGCCGTGATCACGCCCGCCACCTGCTCGACATCCTCAACCGGGAGGGCAAACTGCCGGCCAGCTACCCTTATCCGGTCCAGGTCTGGCAGTTCGGTTCCAAACTAAAACTCATCGCGCTTGGCGGCGAGGTTGTCGTGGATTATTCGCTGCGGCTGAAAGCGCAACACGGTTGGGACACCACGTGGGTCGCGGGTTACTGCAATGATATTCTCGCCTACATTCCTTCTGTCCGGGTGTTGAAGGAGGGTGGTTACGAAGGCGGCGAGGCCATGATCTATTTCGGTCGCACCGGCCCGTTCAGCGAAGCCGTCGAGGAGACAATCGTCGAGAAGACCGGCCAACTGGTAAAACGCACCACGGCCCCCGGACATTGAGCGCGAAAACCGCTGGCTGATGACACGTCGGCACCTTCGCACCGTTGGACCCATCGAATCGCGCTCCCCGTCCGCGTATCCGACTAAGTTTCCGCGCCATTCTCCGACGCCAGCTTGACCGCCGTGAGCGCCAGCCCGCCAGCCGGTGCTTGACCGATTGCGACCACTGGAGGATGATTCGCACCGAACAGGGAGCAGTGCATGAGTTCGCTCGCGGGCCAAACATTTGCCGGTTACGAGATTCTTGCCAAACTCGGCGAAGGCGGCATGGGTTCGGTTTTCAAAGCGCGCCAGCCAACGCTGAACCGCCTCGTCGCCTTGAAGGTCATGGCGACGCAGCTCAGCAGCGATTCCATGTTCGTTTCCCGATTCCGGCGCGAGGCCAACGCTGCGGCAGCCCTCAACCACGAGAACATCGTGCAGGTCTTCACTGCCGGAGAGTCCGACGGCACCCACTACATCGCGATGGAGTTTGTCGAAGGCAAGACGCTCCGCCAGCACATTGACAGTCACGGCAAACTCGATCCGCGCGAGGCCATTGCCATTACCGTTTATGTCGCCAAAGCCCTCCAATACGCTTGGAACAAAGCCAAGCTGATCCATCGCGACATCAAGCCGGAGAACATCTTCCTCTCTGACGCCGGCGAGGTGAAAGTGGGCGACCTCGGCCTTGCGAAAACCGTTGGCGGCGAGACAACGAGCCTGACGCAGACGGGCATGATGATGGGCAGTCCGAACTACATCAGCCCGGAACAAGCGCGCGGTCTGAGCGATATAGATTTCAGGACGGATATCTACAGTCTCGGCTGCACGCTCTACCACATGCTGACGGGACGGCCGCCTTACAGTGGAAGCGATCCGCTGGTGGTCATCACCAAGCACGTCAATGATCCACCGCCGGCGATTTTCAAGGTCTGGCCGACCTGTCCGATACCGCTGGCGTTGGCGGTGGGCAGAATGTTGACGAAGAACCGGAATGACCGTCCAGCGAGCTACGAGGATCTGATCGCCCAACTCCAGGAAGTTCACGACAAGCTCAAGCCCGCTGCCGCTGCTGCACCGGTCACTGCCACCGGATCGGCCAAAACACCCGCAGCTACGCCGACGCCAAAGCCAGCGTCTGCCACGCCCAGGCCGTCCGTCGCAAAGACGCCGACGTCCGTTCCGAGGGCGAAGCGGACCAGTTGGAGTTCACGCATTAGCGTGCTGAGGACGAACAGGCTGAAACCTGGACTCCAACGTGCGATGCTCTACGCAGCCGCCGGTGTTGCTGCCATCGCGGCGATTGCGGGTGCTGTGTGGTGGTTTGCGGGCCGCGCAACGACGGCACAAGTTGACGACGCCTTTATTCTGGAAGTTGGCGCGCTGCCGGCGGAGCAGCAGGCCACGCGTGTCGTTGCGAGGTTGAAGGAGATCAACCCACAGTTTGATGTGGCGATGGCAAAACATAAGATTGAGAACGACGCGGTGGTGGAGTTGTCGTTCCCGTCAAGTGGGGTGACGGACATCTCGCCGGTCGCGGCGTTGAAACGACTGCGTGTGCTCGACTGCAATGGGCGCAGCCAGGCGGTTTCCAAGCTCTGCGACTTCTCACCGTTGCGCGGGCTTTCGCTGACGGAGTTGAAGGCCGACTGGACGGGACTGGAGGATCTGTCGCCGCTGCATGGCATGCCGATCCGCACGCTTTCCATTCAGCATACAAAAGTGAGCGATCTCTCGGTGCTCGCTGGCATGCCTTTGAACAACCTTGAGATGGCCGGCACTCCGGTAAACGACATCGCGCCACTGGCGAATCTGCCACTGGTCCGTTTGCACTTGCATGGCTGCAAAACCCTTCGTGATTTGTCGCCGCTGCGTGGCAGGAAGATCACATGGTTGTGTTTCGCCGGCACTCAAGTGGAGGATCTTTCGCCCTTGCGCGGGATGCCGCTTGCGGGCGTCGTTTGCAATAACAACGTGCTACGCTCGCCGCAAAACTTGGCAGTGCTGCGGGCCATCCCCACCCTCAAGGGCGTCAATAATGGGCCGGCGGCGAAGTTCTGGCAGCAGGTTGATGCCGGCCAGTTGCAAGCGACAACATCCACTCCCGAACAGGAGCAGGCCGCCGCACAGCAGCCGCGCCAGACCATTGACTTGCTCGCGTTGACTGACCCTGTCAAGGACCGCATCAAGGTGGAGCGCGGCGCCAGCCACTCCAAAGGCAACGCGTGGGAATGGCGTGGCGGCGCGCTCGCCTACGTCAGCGACGGCGGCTCCGGCAAACTCGCTCCGCCGGTCGCAATCAATGCCCGCAGCTATGAGATCGAGGTTGAGTTTGAGCGACTGTCAGGGCCGGGTCGCTTCCACGTGGACCTACCGCTCGACGCCAGCCGCATCATCCCGCTGAACTTCGACAGCAAGAACAAGATGATCAATTGCCGCGCCGGTGATTCGTGGCCGCCCAATCGCGGCCCGCGCGCACAGGTCGTCGTGCGGCTGGATCGCAGCCCGAACGACGAGCAGGACAGAATCACCATCCGGCTCGATGGCGAACTGGTGGTGGACTGGCAGGGCAATGCCACGAGCGTTGCCCAAACCGGCGAACCGCATCCCGTCTTCCCCGGCCAGCCGATCACCTCGATCTACATCCACAAGGACAGCTACGAAGTTCGCTCTTGGCAACTCCGCGTTTTCGACGGCGAAGCCACCGTGTTGCGCGGTGCAGCGGCGACTGGCGACGCTGGTTGGCAGAACGCCATTAACCTGCTGCCACAGATTGATCCACAGAAGGATGCAATCGAGGGCGACTGGAATCTCACTGACGACAGGTTGGTTTTGGAGAGGCCAAAAGCCGTCGGCGTGCTGAGACTGCCGTATGTGCCGCCGGAGGAATACGATTTCGAAATCGAGTGCACTCCGCAAAGCGACGGAAAAAACATCAACATGCATCTGGTCGCGGCTGGCAGTTCGTTCGCTTGGAAGCTGAACGCTTACGGCCAGACGCCGCCGATCTATGGCTTTGACCTGTTAGACGGCAAGCTCTCCAAGGATCGCGACGAAGCCGTTGTGAGCAAACCCCTGACGCTTAAACCCGGCCAGCGATACACCTCAAGGGTCGAGGTGCGACGTGGCAGTTTGCGGGCGCTGGTTGACGGTGAGGAATATGTGCGTTGGTCGGGTGACTTCAACCGCTTGAGTTTGGAAACTCTCTGGAAGCTTCCCAACAACCGCAACCTCGCCCTCAGCACTTACAACCGCGGCGTGATCTTTCACCGTATCGAAGTTCGCGAAGTTACCGGCAAGGGCCAGCTTACGCGCGGCGCGTCGATGGCCGACGACTGGCGGAACGCCATCAACTTGCTGCCGGTGATTGACCCGCAGAAGGATGCGGTGGCGGGCACGTGGACCTTCCAGAACGGAGAATTGGCCGTCGGGAACACCCCGTTTGCTCGGCTCGAAATCCCGTATGAACCACCCGAGGAATATGATTTCCGCATCACCTTTACGCGATTGGCAGGCCAGGAGGGCGTGACGCAGATATTGACCAAGTCGGGGAGTCCATTCGCTTGGTGCGTCGGCTTTGACAGCAATACCATTGGCGCGTTTGGCATGATAAACGGGCGGATGGGAGGTTCCCCGGACAATCCCACGCGCGTCCGACGCGACGCATGGATCGAGAACAAACGTCTCTACACGATGGTCGTCGCGGTGCGCAACGACGGCCTGAAAGCTTTTCTGAATGACGAATTGATTACCCAATGGAAGACAGACTACAGCGACATGGGCATCTATAGTAATTGGCAGTTGCGCAACCCGAAACGGCTGGGCGTGGCAGCCAGCCGTAGTGAAACGCTCTTTCACCGCATCGAAGTCCGTGAAGTTACCGGCAAAGGCACGCTCACGCGGGGCGCGCCGGCCGCCGCATCCGCGTGGCTGCCGGTGGACATCGCCGCCGCCTGCAACGCCGACGTTATTAGCACCGAGTCCCGCAAGGCAGCAAATCAACTCACCTTCAATGGCGGGACATTGGCGAGCGCGAGTTGGCTGCGTAAGAAGGGCTATCCTCAGCCGGGCCTTCCGGACGACGGGCGTGTGCAAATCCCCGACGCCACGCCGGCGGAATGTTTTCAGATACGGGTGCCGCCGGCAAAAAACGCCATTCTCATCTCCGGCCCGGAAGGCCGATTTCCGCAACCTGCCACTGTTGAGTTGACCGCCGCAGACCGCCGGCGTTACTCGGAACTGGTTGTTCTGCAAGCCACATGCTGGGGTAACGGAACCCTGCGTGTCATCCTCCGCTACGAAACGGGCTTGGAGACAACCGCCTCCATTCCATTGTTGGATTGGTTTCCCGGCGGTCGGGCTTCGTTGCCTGACGGAGTCCGTGTCGCTGTCACTTCCCATGACACCCATCCGACGGGCGGCAAGCTCGCGGAGATACTCGCCCATCGAATCCCCGCAGACCCCCAGCGGGTGCTTCGTTCTCTGACCTTCTCGATCAGTTCGCTAACGCCGCCCAAAGGCCATTCAGAACAGGATGCCCGCCGTCGTTTCACCGTCGGCATCTTCGCCATCAGCGCGCTGCCTGCCGCTCCCAGCACTTCAACTCTCCAGCACTCCAATACTCCCGCCACCGCCGACGCCGCTTGGCAGAACGCCATCAACCTGCTGCCGCTGGTGGACCTCTCGCAGGATGTGAACTCTGGCAAATGGGAGGCCGCCCCTGATGGGCTGAAGGCTACCGACATAAAGAGCATGTCGCAAAAACTTCAGCCGCCTTACCGTCCGCCGGAGGAGTATGACTACCGCGTCAGCTTCACGCCAATGTCCGGCAACGCGGATGTCGCCATCGGGTTGACAGCCAGGGGCCGATCGTTCGTTTTCTACATGAAGAAATTCGCCAACGACCACTGCCTCGGCTTCGAGGCCATCGGCGGCAAAGCGATTGCCGCCGGTCCGACGGCGCATCGTTTTCCCCATCTGGAAATGGGGAGCCGATACACCGTGGTGGTGGAGGTGCGCAAGAACGGCCTGCGCGGCTGCCTCGACGACAAGCTCGTGGCCGAGTGGGCCACAGACTACAGCGACATGACCGCATGGCCCGTCTGGAAATTCAAGGACGACACCCTCCCCGGGTTTGGATGCAGCTTGAGCACCGTGGTGTTCCAAGAGGTCAAGTTGCGCGAAGTCAGCGGCAAAGGAACGTTCACGCGCGGCGCGGCGAAGCCTTAGTCGCGGGTTACTTCACGATTTCCAACCAGCCGAGCGAGGTCGGGACGTGGAAGTCCGGCTCCTCGGTCTTCGGATCCACCCACGCCATCCATGTCTGGATGGGCGGCGGGCTGTCTATATGGCAGCCGCGATTGTGGATGCTCGCGCGTTGAACCACGGGTTTCCCGCTGCGGTCGTGGCTGAACTCCGCGCGGAACAGTCCGCAGCGAATCTTCACGCCGGGGCGCAACCGTGGAAAGCCCATCGCTTCGAAGCTCGCCAGCGGGATGCGCCCTTCGACGACGTAGCCGTTCGGCAGCGGCGAGGCCGCCGTCTCCAGCCCCTTGAAGCTCCACGATGGATCGATCTGCCGGTAGTAGGCACCGCGGTAGTCATAGGCACGACCGCGCGAGTCCACCTCGATGCAATAGTAGTCCTTCATCCAGTTGTCGGGCGCGAAATACATCTCCGCGCGGTCCTCGAAGATCGCGTCCTGCTTGTCGCGCAGCTTCTCCAGCACCACAATGTCGTCGTCGTGGACGCGGAACGTGAAGTAAAGATGCGTCTCGTCGCACAGCGCGCGGAACTCCGTCGCCGGCGGGGGCGTCTTATCCCACGGGAAGATGAACTGCTTCTCGACGGCGGCCTTGGCCCACTCCGGCTCGTCGGCGCGGCCGTCCACCTTGATGCCCGCCTTCGCCATCCAGCGGACGCGATACGTTTGCTCGCTGAGCTTGCGCGGCAGGAAATCATCCTCCTGCAACTTGATCCGCAGCGGGCCTTGCATCGTCGTCACCCACAGCTCGCCCGGCACGCGCTCGAAGACATACGGATACGAGAGGCGATGCTCCTGCTCCTTGTGGCCCGGCTGCAATGGGTCATAAGCCACCACCACCGGCTCCGTCCACGAACGGCCGTCGTCGTCCTCGGAGAACGCCATCGAGAGCTGCTCGCGCCGGCCGGTCTTCTTCGCCGTGTCAATGTAGCGGTTCCAGAACAACACCAGCCGCCCGCTCTGGAGCCGCTGCAACTGCCCCGGCGACCCGCTTGCCTTGATCGGCCCCGGCTTGATGTCGCGCCACGTCAGCCCCTCGTCCGTTGAGAACGCCTCCGTGAAACAGCCCGCGTAAGTGCGGATGAGCATCCAAAGCCGCCCGTCCTTCAGTTGCGCCAGCGTTGGCTCGATCCCGCCGCCGTGGTCGCCGTAGCCGCCATACTTGCCGAGATCAATTACGTTGCTCTTCTTCCAAGTCTTGCCCTCATCGTCGGAGACATAGCTGAAGCAGACGTGCCGGCCGGGATTGGCCGCCGCCACCTGACAGCCCATCACCAGCCGCCCGCTGCGCAACTGGATCATCGTCCGCAACGCCCCGCACCAACCGTCTTGAACCTTTCGCGGCTCCTGCCAAGTCTCGCCGTCATCCAGACTGCGCGTCACATACACTGGCAGGCGGCACTCCGGCTGCGGCCCGCCGTTCTTCTGGTCCCAGCGGAGCGCCACCTCTTTCACATTCAGAAACGCCAGCACCAGCACCCCCTCGCGCGTCCGCAGCAACGTCCGCTCCCCGCGGCACTCAAACTTCTTGGTGTCCGCAAATAGCGTGCGCGGCTGCCACGTCTTGCCACTGTCCTTGCTGATGAGCACGCGGCTGTCGTCCGCCGCCACGATGCCGCCGTCGCCACGCTTGGCGAACGGCCCCAGCAACGTCGTCGGCAGCGGCAGCGCCTTCGGATGCAGCCACAGCGTCTTGCCACCGAACTCCACCTTATTCCAGTCGGCCATCGCGGCCGAGCATACGAGAGCGAGCAGTATCAGATAGCGCATGAGGATTCTCTGGGACGAAAAGACTTCACGTTTCGCTTGCCGTCCTGCAATGGACGCCGCGGTCCTATCACTAAGCCTCTTTATCATGACTTCTCTGCCACATGTTGCCGACCTTCGTTCGTCTTGCTGTCCATCCGGGAGGAAGGTCAGCGATCTCTCGAAGCGTCGGGTCAATCTCAAGAGCCTCACTCATGCCGATGATTCTGGCGTTCTCGACTGCGTCTGTCGTGCCACATACAAATCCCCACGAGTGGTCGTCGGTGTAATGCGTCACGCAGAGAATTGGAAACTTCTGCTCAAGGACTTGCCGCGTCGTGATAGCTGCAACGTTGGGCGCTTGATCAAATGGCCAGTCATTCGACATAACAGGATTCCGTCGGCCCCGCTTATACCGCCGGGGAGGCGGCGGGGCAAGGCGGCTCTCAGTTCTCATGCGTTCCATCCACCGACCGCCTGCGATGCAGGACAATGTCACCGCAGAGTAGGTGGATTGGCCTCCAGACGCGATGGTCCGTGCACGGCGGAAGAATCACGCCCTGAGGTCGCGATCCACCTTCCATTAGAGACGATGAAGCTGTGTTGCAGCGGCAAGCGATGCGAGGCGCGCAGGAGGCTACAAGCGGAACTCAACGTCGCACCGCGTCAGCGAGCGCAGCTTCCTGCGGCCGGGGTGCTTTCGCATGAGCGGCAAGAGGGATTCACAATAGCGTAGCATCTCATCAGCGCTCATCTTCGATGGCCGCTCGACATGGCCGCTCCAGTCAGGGAACTCCAGGTCCAGTGCGGGTTTGGAGCGCGTCTGGTAGAGCGCCGCGGTTTCACGAACCACATGCTTGGAGGACTTGCTCATAGACCTTCAGATCACCGTATTTCACAAACAACTGCCGGAAGGATTCTGCCCGCACATTCACGCCATTGGCGAGAGCTAATCGGATGACGTCATCCATGTCTTTCAGCCGGCGCAGGCCCCGGCCGTGCTTGAGGGCGTGGATCTTCAGCGCGAACAAATGCTCCAGACTTGGAATGTGCACGGAGACTCCGCCCAGCTTGACGACCTTCGCTTCGGCGAACATCTTCCCGAACGTCTCCGCCGGAACAAGCATCAGGTCCAAATCCCAGCATGTCTCGTCAGTGGACTCAAACTGTAGAAAGCTGCCGCCGTCGTGAACCGCCTTGTAGCCAAAGCCTCGCAGCATCTCCACCCATTGGGGCCGGTTCTCCTTGCGCACAAGAATATCGGCGTCGTCCGTGGCTCGCACGAATCCATGACAGATCACCGCGTGTGCGCCGATGACGAGGAAATCGAGTTGGCGCTTGGCCGCTTCACGACTGAGTTGGTCGAACACTGACATAAGCTCCACGTGTGACGGTTGGGAGTTTGCGCGGTTTGGCTCGTCAAAGCAAGGCTGCGCCGCATTTCTCTGGTTGAACAGCGAAGACGCGAAAGCGCGAAGTTCAAGTCCGTTCTTCCCGTTTTCCAGCCTTCCCTGTTCATCTGCTTTCCGTGGTTGAACAAAACCTCGCGACGGGAAGCCGCGATTTTGTTATCCTGCGGCGCACGATGTTTGAAACTGGAAACGATGTTGGCCGATGAACGGAGACTGACATGAAGACACGATTGAATCGTCGGGATTGGATGAAGACCACGGGTTTGGCTGCGGGTGCGTTGGCGGTGGGCGCGGTGAAGGCGTCGGCGGCGGAACCGAAACGCGAGGGCGCGTCGCCGCAGGCGGGCCAAGGCTCGGTGGTGTTCCAGCGGACGTTGCCGGTGCGGCATGAGGTGGATGTGTTTGTTGCGGGCGGCGGGCCGGCGGGAACGGCGGCGGCGGTGGCGGCGCGGAGTCAGGGGGCGCGGGTGTTTCTGGCGGAGGCGCATTCGTGTCTGGGCGGGATGGGGACGGCGGGCAGGGTGCCGTTGTTCATGCAGGTGACGGACGGGGTCAACTTTCTGGCGGGCGGTTTCGGCAAGCGGGTGGTAGAGCGGCTGGCGAGGGAGAAGGGCTTGCGCGGGCCGGCGCATGACATCGAGGCGCTGAAGCGTGTGTATGACGCGATGGTGGGGGAGTCGGGCGCGGCGTTCACGTTTCACACGAGCTTGATCGGGGTGGAGGCGGAGGGCGGGCGGATTTCGCATGTGGTCTGCGCTGCGCCGAGCGGGATGTTTGTGGTGCGGGCGAAGGTGTATGTGGACGCGACGGGCAACGGCGATCTGGCGGCGTGGGCGGGCGCGGCGTTTGAGAAGGGCGGCGCGCGGGGTCAACTCATGCCGGGGACGCTTTGCAGTGTGTGGGGTGATATTGATTGGAAGACGTGGCAGGAGAGCCGGCCGAAGGTGCCGCAGCCGGACGGGCACATGTTGGAGAAGGCGTTTGCGGATGGGGTGTTCACGGTGCGGGACGAGCATCTGACGGGGATGTTTCGACTCGGCGAGACGCTCGGCGCGGGCAACATCGGCCATACGTTTGACGTGGACGCGACGGATGAGGTGTCGCTGACGAAGGCGCTGGTGTCGGGGCGCAAGAGCCTCAAGGAGTTTGAGCGCTATTACCGGGAGTATCTGAAGGGTTTCGAGAAGACGCGGCTGGTGGCGAGCGGGTCGTTGCTCGGCGTGCGCGAGACGCGGCGGATCACGGGCGACTATGTGTTGTGTCTGGAGGACTACAAGCGGCGGGCGACGTTCCCCGACGAGATCGGGCGCTATGCTTACTCGATTGACATCCACCCGCTGCGTCCCGGCAAGGACACTTACGCGCAGCATCGCAAGGAGTTCGACGAGACGTTCCGCTATGGCAAAGGTGAGAGCTACGGCATTCCCTATCGCATCCTGACGCCGCGCGGCGTGGAGAACCTGCTCGTGGCGGGGCGTTGCGTGAGCGCGGACGCGATGGTGCACGGTTCGATCCGCGTGATGCCCGGCTGCTTCATCACTGGTCAGGCGGCGGGCATGGCTGCAGCGATGGCGAGCGCCAAAAATCTCTCGGTGCATCGCGTGGATGTGAAGGACCTCCAGCGGCGCTTGAAGGACTACGGCGCGTTCCTGCCGAATGCGTGAAGGTCCGCCGTGCCCCACGACGGCATCCGGGACCGGTTCGTGATATATTGAAACCGCACGGTGAGAACGACACGAACACGTAGCGGGACAGGCTTGGAATCGCGACTGCGCGCGATGACGCGCGAAGGCGCGCTTTGTGAGAAGATGTCGGAGAAGAAGGTGCGCTGCGTGGCCTGCGCGCACCGTTGCCTGATCGCTGAAGGCCACGCGGGCATCTGTCAGGTGCGCTTCAACGAAGCCGGCGAGTTGCGGGTGCCGGCGGGTTACACGGCGGGGCTGGCGGTGGACCCGATCGAGAAGAAGCCATTCTATCATGCGCTACCGGGGTCGTTGGCGTGCAGTTTCGGGATGCTCGGTTGCGATTTCCGCTGCGAGTTCTGCCAGAACTGGGTCAGCTCGCAAACGTTGCGCGACCCACGCGCGGGCGCCGAGGTGGTGGAGATCAGCGCCGAGCAGATCGTCGAGGCCGCGCGCCGGCATGGAGCCTTGTCGGTGACGAGCACTTACAACGAGCCGTTAATTACGAGCGAATGGTCGGTGGAGATTTTTCGCCGTGCGCGCGAGGCGGGGCTGGCAACAAGCTTTGTTTCCAACGGCCACGCCACGCCGGAGGTGGTGGACTACTTGCGGCCGTGGGTGGATTTCTACAAGGTGGACCTCAAGACGTTCAATCCACGAAACTATCACGACCTCGGCGGCAAGCTCGAACCCGTGCTCTCGACGATCCGGATGCTCTACGAGCGCGGGTTTTGGGTGGAAGTGGTGACGTTGCTGGTGCCGCGGTTCAACGACAGCGAGGCCGAGCTGCGCGACATGGCGAGGTTCATTCGCAGCGTCTCGCCGGATATCCCGTGGCACGTCACGTCGTTTCACAGCGACTACCAGATGCAGGATCGGCACGAGACGAGCGCGCGGCAGGTGGTGCGCGCGGCGGAGATCGGCCGCGAGGAAGGGCTGCACTACGTCTATGCCGGCAACCGGCCCGGCGACGTGGGTGATTGGGAAAATACGCGCTGTCCAGGCTGTAACGCACTGCTCATCGAGCGCGTCGGTTTCACGGTTGTGAGAAATGAACTGCGGAATGGTCGTTGCCCGAAGTGCAGCGCGGGCATTCCCGGTGTCTGGACGATGGAGGATGTCGAGGCAGCGCGTGCTACCGGGCGTCGCGACGTGCCGAAGCTGGACATCGCAGCCATCGTCAAGGACGCGCAGCGGAAGTTTGCGCCGCAGTAGCGAGGTTGTTCCTCACAAGTTGTGCGGATTGACGCCGACGCCGACGATGGAACAGGCGATGATGGGGTTGAGGCCGAGTGACTGCGCCTTCTCGTAAAGTTCCGGCGAATCCGCGCCAGGATTGAGCCAGAGTTCCTTGCAGCCCTTCCTGGCGATCTCATCCACGAGCTTCATGCCGATGGCGGGCGGCACATAGAGGCTGACCTTGTCGAGAGGGAAGGGGATGTCTAGAACGGAGCGGAAGACCTTCAACTCCTCGATGGCCTGCTCGGTCGGATGGACAGGGAACACGTCGTAGCCTTGCTGGAGGAAAGCACGCACAGCTTTGTTGCCGAACTTCTCCTTGTTTGTGGACGCTCCAATGATGGCGACAGTTGGTTTGTTCATGGTTGAAGTTTGCTGCGCTGGACTCTGCTCGATCCGATGGCGGAAAACAAGTGGCGGCGGCCAGCGGCCATCTGTAACCTTCGCCAATGATGGCGGTATTCACTGTCATGAAAACTATAACAATCATTTTCTGTGCAGTCATAACGTCTTGTCTCGCCGCCACGCCTTCGCTCGCCGCGGAAACCGCTGCTGAGGACACGGCGCGCGAGTGGTTCATGGCGGTGCTGAACGGCAAGAAGGACCGGGTTGACGGCATGACGCGTGTGCCGTTCGTCTGCAAAGAGGGGGTTATTCGGTCCAACGAGCAGTTGCAGCGATTGGTGTTGTCGCGCATCGGCGCGATGAAGCCCAACGAGAAGTTGGCCGACTTGAAACCGGAGATGATCAAGGTCAAGACCATCGCCAAGCCAAAATCCGCCGACCCGCGAATGGCGCAGTGGCTGGACGAAGCCGCTGCACGCGTGTTCGTGGAGATTTCGCTCGGCGAGCACAAGATGGTGCTGTTCATGACGAGGGGCAACAAGCCAAAGGTGGTCGGGATCGGGAAGTGAAGTTCTGCCGGTTCTCCACTTTCAACTCATAGCTTTCGGTTCTTCATGCAGCAGCCTTTCCTTGCACTATAGAGCGGGGCGGGGTAAAGAGACGGGCACTGCATGAAGCTATTTCGAAGGAAAAGTGTGGCCTCGCTGCAACATGAGGCCGCCCATGACAATCGCCTCCGTCGTGCACTGGGGCCGCTCAATCTCACCACGTTAGGAATCGGCGCCGTCATTGGCGCGGGCATCTTCGTGCTCACCGGCCAGGCCGCTGCGAAATACGCCGGCCCGGCCATCGTGCTTTCCTTTGTCCTCGCCGGCATCGCCTGCGCGCTGGCCGGCTTGTGCTACGCCGAGTTCGCAGCCATGATTCCGATCTCCGGCTCGGCTTACACGTATGGCTACGCCACGCTGGGCGAGTTGTTCGCTTGGATCATCGGCTGGGACTTGATCCTGGAGTATCTGTTTGCTGCCTCGACTGTCGCGGTGGGCTGGTCGGGTTACGTCGTGTCCTTGCTCTACGACCTGAACATTCACATCCCGCCCGTGCTATCGGCGGCTGCCGGCACGCATCTCATCGAAGTCCCCACGACGTTGGCGGCGGCGTGCAAAATGAAGTCCGGCTGGTCGCCAATCAGTGATGCGTTGTTGGAGCAAATCAAGGCGGCTGGAACCGACCCCACCTTGCTCAGCCAAGCCACCGCGGTCTTCAACCTGCCGGCGGTGCTCATCATCATTGCTTGCACCGTGCTGCTCGTCATCGGCATCAAGGAATCCGCCTCGTTCAACAACTTCGTGGTAGCGATCAAACTCCTCGTCATCCTCTCATTCATTGCCGTCGGCGTGGCCTACATAAACCCGGCGAACTGGCATCCGTTCATCCCGGCGTCGGACGCGCCGGGCCATTTCGGTTGGGGCGGGATTCTGCGGGCGGCTGGCGTTATCTTCTTCGCCTACATCGGCTTTGATTCCGTTTCCACCGCGGCGCAGGAGGCCAAGAACCCGCAACGCGACATGCCCATCGGCATCCTCCTTTCGCTGACCATCTGCACCGTGATCTACATCGTGGTTTCACTGGTGCTGACGGGCGTAGTCTCCTACACGCGGCTCAACGTTCCCGCGCCGATCGCTGTGGCGGTGGATTCGCTTGGACCGGCGGTGTCGAACTGGATGGGGCCTGTAATCAAGATCGGCGCTATCGCGGGCCTCTCCTCGGTGATCCTGGTGATGCTGCTTGGCCAGCCGCGAGTTTTTTACGCCATGTCCAAGGACGGCCTGCTGCCGCCGGTGTTTAGCGCGGTGCATCCGCGTTTCCGCACGCCGTGGCTGGCGCAGATTCTCACCGGCGTCGTGGCCATGTTGGTTGCGGGTTTCTTCCCCATAGACATCCTGGGCGAACTGGTTTCCATTGGCACTCTGCTGGCGTTTGCGATCGTCTGCGCCGGCGTGTTTGTGCTGCGGTTCACCGATCCGAAGATCGTGCGCCCGTTTCGCACGCCGGTCTACTGGCTGGTGTGCCCGCTGGGCGTGTTCTTCTGCGTCTGGCTCATGGTTGGCCTGCCGCTGGACACTTGGATGCGGCTGCTGATTTGGATGGCCATCGGCATGGTTATTTATGTGACTTACGGCTTCCGCAACTCGAAGCTGAACGGGAAGACTCCGGAGGAGACTCGCTAAGGCTGGCGGGATTCTTCGTTCGGTCATACAAGACATCAACATGGCAAAGACTTATCGTTTCGGCATCGTCGGCTGCGGCATGATCTCCGAGTTCCACGCCGCCGCCATCAAGGACATCCCCAACGCCAAACTCGTGGCCGTTACCGACGTGCGCGAGGCCGCCGCCAAGCGATTCGGCGAGGCCAACGGGTGCGCGTGGTTCACCGATCTCGGCAAGTTTTGCGCGCACGACATGGACATCGTCACCATCTGCACGCCGAGCGGCTTGCACATGGATGCCGCCGTCGCCGCCGCGAAGGCCGGCAAGCACGTCATTGTTGAGAAGCCGCTGGAGATTACTCTCGGACGTTGCGACGCCATCATCAACGCCGCCGCAAGCGCGGGCGTCAAGCTCGCCACCATCTTCCCGTCGCGCTGGAGCGAGTGCAACCAGCTCCTGAAGCAAGCCATCGAGAGCCAATGGTTCGGTCGGCTCACCCTCGGCGACGCCTACGTCAAATGGTGGCGAACGCAGGAATACTACGACGCCGGCGGCTGGCGCGGCACTTGGAAGATAGACGGTGGCGGCGCGTTGATGAACCAGTCCATCCACAATGTGGACCTTCTCCAGTGGTTCATGGGCGAGGTCGAGAGCGTCATGGCCATGACTGGCCTCCTCGCGCACGAACGGATCGAAGTGGAGGACACCGCCGTCGCGGCCGTGCGGTTCAAGAACGGCGCGCTTGGCACCATCGAGGGCACCACTTCCACATTTCCCGGCCTGCTCAAGAAAACCGAGATCCATGGCGACAAAGGCACCGTCATCGTTGAGCAGGACGACATCCTCTTCTGGAAGTTCGCCGGCCCGACGCCGGTGGACGACCGCGTCGCCTCGCTCATGTCCCAGCACAAGTCCGGCACCGGCGGCGCGGCCGATCCCAAGGCCATTAGCTACCTCGGCCACAAGAAACAGTTCCAAGACTTCATCCACGCCATCGAGACCGGCGGCAGCCCGCTGGTGGACGGCAGGGAAGGGCGCAAGTCCGTCGAGATCATCCTTGCCATCTACGAGTCCGCGAAGACCGGCCAGAGGGTGACGCTGCCACTTTGAGGAGTTGTAGCGTCGGCCGTCCCGGCCGACATACTTGCAATGTCAGGATAAGCCGAAGCTGAAACCCAACGACATCATGAGTGAGCCTCATCGCCGCCGTCACAACAAGTGGCTGGAAGCGATTGCGTTCTTCAAGTTCGTCAAAGCCGTGCTGATGATTCTGGTGGGATTGGGTGCGCTGGCGTTGCTCAACGACGACGTGCGGCAGAAGGCTCAAGAATGGACACACCTGCTGCAAATGCACACGCACCACCGGGCGTTGCACATGGCGCTCGAAAAGCTCGGCGCAGTGCAGGACCGCTCGTTGGAGACGGCGGGCGTGATTTCCTTTTTATATGCCGCGCTGCTGTTCATGGAGGGCATCGGCCTGTGGCTGGAGAAGCGGTGGGGCGAGTATTTCACGGCCACCATCACGGCTTCGTTCATCCCGTTTGAAATCTTCGAGATCGTCAAGCACGCGACGGGAATGAAGCTGGCGGTGTTGGCGATCAATGTCGCGGTTCTGGCTTACTTGGTGGCGGTGCTGCGGCGGGGCGCATCATCGAAACCATCGTAGCTGCGGAGCGGTGCGAGAAAGCGGCCTGTGCCGTGAAACGGCGGGCTATTCTCGAGGCATTCCTGACCGGACTTCATTTTATTGCGGCGATCATGGCCAAAGGCTATGCTGCGCAGCCGAAGCGAAGCGCATGACTCAGCCATCCAATCTCCCGCCGCCAGCCGACGAACATCTCTCCGTTGCTGTGCTTAAACCCCCATGCTGGAACGTAGCTCCATTGCCACTTGCCAGAGAAATCCTAATTAAATCCAAATAATTCGCCGGTTGCGGCATCGATGTAGATCGCAGGTTTCTTGAAAGCAATTTGGAACTCATTGTTCTTTGTTTTGGGGTTTTCGAGTTTGAAAAGCACTACCCAGCAAAGGCGAGTTTCTTTTGGTATGTCTTCTTCTCGACTGATCCTCTTCCCGAAGAACTGCAGCTTGTATCGAGGTGCGGCTACTCTCAGAACGCAGGATTCAACACCCGTGGCAACGTAGCCGGAAACAAACGCGATATGTTGGGCCGTTTCCACGTATGCGGCGGCCTTGGCGATGGCTTGCTCTTTGGTCACTTTTAGTTCGAGGCTTCTTGGTGCAGGAAAACATGAGGAATTATGAATTCCGACCAAACCCTCCTTCTGGTCGAACTCAACGCCCATTCGTTGCCCCGGTTCCTCGTCCCAAGGGTATTGTTCGGTAAAACGGTTCCATGTAACGGTCCAAGTTCCGTGATACTTGTTGAACCTCACGCTTTCCACTTTGAAGTCTGGAGGAACGTCCCACTTGAAAACTTTGAGGTATTCGCCAACGCGTTTAAGGACGGCATCCTGGTTGAGTGCAGGAGCGTGCATTCCATCTTTTTCTGAGTAGTGCTTGTGTGAGAGTGCCGCATTCAACACGCTTAGGACTTGGAGCGTATCCGCGCGAACCTGCAACTGAAGGTCAACTTCGTATCGAGTAGCTCTGGGAGCTTTTGGTAAGACTGAACCTGAATCATCAGGCGCAGGGGCAACAAAACTGCCTTTGACAATCAATATCTGCGGGGACCGAGGAGTGAATTCTCTTGGGCGAACTTCTGTATCTACTTTACAAATGCCGTTCGTTGCCTTCGCTGCGAAGAAAGAACTGGAGAGCTTCATGTTCTCGGCCGCAGCATTCCAGAGTTTCACAAGCTGCGCTTGCGTTTCAGGGGGCGGTATCTCTTTTTGTATCGCGGCAAACAACTCTGCGTTGTCGAAATAAAGAACTGCAACTATGGCCAAGAAGATGGCACGGATCATGTTTTCCTTCGGTTCGATAGCTGACAACATCATACGGAGCAGCCGGTTGTATTCAATGCAGGAAGAAGACCGCACTCTCTTTTCTCGCTTGCTCTCGCCGCCACGAGCGGCTAGTTGAAACGGCACTATGTTTTCACACGTTGTCATCTTCTGGACCGATCCGAATAAACCGCAGGCGGCCGACGCATTGGTCGCCGGCATGGAGAAATATCTGAAGCCGATTCCCGGCGCGCTGAGCTTCCACGTGGGGCGGATGGTGAAAAGCCCCCGGGCGGTGGTGGAGCAGACCTACGCCGTGGCGCTGAATCTCCAGTTCTCGAACAAGAAGGCGCAGGATGATTATCAGGTGCATCCGTTGCACATCGAGTTCGTGGAGAAGGTCTTCAAGCCGAACTGCTCGAAGGTCGTCGTTTACGACTTCGAATAGCAAACAGGCGTCCCGCTTGCGCCATCGTGTTTGATGACGGGCGAGACGCCTGCCTGACCTTGGGAATCTGACGCGCTCTAGCCGTTGAGCGTCCAGCCGTCGCGATACTTCTTGCCGAGGTATTGGTTTGCCTCGGGACAGTTGGTGACCTTGCCGGCGACGGGGTCATACTGGAGTTTCTTGCCGGCACGGTAGGCGACGAGGCCGAGCAACAACTGCTCGACCATGTTGCCGCTGTATTCGAAGTCGCACGCGGTCTTGAGACTGGGGTTCTTGCACGCCTCGATCCACTGTTTCTGGAAGTGGCCGAGCGGCGGCAACACTGTCTCCGCGGTCGGCGGCTTGTAGTAGGTCATGTCCGCGGCGTTGCCGACGGGGATGAGCAGGCGCTTCTGGAAGTCGCAGACGAGGACGCCCTTGGAGCCTTTGAACATCGCGCCGTGGTCAATCTTGGTGAGGTCCAGCCAGGAGACGGGCGACTTGGGCATCACGCGGCCTTGATACCAGCCGATGCGGACGGGGCCGCGCCAGTCGTTGGCGGGATGCTCGAAGTGCGATGCGCATTTGATGGGGGTGATGGCGGCGTTGAGCGGATCGCCCTTGGCCTCCGCGGAGGTCGGCAGCGTGGCGTCCACGCAGTTCCAGAGCAGGTCCATCGTGTGGCTGCCCATGTCGCCGATCTGGCCGGCACCGAAGTCCCAAAACATGTTCCATGAGAGGCAATTCGCGCCGGCTGGGCGGACGAAGTAGCCGGGGTTATAGGGATGGAACTGCGACGGGCCGATCCAGAGGTCGTAGTTCAAACCCTTCGGCGGCTCGCCGGCATCGGGCAGGTAGCCGGCGGGGACGCCGGGCTTATCTTTGAAGTAAACGATGCCGGTCTTGTCGTCGTATTCGTCCGGATGACTGTAGGCGCCGCCGTCCGGCACGACCTGGCGGTTGCCCCAGGCGTAGGCCGCCTCCAGGTTGCCAACGGCGCCGCCGCGGATGAGCTCGCGGGTGCGGTTGAAATTGGGGTTGGCGTGGCGCTGCATGCCGACCTGCGTGGCGAGCTTGCTCTTCTTCTTCATCCAGTTGGCACGCACGACGCGCGCCTCCTCGACGGTGATGGCGAGCGGCTTCTCGCAGTAGCAGTGCAGGTCGCGGTTCAACGCCCAGTTGGCGATGAACGCGTGGGTGTGGTCGGCCGTGCAGATGACAACGGCATCGAGGTTTTTTTGCTCGAGACATTTCCGCCAGTCCACGTAGGTCTTGGCACCGGGGAACTTCTTGAGCGCATCGGCGAAGCGCGTCTCGTTAATGTCGCAGAGGGCGACGACGTTCTCGTCCTTGAGCGAATCATAGTGCGCGAGGCCGCGGCCCCAGACGCCGATGAGGGCGACGTTGAGTTTGTTGCCAGGGGCGTTCTTGCCCGCTCGGGCGCCGCTGGGCAGTAGAAGCCATCCGGCTCCGGCAACGGCGGTGGTTTTGAGGAAAGAGCGTCTGTTCATGATTGAGTTCTCCTGTCGCTTCCGTATGGTTTTCGTCACAAGGCTCGCCATCGTAGCAGCCAAAAGCATTTGGTAAACAGTTTTTTAGCCGAGAAGAACATTGTCAACCGATCTTGCCAGTAAACAGGAACATTCCCGGGGGGGATGGATGTTGACGTCCATCTCACTGCCGATTGCTAATATCTTCCGAATTCATCAGATCATGAGAATGATAAACCTCCCGGTGCTGACGACTCTAAGCATGGTTGCACTCGCCGCCTCGACTTTCTGTGCCGGGCAGCTTCCGCAAACAGACCGCCCGCTGGCAGAGCGGTTCGCAAACCCGCCGGCCGCGTCGCGCATCATTAGAATCATCCACAGCTTGCCGATCAAGCCCGCCGAGCAAGACGCGCAGTTGCAAACGCTCGCCCGGCAAGGCTTCGGCGGTTTCGTCAGCAACGTCTCGTTTCACGACTACATGGAGAACGAGGACCACTGGCGCGCGTTCGTTCGCGCCGTCACAGAGGCGAAGCGCGCGGGCATGTCACTCTGGCTCTACGACGAGCGCGGCTATCCATCGGGGCTGGCTGGCGGCATCACGATGCGAGGCCACCCGGAGTATGAGGCGCGCGGGTTGCTGATCGCCGACGCGAGCAGCGAGGGTGGGCCAGTGAATCTCGATGTGCCGCCGGGCAAACGCGTGCTGACGGCGGCGTTCCCGGTGCGCGACGGTGTCATCGCGATGAACAAGCCGGTGGACCTGTCGGGACAGGTGAAGGACGGCCGCTTACAATGGCAGGCTCCGGCGGGCCACTGGCGCGTGATGGCAATCACGGAGGACCGGCTTTACGAAGGCACGCATGCCGCACTGAGCCTGTGCGACAAGTCGCCCTACATCAACATGCTGATGCCGGAGCCGACGGCGCGGTTCCTTGAAGTGACACACGACCGTTATGCAGCTCGGCTCGGCAACGACCTCGGCCGCTGGTTTGTTTCCACGTTCACCGACGAGCCGTCGCTGATGAGTCTTTTCCTGCGGCCGATGCCTTATCGCGTGCTGCCGTGGGCGCCGAACCTCGCGGTGGAGTTCCGCAAGCGTCGCGGCTACGTGTTGGAGCCGGTCCTGCCCGCGCTCGTGGCGGACGCGGGCGCCAAGGGGCGGCGGGCGCGCTATGACTTCTGGAATACCGTCGGCGACCTGGTGTCGGAGAATTACTTTGGCCAAATCCAGCAATGGTGTCACCGACATAACATTGCTTCCGGCGGGCACCAGTTGATGGAAGAGAGCATCAGCTCCCACGTGCCGCTCTACGGCGATTTCTTCCGTTGCGCGCGCCGGCTCGATGCGCCAAGCATTGACTGTCTGACCAGTTTGCCGTCGCAGGTGCCGTGGTATATCGCGCGCCTGCTCAGCAGTGTGGCGGAACTCGAAGGCCGGACGGTGACGATGTGCGAAACCTCCGACCACTCGCAACGCTACCGGCCAGCCGGCGACAAGCGCCCCGTCCGCGTCGTTACCGAGGACGAGATTCGCGGCACGTGCAACCGCCTGATCTTCGGCGGCATCAACACCATCACCAGCTACTACTCGTTTCAGAATCTTTCCGATGAACAATTGCAGCGGCTCAACCTCCAGATTGGCCGCTGCTGCACGATGCTCACCGGCGGCTACCAGGTTGCCGACATCGCCGTGCTCTATCCGGTCGAGAGCATCTGGCCGCAGTTCACGCCTGCGACGCAGGGCGCGCGAGGCTCGCCCGCCACGGTGCGTGTCGAGCACGCCTACCGGCTGGTGAGCGACAGCCTTTACGGCGCGAACCGCGATTTCACCTATGTGGACTCGCGCGCGCTCACGACGGCGAGGGCGGAAAACGGCGCGCTGGTCCACGGCAAGCTGCGCTGGCGGGCGGTGGTGTTGCCGTGCGCCGATACGCTGCCGCTGGCCGCGTGGGAGAACCTTGCGCGCTTCTGGCGGAAGGGTGGCGTGGTGATCGCCGTTGGCGCGTTGCCGGCGAACAGCGCCACGGAGTTTCCGTCGGCGCGCGTGCGGAAACTGGCGCGGGAGATGTTCGGCGACGGCGGCAGTGCGCGCGTGGCGGCGAACAGCGCGGGCGGAGCCGGCATCTTCTTGCCGTCGGGATCGGAGGCGCTGTTGCCGCTGGTGCTGAACGGCGTGTTGGAGCCGGATGTGTCCGCGGGCGGTGCACGCGGGCCAGTTCATGCGACACATCGGCGGATTGACGGACATGAGGTTTTCTTTCTGATTAACGATAGCGGCGAGGCATGGGAGGGTGATGTCCGAGTGACTGGGCAGGGGCGGGGCGAGCAGTGGGATCCCGCCACGGGCGCGACGACGCCGTTGGCTGCGGATGGCAGGGCGAAACTGCGGCTCGACCCCTACGGCGCGGTGTTGCTGCGCTACGCGGAAGCGAAGCCGGCGCGGCGGTTGCCGATAACAAGCGGCGGTCTGCCGGGGCTGACGCTGCGGCCGTTGCCGGACGTAAAACCCGTGGTCGGCGGTGGCCAGTTCGTGCAAGCGGAGCTGACGGGCGATTCCTCGCGATGGCACGCCGTCGGAACGGTGACGAAGAGCCAGGTGGACACGCACCTGTTTCTATCGTTCAACTTTCCGCAGCCGGTGGACCTCAGCGACGGCGAAGTGCTGGCGCTGGACACGTGGGTGCCGGAAGGGCAGGGGACGGCGACGGAGTTGCTGGTGATCCTGCACGACAAAACAGGCAACGACTACATCGCGCACGCAGGCCGTTCGCTAGGCGCGCCGGGACGCTGCCAATCGTTTGTCCTCCTGAGCCAGTTTCAACTCGCCGGGTGGTCCAAAGGTCATGACGCGCGCCTGAACCTTTCCGCCGTGGCTGCGATCCGGATCGGTTGGGGTGGTCACCTCGGCACGGTGGGCGAGAAGGTGGAGTTTGCGACAGCTATGCCGCAGGTCGGCAGGCTCGTTAGACAGGATACGCGTTAACAACGACGGCAAGCGAACCCATCGCGAAGGTTGGATGTTACAGGAAGAAGGCGCGCGTTAGGACAACAGGGCGACGAGTTTCAGGCCGTTTCTGGTGTTGCCGGAGCGCAAGCAGACTACGGTTGAAGTTCGTCGTTTATCAAACAGAAAGCCGCCGCGATGTGGATCTGCTCCTTTACAAGTGTCACTACGGGTGGCTCAATTAAACAGAGAATCAGTTCTTGCTGAACTCGACAGTTGGAGCGTCACGGTGCAAGAAACGACGTGTAGAAGTAACTGTTAAACTTCCCTGCGCTGTTGATCAGTGATCAGAACCTCACGCAGGCATCTGGACCCACGCATCGCCTTGACTTGAGTGTCTTGAGAATTGCGCTTGACGACAGTCTAATATTCAGGGCTGCGACGAATTGTATCGTGGACCGTTATCCACAACGGCATCTTGGCGGCGATCACGCGGCACCGACACCTTGACTGTGCCTGCGCAAGTGCCACCGTCGCCGTCGTCGGCAATAAAGGATATGTGGTAAACACGGCCGTTGCCGTCGCCGGATCGCTCCGCTCGCAGAAGCATTTTGTCGCCCTGAATAATTGCGTCAGGACCGGTATCGCCGTCGCCCAAACCGTTGACCGGCTCGTCCTGCGTCACGGCGAGGATGGTAATGGTGACTTTGTTGTTGTTGGGATCGGTGACGCCGACGATGGACACCGGCACCATCTTGTGGTTTGGCGGCCACAGACTGTCCGGGTTGGCTCTCGCAAGCTCGGCAACGGGAGGATCGATCACGTTCAACACCGTGATGGTCACGCTGTCAATGGCGGTGCCGCCCAACCCGTCGCTGACCACGAGATCGAAAACAAGCTCCACTCCGCCCGGTGCAACACTCGGTGCGATGAAGGTTGGTTTCGCAGCGCTCGCGTCAGAGAGCAAGACCTCAGGACCAGATGTCTGCACCCACAAGTAGGTCAATGAATCGCCATCCGGATCGTTGCTTCCTATACCGTCCAGCGTCACCGTCCCGTTTTCATTCACCGTTTGATCCGGCCCCGCGTTAGCCGTCGGAGGATGGTTGGCGTTCTCGATCTTCACAGTCACGCTGTCAGTATCCGCAGCCAGACCGTCATCCACTGTGAGCTCAAACGTGAACGTTGCGCCCGCGGATCCCACTAACGGGGCGACGAAGAAGGGCTTCGCAGCCGTTGCGTCCGACAAAATAACTGTCGGGCCATCCGTTTGGAGCCAGCTATAGCTTATGGAGTCGCTGTCCACATCATAACTCGCCGACCCGTCCAGCGTCACTAACGTCAGTTCGTTTAACTTCTGGTCATCGCCCGCATCGGCCGCTGGAGCATGGTTCACATTCTTGACCGTGACGTTCATGGTGCGTGCGTCACTAATCAGTTGACCGTCGCTGACCGTGAGCTGAAACGTGAGCGTGGAACCTGTTTGAGGCACCGGTGGGGCCGTGAAGGTCGGATTGACCGTATCGCTGTGGTTGAGGATAACGGGTGGACCCGCAACCTGCTCCCACAGATAGGTCAGCGATTGGCCATCGGGATCATGACTGCCGGAGCCGTCTAACGTGACCGGGTCGCCTTCGTAGGCAGTTTGGTCCGCACCGGCATCTGCGACCGGTTTATGGTTGATCGACCAACCCATACGGATGGTGTGGTTCATGTTATCTGCAACATACACGTTGCCGACGCTGTCCACCGCCATACCCTTTGGATTCCTGAACCGCGCGTCACTGCCCGTGCCATCGGCGCTGCCCGGATTTCCAGCCAAGCCGGCCAGCGTGCTGACCACACCCGCTGGCGTGATCTTGCGGATGGTGTGGTTATTGTTATCCCCAACATACAAGTTGCCGGCGCTGTCCACCGCCACATCAGCCGGGTAATTGAACCGCGCGGCGTTGCTCGTGCCATCGGCGCTGCCCATGCTTCCAGCCGAACCGGCCACCGTGCTGACCACGCCCGCCGACGTAATCTTGCGGATCGTGTGGTTCATGCAATCCACAACATATACGTTGCCGACGCTGTCCACCGCCACGCCAACCGGCCAATAGAACCGCGCGGCGTTGCCCGTGCCATCGGCGCTGCCCACACTTCCCGCCGAGCCGGCCAGCGTGCTGACCACACCCGCTGGCGTGATCTTGCGGATCGTGCTGTTCTGGTTATCCGCAACATACACGTTGCCCGCGCCGTCCACCGCCACACCTAATGGGTATTTGAACCGCGCGGCGCTGCCCGTGCCATCGGTGCTGCCCGTGCTTCCAGCCGAACCGGCCACCGTGCTGACCACACCCGCTGACGTGATCTTGCGAATGGTGCTGTTTTCGCTATCTACGACATACACGTTGCCGACGGTGTCCACCGCCACGCCATATGGATTCCAGAACCGCGCGGCACTGCCGGTGCCATCGGCGCTGCCCGCATTCCCCGCCGAGCCGGCCAGGGTGCTGACCGCGCCCGCTGGCGTGATCTTGCGGATATTGTTGTTAAAACTATCTCCGACATACACGTTGCCGGCGCTGTCCACAGCCACGCTACCTGGATGCGAGAACCGCGCGGCACTGCCGGTGCCGTCGGCGCTGCCCTCACTTCTTGCCGAGCCAGCCAAGATCGTGAAGGCATAGGGTGTTGTGTAATCGGACTGGCCGAAGGCCGCGCCCGGCCTCCCACAAATGCCCAGAATGATTCCGATCATTATCAACATCCCATTGCGCAGTGCATTCTTCTTCATCTAAACTTCTTCCTTTCTTTCTCGCATTTGAAATTCATTTCATTGTCACAAGGATTTCATTGCCGAAGCGATTTTCGCGGGTTAAGCGGCGGGCAGCGCGTATGGCCCCGTGTTGTTGTTCGTTACCGTGCGCATGCTTTGGTCCTCCAAAAACGCGCGCAGATTACAGGTGGCAGTTGGCGAATGTCAAGCAGCAGAAGTTCTGCCTGAAATTAGAAGAAAGCTGTCGTGTGCCGGCTCGTCGTTGTCGGCTCTGGCATAGGCGATGTCGCATGGGCACAATACGGCCTCGACGCGGCAAGGCAGAGTGGTAATCTCGAAAAGCTGACGATGAAGATTGACCGCAAAGAACGGGTCCGGCGCGCGATTGAGTTTCGCCAGCCCGACCGCGTGCCGATCGTCTTCTGGAACCGCGACCAGACCGAGGGCGATGTGTTGCTCTACCACCTCGCGCTCGGCGTGCCGGGCGACGGCACGGCCAACGCGTGGGACTGGTCGGTGAACGAGTGGGGCTATCATCTGGTGAAGTCCGGCGACGGCACGATGGGCCATCCGGTGGAGCCGGTCTATCGCGAGCTGCGGCGCGCGGAGGATATCCGCGTGCCGGCGTTGCGCGAGGCGGAGCGGATGTCCGCGGCGCCGGCGTTTTTCGAGAAATGCGGCGACCGCTATCGGCTCGCGAGCTTCGATTTGAGCGGCTTCACGGTCTATACGTTCCTGCGGGGCTTCGAGAACGCGATGCAAGATTTCCTGCTGGAGCCGGAGGGCTTTGCGGCGCTGATGGACCGGATCATGGAGTTCGAGTGCGACCTAATGCGGATGGCAGCGCGGCACGGGTTCCACGGGATTCATTTCGCCGATGATTGGGGGACGCAATCGGGGATGATGATCTCGTCACCGTTGTGGCGGGAGTTGTTCAAGCCGCGCTACGCCCGGCAGTTTGCGCTCGCGCACGAACTGGGCCTGCACACGTGGTATCACTGCTGCGGCGAGTTTGTGCCGATCATGGAGGACTTCCGCGAGATTGGTGTGGATGTGCTGAACATCTCTCAACCGAACGTGAACGACATCGCCGAGGTTGGCCGGCGGTTGCGGGGCCGGCAATGTTTCATGATGCCGATCAGCTACCAGACCGTCTCGATCAGCGGCACCGTGGAAGAAATTTACGCGGAAGCAGAACGCTTGCACCGGCTGCTCGGCACGCCCGAAGGCGGCTTCATCGGCTACGTCGAGGAATACAGCGTGATGGGCATGTCAGAGCGGAACTATTGCGCCTGTGGCGAAGCGTTTCGCAGACTGAGGTTTTTAGCAATCAACGAATCACCTGGTTCCCAGCCATGAAACTCTTCACCTTGCTTGCCTTCTCGTTTTGGTTTGTCCTTGATCAAACACCGGCCTGCGTCGCAGCCACCGGCAAGCCGAACATCCTCGTCATTCTTGCCGACGATCTCGGTCGCGGTGATTACTCGGCGTTTGGGACGAAAGACATCCGCACGCCGAGCATTGACCGGCTCGGCCGCGAGGGAATGACGTTCCAGAACTTTTACGCCAACTCCTGCGTCTGCTCGCCCACGCGTGCGGCGCTGCTTACCGGCTGTCACCCCGACCGTGTCGGCGTGCCAGGCGTGATTCGCGAGGAATCGCCGCTGAACTCGTGGGGCCACCTCTCCGCGCGTGCGACGTTGCTGCCGCAGGTGCTTAAGCGCGTCGGCTACCACAGCGCCATCGTCGGCAAATGGCACCTCGGCATTGGCTCGCCCAACACGCCGACGGAACGGGGTTTCGATTTCTTCCACGGATTCCTCGGTGACATGATGGATGACTACTGGACGCACTTGCGGAACAGACAGAACTTCATGCGCCGCAACCGCGAGGTCGTAAACCCGAAAGGCCACGCTACTGACCTCTTTACCGAGTGGGCGTGCGATTATCTTGATGAGCGGGCGAAGGCGCGGAAGCCCTTCTTCCTCTATCTCGCCTACAATGCGCCGCATGACCCGATTCAGCCGCCGCCAGAGTGGCTCGCGAAAGTGCAGCAGCGCGAGCCGGCAAGCGACCCGAAGCGACAGAAGCTGGTCGCGCTCATTGAGCACATGGACAGCGGTATCGGGAAGGTGCTCGACACGCTCGACCGGCTGAAGCTCGCCGAGAACACGCTCGTCATTTTCATTTCCGACAACGGCGGCTCGCTCCTGACAAGCGCGAACAACGGTCCGTGGCGCAGCGGCAAGACGCACATGTATGAAGGCGGTCTTCGCGTGCCCGGTATCGTCCGTTGGGCCGGCCGCGTCAAGCCCGGCAGTTGCACAGACCGCATCGCGCTTTCGATGGACATCTTCGCAACGAGTTGTGAAGCCGCCGGTGTCAAGCCGCCAGCGGATATTGACGGCGTGAGTTTCCTGTCAACATTGCTCGGTCAGACGCAGCCGGAGGCGAAACGCGACCTCTACTTCTGCCGTCGCGAAGGCGGCCCCCAATACTGCGGCAAGACCATCGAGACGTTGATTCGCGGCGAGTGGAAGCTGGTGCTCGACAGCCCGTTCGCGCCGCTCGAACTCTACAACCTCAAGCGCGACCCGCAGGAAACCACCGACCTCGCGGCGAAGGAGAAGGCCGTCGTTCGCGATCTGACGGCGGCGTTGCGCCAGCAGATACAGCGCGGCGGTGGTGTGCCGTGGCAGCCAGCACTGAAATAGGGAGTCGCCATGACATCTGCATGAAGGATCACGCCCACCTTCACGATCTTTGCCGGCTGCGCTCGACACTTGAGGCGTTTGCGGTGCAGCGCTGGCGCGCGAGTCACGAGCGGGAGCGCGTGGGTGGCGAATTGCGACGTCAGATCGGCGTGCTGAAGCGGTATGCGTTGCGCGGCGATTATGCGGCGTTTCACGCGGCCGATCAGCAATTCCACCGGGCGGCCGTGGCGGCTGCCAATTTGGAGCCACTGCTGAAGAGTTGGGAGATCGTCGCGGCGGAGTTGGATGAGTGGATTCTCAGGGTGAAGCGATCCTACTGGCCGAACTTGATGGCTCTTTATCGGGAGCATGAACTGCTGCTCGACGCGTGGCAGTCGGAAGATGATTGGGTGGCGGAACAGGCCACGCATCAGCACGTGGAGGCCGGCTGGTATCGGCTGAGGATGGCGAAGGGGCAGCGCGCTGAGGACCTCGACCCGGTTCAGCGGGCGGTGTCGTTCATCGCCACGCATTTCACCAGTCACCTCGACGTGGCTTGGGTAGCACAACACGTTAGCTTCGTCAGCGCGAGCCATATGGCGCGGTTGTTTCGCAGCAGGCTTGGAATCTCCCCGCTTCGCCACTTGAAACAGGTGCGCTTGGAACGAGCCGCGCAACTGCTGCGCTCCAGCGCGGACGCCGTGGCGACCATTGCGCGCCGCGTCGGCTACCGGAACGCGTCACATTTTGTCCGGGACTTCCGGCGGATGTTCAAGGCCACGCCGCTCAATTACCGGCGGCGTGGGAAAGGTTGACCGTCCGGCGGGCCTGAAATGTTCTGTTTCGTGCGTGACGGTGTGCCGCCGCGCGCAAGGAGGACGTGGGGCGCTTGAATCCGATTGCCAAACCGCGTGTTGACGCGGTTAGCTGCTCAGTCATGAACGCGCTCCTTTCTCTCCTGTTGGCTGTCGCAGTCAATTCACCCCTCGTCCCGCTCGGCTGGGACCCCGCGCTCGCTGGCGATGAAGTGATGAAACGGCTCGTCAACACCTCGGCCCCGCGCGTGAAGGGCGCGCACGACGCGGAGTTCGTTTGCGTGGGCGACCGCGCCTACATCGTGACGGAGGCCAACGACGTGAAGGCGGGTGAAAGCGCGGACTGGCCGTTCATCTACGCCACTATGTCCATCGTGAACCTCAAGACGCCGAAGTTGGAGAAGGTGATTGATTTCGCGAAGGGCGAACAGCGGTTTGAAAATGAGACGCTGCCGGTTGGGGCGTGCTTCGTGCCGCGCATTATCCGCAAGGATGCAGGCACGCTGCGCTGCTACTTCACAAGCGAAGGCCCGGGGAAACGCCAGTCGCAGATGTGGTATCGCGACTTCGATCTGAAGTCGGGCGAGTTCGCGCCGACGATCCACAAGGCAAAGCTCAAGACGGCGGCGGGCACGTTCGATATGCAGCCGCGGTATTTCCATGCGGACGCAGCGGCGCAGGGGTTCAAGAAGCGCGCGGTGGACTGCTCGTTCTTCATTTTCGATTCCTTCAAGAAGTTCGACGGCAAGCTCTACGTCGCGTTGAACAACTTTGGTGGCAAGCAGAACGCTCTCGCTCTAGTGCATGACGATCTGGCCACTTTCGAGGTGCTCGGTCACTACAACGAGCCACAGTCGCAACAACTCAGCGAGTCGGCTGTCAATCGCCTGCCCGACGGCACCTGGATGGCAATCTGCCGCAACGACGGCGGTAACTATCACTTCACGACGAGCAAGGACGGCAAGATGTGGAGTGTTGGCAAGGAGTTGCCCATCGTGCCCAACGGAGCGAACTCCAAGCCGACGTTCGACAAGTTTGGCGGCGTCTATTATCTCGGTTGGCAGGAGCGCACATACATCCACGGCGTTGGCCGCAGCGTGTTCAACGTGGACACCTCGCGCGACGGCAAGACGTGGCAGCGCAAATACCGCTTCGAGACGCCAAAGTCGTTCCAATACCCGACCTTTCACGAGCACGAGGGCGTCATCTGGCTCTGCGTGACGCAGGGCGACAAGGACGGGAGCCGCAAAGAGCGCATCATGTTCGGCAAGCTTGAGGACGTGGGCCGCTTCGAACCGCAAGCCGGCAAGAAACGCAAGCCGTTGCCGCCACCGCCGCCGGAGGAGCCTGCGGTGATGAAGAAGGGCGTGAAGCTCTTTACCGACCGCCAGTATGTGATTCAGGAGATGCCTGACGTCGTGCGCGGCCTGCCGTTCCTGCGCACGAGCATCGAGAAGCTCGAAGCGGTTGTCACCAAAGCTGGCACGCTTTACGCGCTGACACCGACCGTGCGCCCAAAGGCCGCAAGCCAGGAGGCGGCGTTAAAGCAAGCAGGCTTCACGAAAGTTGAGGCACCGGAGGTTCAATTATTTTCCGGGGAAATCAACCGCGTGAGCCTTTACCGCAAAGACGTAAAGGCAGGCGAGCGGTTGAGCTTCAATAAGATGGTGTTGCTCATCCTGGGCCACGGCGCGGAGGCGAGAGTCTTCGATCCTCAAGCGCCTGTTGATGCCCGCACCGAGCCGCCCGTCATTATCACGGAACCGGGGCCAGAGTTTCAGAACGACGCGAGGCCGGGCGCGATGATCATCGGCATGGATCGCACGCCGAAGGGCCGCATCTGGGGCTGCTGGACAGGCACTGGCGACAAGGCGGACGGATACTTCATCCTCGCCACGAGCGATGACGGCGGCGCCACATGGTCGAAGCCGCGTCTCGTCGTTGGCGCACTTGACCCGACCGGCAAGCGGCAGCGCGGGGCGCTCGTTGGCAATCTCTGGAGCGACCCGCTCGGCCGGCTGTGGCTGTTCTTCGATCAAGCGGTCGTCGGCGTTAAAGGACCGAGGGCCGATTGGTTCATTCGGTGCGACAATCCCGACGCGGACAAGCCGGTGTGGTCGAAGCCGGTGTGCTTCGCAGATGAAGGCTGCACGCTGAACAAGCCAACCATCCTCAAGAATGGCGACTGGCTGCTGCCGGTCTCGAAGTGGGCGGACAAGACCGCGTGGGTCTATGTCTCGACCGACCAGGGCAAGTCGTGGAAGCCGCGCGGCAGCGTGAAGTTCCCTGACTGGAACTTCGATGAGCACATGTTCGTCGAGTTGCAGGATGGCCGACTGTGGATGCTGGCGCGGACAGGCGGAAACCCATACGAATGCTTCTCAATCGACAACGGCAAGACATGGAACAAGCCGGAGCCTGCCGCGCCGGTAAAGAACGTCAATTCGCGTTTCTTCCTCCGTCGGCTCGCGTCGGGAAGAATCCTGCTCGTGAAGAACGGCCCGCCGACCGAGCGGCTCACGAAGCGATCGCACATGTCCGCGTATCTCTCCGATGACGAAGGCAAAACTTGGAAAGGCGGGCTGTTGCTGGACGAACGCTCCTCCGTCTCGTATCCCGACGGCTTCCAAGCGCCGGACGGTCTCATCCACATCCTCTACGATTGGAACCGCCACTCCGACGCGGAGATTCTGCTCGCGAAGTTCCGCGAGGAGGACGTGCTGGCGGGCAAGATCGTCTCCAAGGACGCGAAGCTCCTAATGCTCGCGAACAAAGCGACCGGCCCCAAGCCGGTTCTCTACAACGGCATCGAGCTTCCCTACGAGTGGCCGCCGCGCCATCTCGATCCCGCCTCCACTGACCCGATGCCAGTGCGGTATCACTTGCCGAAGAAGATTCCGATTGATGTCGGCCGGCAATTGTTCGTGGACGATTTCCTCATCGAGAAGACCGACATGAAGCGAACGTTCCATCAGGCGCAGAAGCACCCGGCGAATCCGGTCTTCAAAGCCGAAACCAAGGAGGAACTGGCGGCGTCATCGGTGGGCGAGCGCGGCGAGGAGGCGACCTGTTACCTGGGCCACGGCGGCGTGTTCTTCGATCCGCGCGACGGCGTCTTCAAGATGTTCTACACGGCCGGTTGGCGCGGCGGGCTGGCGCTTGCCACGAGCCGCGATTTGGTGCACTGGACGCGGCCCGACCTCGGCTTCCCGCCGGGCGGCAATCTGCTGCTGGCGCGCGGCGTGGACTCTGGCAACGACAACTGCGCATGGCTCGACCTCAACGCGAAGCGGCCGGAGGAGCAGATCAAGTTCCTGACCGACCGCGGCCCGCACGTGCTGAAGACTTCGGTGGACGGCCGCGAGTGGTCGCAGCACGTGCCGACGGGCAAGGCGGGCGACTACTGCTCGTTCTTCTTCAATCCGTTCCGCAACGTCTGGGTCTTCAGCATCAAGCAGGGCGGCCCGCGCGGGCGTTGCCGCTACTACAGTGAGAGCGCGGACTTTCTCAAGGGCGCCGACTGGAGCCGTGCCGTGTATTGGACGAACGCCGACCGGCTCGACAAGCCGGAGCCGGAAGGCCGCTATCCGGGCGCGGGCGAGCCGACGCAGCTCTACAGCCTCAACGCCGTCGCCTACGAGAGCTTGATGCTCGGCGAGTTCTACATCCATCGCGGCCCGAACAACCGCCTCTGCGACGAAGGCAAGTTTCCCAAAATCACCGACCTCTGCCTCGGCTTCAGCCGCGACGGTTTTCATTGGCACCGTCCCGACCGGCGCGCGTTCATCGCCGGGACGCGCAAGGAAGGCGATTGGGACCGCGCCTACGTGCATGGCACCGCGGGCGTCTGTCTCGTGATGGACGACAAACTCTGGTTCCCCTACATGGCGTTCTCCGGCATCGCGCCGAGCGGAAAGCGCGGCATGTATTCCGGCGGCAGCATCGGCATGGCGACGCTGCGCCGCGACGGTTTTGCCTCGATGGACGCTGGCAAGAAGCCCGCAACGCTGACGACGCGCCCGATCAAGTTCAGCGGAGAGCATCTCTTCGTGAACCTCGACGCGCCGCAGGGCGAGCTGCGCGTGGAAGTGCTGACTCTGGAAAACAAGAACTACGGCCCGTTCACAGCCGAGAAATGCGTTCCGATCCGCGGCGACAGCACCCGCCAGCGCGTGACATGGCGCGGCGCAGAGAGCCTCGCGCGAGCGAGCGGCAAGAACGTGAAGTTGCGCTTCACATTGACGAACGGCTCACTCTACTCGTTCTGGGTCACGCCCGACGCGAGAGGTGCCAGCTACGGTTATGTGAGCGCAGGCGGGCCGGGGTTCACCGGTGCGCTTGATACAGTTGGAGCGACAGCGAGGGTTGAGAGGTGAGAGGGGCGATCCCTGTATAACCATGAATTATCGAGAGAGAGTTTTAGACGCATTGCGGCATGGACAACCAGACCGCGCACCACGCAATTTGCGGGCCGAGCCGCTAACCAAATAGCGCCCGCATTTGTCAGGTGTGATGGTTTACAGGGCCTTGAGCATCTTCATGAACTCGGCGAAGAACGGCGCGTAGTCGTGCCACGTGCCGCAACTGATGATGTTGCCGTCTTTCACCACGGGCTGGTTCACGTATTTCGCGCCGCCTTGTTCGGCGTCGAGCGCGCACTTTGCGACGGTCGTGACCTTGCGTCCGCGGATCACGCCGGCGGCGCTGACGATCTCGACGCCGTGGCACGTGAATCCGATCGGCTTCTTCGTTTCGCCAAAGTGCCGCGTAATGCGGATCAAGTCTTTGTCATAGCGCAAATACTCGGGGGCGCGTCCGCCAGAGACGAAGATCGCAGCATATTCCTCCGGTTTCACGTCGCGGAACGCGATGTCTGCCTTGATGTGGTAGGACGGCTGCTCGCGCGTGATGTCCCACGGGATGGAGGCGTCGGGCGGCACCTCGTGCATCACGCCGTGATACAGGCGCGCATCGGGACCGGCGACGACGAGTTGAAAGCCGTCTTCGGGAATGCGGAAGAACGGGTAGAGGGTGTCCATCATTTCCGTGGCGTCGCCGATGGGCATGAGGACTTTGCCGCGGGAAGAGTTTTGGGCCGTTGCGGCCAAGACTGTGGTTGCGGCGATGACGGCCGGCGCGGCCGCCAAAACACCGAGCATGTGCCGGCGACTGACTTCGTTCTCGTTCATCGTGGTCTCCTTCATAAGTTTGCTGAGCGCCAGTAGCGCGTGCGGCGGATTCTAGCCGGATTCTTTCCGAGAGAAAGAAGATTATGAAGGCCAAGGCTGGACGCGCTGTCGGATTCCGCATAAACCGTGTCGCGTGCAACCAAGACAAATATTGTGTGATGGCTAATCTAGCGGCAGGATGAGACTACTGAATTGCGAGATGCCATGACTTCACGAGAACGAGTTCTTGCAACATTGCGGCACAAGCAACCGGACCGCACGCCGCGCGACTTCTGGGCGGAGCTGCCGGCGATGAATCGGTTGTTTGCGCACGTCGGTCACAGCGACAAGGACAAGCTGCTCGACGCGATGGGCGTTGACGTGCGGCACTTAGAGGCGCCTGCGCCGCCGGAGCGCGAGATGGGCGACGGCGTGTTTCAGAACTTCTGGGGCGAACGCTACGTCTATAACCAGACGCCGTGGGGACCGATGCGTGAGGACGCCAAAGGCGCGTTGGCGGGCGCGAACAGCTTCGCGGAATTGGAGGCGTTCCCGTGGCCGACGCCGGACTGTCTCGACCGCTCGCAACTCAAAGCCCAATGCGCGCGCTACGAGAACCACGCGCTGCTTTACGGTTTCGCGGACATTTGGCAGCGGCCGGCACTCGTGCGCGGTTGGGAGGGCATGTTCATGGACATGGCTGAGCAGCCGGAGTGGGCGCATTTTCTCTCACGGAAGTTCACCGACTTTTATCTGGAGGACTACACGCGGGCGGCGGAGATTACGAACGGGCGGATTGACCTCTATCTCGTCATCAGCGACCTCGGCACGCAACGCGGACCGCTCATCTCAACGGCGATGTTCCGCGAGTTCGTCGCGCCGTATCTGAAAGAGATGACGGGGTTGATTCACAGTCTTGGCGGAAAGGCGCTCTACCATAGCTGCGGCACGATCCGGCCGTTCATCCCGGAGTTGATTGAATGTGGTGTGGACGTGCTCGATCCGATTCAGCCGACGTGCATCGAGATGCAGCCGGAGAGCCTCAAGCGCGAGTTCGGCGATCGGCTGAGTTTCCACGGCGGCATTGACATGCAGAATCTCCTGCCTAAAGCCACGCCCGCCGAGGTCGAGGCCGAGGTGCGCCGTTACTGCGAAGTGCTCGGCAAAGGCGGCGGCTACATCCTCGGCCCCGCGCATCTCTTCCAGCCCGACGTGCCATCGGAAAACGTCATCGCGGTTTATCGCGGCGCGGTGTAAGAACCGCTGCATGAAGACAGACCAAACAGTCGCCTTCGTTGCCTTCGTTGCCTTCTGTGCGTGCTCGTCTGTTGCGGAAACCACTCTCGTCCTAAAGAGCAATCCGGTTGAAAGCGCCGCGGCCAAGCTGGAGCCGGAGGTGCTGGACTTTCGTTATCAGCCGGAACGGTGGCAGACGTGCATCGGGTTGCCAGACGATCCGTTCAAGACCATCATCGGTTGCGACGGCGGGCTTTACTACGACTACGGCAGGTCAGGGCCGGCAAACTACACGCTTGGCGGCGGGCGGTTCGGGACGCGGCTGTTGGCGGCGTTGGATGCGAAGGGCGAGGCGACCGCAAAGTGCCAGCAGCTTCAGAGCGCGCGGGTGCCGGTGGTGACGACGCGCCACAAACAAGGCACGCTCGAACTACGGCAGGTGGCGTGGGCCAACGCGCCGAAAGGTGGGTCGGTGGACGAGTGGAGCGCGAAGCGCAGCGACTTTCTGCGACTCACCGTCGCGAATACCGGCCAAGCTCCCGCGGCAGCGAAACTCCGGCTCGAAGCCGGCGCGGTTGTTTCGTTGAAACTTGACGAATCGCGCACGCGCCTCGTGACCGATGCTGGCCAGACGTTCTGTTGGTTCTCACGTCCGTGCAGGCCGGCGCAGGCCGAGCAGATTCAATCGGCCGTCCGCTCCAAGTATCCGGTGAGCGTGACGCGGAATTGGGCGAAGCCGAACACGCCGTGTGCGACGAGCTTCCGCCACGTGTTGGTGGGCCACAGGTCGCCGCTGACGTTTGAGTTCGCTGCCGAGAAGGGGCACAAGTATGTCGTCGCGCTCGGCTTGATCGAAGGCTGGCATCCGGAGCCGGGAAAACGCCCGCTCGAAATCCAGATCGAAGGCAAGACGGTCCGCAGTCTCGATCTCGTGAAGGAGTTCGGGCGCAACACGCCGGTCGTGCTTGAGTTTCCCGCCGAAGACACTGACAGCGACGGCAAGCTCAGCATCGCCATCAAATCGCCGCCGGGCGCGCAGGACGCCAGCACAGTTCTGAGCAGCCTTTGGATTTTCCCAGCCGACGCCGCGCCCGAACGCACTAAGATTCTCGCTGGTGGAGTTGGCGGCGCGGCTCTCGCTGTCGTGGACGCCGATCATCTGCCCGCCGCGCCCCGACCGCTGACGCTCACATGGGAGTTGGGCAAACTCGACCCCAGCCGGGAGACCGAGGTGCTCGTCGTGGTGCCGCAGGGCGCGCAGGCGAAGAGCGCGGCCGGGCCGTTTGACGCGAACACGGAGTTGAAGCGCGCGGTTGCTTTCTGGGAGAAGATGAACCTGCCTTATGGTCGCATCGAGGTCGCCGATCCTGCTGTGCAGGGACTGCTGGACTCGTGCGTCCGTAACATTTACCAAGCGCGCGAAATCAAGGACGGCCTGCCGGCATTTCAAGTCGGCCCGACGACTTATCGCGGGCTGTGGGTCGTGGACGGCTCGTTCATTCTCGAAGCCGCCACGCTGCTGGGTCGCGCGGCCGAGGCGCGGCGCGGGATTGATTACCTGATGAGTTTCCAGAAGCCCGACGGCGGTTTCATGCTGATCAACGGCCACTGGAAGGAGACGGGCATCGTGCTGTGGGCCGTGACGCATCACGCGCGGCTCACCGGCGACAAGGCGTGGCTTGCCTCGATGTGGCCGAAGCTTGAGCGCGGCTTCGAGTATATCCGCAGCCTGCGCAAGCAAGCCTCGGTGGACCCGAACTCGCCGGGCGCGGGCTTGATGCCGGAGGGTTTCAGCGACGGCGGTCTGAGCGGGCCGGCGCATGAATACACCAACATCTACTGGACGATGATCGGCCTGCGCGCCGCCGTGCAGGCCGCCGGGTGGCTCGGCAAGAACGACCAGGCTGCCTCGTGGCAAAAGGAATACGACGATTACATGGTGGCGTTCCGTCGCGCCGCTGCGCGCGACATGCGCGACGACGGCCACGGGAACCGCTGCCTGCCGATCGTGATGAAAGCGCCTGCGACGTTGCTCCCGCAGAAGGCGCAGTGGGGTTTCCTACACGCCTTGTATCCCGGCGGAGTGTTTGAGGACGGCGACGAACTAGTCCGCGGGAACATGGCGATGCTTGCCGCACGCGAGCGCGAGGGTTTGGTATTCGACACCGGCTGGCTCAGCGAAGGGCTTTGGAACTACTTCGGCTCGTTCTACGGTCACGCTTGGCTCTGGCTCGGCAACGGTCGCAAAGCCGCGGCGACGCTTTACGCCTTCGGCAACCACGCCAGCCCGTTGCTCTGCTGGCGCGAGGAGCAGCGGCTGGTTGGCGGCAAGCCCGGCTACGTCGGCGACATGCCGCACAACTGGGCCAGCGCCGAGTTTATCCGGCTCGCGTGCCACCTGATGGTGTTGGAGCGGGGCGACGAACTGCATCTGCTCGAAGGAATGCCGCGCGCGTGGGCCAAACCCGGCACGAAGAACCGCCTCAAAGACATCCCGACGATCTTCGGCCCGATGAGCCTCACGTTGCGCGTGGGCGACGATGGCCGGACGGCGACGCTGGACATCATGCCGCCGCGCCGCGAGCCGGCGTCCAAGATCGTTGTGCATTTGGAGCATTTCGGCCGCGAGCTTCAATCGGTGAACCTGAACGGCAAGCAGATTGCCGGAGACAAGTTGACGGCGCTCCCCAAAGAGGCGGCTTCGGTGGTTCTGACTTTCAAGCCGTCAAAGTGAATTGAGAGATATAGGATGAACACTACTGCCATGCGATCTTTCAAGCCGAGTGTTCTCTCGCTGCTGTCGTCAGGGCAAAGGTGGCCAGTTCATAGACGCCGGCATCGAAGCGGGCACGGAGAGCAAGCGGGAAGTCATTGGAGGACGCTGATGATCCGAAAGAACACTGTGACGGTATGCTGCCTTGCGGTGTGGTGGTTGGGCGTCGTGCTCGGCGCGGCAGCGGTCAAGCAACCCAACGTGATCCTGGTGCTGACCGATGATCAGGGCTACGGCGACATGGGTTTCGCTGGCAATCCCATCGTGCGCACGCCGCAGCTGGACGCGATGGCCTCGCGCAGTGTGCGGCTACAGAACTTCTACGTCAGTCCCGCCTGCACGCCGACGCGCGCCAGCTTGATGACCGGCCGCTACAACTTTCGCACGCGAGCCATAGACACATTCATGGGGCGGGCGATGATGGACCCGGGCGAAGTAACGGTGGCCGAGGTGCTGCATCGGGCGGGTTACGCGACGGGCATTTTCGGCAAGTGGCATTTGGGCGACACGTATCCGTTGCGCGCGATGGACAAGGGTTTTGAGGAGGCATTGGTGATTCGTGGCGGCGGCATCAGCCAGCCCAGCGACCCACCTGGCGGCGAAGGAAAATACACTGACCCAATTCTGTTTCGCAACGGCAGGCAGGTGGTCACGAGAGGCTACTGCACGGATGTCTATTTCACCGAAGGCATTCGTTGGGCTGAGCGCGAGTCGCGCAAAGGCCGGCCGTTCTTCCTCTATCTACCTACCAACGCGCCGCACGACCCTTATCGCGATGTGCCGCCCGACAAGCTCGAATACTACAAGAAGCAAACCATTACGCCGGACCGCTTCCCGAAAACACCCGGGCATCCGGTGCGCGACAAGCTTAACGCCGACGATCTCGCCCGCGTGTATGCGATGATCGAGAACATTGACGATAACATCGGCCGGCTTTTCGCCTGGCTCGACCGCGAGAAGTTGACGGACAACACGCTCGTCCTCTTTCTCACCGACAACGGCCCGTGGACATGGGGCTACAACGCCGGCCTGCGCGATCACAAGACCTCGCCATACGAAGGCGGCATCAAGTCGCCGCTGTTGGCGCATTGGCCGGGCAAGCTCCAGCCGGGTGTCTGTTCGGGCCGCATCACTGCACACATTGACCTGATGCCGACGATCCTCGAAGTCTGCGGCGTGCCGGTGCCGATTGGCTTAAAGCTCGATGGTCGCAGTCTTGTGCCGCTGTGGAAGCGGGAACCGGGCGACTGGCCCGACCGGACGCTGTTCTTCCAGATGCACCGGGGCGATGTGCCGGTTCGCTACCACAACTGCGCGGCGCGCACGCAGCGTTGGAAGCTGGTGCATGGCACGGGATTCGGCGCCGAGACTTTCACAGGCGAGTTGAAACTCGAACTCTTCGACATGGCCGCCGATCCCTTCGAAATACGCGATGTGTCGGCGGAACATCCGGATATTGTTGCCGATCTCAAGCGCCGCTACGACGCGTGGTTCGACGACGTAGGCAACACCCGGCCCGACAACTACGCGCCGCTGCGCATCCCGCTGGGCACGCCGCGCGAAAATCCGGTCGTGCTCACGCGTCAGGATTGGCGCGGCATCGTCCCGGCGAAGAAAAAGTTCAACGGTCACTGGCTGGTGAACGTGACCAAGGCGGGCAGCTACGACGTGACGCTCCGCTTCAAACCGATGCAGAAGCCGGTGACTACACACTTCGAACTCGGCAGCGTGAAGATCGAGCAGCCGGTTCGCGAAGGCGCGGAGACGGTTCTCTTCAAGAACATTTTCCTGCTCGCCGGCCCCGGCCAGCTCGAAGCTTACCTCGCCGCGAACAACCAAAAGGTCGGCGTGATGTTTGTTGAGGTGTTACAGCGACGTTAAACCAAGATATCAACCAATAAAGACACATGACCTCTCACTTGAACTCCATCGTCCGATTGTCTGCCCGTGTCGTGACCCTGTGCGTGACTGTGACCGTCGTGCTGGCTCAGGGAACGAAGGAGAAACCCGAGGTCTGGATGATGCCGCCCGGACAGGAGAACGGCCGCGCGTTTCGCGAGCTGTTCGAGCAGCCGGAAGCTTGGAAGGAGACGCGCTCGCTGATTCACGTGCTCGGATGCAGCGACCTGAACACCAAGCGGCATTTCACCGATGACGAACTCAAGGCGTGGTTTGCGAAGATGAACGAGTGGGGGCTGAAGTTCGCGATGGAGGTTGGTGCCATCAAGCCGTGGGGCTTGACCGGAGAGAAAACGTTCACTGCCGAGAAACCGCTCTGGGATCGCGTGGAGCGACTGGGCGGAAAGATCTACGCCATCGCGATGGATGAGCCGCTGCTCTGTTGCCGCCATCACATCAAAAAGCCCGACGACTATGCGGTGCAGGAGACGGCCAACTACATCGCGCTGGTGCGGAAGCATTTCCCGCAGGTGCAGATCGGCGACATCGAGACCTATCCCTCCATCTCGGTGGCCGATCATATCTGGTGGATCGAGGCGCTCCAGAAGAAGCTGGCGGAGATGGGCGTGCGCGGACTCGACTTCTACCGGCTCGACGTGAACTGGGCGAACTTCATCGTCCAAAACCATGGCTGCTGGGGTGAGGTAAAGAAGCTGGAACAATACTGCCGCAGCAAGAAGCTGCCCTTCAGCCTGATCTACTGGGCCAGCGGTCAGCCGTTGCTGGACAGGATGAAACTGGCCGACGAGTCCACATGGTATATCTCGATCATGCACCAAGGCTACTCCTATGCGATGGTTCAAGGCGCACCCGACCAGTTAGTTATCGAGAGTTGGATCCAAGCCCCGTCGCGCTGTGTGCCGGAAACCGCCGAGTGGACCTTCACCCGCTCCGTGCGCGACTTCTGTCGGCGCTTTGTGCGCACCGGCAAGTGAAAGCCAATAGGATCACCCTCATGAACATTCATCGCCTGACTCCACTCGTCATCGCGCTCGCACTGGGTGCATCCATAACTACACACGCTGCCGAGGACTGGGGCGTTTACAGCATCGTGCCCGTGAGCGCGCAGGCTATGGTGCTGGAAGCGGTGGACTCGGGCCGCGAGGACAGCACCATTGTTTCGATCAACAAACCCGCGGGCGGCGCGAACCAGAAATGGACTCTCACGCCGCGCGACGAACAATTCTTCACGATCAAGCCCGCGCATGATCCCTCGCTCGTGCTGTCGGCGGCGAAGGGCGGTGCGAAACAAGGCACGGCCATCGTGTTGGAGAAGGACGCCGGGCAGCCGTGGCAGTTGTGGGCGCTGACAAAGCTCGACAATGGCAGTTACAGCCTCACGCCGAAACACGCGCCCACGCTCGGCCTTGATCATCTCGGCGGCAAGCCGAATCCCGGCGCGAAGATTGATCTCTGGACGTGCAGGCCGAACGACCAGCATTTGCAGTGGTTCATCAAACCGCTCGCGGGCACCGGCGTGGCGGCGGCGCAGGCGGCGGATGACGCAAAGATATACGAGCCGCCCGCGATCAAGCCGGAGGACATCCTGCCCGGCACCACGAAGCAGTTCAAATTCACCGAGAGTAAAGTCTTCCCCGGCGCGGTGCGCGACGTGACGGTTTTCATCCCTGCGCAATATGACGGCAAGGAGCCCGCTTGCGTCTATGTGAAGACCGACGGCTTCAATCCGCGCGAGAAAACGCTGATGGAAACGATGATCGCAACGAAGGAAATGCCGGTTACCGTCGGCGTGTTCGTGCGGCCCGGCGAGCTGCCCGCGCCGATGAAGGGCGCGCACGGCCGACGCAACCGCTGTTTCGAATACGACGGCGTGAGCGACAACAACGTGCGGTTTCTCACCGAGGAACTGCTGCCGTTCGTCGCGAAGGAATTCGGGCTGAATCTCTCGACCGACGGCAACGACCGCTGCATGTCCGGCGGCAGCAGCGGCGGCATCGCGGCGTTCACGGCGGCATGGAACCGGCCCGAGGCGTTCAGCCGCGTGTATGCGGCGAGCGGGAGTTGGGTCGCGTTCCGCGGCGGGCACGAGTTCCCGACGATGGTGCGCAAGTTCGAGGCAAAGCCGATCCGTGCCTTCCTCACCACGGCCACGCGCGACATGGAGAACGGTGCGGGCGACTGGTTCTTGCTCGATCAGGAGATGGACAAGGCGCTGAAGTTTTCCGGCTACGACTACCAGTTCCGTATTATTGATGGCCGCCACGTCCAGGGCTACGCAGAGCACTGGCAGGAGGCGATGACGTATCTCTGGCGCGGCTGGCCCGAGCGCGTGAAGGCTGGTCCGAGCGCGCCGCGTGCGCAGGAGATCATCATCCCCGGCGAGGGCTGGCAACTGGTGGCCGAAGGTTTCAAGAGCACGCGCGGCCCGGCGTGCAATGCGAGCGGCGAGGTGTTTTTCGCCGACACTTCCAACAACAAGATTCACCGCATTGATCTCGATGGAAAGGTAAGCGAGTTCGTCGCGGACGCGGGCCTGGCCCACTGCGTCACCGTCGGCGCGGACGGCACGCTGTTCACCATCTCAGAGAAGTCCGGCAAACTCATGCGCTACGACGCAGCGGGCAAGGGCAGCGTTGTGATGGACGGCATCCTCGGCCACTCGATTCTCGCGCAGCCCGATGGCTCGCTCTACGTCACCACGAACGACGACAAGAAGCCGAACAACGGCGGCACCGTGTGGTTCATCAAGGACGGCAAGAAGAAGCTCGTGGACAGCGGCATCAAGTTCGCCACGGGCATGGCCTATCGCCCCGACCAATGGCTGCTCTCCGTCGCCGAAGGTCACTCGAAGTGGGTCTATAGCTACCAGATCAACGCCGACGGCACGCTCGCGAACAAGGAACGGTTCTTCCATCTCTACGTCGCCGACTGGGACGACGACGCGGGCGCGGAGTGCGTGTGCTACTCGCTCGAAGGCCGGCAATTCATCGCCACCCGCAGCGGCGTTCAGATCAGCGCCGACGACGGTCCCACGCAAGTGATCCTTCCCGTGCCCGACCGCGCCCGCGTGACCGGCGTCTGCTTCGGCGGCAAGGACAAGGACACGCTCTTCGCCTTCTGCGGCAACAAGATTTGGAAGCGCAAAGTGCGGCACCACGCCCTGGGCGCGTTCACACCGTGGACGAAAGTCAGCGGCACGAAGTTGTGAGATTGAGAAATGCGGAAAGCCGTGCTAAGACCGCGAGCCTCTTCCTCGCTCCTCACGAATCACGTTTCACAAGTCACGCATCCCCATCTCCGTGACCAGCCGATGGCCGGCAATGAATCAGTCAAGAATTAGGAACCGACCCCGACGACGTGGTTGCAACCGCCGTGGGCTGTTGTGTGGGCGGAACGTCCTTTGGTGGTAGCTGCACCGGTTCAACGATGGAAACCTCCGCCTTCATCGGAAGTTGCTTCTTTCCCTGCAAAACGTCTAACCAGAGTTTTCGAATCGCCCAATTCTCAATCTCAGCTTCCCCGTAGCCCTTTGGGTAGTAGGCCGCGCTCTCTATGGCTGCTTTGTCGAAAGGATAACCCAAGCATTTCGACATCTCATGAAGCAACTCAACCATTAGGTCTGCTCTTCGCTGCTCCCAAGACTCGTATTGCTGTGCACTGAGATGCGCCATGTATAACCTCCAAGCCTCGACCACGCTCCGCTCTCACGGTCGCGAGGCATCAAATTAGACCACCGTTGACTTGTGATGTAAAACGAAGGGAGCCGTTGACGCACTAATGCCGTGCGGAGCGATTCGACGTAAGCGGCGAAGGCTTGCATCTCGGCTTGGGTGGTCAGATCGCTGAAACTGCCGGTGAACGGGCCGATGTTGCTCGGATTGTGCGGCGTGTCCGCGATGGCGTCGCCGAGTTGTTGGTTGCTGACTTCGCCGGGCGCGCCTTGCTCTATCGCAGGCGACAGGGACGCAGATTAACGAAACGGAAATCGATGGCAATAATGTTTTCGCGTCGCGCTTGGCATGGGCGGTGTCGCTGCGCAAATGTTGGCTTGTGCGGTTACGAGCGGTTCGCCTAGCATCCGGCCCAGATTATGAGCCTCGCCACGACAGTTTCTGAAAGCACTCGCATGAAACAACCCAACGGCAGCGGCGTGAAACCAGCCTTGCTTGGCGCGACCATCGTCGCGGCGCTGGGCGGGTTGTTGTTTGGATTCGACACGGCCGTCATTTCCGGCACGACGGACTGGCTGCGACAACAGTTCAAGCTGACGGAGGGAATGCTCGGCTTCACCGTGGCGAGCGCGTTGATCGGCACCATCATCGGCTCGATTGCCGTGGGCCGGCCTGCGGACACGATGGGACGGCGCGGCGTGTTGTTCGTGCTGGCGGTGCTCTACTTCATCTCGGCCATCGGTTGCGCGATGGCTTGGGATTGGTGGTCGTTCATGATTTTCCGTCTCGTCGGCGGGCTGGCAGTCGGCGGCGCGTCGGTGGTGGCGCCGATGTATATCGCGGAGATCTCGCCGGCCCGAATCCGCGGGCGGTTGGTGGCGGTGACGCAGTTTAACGTCGTGTTCGGCATCCTGCTGGCCTACCTGTCGAACTGGACGATCAACCATTTCTTCGGCGCGATGCTGGGCGACGCGCAATACCGCTGGATGTATGGCGTGCAGGCGGCCCCGGCGGCGGTGTTCTTCGTGCTGCTGTTCTTCAACCCGCAAAGCCCGCGCTGGCTCGTCGCCAAAGGCCGCCTCGACGAAGCGCGCGGGGTGCTCGTGTCCTGCGGCACCGATTCGGGCAATCTGGAGGAGGAAATCCGCGACATCCAGGCGTCGCTCGATCTCGAACATCACAGCCTGCGCGAGCCGTTCTACTGTCGGAAATACCGCAAGCCGATTTTGCTGGCGGTTGCGATTGCGGCGTTCAACCAACTCTCCGGCATCAACGCGGTGCTCTACTACAGCGCCTACATTTTCGAGAAGGCCGGCGCGGGCGCGCAGTCGGCGCTGCTCCAGTCGGCGATTGTTGGTTTCACGATGCTGGTGTTTACGGTGGTGGCGATGGTCATCATTGATCACTTTGGCCGGCGGCGGTTGATGATCATCGGCTCCATCGGCTACATCCTCGGTCTCGGCGGCGCGGCCTGCGCCTTCTACACAGGTGGCAACGGCAAGCTGCTGTTGGCGAGCTTGCTGGTGTTCATCGCGGCGCACGGCTTCGGCCAAGGCGCGGTGATCTGGGTGTTCATCAGCGAGATTTTCCCGAACCGCGTTCGCGCGCGCGGCCAGGCGCTCGGCAGCTTCACGCACTGGGCGATGAACGCGGCCATTTCGTGGACGTTCCCGATCATCGCGGCATCGGCGGGCTGGATGGCGTTTGCGTTCTACATGCTCTGCATGGTCGGCCAGCTCGCATGGGTGCTGATGGTGATGCCGGAAACCAAGGGCATTTCGCTGGAGAAGATTCAGAAGGAACTCGGTATCGAGTAGCGCCGCAGGGCCACAACAGGATCAACATCATGAAACACCTTTTTATATTCCTCTCGCTGCTTCTTGTTTTGGTGAACCAGCTCATGGCTGCGCCCTTTCAAGATGCCGCAGTTTGTTGGTCCATGGCCGATGCCGGCGCAACGCACGCGTTGCAGCCTCATGGCAAGGTCACTTTTGGCGTGGAGTTGGAAGGCGCCGAGCGCGCGGCCTCGCTGGCACGCGGCGGAGACGGCAAGGCCGCCCGGTTCGAGGGCGGTTATCTGGCGCTGGCGGATGACGCACAACTCAAGATCAATCCGAAGCAGTGGACCATCGCGATCCGGATGCGCGACCCGCAGGGCGCGTGGTGTTATCCGATCCTTGGCAGTTACGGCAGCGACAAGACGGTAAGCATGGCGCTCCGCGCCGTGGATCTCGCCTCCAAACCGATGGAAGATCGCAACTACGTGGTCTCTCCCGTGCCGACCGTTGAATCGTGGTTCGCCGCGAGCGACGGGCCGCGTGCGGTGTCCGGTTCTTCTCTCATCGAAGCGGTGTGGGGCGCGAAGGAACCCAACGCTGCGCGCGTGAAACGGATTCGGGATTTTCAACCGGCCACAACACCCCTGAACCAGTTGAAGCAGGACGTGCTCAACGGCGTGATGCGCGTCAACTTTCCCGCCGGTCTCATCGGGCCGGGCGACTGGCACGACATCGTGCTCTCGATGACGGGGCCGAAGCTCGAACTCTGGATTGACGGCGTGTTGGTGGACGAGGAATACCCGGTCGGCGAAACACGTCCGTGTTCGATGCCGTTCCTGATCGGCGCGGGACACGAGAACGGCGAACTCAAGACTGGCTTCCGCGGCTTGGTGGACCATGTCGCCGTCTGGAACCGTCCGCTTTCGCCTGACGAGATCGCCGCGCTCTCCGGCGGCAAGGAGCACGTCCGCAAGCGCGAGCTGGCCATCCTCGGCAACGAGAGTGTCTCGATGCAGTATTTCCGCCCGCGCGGCCACAACCGCAAAGCGGGCGATTGCATCCCCTACTGGGACGCGCAGTCCGGCACGTTCCGCCTCTTCTATCTGATTCTCCGCCGCAACATGCACAGCAAGTGGGACGGTGGTCACGGCGGTCTCGAAATCTGGCAGGCCTCCACGAAGGACCTGAAAACGTGGACGCATCATCCGGTCACAATCCCGATCACCGAGCAGTGGGAGGCGTGGAACGGCACCGGCGCGGTCGTCTTCCACAATGGGCAACACAACTGGTTCTACCCGACGCCCGACTACGACGGCGACCACGGCGGTGTGCAGCGCGCCGTTAGCAAGGACGGCGTGACTTTTACGAAGACCTCCCCGCATCCGTTCCTGCCGGGCGGCGACGTGGAAATCTTCCAGACCGAACACGGCTTGTTCCACTTGATCAAAGCCGGGTCGCAGCAGCGCGCGAAGACCAAGCCCCTGCGCAACAAGACGCTCGTCGCCTGGGTGCGCCTCGCCGATCTGGAACAAGGTGGCGGCAGTGTCCTCACCGTCGAGCATCCCGACGCGACGCAGTTCGATGGCGTTGTTTTCGGCGAGTGCTCGCCCCATCGCTGGATGCCCGGCAGCGAGAATCACCGTCGCACGCCTCGCAACCAGAACGCGTGGGACGAGGAAGCCGCGAAGCCCGACGCCGTCGTGCAGATTGCCATCGCCTATGACGGCGCGAAGGGCGCGCTCTACCGCAACGGCGCGCTCTACGCTTCTTATCCCGTCAAAAGTCCCGTCGTCTTCCCGACCGGCTCGTCGTTGTTGATGGGGTTGCGGCACACGACGGCGGGGGGCAAGGCGTTCTTCCGCGGTCGCATCCTCGATGCGCGCGTCTATGACACCGCGCTCTCGCCCGACCAACTTGCCGCGCTCAAGCCCGACGCCCCCGCCGGGCCGAAACCGGTCGCGTGGTATGACTTCGAGGGCGGCAGTCTCCGCGACCGGAGCGGCACGTTCCCCGACGCGATGCTCTTCGGCAACGCCCGCATCGAGAACGGCGAACTGGTCCTGGGCGATGGCGACTACCTCAAAGTTCCCGGCTCGCTCTACACGCAGGTCCGCCTCACTTCACCTGACCTGGAAAAGTGGACCGAACAACCCGGCACGTTCATCACTGCGGACAAGCATCTCGCCATCTGCCCGAACGTTTTCAAGTTCGGCGCGTGGCATTACTACATCTGCGGCAGCGGCGTCTGGAAATCGCGGGGCTGGTTCGGGCCGTGGACGCAAAACACGCCGCACCGCCTCGACAACCTCGCCGTGCCCAAGACCGGCGAATTCGGCAAAGGCCGCCGCATCTACGCCGGCTTCCTGCCCGACGACGGCTGGGGCGGCAACGAAGTCTTGCGCGAGCTGGTGCAGGACGCTGACGGCGACCTCGGCACGCGCTTCGTCAACGAGATGATTCCCGACACCGGCGCGCCGTTGCCGCTCCGCGAGTCCGTCCGCGTGGCAGCAGCCAAGGAGCGGCAAATCGTCGAACTGCCCGGCATTCCTCAGGATTACCGGCTGCAAATGGAAGTCGCGCCGGAGCCGGGCGCGTCGGCCTTCGGCGTGAGTCTGCGGGCCGATGGATCGGATGGATGCGAGTTGACGGTCGAGCCGTCGCGCAGCCGTGTCAGCTTCTCCAAGATGATTGGCAGTTCCGGCAAGGCCGGCGGCGGGCCGGGAATCGAAGCCGTGCGCGGCCTCGACAAGCCGTTCATCGTGGACATCATCGTCCGCCACGACATCCTCGACGCCGAGATCGCCGGCCGGCGCTCGCTCGTCACGCGGTTTTGGAATCCCGCCAGCGACCGCCTGCGGTTCTTTGCCGAGGGCGGCGCGGTCACGTTCCGCAACATCCGCGTCAGCCCGCTCAAGGAAACCTACAAGCCGTATCCGGCATCGCAGCCCCCCGGCAATCCGCTCGCGCTGAACTTCCACCTCATGCACCCCGGTGGCGAGAGTCTGCCGGGCGACCCGAACGCGGCCTTCTACCTCGATGGCGTCTATCATCTGCACTACATCCTCGCGCATCCGTGGAAAGACAAACGGTCATTCTCCTTCGTCCACGTTACCAGCCCGGACATGTTGCACTGGACTTGGCAGACCACGAAACTCCAGCCGTCGTTCACCGGCCACGGCATGTTCAGCGGCACCGGTTTCATCACCAAGGAAGGCAAACCCGCCGCCATCTACCACGGCCAGGCATCCAGCCGGAACCAGATCGCGATTGCGAAGGACCGGCGTTTGTTGGCGTGGGAGAAGCCCTATCCCGTCGAGGTCAAGAACGCCGACGGCACGGAGGCGAAGATTCGCCATTGGGATCCCGATTGTTTCCTGATCGGCGATACCTACTACGCCATCTCCGGCGGGGATAAACCGCCGCTCTTCAAATCGAAAGACCTGAAGAACTGGACGCTTGTCGGCGATTTCCTGCGCCATGACCTGCCCGATGTGGCCGCCGGCGAGGACATCTCGTGCGGCAACTTCTTTCCCATCGGCAACAAATGGATGCTGCTCTGCATCAGCCATCCGCTCGGCTGCCGCTATTACATCGGTGACTGGGACGCGAAGGCCGAGCAGTTCGTCCCGCAGAAACACGGCCGCATGAACTGGCGCAGGGAGGAGCAGAGCATCTTTGGCACCTCGTCATGGCGCGTGGATTACTTCGCTCCCGAAAGCTTGCTCACGCCCGATGGCCGCCGCGTCATGTGGGCTTGGCTCGCCACACTTGGCAAGACCGATGGCAAGATGGACAACCGCACCATCCAATCCTTGCCGCGCGAACTCAGCCTGCTTGCCGATGGCATCCTGCGCATCAAACCTTTGCGCGAACTCGAATCGCTCCGCCACGCCCCCGTGACTCTCAGCGACATCAAGGTCAGCGAACTCACCAAGGCAGTGCTCCCGACCACCGTTCCCGCGGGTAAGAAGATCGCCACACTCGCAAGCGACGCCGTCGAGATCCGTATCACCATCGCCCGCGAGCAAGCCGAGCGAAAGCTCTTTGGCTTCACCCTCTTCCCCGACGGCAAGGGCGGCGGTCTCCCCATCCTGTTCCGTCCCGAAACCGGCACGCTCCGCGTCGGCACCACCGAAGCGCCGTTCTCCATCGCTGACCTGCCCGCCGGCGAGGACGTGGAGCTGCGCATCTTCGTGGACAAATACCTCGTCGAAGTTTTCGCCAAAGACCGGCAAGCCCTCGTCGCCTCGCACGCGGACTATCGCGGCAAACGCGACCTCCATGCATTCACCGTCGGCGCGCCCACGACGATCAAGAAACTCGAACTCTGGCGGCTCAAATCCACCAACCAAGGTTTCCGCGAGGCACGAGCAAACCGCCTCTGGGAACCTGACACAAAGTGACGACTGCGATTTTGGCGGATTGAATGTGGTCACCACGCGGGGCGTGACGCGCGCGTTGACGACACAAGTGCAGAGTGGATGATGCCGTCCGGTTCGTGGTAATGTGGGGACAACCGAAAGGAAATGCCCCATGCACACAAAACAGATGAGGCGTAGGTGGTTGTTCTTGGCGTTGGTGATTGGTTGCGCGGTAGGGACGGCGAGACCGATGGCGGGCGGAGAGGAATGGCTTCAATCGAAGTTCGACAGCCGCCATTCCGGGAACGTGCCGGAGCGCGCGATCCAAACGCCGCTGGGGTTGCTCGGCACGGTGCCGCTGGGCGATGCGGTGCTCACGTCGCCGGTGGTTGCCGCGGGGCGCGTGTATGTTGTGGACGCTTCGGGGACGGCGTTCTGTATTGATGCGCGGACGTTCGAGGTTGTCTGGCGATTCGCCAGTCGCGGCGGTGCGGCGAACTGCAACAACGTCTCATCGCCGGCACTGGTGAATGGGCGGCTGCACTTCGGGACGATGGCGGGGTGTTATTACGTGCTCGACGCGGCGACGGGGAAAGTGGTGCGCGAGATGGACTGCGGTGAGCCGATCTTCAGCGCGCCGGTCGTCAGCGGCGGGCGGGTTTATTTCGCGACGCTCGGCTCGCAGTTCTATGCGGTGGAGCCGGACGGCAAGCTTTGCTGGAAGTGGGATTTTGTCAGCGAGGTGTTGAAGTTTCCCGGCAACCGCTGGAGCGCAAGCGACTGGCTGGCTTACAAGAAGGGGCGCGTAAACTGGCGCGACCAGTTTTGTAGCCCGATGGACATCGTGGCGGACGGGCGACGCGTGGTGGCGGCTCCGGGCGGGCGGATGTTGTGGTTGCAGGACGCGGGTGATCACGCGGCGATGCAGTGTCTCACGAACATTCCCTCGTTTGCCGGCGGCGAGTATCCCGGTGTCTTTGGGCTGTCGCTCGGCGAGGATGGCGCGGCTTACGTGCAGTGGCATCGCCGCGACAACTCCGGCCGCACGGAGATCATCTCGCTCAAGGACGGCAAGCCGCAGACCAACCACGTCCACGGCACGGAGACGGCAATCTATTTGCAGGGACTTCTGAGCTTTTCCTCGGTGAGCTTGCGCGGGACGGACGTGTTCCGCTGCCGACCGGAGCAGGGGCTGGGGTTCTGCTTGCACAAACCCGGCGAGAAGAAACCCACTGTGCTCGGTGCGGACGGAGCCATCGCGTCGCCAGTGTTGCTGAAGGACTCGGCAGTGTATGGCGGACTCGACGGGCGGTTGCACGTCGTGCCGCTCGACGGAAAGGGTAGGGGATGGTCGTTTGCGACGGCGTTCAGACGACCGATCAGCGCGTCGGTGGCGGTGGCTGACGGACGCGTCTTTTTCGGCTGCGAGGGTGGCTATCTCTACGCGCTCGGCCCGGACGGGAAAGCGCCGCTGCCGACGAAGGACTTGGGACTGCATCGCATCCGCAGTCCGCTGTCGGGCAAGCGCGCCGGTGCGGAGCATGATTGGTTCACCAACTATGGCGACCTCGCGAACAGCAACTCGAACGACCAGCGGTTGAAGACGCCGCTCCACATGAAGTGGGTGCGGCGCTACGAGGGGACGTTCAAGCACGTGCCGGTTTGCGGTGGCGGTCGACTTTATACGCACACAGCCGAGGGGCAACTGATGGCGGTGGAGCAGGAGACGGGGCGGTTGCTGTGGCGGACTTGGTTCCCGCACGTTTATCTGTCGTTCACGTCGCCGCTGTATGCCAACGAGCGGCTGCTGTTGCCGCAGGCCGGCATGAAACAATCGCGGCTGCGCTGCTTTGACGCGACGACGGGGAAGCTTCGCTGGGAAGCGCCGTTCACTGGCTCGCCGAGTTGGAGCCGGCAGGGACCGCCGGTGGTTTGCGGCAACGCCGTCATCTACGGCTTCGGCTCTGGACGTTACGCAGCGCAGGGCACGGCGAAGCCGTTTGTCTTCCGCGGCCCGCCGGAGCCGTCACCCGACGGCGCGGAGGTGATGAGCTGGATCTACACGCACGACAATCCCTATTACCCGAAGGACAACCGGCCGTTGCTGCGCGCGTGGGACTTGGAAACGGGCAAGGAACTCTGGACGAAAGACTTCTCGGACCTCGGTAGCGGCGGCAACGACTGCGGTGTCTGCTTGATGGATGGCACGGTCTATTACTCGACGTTCTTCGGCTACGCCGCGCAGCGCAACGGCCAGCCCGGTCCACGCGGCGTCACGGCAGCGCTCGATCCGCAGACCGGCGCGGTCCGCTGGCAGAGCACCAACCACTTCGTCACGGCGGGCTGCTCCATCTCCGGCAAGGACGGGCGGCTCTATGTCGGCGGCTATAACGCGCCGCACGGCCAGACCAAGAACCGCCATGTCTGGTGTCTCGATGCGCGCGATGGCTCGCTTGTCTGGCAGTCCGAGCCGGTTCTTTCCGCCGTCAATGTCATCACCGTCGGCGACAAATTCATCTTCAGCAACGCCTCCAACCGCGACGGCCACGTGTTCGACAAGGCGACCGGCAAGATAATCAGCCGCTTCAACTACGGCTACGCCTGCACGCGCTTTACCGTCGCCGGCGCATTCGCCCTCGGCGCGAACATGGACCTGATTGACCTGACCGACGGCAACAAGCTCGCCTCTACTGGCCCGCCGCTGGAGCCGCGTGAATGTGTCGGCGGCATCGTTTCCAACGGCCGGCTTTTCTACATCGCGCAAGCCAGCGGTCTCCAAGCCTGTCAGGTCGGCGACGATGAAGCTGACTCCGTCCCGCCGCCATGGCGAAAGAAGTAGGGCTTTCAATGAAGAAGAATCTGTCCTTATGGCCGACCGCTTGCGTGGCTAGTTTGTTTGTAACCAGCGCTGCGCTCGCTGCCAACTGGCCGGCGTGGCGCGGGCCGCTCGGCATCGGCGTCAGCGACGAGAAATCGCTGCCCGTGAAATGGAGTGCTACGGAGAATGTGAAGTGGCGCGTCGCGCTGCCGGAACGGGGTAACTCCACGCCCATCGTCTGGAATGACCGCGTCTTCCTCACACAGCCCGTCGGCAGGGAGCGCGCGCTGATGTGCTTCAACCGCAACGACGGGAAGCGGCTCTGGCAGCAAGGCGTGACCACCAAGCTTGACGACGACCCGACGCACGGGACGAATCCGTATTGTTCCGGTTCGCCTGTCACTGATGGCGAGCGCGTGGTTGTGTTCTTTGGTTCCGACGGACTGCACTGTTACGACTTCGCCGGCCGGAAGCTCTGGAGCCGCGACCTTGGCGTGCAGTGCCACATCTGGGGCTACGCGAGTTCGCCGGTGATCCTTGGCGATTTGTGTCTTCTGAACTTCGGCCCCGGCGCGCGGTCGTTTCTCATCGCCGTGGACAAGAAGACCGGCAAGACCGTCTGGCAGCACGACGAGGAAACCGGCTACGGCAAACCGCCGCCGGCCGACGTGCGCGGTGGCAAGGGAGGCAACGCCACCTACGTCGGCTCGTGGACGACGCCCGTCGTCATGAGAGTCGAGGGCAGGGAGCAGTTGTTGATGAGTTGGCCGCGTCGCCTCGCCGCTTACGACCCGAAGACCGGCAAGGAACTCTGGTCCTGCGCCGGGTTGAACCCGCTCGTCTATACCTCGCCGATATACAGCGGCGACATGGTCGTTGCAATGGGCGGCTTCGGCGGCATGAGCCTCGCCGTGCGCGTCGGCGGCAGCGGCGACATCACGGCGTCGCGCCGGCTCTGGCATCATCCGCGCACCAAGCAACGCATCGGTTCCGGCGTCATTCACAACGGCCACATCTACATCCACAACGATCCCGGCGTGGCCGAGTGCTTCGACCTCAAGACCGGCAGCTTAGTCTGGGAGGAACGTCTGCGCGGCGACGGCAAGACCGTCCAGAACTGGTCGTCGGTGACGCTCGCGGGTGGCAACTGCTACACCATTACACAGGGCGGCGACTGTTTCATCTTCAAGGCCAGCCCGAAGTTCGAGTTGGTGGCGGTGAACTCGTTGGGTGAGCGTAGCAATTCCTCCATTGTTGCATCCAACGGCGAGCTATTCATCCGCACCCACGCCGCACTGTGGTGTATCGGAGCAAAGAAATGAAGATGCAAGTTCTCTCCATGCTCGTTCTTGCCCCGGCGCTTCTTGCCGCAGCAGAGCCGGTTTACCTGACGGTCAAAGCCGTGAAATCCGAGCCGACCCGCTGCACGGCGCCGCCGACGCTGAGCGTGCTGAGCCAGGGCGACCATTGGCGCGAGCGCAAAGGCGACACCTGGAGCGGCGAGAACGATTGGGAGGTGTTCTTCACGATCACTGCTGACACGGCGAACTCGGTGCCGCGGCTCGCGATGACCTGCCCCGGCGTCAAGATCGCCCGCGTCACCGTCGGCCACACCGACGTGAAGTTCACCGCCAGCGGTGACCGGGTGGAGTTCGACACCGTGCCCGACCGCAGCAACGGCATGCTTATCAACAACAGCCTGCCCGATTCGATCGGCGGCGGATTGCCCATCGGCCTTTACCACAACTGGCGGATGCGCGCGAACTGCGACGCGCAGTGGCGCGTGCGCGGTTGCGGCCCGTATAACGGCCGGCCCTATCCCGCAACCGAGGCGATGGCCGTGAGCAACTATCTGTTGGCCGCGCGTGAGGCGTTGCGGCACATGGGCGGCATGGGACCGAAGGACACGCGCGCATTCGACGGCAACATTGTGTTGCTGAGCTTCGAGGTTGCCTGTGGCCGTGCGCACAACGACTTTCCGCCGCACGTCCACATCATGCTCTACGTTCCCGGCTACACGCCCGGCTCGCAGGTCACGCACTTCTACATGGACGACCGCGCCCGCATCGTGAGCAACAGCTTCACCGAACTCGGCGTGAAGGATTCCAAGCGCGCCGGCAACTACGGTCCCGGCGATGTCTGCCGCATGGCCGACCTCAAGGGCAACCTCGGCATCGAATGCATCATCACCCCCGAAGGTGGCATTCTCCTGCGCAAGAAACCCGGCGCCGACGAATACCTGCTCATCGGTGACGAGCAAGCCGGCGCGGCTGAAAAAGTCTGCGTCATCCAGCGTGGCCGCAAGCTCGCCACATGCTCCTCCAGCGACGACGCCGGGCGCGGCATCATGACCGCGACGGTGGAGTTGACCGAGGAGTGCAAGCCCGCCCGGACCGTGACGCAGACGCTGCGCTACGATCCGTTCACCGGGCGCGTTCTGGAGCAGGGGAAGCCATAGACTCGCGCTGGGTTTTCCATTGCGTTGCATACGCCTCGCGTTACACTGCCTGCGAGTTTGCGTTGACCGAGCTTGAGTTTCCATCCTTATACCTGCCATGAAAACGCCGACATTGTTGATTGCGCTGACTCTTCTCCTGTCACAGCCCGCCTTTGCCGGCGATTGGACGCAGTATCGCGGGCCGCAGCGGAACGATCTCTCCAGCGAAACGGGCTTGCTGAAGAAATGGCCCGACGCGGGGCCGCGGCTGCTCTGGACGTTCAAGAACAGCGGCATTGGTCTTACGGGGCCGGCTGTGGTGGGCGAGCGACTCTACATCACCGGCGGTCGCGCGGGGACGGAGTATCTGATCGCGTTGAATTTGAGGACTGGCACGGAGGCGTGGGCGGTCGCCATCGGGCAGACGTTTGATTGGGAACGCAACAAGTGGCACGCCGGCCCGAGCGCCATGCCCACTGTGGATGGCAGCCTCGTGTTCGCGCTCGGCGGCGCCGGCGATTTGGTTTGCGTGGACGCGCTCACCGGCCGGTTGCTCTGGAAGAAGAATTTCCCGACGGCACTGGAGGCGGAGATCAATCCCATCGGCGGCGGGCCGAAGAAACTCGGCTGGGGCTTCACATGGTCGCCGTTGGTGGACGGCGAACAATTGATCTGCCTGCCCGGCGGGCCGAAGGGGACGTTTGCCGCGTTGAACAAGCGGACCGGCGCGGTGCTCTGGCGCAGCAGCGAGGCGACCGACCAAGCGACCTACACGTCGCCGATGCTCGCGGAGTTCGACCGCGTCCGGCAATACGTCGCGCTGACCAACAGGGGATTGTTCGGCGTGGACGCGAAGACGGGCAGACTGTTGTGGAGTTGGCAGCGGGAGAAACCGTATTCCACGGAGGTCGTCAACTCGCCGTTCATCCTCGGCAATCTCATCTATGTCACTGTCGGCGCCGGCAACGGTTGCACGCTGCTCCGCGTGACGCGCGCGGGCGCGCAGTTCAAAGCCGAGCAAGTCTGGTCCAACACGAACCTCGCGAACCATCACGGCGGCGTCGTGCTGCTCGGCAATCACGTCTATGGGTTTGGCGAGGGACGCGGCTGGACCTGCCAGGACTTCAAATCGGGCGAGACGGTCTGGGCCGAGCGGCAGAAGCTGCGTTCCGGCGCGCTGGCGTGTGCCGACGGCCACTTCTACTGCTACAGCGAGAACGACGGCGTGGTCGCGCTCATCGAGGCAAGCACGGCCGGCTGGAAGGAGGGCGGCCGGTTCACGATCCCGCAGCAGTCGGCGTTGCGGAAACCGGCCGGCAAGATCTGGACCCCGCCCGTCGTCGCCAACGGTAGGTTGTTCCTGCGCGACCAGGAGCTGTTGTTCTGCTACGACGTGGCCGCGTCTCCCAGACGATGAACGCTCATTCTCACCATCACGCATTGCTCACCCGCCGGCAGTTCGTTAACCGCAGCGCACTCAGCCTTGCAGGCGCGGCCTTGCTTGGGACGTTCGCAGCCGCTGCGACGCGGGACGGCGAGGAAATCCGGGCGGTGTGCGAAAGCATCCTCGACTACCTGCTGCGCGTGCAGGATTTCAAGCCGGGCGAATACTACGGCTCGTTCTGGAGCGAGAAGGCGTATCACGGGCCGTTGCTGAACTACCACGCGGGCGGCAGCCATCACCATCGCTCGGCGGGCAGCGCGGGGCTGGCGTTGTGGCTCGTCGGGCGGAAGCGAAACGATGTGGACATGAAATGCCGGGCGGAAGCGGCGTTCGACTGGTTGGCGTCACGGCAACGGCCCAGCGGCGGTTACTTCGAGATTCAGAACAACGAGAAGCCCAGCGACTGGGAGCGCACTGGTCTGGAGGAATGCTCGACGATCGAGACGGCCTTTGTGGCGCGCGGGCTGGGCCACGCGCTGTTGCTCGGCCTGCCTCCCAAGAAACTTTACAGCGATTGCCTGCAACGCGCGGGTCTTTGGCAGCTTGGCATCGAATGGCCGCCGGGGTCGGGTGTATTTCCGCACCACGAACGCTCGCCGTATGACTGCCTCAACGCCAACCTTCACGCCGGCGAGACGCTGATGGCGGCGTTCAAGGCGTCGGAGAAGGTCTTTCAGCGGCCGTTGAATATCTTCTACGAGGGATCGCGGCGCAGCGTGCTGCACACGTTGACGCTGCAATCGAAGAACGGCTGCTTCCCGTATCGGAGCACGGGCGGCATGACCATCAACTACACTTCGCTGGTGCTCTGGTGCCTGCTGAACATCCTCGATCTGCTGCGCGACCCAATGCAGCCCGGCACGGGGCATGATCTGGACGCGACAAGCAGGCGAATCGCTGCCTTCGTGTCGCTCGATGCGATGAAGAAGGCTTTTGACGACGCGACCGGTTTTCTCTGCGGCTGTGTGGATGCGAACGGGAACCTCCTCTGGGAGAAGAACGAAACCTCCAGCGCCAAATACAACCTCTGGACCTACGTGATCACCTTCAACGTCCTCCGTCGCATCGGCGGTGAACGAAATCTGAAGACGGCGTCGCGGTTGTGGAAGACCATCCTGAGTAAACGGACCAAGTCCGGCCTGCTGCCTATGCGCGACCGCGGCGAGGAGATCACCGAATGCGCTTTCATGCAGGCTGACATGCTGCTGTTCTTGCTGCCGTTCTCCGGGCTGGTGTGAGCGGTTGGTTGATTACCCCAGCCGCAGATTTGGCTGCGCGTCGAGGTCGAGGGGGCTGCGGAGGCCGGCACTGAGCTTGTGCCAGCCGAGGCCGGCGATCATGCCGGCGTTGTCGGTGCAGAGTTTGCGGTCGGCCATGAGCAGTTCGAAACCGTGGCGGCGACAGGCGGCGGCGAGCTGGTCGCGCAACGCGCCGTTACAGGCGACGCCGCCGGAGACGGTGACGAAGCGGACGCGCATGGCGAGCGCCGCGGCGATGGCCTTGCCGACAAGCGCGTCCACGACGGCTTGCTGGAAGCTGGCGCAGAGGTCGTGGAGCGTCTGAGCGTTGAGCGTGGGGCGTGGAGCGTCGGAAGCTGGCGGTGGACTTCCATCCGTTGCCATCTGCCGTCTGCCATCTGCCATCTCCTTCTGCTCCCATTTCCTCAGCCAGTAAAGCACCGCGGTCTTGATGCCGCTGAAGCTGAAATCGAAGTCGGGATCGTTGAGCTTGCCGCGAGGGAAGGGGATGGCGGCGGGATTGCCGTCGCGCGCGGCCTTCTCCACCTCAGGGCCGCCGGGATAGCCGAGGCCGAGGAGCTTGGCGACCTTGTCGAACGCCTCGCCCGCGGCGTCGTCGGTGGTCTGACCGAGAACAGTGTGGTCGCTGATGGCGCGGACGTGGACGAGCATCGTGTGGCCGCCGGAGACGATGAGGGAGACGTTCGGCTCGAGTGCCCGCCCGGCGGACAGCCACGGCGAGATGAGGTGCGCCTCCATGTGGTTGATGCCGATGAACGGCAGGTTGCGGGCAAGGGCGAGCGCCTTGCCGAAGGTCAACCCGATGAGCAGCGAACTGGCCAGGCCAGGGCCGCAGGTGGCGGCGACGCCTTCGATCTGGTCGAGCGTGACGCCGGCCTCGCGGAGCGCGTCGGTGACGACGGTGTTGATGAGTTCGAGGTGATGGCGCGAGGCCAGTTCCGGCACGACGCCGCCGTAGGGGCGATGCAGGGCGATCTGCGAGGCGACGACGTTGGAAAGGATGCGCGCGCCGTCGCTGACAACAGCGGCGGACGTTTCATCGCAGGAACTTTCGATACCGAGCACAAGCATGGTTTGAATCCAGTCGGAGCTATGAAACCACGAAACGCGCGAAATGCACGAACGAAGATTCTTCCAACGGTAATATGTGACTCCGCAACGGTGGGATGAGGCTCCGTCGAGCCGTTGCATCTCGGCCCCGCGTGGGTTTCCGACGCGAAGCCGCAGCACGAAAAAGGCGCGACGGCGTTCGGCATCAGGTTGATGATCGAGATGCTCTCGCGCAAGGCGTAGGCGGCGGGTTCAATGCCGACGGCGCCGCGAGGCGAGACCGCCGAGGCCGAGCGCCAGCAAGGCAGATGTGGACGGTTCTGGAATGGTGTTCGACTGCAAGGTTCCGTTCGAGAGGTCGGTAACCTTCATATTATCTATATTCACGCTGCCGGTTAACATTGCCAGTCGGATAGCTCCGTCTCCATCAGACCAAGGCGTAGGGCCGGTGCCGAAAGAAAAGTAGTTCAGCCCTTGAGATTTTGCTGAATCGGGCAGTGTATCCACAATCACGACTGATGTGGCGTCGCTTAGGAAGTGGTCTTGAAAAGAACTGGTCCCGTAGAAATCGATTTGGTAGGAGTCGCTTGGCGTTAAAATATCACCTGAGAAAGAAAGATTATAGCCAACAAAGCTCAGGGAGCCATCCCAGCCGGTGGACTCCACCTGCATGGAGGTGAAACTGTAGGTGTAGGGGTCGCCGCCAGCGATGAGCATCACGCCGGAGCATTCCTTCGTGAGCCATAGCAAGGGCAGTAATAGACACAACGACCTCCAGTTCATCTTGAGTTATTCCTTCGTCGCCTTTCTACGGCAACGGTTTGCTGGCTACCTTTGTTCTCTATTGCCCTCATGACGAGTGCATTTGAACCTGAGATTTTTCGCAAGAGCAAGCGTTTTGCGCCCGAAAGTAGTCTTCACGCTCCGCGTGAGGATTGTCCTGAAGACCAGCACGCGGAGCGTGATGACTACTTTGCTGACAAACGCAACCGAATCCCTTTAACTCTGCGCCGTCCCGAATGGAACCGTTCATCCAACTTTGTCCCGGCATCGGCTCGGCTTTCGAGGCGTTCTGGAAGCTGCGAGGCGAGCGGCACGTGGCGTTTCTGGATAGCGCGCTGCCGGATGCGCGGCAGGGCCGGCTCTCGATTGTTGCGAGTGATCCGGTGCTGGTGTTCACGGCGCGCGGCGACCAGATCGAAATGGCCGGTGAGACGACACGAGTCCGGCGGTCGGAGAATCCATTCGCGGCGTTGCGGGAACTGGAGCGGCGGTTTTGCGCGGGTGACGGCGGCGAATGGCCGCACGGCGCGCTGATCGGCTGCTTCGGCTACGGCTTGCGGCAATTCGTGGAGCGGGTGCCGGCACGGGTGGCGGATGATGTGGCATTGCCGGATGCATGGTTCGGCGTTTACGACCGCTTGCTGGTGTTTGATCATGACTCCGGACGCGCGACGATCATTTCCACGGGCGTTGATGAGAGTGGTCGCGCTGATTTGGATCGTGCTCGACGGCGTGCAGAGGAATGGCAGCGAAAGCTGGCGGTAGCGACGGCGTTGCCTCAGATGGCGCTGGTGTTCGACGGGCGCGAGACGACGCTGGAGTCGAACCTGACGCGTGATGACTATGAACGGGCGGTGAGGCGGATTCTGGACTACATCGCGGCGGGCGACGCTTACCAAGTGAACTTCAGCCAGCGGTTTCGGGCGCGGACGACGGCGTCGCCGGAGTTGCTTTATCACGCGCTGCGAACGGAGAACCCCGCGCCGTTCGCGGCGTATCTGGATTGTGGCGAGGGACAGATTCTGTCGTCGTCGCCGGAGCGATTCCTGCAAATCCGCGGCCGGCGCATCCAGACGCGACCGATCAAGGGCACACGGCCGCGCACGGGCAACGAGCAGGCGGACCAGAAGGCCGGGCGCGAGTTGATGATGAGCGCGAAGGATCAGGCGGAGTTGTTGATGATCACCGACTTGGAGCGGAACGACCTTGGCCGCGTGTGCGAGTTCGGCAGCGTCCATGTGCCGGAGTTGGTGACGCTGGAGAGCTACGCGACGGTGTTGCATTTGGTCTCGACGGTGGAGGGGCGGCTTGCGGATGGGGTGACGGCGGTGGACGCCATTCGCGCGTGTTTCCCCGGCGGCAGCATCACCGGCGCGCCGAAGATCCGGGCGATGGAGATCATTGACGAACTGGAGCCGAGCGCGCGCGGCGTCTATACGGGCGCGATCGGTTATCTCGGTTTCAATGGCGTCGCGGATTTCAACATTGCGATTCGCACGATGGTTTATGAAGATGGGGTGGTGCATTTCCACGCGGGCGGCGGCATCGTGGCAGACTCGGAGCCGGCGCTGGAATACGAGGAGACGTTGCACAAGGCGCGCGGAATGGTGCAGGCGTTGACGCGCGCGGAGGCGATGGCAGTCGAGAGTGGACACAAGAGTGCAGCGAGCCGGAGGCAACAAGGATGAGCCAGACGATTTATCGGAATGGTGAGTATGTGCCGGAGGAGAAGGCGGCGATTTCGCCGTTCGACCGCGGGCTGCTCTACGGCGACGGCTTGTTTGAGACGCTGCGTTGCTATGACGGGAAGTTTTTCCGCCTTGACCGGCACATCGAGCGACTGCGGTCCGGGCTGAAGAGGCTGGAGATTCCGCTGGCACTGGAAGCGGCGGATTTTGCCACGGTGTTGCGGGAACTGGTGAAGCAGAACAACGTGGCGAGTGGCATCGCTCGAATTGTGGTGACGCGCGGGGTGGCGGAATTCGGTTTGCTTGGGAAGCACGCGCAGGACCCGATGGTGCTGGTGACGTGCTGGGCACAGCCAGCGCCGGATGCAAAACGCTACGAAACGGGGATTCACTGCATCGTGGCCAACGAGCGTCTGTCGGCAACGCAAGGCCTGAAGAGCCTGAATTACATTGTTCAAATCCTTGCGCGGCGCGAGGCGAATGTTGTGAACGCGGATGATGCGATTCTGCTCGATAGCCACGGTCACGTTGCCGAAGGCTCGGCGGGCAACTTGTTCATCGTGCGCGATCGTGAACTGATCACGCCATCATTGCAGACTGAGATATTGGCGGGCATCACGCGCGCGACGGTGCTTGAGATGGCACATGCCGAGAAACTGCCGGTGGTGGAGCGCGTGGTGCATCAAAACGACTTGTTTCACGCCGAGGAAGTGTTTCTTACCAGCAGCGTGGCGGAGATTCTGCCAGTGACGCGGATTGGAAGTCACTGGGTTCACCTTGGGCAGCCGGGACCGGTAACGCGCGAGATGATGCGGGCGTATCGAGCGTTTGTGCAGCGCGATGCGAAATAGAACGCGACAGGCGAGGGGGTGTTGCTGAACTTCCTGCCGCGCTTTATGCCCGGATGGGCCTCCGCTATCGAAGTTGAAACCAAGCGTTGACGCGTCGGGAGGCTTGCGTATGCTCGCGCCATCAACCGCAACAAGGACTCGTCATGGCAAGCCGCAAGAAGAACAAACGGAGGTTCAGCATTTTTCCAAACATGCCGTTCCTGGTGTTCCCGGCCTGTCTGGCTGTGGTGAGGGGGATTGCTGCGGGGAATGGTGTGAGAAGGTTCTGTGGTTTATGAGAATCATCACTTGTTTATTTGGAGTTCTGTTGTTTGCGGCGTCAACCGTGTCCGCCGGCGAGCCTTCGCCTTTGATGTCGAAACCGGGGAAGCTGCTGCTGAGAGAGAAGTTCAACAGTGTGACGCTGCCGGCGAAGTGGCAGCCGGGCGGACGGTCGAAGAGTTTTTGCATCGTGGACGGCGCGTTGCAGGGAGTTTGCGCGCCCGACGACAGCCACGGGCCGGCCATCTGCGTGCCGGTGGAGGGACGCGGTCTCACAATCGAGTTTTCCGTGAAGTTCGCGAAGCCGGGGCTGGTGCTGTTCCTGGTGGACGGCGAGAGCAAGTTTGGCGGGACGGCGCATCTGTTGCGCGTTGCGCTTGGCAATAAGTTCGCCGCGTTGCAGCAGGACCGAGGGAGTTTGGAGTCGAAGCAGGCGCAAGCTGCCGAGAAAGCGAAAGCAGCCAAGGAAAGCCGCAAGCCCGCGCCTCCGACCCAGGAGCAACTCGCCGATCCGAAATTTTACCGCACGGAGATGCTCGACCGGAAGGCCGCCGACGTGACCGACGGCCGGTGGCATTCCGTGCTCGTTGAGATTTGCGGCAACGAAGCCGTGGCGCAGGTTGATGGTGTGACATTGCGCGCGACGGGCAGCGTGTTCGATGAGAAGAAGGCGCGACTGTATTTCCTCATTGGGATGAGCGGCACAATGCTGATTGATAACGTGAAAGTGTGGGAGAACACGCGTTGCGGGGAAGCGAGGAAGTAAGGCGATGATGAAACTTCATCCTGCTCTGGCACTGTGCCTTTGTTTGGGGACGTTGCCACTCTTCGGCGCGACGAAGGATTTGGGGAAGGGCTTCTTCGATCACGGCGTCGCCACGCCGGTGAGCAATCATCGCGGCATGGTTGCCACCGCCGACGGCGACGGGCGCGATGTGATGCTTGTCTGGCTCTACGATCATCGCGGCGGCTACGCGCTGCTGATGATTGATGCTGAGACGGGCAAGAGCCAGCAGTTTTCGACACCGTATCCGTGGGCGAACGACGGGCCGTATGCGTCAGTCCTGTCGCAGGCTGGCAAATACTACACGCACTTCGGCAGTCACTTCTCCGAGTTCGATCCGAAGAAGCGCGCGTTCACATTCTGGCAGCGGACGAAGCCGCAGATGGCGATGAGCATGACCGAGGCCGACGACGGCACGATCTGGTCAGCCACCTACCCGAGCTGCGGGCTGGTGTCGTTCAACCCGCAGACGCGCGAGTTGAAGGACCACGGCTACTTGAACAAGGAGAACTGGGCGCAGTATCCGCGCAGCGTGGCGACGGATGACGCGGGTTGGGTTTATGTCGGTCTTGGCAGCACCGCCGGGCAGATCGTCATCTACGATCCGCAGAACGCAAAGGCGAAGCTGTTCTTTGCCGCGGGCGAACGTTGCAAGGGCCACGCACCGGTCTATCGCGAGACGGACGGCAAGGTTTACGGCCACGCGCCCGACAACGTGACGGATGGCTGGTTTGAGTTCTACAAAGGCGAGACGCGCATGATCGGTAAACACACACTGAAGCTGAAGCCGATCATTACGGGCGACCAAGGCTTGTGTCATCGCGAGTTTCCCAGCGGCAGACATCTGACAGGCTGCGGCACTGTGCAGCGCCTGCTGATCGTGGCCGATCCGAAGACGAAGCAAGCCAAGACGCTGAAGTTCGATTACACCAGCGAAGGCGCGCACACCATGGGCGTGGCCGCTGCGCCGGACGGGACGGTGTGTGGCGGCACGGCTTTTCCGATGCACTTCTTCAGCTTCAACCCGAAGAGCGACACATGGATCAATCGCGAGGGATACGGCCAGTTCAACACCGTGACGCGGCAGGGCGACCACTTTTTCTTTGGTGGCTACGGCCACGGGTTTCTGCTCGATTGGAACCCGGCGTGCGATTGGGCGAAGACGGTCAAGGCTGGCAAGAACTGCAATCCGCTCTGGCTCGCCGAGTGCGCGCCGACCATCAACCGCCCTCACAAGCTGCTCGCGCATCCCGACGGCAAGACACTCGTGCTCGCCGGCACGCCCGGCTACGGCTACACCGGTGGCGGGTTGTTGTTCTGGGACCGCGAGACGAAGACGCGCGTGCTGCTGGAACACACCGACATCCTCCCGCAGCATTCGACGATGAGCCTCGTCGCATTGCCGGGCGGTAAACTGCTCGGCGGCACAACCACGGCGGCGGGCACAGGCGGCGAGAAGAAGGCCGCCGAAGCTGAGCTTTACCTGATGGACATGGCGACGAAGAAGGTGGAATGGCACGCGCCGGTGTTTCCCGGCGCGCAGGGCTACACCGACCTCTGTCTCGCGCCGAACGGTTTGGTGTGTGGCTTCGCAGATCAACGGCGGTTCTTCGTGTTCGACCCGGCGAAGCGGAAGCTCGTCCACAACGAAGAGACCGGCGCGAAGTTCGGACCGTGTGTTTCGCACCAAGGCCCGCGCGCATTTGTGCGGGGCAAGGGCGGCATAATCTACATCCTGTTTACGAAAGGCATCGCCAAGCTCGACGCGACCACGTTCGCGATCACCATGCTGGCCGCCTCACCGGTGCCGATTGCATGTGGCGGGGACTATCTTGGCGGGCGTATCTACTTCGCCAGCGGGTCGCACGTTTACAGTTGGGCAACACCGGAGCAACCAATGAGGAGCAGACATTAGCTGATGAATCGCTGTATCCATGTCTTGTTGTGCTGTTGCGCCGCAATCGCGTGCGGGCATGTTGGCGTTGCGGCGGAAACTCCGAAGCGCGTTGAGGCGGACGTGTGCGTCTATGGCGGAACATCAGGCGGCGTCGCGGCCGCGGTGCAGGCGGCGCGGATGGGCAAGCGGGTCGTCATTGCCGAGTCGGGCCGGCATTTGGGTGGGATGACGTCGGGCGGCCTGAGCGCGGTGGACATCGGCGACCCACGCTCGGTTGGCGGTATCTCGCGGGAGTATTTCACACGGCTCGCGGCGACGGTGGGCGCCAAGCTCGCGTGGGACAAGCCGTTCACGAGCAAAGGCGGCGGCCCGGCCACGGGCGGCGCCTACGCCATCGAACCGCACAAGGCGGAGCAGGTCTTCAACGGGATGGCGAAGGAAGCTGGCGTCACGGTGCACTTCAACGCCCGTCTCGCCTCCGTTACGCATCACGCATTACGCATTACGGAACTCCGCACCGAGGACGGGACTATCTTCCGAGCCAAGATGTTCATTGACGCCACCTACGAAGGCGACCTGATGGCGAAGGCGGGCGTGAGCTGCACGCTGATGCGCGAGGGCAACGCGAAGTATGGCGAGACCTACAACGGCATCCACTACGCCGACAAATACAAGCCGCGCACGAATCACTTGAAGCCCGGCCCGACCGGTCGCGTGCCCGGTGGCCAGGGCGTGTGGGACCGCGACCTGCCGCTCGATCCCTACGTCGTGCCGGGCAATCCGAAAAGCGGTCTGTTGCCGCTCGTGCAAGCGGGCAAACGCGGCAAGCCTGGCGAGGCTGCGCCGGGCGTGCAGGCTTATTGCTTCCGACTTTGCCTGACGACCAACACGGCGAACCGTATTTCTATCGCGCCACCGCCGGATTACGATCCGAAGCGCTACGAACTCGTGGCGCGCTTCATCGCTGCCTGTCTCACCATTGGTGACGACATGGACCTGCGCTGGTTCTCGAAACACGATCCGTTGCCAAACGGGAAATGGGACTTCAACACCGCCACCTTCGGCGGCAATATGCCCGGCGCGAGTTGGGAATGGCCGGAGGCCAGCTACTCCCGCCGCGAGCAGATCGCGAAGGAGCACGAGAACTATCACCGCGGCCTGTTGCACTTCCTCGCCACCGACCCGCGCGTGCCGGCGAAGGTGCGTGAAGAAATGAAGCGGTATGGTTTGCCGAAGGACGAGTTTACCGACAACGGAGGCTGGCCGCACCAGATTTACGTGCGCGAGGCACGACGCATGGTCAGCGATCTCGTGATAACCGAGCATCACACGTTTGGCCGGCAGGTAGCGCCGAACTCCGTCGGCCTCGGTTCCTACGGCACCGACACGCACGAAATCCGCCGCATCGTCAAGGACGGCGTCGTTTGCCGCGAAGGCAAGACCGCCACCGGCCGTGACGGCGCGCCGCCGTATCCCATCGGTTACGGCGCCATCGTGCCGCGCGCGAGCGAGTGCGAGAACCTTTTCGTTACCTTCGCACTCTCCGCGAGCCACACCGCGTTCAGCAGCATCCGCATGGAGCCGGTGTTCATGGTCACAAGCCAAAGCGCGGCGACAGCAGCATGCATGGCTATTGAGGATGGCACGACGGCGCAGAAGGTAGACTACGCGAAGTTGCGTGAGCGGTTACTCATGGACAAACAGGTTTTGGAAGGGCAAAACCGGAGGCCATGAGAATCTTTCGATGGTTAGCCTTTCTGGTTCTTACCTCATTCGTTCATTTCACGACTTGTGCCGCCGAATATGACCTCGTCGTCTATGGTGGCACGTCGGCGGGCGTGATTGCCGCGGTGCAGGCGAAGAAGATGGGCAAGTCGGTCATCATCGTCTGCCCGGACAAACATCTCGGCGGACTCTCCAGCGGCGGGCTGGGGTTCACCGACACGGGCAACAAGGCCGTCATCGGCGGTCTGTCCCGCGACTTCTATCATCGCGTCTGGAAGCATTACGACACGGCTGCGGCGTGGAAATGGCAGAAGAAGGCGGAATACGGTAACAAGGGGCAGGGGACGCCCGCCATTGACGGCGAGCAACGGACGATGTGGATTTTTGAGCCGCACGTGGCCGAGCGGGTCTTCGAGGATTACATCCGCGAGTTCAAGATTCCCGTCCGCCGCAACGAATGGCTCGACCGCGCCAAGGGCGTGAAGAAGGACGGCGCGCGCATCGTTTCGATCACGACGCTGGGCCGGAAGACTTACGCGGGGAGGATGTTCATTGACGCCACCTACGAGGGCGACCTGATGGCCGCGGCGGGCGTGGATTATCACGTCGGGCGCGAGGCGCAGAGCGTTTATGGCGAGCAATGGAACGGTGTGCAGACCGGCGTGCTGCATCACCGGCATCATTTCGGCGCGCTGAAGACTCCCATCAGTCCCTACATTGTGCCGGGCGATCCGAAGAGCGGCGTGCTAGCGCGCATCAGCATCGAGCCACCGGGCGAGTTCGGCGCGGGCGACAAACGCGTGCAGGCCTACTGTTTCCGCATGTGCCTTACCGACGATCCGCGCAACCGCATCCCTTTCCCGAAGCCGAAGGGCTACAACGCGAAGCAATACGAACTGTTGTTGCGCGTCTTCGCGGCGGGCTGGCGCGAGACGTTCGAGAAGTTCGACCCGATCCCGAACCACAAGACCGACACGAACAACCACGGGCCGTTCAGCACCGACAACATCGGCCGCAACTACGATTACCCCGACGCGAGCTACGAGCGCCGGCGCGAGATTCTCCGCGAGCACGAGACCTACCAGAAAGGCTGGCTCTGGTTCATCGCCAACGATCCGCGCGTGCCGAAGGACGTGCAGGACGCCATGCGCCGATGGGGCCTGCCGAAGGATGAGTTCAAGGACAACGGCGGCTGGTCGCACCAGATCTACGTGCGCGAAGCGCGCCGGATGATCGGCAGCTACGTGATGACCGAGAACGAGCTGACGAAGAAGCGCCCGACGCCGGAGTCGGTCGGCATGGGCAGCTACACAATAGACTCGCACAACGTGCAGCGTTACATCATGCCCGAGGGCCACGTGCAGAACGAGGGCGACATCGGCGTCTCCACCAAAGGCCCCTACGAGATCGCCTACGGCTCGCTCGTGCCGAAGCGCGGCCAAGCCGACAACCTTCTTGTGCCCGTGTGCGTCTCCAGTTCGCACATTGCGTTCGGCAGCATCCGCATGGAACCGGTGTTCATGATCCTCGGCCAATCCGCCGCGACCGCCGCGTGCATGGCGCTGGATGCCGGCGCGCCGGTGCAGCAGGTGGATTACGCCAAGCTGCGCGAGCGGCTGCTGAAGGAAGGGCAGGTGCTGGGATGGAAGAAGAGCGAAAAGTAATCCTCACGCTCCGCATGAGGATCGTCTTTGGAGCCATCACGCGGAGCGTGATGACTACTGTAGTTTGAGCGCGCGGAAGAGGTTGTTGTAGTCGTCCGTCCAAAGGAAGAGATTGGGTTGCGGTTTGATCACCTTGCCTCCCTCGCGGATTTGGGGAGCTGCCAGCAGTGCCTTGTTCGCGGTGACGATGATTTGGTCGGTGTTGTAGAACCACGTTTCCGAATCAGTGTCTTCAGCGTCCACGTCATCGGTGACCATCACGGCGGTCAGACCGACCTCTGCCGCCAGCGTCGCGACGACGGGGGCGATGTCCACGTAACGGTTGGTCGCCTGGAAGATGAGCGCGCCGCCGGGCTTCAGGTGTTTGAGGTAGATCGCCATCGCCTCGCGCGTGAGCAAATGCAACGGGATGGCGTCGCCGGAGAACGCATCGAGCGCCAGCACGTCAAACTGCTGCGACGGCTCGCGTTCGAGACTCAGCCGGCCATCGCCAAGCACCACCTCGGTTTTCGCCGGCCCCTCTGTCAGGAACGTGAACTCCGTGCGGGCCAGTTCCATCACCTGCGGGTTGATCTCGTAGAACCGGAACTCGTCGCCCTTGCGCGCGTAGGCGATGATCGAGCCTGCGCCGAGTCCGACCACTCCAACCTTGCGTGGAGCGGTCGGCAGGCTTGTGAACAGCCGCCCAAAGCCGCTCGTCGGTGCAAAGTAGGTGTTGGCCGCGAAGCGCATGTCCATGTCGAGGAACTGTCCCCCGTGCAGGATCTCGCCGTGCGTTAGTGACCGGAACGATTGTGGCGAGGAGGAATCACTCGTGCGAATGGCACCGTAAAAATTCCGTTTCATCACGCGCATGCCGGCAATCTGTTCCTGCACTGCCTTGGAGGCTTCGCTCGCCGTCAAACCGATCACCGCCACGCCGAGCGCCAGCGCCCACCAACCGACGCGCCGCGCAGAGAATGCAATCAACGCCGCGCAGGCCACGAGGCCGATGCTGATCTCGAAGAAACCTCGCAGCAGATACGGCGCGGCAAATCCCACCAGCAGCCCGCCGAGCGCGCCGCCGATGCTGATCATCAAGTAGAACGTCGTCAGGAACTGCGGCGACGGCTTGCTCCGCGCGAGTTCGCCGTGGCAGCACATGCAGCAGATGAACAGCCCGGCGGCGAAAATCGCCACGACCTCTCGCAGGTCCAGAGAACTGGTGTGGTGTGCCATCATCGGCAGCGCCACGGCCACCAGCGGCAGGAACACGATGCGCCGATACCAGCGCGGATGGTCGAAGCAGAAGATGAAGCTTGCCAGGTAGATCGCGAGCGGTGCGATCCAGAGAAACGGCACGGAGGCGACGTTTTGGCAGAGGTGGTTGGTGACCGCCAGCAGCATGAACGACCCCATCGCGGCTAGCGCCATCCATTCGAGCCGCAGGCCGAGGCTGGGCTTCACGGCCGCGGGCGGATTGTTCGCAGCTTGCGCAGCCGGCATTGCACTGCCGGAGCGCGCGCCGCTCACGGCGGCCCAGATGCAGAGCACCGCGAACACCACGTAGCAAGCCGACCAGACGAACGACTGCATGTGCGCGCTCACCCAAGGCTCGATGGTAAACGGATACGCCAGCAGTGCCAGCAGCGACGCGAGATTGGAGAGCGCGAAGAGCCGGTAGGGCATCGCGTGTTGGTGCCGCCGCGCAAACCACGCCTGCACCAGCGGCGTCGTGGTTGAAAGAAGCAGATACGGCAGCCCGATCGTGACAGCAAGCAGGCCGAGGATTTGCCAACTCGGATTCTCCGCGCCGGTCGGCTTCCACGCCGCGCTGGGGATGATCGGCAGCAACAACAGGCTCGCCGCGAGGAGGCCGACGTGGAGCATCGCCTGCCGCCGGGGCGCAAGCCGGCGAGTCGTCCAGTCGGCGTAGGCATAGCCCGCGAGCAGCGCCATTTGGAAAAACACCATGCACGTCGCCCACACCGCCGCCGAGCCGCCGAACCACGGCAGGATTTGTTTGGCAATGATCGGCTGCACGAGGAAAAGCAGGAACGCGCTCAGGAAGATCGTTCCGGCGTAGAGCGGCAGCGCGGATGATCGGGGAGGGGCGGCTTCAGCAGTAGTCACGGCGGCGAGCGTATGGGTTTGCCGACAAGGAGCAAGCGCGAAATCAAACGCGGTGCCGCAAGAAAGAAATCAATCATGACGTGCGAGCACATAAGTGGGGCGAGTTTCCAAACTCGCCCGCGGGGTTGACGCGAGGCCGCTGCGTGAGCTTGGAAGCTCACGCCACTTATGTGGATGAGTGGCGCCGTGTAAACGACAGGTTATGTCTCGCGACGCTCTGCTCCCCGGAAGTGGCGAGAGTTGCGGCGATATCGGGCGGCGGCTATCTCGTCGGAACGCCGTCCGCGGGCAGAAGCCAGACTTCCAACACGCCTTTGTAGCCGTCGAGCCTGACGGAGTTAACCTGCATGAAAAGGCGGCCGGAGCCGGGGCTGGTGAAGATGATGTCGCAGCCAAGCTGGAAGGGCCGGCCGCTCGCGCCAACGCGGCCGACGAGGGATTGGTTGCGCAGCGACGCGCCAAGGGCGTTGTCGAGCGAGGGGGAGCCGTCGGCGGTGGATGGGCCGAAAAGCGGCGAGCTATTCCAATCGCCGCGAGCGATGGCGCGGTAGCGCCGTCCTTGCTGCAAATCGAGTCCGCTGTCCTGCCACGGCTTGGCGCTGTCCATGCGCACGGGCTTGGGCAGTGGCGCGCTGCCGCGGAGCCATCGTTCGGTGGCGAGCCAGCCGGAGTCGAGCGTGGCGGTGATGCGGATGTCGTCGAAGACGGCTTTGGTATCGAGCCCACCGCGAAGGGTGATGAGCGACGGCGTGAGGCCGAGCGGGGTAGTGAGGGGCGAGGCGTCGTTGACGCGGGCGCGGAGTTGGCGAGTTTCGGTGGCGATGTTGACGACGAACGGTTCGGTGGCCCGCAGGATGTCAAGCTCGGCGGCCCACTCCGTGCCGTTGCGCAGCGCGAACTTGCGGTCGCTCTTGATGGCTGCTGATTGGCTGCGCAGGCCGTTGGGTGGTGCAGAGTCGGCCCATTGAGCGAGGCCGATGGAAGTGTAGCCCTGTTCGGGCACGTTGAGGCGGGCGCTGACTTCGACGGGGCCGGTGACGACGGCACGCCACAGCATCGGGTCGGTAGCGAGCACGGTGGTGGCGAGGGCGCCGTTGGCAACCTTCCAGTCGTTGCTGGTGCCGCCAATGGCACGCCAGTCGCTGAGCTGTTCGGGCCGGGAAAAATCATAGCTGATCTCGATACGACCGCCGGCCAGCGGTCGGACACGGCCTTTGAAGAGCGCAGCCATTTGCGCGGCGGCGTTGAGCACGGCCTGTTGTCGGGCGTTGAGCGGCCGGCCGCTCCAGAAGGTGATGCGTGGCGCGAGCATGGGGTCGAGGTCGAACGCAGCGGTGAAGTGCGCCTGCGCCTGCGCGTCGAGGCGGAGAGATCGTGCGAGGATGCCGAGACCAAGCTGTTCGTCGGCGGAGCGCGGGTCGGCGGCGCTGACCAGCACGGCGTAGAGCGAGGCGGGCTTGAGGTCGCCCCACGGCACGCGGGCGGTGACGTTGCCGAGCTTGGTCACGGTCAAGTCCGCGGGGCTGGCGGCGGTGATGACGCCTGCGACAACGACGTTGTTGCGCAGGAATAGAGTGACGGGGGCGGAGGGCGTTGCGGCGAGCGCGGTAAGCTGGCGGGTCTTGATCGCTGGCAGGGCACGCAATTCAGGCGCGTCGAGCTGCGCGACTGCCTCGTCGAACTGGCCGACGGCAAGGAAACGCATGGCGTTGCTGGCGGAGTTGACGTTGGGGGTGCTATTGTCCGCGGCAAAGCCGATGAGACTGGACGCAAGCGTGGCGATCAAGGCGGCGCAGAGTTTCATCGTGCTCATGATGACGCCGCGGCTTCGTTCTGCAAGGGAGAAAACGCGCGGCCCGCCACGAAGGGCTTTACTACCCGCAGTTATTTCCGGCAGAGTCGGCGACGTGTCGTGTCGGACACGTTGGTATGCAACGTCGCCAAGCCAAAACCATGAACATCTACCGCAAACTTCCGTTGAACCGTCTCATCGCGACCGTCACAGCCTGTCTTGTTTGTCTTGCCGCCTCCGCAGCGGATTGGGAGAAGCAAGCTGTTGAGGACGCCAAGCAGGACCGCAGGACTATCGCCTACGACGGCAAGACGCCGGACAAGCTCGTTTGCGACACGACGCTGCGGGAGTTGTCTGACGGCTCGTGGGCGTTGTTCATGCTCGCGGGCGACGACTTCGAGCCATCGCCGAAGAACTACACCGGCCTGACGCGCAGCACCGACGGCGGCAAGACATGGTCGCCGCTGCAACCCGTGGACATCGGCTTTCTGCGCGAAGGCAAGACCAGCGGCCAAGGCCCGACGGAACTGATGGTGCGTGGCAACCGCTGCACGCTGTTCTTCTCGACGCATTCGCAGACGTGGGGACGCGACTGGAAGTCGTGGATGATGTTCAGCGACGATTGTTGCCGCACGTGGAGCAAGCCGCAGCCGATGCCCGGTCGGCTGGCGAACTTCACCTTTATTCGTAACCACATCGTCACGCGCGATGGGCGCATCCTGATTCCGTTCCAGCATTACCTCGGCCCGCTGGCCGGCACGCCGCCACCGCCGCCGGAGGAAAAGCCGTGGCACAAGACGCTGGCTCACTACGTCAGCAACCCACGCAACGGTGTGCTCATGAGCGGCGACGGCGGCAAGACCTGGACAGAACACGGCAACATCCGCCTCACCGACAACGACCATTATCACGGTTGGGCCGAGAACAACATCGTCGAGCTGAGCGACGGACGGATTGCGATGATCATCCGCGGCGACCGGCTCGGCGGTGTGCTTTACTACGCGGAGTCCAAGGACGGCGGTCGCACGTGGCCTGAATTCGCCGCGAAGACCGACATCCCGAATCCCGGATCGAAAGCGACGCTCTATCCGCTCGGTGGCGACAACGTTGCACTGCTGCACAATCCGAATCCGAAACACCGCAGCCCGATGGCGCTTTGGATCAGCTTCGACGGCATGAAGACATGGCCTTACCGCCGCGTGCTCGTGCCGGAGTCGTGCGACGGTCCGAGAGGCGCAATGAATTACCCCGACGGTTTCGTCAGCAAGGACAAGCAATGGCTCCACTTCGCCTTCGACGATAACCGCCACTGCGCCGTCTACTACGGCGCAAAATTGCCACCACTACGATGACCACACGACGCCAGTTCATTGCAGCCGTCACCACCGCGCTCGGCACTTCCGCTTTTGCCGCGCCCACGAAGCCGAAAACCATCCTGCTCCAGTCCGCTTGGGACACCGTCAATATTGGCGACATCGGCCACACGCCGGGGACGCTGCGGATCATCGAGCAGCATCTGCCGGATGTGTGCGTCGTCGTGTGGGCGATGAAACTCGACGAACGCGTCGCCGCCATGCTGCGCCGCCGTTTCCCCAAGGTGGAGTTCCTGCAAGGCAGCCTTGCAGGCAAAGGCGAGCGGGACGAGAAATTGCGCGGGGCCATCCGCCGCTGTGACCTGTTCATTCGAAACTCCGGCATGGGCCAGGACACGAGTTTTATGGAGTTCTGCCGGAAGCTTGGCAAACCCTACGGCCTTTACGGCCAGTCCTACTTTGCCAGCATGGTCGAGGGCAAGGGCGCGGCCGAACGGATCGCGTTGCTCAACGGCGCCGCGTTCATCTACTGCCGGGAAACCAAGACGCTCGACATCCTTCGGAACGCTAGCGTAAAACCGCCTGTGCTGGAGTTCGGCCCCGATGGTTGCTTCGGCATTGACGTGCGCGACGAGGAGCGCGGGCTTGCCACGATGAAGAAGCTTGGGTTGGAAGACCGTAAGTTCATCACCATCCAGCTTCGCACCAACACCGCCAAGCTGCCCGGCGTGGACGACACGCGGACGCCCAAGCTCAACCCGCTGCATCCCACGCCGGAACAAATCGCCGACGACGAGCGACGCGCTGCCGTGTATCGCGACCTCATCACGCGCTGGGTGAAACGAACCGGCTACAAAGTGCTCATCGCACCCGAAGTGAAGAAGGAGATGGAGCACAACAAGCGCCTCATCCATGACCCGTTGCCGGCGGACATCCGCAAGCACGTCGTGAACCTCGACACCTTCTGGAACTCTGACGAAGCCGCTTCGGTCTTCGCGCGTGCCCACACGGCCGTCTGCCACGAGCCGCACTCGCTCATCATTGCACTGGCCAACGGCACACCGGTCATCCACACCTATTCGGAGTTTCACAGCCCGAAATGTTGGATGTTCAAGGACATTGGCCTGCCGGAATGGTTGCTGGAGTTCGATTCCACGTCTGCGGCAAAAATGGCGGAGATACTGTTCACCATACACGACGACTATCTTGGCGCGCTGACGAAAGTGAAACGCGCAATGGAGTTCGTGGAGCAGCGGCAGGCCGCAACGATGGTTGTCGTGAAACAGTTGCTCGGATCCTAAAGAAGAAAAATCATATGCCGACGTCGAATTGGCTCATGGCAACGGCATTCGCTGCCGTGCTGAGGACGAACACTCTTGCTACGACCGGCTCCATGTTTCGCAGTTCATCCTGGTTGAGTCGGCATGGTATCGTTTCCAGTAATTGCGACCATTATGAAAATCAATTCTCTTTGCCGCTGGTTGTTTCTTTGTGCCATCGCCGCGCTGGTCCCGCTGCTCGCTGCGTCCATTGGAGCGGCGCAGCCATTCGTTGAGAAGATTAACCTGTTCGAGTCCGGCAAGGACGACTACGCGCTCTACCGCATCCCCGGCATCGTTGTGACGAAGAAAGGCACCGTGCTCGCTTGGTGCGAGGCACGCAAGAACGCCAAGGGCGACTGGGGGCCGATTGACACAATGATGCGCCGCAGCACCGACGGCGGCAGGACTTGGTTGCCGCGCCATCGCATCGTCCACGTCGAGGGTGAACTGCCGGTTAATCCCGTTGCCGCCGCACAGAAGCTCGACAAGCCTGGCGACAACACAGCCAATAATCCCGTCGCCATCGCCGACCGCGAGACGGGCGCGGTGCATTTCCTTTACTGCCTCGAATACTGCCGTTGCTTCTACATGCGCAGCGACGACGAGGGCGCGACGTGGTCGAAGCCGGTCGAGATCACGGCGACGTTCGAGAAGTTCCGCAAGGATTACGATTGGAAAGTGATTGCCACCGGCCCTGACCACGGAATTCAACTGACGCACGGACCCTATAAGGGCCGCTTGGTCGTCCCGATTTGGATGTCGCTCGGCACGGGCAACCACGCGCACCGACCGTCGGTGAGCGCGACGATCTACAGCAACGACCACGGGAAGACCTGGCGGCGCGGCGAGATCGCCATTCCTGACAAGGCACCGTATCGCTATCCGAACGAGACCGTCGTGGTGCAACTCACGAATGGCAACGTGCTTCTCAACGCCCGCAGCGAGTCCGACGCTCACCGGCGCATCCAGACCAACAGCAAGGATGGCGCAACCGGCTGGACTAGGCCGGTCTTCAACGACCAGTTGCTCGAACCGATCTGCATGGGGAGCATCGTCCGTTTCAGCCGCAAGCCCGACAACGACAAGAACCGGATCATCTTCGCCAACCCGCACAACCTTGATCGCCGCGACGGCAAGGCCAAGGAAGGCGTCAGCCGCGACCGCCGGAACCTCTCGATCAAACTCAGCTACGACGAGTGCAAGACATGGCCGGTGAACAAAGCTCTCGAACCCGGCTACAGCGCCTACAGCGACCTTGCTGTGTTGGCCGACGGCGCGATCCTTTGCTTCTACGAACGCGGGCGCGAGGCCGACGCCGAGAGGAGGAAGCCCACGAGCTACGCCTATCTCACACTCGCTCGCTTCAACCTCGAATGGCTCACGGACGGCAAGGACGTGCCCGCGCTCGACCAGCGCAGCAACTACGGCGCCCAGCGGGACAGCTTCGAGGTCGGCGGCTGCGCGGCGTTCGTGATCCATCCGTTCAAGCCCGCGCCCGGCGGCGCGAAGCCGTGGGTTTGGTATGCGCCGACCATTGGCCATCATCCGAGCACGGTCAACACTTGGCTGTTATCGCGGTTGCTGACGAACGGCTTCTACGTCACCGGTATCTACGTCGGCGAGACGTTCGCCAATCCGAAGAGCCGCGAGCAGTTTACCGCGTTCTATCGGCATGTCACGAAAGCCTACGGTCTCTCGTCGAAGGCGTGCCTGCTTGCCCAGAGTCGCGGAGGGTTGAATCACTACAACTTCGCCGCCGACCATCCCGATTGGGTCTGGTGTATCGCCGGCATCTTTCCTGTCGGCGACCTCCGCAGCTATCCCGGCCTCAAGCGCGCCGCGCCGGAGTATCACCTGAGCGAGGCTGAACTCGACGCCCAACTCGCGCGGCACAATCCCATCGAAAGGCTCGCGCCGATTGCGAAGGCGAAGATTCCGGTTCTTCACATCCACGGCGACGCTGACAAAGTGGTGCCGCTGGAGAAGAACAGCCAGGTCATCTATGACCGCTACCGCGCGCTCGGCGGGCCGATGGAACTGACTGTCGTCCCCGGCAAAGGCCATCAGCACGACCCGGCTTTCTTTGAGTCGGAGGCGATGCTTGCCTTCATCCTCAGACACGGACTGGGCCGATGAGGATCGCTGAGCGATTGACGGACTGGTTTCGAGCGGCGCGGCGAATTGAAGCCGAAGGCTCTGGGACTGCGGTGATCCTTCACCGCTTTGTGTCCGCTGGCGTGGTGGCCGCCAGAGCTGCAAAGGATTGCAGCAGTCCCAGAGCCTTCGGCTTCAGTGGTCAGAGGTTTCACTCTGTAGTCTCTGTGGTCTGCACACTGGCTTTGTTCTTGGCGTTAATGGGTAGTCTGAATGCCGCCGAGCCACTATTTGAAACCACGTGCGTTTTTCCCGTCGCGCCGAAGAACAAGCCGAACTACCGCATCCCGGCGATCCTCCAAGCACCGAACGGCGAGCTGCTCATCTTCGCCGAGAAACGCAACGACGGGCCGGGAGACGTTGGCAACACCGACATTGTCCTCAAACGCAGCCATGACAAGGGCCACACTTGGAGCGCGGAACAGGTCGTTCTCGACGACGGCGAGCGCGTCTGCGCCGACATTACGGTCGGCCTCGACCGCGACACGAAGAAGTTTTGGCTCTTCTTTGTGCGCGACAAGAAACAGTTTGCTTGCATGACCAGCACGAACAGTGGCGAGACATGGCAGGGGCCGGTTTCGATTCAAGAGCAAGTCATCAGGCCCGAATGGGAGAAAATCGTTTCAGCGAAACCCGAACGTGCCAGTCCGTCCAGCAAGAGCCACGCGGCTGTGTGGGCGCGAGGGTGGCATCAACGCTACGGTGTCGGGCCGGGTAATGCGATGATCCAACTTCGCTCCGGCGCTAAGGCTGGCCGCCTCATCGTGCCGGCGCGTCATCGCGAGGACGCTGGCAAAGGGCGGCTGCGCAGCTTCGCGCACAGCTTTTACAGCGACGACCACGGTGCGACGTGGAAACTCGGCGGCACGGTGGGCGTGAACACGAGCGAATGCCAGTTGGTTGAGCAAGCCAACAGCGACGTGATGTTCATCAGTCGCGATGAAAGCTCCGAAGACTCGCCGGCCAACCTCCGCCATCGCGTAGCCGTCAGCCGCGATGGCGGCGAGACGTGGGGATCTCTCCGCCGAGCGGAGGAACTCATTACACCGCGCTGCCACGGTGCGGTTGAGCGCTACGACAAGAGTCGGCTCTTGTTCTCCAGCCCGGCGTCGAATCTCCGCCGGGAAGAGCATCCCTACGGTCGCACCAACCTCACCGTCCGCGTGAGTGTGAACGAAGGCGCAACGTGGAACGCGGGCCGGACCGTCTGGCCGCATCCGTCATCCTATTCCGACATCGGCGTGCTCGATGATGGGACGATCGGTTTGGTTTACGAGCGCGGGCCGAAAGGCAGCACGCACTATTGGGATGAAATCCACTTCGCCCGCTTTAACCTCGAATGGCTTGGTGGCGGAAAGTAGAATCGGGCCGATGCAAAGGAGACTCCTGCTATGAACCGTCGTGAATTTCTTGCTGCCTCGATTGCTTCCGGTGTTGCGCTTGCGTCCGGCGCGGCCGAGCCGGCGCGCAAACTCCGCGTCGTCGTCATCGGGCACACGGGGCGGGGCAACTACGGGCACGGGCTGGACACGATGTGGCTGCGGCTGCCGGAAACGGAGATTGTTGCCGTTGCGGACGCCGATGAGAAGGGACTGGCGGCGGCGGTGAAGAAGCTCAAGCTCGCCAAGGGTTTCGCCGACTACCGCGCCATGCTCTCGGAGACGAAGCCGGATATCGTGGCGATTGCGCCGCGATACGTTGACGAGCATCGCGACATGGCGCTCGCGGCGGTCGAGTCGGGTGCGCGCGGCATCTACAGCGAGAAGCCGTTCTGCCGCACGCCGGCGGAGGCGGATGAAATCGTGGCGGCGTGCGAGCGGCGACAGGTGAAGATGGCGTTGGCGCATGTGGGGCGCTATCACCCGGTGTTGCCGGTGGTGGAGCGACTGGTGAAGGAGGGTGGCATCGGGCGGTTGCTGGAGATGCGCGCCCGTGGAAAGGAAGACTCGCGTGGCGGCGCGCTCGACTTGTGGGTGTTGGGATCGCATGTGTTGAATCTCGCGACCTATTTCGGAGGCAAACCGCTCGCTTGTTCGGCGACGCTCTTGCAGGGCGGGCGGCCGGTTGTGCGCGGCGACGTGAAGGATGGCGATGAGGGAGTCGGGCTGCTGGCGGGCAACGAAGTCCATGCGCGCTTCGAGATGGAGCGGGGCGTGCCGTTGTTCTTTGATTCGGTTCAAGGCGCAGGGGAGAAGGGCGCGGGGTTTGGTTTGCAGCTCATCGGCACGAAGGGAATCGTGGACGTGCGCTCGGACAAGGAGCCGTTGGTGCAGCTTCTGGCAGACAGTCCGTTCCTGCCGGGCGGGCCGCGCACCTGGGTGCCGATCAGCTCCGCCGGCCTTGGGAAACCGGAGCCGCTGGCCGAGGTGAAGGACACGGGAAGCCGGAATCTGTTTGGCGCGCGTGATCTCATCGCCGCGATGCGCGATAACCGCCAGCCGCTTTGCAGCGCTCACGATGGCCGCGTGGTCGTGGAAATGATCTGCGCCGTCTTCGAGTCGCACCGGCTCAACGGCCAGCGCGTGACGTTTCCCCTGAAGACTCGGCAGAACCCGCTGGCGATTTGGTAGCCCGCGACTCCGTCGCGGGACATCATGATTATTCCCGCCACGGAGTGGCGGGCTACTAAGTGATTGAATCCGCCCGCCGCTCCGCTAATGCTTCCTCAAACTTCGCCATCATGAACAACCAGAACCACTCCCCCATCCACACCGCTTCCTCCATCTCCCGCCGCAGCTTCCTCCGCTGCGCGACGGTCGCGACCTTCGCCTTCCAGATCGTGCCGCGCTCCGTCCTCGGCCGGGGCGTCATCCCGCCGAGCGAGAAGCTCAACGTCGCGGGCATCGGCATCGGCGGGCAGGGTGGGGGAGTGTTGCGCGACCCGGCCGTCTCCAGCCAGAACATCGTCGCCCTCTGCGACGTGGATTGGAAATACGCCGAGCGCACCGCCAAGACCTTTCCCAACGCCGAGCGCTTCACCGACTACCGTGTCATGCTGGAGAAGCTCAAGAGCGTGGACGCTGTCGTCATCGGCACGCCCGACCACATGCACGCGCCCATCACCATGGCGGCGTTGCGCGCCGGCAAACACGTCTATGTCGAGAAACCGATGGCCCACTCCATCGAGGAGGCGCGCGTCATGACCCGCATGGCCAGGAAGACCGGCCTCGTCACCCAGATGGGCAACAACGGCCACGCCAGCGAGGGCCTGCGCCTCACCTACGAATGGATTCATGCCGGCGCCATCGGCACCGTCAAGGAAGTCCATTGCTGGAGCGACCGTCCCGGCAAGTTCTGGACGCAAGACCTCGACCGCCCCACCGACACGCCGCCCGTTCCCGAGAAGCTCGACTGGAACCTCTGGCTCGGCGCAGCCCCGGAGCGGCCGTATCATCCCTGTTACCTTCCGAGGACCTGGCGCGGCTGGTTCGACTTCGGCACCGGCGCAATGGGCGACATGGCCATCCACAACATGGATCCTGCCTTCTTCGCCCTCGACCTCGGCGCGCCCGTCGCCGCCGAATGCCAGAGCAGCCCGCTCAAGAAGGAATCTTATCCCTTGTGGCAGATCATCACCTACGAGTTTGCCGCCAAGAGCCGGCGTCCCGCCCTCAAGCTCTACTGGTATGACGGCGGCAAGAAACCCGCCCGCCCCGCCGACCTCGAAGCCGGCCGCGAGCTGGACGACAACGGCATCCTCTTCATCGGCGACAAAGGCTCCATGCTCTGCGGCGGCTGGTGCGGCGCGCCGCGGTTGCTGCCGGAGAGCCGGATGCAGGACTTCAAGCGTCCGCCCAAGACCCTCCCGCGCTCCGTCGGCCATCGCGCCGAATGGGTCGAGGCCTGCAAAGCCCGCAAGCCCCAGAACGCCAAGGCCGGCTTTGCCTACTCCGGTCCCTACACCGAGGCGCTGCTCGTGGGCAACCTCGCCACGCGCCTTCAGAAGCGGATCGAATGGGACACCGCCAAGATGCGCGCCAAGAATTGCCCCGAAGCCGACGCCCTCATCCGCAAACATTACCGCGACGGGTTTGGGATTTAGTGGAAGCGTTCCGCCGCGATTTAGCGTTTTCGTATTGGCTGAGGTTTTATGAATAGATTGCTCTGGACGCAAACGATAAGCAAAAAATCTTCGCCTCCATGGCCATGTTCTTCTTGCCGAGAGGGCACATTCAGACTTGTGCCTGGATCCTTGATCTATCAGGAAACCGTCTGGTCGAAGCGCGCAAGGAATCATGAGGAGTGGGATCCGGATTGGATCACCTTTTCCTTCACAGCTTGGGTCAAGTGCGACAATTCAGCTTGTGGTGAAGAAGTTGCGGTAGCTGGAGACGGAGGAATCGAGACAGATTACGATGATGAGGGTGCGGGATCATTTCATGCAGAATATTGTTCCCCGCGATTCTGTTCGCCAATGCCTGACATTATCGAAATACCTGGGAATTGTCCGCCTAAAGTAGCTTCTGAGTTGCGCGTAGCTTTCGCATTATTCTGGTCTGACCCGTCAGGGGCTGCAAACCACATTCGCGTTGCATTGGAGGCTCTAATGAGTCATTTGCGAATTCGAGAACGTCGCAAGACCGACAAAGGCAAGTTTGTGAAGCTCAACCTTCATCAGCGCATTGAGTTGTTTCGCGAGGCCGACCTGATTATTGGTAATCAACTTATGGCCCTCAAGTGGTTGGGCAATACGGGTAGTCATGATGGGGGCGTGATTCAAAACGACGTTCTAGCCGCGTTCGAGATAATCGAGCACGCTCTTCTTGAGCTAATTGAGCAGCGATCGAAGAGACTCGCGGCCTTAGCCTCCGGACTTGAGAAGAAGCACCGTCCCGGCGCAAAAAAGCACAAACTGCCTTTCTAAGTGTGGGGCAGAGCAAATAACCCTATGCTCTCGCTCCTCCTGTCCATGGAATCGAGACAACCTCATTAAGCAAAGGGGCGAAGACGCGAAGGGGGCATGTGACGCCAACGATGAGCAGGGCGCAACGAAAACGAAAGGCTGGTGTTTGCATCTGGCGGTGTGGTAGTAAACAACCGAGCTGCAAGATGTGGTGCGCGGCTGGACAAGGACGTGTCAGGAGCTAAACGAGATGGCTGAGACAAATCCAGGACGTGGAAAGAGCCGGGTAGGGTTGCCGGCGGTGGGAGTAACGCCGATGGCTGGCACGAACCCGGCACGAGGTAAAAGCAGGGTGGGACTGCCGGCATTGGGCGTAACGCAGGCGGCTGACTCAACCGCAGGACGTGGCAAGAGCAGGGTGGGATTGCCGGCGGTGGGGACTTTTCCAGGATCGAAGAGCTGCCGCGCCCGACGTTACGGAAAAGGGACTCATGTGGAATGTCTCGCGCCTCCCGCCGAAGGCTGCGATTTCGCGGCGCCCACCGGCACGGGCATCCTGTGCATTCATCCGAAGCGTCTGGACATCGTGACGCGTTCTGAAGCGGGTTGAGGCGGCGGGGCGCAGGTCTGAAGATGCGGTTCTGCGTGCTGGCGTAAAGAAGTTGTTTCTTCGCGGGCCGGTTCCTGACAGAATCCGGTCACCATGAAGACAAGAGCCGCCATCATCCTGTGCGCGTGCCTCGCCTGGGCCGCGCTCTTCACTGCCTCCACCGCTAACGCCGCCGCGCCGAAGCCGAACATCGTCTATGTCCTTTGCGATGACCTCGGCTACGGCGACCTGCATTGTCTCAACCCCAAGGGCAAGATCGCCACGCCGCACGCCGACAAGCTGGCGTCGCAAGGCATGATCTTCACCGACGCGCACAGCAGTTCGTCGGTTTGCTCGCCGACGCGCTACGGCGTCATGACCGGCCGCTACAACTGGCGCTCGCGGCTTCAGACCGGCGTCCTTGGCGGCCTCTCGCCGCGGCTCATTGAGCCGGGCCGGCTCACGGTGCCTGCGCTGCTCAAGAAGAGCGGCTACTACACCGCGTGCGTCGGCAAGTGGCACCTCGGCATGGATTGGGTGAAGAAGGAAGGCAAGGATGTCTCGGAACTGAACATCGAGAAAGCCGAGCAGGTCTGGAACGTGGACTACTCCAAGCCGGTCACCAACGGCCCGAACAGCGTTGGCTTCGACTACTACTATGGCATCAGCGCCTCGCTCGACATGGTGCCCTATACGTTCATCGAGAACGACCGCGTCACCGTCGTGCCGACGGTGGACAAAGACTGGCCGTTGATGCCTGGTCGAGAGAAGAGCCGCTGCCGCAAAGGTCCCGCCACGCCGGAGTTTGAGGTCGAGCACGTCCTGCCGGCCTTCACGCGCAAGGCGGTGGAGATCATCGGTGTGCGCGCGGCTGACGCGAAGGCGTGCAAACCGTTCTTCCTTTACCTGCCGCTGAACGCGCCGCACACGCCGATCGCGCCGACAAAAGAGTGGCAGGGCAAGAGCGGTCTGAATCCCTATGCTGATTTCGTGATGCAGACGGACGCAACGCTCGGTGCGGTGATGGAGGCGTTGGAAAAGAACGGTCTCACAGAGAATACGCTGCTCATCTTCACCAGCGACAACGGCTGCTCGCCACAGGCGGATTTTTCCGCGTTGCTCGAGAAGGGGCACAACCCCAGCTACCAGTTCCGCGGCCACAAGGCGGACATCTGGGACGGCGGCCACCGCATCCCGTTCATCGCGCGCTGGCCCGGGAAAGTCCAGCCCGGCACTTCGAGCGAACAACTCGTCTGTCTCACTGACCTGATGGCCACGTGCGCGGCGATTCTCGGCGTAAAGCTGCCCGACAACGCGGGCGAGGACAGCGTGAGCATGATGATGGCGCTGCAGGGCACGCCAACGGACTTGTATACCGCGATGATCGGCACGCGCTCGACAGGTTGGCGCGAAACGGCGGTGCATCACTCCATCAGCGGGAAGTTCTCCATTCGTGAGGGCCGGTGGAAACTGGAACTCTGCCCCGGTTCCGGCGGCTGGAGCACGCCGCGCGACCCGCAGGCGGTTCAGCAGGGGTTGCCGCAGGTGCAACTCTACGACATGGCTGGTGACGTCGGCGAGAAGGTGAACTTGGCGGACAAACGTCCCGACGTGGTCGGGCGGCTGACGAAGTTGTTGGAGAAATACGTCGCCGACGGCCGCAGCACGCCCGGTGCTCCGCAGAAGAATACCGTGGAGGTGGAAATACGGAAGACCGACAAAGCGCAGCCCCCGGCGAAGAAGCAGGGAAAGCGGAAGGTCGTCAAGTAATTGCGAGACGGCAACCAAGGCTTAACAATGAAACTCCGACTTCAAACAATGGCGTTTGTGGCGCTGGCTGTGGTATTCGCCGGTGTCTGCGGTGGCGAGACTGCGTTCTCCTCGAAGCCGAACATCATCTTCATCCTCACCGACGACCAGGGCTACGGCGACGTGTCGGCGAACGGCAACCCGGTGCTCAAGACGCCGAACCTCGACCGGCTCCACAATGAAGGCGTGCGGTTTAGCGACTTCCACGTCAGTCCAACCTGTTCGCCGACGCGCTCGGCGCTGCTGACCGGCCGGCACGAGTTTCGCAACGGCATCACGCATACCATCCTCGAACGCGAGCGGATGACATTGAAAGCAACGACACTCGCGCAGGTGCTCAAGTCGGCGGGTTACACCACCGGCATCTTCGGCAAGTGGCACCTCGGCGACGAGGATGAGTATCAGCCAGACCGGCGTGGCTTCGACGAGGTCTTCATTCATGGCGGCGGCGGCATCGGGAACACCTATCCGGGCAGTTGCGGTGACGCGCCGGGCAACATGTATTTCAGCCCGGCCATCAAGCACAACGGCAAGTTCGAGAAGACAAACGGCTATTGCACCGACGTGTTCTTTGGACAGGCGGCGAAGTGGATCGCGTCGGTGAAGGGCAGAAAGCCGTTCTACGCCTATATCCCGACCAACGCACCGCACGCGCCGCTTCAGGTCCGGCCGGAGGATGAGGCGCGATACGCCGGCAAGGTGCCGGAGAGCGCCGCGAAGTTCTTCGGCATGATCGCCAACATTGACGACAACGTTGGCAAGCTGCTCGCGAAGCTGGCCGAGTGGGGCATCGAGCGCGACACGCTCGTCGTCTTCATGAACGACAACGGCGGCACCGGCGGCTGCAAGGTGTTCAACGCCGGGATGCGCGGCCAGAAAGGCACCGCATGGCTCGGCGGCACGCGCGCCTCCTCGTTCTGGCGCTGGCCCGGCACGTTCAAGCCCGCCACGGTGGACAAGCTCTGCGCGCACATTGACTTCTTCCCGACCATCGCCGAGATCGTGGGCGCGAAACTCAGCGACGACGTGAAGGCGCAGGTCGAGGGCCGCAGCCTCGTGCCGCTTCTGAAGGACGCCAGCGCGGTGTGGCCTGATCGTGTTCTCTTTACGCATCTCGGCCGCTGGCCAAAGGGAGCCGCGCCCGCCACCGGCAAATACTCCGTGTGCAGCGTCCGCAACACCCGCTGGCATCTCGTCTCCGCCGGCAAGGGTGGCGAGAAGAACTGGCAGCTTTTTGACGTGAAGGCTGACATCGGCGAGACGGCCGACGTGGCCGCGCATCAGCCCGATGTGATCAAGGAACTTGATGCGGCCTACGAGAAGTGGTGGAACTCGGTTCAACCGCAGCTCGTCAATGAGAACGCGACCGGCCCAAAGATCAATCCGTTCAAGGAGCAATACTGGAAACAATTCGGCGGTGGCCCCGACGAGGCGATGCTCAAGGAGATGGACCCCGCCGCCAATTCGTGGCGAGCCGGAGCAACCAAAGGTGGCAAGAAGGGCAAACGAGGCAAGACCGCGGAGGCGAAGTGAAACTGGCTTGCCTGTTCCTGTGCGCCGCGCTCGCTGCCGGCGCGTGTCATGCCGCGACGGCAAAGCCGAACGTCATCGTCATCCTGACGGACGACCAGGGCTACGGCGACTTTTCCTGTCACGACAATCCGGTGCTCAAAACGCCGCACCTCGACCGGCTCCATGACGAGAGCATCCGGTTCACGGACTTCCACTCCTCGCCGATGTGCACGCCGACGCGCGGGCAACTCATGACCGGCCGCGATGCGCTGGCCAATGGCGCAAGTTGCGTCTGCTCCGGGCGGACGTTTGTGCGGCGCGAGGTGCCGACGATGGCGGAGTTGTTCGCAGCGGGCGGATACCAAACCGGGTTGTTTGGCAAGTGGCACCTCGGCGATAACTACCCGCACCGGCCCAACGACCGCGGATTTCACGAGGCGGTCTATCATCTTGGCTGGGGCATTACCTCCACACCGGATCATTGGGACAACGATTACTTCGACGACTTCTTCCGCCACAACGGTCGCGTGGGGCAGTTCAATGGCTACTGCACGGACGTGTTTTTCGCCGAGGCGCAGCGGTGGATGAAGTCGTGCGCCGCCGAGGGCAAGCCGTTCCTCTGCTATCTCGCGCCGAACGCGCCGCACGGGCCGTTTTACGTCGCCGACAAATACAAGCGGCCCTACAAGCACCTTTCGCCCGATGTCGCCGGATTCTTCGGCATGATCGCCAACCTCGACGAGAACATTGGCCGGCTCGAAGCGATGCTGCGCGAGGCCGGCCTGCGCGAGAACACCATCCTCGTCTTCATGACCGACAACGGTGGCACGGGCGGCATCTCGGTATTCAACGCCGGGATGCGTGGCGCGAAGGCCAGCCTCTACGACGGCGGTCATCGGGTGCCGTGTTTCTTCCGCTGGCCTGCCGGTGGACTGCGGCCCGCCGGAGACGTGGCGGAGTTGGCGCAGGTGCAGGACATGCTGCCGACGTTGTTGGAGTTGTGTGAGGTAAACGTAGCCCACGACTCTGTCGCGGGATCGAAGATAAAAGATTCCCGCCACGGAGTGGCGAGCTACCGAGGCTTCGATGGTCTCAGTCTCGTGCCGGTGTTGCGTAGGAAGGAGCCGTCGGCGCTCGCGGAGCGGACGCTGGTGGTGCAATACAGCGGCCTGACGCAGAGCGATCCGGCGAAGTGGGACTCGGCTGTGCTTCGTGGCAACTGGCGCTTGGTCAAGGGCGAGAAGCTCTACGACATCAAGAGCGATCCGGCACAGAAGAGCGACGTGGCTGCCCAACATCCGGAGCTGGTGAAGGCGATGCGTGCTCACTACGAGAAGTGGTGGGCCGCTGTGCAATCGGGACTGCGCAAGTTCGAAACACTCGATGTTGGCTCGGATAGTGAGAACCCCACCTGCCTGACTTCGATGGATTGGCTCGCGCCTCAGTTGACGCCTTGCTCCCAGCCGTTCGACGTGCGGCTGGCGGGCGAGACGTTGGTGAAGGAAGGTTCGCTGCCCGGCGGTCGGCCACAGCCGGTGATGAACGGTCCGTGGAACCTCCGCGTCACGCGCGACGGCGTCTATCGCATCAGTTTGTGGCGCTGGCCGCGTGAGGCGGATGCACGGCTGGCGGGCAGCGTGCCGGCTTACAAGGGCGTGGACGGCTCGTTTCCCGCAGGCAAGGCTTTGCCCATCGCCAAGGCGCGGCTGCGCATCGGTGGCTTCGACGCCACGACGCCGGTGAGCGCGTTGGACAAGGAGGCCGTGTTCGAGACGCGCCTGAAGACGGGAAAGACGCAATTGCAGACATGGTTTTACGACGCGCAAGGTCGAGAGTTGTGCGGCGCTTTCTACGTCGAGGTGCTGCGAAAGTAACGACAAAGGACCCAGTTATGAAACGACATCGTCAGCGCTTGGTGATGGCGGGTTTCTGTGGTGCCTTACTGTTCTCGCATGCGGCGAGTTCTCGTGTGTCGGCTGCCGACACAATCTTGGTCGGCGGCAGGATTGTCACGCTTGACGCGCAGGAGCGTGTGGCCGAGGCGCTGGCGATCCGCGATGGGCGGATCATAGCGGTCGGGTCGAGCGCGGAGGTGCTCAAGCTCGCGGGCGACCGCACGGAGGTCATCAAGCTGGACGGCAAGACGGTGCTGCCAGGCTTTGTGGAGTCGCACGTCCACGCCATCGGCGCGGCGCGGGCGTCGGTGACGGAGACCTACGCGGAGTTGTCGAGCATCGCGGAGATTCAGGATTGGATTCGGCGGCGAGCGAAGGAACTGCCCGCCGGCCAGTGGATCGAAGTGCCGCGGAACGAGATCACGCGACTGAAGGAACGCCGCCATCCCACGCCGTCGGAACTGGACGCGGCGACGACGGAGCATCCGGTGCTCTACACATCGGCGATGAAGCACGCGCTAAACAGCGCCGGCTTTCGTGCGCTCGGTATCGTGGCCGCCGACAGCAAACTGCCTGACGGCGAGATTGTGCGGGACGAACAAGGCCGGCCTGCTCTTATCCGTGGCGGAAATCAGTCGCTTCGCAAGCTCATGCCGCGGCCGACAGTGACGCGCGAACAGACGCTGGCGGCGCTGGCCAAGCTTCTGCGCTGCTACAATGAAGTCGGCATCACTACGATTTTCGAGCGCGCGACAGACCACGAGGGTGTCCGCATGTATAGGGAACTTCGCGAGCAAGGCCGCCTCACGACGCGGATGCGGGGAACGTTCCGCTTCTCCGCACGCACGGCCGAGGGTGTCGAGAAATACGTGAAGGCGCTCGGTTTCAAGCCGGGCGAAGGCGATGACTGGGTCCGCGCCGTCAGCATGAAGACGACGCTCGACGGCGGCATCCACTGGGGCACAACGCGGTTGACTGAGCCTTACGGCGAGCGGCGCATGCGGTTCTACCGGCTCACAGACCCGAATTATCGCGGCGAGATGTTTCTGAAGCCGGAGGATCTGAAGACGGTGTTTGCGACGGTCAACCGCCTCGGCTGGCCGATGAGTGTGCATGTTACCGGCGACGGCGGCACGGAAGCGGTGCTCGACGCCATCGCGGCGGTGGCCGCGACCGATCCGAGCATCAAGCAGCGGCGGTTCAACCTGCTGCACACTTACTTTCCGACGCCGGCCATCGCGCGGAGGGCGAAGGAACTCGGCGTTGGCGTGGACACGCAAGGCTATCTCTATTACCGCGACGCCGAGGCGATGGCGGAGGTTTACGGGAAGCCGTGGGCGGAGCGCTTTATCGGCTTGGGCGAGTGGGCGCGCGCGGGCGTGCCGGTGGCGGTGAACAGCGACCACATGATCGGCTTCGACCCCGACCACGCGATGAACTCGTTCAATCCCGCGCTGATGCTCTGGATCGCCATAGCGCGGCAGAGCGACCGCGGCAACGTCTATGGCGCAGCGCAGAAGCTCTCGCGGCTCGACGCACTGCGGGCGGTGACGCTCTGGGCCGCATGGTTGAGTTTCGACGAAGACAAGCTCGGCTCGCTTGAACTGGGCAAGCTCGCTGACCTCGTCGTGATAGATCGCGACTATCTGGCTTGTCCGATCAAGGAACTGCGCGAGATCAAGGTGCTGCGGACGATGGTTGGCGGCAAGACTGTGTTTCAGCGTTGATGTAGTGTGATCGAGTTGACAGAAGGGAACAAACGTTCGGAGATATATGATGAATCACGTGCTTGCTGTTCTTTGTGCGTTCGCCTCCTACGGTGGTTTGTCGGTAACGGCCGGCGATCAGGCAAAGCCCAACATTGTCCTCATCCTCGCTGACGATATCGGCTACGGCGACCTCTCCTGCTACGGGGCGAAGATGGTGCAGACGCCGAACCTCGACCGGCTTGCGCGCGACGGGCGGCGGTTCAGCGACGCGCATTCGCCCGCGTCCACCTGCACGCCGACGCGGCGGGCGTTGCTCACGGGGAAGTATTCGTGGCGGCAGCCGGAAGGCTCGGCCATCGCGCCGGGCGACGCGGCCATCACCATCCAGCCCGGCTCGGTGACGCTGCCCTCGATGCTGAAGCAGGCCGGTTACACCACCGGCCTTGTTGGCAAGTGGCACCTTGGCCTCGGTCCCGACGGTGGCCCGGACTGGAACGGCGACATCAAGCCCGGCCCGCTAGAGGTCGGCTTCGACTACGCGTTTTTCTTTCCCGCGACGGGCGACCGTGTGCCGACGGTGTTCATCGAAAACCGCCGTGTCGTCGGCCTCGACGTGCATGACCCGATCAAGGTCAGTTACAAGGAGAAGATCGGCAACGACCCGACCGGCAGGGAAAACCCTGAACTGCTGAAGCTCAAGGCCACGCACGGCCACGACAACACCATCGTCAGCGGCGTCGGCCGCATCGGCTGGATGAGTGGCGGCAAAGCGGCGCGTTGGAAGGACGAGGAGATCGCCGACACGTTCCGGCAGAAAGCGTGCGGGTTCATCGAACGCAGCAAGGACAAACCGTTCTTCCTCTACTTCGCCACGCACAACATCCACGTGCCGCGCGTGCCGAATCCGTGCCACCACGGCAAGAGCCAGTGCGGCACCCGCGGCGACGCGATCGTGGAACTCGACGTGGCCATCGGCGAGGTGCTCGCGACGCTGGACCGGCTGAAGCTGGCCGACAACACGCTCGTGGTCTTCACCAGCGACAACGGTGGCGTGATGGACGACGGCTACGAGGACGTCGGCAACTTCGAGCATCCGTGCAACGGCGCGTTGCGCGGCTACAAGGGCAGCTTGTTCGAGGGCGGCCATCGCGTGCCGTTCATCGCCCGCTGGCCGGGCAAGATCAAAGCCGGCAGCGAGTGCGGCGAACTGATGGCGCACCTCGACATGCTGGCGACGTTCGCGGCGCTGACCGGCCAGACGCTGGCCTCCGATGCCGCGCTGGACAGCTTTAACGTCCTGCCCGCGCTGCTCGGCCAGCCGCACAACAAGGCGGGCCGCGAGAACTTCGTCGCGCACGTTGGCGGCACGAAAGGGCCGTTCGCCATCCGGCAAAGCACGTGGAAGCTCATCCAAGCCGGCGGTGCGCGGGAGAGCTACAAGGACGCCGGCAAGACTGCGAGGGTAGGGAAGGGCAAGGGCAAAGCCGCCATCCCACCGTTTCTAGTCAACCTCACCGACGACCCTAGCGAGAAGAAAAACATCGCGGCAGAGCATCCGGACAAGGTCAAGGAGTTGCAGGCGCTGTTTGAGAAACTGCGCGACGCGGGGCGCAGCCGGCCGTGAGAGGATTGGTTCAATGAAGAAACACTGGTTCACTTTGGTGATCTTTATTGCCTCTGCTCTCAGCATGTCGCTTCACGCGGCGGAATTGAGAGCAGTTGGGAAGGGCAGGTTCCTGGATAACGGTGTCATGGCGCATCGCGGAAATTCGGGAGACTGTCCTGAGAATACGCTGGCGGCGTTCCAGAGTGGCATCGCGGCAGGAGCAGACTGGATCGAACTTGACGTGCATCGCACTCGGGACGGCAAGTTGGTGGTGAGCCACGACCGGATCACGTGGCGTGTCGGCAGCCGGAGTCTCGTCGTGCCAGAGTCCACTTACGAACAGTTGCGGAAGGTGGACGTGGCGGCGGATTTCCGGCGACGGCACGGGAAGTCGCTGGCGCAATGCCCGCCGCAGCGGATGCCGCTGATGGAAGATGTGCTGCGGCTTGTGATGGCGCAGCATCAGACACGCGCGTCCATTCAGCCGAAGACGAATTGTGTGGCCGAAGTGGTGGCGGTGGTGCGGCATCTCGGCGCGGAAGCATGGGTGGGGTTCAACGATGGCAACGTGAACTACATGGCCGAAGCAAAGCGACTCGCGCCCACGATTCCTGTGTTCTGGGACCGCGGCGAATCAGACATCGCGGCGGACATTCGCACTGCGAAGCAGCACGGTTTCGAGACGCTGGTGCTGAACGAGCGCGCCGTCACACCGCAGAAAGTTGCTCAACTCAAACAGGCGGGCCTCGGCGTCGGCGTGTGGACCGTCAACGACCCGGCTGCGTGGGAACAGTTCCTCGCGATGGGCGTCGAGCGGATCTATACCGACCATCCGCGCCGGCTGCTTGCGCACAAGGCGGGCCGGGCGTTTCGGGATGCGGCGTGCGAGGGAGGTTATAGGTGTCATCTCCAAGGCATCTGCACGGACGGGCGCGGCGTGATTTATTGGAGTTGGACCGACGCGTTGGTGAAGACCGATCTACAGGGGCGTGTGCTCAAGCGACTGCCGGCGGTCCGTCATTACGGCGACCTGTGTTTCCATGACGGAAAGGTTTTTGTAGCGGTAAACCTCGGCGAGTTCAACAAGCCGACGGGCAGCGCGGATTCGTGGGTCTATGTCTTTGACGGAGACAGTCTCACTGAATTGGCGCGGCATCCGGTGCGCGAGGTCGTGCACGGCGCGGGCGGCATCGCGTATCGTGATAGCCGGTTCATCGTGGTCGGCGGCCTACCGCCGAGCGTGGACCGAAATTACCTCTACGAATACGACGAGCGGTTCAGGTTCCGCAAACGTCACGTGTTCGACAGCGGTTACACGTTGATGGGCATCCAGACGGCCGCATGGGCGAATGGCTCGTGGTGGTTTGGCTGCTACGGCAACCCGCGTATGTTGTTGCGCGCGAACACGGCGTTCCGGCTCACGGGCAAATGGGACTTCGACGCGTCGATGGGCATCGTCGGCTTGCCGGACGGGCGCTTTCTCATTGGTCAGAGCACGCCAATCAAAGGCGTCGGGCACAAAGGACGTGTGTTTATTGCTCGCGAGGACAACGAAAAGGGGATGACGCCGGTATTGCCGCGCGTTTCGGAAAGCGCTGCGCTTGCGGGCGCTGGCCCGCGACCGGTCATCATCGCTCATCGCGGCGCGAGCGGTTATTTGCCAGAGCACACGCTGGAAGCGAAAGCCGGCGCCCACGCAATGGGTGCTGACTATCTCGAACAGGATGTCGTGCTGAGCAAAGATGGCGTGCCGGTTGTGTTGCACGACGTGCAGATAGACACAGTCACCGACGTGGCGCGGCGTTTTCCCGGCCGCAAACGCAAGAACGGACGTTACTACGCGATTGATTTCACGCTGGCGGAACTCAAACAGCTTCGAGTAACCGAGCGGTTCAACCCGAAGACTGGCCAGCCGGTCTTCAAGGGCCGATTCCCACTCTGGCAGTCGTCGTTCCAGATTCCCACGCTGGAGGAGGAGTTGCAGTTTATCCAAGGGCTGAACAAGAGCACCGGCAGGAACGTTGGCATCTACCCGGAGATCAAAGCGCCGGGTTGGCATCGCCAACAGGGGCGGGACATCAGCAGGATCGTTCTTCAGGTCCTCGACCGCTACGGCTACAAAACCAAGGCCGACAACGTGTGGGTCCAGTGCTTCGAGTTCGACGAAGTAAAGCGCATCCGCCGCGAGCTCGGCTACCAAGGCAAGCTCTTGCAACTCTTCGGGAGATACAGCGCGCGCGAGGGAGCCGACGGCAAACCCGAACCTCCAACGGACAACAGTCACCTCCAAACCCGTCAGGGATTGGAAGAAGTGGCGAAGGTGGCCGACGGCATCGGTCCGGCGTTGAGCCATGTCGTGACCGGCAGGACGAACGGCGTGCTCCAGATCACTGACGTGGTAAAAAACGCCCACGCCCTGAAGCTCGTCGTGCATCCTTACACTTTGCGAGTCGATGAACTGCCCAAGTATGTCTCGTCATTCGAAGAACTCTGCCGCATCTTCTTCGTCGAAGCTGGCGTGGACGGTGCGTTCACGGATTTTCCCGACCGCACCAGTGCGTGGAAGCGGTCGTCGTCAGAAAACAACCCAACGGTGATCCAATGAAACGATACATAGCCTTCCTGATCTTGCTTTCGGCCATGTTCCTTTGCTTCTCTGGCAGTGGACTGCTCGCGGCCAACGCGAAGAAGCCCAACATCCTCCTCGTCACCGCCGATGACCTCGGTCTGCTGCTCTCATGCTACGGCGAGAAGCGCATCGCCACGCCGAAACTCGATGCGCTGGCGGCGAGGGGCGTGCGGTTCCAGAACGCCTATGTCGCGCAGTCGTCGTGCAGTTCGTCGCGCGCGGCCTTGCTCACGGGACGCTGGCCGCACCAGAACGGCCAGATTGGCCTTGCGCATCTTGGCTTTCGCATGCAACCCGGACAGCCAACGATGCCGGCGCTGCTGAAGGCGGCGGGCTACCGCACGGGCATCATCGGCAAGCTTCACGTCGAGCCGGCGGCTGATTTCCCGTTCGATTGGATGCCCAAGGAGAAGACGGCCCCGCTGCCGACGCGCAATGTGCGCTGGGTGGCGGAGCAGAGCCGCGAGTTCTTCGCTTCGGCGAAGAAGTTGGGTCAACCGTTCTTTTACTACGTAAACTACTTCGACCCGCACGGCCCGCTGAACAAGGAGACAGACCAGGTCGCCGGCCTGCCGGAGAAACCGCTAACCACCGCCGATATCAAGGAGCCGTTGGCGCTTAACGCGGCAGACGCATCGAAGAACCCCATGGCCACGGCACGACTGCTGAATACGGTGATGCGGATTGATGCCGGCATGGGCCTATTGCTCGACGAATTGAAAGCAGCGGGTTTAGCCGACAATACGATGGTCATTTTCGTCGGTGACAACGGCACGGTCGTGCCGCGCGGCAAAACCACTTGTTACGAAACCGGCGTCCGGGTGCCGATGCTTATGCGCTGGCCTGGAGGCGCCAAGGCTGGCCAGGTCCGCGCCGAAACCGTCTCGTTGTTGGACCTGATGCCGACGGTGCTGGCGGCTTGCGGCGTTAAGGCGCCCGACAATCTCGTTGGCGCTCAGCTCCAGCCGTTGCTGCGGGGCGACCCGTGCAAGGATTGGCGCGAGTTCCTGTTCACGGAGATGAACTTCCACGAACCGCAGATCTTCCGCGGCCAGCGCACCGTGCGCGACCGGCGCTACAAACTGGTGTTGAACCTCGTGACCGTCGCAGACCAGCCGACGGTGGAGTTATTTGATCTACAGAACGACCCCGATGAAAACAAGAACCTTGCGGACGACCCTGCGCACGCCGACGCGCGAAAGAAACTTGAAGCGGTGATGCAAAGCTGGCGTGAGAAGCGGGCCGACCCGTTGCTCGATCCGGCGCGTTTGCAGCGATGGAAGGATGTGGCGGCACGTTGGGGCAAGCTCCCACGGGTCAAGACCGGCCCGCACATGGTCGTGCGGATCCCGGAAGGAGAACTGGAGTTATTGAAGTAGGAGACTTGAATGAAACACCATCTTGTTTCGATCCTGTTGGTCGCTATGGCTGTTGGCGCGTTCGCAGACGGTCCACGGCAGCCGAATGTTGTTTTCATCCTCGCCGACGACCTTGGTTGGCGCGACACGTCGCTCTATGGCAGCAAGCTTTACCAGACACCGAACATTGAACGGCTGGCCGCGCGGGGCATGATGTTCACGCAGGCTTACGCTGCCAGTCCGCTTTGTTCGCCGACGCGCTCCAGTATCATGACCGGTCTTTGGCCCGCACGCATCGGCATCACGACGCCGTCGTGCCATGTGCAAGAGGAACTGTTTGAGGAGAAGCTCGTGCCCAGCGGTCCGCGAGCCAGCCGTGCGTTGCAGGCCGTCAGCGCCACACGGTTGAAGCAGGATTACTTCACGCTGGCCGAGGCGCTCAAGGCTGCGGGCTATGTCACCGGACACTTTGGCAAATGGCACCTTGGCCCGGAGCCGTATGATCCGCTTCATCAGGGTTTCGATGTGGACGTGCCGCACACTTCCGGTCCCGGCCCGGCGGGCGGCTACATTGCGCCGTGGAAGTGGCCGCCGCAGCTCAACTTCCAAGGCCAGCCCGGCGAGCACATCGAGGATCGCATGGCTGCGGAGGCGGTGAAGTTCCTGCGCGCAAACAAGGACCGCCGGTTCTTCCTGAACTATTGGGCGTTCTCCGTCCACTCGCCGTGGGACGCGAAGCAGAAGTTGATTGAGAAGTATCTCAAACTTGTTGATCCAAAGAACCCGCAGCACAACCCCCTCTACGCGGCGATGGTGGAGAGTCTCGACGCCGCCGTCGGCACGTTGCTCAAGACGCTCGATGAGCTGGGGCTGGCGGAAAACACGATCATCGTCTTCTTCTCCGATAACGGCGGCGTGACTTTCCCCGCCGCGAACGAAAGCAAGCGGACGCCGTTGCGGCCGGAGTTTGGCAGCATCCCGATCACCAGCAACGCGCCGTTGCGCGGCGGCAAGGCCACCATCTATGAAGGTGGCACGCGCGAGCCGTGTGTCGTCGTCTGGCCGGGCGTGGCGCGCGCGGGGGCGAAGAGCGATGCGATCATTCAGAGCGTGGACTTCTACCCGACGCTGTTGGAGATGGCCGGGCTGAAGCCACGTGAGGGACAGACGTTCGATGGCATCAGCTTCGTGCCGGCGTTGCGCGGGCGGGCGCTCAGCCGCGAGGCGATCTTCTGTCATTTTCCGCACTACGTTCCCGTCGTTAGCACCGTCCCGTCGGCCTACGTCCGCAAAGGCGATTGGAAACTCATCCGCAACTTTTGCGACAACGACGACCAGAGCGATCGGCTGGAACTCTATAACCTCGCCGACGATGTTGGCGAAACCAACGACCTCGCCGCGAAGATGCCGGAAAAGGCGAAGGAGTTGAACGCGTTGCTCGGCAAGTTCCTCGCCGATAGCCACGCCGTCGTGCCAAAACCGAATCCAAACTATCGGCCGTTGCCGCCCGGCGCTCGGCCCGCTGAGGGCTGGATCGTCAGTAAGGACGCCGACGCGATGATTATGGACAACCTTCTCGCAATCACGTCCACCGGCGGCGATGCGTTTGTCTATACCGGCGATGTCCCGGCGGGGAAGGGGCCGTTCACGCTGGAACTGCGGATGAAGTCCGACAGCAAAGGCAAGGGCCATCTCCTGTGGTCTGTGGCTCCGCAGCCGCAGTTCGCGCGCGTCCGCTCCGTGTTCTTCGACGTGAACCACGACGGCCAGTGGCACGACTACACTCTCAAGCTGCCCGTCCAGCAAGCCATCAAGCACGTCCGCCTCGACCCGTGCGCCGCGCCCGGCGAGATTCGCGTCGAGTGGTTGCGGCTGAAAGACAACGCCGGAGGTATTGTGGCGGAGTGGAAGTTCGACGGCAGGAAAGCCAAGTAAGACCGGCTGAAGTGGGCGGTGGTTATTTTTGCAAAATTCGCCAGCGTGCGATTGTGCAAGATTTGCGCTGGCCATTTCGATAGAGTTGACGCACAAAGACGCGAAGGCTGTAGCCGCCTGATGCGGCGACAGCGCGACATGGAAAACCTAACAACCGGAACGGCCATGAACCAGGACAAGAACTCCCAACACTTCACCTTCCTCACTTCCCGCCGCCAATTCCTCAAGACCTCCGCCACCGTCGTCGCAGGCGCTGCGCTGGCGCGGCCCGGCTACGCAGAAAGCAGCGACACGATCAAGATCGCGCTCGTCGGTTGCGGTGGGCGCGGCACGGGCGCCGCGGCGCAGGCGTTGGCCACTAATGGCACGAAGATGCTCTGCGCGATGGCCGATGTGTTTGAGCACCGGCTCAACACCAGCTTTAAGACCCTTTCCACGAAACACGACGTGAGCGTGGACGTGCCGCCCGACCGGCGGTTCATCGGTTTCGACGCCTACAAGAAAGCGATTGACACCGTCGGCAAGGGTGGCGTTGTGCTGCTGACGACGCCGCCGGCGTTCCGGCCGTTGCACGTGCAGTATGCTGTCGAGAAGGGCGTGCATGTGTTCATGGAGAAGTCGTTCGGTGCGGATGTGCCGGGCGCGTTGCGGATCAAGAAGGCCGGTGAGGAAGCCACGAGGAAGAATCTCAAGGTGGCGGGCGGTTTGATGAGCCGCCACTACAAGCCGCTGGAGGAGGCGGTGGAGAATATCCACAAAGGCATGATCGGCGAGGTGATCACGGCGTGGGCGTATCGTGAGCACGGGCCGGTCGGTTATCACCCGCGCAAGCCCGGCGTTACGGAGATGGGGCACCAGATTTCAAACTACAGCGCCTTCACGTGGCTCAACGGCACGTTCCTTCTGGACTGGCTGATCCACAACCTCGACATTTGCTGCTGGGTCAAAGACGCGTGGCCGGTTTCCTGCCAAGGCATGGGCGGCCGGCAGGTGCGCACGGACGCGGACCAGCTTTTCGATCACTACGGCGCGGAATACACGTTCCCGGACGGCACGCGGCTCTTCGCGCAAGGGCGGCATCAGGCGAAGTGCTGGGGTTTCTTTGGCGACATCATTCAGGGCGCGAAAGGCTCGGCGGTCCTCGGCGAGGGGATTTCGCAGCCGCGTATTTTCAAGGACCACAATCAGACGAACCAGATTTGGGAATACAAAGGCGAGCCGTGCAATCACTATCAGGTGGAGCACGATTTGTTCTTCGACGCCATCCGCAACGACAAGCCGTATAACGAAGCGGATCGTTGTGTGAAGGCTACGCTGGTTGGCATCATGGGACGCATGGCGTGTGAGTCCGGGCAGTTGATCAAGTGGGACGACATGCTGGCCTGCACGACGGAGCTCGCGCCGGGGTTGGAGAACTTTACGATGGACGCTAAGCCGCCGGTGGTGCCGGACGAGAAGGGCAACTATCCGGTCGCCATGCCCGGTCGGACGCTGCCCGCGTGAGCCGTGCGCTGAACGAGCGGTTCTTCTGCGTCATGAAACCGATATCCTGGCTCGCAGCGGCATTGGCGGCAGTCTGCGCTTTCGCTGGTGGCAGTGTGGCCGCCGAGCCGCTCGCTGTCTCGAAGGACACCACCACGATCAAGTTCAGCCGCGGCACGAAACCGGTGCTCGAATACCGCTTCGCTTCGGTGCCGTTCAAGCCTTACGTCTCGCAGATGTGGACGCCGGGCGGCGTTCAGGTGTTGCGCGACTCACCGCACGACCACAAGCATCACCATGCGCTAATGTTCGCCATTGAGGCCGACAAGGTGGACTTCTGGGGCGAAAGGCCTGTGAACGGCAGGCAACTTTCCACCTCGCTCGACGGACCGGCAACGGCGGCGGGCGGCGCGCGGTTCGCGCAGCGGCTTGATTGCGTCGCGACCAACGGGACGGTGATCTTGTGTGAGCAGCGCCGGATATTCCTGCACGACACGCAGGAGGGCGGTGCGACGCTGTTAACGTGGCGGAGCCGGCTCGCAACCGGGCCGAACCGCGAGGTTGTGATCCTGACGGGTCATCATTACTTCGGTCTTGGCGCGCGGTTCCTGCAAATGATGGACAAGGTTGGCGAGTTTACCAACGCCAGCGGACAGCCGGGCGAGACGGTTCGCGGCGACGAGCGGCTCGTGAGTGCGAAGTGGTGCGCCTACAGCGCGCCCGCGGATGGCAAGCCGGTCACGATTGCAATGTTCGACGACCCGAAGAACTCGCGTCATCCGGCGCGGATGTTCACGATGGGCAAGCCGTTCGCCTATCTCTCGGCGACGTTGAATTTGTGGAAGGAGCCGATGGAGCTGAAGTGCGGCGCGGAACTGGATTTGTGCTACGGCGTGGCCGTGTGCGACGGCAAGCTTGGCGCAGCCGGCATCGAAAAGCTTTACCAGCGGTGGTTGACTTTGCGCAACGCAAGTAAGTAAACAAACATCAACCGGAAAACCTTATGGCGAAGATCAAAATCGGCATCAACATGGAGTTTGTGCGGCACGCGGACAAGTCGTTCGAGTGGGGCGCGAAGAAAGCGGCGGAACTCGGCTACCGCTACATCGAGCCGTGCTTTCTGATGGGCTGCTGCCTGCTTAGCAACGCCGGCTATTGCCACCTCCAATCGCTCGACACCGACCCGGAATACTTCAAGGACTTTTGCCGCGAGCAAAAGCTGAAGATTTCCGGCGTCAGTTCCCACTCCGACCTGCTTGACACGCGCATCGGCGTTGAGTATGCCCGCAAGGGCATCATGTATGCCCGTGCGCTGGCCGACCGCGGTTTGTTCGATACCGTGCCGGTGGTGCAAATCTGCGAGACAATGTTCCCGCCGAAATGGATGAGGGCGAAGGAAGCCTATGAGGTGATGAAGATGAACCTCCGCCCGATCATGGAGTGCTGCGAGGACAACGGTGTTTATCTGGGCGTGGAGCCGCACGGGCCTTACACGGCGCACGCGAAGAGCATGTTGCGCATCCTGGAATTGAACGAATCGCCGTGGCTGCGGGTGAACTTCGACACGGGCAACTCCTACCTCGCCGGCGAAGACCCGTATGAATTCCTGAAGGCGGTAAAGGATAAGCTGGTTCATCTCCACGCCAAGGACATCAGTGTATCCCAGAGCGACGCCGAGCGCGGCAAGGTAGCGGGCACGGCCGTTGGCTGCGCGTGCGGCGACGGCGTGATTGACTGGGCGAAGATCGCAAAGATTTGCCGGCCGCTGAAACGCGACCTCGTCTTCTCCGTCGAGTGCGGCACCGTCGAGCAGGCGGAGCGTTCGCTCAAGCATCTGCAAGGCGTGCTGAAAGCGTGACGAAAGAGTTTACGGCGCAACATGGATGAAGGTTCTCAATTCCTTGCCGTGGAGTTGGACCGCTTAATGAAAGTGCCGCTTGGCAACAAGAGCGATGTTGCTGCGTGGTATCAAGATGCCGGGAGAGTGCAGCGCAGTTTGGTGGAGCGCTTTCCAACTTTGGAGTTTCCACACGAGGTATGGCATTTCTTTGCGGACGCTGACATCCGGGCGCGCGATGCTGAGTATCGTCTGCGTCAAGAACAGGTGATTGCGGACTACATCAAGAAAGTTCGAGGTGTAAATCATAGTGTCTAAAGCCGCACCCAAGCCTACGACCTCAACCATTCGTTATGCGCACACCAGCCTCGTTGTCAACGACTGGCGGAGGATGGTGAGGTTTTATTGCGAGGTGTTTGGCTGCGTTCCTGTTGGCGGCGAGCGCGACCGAAAAGGTCCGGAGCTGGATGCGCTTACAGGCGTAAAAGACAACGGCGTTCAGGGTCGTCATCTGCGCCTGCCCGGTCACGATGAGAACGGTCCCACGCTTGAAATCTTCCAATTCAAGAAGAACGACTCCGCACAGCCGCCGTCACTGATGCGAGTGGGCTTCTCGCATCTGGCGTTTGAGGTGCCGGACATCGAGGCGAAGCGGAAAGAGATTCAGAAGTGGGGCGGCAAAGACTACGCCCAGCTTGTGACTCTTGATGTTCCCGGCGAGGGGAAGCTGACGGTGATCTACGTCTGCGACCCGGAGGGGAATATCATCGAGTTGCAGGAGTGGCACTAAGACTTGGCTCGAAACCGAGATTGGCGCTGTAGCGGCGGTCTCTGACCGCCGAAATTCTCCGCGAGATAACAGTCGGCGGTCGGAGACCGCCGCTACAGTTTCGTCCGTGTTAAAACCGTTTCCGCTTTGAACAACTGCGGTTCAAAACTGTCGCGACCGCAACGCCATCTCCAACTGCCGAAGATCCTTCGGCAGTTCCGCGGTCCAACTCATGCGTTTGCCGGGATGGGCCGGGTGTTCAAGACTGAGGACTTCGGCGTGCAACGCCTGCCGGGGGAATTCAATGGGCGTCCTTGCGCCCTCCCGTCCGCGATAGGCCGGGTTATACATCCGGTCACCGATCAACGGGAGTCCGGCGAAGGCGGCTTGCACCCGGATTTGATGCTTCCGGCCGGTCTCCAGCCGTAGCCGTAGCTTCGTGACGAACCCTTTGCCGCCGCGGAGCGGATACTCGGCGATGACTTTGTAGTGCGTGATGGCTTCCTGCGCCCCGGAGTCGGGAGCTTTAGCCACCGTTTCGGACAGGACCTGCTGGCGCAGTTCGTCCTCGCTCAACTTTAGCCATTGCCCCCAGGTGCCTTCGGGTGCGCGCGCGCGTCCCTCCACAAAGGCCACGTATTCCCGCTTCATCGTGTGAGCCTTGAGCTGCTCAATGAGGTGGTGGCGGGCGGGGGGACTTGTCGCAATGCAAAAAACGCCGCTCGTATGCTGGTCGAGGCGGTGAACGGGCAGGGGTTCCAGCTTGCGATAGGCAGGCGGCAATGTTCTTCCCGCGACGCCGCGGTCCTGCGCTCTTAGTTTCCCCACCAGAAAGTCGGCGAGAATGCTTAGCGCGGAGATATCGCAGTTCGGCGCGGGCACGGAGATGAGGCCCGGCCCTTTGTTGACGATGGCGAGCGCGGTGTCCAGAAAGAGCAGCGAAACGCGCGGATGAATCTGCCACCCGGAACCGCAGTCCAACGTGCTGGCGCGGCGGCCGCCCAGTTCCAGCGTTTCGCCCGGATCCGGGATGACCTGATGCGGTTTGCGGATGATGACGCCGTTCACGCTGACCCGTCCTGCGGCGATCCATTGCTTGGCGCGGGTCTTTGGCGTGTCGGGAAAACCCCGCAGCAGCCAATTCAACAACGGGGCGGTTTTAGTTTCCGTTATGTTTTCGCTCATTAGATGCCTTAGCCGCTTCCCGGCGCCGCTTCATTTCTCCTGCGACGAACATTTCCTCCACCTTCTGGCGCGCCCAGGGATTCTTCCGCAGAAACTTGAGGCTGGAATTCACGGTCGGCTCGAACATGAAACAGCGGATCGGGATGCGATCCGCCATCCTGCCCCAACCATACCACGCCACCAGTTGCTTGATGATGCTCTCCAGCGTCACCCCGTGCAAAGGATCGCGCGAAGGCGGACGAGGCGATGGCGGCTGGGAATTCTCAGTGCTCATTTGGAGGCAACAAACACTCAACCGAAAAGATTATCGAACTCGTTATGTGTGCCTACCCAGACCCAGGTGATGCTGTCGCCGTGACGTTCGCCGATGGCGCGGTATTGCTCGTTGATGCGGACAGACCAGACGTGGTCGTAACCGCCGAGTTTCTTGAAACGGAGCGAAGGGTGGTCGGGGTTTTGCGCGAAGAGCGCGTAAGCACGACGCGCAGCCTTGCGGTTGGTTTCGTTCAACCCCGCATAAGCCCGCCAGAAACTCGGCCGCGTGCGCGAGTTCACAGGCGCTTCGGGTCGAGAGGTTCGTCACCCTCGGCGGCGGATTCGCGAAGGAAACTGTCCAGCTTCGGTCGCGACTGCGGATAGGCAAGCCGGCGCTCCCACGCTTCATCATCCTGACGGGCGAGGAGAAACCGGGCGAAGTCAACCACCTCGGACTGCTTGTCCGCCGGCAGGGCTTCGCAAACCCGGATGATTTCCTCGGTGGTTCTGCTCATGACAATTTAATAACGTCAAATCGTGGGAAACTCAAGCCGGTTTGGTTCCATCTCCGTCCCGATCACTTCTCAATGCCGAGCAATTCCACCTCGAAGATCAACGGGCTGTTCGCGGGGATATCCGGGCTGGGGCTTCGCTCGCCGTAGGCCAGATTGGCCGGGATGAACAACGTCCACTTGTCGCCCACCTTCATCAACTGCAATGCCTCCACCCATCCCTTGATCACGCGATTGACCGGGAACGAGATGGATTGGCCGCGCTCGACCGAACTGTCAAAGACCGTCCCGTTCGTCAACGTGCCGTGGTAATGCACCTTCACCGTATCCGTCGGTTTTGGCGTCGCGCCCGTGCCGGACTTGATGACCTTGTATTGCAGACCGCTGGCGGTGGTCTTCACGCCTTCCTTTTTGGCGTTCTCCACGAGGAAGGCTTCGGCGGCCAGGATGGATGCTGGTTTCATAGTGTTGTCAGATTGATATGGATGTTGTTTGATGCGCGGAAAATCAGCGGAGTCAGCCGCCCCGGACAGCTTGTCCGCCGGCAGGGCATTCTCCGTCCCGATCACTTCTCGATGCCGAGCAGTTCCACTTCGAAGAGCAGGATGCTGTTCGGCGGAATCTGCGGGCTGGGGCTTTGCTCGCCGTAGGCCAGCTTGGCTGGGATGAACAACTTCCACTTGTCGCCCACCTTCATCAGTTGCAGCGCCTCGGTCCATCCCGCGATCACGCCGCTGACCGGAAACGAGATCGGTTCACCGCGCTCCACCGAACTGTCAAAGACCGTCCCGTTGGTCAACGTGCCGTGGTAATGAACCTTCACCCCGTCCGTCAGCTTCGGCGTCGCGCCCGTGCCGGACTTGATCACCTTGTATTGCAGGCCGCTGGCCGTCGTCTTCACGCCTTCCTTCTTGGCGTTCTCCGCGAGGAAATCGCCGCCGGTGGCGAGCTTTGTGTCGGGCGCCGCATCGGATTTCTTTTCCGCAACCGCCGGTTCTTCTTTCACGCCGCAACCTGCGACCAAGCCGAGAGCGAGTGTCAGGATCAAAATGTGTTTCATAGATTTGTTCGACTGCATTGATTGTTTTTCGGTGCGCGGAGAATCAGCCAAGCCGGCCACAAGGTCAAGCTGGGAACGCGAGGGCAGATGGCAGCTTCCCTCTTGCCCCTCGCGGACTCCCGCCATACACTCCGCACCACGATATTCACCAACAGCTGGGACTATGCCAACGGCTTCACCGGACGAACAAAATGAGCACAACGGCAAACTTCAGAGTTGATCCACGGCTTGCTTCGATTCTTGGGGAAAGCTACCGCAGCAGTGAATACGCGCTGAAGGAACTGATTGATAATGCTTGGGACGCAGAGGCGACTGAAGTTCGCGTCACGCTGCCAATAATTCTATCTGATGATCCAATTACTTTGGAAGACAACGGCAGCGGGATGAAGCCAACCGAAGTGCGCAATGAATATCTCAACATCGCCAACCCGCGATGGACCAGGAAAGGCGAAAAGACACCTAACAAACAACGTTTGGTTAAGGGCAGACGCGGTGTCGGGAAATTTGCCGGTTTGATCTTGGCTTCGCGAATGGATTTGGAAACCACGGCGTTTGGCACCATGACCAGTATCACCGTGGACAAGGAACAATTGCTGCATGCAACTAAGGACTTGGAGCAAGTTCAGCTCCCTTTTTCAACGCAGACAGCCAGCTCATCAAAGAGCGGGACAAAGATCGTGTTGTCAAAGCTGAACGCAAACCTAAACCTTCCACAGCCAGATCGGTTGAAACAAGTTTTGGCCCAAGACTACGGACGCGAAACCGACTTCGCTATTTTTGTCAATGGAGAGCGCGTATTCGCTTTTGATGTGCCGGGCTCAAAATTTGAGTGTGACGTAAAACTGCCCAACGGCCAGACAGCAAAAGCAACTTATACAGTCGCCGACAAACCATTACCGGCAAAGCAAGCGGGTGTTGTTCTGCGACAAGGCGGAAAGACGATCGGCAAAGCACACTTTTTCGGTCTGGAAAATAAAGATGAGTTGTCCGACCGCCTGCGCCGCAGAATCGTGGGTGAAGTTAATGTGCCTCCAGACACTATTGAATTAACAGCCGCTGGTGGTGACGTAATCGAGAGCGATAAGTCCTTTGAGCATCTCGTCAATGAACTGAGCAAACAGTTTGAGGGCAGTCTCACCCAGACGCACACGCGTGAGGTAAATCTTGCGAAGGGACGATGGAAACAGCAAATGGAGCGTCGCTTGCTGAATGTTCCGGAACATAGGCGAGGCATCATCGAACAAAGGATGAACCGCCTCATTTCGCGTGCGTATCAAGAAGGGGAAAAGGAGGAGCGCATCAGCACGCTCGTGGACTTGGTGTTGGATGCATTGGAGCACGACGAGTATTGGACTGTATGCAATGAGCTTCACGACACTGACCGTGCCGATGTTATGCACTTGGCGGATGCCCTTTTGGAGTTTGGTCTCTGCGACTTGGCGTTTATGGGGCGGCAAGCTAAGAGTCGTCTCGATTTTCTGAAGTCTTTGGATTTGCTAGCTCGCAACCCGGGCACGCTTGAAAAGCAAATGCACAAAGCGATTGAGAAGAATCTCTGGGTCTTCGGTCCGCAATACAGCTTGATGTCCAGCAATCAGCAATTGGAAACGATAGCTCAAGAGTGTGGGAAGAAAGTGACACCTGATGCAAGCAACCGAACTCGACCGGATTTGTTGCTATCTCAAGACGGTTTTCAAAGCCGGCTCTTAGTCGAGTTCAAGCGCCCAGACTATGAAGTGGGGCGTGACGACGAGACGCAGGCAAAGAAATATGCAGATTGGTTAAAGTCGCGGCTTCAATTGTCCGTTGATATTGTTGTCATAGGCGGAACGACCGACCCGTCGTTATGTGAGGAATACACAGGCAAGAGGACGCAGTTCAGCAGTTATGCCAAAGTGATTGCTGATGCGCAGGCGGCATTGGATTGGATGCTTACTCAATTGGCTTCTCGGAAATAATACTAGATGTCCCGCCACTGAAGGTTTTGGAAGAGTAGGGAGGGGACGTCGAGGAACGGGCGTAGAATGAAGAGTTTATGGCAGAACGTAAGGTTCCTCGGGGCCAGTGTAACGAGTCTCTGGCCGGAGGCGCGCATCGCCGACTGTAGCGGCAGCCTCGTGCGGGCGGTTGTGCGGTGAAGGGGGATGGTTATTTGCACAGTCCCAACGGGATTCTCTTCGCTGCGGCGGGCGGGATGGTTGCTACCTTATCTCGTAAACAGGCTGCGATGATTTCGAGTATTCGTAGATATACTTTCCACGGATGTCATACTTGGGCTGGTTGCCGTTGGGGTAGTCGTAAATGATACTCCCTTTGATCTCATAGCTGGCCTGCGCGCCGCTGGGGTAGGCATAGATCAGGTTTCCACGGATTTCGTATTTCGGCTGTGAGCCGTTGGGAAACGCGTAGATTCGACCTCCGCTGGCCTGGCCTTCAGCCAACAGCGGCAGGACAAGGAGGAGAGACATGAGCAGGCGGCTGATGAATGTTTTCATGGGTGTGCATCCGGTGACGTGGATGGAATGAGGCCAGCAAGTAAGGTTCAATTCATTACGTTCGCACTGCTGCGCAAAACACTCCAAACCGACAGTGGTATTATCGCCCCACATGGGAGGCTTAGCAAGGCGGGGCGACCGGGAGCCGCCGCGCGAAGCGTTGTAGTGGCGGCCGTCTCGGCCGCAACGCTGAAGTGGTTTACTGGATTGCGCAGACGAAAAGGCGGTCGGCCGAGACGGCCGACTCTACAACGCGCGCGCTGTCAGATCGTGCTGGCGTCGAACGCGGTCTTCGTGCCCTTGTCCCAGCCGTCCCAGAGGAAGGCGGAGTCCTTGCCATCGGCGATGAGGCGGAGGGCGTAACGGACCTGCTCCTCGTAGAACTCGCAGAACGCGCCGAGCTGTTTCATGCCGCCGTTCATCTCGTGGGCTTCGGCGGGGCAGGGGGAGCCACAGAAATGGCGGATGGCGCAACGGTCGCACGGCTCGATGTCTTCCACCTTCCGGCCGGTGACCATCGCGAACGGTTCGGTGGTAAGCACCTGCGGGATGGAGTCCTTGAAGAGGTTGCCGCCCTTGAATTGGGGCAGGCCAATGAACTCGCTGCACGGGAAGAGATCGCCGTTCGGCGCGACGGCGAAGAAGCAACGGCCGCCGCCGCAGGGAGAGATGTCGCACATGAGCCGGCGCGCGGTGGGCGCGATGATGCCGACGAGGATGTTGGCGAAGTTGGCGACGATGAGCTTGCGGCCCGTGCGCTTGTAAAGTTCGTAGGTCCGGTCGAGCGCGGCGGTGAAGTATTTGGCGGCGTCGGCGTCGCGGGGTTTCACCTTGCGCGAGGAGGGCAGGGTGCAGCGGAGGATGTTCAACATGCACGCCGGCACCTCCTGCTTGTGGAAGAAGTCCACGATCTTGACGAGATGCCGCATGTTCTCCGTCGTGACGGTGCAGATGACGTTGTAGCCGTGGTAGCCGCGCAGTTTGTCCATCGCGCGGGTGACGTGTTCGAACGCGCCGCGACCTTCCCATGTCTTGCGCGTGCGGTTGGCGATGGAGGCTTCATGGCCGTCGAGCGAGAGGCCGATGCCGACGCCGCGAGACGTCAGGAACTCAATCGCGCTGTCGTCGAGGAACGTGGCGTTGGTCTGAACGCCGAAGCGGAAGTCTTTGCCGAACTTCTCGATGCCGGCGAAGACGGCTTCGCGGGCCAGGAGCGGCTCGGAGCCGTGGAAAACGATCTGCGGCAGACGGCCCTTGGGAACGGTGGTCTTGAAATAGGCCTTCAACCGCGCGAGCGCGTCGAGCAACTGTGCGGTGGTCATCTGCGGACCGCTGCGGCGCATCGGTTCCGGGATGTAACAGTAGGTGCAGTTGAGGTTGCAGCGGGCGGTCGGATTGAAATAGACGGCGGAAGGTTTCAGGCCGAAACGAAGCATCCGCATCTCCTCGGCGAACGTCTTGGACTTCTTCCTGTAGGCGCGGAGCAGGGGACTGTCGTTCAACGCGTCGCCAAGCTGGTCGCGGCGGACCAGCGACCAAAACGCGGTGTCGGGATCCACCAGCGCGACATGGGTCGCGTGGCCGATCTCGACGGGCTGAATTGTGGGACCGTTGCCCGTGTTGACAAAGCGGCCCCGGGATGGAGCCGCTTTGTCAACAGCCTTGGGAATTCTGTCGTTCTTCATTACTTGGACTTCTTGTCCATCAGGATGTAGTGCGACAGGCCCGTGCCTTCGGCTTGGCAGCACTTCCGGCGGGCGATCACGTTCTTCAGTTGTTTCTTCGCTACTTTCTTCATCGTGCGTTCCTTTCGTTGTTCCACTGAAACAAAAAGGCTCCGACAGACCACGCGGGTCCATCGGAACCTTTTTCCATCAGATTCCATTTTGTTTCGGCCGTAACAGCAGGTCTTCTGGCTTTCGGATCAACCGCTCGGTCACTGCCTTCCCGTCCTTTTCGGACAGTGGCTGGCTTTTCGCCCAGTGACCGGCGTCCCCGATTACAGCGGCGGGACCGCCACGGCATCAAACCGTGTTCCGGGATGCTGAACTTCGGGGATGTATTTACCAGCGATGGCGGGCGGATGGAAGAAAAAACTCATGGGTTCGCGAAAGAGGTTTGCGGAAAAGGATTGTTCCACGCCGGGGTTTCTCCTAGTTTTTGGGCCACTCGTTTTCATCGACAGAAAGGAACGCATGTCACACATTCAACTTGGCGGAATTGATTATGCCATCATGGCAATCTATGTGGCCGCCATCCTTGGCATCGGCTGGACGCTTGCGCGCTACATGAAGACGTCGTCGGACTTCCTCACGTCCGCGCGTTCCATCCCGACGTGGGTGACCGGTCTGGCGTTCATCTCCGCCAACCTCGGCGCGTTGGAACTCGTTGGCATGGCGGCCAGTGGCGCCAAATACGGCATCGCCACGAGCCACTTCTATTGGGTCGGCGCGATCCCCGCGATGATCTTCCTAGCGGTGTTCATGATGCCGTTTTACTACGGCTCCAAGGCGCGCTCGGTGCCGGAGTATCTGAAGATGCGCTTCGACGAGCGCGTGCGCGCGCTGAACTCGGTGGCGTTCGCGGTGATGACCATCTTTGCCTCCGGCATCTCGATGAACGCGCTGGCGAAGTTGCTGAACCAGCTCCTCGGCTGGAACTATCACATGGCGCTGTGGATATGCTCCGGCGTCGTGCTGCTATACGTTCTGAAGGGCGGGCTGACCTCGGCGATTTACACGGAGGTGTTGCAGTTCTTCATGATCGTCCTCGGTTTCGCGCCGGTCGTGTATCTCGGACTCAAAGATGTTGGCGGCTGGAGCGCGATGAACCAGTCGCTGCAAACCGTCGCCACCAATCCCGCTGCGCTGAACCTGAAGGAAGGAAGCACGCACTACGCCGCCAACGCCTGGACGAGCGCATGGCAGCCGTTACTCGCCGGCCCGCAGAACAATCCGATGGGCGTGGACTGGTTCGCGATGGTCTTTGGCCTCGGCTTCGTCCTGAGCTTCGGCTACTGGTGCACCAACTTCCTCGTCGTCCAGCGCGCGATGGCCGCGAAGAACATGACCGCCGCCCGCAACACCCCACTCGTCGCCGCGGTGCCGAAGATGCTCTTCCCGTTTCTTGTCATCGTGCCCGGCATGATCGCCGTCGCGTTGACCTCGATGCCCGACAAGGACTACCGCATCCCGCCACCGATTGTTTCGCAGGAGAACTACACGAAGGCCGTCGAAGTGGTGAAGAAAGCGAATCCGACGGAGTCCGCAGCCGCGGTCACGGCCGTCGCCGAAGCACTGGGCGTCAAAGTGAGCGGCGAGAAGGTCGCTGCGCTGGTTGCCGATAATGCGAAGACCAAACTGGCTGACGAAAAAATCCAGAACGGCATCTACAACAGCATCGCCGAATACGATTACGACGGTGTCATTCTTTCGCTGGTGAAGAAGTATTGCCCGCCGGGCCTGCTCGGTCTCGCGCTCACGGCGTTGCTCGCGTCGTTCATGTCGGGCATGGCCGGCAACGTCACCGCGTTCAACACCGTCTGGACCTACGACTTGTATCAGGCGTATTTCATGCCGGACAAGAGCGATAAGCATTACTTTTGGGCGGGCAAGGTGACCACTGTCGTTGGCATCTTGTTGAGCATCGGCGCGGCCTACTTCGCGGCGATGTATAACAACGCGATGGACATCATCCAGCTCGTCTTCGGTTTCGTGAACGCTCCGCTGTTCGCCACGTTCCTGCTTGGCATGTTCTGGAAGCGCGCCACCGGCACCGGCGCGTTCCTGGGTCTGTTTGGTGGCATTGGCGGCTCGGCGGTGTTCCACGCGCTGACGACGACGAGCAGCAATGTGGACGCTGCTGGCCGCGTCATCAACGGCATGAAAGGCGGCTACCTCGCCGTGGTTTCAACGTTCCCCAGCGAGATGGCGCAGAATTTCTGGCTGGCAGCCTTCGCCTTCATCGCGTGCTTCGTGCTGACATTGGGCATCTCGCTGGCGACGCAGCGGACGAAGACGGACGAGGAACTCAAAGGGTTGGTCTATTCGCTGACGCCGAAGGTCGTGGACCATTCGCAGGCGTGGTATGGGCGGCCGGCTTTCCTCGGCTGCGTGTTGCTGGTCGGTTGCGTCATCCTCAACATCATCTTTTGGTAAGAAAGGAACCGGTTTATGGGACTCGATATTCGCTGGCCGATCGGCCTCATGTTCACCGTCGTGGGCGCGCTGCTTGCGCTCCAAGGCTTGCTGGCCGGGCCGGACGCCAACAAACTGTCGCTCGGCATCAACATCAACTTTGGCTGGGGCTGCGTGCTGCTGGTGTTCGGCCTGTTGATGGTGTTCTTCGCCTGGCGCGGCAAGCAGAGCACGAAGTGATATCAGGACGCTGTGAACGCTCCAGTTGTCGCGGCGACCGAGGCACAGGGACTGCATAAAGGTTATCACGATTAGGATCATGGCATCGCAAGGGAACATTCGAGACGCGAGAGCAGGCTTTCAGACGGCAGCGTTACCCACAGCCCTTGCTGGGCTTTGTGCAGTTGCGCTGGCCGCCGCAGCCACGGCTTTGGCGCTCTGGCAGCCGGGCCAGCCGGGCACCTACATTACCTTGGTGCAGCAGAAGCTCGCGCCGATGCCCGGGACCATTGGATCGGACGCGATTCCGCTGGATGAGGCCGACCGCGCGTTACGGCGGGGCAACGCGTTGCTGACCGCGCGCAATCCCGGCGAGGCAATCAAGGAATTTGAGCGCGCGGTGGCCTTGCAGCCGGCGTATGCGCTGGCATGGATCAACTTGGGCGTGGTGTATTACAATCTCAATCGCACCAAGGAAGCCAATCGCGCGTTTCTGCATGGCTACACGCTTGATCCTTACAACTTCCTGGCCGCGCACAATCTGGCTTTGTTGAACGAGATTGAGGGCCACCTCCATGTGGCGCGTGATTTTTATCAGCAGGCGGCGCGATTGGACCCGAAGAATGCGGAGGTCGCGAAGCGGTTGAAAAGCCTGAAGTCGCTTGACCGCTGAGCAAACTGGCTCACGCCCGCCGCCCGCTGACAGGTATCCATTATGAACAGAACTCGGAAGGTTAAATGGTGTCGCTGGGTCTTTGTGACCTTGGGCATTGGCGTGTGCACTGCGCTCAGCACGGCCCAGGACATCAACCCATATCCACGGCAGTTGCTTCGGACGGAACCGCTGCACCAGTGGCTCTTCCGTGCCGGCGCGGCGGGCTGGACCGCGCTGCACCACTGCACAGTCGCGGCGGTTGACGGCGTGCTGAAGATTCAAAGCAGCGGCAACGATCCTTATCTGATCAGCGGGCCGATTCGGATCGAAGGGCCGCTCGCGGTGCGGCTTCGCGTGAAGTGCGCCACCGGAGGTTCCGGGGAGTTCTTCTGGACGACGATCGAATCACCGCACACCAATCCTGAACACAGCCAACAGTTCAAGCTTATCCACGACGGCCAATGGCATGATTACACCGTGCGGTTGGACGCGCGCGGCACGGTCACGCGGTTGCGCCTTGACCCGGGTGGCACGCCGGGCGCGATTGAGGTGGAGAAGATTGAACTCATTCGCGAAATCCTGTATCCGCTCGAAATCCAATCAGTGCGTGTCGAGGGGCGTCAGATCGCTCTCTCTCTGACGAACCACGCGGACAAGGCGATTAGCTGCACAGTGGATGGGCGCCAAATCACGATGGCGGGTAACGCAGTGCAGACGGTCTCGTTCACCGCCGGTGGAAGATCGCCATTTGAGGCGCGCGAAATCGCTGTCCTGTCCGATGGTTTACCGCCGCTTCGCCGGACTATCTTTATTGCCGACGCCGGAGCTGCTGGCGATTGGATTGCGCGCACATCGCACGACATCACGCTGAAGGTTGCGCGCGACGGTTCGGGGGCGCGCGTCGAGTGTGGCGGGAAACTTGTCGGCTTCATTGCGCCGCTCGTTTGGAGTGACGGTGTTGTGCCGAAGCTTAAGCTGGTTGGCGAAAGCGGCTCGCTGCGCTTTGCCGCCGATGGCGTCGGCGTCACTCTCTCGCTGAGCGGCGAGGAAATCTCAATTGCCGTCCAGAGCGACACGGTATGCGAAGGGCCGGTGTTGCGTGCGCTGGGGTCGTTAAAACAGGGCGTGTTTGCCGGGCTGGAGTATCTCGGCAAAGGGGAGAAATCGTCATCAACGCTCGATATCGAGACGGAAGAGCACATCCGTTTCGCGCCCGATCCGCTGAAGGTCACGATGCCGCTGATGGCGTTTGTCACGGACCGGGCGTCAGTGGCGATGACGTGGCGGGACATGTCGCTGCAGCCGGTCTTCGCCACGCCGAACTTCCTCGATGGCGTAGAGGGCCACCGCGCTGCGTTACGGGGAAAGAAGATTGAAGCGACGATTCTGGTGCGAAAGCCAGCGCCGCTCGAGGATTCGATCTTGTGGGCGGTAAAGGAGCGCGGCCTGCCGGCACTGCCAAAGCCGCTGCGCAGTCGTGAAGCTCAGACGGTGCTTTCGTTGAAAGCACTGACCGGCCCGCCGCTGAAGACGGAGGCGGGTTGGGGACACTGCGCCGAGCCACATTGGCAGCGTCATCCATTCGCCGACTGCGCCTCAACAATCTGGCGGCTTACCGGCGAAGCGCCGCAACTTCCGAAGTTGGTGATGGGCGGTTCCCATGTTCGCAACGAAGCGATCTACTTTGTTACCGGCCGCGCGAAGGAATGGCTGACGGTGAAGTCATCGCAGGTTCGCGGCATCATCGGCGCCCAGAAAGCGGACGGCTCGTTCCGCTACAACGGCAAATACCAGCGCGGCCACTTTGAGGACACGGCCAGCGGCTACTGTGCCCAACACGCTGTCACGTTGTTGGAGCATGCGCGCGCCACGGGCGACAAGGTAGCGTTGGACGCGGGCGTGAAGACTCTCGAGTTCATGAAACGGTTCCGCACGCCGCGCGGCGCGCAGACTTGGGAGTGCGCGCTCCATACGCCGGATATTCTCGGTTCGGCACATCTGGTCCACGCCTACGTGCGCGGCTACGAACTGACCGGCAAACGCGAGTATCTCGACCTCGCGCGGAAGTGGGCGATCACGGGGCTGCCATTCGTCTATCAGTGGAGCTGCCAGCCAGTGATGCTCTACGCGACGACGCCGGTCTTGGGCGCAACAAACTGGCGAGCGCCAAATTGGATTGGCCTGCCGGTGCAATGGTGCGGCTACGATTACGCCTACGCGCTGACGATGCTCGTGCCTTACGACAAGACGCTCAACTGGCGGCACCTGGCCGAGGGTGTTCTCATCGCCGCTGAGCAGATGCAGTATCCCGACGGCGAGTTTGCCGGTTGTGTGCCGGATTCATTCGAACTCGCGACGCAAACGCGACGGCCGTGGAACATCAACCCGTGTGCGGTTGTTAGCCTGCGGCTCGCGTTGGAAGGAAAACTGGATGCGCTCGCCGTCGCCGCTGCTGAGGGTCACAGGGTGGTCGCACCGTTCCCGGTGACGATTCGCAGCGCCAAGGCGCGCATTCGGGCGAAGGAAGGCGTCAGTTACCAGGTGCTCGTGGACGGCCAGCGGGTCGTGGACGTGCGCTCGCAAGGTGAGGACGTGGTGTCGCTCGACTAATCGGTTTTGATTTTGCGCGGCCTCTGGTCCAGAATCCGCGCCGTCGTCGTCAAGGATTCGGAAGCCTATGAAGATCAAGAAAGCTGTTGTCACCGCCGCTGGCCGGAATCAACGCGGCTTGCCCCTGCAGACGTTGGTGGATCGTGACCGTGTCCAGAAGACCGCGCTGCGGATCATCGTCGAGGAGGCGTTGAATGCGGGCATCGAGGAGGTTTGCGTCGTCATTCATCCGGGTGACCGCGATGCCTACACGACGGCTGCCGGTGAACATGCGCGGCGACTGCGTTTCGTCGAGCAGGCCGCGGCACGAGGCTACGGGCACGCAGTGTTCTGCGCACGCGAGTTCGTCGGCAACGACCCGTTCCTGCATCTCGTCGGCGACCATCTCTACCTGAGCCGCGATGAGCAGGGCAAGCCATGCGCCCGGCAGCTCGTCGAGATCGCGGAGGCGGAACAATGTGCTGTCTCAGCGGTGCAAGCGACGCGCGAGACGATGCTGACCAACTACGGCACCGTCGGTGGCAAGCGCGTGCCGGTAAAGCCTCGTCTTTACACCATCGAACACGTCCTGGAGAAGCCGACACCCACCGAAGCCGAGCAGAGCCTGATCGTGCCGGGTCTGCGCGCGGGCTATTACCTTTGCTTTTTCGGCATCCATGTTCTCACTCCTGCGGTGATGGGAATTCTAGAGCGACAGATCAAGAGTGATGCGCCGAATGTCCACCTTTCGCCGGCATTGGCCGAACTGGCCGAAGCCGGACGTTATCTGGCGTATGAATTGAAAGGTCGGCGCTACGACATCGGTGTCCAATACGGCTTGCTTGTGGCACAGCTCGCGTTGGCGCTGGCCGGCAAGGATCGCGCCGAGGTGCTCGCGCAACTGGTCGAACTGCTTGCTACGGGCCGCGATCTGTGACGAAACCAAACGGCACCTCCATGTCTGAACTCACGAAGATCATCACCTCCGCTGACCCGGCGGTTCGCGATCAATCACTCGACGCCTTCTGTCGGCGGGCGACGCTGGCGGAGCTTCTGACTGAATGCGACGCGCTCGATGCCTTCCGCCGCTCCAGCGATAACCTTTACGAGCGGGTGCGCGCGCTGTTCTTCCTCTACGCGATCCATCGCTTCCATCTGCTGACGAAGCCGGGGATGAAGCCGAGCGGGTTGGTGCCGTTCGTCGGCTACGAGCACCTGTTACAGCGGCGGTTCGAGGAGGCGATCAGTTCCTTCCTGCGCGCGCAGCGAGAGCAGGGGCCGAACGAGACCGTGAGCAGCGCGCTGGCGGAGGCGTATCACAGCCTCGGCTTCCAGACGCTGGCGGATCAGGTGCGGCGCAGCGTGCGCACGGTGCGCGGCAACCAATGGATGTTCCGCATGGGCCATCCCTCAGACCAGCCGTTGCGCGTGCGGCCGGAGTTGCTCAGCCGAAGCGCGGCGTCCGGCGGCATGGATGGGGAAAGAGGCTTTCCTATTTTGCGCGAGCGGACGCCGGTGCGCATGGACCTCTCGCACAGCGCGTGGAGCGACATCTTTTTCCTCGGCATGGATTTTCCTGAGGGTGCGCGCGTGCTCAACGTCTCCATTGACCTCGCTGTGCGCGGGCGCGACGCGGAGCCCCGGCCGCCGGTGGAGAGTTACTTTCGCGTCATTGACGAGCCGGTGCTGCGACTGACGAGCGTGGACCTCGGCGCGACGGCGGAAATAACGGAGCTGCGCGACGTGTTCGACTTCGCAAAGGATTACCTCGGCCTGCTCAAGGCGGCGATCATTGCGTCGGGTATCCTGCCGCCGGGCATCGAAGGCTCCGGCCAGAGTCTTACCGATCTGCTCACGCGACTGGTGGGGCCGGGCCTCGGCATCGAACTGGTCAGCAGCGTCAACGACATCCCGAAAGGTTCGCGCCTGGCCGTTTCCACAAACTTGCTAGCGTGTCTCATCTCCGTCTGCATGAGAGCGACCGGCCAGGCGAAGTCGCTGACGGGCCAGCTTCAGGAATCCGAGCGCCGGCTCGTCGCGGCGCGCGCCATTCTGGGCGAATGGCTCGCCGGCTCAGGCGGCGGATGGCAGGACTCGGGTGGTGTATGGCCCGGCATGAAGCTGATTCAGGGCGTGCTCGCGGGCGAAGGCGACCCGGAGTTTGGCGTCAGCCGTGGGCGGTTGCTGCCGTCGCACAAGATTCTCGATGAGCGCGACGCGCCGCCGGCAGTGCGGGAGCAGCTCTGCAACAGCCTCATCCTCGTCCACGGCGGCATGGCGCAGAACGTCGGGCCGATTCTGGAGATGGTGACGGAGAAATACCTCCTCCGTTCCGAAGCTGAGTGGCAGGGGCGCAAGCAGGCGATGGGCGTGCTCGATGACATCGTTGCCGCGTTGCGGGGCGGCGGCAACCCGCGCGAGGCGGTCAGCCGCATCGGGGCGACGACCACGCGGAACTTCTTCGGGCCAATCCAGGCGATTATTCCGTGGGCGAGCAACTTCTACACCGAGACGCTCATCGAGCGGGCGAAGGCGGCGTTCGGCAAGGACTTCTGGGGCTTCTGGATGCTCGGCGGCATGTCGGGCGGCGGCATGGGCTTCATCGTTGCGCCGGAGATCAAGCGGCAGGCGCAGGACCGGTTGCAGGAGGTCATGCTGACAACGAAGGGCGAGCTGCAACACGCGCTCCCGTTCGCAATGGACCCGGTTGTATATGACTTCGGTATCAATCCGCGCGGCACGTTCGCGGATGTGCTGAGCCGCGATGAGGCGCTGATGCCGATGGGCTACTACGCGCTGCACATGCCGCAATGGCTGCGGATGGAGCAACGGACGCTCTCGCCGATGCGGCGCGCGGAACTTCAGCGGTTTGGCGTGGCGTGCCGGACGCGGCCAGAGCTTGGTGGCATGACGCGGACGCTCTTTGACCGGCTGTTGCCGCAGATCAAGCGCGACACGTCGCGACGCGGCGGGGCGACGTTGGTGGAACTGTTGGAGCGGTTCGGTTTCGACAGCGCGCAGCACGAGCAGATTCGGGCCGATCTTAAGAGCGGACGCATCGGCTTGGCGCAAAACCGCCTTCCCGCCAACACAACGATTGAAGATGTGCGGCGAGAAGACGTTTTCAACGCGACAGAGGGGCGCTCTCTCGAAGCGTATCGCGAGCATGGCATCGAGGCGCTCAGAGCAGGGGAGGTGGGCGTCGTGTCGCTGGCGGCGGGCGCAGGTAGCCGTTGGACACAGGGCGCGGGTGTCGTGAAGGCACTGAATCCATTCGCGCGGTTTGCCGGCAAGCACCGGACATTCATGGAGCTGCATTTTGCCAAGAGCCGGCGCATCAGCCGCCTGCACGGCGGCGTGATCCCGCACGTTGTCACAACGAGCTACTTGACGCACGAGCCGATCGAGGAATACCTGGCCTCGCCGGGCAAAGGCATCGCGTCCGGTTCTGGCGTAAAGGCGTTCCTGTCGCCGGGCCGCTCGGTGGGCCTGCGGATGATTCCGATGGCGCGCGACCTGCGCTTCGCGTGGGAGGAAATGCCGCAGCAGTTGCTCGATGAACAGGCGCAGAAGGTGCGCGAGAGCCTGCACGCCGCGCTCATCGGCTGGGCGCAGCAAGCGGGCGAGGGGAGCGATTACACCGACAACCTGCCGATGCAGTGTCTCCATCCAGTGGGTCATTGGTTCGAGGTGTCGAACATGTTGCGCAACGGTCTGCTGGCGCAACTGCTGCGTGACTACCCGCGCCTGAAATACCTGATGCTACACAACATTGACACGCTCGGCGCTGATCTCGACCCGGCGATGGTCGGCCTGAACATGTCTCTCGGCGCGTGCCTGACGTTCGAGGTCATCACGCGTCACGTGCATGATCGTGGCGGCGGCCTCGCGCGTGTGGGCGGCCACGTGCGGCTCGTTGAGGGTTTGGCGATGCCGCGCGAGGAGGCGGAGTTTGCGCTCTCCTACTACAACACGCTGACGACGTGGATAGACGTGCAGCAATTGCTGAACGCCTTTGGTCTGACCCGAGACGACCTGACGAACGAGGCGGCTGTCTCGGCGGCGATTCGCAAGGTCAGCGCGCGCATCCCGACCTACATCACATTGAAGGACGTGAAGAAGCGCTGGGGCCACGGTCAGGAAGACGTTTTCCCGGTCGCGCAGTTCGAGAAACTCTGGGGCGACATGACATGGCTGCCCGACGTGTCCTGCAAGTTCGTCGTCGTCCCACGGATGCGCGGCCAACAGCTTAAAGACGCAGCCCAGCTCGATGGCTGGCTCCGCGACGGCTCGCCCGCGTATATCGAGACGCTGTGTGAGTGGGAGTGAAAGTTGACAGCGACGCCATAGCACGACAAAGGGAACTCAAGTGGGTCAACAGCATCCATCGGATTGTCAGACGAATGAGGGTTCTGCCTCTGCCCCGAAGAAAAAAGCGTGGTATTCGCTTTGTTTGGCCGGAATTGCGTGGTCATTTATGGTTTTTGCGGTGGTGTATTTTGTTCTAGCCATGCCTCGCGGGTCTGTGTCAGGTGAAGTATTTGATGCCACACTGCAACACGTAGAGAAAGTCATAGCCGTCTTCGGCTTCTGCTGCAACCTGACGAGCTTGGCCGGCATTGGTTTTGCCATCTTGGGCACAGTCAAACGGGAATGGGGATTTGTCCTGGTGTTGGCGTGGATGCTTAACCTCATCGGGTTGCTTGCTGCACCATTTACGTTCATGTTTTTCGAGTAGAAGCCATTCTACGGTGATGAAGTCTGTGTGTTTTTGACTTTCGATTCCGACAAGGGACGATAGACTGCGTATCCAACGTGCTGATGTGCCGCGAGGCACAGCGTGTTAGCAGACAAGAGACAGCTTTATGAAACGAGAATCTTCCTACATCACCCGCCGCCGTTTCCTCACCGGTGCGACCACAGCTGCGGCGTTCTCCATCCTGCCGGGCGTGCGCGGCCAGACGACGCCGAACAATAAGCTCAACATCGCCGGCATTGGCATCGGCGGACAGGGTTCCACCGACCTTCGGAGCATTGATGAGCAGAGTCCGGGCGAGAACATTGTTGCGCTTTGCGACGTGAACGCGGCTCACGCGGCGCACACGTTCAAGAAGTATCCGAAGGCAAAGGTGTTCAAGGATTATCGGAAGATGCTCGACGAGATGAAGGAGATTGACGCCATCGTCGTTGGCACGCCGGACCATCATCACGCCTTTGCCTCGATGGAGGGGTTGCGGCGCGGCAAACACGTCTATTGCGAGAAGCCGCTCACACATTCGGTCTGGGAGGCGCGTCAGGTGGCCGAGGCGGCGCGCAAGGCGAAGGTGGCGACGCAGATGGGCAACCAAGGCGCAGGCTCGGAGGAGACGCGCCGGCTCTGCGAGTTGATCTGGGCCGGCGCCATCGGCAAGGTGCGCGAGGCGCACATCTGGACCGACCGCCCGTCGCGCGGTCTTATGCACGAGTATTGGCCACAGGGTGTGGAGCGGCCCAAGGAGACGCCGCCGGTGCCGGAGACGCTCGATTGGGACCTTTGGCTCGGCCCGGCGCCGGAGCGGCCTTACAATCCCGCCTACCTGCCGTTCAAATGGCGCGGGTGGTGGGACTTTGGCACCGGCGCGCTCGGCGACATCGGCTGCCATGCGATGGACCCGGTCTTCCGCGCGCTCAAGCTCGGCGCGCCCACGAGCGTCGAGGCCGTGTCCACGCGCGTGAACAAGGAGACTTACCCGCTCGGCTCTATCGTCACCTATCATTTCCCCGCCCGCAGCGCGGAGATCCAGAAGCACAACCCGCACGTGGCCGGCCTCAGCGGCAAGAGCGCGGGCGCGGTGGAGATGCCGCCGTTGAAACTGGTGTGGTATGACGGCGGCCTGCGCCCGGCGCGGTTCGACGGCGTGCCGGACGGTATCGAGATGGGCACCAACGGCCGGCTGCTCATCGGCGATGCCGGCATCATGCTCGGCAGCTACATCTACCCCGAATCCCGCCGTCACGACTTCCACAAGACGCCGCAAACCATCCCGCGCGTCAAAGGCCACGCCGCCGACTGGATTGAGGCGTGCAAGACAGGCAAGAAGTCCGGCGCAAACTTCGACTGGGCCGGCCCGCTGGCGGAGGCCGTGCTGCTCGGCAACGTCCCCTTGCGCGTTGAACTCCGCCAGAAGCTGACCCTGCATTGCCTCCAGTGGGACTCCGCCAACCTGCGCTTCACCAACATGGACGAGGCCAACCAGTTCATCCGCCGCGAGTATCGCGCCGGTTGGACGCTCTGAGGTCTGAGTGGTCGGTTTCGCGGCGTGCGCTGGTATTGCTGCGCTTGCATGTTTCTTCCGGTTTGGATAAGAACTGAAGCCGTCAGGGAAGGTCAGCGACGGGAGAAAGCATCATGCGCGAACTCATTGGTCAGCGAATCGGCGACTACGAGATTCTTTCCGAGATTGGTCGCGGCGCGATGGGCGTCGTCTATAAGGCGCGCCAGTATTCTCTGGACCGTCCGGCGGCGGTGAAGGTTCTCTCGCCGTTGTTCGCGGCCGATGAGGGCTTCATTGAGCGGTTTAAGCGCGAGGGGATGATCATGGCCTCGATCACCCACACCAACATCGTCTCGGTTTACGAGGCTGGCTCTCATCTCAACCTCGAAACCGGCGAGCGGCTCCATTACTTCGCCATGGAATACGTCGAGGGCGAGTCGGTGCAGAGCCGCCTTAAGCGCCAGGGCCGCATCACTCCCGACGAGGCCGTGGCCATTGCGGTGCATGTGGCGCAGGGCCTGGAGTGTGCGTGGAACAAGGCGCGGCTGATCCACCGTGACATCAAGCCCAGCAACATCTTCCTTTCCAGCCAAGGTGACGTGAAACTCGGCGATCTGGGTCTGGCCCGTTGCGCGGGCGACATGCAAGCCGGCAAGAGCCTGACGGAGACGGGCGGCATGATCGGCACCGCTTACTACATGAGTCCGGAGCAGGCGCGTGGCGAGCGCGACATTGATTTCCGCAGCGACATCTACAGCCTCGGCTGCACGCTCTACCGGATGCTGTGCGACAGGCATGTCTATGAAGGCGCGTTCGCCAGCGTCGTCGTCCAGCACTTGACCGAGCCGCCGCCGAACCTTCGGATGCAGTTGCCGGACTGCCCGGTGGAGCTGGCGAAGTTGATCGAAAAGATGCTGGCGAAGCATCCGAGCGGACGCCACCAGAACTATGACGAACTGATCACGGAACTTCGTCGCGTCCACAAGTTGCTGACCCAGCCTAAAGCCGCGCCGACGCTGCGTCCGCGAGTGAAGAGGACGCAGACGCCGTTGACTTACGGCGTCGTGGCGCTCGCGGCGGCCGCGATTACTGCCGGTGTGTTTGTGTGGGCTCCGTGGAAGGCCGAGCCTGAAGCGTCGGAGCGCGGAGCATTGAGCGTGCGGCCGGCCCCGCGTGCAGCAGAGCTGGCGCCGAAAGAGGCGGTTCCTGCGGAAGCGACAAAGCCTGCCACACCCGCCGTCGTCCCAATGGCGGCGACTCCCCAGGCCAACGCCGCCGTGGCTGTCGTCGCTTCACCTGCCACACCCGACGTTCCGCGTCCCGCGCCTCCTGCCGAAGCTTCTGCAAAACCCGAAGCAAAGGCTGTTGTTGTGACGCCTGCGACCATTGCGCTTGTGAAAGCCGGTCAACCGCTGCTGACCTCCATCGGCATGGAGTTGGTTCCCATCGCGGAGGGCGAGTTCATGCTGGGCAGCACGCGCGAGGAACGGGAGTGGGCGGCGGGTATGACGGGCGGTCGTCCAAATCCAATGTCGCTGCAAGGCGAAGGCGAAGAGCCGCGTAAGACTGTTATCCGCCAGCCGTTCTGGCTCGGACGGACGGAGGTGACGGTGGGGCAGTGGAAACAGTTCGTGGTGGCGACCAAGTATGTGACGGAGGCGGAGAAAGACGGGCCATGCTGGGCGCCGAGTGATGAGCACACGTGGCGGCGCGTGGAGGGCGCGAGTTGGAAGGATCCGCATTTCGCCGACCCGCCGAAGGACAACGAGCCGGTGTGCTGCGTCAGTTGGAACGACGCCGTGGCGTTCTGCGCGTGGTTGAACGAACGGGAGAAGAGCAAGGGGAAGTTACCGGCCGGTTGCAAGTTTCGGCTGCCGACGGAGGCGGAGTGGGAATACGCGTGCCGCGCCGGCAAACAGACGAAGTTCTGGTGGGGCGACGCGCAGGAGGAGGGCGAGGGCCGGCTCAACTGGAGCCGGACGCGGCGGGAGCAGCCGGCCATAACGCCGGTGGATTACCGCGGCGCGCAGGGCCGGAACGGATTCGGGCTGGCGGACATGCTAGGCAATGTCTGGGAATGGTGTCTGGACGACTTCGATACCAAGGGTGCGCATGAGGAACTTTGGACCGGTCATGATTCCCTGCGAGTGATAAGGGGAGGTGCGTTCGGAGGCGGCCCCGGTCTGCCCCGTTGTGCGTTTCGTGAGTCCCGCCAGGCGGGGGAGTCGGCGGCCAATTGCGGGTTCCGGGTTTGTTGCGGCGTGGCGCGCTGAGTGGGGAAGTGGGCTTGGAGCGGCTCGGACGCGCTGGCGGAGGCCGTGCTGTTCGGCAATGCCCCGTTGCGCGTCCAGCTCCGCGAGAAGCTGACCCTGCATCGCCTCGCGTGGGACTCCGCCAACCTGCGCTTCACCAACCTCGAAGAGGCCAACCAGTTCATCCGCCGCGAGTATCGCGCTGGATGGTCGCTCTGAGGTTCGGGCGGCGGCTGACGACACGGCTGGGGTTGGGACGGTGCGGAGTGATGGAGCAGCTCGTGCGTTGCAGTCCCAAGCCGTCGGGTGCTACACTCCACGCCCATGAGCCGAGAGCCTCTCTCCGTCATCTCCAATCTCCCAGTCCTTCTCGTCATCGGCTGCTTGACCACGACCCTTGCCGCCGCCGAACCCAACCCCGCGCCGGCGTTGCCTCCGGTCATAGCCGAGAGACTCAAGGGCAAGGACCCCGCAAAGGTCACCGACTTGGCCTTGAGGAACTCGGAAATCCGCGATGAAGACCTTGCTGCCCTCAAGCCGCTGACGCAGTTGGAGTGGCTTGACCTCTCCCGCACGCAGGTCGGCGACGCGGGGCTGGAGCATCTGACGCCGCTGTCCCAGTTGAAATTGCTTGATCTTGAGAGCACGCAGGTCAGCGATGCGGGGCTGGAGCATCTGAAGCCGTTGACGCAGTTGATGTCGCTTAACCTCGCCTACACGAAGGTTAGCGACGCGGGGCTGGAGCATCTGAAGCCGCTGTCCCAGTTGAAATCGCTTGACCTCACCGGCACGAAGGTCAGTGACGCGGGGCTGGAGCGTCTGAAGACGCGGACGCAGTTGAAGTCGCTTTTCCTCTCCGGCACGAAGGTTAGCGACGCGGGGTTGGAGCATCTGAAACCGCTGACGCAGTTGAAGTCGCTTTTCCTCATCGGCACGAAGGTCAGCAACGCGGGGCTGGAGCATCTGAAGACGCTGACGCAGTTGGAGTGGCTTGCTCTCTCCCGCACGCAGGTCAGCGACGCGGGGTTGGAGCATCTGAAACCGCTGACGCAGTTGAAGGAGCTTTGGCTCAACGGCAGGCAGGTGACGAAAGCGGGAATGGATGCGCTTCGGAAACATCTGCCGAAGTGCGAGATTAACTGGTGGCCCCGCTAAGCGACCGGCGGAGGAGGAGGGGGGGGGCTGCGGGGGTGTATCGGGGCGTTGGCACCACCCAACCCTAGCGGCGCTACCACCCACCCCTAGAACTTCCATGCCGGAGTCGGTGGCGGGTTCATTGGGGTTGAATGTGGGCGTATCTCGGCAGCTCCTGGTTGAGGGTTGGCTCTTCTTAGCCAGTTATGGCCCGAAAGGTGAAGCTGGCATATCAGGACGTTGGTTTCAGACCGTAATCCACTGAAAAACAGTGACTTCGGGCGCTGGGGACGTGTCGGGGCGGTGCTCGGCGAGTTGTCGGGGATTGCACGCACCCTATAGGGTGTGTGCGTCCGACGTATAAGGTGTGTGCACCCTACCTATCGTGTTCTCGCGTCCTACCTATGGTTGCGCGCGCATCCTATAGGGTGCGTGCATCCTACGTATAAGGTGCGCGCGTTCTCCAGCTACCGCACGCGGACGAGGACGACGCCGTGCCGGGGGACGGTGGCTTTGAACTGTCCGTCGAACTTGCCGAGGTCGCGCTGACGCCAGAGGTCGCGGACGGTCTTCTTGCCGGTGAGGCCGAGGTCGCTCCACTTGGCGGTGATGGTGGCGGGCAGTTCGCCGCGGTTGCAGAGGCCGACGGCGCGGGAGCCGTCTTCCATGCGCTTGACCATGAGGAAGGTGTCGTCGGTGAGCTTGACGACGGCGGCGCTGTCGCCGAGCGGGTCCTGGTTGACCTCGATGACTTCGGGGTTGCAGAGAACGTTGAGGGTGAAGGGGTCGAGCTGGCTCATGTCGCCGCTGTAGAAGAGCGGGGCGGCCATGAGGCTCCAGAGGGACATGAAGGAATACTGCTCGGTGGGCGTGAGGGGGCAGGGTTTGGGCATTCCTTCGCCGCGCGCGTCGCCGACGTAGCCGATCTGGATGTAGTCGGGGTCGTTCCACGCGCCGGGCTTGGACCATGCGCGGTGTTCGGCGTTCTTGAGGGCGACGGCGAAGATGCGGTTCAGCTCCGCGCCGAGGTCGCCCGCGGTGCGCCAGCAATGGCCGCCGATTTCCGCGCCCCATTCCCAGACGTCACCCATGCCGTATTGGCAGAGGTTGAAGACGACGTCGCGCGGGAGGCGCTTGAGGATGCCGCCCATGAGAATGTAGGGCTTCTTCATCATGTCGAGGCTCTTGTCGGCGGCGGCGACCTTGCTGTAGGAGCACCAATCGTATTTCAGGAAATCAAAGCCCCACTCGGCGAAGAGCCGCGCGTCCTGTTCCTCGTGCTGGTAGGCGCCGCAGTAGCCGCCGCAGGTGAGCGGCCCGGGGGAGGTGTAGATGCCGGCTTTGAGGCCCTTGGCGTGGATGTAGTCGGTGAGGGCGCGCATGTTGGGGAAGTGTTTGTTGGGGAGGATGTTCCCGGCGGCGTCGCGGAACGGGCCGACGCGGAGCGGGTCGGGCGGTCTCCGGAGATCCGCGCTCGGTGCGTTCATCCAGCAGTCGTCAATGTTCACGAAACTGTAGCCCACGTCGGCCATGCCGGTGCGCACCATCACATCGGCGGCCTCGCGCATCATGACGTCGGTGACGCGGTTGTAGTGGGCATACCAGTGGTTCCAGCCCATCGGCGGCGTGAGGGCGAGCGTGTCGCCGCTGACGATCTTGAACGCGCGCGTGACGGAGCCGTGGCGGTTCTTGGCGTGGAATGTCACGGTATGCTCGCCGCGGGCGGGGGCATTGCCGGTGATGATACCGGTCTCGGCGTTGAGACGGAGGCGCGACGGCAAACCATCGGCAGCGAACTGGATGGGCCGCTCGCCAGTGGTCGGAATGCGGTAGATGAAGGGATGATCGGGGCGGCAACCATAGACCTTGGGGCTGTTGATGCGCGGCGCGCGGGGGGGCTTCGGCGTGAGGATGACTTTCTTCTCCGCGGGGGCGTTGACGGTGCGGGGCTTCGCGCCGGCGACGATGAACCGCGGCTCGGCCCAGTCGGCGTGATCGAAGTTGTTGCTCTCGCCGACGTGATCCACCTTCAGCAGCAGCGAGCGAACGCCTTTGAGGTTGAGGTCCACGGCTTTCGCCGCCTCGCCACGCTTCATTGCGCCGGAGGTCCAGAGCTTCTTGCCGTCACCAATGATGATGAAGCAGGCGGAAGCGGTTTCGTTCGGTGCGCCGTCGTCCACGCCGACGGAGGCGAGAAACTTCTGTGCTCGGCCGTCGAGTTCCAACCAGAGCGTGCTGAGCGCGCGCGTGCCGATGCCGTTCTGGAACTTTTGGCCGGCGATGGAGAGTGGCTTGCCGTTGAAGGCTTTGTCCACCTTTGGCTTGCTCCAGCCCTCGAAGTGCAGGTTGGCGAGGTCGAGAGAGGTAAGGGGAACGGTTTCCGCCGCCAGACACGCCGAGGCAACGCCGAGAGTGATCGCGAAGAGGATGCGCTTCATGCGCGCATTCTATGCGGTGAGCCGGCAAATGGCACCAGAAAACCTGTCGCGCTACTTCTTCTGCACCGCGTAGAGGTGGCTCTGCGTCGCGATGTAAATGGTGCCATTGGCGATGGCGGGCGTCGCGACGATGCCGGAGCCGAGATTGATGGTGTTGATGATCTTCTTCTCCTTGCTGGCGGCAAAGATGAGGAAGTCGCCGTCGTCGGTGCCGATATACATCTTGCCGTTGGCGATGACGGGCGAGCAGCAGATTGGCGTCTGCATGTCATGCATCCAGTGTTGCTTGCCGGTGTCAGGGTCGAGACAGAAGATGCGGCCGCTGTTGTCGGCAGTGAAGAGCAGGCCGTCCGCGATGGCGACGGTGGAGAGACTGCGGTCAATCTCGTCGAAGAGCCAGACCTTGCCCGACTCGGTGATGTCGCCGGTCTTGGTGGCGTCAATGCATACCAACTCGCCGCGTCCGCGGCCGTGCTTCGGGTCTTGGCCAACGGAGGCGTAGATGCGGTTCTTGTAGAAGACGGGCGTGGCGATGCACTCGCTGGGGCCGGTCTTGTTGCGGTATTTGCCCTCACGATGTGCGGCGGCATTGAGGTCGAACTTCCAGACGGTCTTCAGACGGCCGAGTTTCTCGCCGGGCGCGGGCGGTTCCGGCTTGGCGTCGAACGCATAGCAGCAGCCGTCGCCGGCACCGAAGAAGATCATTTGGCGGCCGTTGACGACGGCGGACGAAGGCGAACACCACTCGCCGTGGAGTATCTTCGGACCGACCTTCGCGTCATCGCGGGCGATGATCTTGCCGGTCTTTTTCTCTATCACGATGAGCGACGGGCAGTTCGGGCGCGGGATGACCTTGTGGGTCCGGTTCACGCCGTTGGACGGACAGACGTAGAGGTAATCGCCGACGATGAGGATGGAGCAATCGTTGGCGTCCTGCGGCCAGCATTCCACGTCGGGGTGTGTGAGCATGTCCACTCGCCAGATGATGTCGCCATCGGTGGGGCAGAGCGGCGTGACCGGCTTCTCTCCTTCGGTTGCCATGAACTCGGCTTCCTTCCTAAAAGGCCCGTCGTTGCCTTTTGCTTGGCCTTTGATGTCCATGCAGAGCACTTCGTCGCGATTGGAGCAGAAGTAGAGGCGGTTACCTTCTACGACGGCGGTGGAGCAGACGCCTAGGTTGAGACAGTCGTAATTGAACAGCGGGTCTTTCTTGACGACGCCAGCGGCCGGGATGAGCAACTGCCAGAGCAGTTTGCCAGTAGCCGCGTCGAAGCAGAGTTCCGCGCCGCCGCCCTTGGTCGAGTGACGGTCGTCGTAGCGTGTGTCGCTGTTGGTGCCAACGAACACCTTGCCGCCAGTAACGACGGGACTGCCATAGCAGTGCGTCGCCATACGCGCGATCCAGCGCACGTTCTTGGTGGTGCTGAGGTCAACCTCTGGCACCTTTGGCGACGTGCCCCACTGCGGGCCGGCGAGGTTGGCGTCGGGATTCTTGATGCCACTGCCGAACTTGTTGTCAGCGGGCACGGGCGGTTTGGTGGCCGTGCCGGTCGCCGTAGTCGTTATGTTTGTGGCCGGTGGCGGAGATGATTTTACTCCGGGCACAAACCAGTCCGGCAGGTTCTTCTCATCGGAAACCATGTTGCAAGAGTTATCGCGTCCCCATCGCGTCCAATCGCCGGCAGCAGCGGGGCTGCTCTGCCAAACAAGAGGGAGGATCAACAGCGAGAGAAACATCGAAGCGTTCTGTGTTTGCATTGAGATAAGCTGACGTGTTGTTTTTTTGAACAATGAACAGTTTGAACACCGTAAATCGATGGAAGTCGCAAACCAATGTTAATCCTTGCCGCGCGTCCGCCTGCGGGAGTATGGATAATCCATTGCAGTGGCTTCCACCTGACATTAACGGTTCAATAGTTATGAAAACACTTCTCACGCGTCGCGCTTTCCTTCACACCACGGCCGCAACGGCGACATTCACCATCCTGCCCGGCCGGCTGCTGGCCGGCGTGCGGCAGTTGTCGCCGAATGAGAAGCTCAACGTGGCCGGCATCGGTGTCGGCGGCATGGGCAAGAGCAACCTGCGCAACCTCGAAAAGGAGAGCATCGTCGCGCTGTGCGACGTGGACTTGAACCACGCGGCCAAGACAATCGAGCGCTACCCGAACGCAAGGGTTTGGACCGATTACCGCGAGATGCTGGAGAAACAGAAGGACATTGATGCGGTGATGATCGCCACGCCTGACCACACGCACGCGGTCATTTCGATGGCCGCAATGAAGGCTGGCAAACACGTCTATTGCCAGAAGCCGCTCTGCCACGATGTCTATGAAGCGCGGATGCTGGCAAAGTTCTCAGCCGAGTCAAAGGTCTGCACGCAGATGGGCATCCAAGGACATTCGATGGAAGGCATCAAATTGATCTGCGAGTGGATTTGGGATGGCGCACTCGGTGAAGTGCGCGAAGTGGACGCGTGGTGTTCGCTGACGTATTACCCGTGGGGCCACGCGGGGTGGAGTTCCAAGTGGGGCGCTGCGCGGCCGACGGACACGCCGTCATTGCCGGAGAAGCTGAACTGGGACCTGTGGCTCGGTCCCGCGCCGGTGCGGTCGTATCATCCGGCGTATCATCCCGCCGTGTGGCGCTGCTGGTGGGATTTCGGCAACGGGATGATGGGCGACCGCGGGGCGCACACACTTGATCCGATAGTGACGGCGCTGAAGCTCGGTGCGCCGACGAGCATCGAGGCGACCTCCAGTGATCTCAACCCGGAGACGCATCCGATTTCCGCGATCGTGACGTTCAAGTTCCCTGCCCGCGGGAAATTGCCGCCGGTGAAACTGACGTGGTATGAGGGCACGCGGCCGCCGTGTCCGGAAGAACTCAAGGATGGCCGCGAGATGCCGAAGGAAGGCGGCGCGTTGATCAAGGGCAGCAAGGGCACGCTCATGTGCGGCGTCTATGGCAACAGTCCCCGGTTGATTCCGGAAACGGCGATGCAAGCCTACAAACGGCCGGCGAAATCGCTGGCACGCATCCAAGGCGTTCACGAGCAGGATTGGGTGGACGCCATCAAGAGCGGCAAGAAAGCCGGCGCGAAGTTCGAGTATTCCGGTCCACTGACTGAGACCTGTCTGTTGGGGAATATCGCCAAGCGCACGGACGCGCGCATTGAGTGGGACGCGGCGAACATGAAGGTAACAAACGTGCCCGAAGCGAACAAATACGTCCGCTGCGAGTATCGGAAGGGGTGGAGTCTCTAGCCCGTTGTGAAGGAAGCGCAGCGCAAAAAACCTATTTCAAACTCTTGACAGATTTGCACCAATGGCTAGAATGCGCCGGTTGCTGGGAGAAGGCAACTGGGTTCTTTAGGAAACAATTTTAAGCGGGCCGGCTCCCCGCCGGTCTGCGCGCCGCTTCCCCCCGGCGGCGCACCACGGCCTCAGTCGAAAGACTGGGGCCGTTCGGTTTCTAGGGTCGGGGATGCGTGCTGTCAGTCGCAAAGACCGGCGCCGCCGCACTTCGGACACGCTATGAAACCACTGCCGCGGCAAAATGTGCACTCAGAGCTGCCCTTGCCACTACAGACCGGGCACTGGGTGCGCGCGAACGTGCCGCCGCCGGTGGCACGTCCGGTGCCGTTGCATGCCACGCACTTGGCCTTGCCGTCCTGACAGTTGGGGCAGTCCGTTACACAAGCGCCTTTGCATTGGGAGCAGAGCTTTGCCTGTGCCTGTTTATCCAGCTTTGTGGCGGTATTAGCCGACAACTGTGCCTTGGCTTCGGCGGGCATCCATGCGCAGCCGACCTGAACGAAGTTCAGGCGCTTGGCGCGGGCGAGAAACTCATCACTGAACACCTTCGGATTGCCAGCCTTGACCCGGCGGCCCGCGGTGCCAAGAAGAAACCTTGCCTCGTCTGATGCATTCCGGCTGAGAGGCGCGGCCTGATGGATGAGAAGCAGGTTGTGGCAGATTTCGAACGCCTGCGCGAACTGCCGTTGGTCGAGTTGTGCCGATGCTTCCTTCAATTCACCGGCCACCCAACCGTCGGCGGCGAAGCTCAGAGTTGAGACAAGTGCGATTATCGTGACGGCAAGCCATTTCTTCATGGTGTTCTCCTTCGGTCTTTGAGGCTTTGATTAAACCATCTTCCAACGAATTTCCTTTACGGTAGAAACTTTACCACGCGCGGCGCGAAAAATCATTACATCTTTGGGCAGCGCGGAAGCGGGGACGGCCTACGCTTTGCCACTGAGTTCCCAGCCGTCCAGAAACGCGGCGACGCACTTGGGCAACTGGGACGAGTAGCCGCCTTCCAGCAGCGCGAACATCGGCAGTCGCAGCGCCGCCAGCCGTCGCCCGATCTCGCCAAAGGTTTCGATTTCCAGTCGCATCTCTGTGATCGGATCGCGTTTGTAGGCGTCGAAGCCGGCTTCAACGGCGACCAACTCCGGTTTGAACGCGCGCACATCCTCCAACGCGCGCGAAAAGACCTCCAGATATTGCGTGGCATCTGTTCCCGGCGGGAGAGCGTGGTTCAACACATTACCCTCAGACCGCAGACCGGTGCCAGGATAACACGGGCTTTGGTGCAGCGAGACGCAGAGCACTTCCTTCACGCCGTGAAAGATATCCTCCGTGCCGTTGCAGTGGTGACAGTCAAAGTCAACAATCGCCACTCGCCGCGGCCCGCCCGGTTCCGCCAGCAAACGTGACAGCGCGATGGCGACGTTGTTGAAATAACAGAATCCCATCACGCGGTCGCGGCACGCGTGATGTCCCGGCGGGCGCATCAGAGAGAACGCCGGCGTGCCGCGCCATGCCAACGCGGCTGCTTGAATTGCCGCTCCGGCGGAGCATCGCGCGTGATCGAGAATTCCCGCAATGGCCGGCGTGTCGGGGTCGTTGGACTCGGCGCGGCGGACCTCCTCCAGCAGCCGCGGCGTATGCACGCGCAAAATGTCCGCCTCTTCGCACGGCTGTGCCGCGACGAACTCGTGTCGTGGATTCTGGCGTAACAGATCCGCGCAGCCGAGCACACGCCGAGGGGATTCCGGATGGCCGGGCGAGTTGTAGCCGGCGCATTCGGGTGAATAGATGATCTTCATGGCGTGACGCAGAGTATAATGGCACCGCGCGTTCCTGCTATACGAAACCAGCGCCCGCCGCTACCATGCGGAAAATGCGCGTTTGTCATATCATCACGCGGCTCATCGTTGGCGGGGCGCAAGAGAACACCCTCGCCAGCGTTGTGGGCTTGCGGCGGCTGCCGGGCTATGAGTGCGTGGACCTCGTCAGCGGGGCTGAAGCCGGCGCGGAAGGTTCATTGGTTGAACAAGCTCGGCGGACCGGTGTCGAGCCGGTTTGGGTGAAGGCGCTGCGCCGCTCGATCAATCCGATTCATGACGCGCGGGCGTTTGTTGAGCTGGTTTGGCTGCTGCGGCAAGGGCGTTACGACATCGTCCACACGCACAGCGGCAAGGCGGGGTTTCTTGGTCGGCTTGCGGCGCGCGTTGCCGGTGTGCCCGCCATTGTTCATACCATCCACGGACCGTCGTTTGGACCGTTTCAGGGAACAATGGCGAACGCCGCACTTCAGTTTGCCGAGCGCGTCGCTGGCCTTGTGACGACGCGCTTCGTGTCGGTCGCTGATGCGATGAGCCGGCTCTATCTCGACGCGGGCATTGGTTGCGCGGAGGATTACGTGACCATTCACAGTGGTTTTGACGTGGACGCCTTCGCCCGCGCCCTGCTTGATGCAAAGCTCCGATCCAAAATTGGTGACGGCCCGATCGTTGGCCAGATGGCGCGATTGTTTGAACTGAAGGGATGGGAAAGCTTCTTCGAGATGGCGTGCGCGCTGCCAGAGGCGAAGTTTCTGATCGTCGGGGACGGTCCGTGGCGGACGAAACTGGAGGCGTGGGCTGCGGGACCGGATTTGCGCGGTCGTGTTCACTTTGCGGGTCTTGTGGCACCGGCGGATGTGCCACGGTGGATTGCAAACATGGACGTGCTCGTCCACCTCTCGCTACGCGAAGGTTTGCCGCGCGCCGTGGTGCAGGCGCTTGCTGCGGGCAAGCCTGTGGTGGCGCACGCGTTGGACGGCACACCGGAAGTTGTGGTTGACGGCGAGACTGGATTCCTGATTCCTCCGGGTGACGGTGCTGCGTTGGTGGAGCGGGTGCGTCGGTTGTTGCGTGATCCGGCGCTGGCCTCTAGCATGGGCCGGCGCGGACAGGCGCGTGTGCTGGAGGAGTTCGCGGTTGCAACAATGGTGTGCCGCCTCGACGAGCTGTATCGTTCGCTGATTTCAAAATGCAACCTTGGCTAACCCTCATCATCGCTGCCGTTGCCGCGTTCGCGCTGACGCCGCTGGCACGGCTTGCGTCGCGCTGGCTCGGTTTCCTCGACGATCCGGGTTATCGCAAGATTCACGCGGAACCGATGCCGCTGCTTGGTGGCGTGGCGGTGTTCGCTGCGGTGGCGCTTGGCGTGCTGGCGGCAGGGCCGGCTGAGCTGGCGGAAGACGGACGGCATCTGGCGGGCATTCTTGGCGGCGCGGCGCTGGCGCTGGCGCTGGGCTTGGTGGATGACCGGCGGGATTTGAAAGCCGCGCCGAAGCTTATGGGACAGTTGCTGATCGCGCTGGTGGCGGCCGCGAGCGGTTTACGCATGACACTTTTCATTCCTGTGCCGGCGCTCCAATGGTTGCTGACGGTGCTGTGGCTGGTGACGGTGATGAACGCGCTGAACTTCATGGACAACATGGACGGTCTCTGCTCCGGCGTCGGCGCGATTTGTGCGTTGATCTTCGGCGGCATCGCGATGGCACACGGCCAACCGCTGGCGGCCACGCTGGCCGCGGCGCTGGCGGGTGCGTTGCTGGGATTTCTGCCGTGGAATTTTCCTCGCGCGAGAATCTTCCTGGGTGATGGCGGCAGCCACCTCGTGGGCTTTCTTCTTGGAGCGTTGGCATTGTTGCCGAGCTACTACCAGCACCGCAATCCGAGTCCGACGCTGCTGCCGGTGCTCATCCCGCTGATCGTGCTGGCGTTGCCGCTGTTCGATTTGGTGGCGGTGATGTGGCAGCGATGGCGGCAGGGCGTGCCGGTGTATATCGGGGACACGAACCACATTTCGCATCGCTTTGTGCGGCTGGGCTTGTCACCGGTGGCGGCGGTGACGGTGCTCTATTTGCTGACCTTGGTGTTGGGTTTTGGGGCGGTGTTGTTGTTGTGGGCGCCGCCGTGGGTCGCGGTGTTGGTGGTGGCGCAGACGCTGGGTGTGCTGGCTGTGGTGACGGCAATGCAATACTTCGGCGCGAGAAGGAATGGCAGTGGTCGGTGAAGCGCGGGATGCCGCTGAAAACCGTCGTGCAGGGGCGAACGCGAAAAGTCTCTTCACTCGAAACTTGTCGCGAGAGCAATGTCACAGTAAAACAGCCGGGTCATTTACGATGAAACGTCATCGCGGAAACCTGGTTTTGATGATTGGCCTTCTGAGCCTGGCTCTGATGGTCGCCAGTCTCGTATTGTCCGCGCTGGGCGTGAAAGTCTTCTGCAATCCGATAAAGCCGGCTGGCAGTGGGAGTGTGTTTCTGCACGCGATGGAGGTGAGTGTCGTCGCTTTTGTGTTGGGTTACGTCGCCTGTTGGATGGGGAGGATGGATCTGCACAAGATGCACGTGGGGAGGATGGATCGCAAAGGCCGGCCACGCACAAATGCCGGCCGCCTCTGCGGGATCATCGCCATGTCGGTCGCCGTCGCGAACGTCGCTGTGACGACCAGTTTGTGGCTGCTGATTGACACGGCCGGATCGGATGGCGTGGCCTCGTGGTGGAGATAGCCACGGGCGGGCGGTTGGGCCGCGCTCGATTGTCCGGCGAGCCGGAACAAGCGGATTCTTGCACGTAGCGCAGCCATTCGGTGCTTGCAGTGGTAACAGTGGCGCAGTAGAAACGCACAACGGAATCACTCCTATGAAACCTCATCGGGCAACTCTTATCCTGGTCCTGGGCATCCTCAGCCTCGTGCTTTGTGCGCCGCTGGGCATCGCTGCATGGATCATGGGCAACGGCGACCTCAAGGAAATGGACGCGGGCACGATGGACCCCAGCGGCCGCAGCAACACCACCGCCGGCCGCATCTGCGGCATCATCGGCACCGTGCTCTTGATCATCGGCGTCGTGATCGGCGTCGGGGCGATGATTATCGGCATATTCGCCGCCGTGGCCACGCATCATTGACGCGACGGCGCCGCGGAAGCATTTTGGAAAGTGGGGCTGTAAGGAGCGAGGGAGCGGCAGGAAAAAGCCGCTCCCTCGCTTGCTTTATGCCGGCGACGGAAAGGGCAGGGGACGGTCAGCGGTTCACGGCGCCATCTTCTGCACGGGACCGCTCCAAGGGCCTTGGCCGGCGGTGCCGAGGGCGGCCACGCGAAACCAATACTTCGTCCCGCTCGCCAGCTCCTTGATCGTGCAGGAGGATTTCGCCACCAGCAGCAATTGCTTCCAGTTCTCCGGCGAGTCTGGGTCGGTGCACATCTCCACCACGTAACTGCGCGCGTTGAGCATGCCGTCCCACGTCAGGTCAATCCGCCCCGGCCGGTCGCCCATCGTCGCGTGAAACCCCTCCGGCGCAAGCGGCAGATGCGCCACGGTGCGCGCGCCGCGCAGCTTGAAGCCCGTGCTGACGATCTTGCTCTCGCTGCCTTGGCTATCAATCTCCACGCGCGCCGCCAGAAAGCCATACTCCTGATCCCATCGCTTCTCGGCTGCTTTCACGCGGGCCACCGCGGCGCGATAGTCGGCACGCTTGACGGCGGCATTCTCATGGGCCGCCGTGAGATCGTCATGCGCCGCTTGAAACGGCGGCAGCCAAGTGCCGGCGTTCGGAAAGGCATCGCTATTGGTCAACGCGCCAAGGCGTTCCTTGCCGGCGGTCACCTTCTGATTGACAGTCCACCCTCGGACATTCTTCTTGATTCTGGCCATGATTCGGTTCCTCCTGTTCTCGTGTTTGGCTCATGGCGACGGTTCCGAACCGCGCCGACACTCGCGTTTTCTGCCAGAATTGGGTTGGTTAAGCAAAATAATAATTTCAAATAATCAATTAGCGTTTTCAAAACGCAAAATGCCAATCGCAATCAAGTGCGCATCAATTGCATCGTTGGTATTTGAAAATGAAAGTAATGAAATAGCAATCGAATGCTAGAAAGAAGCGAATGCATATTTGCACGTGGAAAATGAATCAATGCAGGATGCAATGGACAAATATTGAAGTAAAAGTGAAGTGAAGTGATATGCAAAGTTAGAACAGCGAAATGAAATCAGCAGATGGCAAATTGAAACTGGCAAAACATGAAACGCAATCGCCGTCAGAGAAAATGAAATGATTGAAAGCGAAATGCAGGCTGGAAATGCCTCAGTTGACCGAGCAACTCGCTGCGCGCGAGCCTGACAATGCGGGTGGAAGTGCTCCGCTGATGCCGTTCAGCCGCTCTTTGTCGCGCAGGTCTTCTGCTTCTCCCGCTCCTCAACGAACTGCCGGGCAAACTCACCGAAGCTGCGCCGCGACAGATACCGGATGCAGAGGATGCTAACTACTATCGCGATGAATTCGATCACGATGAGCGCTGGATAGGCCACCAGCGGCATTATGTCGTGGCTTTCGAGATGCTTAAGACTGAACCACTCTGATATGAACTGCACAGTCAACACCAAGCAACAACCGAAGAGGGTTGTCAGGTAAACTAAGAACGCCACGCAAATCCATCGCTGGATCGGTTTCAGTTTGAGAAGTCCGACAACCGGCCACATAGCCATTGCCAACGGCACAACAAACAGGGTCCAGAATTGCCACTTCTCTCTAATGTCAATCGGCACTAAGCGGTAAATCACTTCGGAAATCACGCTGGATATTCCCAAGTAAGCCGCGACGAAACACAATGCCGCGACGAAGTAGAGGGAGAGAGGGCGTTTCATGGTGATCGTTGTCAGTTCGATGGCGCGCGTGGCCGCTCCAGCTTCTCCCGCTCCTCAACGAACTGCCGCGCAAACTCACGGAAGCTGCGGCGCGAAAGATAACGGATGGAGAGAATGTTCAGAATGATTGGGATGAGCATGCTCGCGAATAATAATAGATCGAGCACAAGAAAGACCGGTGCACTGTGTTTGAAATAGCTGCTTGGTTCTACTGACAGCACGACCATCACCAAGAGGCTGCCGAACAAGATCGTCGAACAATAGAAGATCGCGACGCAAACCCGTCGGCAAGTTGATTTCAACCGAACAAGCCCGACAACCAGCCATACGCCTAATATCAGCCCCGCAACAATTAGGAACCGGAAAACCGCCGTAGGGACATGCCACAGATTCAAACTATAGTGCATCCCGCTAAAGATTAGTAGCAGATGGAGAAATGCTAAACAAAACCACGCCGCGACGAAGTAGAGGCCAGTGGGGCGTTGCATGGTGGAAAAAAACAGAGGGGCGGCACGAGGCCGCCCCTCTGCTCGACAACAACTTTGTTAGATGCTCTTCGGCATCGGCGTCCAGACGCTCTTGGCGGCGTTGCTCTTGATGCACGTCTCGATGAACGCGAGACCCATCCAGCCGTCTTCGACGTTGGCATACTTCGCGCCGTCGCACTTGAAGGGCTTGCCGGCTTTCCATGCGCGCACGTCGGCCTCGAAGCAGCGGTGCAGACGCGCGAAGGCGTCGTGGAACGCCTCCGGGTGGCCGCTGGGGATCGTTGGCTCGGCCATCAGGTCGGCGGGCATGTCCTTCGGCAGGAAGCCGTCGCCCGGCGTGACCGCGCCGCGATAATAGACGCGGTCGGGTTGGTTTGGCAGGCAGATGGTGATCGCCTCCGGGTCCTCCTGACGCCAACTGAGCGTGCCTTTGGTGCCGGCGACGAGGATGCCGAGGTCGTTCTTTTTGCCGATGCAAATCTGCGAGGCGCGGACGAGGGCTTTGCCGCCGTTGCTGAGCTTGCAGTAGATGGTGAAGTGGTCGTCAATCGGCCGGCCTTCGACGAACATCTCCAGATGTGCCGCGACGTCAGTGACGTTCAGGCCGGTGACGTAGCGGAGCTGCATCAGCGCGTGCGTGCCGATGTCGCCGCCGCAGCCGGAGCCGCCCGCGAGCTTCGGGTTCGTGCGCCACGCGGCCTGCATCTGGCCGGTGGCTTCGAGCTTCGTCGCGAGCCAGCCCTGGATGTAATAGCTGTCCACCCAACGCACGTCGCCGAGCAGACCACTGCGAACGATGTGGCGCGCGAGGCGGCTGGTCCAGTGGCCGAGGTAGGTGTGCGCGACGCAGAAGGGGACGTTGAGCTGGCGGGAGGTGGCGACGAGTTCCTCGGCTTCCTTGAGGTTCATGCAAAGCGGCTTTTCGCAGAAGACCGCGATGCCCGCCTTCATCGCTTTCATCGCCGGGTCGAAGTGGACGAAGTTCGGCGTGACGATGAGGATGTAATCGAGCTTCTGGTCCGCCGGGAGCGTGGCGTTGGCGGCGATCATCTCGTCGTAGGAGCCGTAGCCCTTGATGGGGTAGGGCCAGTTGGCGGCTTCTTCGAGCGCGACCTTGGGGTCGGGGAAGAGCGCGGCGGCCGTGACGCGGCGCGTGCCGTCAAAGTGAATGGCTTTCTGGTGGGGCTGGACGATGAACGCGCCCTTGCCGCCGCCGACGAGACCGACATTGAGAGGTTTCTGTGACATGGTGATGATTCCTTTCGAGTTGTTGTTCGCTCAGATGAATTCGTTGATCAGATTTTCGAGATACTCCTGCCGACCGCTGGTGCACGGCGCGGCCTCGCCTTTCTTGAGGATGTAGGCTTCCAGTTCCTTGAAGCCGACGCTGCCGGCCTCGATCTTCGCGCCGATGCCGCTGTCCCACGAGGCGTAGCGTTGCTTGACGAAACCCGCGAGCCGGCCGTCCTTGCGGATGGCGTTGGCGATCTTCAGACCGCGCGCAAAGGCGTCCATGCCGCCGATGTGCGCATGGAAAAGGTCCACAGGCTCGAAGCTCTCGCGGCGGACCTTGGCGTCGAAGTTCAGGCCACCTGTGGTGAAGCCGCCCATCTTCAGCACGACGAGCATGATCTGTGTCGTGAGGTAGATGTCGGTGGGGAACTGGTCGGTGTCCCAGCCGAGCATCGGGTCGCCGACGTTGGCGTCAACCGAGCCGAGCGCGCCCGCGGCGGCGGCGGTCTCCAGATCGTGCTGCACGGTGTGCCCGGCGAGCGTGGCGTGGTTGGTCTCGATGTTCAGCTTGAAGTGCGGGAGCAGGTCGTATTGCCGTAGGAAGTTCAGGCAAGCGGCGGCGTCGGAGTCGTATTGGTGCTTCGTCGGTTCCTTCGGCTTCGGCTCAATGTAAAACTGACCCTTGAAACCGATCGCCTTCTTGTAGTCCACCGCCATGTGCAGAAGCTTCGCGAGGTGGTCAAGCTCGCGTTTCATGTCGGTGTTCAGCAGCGTCGAGTAACCTTCACGGCCGCCCCAGAAGACGTAGCCCTGGCCGCCAAGCTCGTGCGTCACTTCCATCGCCTTCTTCACCTGCGCGGCGGCAAAGGCGAACACGTCGGCGTTGCAACTGGTGCCCGCGCCGTGGACGAAGCGGGGATTGGAGAAGAGGTTCGCAGTTCCCCAGAGGAGCTTGATGCCGGTGCACTTCTGTTCCTCTTTGAGGACCCGCACGACGGCGTTGAGGTTCTTGTTCGACTCTTGCAGCGTGGCGCCTTCGGGGGCGACATCGCGGTCGTGGAAGCAGTAGAACGGCGCGCCAAGCTTCTCGATGAACTCGAACGCGACGTGCGCGCGCTTGATGGCGTTGGCGACGGAGTTGGTGCCATCGTCCCAGGGTCGCAGCGCAGTGCCGGGGCCGAACGGGTCGCCGCCGGTGCCGCGCATCGTGTGCCAGTAAGCGACGCCGAAGCGCAGGTGATCGCGCATCGTCTTGCCGTCAACCTTCTCGGTGGGGTTGTAGTGCTTGAAGGCGAGCGGGTTTTTCGAGATCGGCCCCTCGAACTTGATGGCGGAGACGTCCGGGAATGCAGCAGTAGCCATAGTCTGGGTTTCTCGTGTGTCAGCGGTTAATGTTTCGGTTCCTAGCGCGCGGATAGATAAGCCAATCAGTGCGCGACAGGCAATCCAGAAATGAGGTGATGTCGCTATTTGGCTGCGATCTTCTTGAAGTCGGTGTCGCAGATGACGCGAGGAACCGACAGACGATAGGAACGACGCACTGGTGTTTCATGCGAGAATACATTCGGGCAGTGGCACGACATTCTAGTTGAAAACGTCGCGCTCTCAATACAATGTTTGCAGCCATGTTAGTGACTTTGCTCAAATCTAAGATTCATCGCGCCACCGTGAGCGGCTCGAGCGCGGATTACGAAGGCAGCCTGACGATTGACTTAGAGTTGATGGAGAAAGTCGGGTTGGTGCCCTACGAACGCATCTTGGCCAGCAACATGGCCAACGGCGCGCGCTTCGAGACCTACGCCATCCCCGGCGAGCGCGGCAAGCGTCAGATCGTCCTCAACGGCGCCACCGCCCATCTCGGCAAGACCGGTGACCGCCTCACGATCATGAGCTTCATCGAGGTGGAGCCGAAGCTGGCACGCGACTGGAAGCCGAAGGTGGTCGTTCTCGACAAAGCGAACAGCATCGTGACCGAGCGCGGCATCTGAGTCAGCTACTTGCCGGGCACTGCGTCGGTCCAGCGTTTGCGGTCGCAGAAGAAGAGCATGTTGACGCCCTCAAACCTCTCAGGCGGAATGGCCTCCTTGAGCGGGAAATCCCTGGGCACCTTCAGAAACCTCAGCACGTCGGCCCACGGCCACCATTCGTCATAGATGACCTCCGACAGGAACCGGCGGTTCAGCGTGATTGGCGTCAACAGCAGCGCCGCGACATGCTCGTGCAGGTCGTTGATGTCGTAGAACTGCTTCCGATGCATGGGGAGCCAGAGGCAGCGGCGGTTGCCATACCATGCCACGGCCCACGGTTGGTCGCTCGCCATGAATTCCTTTGCGTCGAGATAAGCAGCGGCCTCGGCGATCTTCGGCGGGTAATACGGCGGGTAGGCGTAACGATCCGCTGGTTGGCCGATCAAACGCAAGCCGGCGGGTAATGCGGTCGCCGCGACGAACAAGCCGACGACGCAGCCGCGCCAGAGAGGCACGAAAATCTGGAGCCGATCCAGCATGGTAAAGAAGAGCGCCGTGCCATACATCGTGATGAGCGGTATTACCAGCACGAGCAGGTTGCCCTCTTGGGCGAGGCAGTTCGGCGGACGTGGTTGCAGGCCGAGGACGCAGGTGACAAGAAAGAAAACGCCGGCGCTGCCGACGGCAAACCACTTGAAGCGGTTGACCGAAGGGCGGCGGAACCGGTAGAAGAGCGTCGCCGCGAAGAACGCCATGATGACGCCACCGCCGCTGGTCCACGGGCTATCCGTCCAGATATCCCTCGCGTTGGAAGCGGTTTTCATGGCGATCATCTTCAGCGTCGCCGCTCCGAAGTTTGGCTCCAACGACCGTTGCAGGTTTTCGCGGAGGAGAGAGGGGACCTTTTCGTAGATGCCGGTCGCTGCCAGACCGAAAGGGTTGTTGCACATCCAGTAGTTCCGCGCCATCCACGGCGTTGTGAGGGTCAGGAACATCGCGAGCATTCCGAGAGCCACCCAGCCACCGCGCGCCAGACCCCACATCCGCAAGGCCAGGATGCATGCGGGTAGGAGCAGCCAACCAGCGGAGTATTTGACCAGGAACGCCGCGCCGATAATGGCGCCAGCAAGCAGTGTCAGCATCAGTGCGACCACAGGCCGGCGCTGCTGCGAGCGCAAATCGTTTGCGACCACCAGCGCAAGTGTTGCCAGACCCAGCCACATCATCGCGAACGTCACATTCAGGCCGGAGATGGTGTATTGGCAGATAGTTTCTGAGAGGGCAAACAACGCGGCGGCCGTGACGCCTACGCGGCGGTCGAATAGCCGGCGCGCGATGAGATAGGTGAGACAACCGTTGATCAACGTCAGCGGGATGCCGAGGCCGTAAACAATCCACCGGTCCGGGCCAAAGTTGATGCTTGCCTGTTCAGGCTCGACCTTGAACGAGGTTGTCGGCACCCAGAACAAGGCGAACAGCATCAGGCAGAACAGAATGCCGACGCCGTGCCACGGTAGTTCGCCCTTGCGAAGCTTCATCCTCAACCCCCTTGGCACAACCACGAGCAAGAGCCATGCAATGGCGATTCCGCCCAGGGTCCAAGTCCAGTAAGGCCAGCGCATCACTTCAAATACACGTTGCCGCAGCGTCTGAGGCTCCCCCCATTTCCATGAAGGCGGCGGTCCATCGCCGGGCCACATGGCACCTTTCTGCACCATGTAAAACAGGGTGCCAATCAGTATCGGATAGGCCGGCGGATTCATCAGGTCTGGATGCTTTTCCAACATCGCGTTGCGCCAGCGCGGGCAGTTCAACTGCTGCCACATGCTCAACGGCCGGATGAGCTGTGTTGTGTAACCGTCGCCGCGCAGGAGATTGCGGCCGAGCTGGGCCTGGTCCATCGCCTCCGGGTAGCGCAGCCCGCAGAACTGGTTGCCCGCGTAAAGCAACAGCATCGTGCCCAGCGCTACTGTCAGCAATACGCCGCGCAGCACGCGCTGGCCGATGCCGATGTCCAGCGAATGAACCGTGTCCTGAATCGCGGCCTGTATCGGTCGCAGTCTCTGTTCTTCTGGATTGCTCACAGGTCTTCCAGCTTATAGTCGTGCAGCTTTCGATGCAAGGTGCGTCGGCTGATGCCGAGCCGGCGCGCGGACTCACTGCGGTTGCCCTCGGTGGCTTTCAGGGCGTTGATGATCATCAGCCGCTCTACTTCGTCCAGCGTCAGGCTGCTCTTGGCCAGTTGCTCCGGCGGCACGGTGCCCTGTTCGTGCGCGGTCTGCACCATCGCGCTCACGGCAGGCGGCAGGTCGCGCACGGTGATCTTGTCGCCGCGGGCCAGCACCACCGCCCGCTCGATGCCGGTGCGCAGTTCGCGGACGTTGCCAGGCCAGGGATAAAGCTGCATGGCATTCATCGCCTCCGGCGTAATCTCGGAAATGATCTTGTTGTTCTCGCGCGCATACTCGCGCAAGAAAGCGTTCGCCAGCAGCACCACATCTTCGGCGCGCTGGCGTAACGGCGGCAGGGTGATGGTGACGACTTGCAGGCGATAGAACAGGTCGTCGCGGAACTTTCCAGCCTTGACCAGCTCTTCCAGGTTGCGGTTGGTGGCGGCCACGAGCCGCACGTCCACTGACAGGGTCTTGCTGCTGCCGACGCGCTCAAACTTCCGCTCGCCGAGCACGCGCAGAATCTTCACCTGCACCGACGGGTCAATCTCGCCGATTTCGTCGAGGAAAATCGTTCCGCCGTCGGCTTCCTCGAAGCGCCCGAGCCGCCGCTCCAGCGCGCCGGTGAACGCGCCTTTCTCGTGGCCGAAAAGTTCGCTCTCCAGCAGGCCCTGCGACAACGCCGCGCAATGCACCGCCAGGAACGGCCCGTTGCGGCGCGGGCTGAGCTGGTGAACGGCGCGTGCGATCAGTTCCTTGCCGGTGCCGCTCTCGCCTTGAATCAACACCGTTGCGCGGCTCGGCGCGACCTGGCGGACCGTGTCGAGCACCTCCACCATCGGCGTGGACTGGCCGATGATGTTCTCCATGCCGTAACGCTTGTCGAGTTGCTGGCGCAGCGTGACGTTCTCCGCCTCCAGCCGACGGCTCTTGAGCGCCCGCGCGAGCACCAGTTCCAGCCGGTCGAGGTCAATCGGCTTCGTCAGGTAATCGTGTGCGCCGCGGCGCATTGCCTCGACGGCGTTCTCGACGGTGCCATAGGCCGTCATGACGATGCAAACCGGCGGGCGCGCGACTGACTGCGCGCGTTGCACCAGTTGCAGGCCGTCGAAGTCCGGCATCCGCAGGTCGGTCAGGACGATGTCGAAATTCTCGCCCTCCAGCAGCCGCATCGCCGACGCGCCATCCTCGGCGATGGTGATGGCATAGTCCTGCTCCAGTGCCCGGCGCAGGCCCTCGCGCGTGTGCTTTTCGTCGTCCACGACCAGCACGCTCGGTTTTCCGGTTGGATTTTCGGTTTCCATAAATCAACTCCCCACGGGTGCTTCCAGTTGCTTGACCGCCGGCCCTGGCGAGGCGGCCAGCGCGCGCGCGCGCTTCTCCCGCGTTGGCAGGCGGAGGCGGAACACGGTGCCTTTGCCGACGGCACTGTCCACGTCAATCGCCCCGCCGTGTTGCTGGACGATGCGGCGCACAATCATCAGGCCAAGGCCGGAGCCGCCCTGCTTGGTGCTCTCATAAGGCTCAAAAATCCTCCCGATGAGATTCGGCGGAATGCCCGCGCCGGTGTCGCTGATGCTGACGATAACACTCTCCTCCGTGCGCTCCGTGGCTACGGTCAGTTTACCGCCAGGCATCATGGCTTGCACCGCGTTCTTGATGAGATTGATGAAGACCTGCTTCATCTGGTCGTGGTCGAGCCAGATGCGGGGCAGACCACGGCTGAGATTGGCCTCGGCGGTGATGCCGGCATCCTGAATCTCGGCGCCCATGAATTGGAGCGTTTCTTCCACAATGGTGTTCAAAGATTCCAACTCCATGCGCGGCGGGGCAGGGCGGGCGGCGCGCAGGAAGTCCGAGATGATCTTGTCCAACCGTGCCACCTCCACCTTGGCCACGCGCACGGATTCCTTCAACGTCGCGCGCTTCTCGGCGGGCAGGTGGCGTAGTTCGCGATCGAGCAGTTGCAGGTGGATGTTCAGCGAGTTGAGCGGATTGCCGATCTCGTGAGCAACGCCCGCGGCTAGGAGCGACACGGCCGCGTTGCGCTCGCTGGCGATGGCGTCGGCAGTCTGCTGGCGCGCAGCGGTCACGTCACGCAGGATGAGCACCGCGCCGCCGCCCGCGGCGGTCAACGGCACCGCGTGGAGATGCAGATAGCGTTGCTGCGGGTAGAACACTTCAATTTCGCGGCTGAAGACGCGCGGCTGGCCGCTGCCCGCCACGTCCCATTTCAGGTCGGGCAGGTAGCGCCGCAGCAACAGGCCAAGCGCTGTCTCCTGTGGCACGCCGAGCAATTCCGTCGCGGCTTGGTTGAGGTAAGAGATGCGGCCTTCGGCGTTGGTGACAATAACGCCTTCGGCCAGTGAATTGAACACCGCCTCGAAGAAACCTTTCTCGCTCGCAAGCTGGCCGAAGTAATCTTGCACCCGCTCAGTGTCGAGCCAGTTCAGTCTTCCCAGCAGTTTTTGCCGAAACTTGGGTTTCATTGATGCAACTCGTCACACCTTGCGCGCCGCACCGACGCTCGCCCAGCGCTGTGGCAATTCTGCCCACTTACACCAACAGTAATAGACCCGATCATTCATCTCACCTGATTTCCCACCGGCAAAACTACCATAAATCTACGCGGCCTATCAAGTGCGGTTTCGCAACTCGGGCCATTCCGCCACCACCTATAGTGCCGACTTAGTTCTCTGCCAAACTTGGGCTTTTGGAGTGGCTGGTCACTGCAACGGCTTGCCGTCGAGCTCGCCGGTGAGGGTCTTGAGGAACTTGACGACCAGTTCCACCTCGCGGTCGGGGATGTCTGCGTGCAGTTGATACTTGTCCATCAGCTTGACGACTTTATTCAGGTCGCTGGTGGAGCCGTCATGGAGATAGGGGAAGGTGAGGGCGATGTTGCGCAGGGTCGGCACCTTGAACTTGTTGCGGTCGGATTCCTTCTTGGTGACGCTGAACCGGCCGTCATCGGCGGGCGTGGGATTGCCGCGCTCGGCGCAATAATCGCCGTGGCGTCCGAATCTCTCGAACGATTCGCCGCCCATGGCCTGGCCGACGTGGCATTTGTAGCAGCCGTCGGCGAGAAAGAGCCGGTAGCCATCCTGTTCATCTGCCGTCAGCGCGTCGGCTTTGCCGAGCAGGAACTGGTCGAACCGCGAGTTGACAGTGACAAGCGACATTTCAAATGTTGCGATGGCGTCGGTGATGCTGGCTTTGGTGATGCCTTCGGGATAGAGCTTGGCAAAGGCGTCCACATACTCCTTGTCCCCCTTCAGCTTTGCCGGCACATCCTCCCATTTGGCGCCCATCTCGACGGGGTTGGCAACGGGGCCTGCAGCTTGTTCTTGGAGGTTGGCGGCGCGGCCGTCCCAAAACTGGACGAAGGCATGGGTGGCATTGAAGACAGTTGGCGCATTGATGCCGCCTTTCTGGCCTTTGATGCCGGTGGAGAACTGCGCTTGGTCGGTTCCGCCCTTCTTCAAATCGTGGCAGGAGGCGCAGGAGAGGGTATTGTCGCCGGAAAGGCGTGTGTCATGGTAGAGTTTTCGGCCGAGCGTTACCTTGTCGGGGTTCAAACCTTTCGGCGCGACCAGCGGCAGGATCGGGCTGGCAAAGAGCGGGTGGTTTCCGTCAGTCGCGCCGTTGGCTGCGGCGCGGGCATTGCGAATCCACCCCATCAACGCGGTCTTGTCATCTCCATTCAGACCGCTGCCCCAGTGCATCAAGCGATAGTCAGCCGGCGGCATTGAGCCGTCTTCCATCACCCTTTGGATTTTCGCCAGCACCGCCTCGGAGACGGGCGTCGGGCCGAAACAATCCTGGGGCACGTTGAGATCCTCCGTGCCGCGCTTGATGTCGTCGGCGATGATGGAGGAGGCGATTGGCAGCTTGGCGTAGAGCGGCAGCGTTGCCTTGTCGGAATGGCAATCAATGCACTTCTGCTCGAAGATCGAAACCACCTTTTCGTGCCGCGCATCCTTGACGTGCGTCCGCAACGTGGGGTCCGGCTTCCGGGTAATGAAAAAGTTTGAAACGGGGAATGCCAACGCAAGGGCGAACAACACAACGATCCATAGCAATTTCTTCATAACAGTCCTTTTGCCTCCGTTGAATGATGCCTATCTTGTGACGTCCGAAACTGCGCGTAGATTACACCAGACAGCGCAACGAGGCAATAGTGGCGGCGGTAGTGACGGCGGAAGAGAACATTTTCCCCTTTGACGCGCCCGCCAAGTTTCAGCAATATCGCGGCCCATGAATCTAGACCAAGTTTACGCCAAGTTGCAGGAACCTTCGGACAAGACCATTTGCTTGCTCGTGCTGGACGGCGTCGGCGACATCGCCGTCGAAGCCAACGGCTGGAAGACGCCGCTGGAGGCCGCGCACACGCCGAACCTCGACGCGCTCGCCAAACGCAGCGCGCTCGGCCGGCTTACGCCTGTCGCGCCCGGCATCACGCCCGGCAGCGGCCCGGGCCACCTCGGTTTGTTTGGTTACGACCCGCTGGAGTTTGAAGTCGGCCGCGGCGTCATCGAGGCGCTCGGCCTCGGCATGGATCTCAAGCACGGGGACGTTTGCGCCCGCGCGAACTTTTGCACGCTCGACGCCAAGGGCATCGTTACCGACCGCCGCGCTGGCCGCGTGGCCACGGAGATCACAGAGGAGCAATGCGCGTTGCTCAGCAGCAAGATCAAGAAGATCGGCGACACGCAGGTGATCATTCAGGCAGGCAAGGGCCACCGCTTCGTCGTCGTGTTCCGTGGCAAGGGACTCGAAGGCCCGCTCACCGATACCGATCCCGGTCACGAGGGCATGGCCATCGCCACCGCTAAGCCCGCTGGAAGTTCCGCCGGCCAGAAGAAAGTCGCCAAGTTGATCGCGGAGTTTTACAAGCTGGCGCTGCCGATCCTCAAGGGTCGCAAGCCCGCCAACGGGTTCCTCATGCGCGGCATCGCCCATCAGCCCGCCATTCCGACGTTCGAGGAGCGTTACGCGCTCAAGGCCGCCTGCGTCGCCATCTACCCGATGTATAAGGGCCTCGCCCAGCTCGTCGGCATGACGAAGATCGAGGGCGCGCACGACATCAAGGAAGAGTTCGACCTCGCCATCAAGGCCAAGGCCGGGTTCAACTACGTCTTCATCCACTACAAACCCACCGACGCCTACGGCGAGGACGGCAACTTCCCGGCGAAGGTCAAGGCCATCGAGGAACTCGACGCCGCGTTGCCGATGTTGCTCGCGGCGAAATTCGACGTGCTCGCCGTCACTGGCGACCACTCCACGCCGTGCGCAGTGAAGGGTCACTCCTGGCATCCGCAGCCGGTGCTGATCAATAGCGCCATCAGTGGCAGCGATGGACTGGAGCGGCTCACCGAGAAGTGCGCGAACAGCGGCTCACTCGGCATCATGGAGACGAAGTATCTCATCCGCCACATGCAGGCCAACGCGAAGATGTTTGCCAAGTTCGGCGCGTAAGCGGTCGCGGTTCGCGCGGCAAGTGTTCGTTGGATAAGTCGGTTCAATGCAGTGGACGGCCTGCCGCGGTTGCGGTAGAGTTCGCGCCCACGATTTCAGAACGTTATCAACCAAGGAATCACGAGGAACACCATGAAGAACATCGAGAAGAGTTACCAATTGGCCGCCGAGCGTTACACTGAGGTGGGCGTGGACGCCGATAAAGCCCTCCGCTGGCTCGCGTCGGTCCCGGTCTCGCTGCACTGCTGGCAGGGCGACGACGTGGGCGGATTTGAGAAGCTCGGCACCGGACTCGGCGGTGGTCTCGCCGCGACGGGCAACTATCCCGGCAAGGCCCGCACGCCTGCGGAATTGCGCGCCGACGCGGAGAAGGCGCTCTCGCTGATTCCCGGCAAGCACCGTTTCAACCTCCACGCGTTCTACGGCGAGTTTGGCGGCAAGAAGGTGGACCGCAACGAAATTGAGCCGAAGCATTTCAAGGGATGGATTGATTGGGCGAAAAAGCTCGGCATCGGGCTGGACTTCAACCCGACGTTCTTCTCGCATCCGAACGCGGCGGACAACTTCACGCTCTCGCACGCCGACAAGGGCATCCGCAAGTTCTGGGTGGACCACGGCATCGCCTGCCGCAAGATCGGCGCGGCGATGGGCAAGGCGCTCGGCAACAAGTGCATCACGAACTTCTGGATTCCCGACGGCATGAAGGACATCCCTGTGGACCGCGTCGGCCCGCGCAAGCGGCTCACGCAGTCGCTCGACGAAATCTTCGGCGTGCCGGTGGACCCGAAACTCAATCTCGACTCGGTGGAGGGCAAGCTGTTCGGCATCGGCTGCGAGAGCTACACGGTTGGCTCGCATGAGTATTATCTCGGCTACGCCGTCTCGCGGCAGAAGCTCTTCACGCTCGACACCGGCCACTATCACCCGACCGAGACGATCACGGACAAGATCAGCGCGGTGTTTCAGTTCATGCCGGAAATCCTGCTCCACGTCAGCCGCGGTGTCCGTTGGGACAGCGACCACGTTGTCATTCTCAACGACGACCTCCAGGCGCTCGCGCAGGAGTTGGTGCGCGGCGATTACCTCGACGACACGCACATCGGTCTCGATTACTTCGACGCGAGCATCAACCGCATCGCGGCGTGGGTCATCGGCACGCGCAACATGCTCAAGGCGCTCTTGCAGGCGATGCTGGAGCCGACCGCGAAGTTGCAGGTGGCCGAGGAGAGCGGCGACTACACGAGCCGGCTGGCGTGGTTCGAGGAAGCCAAGACGCTACCGTTTAGTGCGGTGTGGGATTACTACTGCGCCAAGAACGGCGTCCCCGTCGGCGAAGCCTGGCTCGCTGAAGTGAAGCAATACGAGAAGAGCGTGTTGTCGAAGCGGAAGTAGGAAGAGTTTCTGAACCACGGAATACACTGAAGACACGGAAGGATTGCTGTGTATTCCGTGTTTTCAGTGGTCCCAAAGAGTCATTTCGTTCAAGGAGTCATTATGAATCCAGCGGAAGCAGCAACCAATCCGATGCTCGGCGTCCTTATCTTCGCGCTCGGCGGCCTGGCGGGCGCGGTGTTCTACCTGCCGTTCAAGAAGGTCGCGAACTGGGCGTGGGAAAGCTACTGGGCCGTTTATGCCGTGGCGGGCTTGGTGATTGTGCCGTGGGCGCTCGCGTTCAGCACGTCGCCGAACGTCTGCAAAGTGCTCGGCGCTGCGCCCAGCGGTGAGTTCTGGTATTGCTACGCCTGCGGCGCGATGTGGGGCGTCGGCGGCCTGACGTGGGGCCTCATGATCCGCTACCTCGGCGTCGGCCTCGGCCTTGCGCTTGGCTGCGGCATCTGCTCGGCAGCGGGCACGTTGTTCCCGAAGATGCTCAAAGGTGAGTTCGGCCAGTTGTTCGAGCCGGGCGCGGGCATCGCGTCGTTTGTCGGTGTGCTGGTGTCGCTGGCTGGCATCGTGATGGTCGGCATGGCCGGCATGTCGAAGGAGAAGGAACTGCCCGAGGAGGAGAAGAAGAAAGCCGTTGCAGAATACGATTTCAAGAAAGGCATTCTCGCAGCGTGTTTCTCCGGCCTGATGAGCTCCGGCATGGGTTGGGGCCTCGTGGGTGGCCCGACGATGCAGAAGCTCGCCGAGACCACCGCGCCGGTCACGACGACGACGTGGAGCGGGATGCCGGTGTTGGTCGTGGTGCTCCTCGGCGGGTTCACCATCAACTTCCTTTGGTGCCTCTTCCTGAACGTGAAGAACAAGACCACCGGCGACTACTTCAAGTCCGGCGCGCCGCTGGCCGGCAACTTCCTGTTCGCGGCCATCGCGGGCGCGATCTGGTGCTCGCAGTTCATCTGCTTCAAGACCGGCGAGCCGGCGATGGGCAAGACCGCCTACGTCGGCTGGGCGTTGCTGATGGCCTCGGCGATCATGTTCAGCACGCTCATCGGCATCTTCATCGGCGAATGGAAAGGCACCAGCAAGCGCACGCGCACGCTGCTTACGGCGGGTCTCGTGCTGCTGCTGCTGTCGGCAGTCATCTCCGGCTACAGCGGGTCGTTGAAGTAGCTTTGCCCGCTCACCGCGATGAGCGATCAGCCGCACTCTCACGACCCGGTCGAGGAATTCGAGCGCGAGCGCGTGCCGGATCGGGCGCTGCTCGGCCTGAAAAGCTACGTCGGCCAGTTCGCGGGGGAGCATGTGGCGGGCACGGAGTTGATGATCGGGCCGCTGTTCCTAGCAGCGGGTGTCAGCGCGTTCGATCTCATCGTCGGTCTCCTTGTCGGCAATCTGCTCGCCGTGCTGAGCTGGACACTCTTCACCGCGCCCATCGCCACGCGCGTGCGGCTCACGCTCTACTTCCAGCTCGAGAAGATTTGCGGCCGCAAGCTCGTTACCCTCTACAACGTCGCGAACGGCGTCATGTTCACGTTCCTTGCCGGCGCGATGATCACCGTCTCGGCCACCGCGCTTGGCGTCTGGTTCAAGTTCCCCATGCCCGGCTTTGGCGACCTGATGCCCAACAGCCTCGGCTGGGTCGTCGCGGTGCTTGTCACGGGCACGCTTTTCTCGTTCGTGGCGGCCTACGGTTACAAGTTCGTCGCGGAATTCGCCAACATGGCTGTGCCGTGGATGATCGCCGTGTTCGTCGCGTTCGGCATCATCGGCCTGCGCGAACTCGGCCTGACCTCGTTCGGCGACTTCTGGCACGTCGCGCAGACGGTGATCTGGAAGGGTGGTGACCCGATGCCGGGCCAGGTAAAGTTTACCTTCTGGCACGTCATGTTCTTCGCGTGGTTCTGCAACATGGCGTGGCACATCGGCATGGCCGACTTGTCGCTGTTCCGCTACGCGAGGAAGTCGTGGTATGGCATCGCGTCCGCCGCCGGGATGTTCATCGGCCACTTCATGGCATGGATTGCCGCCTCCATCCTCTACGCGCTGCAACTGCACCAAGACCCAACCAACACTGCCGTGCTGCCCGGCCCGCTGGCCTATCGCGCGTGCGGCATTGCTGGCCTGCTCTGCGTCATTGCCGCCGGCTGGACCACCGCCAATCCGACACTCTACCGCGCCGGCCTCGCGTTCCAATCGCTCGTGCCGTCGTCTTCGCGCTTCCGCGTCACGCTGCTGACCGGTCTCGTGGCGAGCGTCACCGCGGTCTTCCCGCTGGTGACGATGAAGCTGCTCGATTTCGTCGCGCTCTGGGGAATGATCCTGATGCCGATGGGCGCGGTGATCTTCGTGGACTTCTGGGTGTTGCCGCGTCTGGGCCTGCGGAGCAACTTCGCCGAAGCCACCGGCCGCTCGGTCAACTGGGCCGCCGGCCTTGCCTGGTTACTGACGATGGCCGTCTGCACCGCGCTGGTGCAATTCGCCGGCGTGCAAATCTACTTCGTCAGCCTCCCCGGCTGGTTCGTGGCGGCGATCCTTTACGTGGCCTTGAGCCATGTGTTTCAGAAGAGGACGCAACCATGAAACGCATCGCTGAAATCCTTTCGTGGCTGGCACTGGCTGTGACGCTTGCGCCGGCGTGCCTGTTCTTCGCGGACAAGCTCGACCTCGCGCAGACGCAGGTGTGGATGCTCGCCGGCACGGCGTTGTGGTTCATTGCCACGCCGTTCTGGATGGAGCACAAAGCCTCTTGATTCCTGCCAACTTAATCTTCACAAGAAACCAACGACTATGAAAACTGAATCATTCCTCATCGTGACTGCGCTGGCGTGCGCTCTCGTTTCGAGCGGATGCTCGACGACACAACGGCAAGGTTCATCCGCGCCGGTTAATTCCGGTCTTGCGCCCAATCAGCTTCGTTGCGAATACCGCGTCAACCCGCTCGGCATCGGCGAGACGGCGCCACGGCTGAGTTGGATTGTGGAATCGTCGGAACGCGGGCAACTACAGACGGCGTATCGGGTGTTCGTCGCGAGCAGCGAGGTGGCGTTGGCGGAAAAGACCGGCGACCTGTGGGACAGCGGGAAGGTGGCGAGCGATGAGACGACGGGCGTAATTTATGGCGGCAAGCCGCTCGTGTCGGGACAGAGGTGCTTTTGGAAGGTGAAGGTGTGGGACCGCCACGGCGTCGCGTCGGAATGGAGCGCGCCGGCACTGTGGACGATGGGGTTGCTGAACGCGGAGGATTGGAAGGCGGAGTGGATCGGCTTCGACAAGGCGCGTTTGAACACTGACCTGCCGGACGCGCCGCTGGAGAGTGCGAAGTGGATCTGGCAGGCGTCCGACAAACCGCTGAACGCCAAAGCTGGCCACAGGCTGTTTGTCAGCACGCTCGCGCTCCCGACCGACATCAAGATCGCCAAGGCGGAACTGCTGGCGATTTCGGATGACAACTACAAGTTCGTGATCAACTCGAATCTGGTCAGCAGTGGCACGGCTTGGCAGCGCGCGAAGGCGACCGATGTAACGCAACGCCTCCACGGCGGCGACAACAGCCTGCGCGCGGAAGTCTGGAACGCCACCGACGGGCCGGCGGGACTGCTTGCCAAAATCGTCATCACCACCGCCGACGGGAAGAAGATCACGCACGTCACCGACGGCTCATGGAAGACTGCGGCCTCGCCCGGCGCGAACTGGCACAAGCGCGACTTGGATATCGCAAAGTGGCCCGCCGCACGCGTGCTTGGCGATTACGGGATGCAGCCGTGGGGCAAGGCGAAGCTCCTGTCGGTGACGCTGCCGCCGGTGCCGTTCCTGCGGACAGGTTTCCGCACCGACAAGCCTGTGACGCGCGCGACGCTTTACGCGACGGGGCTGGGCATCTTCGACGTGCATCTCAACGGCAAGCGCGTCAGCGATGACTGGTTCAATCCCGGCTGGACCGAATACGCCAAACGCGTCTATTACCGCGCCTACGATGTGACGAAGCTCGTGCGCGCCGGCGACAACGCGCTCGGCGCGGTGCTGGCCGACGGCTGGTTCAGCGGTTACGTCGGCTACGGCAACAATCGCGACCACTACGGTAAGCTGCCGCGCGTGCGCGCGCAGTTGAACATCGAGTTCGCGGACGGCACGACGGCGGTCGTCGGCACGGGGCCGAACTGGAAGGCGGCCACCGGCCCGTTGCTCGAAAGCGATTTCCTGATGGGCGAGACCTACGACGCGCGGCTCGCGATGGACGGTTGGGACGCGCCGGGCTTCGATGACGGCAAGTGGGAACTGGTCGTGGTCGGCAGCAGCGAGGTGCAGCCGAAGGTCGAGGCGCATCCGGGGCCGCCGGTGGTCGTTTTCGCGGAGTTGAAGGCGAAGAAGATCACGGAGCCGAAGAAGGGCGTTTATGTGCTCAACATGGGCCAGAACTTCGCCGGTGTCGCGCGGCTCAAGGTCAAGGGCGCGCCGGGCCAGAAGATCGTGTTGCGATTCGCCGAGCGGCTCAACCCCGACGGCACGATCTACACGACGAACCTCCGCAGCGCGCGCTGCACCGACACCTACATCTGCCGCGGCGGCGGCACGGAGGTCTGGACGCCGCGGTTTACGTTCCACGGCTTCCAATACGTCGAGATCACCGGCCTGAAGCAGAAGCCCGCGCCCGACACGGTCGTGGGCCTTGCGCTCAGCAGCGACACACCGGTCACGGGCAAGTTCGTCTGCTCCGACAAGATGTTGAACCAGCTCCACAGCAACATCTACTGGACGCAGCGGATGAACTTCATAGACATCCCGACCGATTGCCCGCAGCGCGACGAGCGGCTCGGCTGGACCGGCGACGCGCAGGTTTATGTCCGCACCGCCACGCTCAACACCGACGTGCAGGCGTTCTTCAACAAGTGGCTCGTGGACCTCTGCCAGGACAGCCAGCGCGAGGACGGCCAGTTCCCGATGGTCGCGCCCGTGAAAGTCGCCGGCCCCGACGGCGGCCCCGCGTGGCAGGAGGCGGGCGTCATCTGCCCGTGGACCATCTACGAGGTCTATGGCGACCGGCGCGTGCTGGAGCGGAACTACGCCGCGATGTGCCGGTTCATCGAGTTCTGCAAGAACCGCAGCACGCCGGAGCTGCTGCCGCCGGCGAAGTATCATTGCTTCGGCGACTGGCTGAGCATCAACGCCGACACGCCGAAGGACATCATCTACACCGCCTACTTCGCCTACAGCACGAAGCTGCTCTCGCGCGCCGCCGAGGTGCTCGGCAAGACCAACGACGCCGGCAAATACCGCGACCTGTTCAACCAGATCAAAGCCGCGTTCAACAAAGCCTACGTCGCCGGGGACGGCCGCATCAAAGGTGACACGCAGACCTGCTACGTGCTCGCGCTCGTGGTCGGCCTCGTGGACGGCGAGAAGGCGAAGCTGGCGGCGAAGTATCTCGTCGAGAACATCGAGGCGCGCGACAACCATCTCTCCACCGGCTTCATCGGCACCAAGGACCTGATGCTGGCGCTGGCGAAGATCGGCCGCAACGACGTCGCCTACCGGCTCATCCACAACGACACGTTCCCGTCGTGGGGCTTCTCCATCAAACACGGCGCCACCAGCATCTGGGAGCGTTGGAACGGCTGGACGCCCGAGACCGGCTTCGGCGATCCCGGCATGAACAGCTTCGCCCACTACAGCTTCGGCGCGGTCTATCAGTGGATGGTCGAGAACATCGGCGGCATCCGCAACGATGCTCCCGCCTACAAGAAGATCGTCATCGCCCCGACGCCCGGCGGCAAGCTCACCAGCGCCGACGTGCGCTACGACAGCATCCGCGGCCGCATCGAGACCGCATGGAAGAAGAACGGCGACAAACTCACCCTCAACGTCACCATCCCCGCGAACACCACCGCCACCGTCTTCGTGCCCGCCAAGAGTGCCGACGCCATCACCGAGAGCGGCAAGCCGCTGTCGAAAGCCTCCGGCGTGAGGTTCCTGCGAATGGACGGCGACCGGGCCGTGCTGGAGGTGGAGGCGGGAAGTTACAAGTTTGGAACGACGGAGAAATAGTCTGCGAGAAGAATGGAGGTCAAGCCATGAGCCAGCAAGCTGAGAAAGTAACCACGGTGTTCGTCAGTTCTACTTACGAAGATCTTAAAGAATATCGAGAAGCGTGCCGGCGTGTTATCGAAAGCATGGGTAAGGGGTGGGGAGTGCAGTTCCTTGGCATGGAGATCATCGGGCCAGATCATCCCCCTCCCAAGACGGCTTCGCTAGAAATGGTCGAAAAATCTGACATCTACGTGGGCATCTTCGGGATGCGTTACGGCTCGATCGACAGCCAGACTGGCAAATCCATCACAGAGCTTGAATACCGCAAGGCCAAGGAACTGAGACTCCCCTGCCTAATCTTTGTCATTGACGACGACGCGCCCGTCAAAGCCCGCTGCGTTGAGACAGGGTTGGCGGCCGATAAGCTTCGAGATTTGAAGAGGGAGCTCACTGATTTAGCACAGGGCCACACCGTCTACCGTTTTCACTCACCAGACGATCTTGCAAGGGAACTGGCACTTTGCATTGCTAGGGACTTAAAGAAAAAGACGTCAGGCGAACCGTTGAGTGGTCTACGAAGACGAATCGAGCAGGCAATCGCGGACGGTTGTCACTTCATCCGGGAGATGGAAATTCTACCAACGGGCGGATGGTCGTTCTTCGAAGTCGGCCAAGCTACGTGTTGGGATACGGCCAATTCCTTACTCGCTCTAGCTGCGGGCGGCCAAGCGGACAGCGGGGCGTCGCTGCACCGCGGGCACCACTGGTTAATAGGCCATCGTAATCGTAGTGGAGGCTGGCGTTCACCTTGGGAGCAGAACCTCGATGTCTCAACAACGATCGATACCGCGGTTGCCCTACTGGCCTTGAAGGAAACAGGCTACGAGGAGCGACCTTGGGAACTGGATTCAACTGCGAGAAACTTGCTCCAAACGCAGATCCCGGACGGCGGGTGGCCTGACGCCTTCGGGCAGAGTTGGCCTGCTACCGGAGCGACAGCATGGGCGATTCGAGCGCTGACGGCCATGGGATTCCCAACAACGGATCCCCATGCTGAACGTGCCCAAGACTGGCTGCTATCTCAGCAGTGGAAGGATGGCGGCTGGGCGGCTGCTCCTGGGGCTCCATGCAGCACGGTGGGCAAGACATGCGATGCGTTGATGGGGATCTCCTCCTTCGGGCTGAAACGAACCCAAGAGGCCGTGCAACAGGCGCAGGGTTGGCTTCTTCGTGCTCGTCGTCCTTCGGCCTCGGCAGAAGAATTTGGTCGCTCTGTAGGTGCCGAGCCCCAAGGAGTTAATCCGACCATAGAGAACGTCCTCCTGTTCCTTGAGGCTGCATTCTATGCCGGCATTCCAGCAAGTCATGCTCTTGTTAAGGATGATCTGGAATGGATCGTCGGACGGCGTTGGTGGGCCTACACACCGCGCGCTGTGCGCTGTCTCTGTCTGTATCGCAAGTGGATAACGTAGAGCTATCGGTTGGCAGCCAGCATGAGATGAAACCTCGCAGTCATAAGAAGCAGCATTTCGTGCCTGCGTCGTATCTCAAAGCATGGTGCGACCCCTCTGCACCCAAAGGACCGAAGCAGGAGCCTTACGTTTGGGTATTTGATAAGGATGGCGGTAACCCCAGACGAAAGTCGCCTGAGAACATCTTTCACGAAACCGATATTTACACAATCGCCATGCCGGATGGTGAGAGGGATCTCGTTCTGGAGCACGGCCTCCAGCAACTAGAGACCGAGTTCGTGCGAATCCGGGAAAATACCGTTTCTCGTCGGCAACCTCTTAACGATGCACAACGACTATGGCTATGCGCCTTTGTTGCGGCAGCACATGAGCGCACACCTTCGTGGCGAGAACATCAACGTAAACAATGGGAGAAACCTTTGCGTATGATGGAGGACATGATGGAGTGGGCCAAGACGGCAACGCCTGCGCAAAAGCGGGGCGCTGCTTCAATTTGTGCGCCTCCATCCCGATCTGCGGCCAGCCTCGATTACGAACAGGTTAAATCAATTCATCGAGAGCCGCTGCAACAGTTGATGATGCCCATGATCGCATCGGCCATTCCGTTGTTATCCAAACTCGACTTGGCGGTATTTGGAACCAACGATCCAATCGGTTTCATCACTTCCGACAATCCATGTATCTGGTTTGATCCTGAAGATTACAAACGTCCGCCGTTGTATCGTGGTCCCGCTCTGGCGTCCAAGACCACCGAGATAACCCTGCCCGTAAGCCCACAACAGTGTGTCTGCTTGAACCAACATGGTCTCAATGGCTACTTCAAGGCTACCGATGAACTAATCGACGAGTTCAATAGAAGAACAAGATTCCACGCTTGCAAGAGTTTCATCGTTTGCTGCAATCAAACGAAACCCTTCTGGTTCGACCCAGGGAAAGATCCAGATGATTCTTGGGACAAACTGCATCCTAAGAAGAACTGAGAGGCAGGCGTCGGGATCGACTCACGACTCTTGACGATTGATGTTATTGATGCTGGCGCTGGCGAAGATCGCCTGCAACGACGTCGCCTACCGGCTCATCCACAACGACACGTTCCCGTCGTGGGGCTTCTCTCCATCAAACACGGTGCCACCAGCATCTGGGAGCGTTGGAACGGCTGGTCGCCCGAAACCGGATTCGCGCGGTTGGGGGCAAACGAGAACTGGTCATTTTTCGCCAGACGACGGTAGGAACCGCGTAAGTCCCGGTGTTTCGGGCTGTA